>ENA-ORDC01000026-ORDC01000026.1-marine-metagenome-genome-assembly--contig:-NODE-26-length-199758-cov-9.830940_pt1 | contig 199758 bp, 186 predicted proteins | sample MGYA00237783_ERZ508515 | MGnify/ENA primary metagenome ERZ508515 (study PRJEB26186, sample SAMN06268792) | marine metagenome | isolation source: Eden Landing Ponds, San Francisco, CA, USA | place... | reverse complement strand
CCGGCGGCGGCGTACCACGTCCGCCCCAGGGCGGTGTCGGGCGAGTGGACGACGCCAACGACACCCTCGCCGTCGATCCGGAGGCCGACCGAGACGCAATAGTAGGGATACCCGGTCGCGAAGTTCGATGTCCCGTCGATCGGATCGACGATCCACTCCCGACCTTCGCCGGTGAGTGCCGTCGGGTTCTCCTCCCCGACGACGCTGTCCGCGGGGAAGGCCGCCCCGATCACGTCCGTGACCCGCTGTTCGCACTCCCGGTCGACGGCAGTGACCAGGTCGTTCCCGCTGCTCTTGGATTCGGTGTCCTCGGCCGTCCGGAAGTCACGGCCAGCGTGTTCGGCGGCGATCGATCCGGCCTCGCGGGCCGCTCGGATGGCAACCTGAAGTTCCTCGGTCGCGTCCATGCGTTCGGTTGCTCCCGCGGTAGGTTAGCCCTGACGTTCCACGGTCGGGCCGCTGTGAAGCGGTGCGAGCATAGCCATCAGGACGCCCCCGTTCGGACGCCGCCTCATTCGGCGACGCCACGAGCCAGCGACTGCATCTCGCCGACGAACTTCCGGCGCATCGAGGGGTTTGCCAGGGTGAGGAGTCCGTAGACGACGACGCCCACCACGAGAATGCCGAGCAACCGCGGGAGCGTGTCGATCGGGACGACCACACCGATGGCGTGAATGGCCCCGGCCATCACGGCGGCCGCACCAGTCAACCACCCGATCTCGACCCACGGGAACTCGATCGTCACGAACCGCGAGAGGAAGTAGGCGTGCAGGACGGTGTTGAGGACGAACGACGAAGCCGTTGCGACCGCCGCGCCGGCGATGCCGAACTCGAGAATGAGCACGACGTTCAGGACGAGATTGACGGTGATGGAGGCGACCGTCGCGTACGCCGCCAGATCCGGGCGGTCGAGCGCCTGGAGCGACCGGCCGAGGATCGTATGCACCGACTGGAGGAGTTTCTCGCCCATCAGAATAATCAACACGACCCATGCGACGGTATACTCCGGCCCGAAGACCAGCCCCAGGATCTCCTTCGCGTAGACCAGCGTGATGAAGAACGAGGGGATCACCAGCGCCATCGAGGGCGTGATTGTCTTCCGGATCATGTCCTCGATGCGCTCGTAGGCCTCCTCGGCGTCCCAGCGGCTGGCCTGGGGGAACAGCGTCGTCGCGATCGATCGGCTCAACAGCATCACGACCAGCGTCACCCGCCAGGCGATCTCGTAGGCCCCGACGTCGGCCTGGGTCATGAGCAAGCCGATGATGGCAACGTCCATCCAGGAGTAGAAGTACCACCCGACTCGCGAGATGACGCCCCAGCGGCCGTACTCGAACAGCGACCTGGCGTGATCGAGCGAGACGGTCCCGAGCGGGATCGACACCCGGTACCAGCCCCAGATGAGCATCACGCTCAACCCGGCGAGCAGGCCGTAGATCAGCGCCTCGACCCCCATGCCCTGGGAGACCAACAGTCCGCTGACGGCAAACCAGACGACCCACCGGGTCACCCGGAGGATCGCCGTCTCGCCGACCCGAAGTTCGCCCCGGAGGACGATGGTCGACAGCCGCGAGACGTCCTGAATCACGATCGCGACGGCGAGAAAGACCGCGAACTCGGCCCCGATGTAGCCGTTGATGGCGTCCTGAAAGAGGAGAATGAGCCCCACCACCAGCGCCATCGGGACGAGTTTGACCGCCAGCGCGCTCGTGAGGTACGTGCTCTGCTCGCGTCCCTCGCTGATCCGCTTCTCGATGGCTCCCCGGAAGCCAAAGTCAGCCGGAATCGCGATCATACCCAGCAGTGCCTGAAACAGGAAGAACATCCCCATCTCCGAGGCCCCGAGCGCCCGGGCGAACACCGCGATCCCGAGAAACCGGATCGTAGTCCGGCCGACGTTGCTCGCGAACAGCTTGAGGCTGGAGCGCGTGAAGTCCATCGTCAGGCCCCCCGCTGGTGTCGCCGGTCGTTGGCCCCCAGCGGCCACGACCGGGTGAGACGGTCACTTCGTGAGTACGCGATCCGCTGCCCCCACGCAGTCGTCCCCTGCTTCACGGCCGATACCTCCGCGTTTTGCCACGACGCGTCGACAGTAGCACGCAAAGTGGTCGCCGTCACGCCTTCCTATATCTTTCGAGATGGACCGGCGGGTTCGACGCCAAAAGGGTGCGGCGGCCGGACCGACGTGAAACGGGTGCGGCGGCCGGATCGACACCACAATGGGGCGAAGACCGGACCGACACCTTCGACACGCTGGCGTCCGAACGGGGCGTATGACAGCGACGGAGCGGACGGCGGACGGTATCACCGCCACCTACGAGGAGACGGACGCCGAACGCGTGCTCGTCTTCGAGGTCAACGGACAGACAGCAGTGATCGCACAAAACCGGGAGGGCTACGCCATGTTGAAAGTTCGACCGACCGCTGACGGCGACGAACTCGAACGCTACTACGGGTTCGACATGGCACTCGATCACGCCGCGGAGCTACTCGGCGTCGATCCGGCACAGTTGCCGATCCCCGAATCGGCTGAAGACATGGGGATGTAGTCGATTGCCGCTGTACAGCGGATGGGAACGCGCTCAAGCGGTCGAAACAGCCGTTGAGGGCGCTTCGTCGATATCGTCGGCAACGACCCCGACGAACGCTGCCGGATGCTCGACGTGCGGAAGGAGTTTCGCGTCGTCGAAGACGACCAGTCGGGAGTCGGTCTTTTTCGCCAATGCACGACCCGCCGACACCGGCGTGATCTCGGCGTCGCGCCCCCAGACGAGCGTGACCGGGGCGTCGACATCGGCAAGCATGGCTGAAAGCTCCGTCTCGGGATCGAGATACCCACTGATGAACGACGCCGGGGCGTAGCGTGCGCCGGGTTGGTGGGCCGCCTTCCATTGATATTCGAGGGTCTCGTCGGTCAGATTGTCCATGTCCGCGTAGCCGTGGTCCCGGTGGAAATGCCTGATCCCTGGTTTGCTGACCAGCAGGTTGAACAGCCCTGAACCCACGATCGGTGCGCGAAACACCGACCGGAGCCACGACCGGGGCGTGTCGCTCATCGTCGTGTCCGTCGGCGCGATCAACACGAGCGACTCGACGGCCGCGTCGGACGCGCCACAGGCGGCGTAGGCACCCGATAGCGACGACGCGACGACCGTGGGCTCATCGGCGAGATCCCGAATGGCATCCCGGAGAAATGTCTCATACAGCGACCCCGAGTACAGCAACGGCGGGCGGTCCGATCGGCCAAAGCCGGGGAGGTCAGGGGCGATGACGTGGTACTCCCGGGAGAGGTCCTCGAACACTTCAGCGAACTCTCGGCTCGAAGAAGCCGCCGATATGCCATGCACAAGGAGCAGATCAGGGTCGCTCGGATCGCCCGCTTCGGTGTAGGCGACATCGAAGCCACGCCAGCGGTAGGTGCCCTCCGAGCCCACGAGCGGGGCTTCGAGGTCACCGGCACGGGTCGTGAGGATGCGATTGACGCCAGCGATCACGCCGGCAGTGCCGACAGCCGTCGTGAGGAGGTTCCGGAGTTTCATATCTAACACCAGGGGCGTGGCCGGCATATAGGTGATGCCCACTGTCCCCGACTGTCGTTCGGACTACGCTGGCCCTGGCCGATACACCCAGTGAATCGCGACGGCGAGTGGCCCCGCCGTCCAGCCCACCAGTCCAAGCAGGGCGGCCAGCGGCTCCACGCCACCCGCGATCGTATCGCCGGCCACTGGCCCGATAGCGACTTCGAGGACGAGGCCGCGGAACGCCGAGAGTGGACTCACAGCGGAAAGCGTCGAGAGTGTCTCCGGGGGGACGACCCCACCGGCGAGCCCGGCCACGAAACCGAGATCCAGCCCGACGACAAGGATCACGACGCCCCCGATTGCCAGCCCGATCGCATTCCGGGTCGTCCGTGCGATCGCCGAGACGGCGATAGCGACCGCAAGCGCCACCGGCGCGAACACCGCCGTCAAAACGACCAGCCGCAGGTAGACCAGGGGTGAATCGGCGGTGGCGTGGGTCGCCAGAACCGAAATGGACTCCTCACGAAACGCGAGAACTGATCCACCGGCGATCAGCAGGGGGACGAGAACGATCATAAGGACTGTCGCGAGCCGACCCAGGAACACGCCGAGGACGTACGACCGCGCGGACAGCGGATACGTCCGGAAGACGGCGAGTTCGCCCCGGACGCGATCGTCGAGGATCGACCGGTAGCCGACCGCGAACGCCACCACCGGCACCAGGACTTCGAGCGGCGTGAGCACGGAGAGCGAGAGCGAGAGATAGCCACTACCCCGGGTCGTCCAGGCGAGGGCGAGGACGACAAAGGCGTAGCCCGCGGCGACAGCGAGTAGCGCCCGACTCCGGAGCGTCGCATCGAAAGCGCGCTGAGCGACGGCGACCGTCCGCTCCCAGGATTCGTTCATCCGCAATCACCTGTCGACCCCATCATCGCCGATCACCCGTCCCGGTCCGGACGCCGATAGCGTCTTCGCGGTCGATCAGCGCGTCGATTGCGCCCCCGAGCGATTCAGCAGCCGTTGCGGATTGGATCTCCGACGGCGACCCTCCGGCGACGAACTCGCCGTCGTCAAGAATGCGGACCTGGTCGGCGATGCGTTCGGCCGCGTCGAGATCGTGCGTCGCCATGAGCACTGCCGCGCCGTCGGCTGCGAGATCGACGATGGCGTCCGCAATGCGGCGGCGGATCTGGGGATCGAGGCCGCTGGCGGGTTCGTCGAGCACGACGACCGGCGGCGAACCGACGGTCGCCTGTGCCAGCCCGAGGAGCCGAACCATCCCGCCCGAAAGATGCTCGACCCGCCGATCGGCGACGGCAGCGAGTCCCACCCGCTCCAGGGTCGCGGCCTCGTCGATCGGTGTCGGGACGAGCGATCCGTAGAATCCGATCGTTTCGGCGACCGTGAAGTGGGGCCGAAACGCCGGGCGCTGGGGGAGGTAGCCGACCTCGCGCGCGGCGTCGATCTCTCCGGTGACCGTCCCCTCGTCCGGGGTTCGAAGGCCCGCCGCGATCGAGAGTAGCGTCGACTTCCCCGAGCCGTTCGGCCCGAGCAAGCACGTCACCGACCCGGGCGGGACATCGAGGGAGACGCCCTCGAGGACCGAAACGTCGCCGAAGGACTGCCGGACGGCTTCCAGAGTTAAAACGGAGTCCCCGGAGGCCGCTTCGTCATCGGCTGTCTGGGCGTCAGCGACCTCTTTGCCGTTGCCGGAATCGTCACCGGTCATGGCGAAACCCCCGCACCAGCGGCGGTAGCATTCTGTGCCGCCGCGACCCGGTCGGGATGGACCGGTATGACCCGTGGCTCGTCGTCGATCACGTTCGCGGATCGGAGACCCGGAACCGCCGCTTGGAACTGCCGGAGTATGGTGACGGCGGGCGACGTCGCGAGCGTTGCGGCCCCGTCGGAGCGCCCGACGACGCTATCGACCGGTCCAGTCGGGCGGAACGCGCGATCGATCCGACCGTCGGCATCGGTATCGCGGCCCGGGAGGGTGCCCCAGTGATTGCCCGTCCACACCCGGACCGGCCCACGTCCGGTGTCGACGTAGCGGTCGTTGTCCACGAGGTCGTTGTCCGTCACGCGGTTTGTCGGAACGATCGTGCCCGTTCGCAGTCCGACCTCGTTGCCGACCAGGACGTTGCCTGTGACGGTCGATCGCTGGGCACCGAGGTCCATGCCGTAGCGGTTGGCGACGAGCGTGTTGTTGGCCGCGAGTGAGCTACTCCCGCCGACTGAGATCCCGACATCGCTCGCGGAAACCCGGTTTTCCCGGATCACGTTCGATCGTGGCCGCGTCATCACGACGATTCCGATATCAGTATCGCGGGCGGTGTTGTTCGCCACCAGTGTCTCGGATGTGTACATCTCGTGGACCGCAAATCGCATGCCAGTCATTCGGTTATCGCGCACCACGAGTCCATCGGCGTGGTGGGTGTAGACCGCGTCCCGGCCGCCGGTGAACGTGCTGTGCTGAACCACGATCCGGGAGCCCATCGCAAGGACGCCCATGAATCCGTCCTGCCAGTCGGCGGTACCGTCGATCGAGAGGTTCTCGACGACGACGCCATCGCTGTCTCGGACGATCGCGCCGCTCGCTGGCGTCTGAATGGTGACCCGGGACACCAGCGATCGGTTCGCCCCGTCGAAGACGACCCCAGCATCGCCATACCCGTATGTTGTCCGGATGCTCTCGTCCCAGTCGTCGGCGGTGTCGGAGGGGGTGGCTGGCGTGCCGGTGTTGGACCCACCCACGTCACCGATCACCAACTCAGCGAGGCCCACGCGCGGCGCGGTCACTCGAAACACGGTTCCGTTATCGCCGACGACGCGCGTCCGTTCGCCCGCTCCCTGGATCGTGACTGGCTTCCCGATGGTGAGGTTTCCGTCGTAGGTTCCGGGCGGGAGTCGAACAGTGGTGTTCGGCGGTGCGGCCTCGATCGCCGCGGCGAGCGTCGGAACGTCGGCACCCACCGTGATCGAGACCGGTCGATCCAGGAGGGGCCGACGATCCTGCACGGTCCGGTCGGCCCACGCTTTGCGATCGCTCGCCGCCTCACGCAGCCACGACGCACGCGGTTCGTCGTTTCTCGGCTCGAGCGTCGCCCACTCGCGGACGGTTCCTCCGTAGCGATCGGCGAATTCGCTCGCGTCGGCCACGTCACTGAACGGGACGACCGCCGGACCGCCAGGGGTCCGCGCGCCGCTTTCGACGACAAATGACGCCTCGCTGGCTCGCGTCCATCCGACCGCCGGATCTGACGTGACGGTGAGATAACCCTCGTCAGTGAGTCGGGGGCCGGCACCGGAGTAGTCGCTCACGTATATCCCGATGGGGCGACCGAACTGCCGGGTCGTCTCCTCGCGATCGACTGCCGTGACCGCAGACGCTACCCCATAGTAGCCCACGACGTACTGATAGTGCGAGTAGAACACTTCGACGCGGGGGATCTCGTGGCCGGCGGCGTAGGCTTGCTGGACATCGACACCCGCAAGCCCGGTCGTGAGGGTATCGGAGAACGGAACCGGCTCTGCACTCGCGCTCGCGCCCGGATCAGCGGCGAACGCCAGGCTGGCCCCCGCGAGCACGACAGCGAGACCGGCCAGAACGAGCGTGACTCGCATCGTTAGGTCTGGGCCAGGCTACCGATCATGGACCTGGTGACGTCTGCAAACTGTGCCGTCGAGCCGCCGTACTCGTCGGCAAAGGCCGTTGCGTCATCGTCGCCGGAGAACGCAATGAGATCCCGCCCCATCGCGCCCTCGACTGACGACCCAACGACGAACGTAACGGCAGACGCGTCGGTGAACGCGGCTGCTTGAGGATGGGTCGAGATGAACGTCGTGCCGGCATCGGTGCGGATCTCGTAGTCGACGCTCGAATAGTCGGTCACGTAGAACGCCGCGCGCGCCCAGCCGCGGTCGCGGCGCTCGAAATCGTACTGGAATGCCTCCCAGGTGCTGTCGAAGCGCGCCGGGTTGTCGTGGCCGGAGGGGTCGTTGTTTCGGTAGAACACCTCGGTAGTTGGTCCGGGATGTTGTGGGATGATCATGCCACACACGTCACAGGCATCGTCGGACCCCAGGGTGACAGGATCTGGGGACGGTCCGGAGAGACAGCCCGCCATGCTGAGGACGCCGCTCGTTGCAGCCGCCGACAGGACTCGCCGTCGGGTACATCCGTGCCGAACACCGCCGCCGTCACAGTGAGAGTCGACATCCCCAACGCGGCCACCCGACGCAGAGTCCCAGGAACCGTCGACTCCGTGCTGTTCGCTATCGACCATTACTCAGTATTGGGAGCCTTCTACAATTAATCCGGTGGTCTCTCCCAGCAAATCCTTCGCGTTCGGGAACGGTTTAGTGCGTCCGATACAATGACGAGTACGTGAACAGAAGAGCGTATCTGGGGACAGTCGCGGGTGGGATTGCCGCGCTGACGGCCGGGTGTGCAGCGGATGATTCTGCTACGTATCTCGACAAGCCGGATCTGCGGGCCGAGCCGGAGAACCTCCCGTATCCAGTCTACGGACAGTCGCTTCCGGCGGTCACGCTATCGGATCCCATTGCCGACGAGGACGTTTCGATCGGTGCTGACGGCCGTGACACGCTGGTGACGTTCTTCTACAGTCATTGTCGGACGGTCTGTCCCCGGTTGATCTCTGCCCTGCGGAACGTACAGGCGAAGGCAATCGAGGACAACCGCATCGACACGACGGCCTTCCAGGCAGTCACGTTCGACCCCGAACGCGACGACGCGGACCGACTGCGCGGATACGCCGACCGGATGAACGTCGCTCTGGACGAGAATTGGCGGTTCCTCCGCCCGGAGTCGCCCGACGACGCCAAGGACATCGTCATGGACGAGTTCGGCGTCCGGTTCGAGCGGACCCACCCCGAGGAGATGGAGATGTACATGTTTTCCCACCGCGCGCTCATCCTGCTGGTCAACGCCGATGGATACGTCGAACGATCCTACACCGACTCGACACCGTCGTGGCAGTCGATCGACGAGGACCTCCGGACGCTTCGGCGCCGGGAAGGCTGACGATGCGACGACGCGAACTCCTGGCCGGCGTCGGCGGCGCCGCCGTCGTGGGAGCGGGCGGCTATCTGGCACTCACTGCCGGTGAGGAGCGAATCGACCCCACCGTCATCGACCTGTTCGATACGTCGACCACCGCGGGGGCCGAGTTGCGGGTTCCAGTCAACGGGGAGGTCACCGTTGTCGACCTGTTCGCGACGTGGTGTCAACCGTGCAAGCCCGCTCTCGACGCGCTCAGGACGGTCCAGGCTGAAACCACTGATGTCGCGTTCGTCTCTGTCACCAACGAAGTGCTGGGCGGAGAACTCTCCAGAGACGACGTGCTCGCGTGGTGGGACGCGTACGGCGGGGCCTGGCCCGTCGGCCACGACCCCGAAGGGAGCCTGCTGGCGAGTCTCGGAGCATCGACGCTGCCATACACGGCTGTGGTGGACCCGAGTGGCCGAGTCGTCTGGGCGGAGACGGGCGTCCCGGACCCGAAACGAGTAAGCCAAGCGATCGACGACGCCCGGCCATGAGCGGACTTACTTTTGGCGCGACCGTCGCCTTCGCAATCACGACCGGCGCAACGACGTTTTTCGCGCCCTGTGCCTACCCACTGCTCCCGGGGTACGTCGGTTACTTCATGCAGGCCGAGTCCACGGAGGGGGGCTCGCTACTCACTGGGGCTCTGGTCCGCGGCCTGGCAGCGAGCGTCGGCGTGCTGGTGACCTTCGGGCTGTTGGCCGTCGCGGCGATCACGGTCGGCCGGCCGCTCCAGGCACATCTCTCGGCGCTCGAACTGGTCGTCGGCGTCCTGCTGGTGTTGTTCGGGCTGGTGACGCTGTCAGGCCGGACGGTCGGCTGGCACGCGCGACTGCCCGAACGAACCACGTCGATCAGTGGATTCGTCGGGTTCGGGGGACTCTACGCGATCGCGGCGACGGGGTGCGTCGCCCCCGTCTTTCTGGCTGTCGTCTCCCAGGCACTGACGTTCGGGCCGGCTGGGACAGCCGCAGTCCTGGGTGGATACGCAGCCGGGATGGCGGTGCTGATGATCGGAGCCACCGTCGCAGTCGCGGTCGGCGTCGAGATCACGACGGATCGGTTCGCGGGATTGGCCGACCGCATGACGCCGATTGCGGGCGGGATTCTCGTCGCGGCCGGCCTCGCCCAGATCGCCCTCGCGCTGTTCGTCTACAGCGTCTAGACGTGCCGGAAGCCGAACACAAAAGCCGCCGGCGGTCCAGGGTCGCGTATGCAGACAGATTCAGGCTCCTGGCTCCGACGAGTAGCTCGGGAGCGGCCCCTCGGCGTGACAGCCGTCCTTTCGGCGATCGGGTACGCCCTCGTGGCGGGCGCGTTCGCGGGGGCGATCCCGCTGTTCCCGCCGCTCGACCGGTCGACAGTCAACCTCTTCGGTCACCTCATCGCCGTCGTCAACGCGAGCGCGCTGAGCGCGATCCTCGCCGGCGTCTACTTCATCAAGCACGACGAAGTCGAAAAACACCGCGCGGCGATGCTGACGGCGTTCGCCCTCATCGCCGTCTTCCTGGTGCTCTATCTCTGGAAGGTCGGCGGCGGCTTCGAGAAGTCGATCACCGTCACCGGCCCCCCGGAGATCGCCTACCTGCTGATGCTGGCCGTCCACATCATCCTCTCGGTGGTGGCGGTCCCGGTCGTCCTCTATGCGGTGATTCTCGGACTCACGCACACGCCGGCCGAACTCCGATCGACGGCCCACGCCCGGGTCGGCCGGATCGCCGTCGCCGCCTGGTCGATCAGTCTCTTTCTCGGGATCGTGACCTACGTCATGCTGAACCACGTCTACGGCTGGGTGCCCCGCGAATCAATGCTCCTGCTGGTTGCCGTGCCACGGCCGGTATGGGATCTGGGCGGGGAATCCGGCGGTCGCGAATAGGTGCGAAACCGACGAGAACGGGAGGATGTCAAGCGACGCTGATGTGCTCGACCGGCAGCGCCTCGGCGTCGAGATCGAGGTCTTCGGCGAGCAGGCCGGCCACGAGATCGCGTGGGAACGACTGCTCGTCGTCTCCCAGGACGTTCGAGAGTTCGATACCACCGGGTAGTTCGTCGCGTCGATCCAGCGCACTCGCGAGCTCGGCTTCGCTCGTCACCTCGCCGTCCAGCTCGGACCGGAGGGCATCCAGTGCAAGCGCGGCCTCGATGGTCGACACCAGATACTCCCGGGCCCTGGCGGTCGGATTCGACAGCGACGGGATCGTCGAGAGGTACTCGGCCGCACTCGTCTCCGCGACATCGCACTCGTCGCTCAACCAGGACTCGATGTCGCCATGCGTGGCGTCGGCCGAGAGCGCCTCGACAGCGTCGGCACACAGATCGGCTTCTTCGTCGGCGATCTCGTGGAAGACGTTACCGACGACGACGGCGTCGGCGCCGGCTTCGAGGACGGCCTCGACGTTCTCGCGGGAGTCGAGCCCGCCACCGTACCAGAGCCGCGACCACGACAGCGCATCCGAGACATCGTCGAGAATCTCGACGGCCTCCTCGCCGCCGAACGTCCCCGAATACTCGAGATACACGATCTCTGATTCGAAGACCGTCTCGGCCACCATCGCACGCTGTTTGGCCGCCCGGGGACTGAGCAGATCGTCCTCAGTCACCGAGGCCTCCCGGGCCGCAGCACTGTCGAGGTTCATGATGATGTACGCCTCGAAGACGGCTTCCTGAAGCGTCCACGCCGAGAACAGCGAGACGACCCGCCGTTCGAGGCCCTCCCCCAGCGGGATCGGGAGCTTGTCGTCGAGGTACTCCGGACCGAGTTCCTCCCTGAGGTACTCGATTCCGGAGCCGAGCGTCCCGACAATGGCCTCAGTGTCGCCGTTGAGCACCTGGGGGACGGCGAAGTAATCCGCCATCTCGCGGGTCTGTTCGGTCACCTGTCGGACGCCGCTTGGCTCCTGGATGGCGGGCCGCGGTCGCCCCGAAACCAGTTCGAGCGTCTCTTCGGTGTTCTGTCCGGTCACGTCTTTCGAGCCCCCGACCTCCAGCGCGCCGGTGTGTTGAAGATAGAGCGGAAACAACAGCGGGAGTTTCTTCGCTTCCTCCGGGTCGATCTTCGTGATGTGCTCCCACTCCGCCGGCACGGGGTTCGTGTCGACAGGTAAGACGGTTCGTCCGGCCAGCGATATCGTTCTCGTCGCCGACTCGAAAGTACGGGCGATAGCGTCGAAACTCGGCATTGGTAGCTGATTGGAACCGCCCCGCTATTATACCTCCTGCTATCGACCGTGCGTCACACGCCACCGGTCGAGGCGAATGGCCGGGATCACCCCTCAAAACAGGACGTTCGATACCGGAAACAGCAACGGGAGGACGTTCGAGGAGAGGAGACTGGCCATCTTGTTGACCTCGAGCGGCCAGGTCGGAGCCGCCTGGAGGGCAGCCCATGCTGGTCCTTCCGAGTCGTCGAAGGACCCGATACGGTCGCCCGCCGCCGGCGTCCGGTCATTGTCGACCTCACGCGCCGTGCCCTGGTATTTCCGGGCGATCCGGTGTTTGTCCCTGACCATCTTGGCGTGCATCGACCAGAAGGAGTAATACCCCCAAGCGCCGGCTCCAAGGGCGTACCCGACGACCGGACCGGCGAAGCTGATGAGCCAGACAGCCGTCGACAGCGGATCACCGATCGCCATGACTCCCCCGCGCGGAATCGCCCGGCCGCCGACAACGTACAACCGGTAAACCAGATACAGCCCGGCCATGGTGAGAATCATGTTGATCCGGATCGCAAACCGGCCCAGGTCACGAAAGCCGCCGTAGCCGTCGACGTGAAACGGCTCGTAAGTCAACTCGACATCGCTGTACTCGCCGCTGGCGTTCAACAGCCGGTTGAAGTATCGCACGACGACGAGAAACTGAAAGGCTGCCGTGCCGAGAATGGCGTTCAACGAGGCGTTGACGAGAAGTCCGAGCCCGTAATCGAGTTCCTGTGGGCCGTTCCCGATCAGCCAGATGATGGCGAACTGGGCAGCCACGAGCACGCCGAACACCCGGGACGGGGAAAGCCCATAGACCCTCAGCCGGAGGCTGTCGTGGAGGTCAGTCAGGAAGTGCCGGTAGGCCAGTTCGTCCCCGACGATGTCGTTCGATCTGGCGCCGAGCGTGACAAAGAGATGTTCGATACGGAGCGTCGCCTCGTAAAGGAACTGGCCGGCAACGAGTAACAGGAGGAGGTATCCCGAAACGAACACAACGTTCGGTTCGATGGCACTGGGGTGGTCGGCAGTAACCGTCAGGAAGACCGACATCCCGACGCCGGCCACGAGCGCCCCAACGAGCCCATAGATGGCCAGTGCCGAGGGGAACTCCCGATATTCGACGACGTCAACCATCGACAGCAGCCAGACCAACACCGGCGTGATGGCGAGGTAAAGCGCGAACAGTCCCGCGTCCGGGCCCGCGACCGACGGGAACAGGTCGGTGACCGGACCGACCGACGGGTCAAGCCACGCGCCGGCAACGAGCAGCGCAGTCGCCACGGCGATGACGAGCGGTGCGTGCCGTAGCAACTGTCGTGGAATCCCATCGATGAAGGCGAACTGTGCCTCCGCGCCGGTCTCGCGGTAGGTTCCGTCCGAATCACGCTCGACCCGCTCGAACGTCGGTCGGTTTCCCGATTCCGGTTTGATCGCCAGAAACGGGAACGTGTCTGTTCGCGTGAGCTGGGGGACGATTTCACAGATCCGGTGGAGATGCATGTCGCTCCCGCCGTCTGTCCAGCGGATCCACAGCGACCCGAGGAGTTCGTCGTCGGCCGGCCGGTCAGCACGCCAGTGTTCGCGCCCCGTCGTCTCGCCGGTCGCGTCCGACTCGCCCATTCGTAGGGAGCTATCCTGCGTGCGCTGTGAAAAAAGTTCCTGTGAACCAACCGACTTGAAGGGAATTGATATGATAGACTAAATTATAGGAATTTCCCGGAGTCGAAGTAGTGGGCGAACACATAGCCGCCGAGGAACATCCCGCTGCCGACGTTCCCGAGGAGGTGATTCTCCAGGCGGACGTACCACGCCAGGATCGCGATCCCGGACACGAGAATCGCGATCCCCGCAAGGAAGCCGAACGCCGCCGGTCCATCCGGCAGGATCGCCCGGAGCTGTCCGAGGATGCCATCGCCGTCGGCCTCGCTCACGTCGGCCCCGTTCATCGTCGGGCTATCGGTACGCTCCTCGCTCATGTCGTCGACGAAGACACCCTCCTCGGCGTAATGGGCAATGAGATACCCCGACCACGACGTGAACCCGGCGACGTAGACCAGCAGCACTTGGCCCTGGCTTGCCCAGATGAAGCCGGAAGACATCGAGGCAGCCGTGATGGCGAGACCGACAATCAGTCCGATGGCACTCCCGACGCGGCCGATCGGTGACTCGCCAGCGTGCGTCTCGACTGCCATCTCAGAGCGTCACCCCGTTGATCCCGATGTGGCCGAAGATGTATCCGCCGATACAGACCACGCCGGCCGCGACGCCCAGCTTCGCGCTCCAGGACTGGATCGTGAGCGCGAACAGCCGCATTCCCGCGCCGAGGCCGACGACCCCGAGCACAACAAACCCACCCCGAGCCAGGAGGACGCCGTCGACGCCACCCGAGTCAGTCGCGTCGGAGTCGGCATCGGGAGCGGGGAGGAACGCCGAAGTGAACGATTCGTCTGGATCGAGATACGTGCCGACCTGGGTGAAGTGATAGCCCGCAAAGAAGATCGCGAACCCGATCGAAACGACCCCGACCCTGACGGCAGGGTTCGACCCGGGAACCAACGGTAGCGACGGCGAGAACGCCGACAGCGTCGCCGTCCCCGCGCCGATGCCGATGATCAGGTTTCCGGCCAGTGCCCAGAACAACTCTTCCGCATCCGGAAGCATGCACGAGTCACGCCGGCAAATCATCATAAAGCCACCGCTCTCACGTAGTTTGGCCGCGGTTCACTCAACTGAACAGTTAGACGTCTCGTTCAGTGATGAAGCGCCCGAGCGCCTCAAGTTTCTCTTGACCTGGTGAGTCCGGAAGGTCGGCAATGGCCGTGCGTGCTTCCTCGATGAGGGCGTTCATCCGCTGTTCGGCGAACTCCATGCTCCCCTCGGCTTGCAGAATCTGCATGACCTCGCGAACATCCTCGTCAGTCGTCTCGTCGAACGGTTTGTCGAGGATGTCGTAGACCCGATCGTCGTCGGCGTGGACGACCATCAGCGTCCGCTTGCCCGCGCGGACGTCGTTGCCGATCTTCTCGCGGCCCTTGCCCTCCTGGAAGTCCAGCAGATCGTCGCGGATCTGGAAGGCTGGCCCCAGCGACGTGAACCCGGAGAGGTCGAGGTCCGTCTCGGCGAGGGCGAGCGGGGCGTCGACACAGAGTTCCAGCAGCGCGCCCGTCTTGCGCCGGACCATCGTCATGTACTCCTCGACGGTGATATCCCGGCGTTCGGCGAAGTCGATGTCCATCTGCTCGCCGTTGGTGACGGTGATGACCGTATCGAGCGCGAGGTCACGGGTCTCCGGTGGGAAACACAGGATCGCCTTCGCGAACATCATGTCGCCGAGGTTGATCGCGCTGCCCTCACCATACTTGGCCCACAGCGTGGGTTCGTCGCGGCGATACTCGTCGCCGTCGATGATATCGTCGTGGACGAGTGTGAAGTTGTGGAGAAGTTCGACACCCGCGGCGATGTCGAGTGCGTCCTCACGTGGGACGTCGACCATCTCCGAGATGAGAAACACGAGTCCCGGTCGAATGCGCTTGCCGCCGGTATCGATGGGATACCAGAGCCGCTCGGCGTACTCGAACTCCTCGAGCCACTGCTGGATCCGATCGTCGACTGTCGGTTTGACCTCGTTCTGGAGCCACTCGAAGACGTCATCTCTGTCAGTCATTACCTGCACCGTCAGGCGCGGGGAACCTCGGTCTTTCGGTCGATGACGGTGCTTCCCGTTGGGTGGGGGCCTGATCACTCCCCATCGGCGACGGCACCGGGCAATACGCCGGGGTCGCCGGAGCGATAGATGTACTCGGTGGCGATGCCGGTCAACGGCGAGTCGGTCTGGGTGGCGAACCGCTCGGCGAGATCGAAGTACTGCTCGCTGATCGAGACGATCCGATCGTAGGCAGTCTCGGTGTCTTCGGCGAGGATATACTCGGCGGTGACGGGCGTGAGTTGCCCGTCGACACGATCGTCGGCGTAGTCGTCGACGTCGTCGAGCCAGATCTGCGCGCCGATGATCGCCAGCACGATCGAGCGCTTGAACGCCTCGTCGACGGGCAGACCGGCGCGACGGTACATCTCGATCATGCCGTCGTAGATCACGCCGACGCGCGCGTACTGGGTTTTGAGATACGGAAGTGTCTCGACCCCCTCGAAGAGATCGATATCGGCGTCGAATGCCGAAAGCGAGACGTCGCGGTACTCCGCCTTGATCCGGTCACGAGCGGCCGAATCACCATCGCGAGCGGCCTCGAAGAGCTCCCGGAAGTGCGGATCGCGATCCTGGTGTCGTTCCGAAAGGTCGACAGCCCAGTCGTAGATCTCCCGGACTTCGTCGGGCAGTCGGTCGAAGGTGTCCTCGAGTTCGGCTTCCAGGGTCTTCTGGGCGATCTCGGCGACCCGGCGTCGCTCGTCGGGAGTAACCGTGAACGCCACGGAGAAGTCTTCGAACTCTGCGTCGTTGATCGCGTCTCGCATATCGCCATCGATCAGCGCCGCAAGAACGAGGCGAGTAAGGTAGTCCCCGCCGTCGACAAGATCCTGCGGGGACGTCGGACCGGCCTGCCACTGCGCGTCGGAAATGGATTTACGGAAGCTGACGGGCCCAGCAACGTCGTTTTCCGCAAGATCACTTGCCGTTTCCCGGTCGCTCTCCCACATACTCAGGGCCACGGGGTCGGCACCGTCGCTTGCACGGTGTCTCGCCGTCCGGTAGATCTGGCCGAGCGTCAACTCGGCCGGCATCGTCAGCTTGGTATCGTAGCTGAACGAGACCTCCGCGGGATCGATATCGAACTCCTTGGCTATCGCGTCTTCGACCGGATCGAACGCGTCAGCGATCATCGCTTCGGTCCGCCGATCGACGATCCGCTTGAGCTGGATGCTTTCCCGATCGAACACGCCGGAATCGGCATAATAGCCCAGCACAGCCTGTCCCGTCGTCGGAAGTTTGTTCCGCTCTGCCAGCCAGCCGGCAAGCCGCCGTCGAAGTGTCGTCCTCATTATAAGATCACCGATGGAATCCGGCTCGATCGTCGCCGGCACATTGGTGGGTTTCTGGCCGGTGTGATTATGATCCTTTCGTCACAGCCCTCCAGTCCGTCGACGATCCGAGCCGAACTATCTGGGAACAAATATGTATGCCGGCAGTCAAATACCCCGAATCCCCTGCCGCTACACGGCAGTTTTTTGTGACCCCCAAGATTACCCATGGTCAATGTCGACAGACGCGTACGACATCGTGGTCGTGGGTGGTGGGACAGCTGGGGCGTTCGCCGCCGCCAGTGCCGCCCAGCAGGACCTCGATGTCGTCCTTCTGGAGCGAAAATCCGAGCAAGAGGCAGGGCATATCGCGTGTGGCGACGCGATCAAGGGGAAGAGTACGTTCCCGGAAGTGATCGACCTGGATTACCTCCGGGAGGAAGCGTTCACCAACCAGAACATCCAGCGGGCGCAATTCGAGGTACCGGGCGGCGAGACTATCGAATACCCCTTCGCGACAGGGTCTGGCTCGATCGTCGATCGGAAGCGCTACGGTGAAGTGTTGCTCGAAGAGGCCGACCGCGTCGGCGCGGAATTACACTTCGATACGGTCGTCCAAGACGTCGTCCAGACTGACGACGGGCACGTCGAAGGTGTGACGGCAACCCGGAAGGGCGAACGACGGGAGTACCCAGCGGACGTCGTCATCGACGCCGCCGGCGCGCTGTCGCTTCTCCAGGACAAGGCCGACCTGGCCGAGGCGACCTTCGATACGAACGTCACGCATCGGCAGTTCTGTTCGGCCTATCGAGAGATCATCGAGGTCGAGGAACCCGTCGACTTCGACGACGCAATCGTGTTCAAGCCGACCGAAGAGCTGGGGTATCTGTGGTACTTCCCGCGGACGCCGACGGAAATCAACGTCGGGCTCGGCTTTCAGATGGACCAGGAACCGATGGAACTGGTCGAGGAACTCCGGAACGACATCGAGAACCGCGAGGAGTTCCAGAACGCAACTGTCACGGACAAACTCGGCGCGGCGCTGCCGACTCGCCGGCCGTACGACTCCGGGACTGCGCCGGGATTCATCGCGGTCGGCGACGCTGCGGGTCACGTCAACCCGACCACTGGTGGCGGGATTCCGGGGGCGGCTAAAGCCGGCCACTGGGCGGCCGAGGTCGCTGCCGATGCCATCGCCGCCGGCGACGTCAGCGAGGCCTCGCTGTGGGAGTACAACCACCGCGTACTGACGGATTTCGGCAAGCGGTTTGCCGCGATGGACCTGTACAACATCTTCGGAACGACACTCACCGTCGAGGACATCTCGGACGTCCTCGCAGCGCTGCCCGCCCAGCAACTCATCGACATCCTCGGACGGAGCGGGACGTCCTCGATGGGGCTGGGACTGAAGCTCAAGACGATGGTCCAGACGTTCGGCCACTGGGGCACGCTGTACGACGCCTACAAGGTCAACAAGCGCGCCTCGGAGTTGAAGGCGATCTACGACGAGTATCCGACCACACCCAGCGGGTTCGAGGAGTGGCGGGCGAAACGTGACGGGTTCATGGAGGACTTCTACGCGGAGTTCGGTGCCGATCCGAAGTACTAAGTGGCGGCTTCGGGGCGACTACGAGCGACGGATCCGCATCCTTTTTTCCGTGCCCCGTCTACGGGCAATCGATGACAGGCCAGACAACTCACGACGACGTGCCGGCCGCCGGTGCCATGCCGATGCTCGGGCTCGGGACCTGGCAAAACGAGGATCCCGAACAGTGTACCGAAAGCGTCCGGGCTGCCCTCGAGATGGGATATCGCCACGTCGACACGGCCAAGGCGTACCACAACGAGTCAGCTGTCGGTGACGGCATCGCCGCCGCTGCTGTCCCACGCGAGGAGGTCTTCCTTGCGACGAAGGTCTGGGCGGGCGACCTCGCCTATGAGGACGTCATCGAAAGCGCCGAGCGCAGCGCCGAGCGCCTCGGCGTCGAGACGATCGATCTCCTGTATATTCACTGGCCGTCTCACGCCTACGACCCTGAAGAGACCCTCCCAGCCTTCGACGAACTGCTCGATCGTGGCGTCATCGATCGGGTGGGCGTGAGCAACTTCACTCCCGAACAGATCGAACGTGCCCAGGAAGTCCTCGATGCACCCCTCTTCGCAAATCAGGTCGAGATGCATCCCTACCTGAAACAAGAGGAACTACGGGCGTTCGCAGCCGAGGACGATCTCAACCTCGTTGCCTACTCGCCGCTCGGGCGCGGGACCGTGCTCGACGACGACACGCTCGGTGAAATCGCTGCCAAACACGACGCGAGCGTGGCACAGGTCAGCCTGGCGTGGTTGCGAGAGAAGGGCGTCACGGCGATCCCGAAAGCCACGAGCGAGGCACACATCCGGGACAACTTCGAGAGTGTCTCGCTGGATCTCGACGATGCGGACATCGCCGCGATCGACGCCATCGACCGGACCGACCGGCAGATCCAGCCGGACTGGGCACCGGATTCCTGGTAATTCGGGACCCGGGACGGGTTTGTGAACGTGCCGGAAAGAAATCGCGGTCGAGGCTCGTAGCAATTATACGCACCCGCACTGAATGTGACGTACATGTCGGGCGGGACAGCGTCGGGATTCGTCGCCGGAATTCGCATCGACCTCAAGCGACTCCACGAAACGTGGATGGAAGTCGTCTATCCACGCCAGCGGAACGCCGAAGATACTGTCCTCGGCAAGTGGACGCCCAACTCACGACGTGGCTGGATTACCTACCGGCTGTGGGGGGCCATCGGCGCGCTCGCGGTGGGACTGCTGTACCCGCTTGTATTGCTCGGCTACGTTTTCAGGGCCCAAACCAGACGCATCGACCTGGCGGCGGCCAGAATCGGGGCGCTCGGAGTGTTCGTCGTGCTGGTCGTCCTGTGGGGGGCGCTGAGTGCGTTCGCCAGATACCAGTTCTCGACGAGCGGCTTCATCGCGGTCGTTGCGGCGAGCGTGGTGGCGATCATCGCCGGCATCCTGGCGTACGTGTTCAGCCGCCTCGGCGGGCGGGTCACGACCGTCGTCTTGGCGTATCCATTCGGCGTGACCGCACTCCTTTTGCCGCCAGTCATTGCCGCGCTGTACTCGCCGACCCTCGCCGAATCTATCTTTTCCCAAAGCGAGGCCGTCGCCCGCTGGATCAACGACACGGTCCTCGACGTCTACGGGATCAACGACCGACTCCGACGTACGTACGACCTCCGCGGGATCGCCCACGCGGCCATGTGGTTCGGCATTTCGATCCCCGTCGGCTGGCTGCTCGGGATCGTGGTCACGCTGGCGAATTACGTCCGGCCTGGTCGCTGAGAGGATCGCGTTCGCCGCCGTCACCCGTCGAGATGGATCGACTCCGGGTCGATCCCGTCCCCGCCGATCCGGATCGTCTCCTCGTCACGTCCGACCAATATGGTTCCGCCGACCGCCAGCGGGGCGAGGATGCCACCGACGACGGTACCCGGTTCGGAAAGTGACGCCGCCACGGCGACGCTGTCGTCGGCGGTGAGGTCCTGCTGATCGACGAAGAGCTCGGCAGCGTCGAGCAACTGCCGATGGTCGAACGCCCGGTCGCCACTGGCAAGGACAGCAGCGCCCGGGTCGACCGTTTCCGGCGGGGCGATCGGCGTCTCGCTCCAGACCTCCGTCTCGAAGTGCACGATCGAGGGGTTCTCCGGCGGACCGCCGTAGGCGATCGAGGTACATGTCGGCCCCGAGTCGTAGTGATCCATCCAGGCGGCGGGGCCGACCAGGGCGTCGGCTTCGAGAGCCGGCGACGGATCGAACCGGACCGTCGCGCCGAGACACGCCGCGCCGAGAAACGTGAAGATGACTTCCGGGATCGACGTCTCGCCCGTCCGTTGAGACGTCGCCCCTGGGTCGGCGGCTGGGTGTTTCGGCGCATCCACGATGCCGACGGTCGAGCCCTCGTGGACGCCGTAGAGCCGCAGCAGGTTCGCGGTCTTCCAGGCCGTCGCACAGACGCTGTCGTACGTGTGTGATCGTGCCCGGTCGTCGGCGACGCGGTACGCGAGATCGTCGCTCCGCCGTGATGGGGCCGTGAGATCGCCGATCACCGCTCCGTCCATGGGTCGGGTTGGCGGGCGAACGCCAAAAGGGTTCGCGACGAGCGGGCGCGATCACGGATATCCGAGAACCGCGACCGAAACGCTAACCACGACGGCTGACGGCTGGGTGAACATGGACGAGACTGGGTTCGATCTCACGCCGGGACGAGCGTGGCTCGCGGTGTTCGCGGCCGGAGTCGTCACGATCGTCGGCGCGTCGATCGCGTTCACACGGACAGTCTGGGACGAATTCATCTGGCAGTACTTCTGGGGGCCGGTCTACGCCGACGCCCACAACGCCGGCTGTGCGATTAAGGAGGGGGGCCAGACGCTCCTGGGCGGCAGCGGGTTCGCCGAGAACTGCGGGATCGCCGTCGAACAGGGCCACATCGTCGCCGAACCGGGCTATACCCTCGTCTCGGAAGCGGGCTACATGGTCGTCGGACTGTTCTTCCTGATCGGGGTCTACCTCCTGTTGAAGAACCTCGATATCGACCTTGATCGGGAGTTCTTCTACGCACTGTTCCCGTTCATGCTGTTTGGCGGGGTCGTCCGTGTCGTCGAGGACGCCAGTGACGCGGCCGTGGAGGCCGGTGTCGAGCCGGTGCTCTCCTACCCGTTCAATACGCTGTTCATCAGCCCGCTCGTCTACTTTACCGTTTTCGGGTTCGCTATCGCCGCGCTCGTCGGAAGTCTTCGGCTTGCCGATCGTGGCGTGGTCGCCTCGGCCGAGCGGGCACTGGGCACGGTCGGTGCCGTCGCCTTCGGCGTGACGTTCGGCTATCTGACGATCCTCGGCCTCACCGTCGAGCACGTCGACTTCCTCCCGCACGTCCTCCTCATCATTGTCGGCGGCGCCACGGTGGCTGCCTACGGCGTCTACGCGCTCGTCGACCGGTTCGCACCCTACATCAACAGCGGGACCGGCTACGTCGGACTGGTCGTCCTCTGGGCGCATGCGATCGATGGCGTCGCGAACGTCCTCATCACCGACTGGGCGGACGCACTCGGATTGCCCGTCTCGTACTACCCAAAACATCCGGCCAACGAAATCATCATGAACGTGACCGAAGCCGTTCTGCCGGCCGGCATCTTCGAGGCGATCGGGAGCGCGTGGCCGTTCCTGGTGGTGAAACTTGGAATGGCCCTGGGCATCGTCTGGCTGTTCGACGAGGCGTTCATCGAGGAGAATCCACGATACAGCTACGTCCTTCTCGTGGGAGTCGTCGCGGTCGGACTCGGTCCCGGGTCACGTGACATGCTCCGGGCCGCGTTCGGGATCTGAGCTGAGTTGGGCCCCAAACCCTCGCGCATTTTTCACGGGAACGGATGGAACGCACGGTCAGGCCGCGCCTCGAAGCCGAGGCGGTCCGGGACCGTCTCCAGTCGGTCGCCAAAGTACGGCTCCCCGAGGAACAGCGGCTGGGCCGACGGGACGAGCACGCGAACGGCCTCGAATCCCATCGCCTCGACGTCCCGCGGCGTGAGCCGGACGGCGTACGGCGAGAGCCCGGCCGCGGTGACTCGATCGACCACAGTCGACAACGCATCGGGACCCGCAAGCGGCTCGTCGGGCGCGACGGCGTCGGCCGAAACGGTCCCTGCGGCGTCGACGAAGTCGGCGACGGTATCGGGGAAGGCCGCGTACTCGCCGATCGCCCCGCCGGCATCGGCTGCGCCGTCCGGCCCCATCTGCCGGAGTTCGAACCAGTTCTGGACGGCCTCCGCTAGTGCCGATCGGGCGGCGGCAGCCGGATCGAGATGAGCCCCTGAACCCAGAGCGAACCGGGGCCACTCGCCGTCCGCCCGGTGGACGGCGACCGCCACGACCGGAACGTCGACGTCCTGTGTGAGCAAGAGCGGCGTGACTGACAGCCCCTCTGTCCGCACCCGCCGGGCAAGCGTCTCGAAGGCCCCGTCGCCGACATCGAGTTCCAGAGGCTCGAACGTCGAATACCACGAGAGCATCGCCGCGTCGCGCTCGATCACCTCGTAGAGGCCGGACAGCAGCGCTTCGATCATCGCGTTACCGAACCCGAGCCCGGTCGTGTTTGCCGGACGGAACCGATCCCCAGCAGGTGGATACACCGCCACGGACGCCGGCACAGGTACTGACTGGCTCGTCGCCAGGTTCTCGCCCTCGATCCACTCGATGGAGTCCGCTTCGGGTGGCTCGGGGGTCACGAACGCGGACGGCGCGACCGGATTGTCCAGTTCCTCGACCGACGCTGTCTGCAACCGCTCCGATCGATAGACGCCCGCACTGTACCGTTCGTAGGCCTCCCCCAGTGCCTTCATCAGCGCGCCGTTCCAGTCGACGTCGACACCCGCGGCCGGACCGGTCGATGACACGTCGCTGAACCCCTCCGTGTCGCCGTTTCGTGCGAGATAGTAGGGCGCGGGGAAGGATTCGATCTCGCCGACCTCCTGGACGATCCCGACCCGTTCGTCGAGTCCCTGTTCGGCCCGGCCGATGGTGGCTTCCAGATCTCGATCGGCCGTCGTCCGGTCGATGGTACGGGACGGTTCCGAACCGCACTCACAGTGAGGGACGGACAACAATCGCCGGGTTGCGTCCGGAATCTCCCTCACAAACCCGACCACCTCGGGACCGTCGACCGACCGATCCAGTGTACTGGCGGCCGCCCGCCCGGCGACCGCACCGGCGAACCGTGCCGTGGTTGGCGGTGGCGCTTTCGTCGGCTCCTCGGTCGGATCAACGTTCGCCCTGACCCGCTTGCGAAGACACTCGTAGCAGGCCGTTTCGGGGCCGAAGCCAGTGATCGCGGCATCGACGACCGGGACGCCGCCAACGCCGCCGAGTTCGATCGCGATCCAGGACGTGCCTGTCTGGATCGCCCGCTGGTTTGCCTGCTCGAAGGCGTTTGCACCGGCGACCTCGATCACGATAGCCAGTTCGTACTCGTCGATTTCGTCGGGGGCCGCCGTCTCCACAGCGCCCTCGACGTCCGAGAGCGCCGATTCGACCGCGTCTGCGGCTGGACCGGCACCCACGAGACCAACAGTCATGCTCCCCAATGGATGCCCGAGTGGGAAAAAGGTCGCGCTAGCTCGAAAGCAACTCGATGGCGACGTCGGCGAGTTCATCCGCGTCGGCGTCCTGGAGTCGCTGCTCGCCCAAGAGGAGACGCAGACGTGGCCGACCGACGTCGATGGGTACCTTCTCGGTGTCGAGGAGCCCTTTGTCTTCGAGTTGGGTCTTGGTTCGCGAGAACGTGGCTTTGCTCGCCAGTCCGACGTCCTCCCCCCACTTGCTGATATCATAGAGCAACTCGCGGTTTCGTGCGGCGACGAGGAGACTGATCGTCACCTCGTCGATCCCGCCATCGTCGCTACGGGCGGTCGACAGCGAATCGAGTACCGCATCGAAATCGGCTCGCGCGTCTTCGCTGATCTCTGCAGCGAGCGTCGAACGGACCCGCGACAGCGGCGGCGTCCGAAGCGAGAATTCGCTGGCAGTCTCCCACACATCGTCGTAGAATGCGACGGTCGACGCGACGAACTCCTCGTCGTCGGTCGTGAGTCCGGCCGCCGCGACGGTGGCCGTCACCAGCGAGACGACAGCCTCGTCGGTTACGACGAGCGAGTTGACCGGCTGCTCGTCGAGCACACGCAACGATAGTGTGCCGTCGTCGATGAGATCCGCCGCCGAGCTCGCGACGAGGAAATCACCCATAACCTGCTTGAGCGCGTCCTCCGGCGAGAGAAGACGGACAGTCGGGGCTGAATCGCGATCATCAAGTGTCGAGACGAGCGCAACGATCGTTTCCGGAGCCGGATTGACGACCGTCACTCGATCGGCAGCCGGCACAGCCGCCTCAAGTACCGTTTTGATGTCGGTGGCGATTAGATTGTCAGTTGACATAGACTGGCGTGTCGTATACGCCACTTATATTTAAGAGTATCGGCAGTGAGATATACCGTTCATCGACCGTCGCCTCCCCTCGCACAATCCTGGGGAGCGGCCTCACGGGCGCGACGGCGAAAGAGTAGCTTATTCAAGAGTGGCCATCCAGGAACAGATATGGACGAAGACAGCGTCCGTCAGACGGATCCGGCCGTCGCTGACGCCCTCGACGGCGAACGGAACAGACAGGAAGACACGTTGGCGATGATCGCAAGCGAGAACCACGTCAGCGAGGCCGTTCTCGAAGCGCAGGGGTCGACGCTGACGAACATTTACGCCGAAGGCTATCCGGGCAAGCGCTACTACGCCGGCTGTGAATACGCCGACGACGTCGAACAGTTGGCGATCGACCGTGCGAAGGAACTGTGGGGTGCCGACCACGTCAACGTCCAGCCGCACTCGGGCAGTCAGGCCAACATGGGCGTCTACCTGGCCGTCCTCGAACCCGGTGATAAGATCCTTTCGCTCGACCTGACCCACGGCGGTCACCTCAGCCACGGCCACCCGGCGAACTTCGCCGGCCAGATCTACGAGGTCGAGCAATACGAGGTCGACGCCGAGACGGGCTATCTCGACTACGAGGGCCTGGCCGAGACGGCCGCGGAATTCGAGCCCGACATGATCGTCTCGGGCTACTCGGCGTACCCCCGCGAAGTCGAGTGGGAACGCATCCAGGACGTCGCCGACGCGGCCGATGCCTACCACCTCGCGGACATCGCCCACATCACCGGCCTCGTGGCGGCTGGCGTTCACTCCTCGCCGGTCGGCATGGCGGACTTCGTGACCGGGTCGACCCACAAGACGATCCGGGCCGGTCGCGGTGGCGTCATCATGTGCGACGACGAATACGCCGACGACATCGATTCGGCCGTCTTCCCCGGTATGCAGGGCGGCCCACTGATGCACAACATCGCGGGCAAGGCCGTCGGCTTCGGCGAGGCGCTGGACCCCGCATTCGAGGCCTACGCCGAACAGACAGTCGCGAACGCCCAGGCGCTCGCCGAACGCCTCCAGGAACACGGCCTCGAACTCGTCTCCGGCGGGACCGACAACCACCTCGTGTTGATCGATCTCCGGCCGTCACATCCCGATACGCCGGGCAAAGCTGTCGAAGAAGCACTCGAAGACGCCGGGATCGTCCTCAACGCCAACACTGTCCCCGGCGAGACACGCTCGGCGTTCAATCCGTCGGGCATCCGTGCCGGGACACCCGGCCTGACGACCCGTGGCTTCGACGAGGACGCGTGCCGCGAGGTCGCCGACCTGATCTACGAGGTCGTCGACGCACCCGACGACGAGGGCGTCATCGCCGAGGTGTCCGAGCGCGTCGACGAGTTGACCGACGAATACCCGCTGTACGACGACTGAGAAAGCGAATCTATCGACTGGCGATTCCAGCGGATCCCGCCGACGAATTCCCCAGTCGAAACAGCGTCACGGAGCGGCAGAGAGCGTTTTTGCGAACTTGTGTCTATTCGAAATGCTTATTCGATAACTTGCACAACCACACTGGTATGGTGGACCTAACCCGCCGGCGACTGCTCGCCGGCGTCACCACGACCGCCCTGGCCGGCTGTATGGACGCCGCCGAGCCCTCCGAAGCCCCTCCCGCATCGACACCCGACGAGACCGATTCGCAAACCTCGACGGATGAACCGACACCGACAGCGACCGACACGCCGACGCCCGAGGCGGACGAGGTTTCCCTGCCCGAGGATCTGGTTGCGGTGCTTGATCCGCTCCCGGAATCAGTCGACGGCACGTCGGTGTCTCGGATCCGGAGCACTGCCCCATCCCCGGACAACGACGAAAGCTTCAATCGGTTGCCGGCGTTCGGATCAGTGTCACAGATCGGTCTCGAACTGGACGAGATCGATCGTGCCGCGGCTGCCAGATACGGCGACTATCAGACACAGATCGTCACGATGGTCGGCTCGTTCGACGCCGAAAAGCCGACGCTGCCCGAAGATGTCCCGATCGAACAGCTCCATCGCGAGGACGGCCGTTTGATCGTGGCGATGGACGACACCAAAGACGGCTGGAAGAACGGGTTGACGGCGGCGACCGAGGCGGCTGACGACGGCGAGCTTCCGCTGTCCGAGGACGCCCGACTCGCGTTATCACAGGTCAGCGAGTCAGCCGTCATCCAGTTGCTGCCATCGATCCCTGCGGACGAGACTGGGCAGCTCGACGGGGTCGACACCGACGTGATCGAGGCCTTCGCCTTCGGTGGGGATCGACTCGATCCGATGACGGCACGCATCTCGATCACGGTCGTCTACACCGAGCAATCGGACTTCGACACCGGGGAATTCAGGACGCTCGCCAAAAACGTCGGCACGGGCAACACTGACGACATGACGGTCGAGCGCGACGGCCGCGTCGGTATCGGAACGCTCACCGTGCAGGCTCCGTCCCAGGAGATTCGCGAACGATCTCCGGATCCGAGCCTCAGTGTCGAGTACGACCAGGAGGCTGGGTCGGCTGAAATCCGCAACTTTGGCGAGGAACCACTCGAAACGGAGTCGTTGACGCTGTCCGTCGACGACGAACCGGTCGAGAACGCCTGGAACGGCGAGCCGATGCAGCCGGGGAGTTCGATCGCAGTCGACGCCGACCCGCTCTCGGTGGTCATGGTCGAGTGGACCGATCCACAGAACGCCGAGTACGAACAGATAGTCTTCCACGAGGTGCTCTCCAGGGGCGTCACCTTCGAGAACGAATACGACATCGAATCGAAAACACTGACGATGACCTACACCGGTTCCGAGCCGATCGAGCGAACCGATCGCGTCGAGATCAATCACTGGGAGGGCGCGGAAGACGGGTCCGGAAGCGGCGAGGAGACGACCGAACCGCTGGCAGACCGATACGAACGGCTGACCAGGGGCGACGAGATCACGATCGAGGGCGTCACATTCGGTGATCGAGTGACATTGATGGCTACGTACTCCTATGAGCGAGGGAGCACCAGCGGATCGATGTCGTCGAGCGTCCATACCTTCCGTGCACGCATTCCGGGTCGGTTCCGACTCGAAAGCGGTGAGACGCCGACGCTGACCTATTACGGGCGAGAAACTCGCGACCCGGCGAACTTCCGGGTGACTGTCGACGGCGAGGAACTCTCGAATGGGTTTACCGAGAAATACGATACCCTCGAACCGGAGGACACGCTGGAGATCGACGCCGAACCGAGCGAGGAAGTCGTCGTCGAGTGGGTCGGCGAGGGCGGGCCGGCGGAAGCGCTCAGCGAATACGTCGAACCGCCGGCGTCCTTCGAGTTGAGACGCACCACGAACGGGTTCGAAATCGTCTACGGTGGCGAGGAGTCCTACGACGCCGACGCCTTTGCCATTCGGACCGGCGACGGCGAGTTCGATCCGATCTTCGCCGCGGAATACGACACCCTCGAAAAGGGCGACAGTGTGGCAGTCGAACTCGATCAGCTGGGGACGATCAACCTCTACTGGATGGAACCGGACGAGCCGACTACCTACACCTGGCTCCACGTGCGCGATATGCTCCAGTTCGAACTCGATGGCTCCTCGCTGGTGTTTACGGGGCGGGGCAAATGGCCCGCCGAGGAGGTCAGTGTTACCGTCGACGACGAATCGATCTCAGGTTTCACAGGAACGATCACGAACGGCGACAGCATCGACCTGAGCGCCGAAACCGGGTCAACCGTCGGAGTCCAGTGGACCGGAGCCGATAATCCGACAACAGTGTTCTCGGAGACGATCCATCCGCCGCTTGAGTTCACCTTCGAATACGACGAGGGGGATGAATCGCTGACGATCACCTCGAACACTGCGGCGAAACTCGATCCCAGCGAACTCGTTGTCGTCGTCCTTCGCGATGAGGACAGACCGGAGTATCCCGACGCCTGGGCCGATGCGTACGACGTCGTCGAAAGCGGTGATTCGATCACCCTGTCAGTGTCCGCTGTCGAAGGGGCAGCGGTCGAACACGAGTCCTGGAACGTCTACGTCCACGAAGACCTGGAATGAACACGTAGCGGGAGGCGTCGGCGCTCGCCCTCTGGACGATCCGGAGTCCCGGTCCGGATACTGTCTTTTATGTTCCACGGCTTCCCTGGTATCCGTAATGGCAGACGTTATCGACGGAAATGCAGTAGCACAGTCGATCCGGGACGATCTCGGCGACGCGATCGACACGCTCGAAGACGAACGCGTAACACCGACGCTTGCGACGGTGCTGATGAGCGACGATCCGGCCAGTGAGACCTACGTCTCGATGAAACAGGACGACTGTGCAGAGGTCGGCATCGAAGCGATCGACGTCGAGATCGACCCCGATGCCCCCGCCGACGAATTGTTCGACGAGATCGACCGACTCAACGCCGACGAGAACGTCAACGGGGTTCTGGTCCAGATGCCGGTCCCCGATCACGTCGACAAACAGGCCGTCCTGCGTCGGATCGACCCCGAGAAGGACGTCGACGGGTTCCATCCCGAGAACGTCGGTCGACTGGTCGCGGGCGACGCCCGGTACAAGCCCTGTACGCCACACGGCATCCAGCTGCTGCTTGATGACGCCGGCGTCGATCCGGAAGGGAAAGACGCCGTCATCGTCGGTCGATCGGATATCGTCGGCAAGCCGATGGCGAATCTCCTGCTGCAGAAAGCGGACGGCGGCAACGCGACCGTGACAGTCTGTCACTCCCGGACCGATGACCTCGCGGCGAAAACCCGTGCGGCGGATATCGTCGTTGCGGCCGCGGGCGTCCCCGAAATGATCGGTGGCGACATGCTCAGCGAGGGAGTTACGGTCATCGACGTCGGAATCAATCGGGTGGATGCGGACACCGAGAAGGGCTACGAACTCGTCGGTGACGTCGACTTCGACAGTGCAACCGAGAAAGCGGCCGCGATCACCCCGGTTCCGGGCGGCGTCGGTCCGATGACTCGAGCCATGTTGCTGTACAATACCGTCAAAGCGGCTGGCCTCCAGCACGGCGTCGACGTCCCGCTTCCCTGAGCGCCGGACTGCTTGACGCTATCGTTCCGGATCGAGTTCCGAAAGATGGTCGCGAGCGCGGTCGAGCGCGTCCGGATCGTCCTCGATGAGATGAGTCCCGACTGCCCGGGCAGCCACGATCAGCGCCTCGGCCTGTGCAGGGGGGACGTCCCCATCGAGAGCAGCCACCCGCGTCCGGTGGTCTTCGACGGCCCCGAGAACGGTTCGGGCCCGTTCGTCGGGGTCGTCGTCGAGATACTGACGGAGATCCCGCCGATACTCGGAGACGGTCGCCGCGGCTGCGAGTCCGCGGACCGGCACCAGCGTCTCGGGGACTGAGTCGGGGGCCGGCCGCTGTCCGGATGCTGCGCCATCCAGCAGTGCGAGCAAAAACCGTTCCTCGTCGTCAGTGACTGTCATCGATCGGGCGATAGCCCGCCCGACGTGTTTGAGTTCCATCGCAGCGACAAACGTGGCCCCAAGTGGTTGGAGATCACCTGCGTCGATGAAGCCATTTCGGCGGACGAACTCGGCTGCACATTCGGCGGCCCGATCAGCCACCCTCTCCGGCGGTTCGACGTCGATCATCTCGCGAGCGGGAGTCAGCTCAAGCGTGACCGGACTGGCAGTGTGGCGCGTCCGTTCGTCGACGCCGACGCTCCGCACACTGCCACAATCGGGGCACTCGACGCTGCCAGTCTCGTAGTACGTCCACCGGCTGCCACAGTTTTGACATTCACGTTCGCCGCGAATCCGCATATGTGGAACATGTAGACCCCAGTATAAAACGGGCCTGCTACACGGTCCGAGACCGACCGAACCAGGTAGTAGGTGCCTAAATCTATCGTAAATTGAGATTTCGGACAGGAGATTCCCCCTCCAGGTCGGTACTTTTAAGTTCATCCATCGGTGAGTATGTGATGACGCTTCGCTTGGAGGGCCGAAGCGTCAGCGGGGACCAATTCAGGGCGGCAAGCGTTCACGCGGGCTTTTCCCCGCGTGAATCGCTTTCCACTCTTTCGGACTAATACGATAGTAGCGACACCATTATCGATCAGTCACACTCGTCCCGTCGGTATCGAATGACGTAACTTACCAGTCGGCTTTCTGGTGAGAGATGCCAGTGTCATCGATTCACAAGATAGATCGTAAGTCTCACATTCCTTACCATTCCAAAGGCCGTATGTCACCGGCGATACCGAGGTGAAAGCGGGTCATACTGGTGAACGAAGCGGTATATTTATATCAACTCGATAATAACCGTCATGTGTACTTTACCGATGTACGACCTGACAGGATTCCAGCGTGACCTCCTATATGTCATCGCGGGGGAGGAGGAACCGCACGGGCTGGCGATCAAAGAAGAGCTCGAAGACTACTACGAGAAGGAGATCCATCACGGCCGTTTGTATCCCAATCTCGACACGCTCGTCGACAAAGGCCTCGTCGAGAAGGGCCAGCGCGACCGCCGGACGAACTACTACAGTCTGACGCGCCGCGGTCGCCGTGAGATCGAGGCACGACGCGACTGGGAAGGACAGTACGTCGACCTTTAGAAGGGGTACTGCCAGCGCTGCAGCGTTCAAAACTGGTAGCGGCGGTCGTCGGGATCGCCTTGCTGGGGGAACTGGTTCGCGCCAGTCATCTCGTCGTAGGTCATCCCCGAGAGATACTCGTCATAGGTAACGTCGTAGCGACTCCGGAGGTGGAAATCGAGCGTGCCAGTGTCAACTGTGCTCTGAAAGAGCATGTGGACTGCACGCCGGAGGAGTTCGTCGGTCGATTCTGGTTCGAGGGCGGTCTCGAGCATCGCGAGTTCGTTGCGGGTCTCGCGGTCCAGATCGACGGCGATCTCCTCACCGAGTGCACCGTACTCAGCAGTGACATCGTCGGACAGTGCGTCGAGCGTCATATCGGAGGCACTCGAGCCGCCGGCAAACGCCTTTCGGCTCGGCGGTAGGTGACTACTACTCGGGACGGATTTTCCACCAAGGGGACTGCCGGTGACGCCAGAAGTAAACGCCGGACCTGTCTACGCCCCTTCGATGAGTGAGGCCACCGTGAACCTGCCAGCCGATCAGGGTGCTATCCAGCGTGCGCTAATCGAGTGGTACCAGGACGACCACCGCGAGTACCCCTGGCGGAAGACGGATGACCCCTACGCGATCCTCGTCTCGGAGGTCATGAGCCAGCAGACACAACTCGATCGTGTCGTCGACGCCTGGGCGGACTTCCTCGATCGCTGGCCGACGGTTGCGGACCTCGCAGATGCCGACCGAGCAGACATCGTCGGCTTCTGGTCGGGACACAGTCTCGGGTACAACAACCGCGCGAAATATCTCCACGAGGCCGCAACGCAGGTCGTCGAGGAGTACGACGGCACGTTCCCCGAGTCGCCCGACGAACTGTCCGAACTCATGGGCGTCGGCCCCTACACCGCCAACGCGGTCGCGAGTTTCGCGTTCAACAACGGCGACGCTGTCGTCGACACCAACGTCAAGCGCGTGCTGTATCGGGCCTACTCTATCCCCGACGAGGACGCGGCCTTCGAGAAGGCTGCGAGTGCTCTCATGCCCGACGGGGAGTCCCGGGTCTGGAACAACGCGATCATGGAACTGGGCGGCGTGGCTTGCGAGAAGACGCCCCGGTGTGACGCGGCGGGCTGTCCCTGGCGCGAGTGGTGTGACGCCTACGCGAGCGGGGACTTCACTGCGCCCGACGTGCCCGAACAGTCGACCTTCGAGGGGAGTCGCCGCCAGATGCGGGGGCGTGTGATCGGCGCGTTAAAGGAACACGATCACCTGGCGATCGACGACCTCGGACCGAAAGTGCGAGTTGACTACGCGCCGGAGGCTGACGCCGAGGCCGATCGGGAGTGGCTCCGGGACCTCCTCGAAGACCTAGCCGATGATGGGCTTGTCGAGATCGAGGAAGGGAGCGATCAACCGATCGCTCGACTTCGATAGCCGGCCCAGTGATCTGTCGGACGACGCCTGACGGCTGAAATGGAATTTTTCACATACTATTTAGAGTCTATGTACTGTGGGCGGGCAAAGAAGGGTCTTTTCAGGAACGAACTCTCAACGAGTACCTTTATTTCCGTTCGGATTTAGATTCTATGTACGCTGAGCGGCTATGGAGCCTACAAACGAAGGAGAGACTCAACGAAAGAGCCTATCGACCCGTGAGTCCCAGGCACTGTCACGGCTCGCAAGCGGGGGCCGACAGATCATCACCATCGGTGACATTGCGGATGTCATGGACATGCCCCGGAAGTCGGCGACGGACATGGCGTATGCGCTCAAGGAGAAGGGGTGGCTCGAGCGGATCGTACACGGGAAGTATCTCATCCTGCCGCTCGCTGCGGGTGAGAACGCCGTGTATACCGAACACGAGTTCGTGATCGCGTCCGCACTCGTCGAGCCGATGTACATCGGGTACTGGAGTGCGATGAACCAGCATGGGCTTACAGAGCAGCTGCCCCGTACTGTGTACATCGTGACGACAGACCGCGCCCAAGAACGCGAGATCCACGGGGTTACCTATCGACCGGTGACAGTTACTGAGCAGAAGTTCTTCGGTTATCAACCGACTGCGGTCGGGTCAAACCAGGTGAATATCTCGAGTATCGAGAAAACGTTGGTGGATTGCGCGGACCATCCGGAGTTCTGTGGCGGCATCGGTGAGCTTGCGAAGGCCATGCAGAACGCTGCTGAAACGAGATGTTCGTGGGAACGAGTCGTCGAGTACCTGCGGCGAGTCGGGAACGGTGCCGCGACGAAACGACTCGTCTACCTCGCCGACCAGTTGGACATCGATATTCCGGAGTACGACGAACTCGTTGCGGACTTCACGACTGGGTACCCGCTACTCGATCCGACGAGAGAAGCGACGGGGACCCGCGACAGCACGTACCAGCTCCGCCTGAACATCGACCCCGAGTCGTTCCAGCCGGAGGACTTCTCGTGATTTCCGAAGCGCAACTCCGACAGCTGGCCAGAGAGCGGGACGTTCGCCTCGGATACGCAGTGGAATTTAAATATGGATTGTAGAGTGATGCTTGACATTTTAAAACTATTCCAGTCACGCTACTGCGGAAATAGCTAATAACTGGCTCACAACATCCGTCTTCACATTGAACCTATTTATATGAATACTACTGGTCAGATATCGCAGTATACTTCTTCTCAATATTTGATCTGTATATGTGGGCGGCTTGATCCCATGAAACACCCTTGAATTTTAGACCTGCCCGGGAAATCAAATAACTGGCATGAGCGATAGTGAAAAATCTCCCTCATCAGATTATAAGCTTGGGCCGCATAAGTCGGTAAACCGTTGGATTATAATTAGTGTACTGATAGGATTCGCAGCCTTAGCTGTTCCTGGCATTATCAACAATGCTCCTGAGATGATTGAAAGCCTTCAAAATGGCCAGTTGAATCCTCAAGTTGAAGAAGTAACCCAGGTGTCCCCTGAACAACAGGTGACTGCAGTATCTATTCTTGTCCCGGTGATTTTGGTAGTGGTCATGCAATTCGCATCTGTAGCCCGAGATGTCTCTGTCGAGACTGTATTGGAAACTAGGTGGAATCGACTAACCATCCTCCACTGGGTAAACGGTTTCATTCTTTTACAAGGACTTGACTTAGCTCTTAAGTGGGGAGAATTTGCCTCTACATTTATCGCAATGGTAGTTACGTTCACCTGGGCGTTCTTGCCACTCCTTGAAGTTGGATGGTACGATCAAGTGTTCAAAAGAGAAGGCGGGATAGAAAACCTCATAGATTCATCACTGATGATTTGGGTCGTTTCTGCGTTCGTGATTCGGAGCTATATCGACCAAATCATGCAAATCACTCCAGCAGACCCGACCTCCTCCTTTGCGCTGTACTTTTCAATGGGAGAAACACTATTTAGACTAATACTTTTAACCGCTACAGTCTACGTTTTTGTGTGGATGTTGGAACGCGACGCCTACCGTGTCAATGAGTAGTATTTCGATCTTTTCCTTTCTTAGATGTTTTAAGGAAATGTTACTATTTTGGGCCAGACATAGATTCGATATATTCCTGTCAAAATGTGCCTTCTGAATTTCGGACTGGGACGCGGTCAATAAGGCGTCAGAAGGGCACTCAAGCCCGAAAACGAATCCAAGATTGGAATGTCGTCAATAAGTAACTCGATGGCATGGCCAGTGACACGAATCAGTAGGCTGGCGAAACCCTAACTCTCCTCAAACAGTAGGCAAAACGGAATACTCCCAACCCACTGTGAACCAGTATACTGTTCCACAAATTATTATACTTGGCTACCGTAGGGCGAGGTACGATGACTGACGAGTCACGGGCTCCAAATCTGTACCGCACGGACGGCGGTGATGAACCGCCGGATGTCAACGAAGCGGTCGTGGCGGAGTGGGTCGAGGACACGACGCCGTTCGAGCGCGTCCATGCGATCGTCCGCCGGACGTACGACCCGGAGTCCGCCGGCACGATCGCCGAACGGGCGCGGGTGTCCCCGACGACGGCGCGGAAACACCTCCGGACGCTCGTAGATGCCGGGGAAGTGACGACGACCCAGGATGGGGGGACAACACTGTATCGTCGATCGGAAACGGCTATCGTCACCGAACACGCACAGGCACTCCTCGACGAGCGGACGCCCGAGGAGATCGCGTCGGGCATCGCCGAGATGAAGACGACGGTCCGGGAGTGGCGCAGCGAGTACGATGTCGAGTCCCCGGAGGAGTTCGCCCGGACACTGGATATAGCAGACGCCGACAGCGAGCACGCCGGGGTGCTCACCGAGTGGCGGACGACCCGGCGCAACCTCGCGCTCGCGGAGGCCGCACTCGCCATCGAGGAGGCCAGCCGGACGGGGCACCTCTCGGGCACGGACACGGACGACGAAGGACCCAACAGCGACGCGTCCGCCATCGTATGACCGAGCGTGGTAACGGCGGTTCCCGCCAGCCGCAGGCGGATCACCGCGAGGTGTTCGGCCCGATCGACGCCGGGGCGTTGCGGGAGATCCGCGATCTGTTCGTCGACGCCGAACCGCTGGTCAAGTCGGCGTCACTGGACGATCCGTTGAACCCCCAGACGCTGTCGGTCGAGTTGTCCGACGGGGTGGGTTCGGCCGCGAGCAGCCGGTTCGACATTCGGTGGAGTCTTTCGGGCAACTACGCGTTCCACTACACGGACCAACAAAACCGAGATTTCAGATTCGACTGCCATCCGAAACCCGACGCGCCGACCAGACACTTCCACCCTCCGCCCGACGCGTCGAGTCGCCCCGTCGAGCCGTCGTGTATCGCTGTCCGAGACGTGCCGCTTGTCACGCGTGCCGTCCGCCAGCGCTTTCGGGACGCATACGACCGGGAGACGTTCGATGGCATCAACGACGCCGAGAACCCGCCCTGAAACGATCGGCTCCGATCACTCGCCGTCCAGTCCCTGCTGGGCGACGCGCTGGCTGGCCTCCTCGATGAATTCCGCCGGCAGCGACCCGATCTCGCCGGCCTGCACCCGCCAGAGGTTGGCATAGAGGCCGTCGGCCTCGATCAGGTCGTCGTGGGTGCCGCGCTCGACGATCCGGCCGTCCTCGACGACGAGGATGGTATCGGCATCCCGGACCGTCGAGAGCCGATGGGCGATGACGAACGTCGTCCGGTCGGCCGCGACGTCGTCGATGGACTGCTGGATCAGCAGTTCCGTCTCGGTGTCGACGGCGGAGGTCGCCTCGTCGAAGACCGTGATCGCCGGCCCCTGGAGCAGGGTCCGGGCGATGGCGACGCGCTGGCGCTGGCCGCCCGAGAGTTTTACCCCGCGCTCGCCGACCTCGGTGTCGTAGCCCTCCGGCATGTTGGTAATGAACTCGTGAGCCTGGGCGCGTTTGGCCGCCTCGATCACGGCCTCGCGGTCGGCGTCGAACGCGCCGTATTTGATGTTTTCCGCCACGGTGCCGTCGAACAGGAAGTTCTCTTGGCCGACGTAGCCAATTGATTCCCGGAGGCTCGACAGTGTCACGTCCCGGACATCGTGGCCGTCGACCCGCACCGCGCCCTCGTCAACGTCATAGAGCCGCAGGAGGAGTTTGACGAAGGTGGTCTTGCCCGCGCCCGTCGGCCCGACGAGGCCGACGGTCTCGCCCGGCTCGACGTCGACGTCGATGCCCTCGAGGACGGCCTGGTCCTCGTAGCCGAAGGTCACGTCGTCGAACTGAACGTGGCCCTCGACGTCCTCGAGTTCGATCGCATCCTCGGCGTCCTGGATGTCGACGGGCAGGTTCATGATGCCGAGGATGCGCTTGGTCGAGGCGCGGGCGTCCTCGTAGCGGTCGATGATGGTGCTCATCTGGGCGAGGGGCTCGACCAGGCGCTGGGTGAGCAGAAGGAAGATCACGAGGGTCCCCTCCGAGAGATCGCCGGTCAGCGGGCCGGGTGGCCCCTCGAGGATCCAGACCCCGCCGACGACAAACGTCGCGATGAACGAGATGGAGGTCAGCGCCTGAAGGCCGGGCCGGTAGATGAAGTTCAGCCGGAGGGCGAGCCAGTCGAGCCGGAAGTACTGATAGGAATGCTCGCGGACGCGCTCGTCCTCGTAGTCCTCGGTGTTGGCGGACTTGATGACCTCGATGCCGTTCAAGTTGTTCTCCAGGCGGCTGTTGAGGTCGCCGACGGACTGGCGGACATCGGTGTAGCGTTCCTCGGCCAGCCGCATGAACCAGTACGTGAACACCGCCGCAAGCGGGATGACCGCGAGCGTGACCACGGCGAGTTGGCCGTTGAACCAGAACAGAATGAGGGAGATGCCGACGATGAGGACACCCAGCTGGATCGACTCCCCGAACATGTTGTCGAGAAAGCGCTCCAGGCGGTTGGTGTCGTTCGAGAGGATCGACATGAGTTCGCCCGTCTGGACCTCGTTGAAAAATTCCATATCCAGGCGCTGCATCCGCTGGTAGGTCGCCGTCCGGACCTCGTGTTTGACGCGGTGGGAAAAGAGGTTCAGCGACGACGCCCGGACGAAGTTGAGGATGGCCTGGCCGATCATAAACACGGCCATGAGGGCGATCACGAACCAGAACTGATCCATCGTCTCGTTCGGGAGCACCGATCCCGGAATCAGGGGCAGCGCGAAGGATTCGCTCCCGAAGATAGCATCGAGCGCTACGCCGAGAAGGACAGGTGGGACGAGGGAGGCGAACCGGGAGCCGATCGACGCCAGGATTCCGACAAGGAACCATCGGCGACTCCCGTGGCCGTAACGCTGGAACAGCTGCCACAGCGGGTGTTCGACCGCGTCACGATATCGTTCGATGTACTCGATGTCCACGTGATCGTCTGTGCTCATTCTGGGTCAGAGAGACGCCCCTCTCTCCGAGCAGGCCCCCGTTAACACTTTCGCGACTCGTAGCCGCAGAATCACGAGCAATCGATCGGTTGAGGGGCGGAGACGAGACACCTACATCGACATGAAGTCGACGCCGTCGATGTCGAGATCCGCCTCGCCGTCCCCGCGATCCCAGTCGTATTCGTTCCGAATAATGGCACACAGCGTCTCGCGAGGGCGATCGCTCTCCTCGACGGCCGAGTCGGTCCGCTCCAGGTACTTTCGCACTGTCGTCCGGGAAAGGTCGAGCGCCTCGGCGATCTCCGAGCGGGTCTCACCGCGGGCTGCCCGAAAAACGATATCGGCGCGCATCGCGTCGTCGATGGCTGCGGGCATAAAGTCATCTATTCAATATGAACAGATAAATTCGGCGCTTCCCTGATTGTAGGGCGATATCCGCGCCAATAACTCACGGTATCTACTCATTTTGCGCAGATGGCCGAAATCACTTTCACCCCGTCGGGATTCGGCCTGGGCATGGCCGACGGGACAATGCCGACCGGCTTCGAGGCAAAACGCGAGGCGTCCGACACGCTGGACACCATCTGGATGGACGGGGAGTTCATACCGTGGGAAGACGCGACGATTCACGTGCTTTCGCACGCACTCCATTACGGGACGAGCGTCTTCGAGGGCGTCCGGTGTTACGAGACAGCCGACGGTCCGGCACTGTTCCGGTGGGATGCCCACCTGGACCGGCTCTACGACTCGGCTGCCATGTACGATCTGGACATCGGCTTCGACCGCGAAGAGCTGACGACGGCAACGCTGGAACTTCTGGCACGCCAGGACCTCGGGGGCTGTTACGTCCGGCCGATCGCCTTCTACGGCTACGACCGACTTGGGGTGAGTCCGACGACGCCGACGAAACTCCCCGAGCGTGTCGCGATTGCCGCCTGGCCGTGGGAATCATACCTGGGAGAGTCGGCCCTGGAAGACGGGATCGACGCCGGTGTCTCCTCGTGGCGAAAGTACGGCCACGACCAGATCCCGCCGACGGCGAAGACCACCGGCGCGTACGTCAACGGCGTGCTCGCGACCGACGAAGCGGCGCGCAACGGCTATGACGAGGCGATCGTGCTCAACAGCGAGGGTAACGTCGCCGAGGGACCGGGCGAAAATCTCTTTCTCGTCGATGACGGGGAGATCTACACGCCCGGCCTCGCCGAGGATGCACTCGATGGCATCACACGCCAAAGCGTCATCGAACTCGCTCGCGAGGCGGGATACACCGTCCACGACGACGCCCGGATCGGCCGCGGCGAGCTCTATACGGCGGACGAACTGTTCTTCACCGGGACGGCCGCCGAGGTGACGCCGATCCGGTCGGTCGACGACCGCGCGATCGGCGCGGGTTCGAAAGGGCCGGTGACCGACGAGATCCAGACGCGGTTTTTCGATCTCGTGTCGGGACCGGTCGACACCCACGAGGCGTGGTTCACGCGCGTGCACTGATGCGAGCTTGCGATGTCGCCGGGTAGATGCCCGCATCTCAGTACGCAATCGCGAAACCTTTCACGGACGCCTCAGTGTGAGCCATCATGAGCGAAACGCACGTCGTCGCGATCTGTGGCAGTCTGAGAGACAATAGTCACACCCGAAAATCACTCCGAATCGCGTTCGAAGCGGCCGAGAACGCCGGCGCGAGTACTGAATTGCTCGACCTCCGGGAGTGGGAGTTGCCGGTGTTCGACGCCGACAGGGGCGATGCGGGCGACGCCGAAGCGTTTCGCGAGCGAGTGCGTGCGGCGGACTCGGTCATCCTCGGCACGCCAGTCTATCACGGCTCGTTCAGCGCACCGCTGAAGAACGCGCTTGACTACTGCGGGTTCGACGAGTTCGAGGACACGACGATCGGCCTGCTCGCGGTCGCCGGCGGGCGCTTCCCGATCACCGCGCTCGAACAGCTCCGGACAGTCGGGCGGTCGCTGGCCGCCTGGGTCATCCCCCATCAGGTTGCGATCCCGCGGGCGTCAAGTGCCTACGAGGACGGGGAGCTGGTCGACGGCGACCTCCGGGAGATGATCGAGGTCCTCGGTGAACAGGCGGTCCAGTATGCCAACATCGAACCGGATCCGGCGTCCTTCGAGAGCGTCGAGAACGTCGGCGCTGACGATTGAGGGGTGCTTCCGGCACGAACCGTCGTATACAAGGCACCTTGACGGGAACCAAACCGACAAATTCCCGGATGGCTAAAAGCGAGTCGTGACGCAGTGGGTCGACCCGACGGGACGCGGTCGTGAACGGGGACCGATGGGATTGCTCCGTGCGTGGCTCGGGGTTATGAGCAGTCCCCGGACCTTCTTCCGGAATGCCGTCGCACCTGGTGATCAGGCACCCGGACTCGTGTTTCTGGTCATCGTCGTGACGATCGAAGAAAGCATGCGGTACGCCCTGGTTCCGGGCGCAGCGCCCGTTGTAAGTGACCGACCAGTGGCGACAGCTGTCCTCGCCGTCCTCGTGACGGTCGTGCTGATCGCGCCGACCGGACTCCACCTTCTGGCGGCGATTCAGACAATCCTGCTGTGGCCGATCACCGAGGATCGGGCCGGGATCAGCGAGACAGTCCAAGTGCTGGCCTACGCTACTGCCCCGTGCGTGGTGGCCGGGATCCCGTGGCCGCCACTCCAAGTAGCCGCTACCGGGTACGGATCTCTGTTGCTGGTCGCGGGCCTGTCGACGGCCCATGGCATCAACCAACTGAAGGGTATGCTCGCCGGCGCGATACCGGCTGCGCTGCTGTATGGCGTCGCCTTCGGTGGGTTCGATGCGGTCGGCGCGATCGTTTGAGTGTTTGCGGTTGTCAGTCTGGGTCAGCGACGTTTCGACAACCGTTTTAGGCCGGACCCGTTTTCTGACATCAATGGGTTCGTGTATCATCTGCGGTACGTCTGTCGAAGGGCACATCTGTGACATCCACGAAGAAGACGCAGTCTTCGAGTTTCGCGGGAGTACACCCGACGAACTGACGCCGGGTCGATACTACCGCGGCACGGTCGACGGCTTCGCCGAGTTCGGCGTCTTCGTCGACATCGGCGATAGCGTCACTGGACTGTTACACGAGAGCGAACTGGATAGTCGACTTGAAAGTCTCAACTGGCAACCCGGCGATACCGTCTACGTGCGCGTCACGAACGTGCGCGACAACGGTAACGTCGACCTCAGCTGGTCGATCCGGCAGGCCGACGACGAGTTCCGTGGCGTCTTGATCGACGACCCGGACGAGGATCACGAGTTGTTGCCCGAAGAGACCGACGAGCCGATAGACGAACAGTCGACGCCCGACGAGAGTCCTGAATCAACCGAGTCCGAATCGACGGACTCGAAACAAACTGACGCGACGACAACAGGCGCTGTTCGGACGCGAGAAGACTCACAGACCGGCGGCGGAGCCGTCGGCCTCGAAGAGTCTGAGTCGGCATCAGCTGCGGACGAATCGGCCACGGCAGGATCGGCGGACGTCGAAGAAGCTGCCGACGAGGACGTCGAAGATGAGCCAGCTGAAGCCGAACGGACGCCGGAACCGCCGAGCGTCGACGTCGGCGACCTCGATGGCTGGATCGGCGACACCGTCCGGATCACCGGCGAGATCGTCGACGCCCGCCAGACGAGTGGGCCGACGGTGTTCGAACTCCGGGACGGCACCGGCAGCGTCGACTGTGCGGCCTTCGTCGAGGCCGGCGTCCGCGCGTATCCGAGTGTCGAGGAAGGTGCCGTCGTCGAGATCGACGGCGAAGTCCGCGAACGTCGCGGCGAGCTCCAGGTCGAGACCGAGGAACTGGAACTGTTCGACGAGGACAAACGCGAGGCAGTCCTCGAGGAGATCGAGGCGACGCTCAGCGAGCGCGCCCGTCCCGACGAGATCGAACCGCTCGTCGCCGACGAGGCGGTCGCCGCCGAGAGCGAATCGATCCGGGACGTCGTCGGCGAGATCCGGCGGGCCGTCCTCGAGGATCGCCCGGTGATCGTCCGCCACAGCGCCACGACTGACGGATACGTCGGGGGCGCGGCGATCGAGCGCGCCGTCCTGCCGCTGGTTCGGGGTCGCCACGACCGTCGTGACGCGGAGTACCACTACATCGATCGACGGCCCATCGAGGGCGACGTCTACGGCCTCGACGACGCGACCACCGACGTGACACGCATGCTCGGAGACCGTGAGCGTCACGACGAGAATCTGCCGCTACTGGTATTCGTCGCCGCCGGCGGCACCGAGGAGTCCCTCGACGGGTTCGAACTGCTTGATGTCTACGACGCGTCGAAAGTGGTCATCGACACCGTCGCCGAATCGACCATCGTGGACACGGTCGACGCCGCACTTGCACCCGAGGCCGACGCGACCTCGGTCGCCATCGCCGACGGAACGACCCGCGGACCGACCGCGAGCGCGCTTGCGGCGACGGTCGGTGCCCACGTCGAGGAAGACGTCCGACCCGATCTGGCGCACCTGCCGGCCGTGAGTTACTGGGGCGAGGTCCCCGAGGCCTACGCCGCGGCCGCCGCCGAGGCGGGCTACGATGGGACGGCCGTCAGCGAGATCCGCGAGGCAGTTGCGCTTGAAGCCTACTACCAGTCCTACGAGGACAAGCGCGAACTCGTCACGGACCTGCTCTTTGGCGGCCGCGAGACCACCGACGCCGACGTCCGTGGGCTGGCGAGCCACGTCAGCGAGCAGTTCCGCGAAAAGCTCGATGTCGCCGTCGAGACCGCCCAGGAGAACCTCGACCGACGCAGTGTCGGTGACGAAACGATCGGTGTGCTTGACATCGATCGCTTCACCCACACGTATGACTTCCCGCCGGCGACGCTGCTGCTCGACGAACTCTACCGCCGGAGCGACGGCCTGACGGCGATCGTCGGCGTCGACGAGGACGAACTCCACGTCCGGAGCGGCCACGAACTCGACGTGCGCGAACTCGTCGACGCGGCCGACGAGACTGTCGAGGGGGCCGACCTCGAACCGCTCAGCACCCGCTCGCATCGCATCGAGTTCCTCGCCGGCCAGCGCTCGACGGTTGTCGACGCCGTGCTCGACGCGATCGTCGACAGCATCTGATCGCGGCTGCTTTCTCTTCCGTTCGCTATCGCCCGTAGCGACACGCTTATTCGGGCGAAACGGCGACGTTGAGCCACGCAATGAGCACCGACGCGCCCGAGGCAGTCGAGGATCCGTTCGAACGCGCCTGTGAGGAGTTGATCGAACGGATTCTCGAGGGAGATCTCGACCGCGACGGCCTCGAAGCTGCCAAACGCGAGGTCTGCTCGAAGCACTCCTCGCCAACGGTGCCGAAGAACTCTGACCTGCTCGACCGTGCGCCGGACGGTCGCCGCGATGAGCTGGCAGCTGTCGTCCGTCGCAAGCCAATGCGGACGGCTTCGGGCGTCTCGCCGGTCGCGATCATGACTTCACCGGAGAACTGCCCGCACGGAAAATGTCTCTACTGTCCAGGCGGGCCGGATTCGGAGTTCGAGAGTTCACAGAGTTACACCGGCCAGGAACCCGCCGCGGCTCGCGGGGTCCAGAATGATTACGACCCCTACGGCCAGGTGACGCTGCGACTCCACCAACTCCGGAAGATCGGCCACCCCATCGAGAAAGTCGAACTCATCCTCATGGGCGGGACGATGACCGCACGGAGCCACGACTACCAGGAGTGGTTCGTCAAGCGCGCGCTGCAGGCGATGAACGAGTACGATCCCGACTGCGATCCCCAGCCCTCCGAAACCGAGAGCTTCGCCCAGGACCCCGAAGCGTACGACTTCCGCTATCTCGAGGACGTCATCGCCGACAACGAGACGGGATCGATCCGCAACGTCGCCACCACCTTCGAGACCAAGCCCGACTGGTGTGGCCCCGAACAGGTCGACCGGATGCTTCGCCTTGGCGGGACGAAGGTCGAGGTCGGCGTCCAGACGACCTACGAGTCGATCAACCGCGAGATGCACCGCGGTCACGGCGTCGACGCCTCCATCGAGGCCAACCGGCGTCTTCGGGACGCGGGGTTCAAGGTCGGCTTCCACATGATGCCGGGTCAGCCCGGCATGACCGAGGAGATGGTCCGGGAGGACTTCCGGCGGCTGTTCGAACGGCCCGAGTGGCGGCCGGACTACCTCAAGATCTATCCCACGCTCGTCGTCGGCGGGACCGTCACGTACGATATGCACCGCCGCGACGAGTTCGATCCCCTGACCAGCGAGGAGGCCGCTGAACTCGTCGCGGACGTCAAGCCGATGATCCCCGAGTACACGCGCCTCCAACGAGTGCAGCGTGATATTCCGGCCCCACTGATCGAAGCCGGCGTCCAGAAGTCCAACCTCCGCCAGCTTGCCCGCAAGCGCATGGAATCGCGTGGCGAGTCGTGTTCGTGTATCCGCTGCCGAGAGGTCGGCCACAGCGACGAGGAACCCAACGAGGTCACGCTGGACGTCGAGAAATACGAGGTTGCCGGTGGTACGGAGCACTTCATCAGCTTCGAGGATCGTGACCGGGATCTGCTGGTCGGGTTCTCACGTCTCCGGTTCCCCGGCGAGGTCGTCCGGCCGGAACTCGAAGAGGCGGCTGTCATCCGAGAGCTACACGTCTACGGCAGCGAGATCCCGATCGGCGAGGCAGGCGACGATGGCGACGACTGGCAACACCAGGGCTACGGTCGTCGGCTCATCGAGCGCGCGGAGGAACTCGCCGCCGACGCCGGATACGGGAAGATCGCCGTCCTCAGTGGGATCGGCGCGCGGGAGTATTATCGCGAGCAACTCGGCTATCGCCAGGACGGCCCGTACGTGAGCAAGCGTCTTGATTGAGCGGGCTGCGCCATCTTATTGCTGCCGTCGTAACTGATTTATCCTGATTCCTGTTTAGGCCCGCGTATATGTCCCTCCACAGTCGCCTTTTGGTCACTCTCGGCTTCCTCACAGCGATGCTGGTCACACCGGTTTCCGGATACGGTCTCCTGGGGCCGTTCGAGCGGGGCCAAACACCGATCGTCGTCGCGATCGCACTCGGCACAGGTCTCCTGGGGATCGCCGTGGCCGCTCTCGGGCTTCGACGACTGTCTGACCCTGCAACCTGGTTCCGGGATGGGTTCCCATTGGCCGGACTGATCGCGCTCTCGGGTGTCGTCCTGATGGCGGCGTTCCCGGTCGCGGTCATCGACGGCCTGATCGCGGCGGCCCCGTTTGCCGTCGGCGGCATACTCGGCGGGATCGCTGCCTTCCTCACCGGCTATGTCGCCGACAAAGCGGTGTTGGCCCGGAACAAGGGGGATCTCTCGGTGACGTTCCGCGCACGGAAGCGGCCGGTTTCGCGCCTCCGTCGCGGGATCGCCGCGGTCGCGGTCGGCTTGGCCGTGATCTGGGCCACACTGGAAGTTCTGGATGGGGACTACGTGCTACTGGTCGTGCCGGCCTTGCTCAGCCTCGGCCAGATTCCACCATTGGTCCGTCACCGGCGGTCCCGACGCTACACCGTGACTGATGCCGGAATCGGCTTATGGAGTGGCCATCTCCCCTGGGGGGAGATCGAGAGCTATTCGCTGACGGACGACTCGCTCCGGATTCACGCGAGTGTCTGGCCCTTTGGCACGATCGAACTCGACCGTCACAGTATCGATGATCTGGATGGCGTCATCGCTGCTCTCGGCAAACACCTTCCACGGGAACGCCCGTCGCGGGACGAGGACCCGGGCCCGCTGGACAACGTTCGTGAGGCCCTGAACACCTGACGTCAGCTTGCATGGACAGTCAACGGCTGGCTCGCTGAAACAAGACCTTCAGCGTCGCAAATACGACACCGAAAACGAGACCGTAGCTGATCCCGTCGATGAAAGAGCCACTGCTGATCAGCATTTTGTAGACACCTAAGGTCACAGTGGGAGCCATCACCAGCACCAGCCACTGGATCAGTGCGTGCTCTTCGAGATAGCCGTCGAGTTGTCGGTACTGCTCGTAGCGCTTCTGGAGGCCGGAGGGCATGGACATGTGAGTATCCATAGCCGAAGAAAAGTTAAATCAATTGGTGAATCACTATCTGCAGCCACTGCTGGACGACGAGCGACACGCTTACGGCGCGCGCCCGACCAGTCCGGGCATGGACCGCAAGCGGGAACTCACCAGCGTGGACTGTGCCGCACTCGCCGGGGAACTCCGGGCGTTCGTCGGCGCGTACCACGAGAAATCCTATCTCTACGACGACGATCTGCTTCGCCTCAAGCTGAGCGGCCCGAACTTCGGCCGGATCGAACTCCTGATCGAGGTCGACGACCCCAAGCGCGTGCACACGATCACTCCGGATCGGGTTCCCAACGCGCCCGAGCGGCCGCCCAATTTCGCGATGATGCTCCGGAACCGGCTGGAAGGAGCACAACTCGAGAGCGTCGAGCAGTTCGAGTTCGACCGTATCCTCCAGTTGCGATTCGAACGCAGCGACGACCACACGACGATCATCGCCGAGCTGTTCGGCGACGGGAACCTCGCCGTCCTCGACGAGACGGACAACGTCATCGACTCCCTGGAGACGGTGCGCCTCCAATCCAGAACGGTCACGCCGGGCTCTCAATACGAGTTTCCGTCGGCGCGGTTCAACCCGCTCACCGTCGAGTACGGGACCTTCGTCGAGCGAATGCGACAGTCAGACGCAGACGTAGTGCGGACGCTGGCGACCCAGCTCAACTTCGGCGGGCTCTACGGCGAGGAACTCTGCTCGCGGGCCGGCGTTCCCTACAACCAGGCCATCGAGGAGACCACCGACGCGGAGTTCGAGGCACTGTACGACGCAGTGAATGACCTCTCGACACGACTCCGCGAGGGCGATCTCGACCCGCGACTCTACTTCGAGACGGACGAACAGGAGACTCCCGTCGACGTAACGCCGGTACCGTTGGTCGAGTACGAAGAGAAGCCGAGCGAGCCCTTCGACTCGTTCAACGACGCCCTCGAAGCGTACTTCCTCGGTCTGGAACAGGAGCCCGACGAGGAGGAAACCGGCTCGAATCGCCCGGATTTTGAAGCGGAGATCGAGAAACAAAAGCGGATTATCCAACAGCAGGAGGGGGCCATCGAAGACTTCGAGGAAGACGCCGAGGCCGAACGCGAGAAGGCCGAACTCCTCTATGCGAACTACGATCTCGTCGACGAGGTGCTTTCGACGGTCCAGGACGCCAGAGCGGCCGAAACACCCTGGGACGAGATCGAGGCGACGCTTTCGGCCGGCAAAGATCAGGGGATCCCGGCCGCCGAGGCCGTCCGCGATGTCGACGGCAGCGAGGGGACGGTGACGGTGCAGATCGACGACCACCGGATCCAACTCGACGCCGATACCGGCGTCGAGAAGAACGCCGACCGCCTCTACCAGGAGGCAAAGCGCATCGAGGGGAAGAAGGCCGGCGCGGAGGAGGCGATCGCGAACACCCGTGAGCAACTCGAAGCCGTCAAACAACGGCGTGAGGCGTGGGAAGCCAGCGACGGGGACGATGGCGGTGACGGGAGCGGAGAAACCGACGAGGACGACCAGGAAGACGTCGACTGGCTGACTCGCGAATCGATCCCGATCCGGACGAGCGAGGAGTGGTACGAACGGTTCCGGTGGTTCCATACCAGCGATGGCTTTCTCGTGATCGGCGGCCGAAACGCCGACGAGAACGAGGAACTCGTCAAGAAGTACCTCGATCGGGGCGACCTGTTCTTCCACACGCAGGCCCACGGCGCGCCGGCGACGATTCTGAAAGCGACCGGGCCGAGCGAAGCGCCACCGGACGACATCTCGATTCCGGAGTCGAGTCGGGAGGAGGCCGCCCAGTTCGCCATCTCCTACTCGACGCTCTGGAAGGAGGGCAAGTACGCGGGTGACGTCTACTGCGTCGACCCCGACCAGGTTACCAAAACGCCCGAGAGCGGCGAGTATCTGGAGAAGGGGAGTTTCGCCATCAGAGGCGACCGGAACTACTACGACGACACGCCGGTCGGCGTCGCCGTCGGAATCACCTGCGAACCTGAGACGCGCGTCATCGGCGGGCCGCCGAGCGCAATCGACGGGCAGGCCGAAACCACGATCGAAGTCGAGCCGGGCCGATACGCTCAAAACGACATCGCCAAGCGACTCTACCGGGAGTTCAAGGGGCGCTTCGCCGACGATACCTTCGTCCGGAAGGTCGCCAGTCCGGACCTGCTCCAGGAGTTCCTGCCGGCGGGTGGCAGCCGGATGGTCGAGGAGTGAGCGGGACGGAAGCGATGAACTTTTGTCGTATCGCTATCCTGTCACGGTCATGGTCGAGTGGGCTTATCCCGCGTTCACGCTTTTTGGCGCGCTGATCTTCGGGTTGGCACTGTCCCACGCCTGGCCCGACCGACGTCGAACGACGATGGTCGTGTCCGGACTGGCCTACGGGCTACTCTTAGAGCAGTTGACGATCCTCGCCTACGACGCCTACAGCTATCCCGTCGGCGAGTACCTCGTCACGCTGGCCGATGTGCCGCTAGCGATCGGTCTGCTGTGGGCGTCAGTTCTGTATGCCGGGTACGTGAGCGCGCGGAACGGTGGACTGACCGGGATCGCGGCGGCGCTGTTCGTCGCACTGTTCGCATTGCACGTCGACCTGGCGATCGACGCCGTCGCGATCCGCGTCCCCTACTGGGAATGGGGGCGATGGGGCGAGTGGTTCGGCGTCCCGCTTGGCAACTTCGTGGGCTGGTTCTGGGTCGCCGTCGCCTACGGGAGCTGGTGGTGGTTCGTCGAACGTCAGCGGCCGGCCCTCTCTCGAATGACCACTGCAGCTGCCCTCGTCGGTGGCGTCGTCGTGCCGACAGGCGGATTGATGGTGACCCTGGCAGTGTACGACGTCCTGGTGTTCCCGACAGCGGGACTCCTCGCCGGGACCGCCGGGACCGTGGCGCTGGCGATTGCCATCGTGATGCGAGCGGGCTGGCAGCCCCACGCCATGTCGGTGGCGATCGCTGCGATTCCTGTCGTCACGCACGTGTTCTTTCTCGGCGTCGCCCTGTGGCTCGGGTACGGCCGCGGACTCATCGCTATCGGTCTCGTGATGCTCATGGTTTCGGTACTCGTCCATCTGCCGCCGAAATCACTCAGCGGCCTTCGAGAGGGGTGAAGTCCCGTTCCGGAACCGAAATGCCGGCCGGTCGTCGTTGTTCCGTCTTCTCCCACTCGAAGAATCTCCGGAGCTCCGATCCGCACTCTCACCGGAGTTCTCAAAGGGTGCAACGGGTCACTCGGTCGCGACGGTCGACCGAACCGCGTGCTGAAACCCGCGCCAGCGACCGTACTCCCAGCTACCGCCGTACAGCACTGCCCCCGTCAGAAACAGTCCCGCACCGAGCGCGACCGGGGCGACCGTCGGCAGGGCGGAGAGGCCGGCGAAGGCGCCAACCGCGAGTGCCGCCAGGCCCACGCCGCCGACCGTCCCGACCGACGCCGAGTGGACGCTACCGTTCCCGACCACTAGCCTCGCGCCCAGCGACGCCAGTCCGAGACCTGCCAGCCCCCCGACGAGGAGTGCGGCGGTCGTGAGTGACGCGCCGACGACGCCCGCCAGAACGGTGACGAACCCACCGACCGCGATCCCGTTGGCGAGTCCGGCGACCCGTCGAACGCCGCCGAGTGCCGGGGCGGTCGCTGGCTCGGGGTCACGTGACCCGTCGTCAGCCCTGTCGGTCTGCCCGTCGGCGACGTGGGTGACGCGCTGGCCGACGTGAATATACTGCCCAGTTCCCTCGGGGGCGTCCCAGCCGGTCGCTTCGGTGACGTCGACGCCCGGCGTCTCGACGGCCACGTTCTCGAATCTGATCGGCAATCCGGCCGCGAACTCGAAGGTGGGGTGATCCTGTAGCTGGACGTGGAGGTGGGGCTCGCTGGAGTTGCCCGAGTGGCCACACCGACCGATCTCCTGGCCCCGGTCGACCCGCTCGCCGGGTTCGACCACGATACTCCCGGGAACGAGGTGGACGAGGCTGCTGTACTCACCCTCGGCGTGGCGGATCGTGACGGCGTTGCCGGTGATCGAGCGCTTGCCGGGATGAGAGAACCCGCCGGCCCGGCCCAGTTCCGGATCGCCGTCGCGGACGTCGACGACGACCCCGTCGGCGGGCGCGAGGACCGGCTTGTCGTAGCAGTAGTAGTTCTCGACGCTCGTGTCCGCCTCCGCCGGGCGCGTCCGCCCGTCGTCGTCGGTGATCACGAGGTCGTAGGCGTAGCGCTGGGTCGCCGGGTACCACGAGTGGGAGTGCTCCTTGATCGGACTGCCGTTGACGACCGTCCAGGCCCCCTCGACCGGCAGTCGGTACTGACCAGATTGGGTGAACGATTCGGGGGCCGGCAAGGAGCCGCGATGTCGCACGACGGCGACGGCGCTGCCCAGCAGTTGCATCACGTCCTGGCGTCCCATCAGGGGATTCAGCACCGACAGCGAAAGTCCATACAGCATGGCGAACAGCCCACGCCAGCCACTGTCCATCTCGAGCCAGTCACGCGGGCCCGCAGCCGACTCGTCGTCGCCGAGTGACTGCCTCACAGCGCCGATCAGCATGGCGACGAACGGCCACAGCCAGAACAGCCAGAAGACGGAGAACAGCTTGAGTACTTCGAGGCCGGGCACGACCTCTCCGGGGATGCCGAGAAAGCCCAACATCCCCAGGGAGAGCGGACTGATCGAAGCAAGCCGTTCGCGGAGACGGTCCACAACTGTCCCCGCCTCTGGAGGGGATCGCGTTTCGGTCATTACCGGTGTACAGGGCGTTCGACGGTGTAAGCGTTCTGTGAAGCTGATTTCACACGGTGACCCACACACTTCGCCGGAAACCTGGATTCAATGGCGGTGTGGGACCACGTGCGTCCGATGGCTGACGACCAGGGGAGTGCCGTCGCCGAGGACGCCTTCGCACTGCTCGGTCACGAGATCAGACTCGACATCCTCCGGGCCCTCTTCGACCGGTACGAGCCGATCGATCCGACCTCGGGCCCGGAGCTACGCGACCGGCGAACGCTGTCGTACGCGGAACTGATGGATGCCACCGGCGTGCAGGACAGCGGCAAGTTCAACTACCATCTGGAGAAACTCCGCGGCGCGTACGTCGAGGCGGTGGACGGGGAATACGTCCCGACGGCCGGCGCGATCGCGCTGTACGAGGCAATGATCGCGAACCGCCCGACTGAGTCGGTTCCGGCCGACGTCACTGTCGAGGCGACCTGTCCGAACTGCGACGCCGACCTGCACGGCGAGTACGAACAGGAGTTTCTCACCGTCGAGTGCCCGGCCTGCGACATCTTCTGGGGCGCGACCTACCGGTTCCCGAAGCACGGCGTCGCCGTCCGGGAAGGTGTCGACGTCTACGAGGCCCTGTACGATCGAATGATGTACCACGTCGGCCTCGCCCGGACGGGACAGTGTCCGTCCTGTGCGGGGATCACGGGCGTGACGCTGCCGTGGGACCGCCTGGACGGTGAGTCAACCCCGACGGTCGAGATGACGTGTGGGACGTGTTCCTGGCTCGCGACCGTCGACGTCATCAGCGCCCTCCAGTTCGAACCGCGAGTGACGAGTGCGCTGGTGGAGATCGGGGTACCGCGCGAGGAGACCAGTAGCCTGCGGGCGACCGAACGCGTCCTCCCGGCCGTCACCGGCCGGGTCGAGTCAAGGGAGCCGTTTTCCGCGACGGTCACCGTCCCACACGAGGGGGCCAGTGCCGAGATATCGGTCGGGGAGGGCCTCAAGGTCCGCGCCGTCGAGACGACCACAGACTGAGCCCTGGCAGGGCAGCACGGCGAGCGGAAACGGCAGGCACTTGTCGCATGCTGCCCGAAAGCGGGTATGCGAATTGCCGAGCGGGAGCGCGTCGAGGGTGGACGTGAGCGCCTGACGCTCGTCCCCGAGAGCCTCGACGACCTCTGGCATCTCACCTACGTGATCGAGCCGGGCGACCGGGTGGCCGGCGACACCACCCGGCGCATCCAGCGCAACGACGACCAGATGCGGGACACGGGCGGGGAGCGAGAACACATCTGGGCAGCCCTCGACGTCGACGACGTCGAGTTCGCCCGCTTCGCCGATCGGCTCCGGGTCAGCGGCGTGATCGGTGACTGTTCCCGGGAGGATCAACTCGGCCAGCATCACACGATCAACGTCGAGCAACACGACGAACTCGACGTCGAGAAGACGTGGAAGCCCGACCAGATGGATCGGATCGAGGAGGCCGTCGAGGCGACCGACGTCCCGGACGTTGCCATCGTGACCGTCGAGGAGGCCCAGGCCTACGTCCACACCGTCGAACAGTACGGCACCGAGGAACGGGCGTCGATTGCGGGGCCGACCGGCAAAGGCGAATACGCCAGACCCCGTGAAGAGTTGTTCGGGGAACTCACGGACGTGCTCAAGCGAACGGACGCCGACGCGATCATCCTCGCCGGGCCGGGTTTCACCAAGCAGGACGCGCTCGCCTACATCGAAGACGAGGCACCGGCGGTAGCTGACTCGATCCGGACGGTCGACACCAGCGCCGTCGGCGATCGGGGTGTCCACGAGGTGCTCAAGCGCGGGGCCGTCGAGGACGTCCAGGAGGAGACCCGCATTGCCGAGGAGGCGACGCTGATCGACGAGTTGATGGAACGGATCGCGACCGGCGCGAAAGTATCCTACGGACCGGACGCAGTGGCTGAAGCCGCCGAGTATGGAGCCATCGAGCACTTACTCGTCCTCGATGAACCGCTCCGTCGGGCGCGTGACGAGGGAGACAACTGGGATATCGATGTCGATCGCGTCATCGAGCGGACCGAACAGCAGGGGGGTGAAGTGACCGTCTTCTCACGGGAGTTCGACCCGGGCCAGCAACTCTCGAATCTCGGTGGGATCGCGGCACTGTTACGATATCGCCTCGAATCGTGATAGGAAATTTCCAAAACGGTTTTTTGATGTGGGTGTGATTCCTATTCGACGGAGCATACTCACCGCGAATGTCTTTCGAAAATCAACCGGACTTCGCCAGCCAGGTTGCTGACCTGAACCGATACGGGCAGGCACTCAACAGCTGTGAGAGCGTCGACGAAGTCGTCTCGCTCACGCTCGAAGCGGTGTCACTGCTGTTTGACTTTCCATACGCCTCGTTCGTCGTGGTCGGTAACGGCCATCCGGAGGTGGCTGACAGCACGAACCCCCACTTCGAACCAGGTGACGAAGTGACTGATGTGGTAACCCAGGCCATCGAATCCGGCGAGACGGTTCGTCGCACGGGTGCGGAGGCCGGTGTTGTCGAGGATTCGGACGTAACTGCTACGCTTGCCGTGCCGGCCAGTATCGTTGACGAGGTCATGGTGGTTTTAGTGACGCGTGCGACGTCGATCGACGAGATCGGCGCAGAGCACGCCGAACCGCTCGAGATCCTCGCCTCGCACGCCGCGACGGCGATCAGTAACATCCGGTCGCGGGAGCAACTCGAACGCGCACGCCAGGACCTCGAGACGCGCAAGGAGATGGTCGAGCTGTACGACCGCCTCCTCAGACACGATCTCGGCAACGATCTGCAGGTGATCTCCGGGTTCACTGACTTCGTTGCGGACAGCGTCGACGGTGACACACTTGATTACGTCGAACGCATCAAGCACGCTGCCGACGACGCGGCCGACCTCATCGAGCGAGTGGGCGACATCGTCTCGACGCTGGAAGAGGCAGACGAGCCAGAGCCCAAGCCGCTCCGGCGGGAACTCGAAGAGACGGTCACGACCGTCGACACACAGTTCGACGAGTTGACCGTCGAGTTCGATCCGGCGGACTTCGAGTACCAGGTGTACGGTGGCGATCTGCTCGATTCGGTGTTCACGAACATTCTCTCGAACGCCGCGATCCACAACGACGACCCGGTGACCGTTTCGATCTACGTCGAACAGCCGAACGCGGAGACCATCGTCGTCGGGTTCGCTGACGACGGGTCCGGCGTTCCCGAGGCAGTCCGTGACGAGATCTTCGAGATGGGTCAAAAGGGGCCGGAGAGTGAAGGGACCGGTCTCGGACTGGGATTCGTTCGCGCGCTAACTGAATCGTACGGCGGAACGGTCGAAGTTCGGGAAAGCGAGGCAGGCGGAGCCGACTTCCGGGTCGTGCTCGAACGCGCCTGAGTGACGAAAGGTGGCAGATTGGCTCACAGCCATACGCTTTATCCGCTCGGACGCGAACGTCGAGCCATGGCGAGTATTCCCGCGGCGTTTGAGGACCTCTTCAAGAAAGAGACGTTCGCCCACCTGACGACGATGACGGCGGACGGGGAGCCACACACGACGCCCGTCTGGATCGACTACGACGCCGACGACGACCTGATTCTGGTCAACACCGAGCGCGGCCGACGCAAGGAACGGAACGTGGCCCGCGATCCGACAGTCTCGGTGAGCATGATCGACCCGGACAACCCCTACCGCTTTCTATCGGTGACCGGAGTCGTCGAATCGACGACGACCGAGGGAGCACGCGACCACATCGACGCCCTCGCACAGCGCTATCTGGGAGAGGACGAGTATCCAACGCCGGTCGAGACCGAGCGGGTCATCCTCCGAATTCGGGCCGAAGAGGTCATTACGGGCGACGTGGAGTGACGCTTTCCGACCTACACCTCGACGCACAGCCCGTCGCTCGCGACTGCCACAGCACCGGCGTAGTGCTCGTGAACCGACGCGATCATGTCGTCGTGTCGGCCATCAGTGTGGGGATACAGGTGTGTGAGATAGACGGTCCCGATGGACGCTTCGGCCGCCGCCAGCGCCTCGCCGAGTGATCCCGGCGTCGCATGGGTGTCGGTCTCGACGTCGTCGGGGAACGAACAGTCGTGGACCAGCACCTCGGCTCCGTCGGCCATCGAGAGGAACGCCGGGAACGCCCGGGTATCGCCGCTGACGACGACCGTTGGGGCGTCCGCACCCGCCGGCGAAATCCGGTAGCCAAAGCCAGCCATCGAGTGCTGTACCGCCCGAGCAACCACGTCGAAGCCAGCGAACGTCGTTGCTCCGGGTTCAATATCGGTGACATCCGGATCGACATGTTTCCGAAGATACGTGTGAACGTCGAGCAGTTCGTCGAGCAGGTCGCGGGTCCCGGGCGGCCCGGCGATCCGGAGACCGGACGCCCCGGCCAGCCAGCGAGCCTTCACCAGCGGGAGCAAGTCGGCGACGTGATCGAGGTGGTGATGGGTGAGGAGGACGGCGTCGAGGTCGGTGTACCCTCGTTCGGTCGCCGCGAGTGCGTCGAGGACGCCGCTGCCACAGTCGATCAACAGTCGGTTGCCCTCGGCTTCCAGTAGCAACCCGGTCTGATGCCGATTGCCGGTCGGCATGGCGCTGCCGGTACCCAGAAACGTCAGTTGCATGGCGATTGGTACGCCCACCGGGGCAAAAATCTTCCTCCGGACGCGGGTGGATTGATCGAGGGATCCTCCCGCAGGTTTTTGTCCCGACTCCGGTAAAGACGACTCAAGAAATGGCTCATCGAGATCGGTACTCGTCCCAAGCCGTCCAGGATATCTGGCAGTTCGAGTGGGATCGCAAAGATGTCTACACATGTCCGGCTGACACCGAGGATCCGACCTACGTGCTGGGCATGTTCCCGTACACGTCCGGCAACCTCCACATGGGCCACGTGCGCAACTACGCAATCACTGACGCGTACGCCCGATATCGGCGGATGTGCGGCGACGAGGTGCTCCAGCCGATGGGGTGGGACGCCTTCGGGTTGCCAGCGGAAAACGCCGCGGAGCGCCAGCTGACAGACCCCCAGTCCTGGACGGACACGTGCATCGAGGACATGCGCGAAGAGATGGAAGCGATGGGCTTTGGCTACGACTGGAACCGGGAGTTCACGACCAGCGACCCCGAATACTACCAGTGGAACCAGTGGTTCTTCGAGCGCTTCTACGAGGAAGGGCTCGTCGAGTACGAGGCCGCCGCTGTCAACTGGTGTCCCAACTGCGAGACCGTGCTGGCGGACGCTCAGGTCGAGTCAGTGGACGACGACGAGGACGACCACGACAGGGACGGCGTCGGTGGGCCGATTTCGAGCCAGGGGGTCTGCTGGCGATGTGAGACGCCGGTCGAGACCCGCGAACTCGATCAGTGGTTCTTTTCGATCACCGACTACGCCGAGGAACTGCTGGATGGCCTCGACGATCTGGAGGGGTGGCCCGAGAGCGTTCGGGAGATCCAGCGCAACTGGATCGGCAAGCAGGAGGGAGCGAGCGTCACCTTCGATGTGCCCGAGGACGGCGATATCGAGGCGTTCACGACACGGCTGGATACACTCTACGGCGCGACGTTCCTCGCGATATCGCCGGGTCACGATCTCGCCCGGGACCTGGCTACGGAGATCGATAGGGTCGACGCCTACCTCGACGGGACGCGGGGGCGATCAGATGCTGAGCGACGGTCGACGGCCAGTGGGGTCGACACTGGCGTCCGTGCGATCCATCCACTGACTGGTGAGGAGCTCCCGGTCTACGTCGCCGAATACGTCCTTGACAACGTGGGGACCGGCGCCGTCATGGGCGTCCCCGCGCACAACGAGCGCGATCACGCCTTCGCGAGCGAACACGATCTCGCGATCACACCGGTCGTCCGCCCACCGGACCCGGCGGAACACGACTTCAGCGCGGACGCCTACACCGGCGAGGGAACCCTCGAAAACAGCGGGGAGTACGATGGACTCGATACCGAACGGGCCCGCGAGCAGTTGCTCGCCGATCTCGAGTGTGCCGAGTCGTCGGTCACCTACCGGCTTCGCGACTGGCTCATCTCCCGGCAACGGTACTGGGGGACACCGATCCCGGTCGTCCACTGTGAGGAGTGCGGTCCCGTCCTGGTCCCGGAAGAGGAGTTGCCCGTGGAGCTGCCCGAATACGAGCCGACAGCCGGGAACCCACTGGCCGAGAACGAGGCGTTCCTCGAGACCACGTGTCCGGAGTGTGGGGCGGCCGCCCGCCGGGAGACGGACACGATGGATACCTTCGTCGACTCGTCGTGGTACTACCTGCGATTCCTCACGGCGGATCACGGGGACGCGCCCTTCGATACGGCACAGGCCGACGAGTGGCTCCCCGTCGACGTCTACGTCGGCGGCGAGGAACACGCCGTCCTCCACCTGCTGTACATTCGGTTTTTCGCCCACGTCCTGGCCGATCTCGGGCTCCTCGACGAGCCGGAGCCCGTCCAGCGCCTCGTCAACCAGGGGACGGTGCTGCACGGCGGCGAGAAGATGTCGACGGCGAAGGGAAACGTCATTACGCCCCACGAGTACGGTCCGGAGACGACCCGACTGTTCGTCCTCGGGGCGGCCCACCCCCGACAGGACTTCGAGTGGACCGCCAAGGACGTGAGTTCAGCTTACGACCTTCAACAGCAACTCTATGACATGGTCCGGGCGTTTACCGAGGCCGATGCCGGACGGAACGAACGCGAGCCCAGAGACGACTACCTCGATCGCGAGATCGACCGGACGATCGCCGCGACGACCGAGGAGTTCGACGCCTTCCGCTTCCATCGAGCGATCTCGGAGATTCGATCGCTTGCGGGCGTCCTCGGGCAGTACGTCGAATCGGGACCGGTTCACGAGGCCGTCTACCGTCGCGGCCTAGAGACGCTTACGGCACTGGTCGCACCGATTACGCCGTATCTGGCCGAGGAACTCTGGAACCTGCTGCGGTGTGATGGGTTGGCCGTCGAGGCCGAGTGGCCTGAGCCGGCCGACAACGTGAGTGACTACCGGATCGAGCGGGCATTGATCGACACGACACGAGCGGACGTTCGGGACATCTGTGAGGTCGCCGGTATCGACGACCCCGGAGAAATCACGCTCGTCGTCGCTCCCGAGTGGAAGTACCGGGCCTACGAGACCGTTCGACGGGCCGACCCGGAGGGTGCGGTAGTGAGCCAGGCCTTCGAAGACGATCTCGTGGCCGACAAACGGGACGTGGCCGGCCCGTACCTCGCCGACCTCCAGGAGCGTCGTCGGTCGCTGGAACCGACCCTCGCCCCCGACGAGGAGCAAGCCATCCTCGAACGGGCGGCGTGGCTGCTCCGTGCGGAGTTCGACGCACCAGTCAGCGTCCAGACGGCCGACGCGACGACAGACGAGGACTTACTCGAGCGTGCACAACCGGGCAAGCCCGCGATCCACATCGGGTGAGTGACCTTCACGCGCCCGGTCCGGCGGCAAGCAGATGGGATTCGAGGTACCGATCCAGTTCCTGGCGGGTCCGATCGAGCGGATCCCACCGGTCCAGCGAGACGGACCGATCGAGCGCACCGTACAGCGTCGAATAGATGAACTCTGCCGCCCGTTCTGCGTCGACATCGGCGAAGACGCCCTGTTCGATGCCCGCCTCGATCGTCTCGGTGAATTCGACCACGATGACTGCATCGGAGCGTTCGAATTGATCTCGATAGGCGGGTTTGTGGGCTGTCTGGGCGCGCATCTCGAGCAGCGCCTGAAAGAACTGTCGACGCTCTTCGCCCGGGTCGCGTGGCGCTAGCTTCTCGAGGAGTGACGTGAGACACTCCCGAGGAGCAGTAGCCTGGCAATCCGATAACTCGGCTTCGAGTCGGTCGAGCAGATAGGTCAGAAAGTCCGCCAGCAAGTCGTCCTTATCGTCGTAGTGATAGTACAGCAGTGACTGGCTCTTCTCGAATTCCTCGCCGATCCGTGAGATCGTCGTCCCGGCGTAGCCATGCGTACAGAGTGCCCGGTAGGTTGCCGCCATGATCGCTTCATCGGTCGACTCGACCGAGTCGAACCATTCAGTCATCGTGCCGTCCTCTTCGAACGGTTCGATTCCGAAATCCGGGAGCCATGCCGGTGATTGAACGGTTGATCAATCATGAATCTTTGGATTGGTTCGGCGCGTGTGCTGCCCAGTCACGGCCAGCAAGCCCAAATTGGCGATCCAGCCGATCGCCGAACCGGCGATATTTGAACGAATATTCAGTAAATTCCGGAAAGCCTATAACCGACTCGGCCGGAACAGCGGTACAACGAATGACCGGTTTCAGATTTCGCTTTGGAGGGACACAATGAGTCTGACGGACAGGGTCGTCGACGCGATCACCGACCACACGAAGGCAGCGATCGCGGTGATGCTCGTTCTGACTGTGCTTATCGGGGCGGGGGCCGCTGAAGTCGAGCAGACGTCCTCGCTCGACCAGTTCCAGTCAGACACACCAGAAGCGGAGGATCTCGATTACATCGAGCGAAACTTCTCAACAGGACCGGACAACACGACCACCGCGCAGATCATCGTTCGTGGTGAGAACGTCCTCAGCAACAGTACACTGATCGAGACGCTAGAGTATCAACAAACACTCAGGGACAATTCGACTGTCGGTCCAACCCTGTCCGGAGCGTCGCCGACAGCCGGCGTCGCTAACGCGATCGCGACGGCGGCGATCCAGCAAGAGCAGGCGCGGGAGTTACAGACACAGGGCGCGGCGCTCCAGAACCGCTCAGCGGCCCTGAACGAGACTGCCGGTCAGCTCAAAGCGGCGCTGGACACAATCCGTGCGAACCCCGACGCGGACGTACGAGCGCTGTTCGAGGGGGTCGACGCCAACACGAGCGTTAACCTTGACGACGAAGACTTCGCGACCTTCCGGCGGGCGACCGAGAGGGTCCGCTCGAACGTCACCGCGATCCAGCAGACGATCGAATCTGGAAGCCAGTCGGTCCTCGAAACCGAGTTCGCGGCCCTCGCAGAGCGCCGGACTACGGTGAATCGGACCGGACAACTGCTCCGAGGCGCGCTCGAAACGATTCGGACCGATCCCGACGCAGACATCCGCACACAGTTCGAGCAGGTCCAGGCCAACACGAGCCTGAACCTCGACGGGGAAGACTACGCGGTCTTCGAGGACGCAGCCACGACGCTCCGAACGGCAACCTCCGAGGACGCGATCGCTGAGGGCTACCGCCAGGGGACCGAGGGCGTACTGGCCGCGGAGGCCGAGCAACTCACCCAGCGGGCGGAAGCGCTCAACGGGACTGCTCGGCTGATCGGCGGGGCACTCGGGACGGTCGCTCAGGAGCCGAACGCGAGTGCCCGGACGCAGTTCGAACAGATCCAGGCCAATGCGGGCGTCGACCTCGGGGAGGACAACTGGCAGGCGTTCAACGCTACCGTCAAAGAAATCCGCGAGCACCAAGCGAGCATCGAAGCGAACTACCGTCTCGGCACGCAGAGCGTGCTGGCCGCGGAGTTCGAAACGCTGCAGTCACGGAGTGCCGAACTACAGGCCGAGCGCGAGGCGTTACAATCCGGCGGGCAAACGTCGCTGTCGGCCCAGATCGCCCAACTGCAGTCGATGAACGCCACCGAGATCGAATCGACGATCGAACTCGTCCTTGGTGGCGAGAACGGCGGCGGGAACGGCGTCCTGGGACTCATGTCCTCGGAGTACGAGCAAGGATCGACGACCGCCGAGGCGACAATGCTGCTGGTCACCCAGCAGACTGACAGCGCCGTGGCACCCGGTGGCACTGTCTCCGACCGGATCGTCGACTCCCAACTCGGGATGCAGGATATCGGATCGGAGTTTTCCGAAGAGTACCTGGTCTTCGGGAGCGGGCTGATCACCGACGAGATCAACCGCTCGATGACCGACAGCATGCTGATCGTCGGCCCGCTCGCGCTTGTTTTCGTCCTGGCGGCGCTGGCGATCGGCTACCGTGACATCCTCGACATCGTACTCGGTCTATTCGGGATCGGTGCCGTCCTGATCTGGACGTTCGGGTTCATGGGCTGGGCCGACATCAGCTTCAACCAGATCTTCATCGCCGTGCCCGTACTGTTGATCGGGCTCTCGATCGACTACGCGATCCACATCTTCATGCGCCATCGCGAGCGACGCAACGACGCGGACCGCGGTCCACGCGAGGCGATGCGGGTCGCTCTCGGCGGCGTCGGGGTCGCGCTCACTCTGGTGACCGCGACGACAGTCATCGGCTTCCTCTCGAACCTGACGAGCCCTGTGCCCCCGATTCAGGACTTCGGTATCGTGAGCTCCGTCGGAATCGTGGCTGCGCTGTTGGTCTTTGGCGTCCTGATCCCGGCGCTCAAAGTCGAACTCGACGAGGTTCTCGAAGGCTTCGGCATCGACCGCCGCAAGCGAGCGATCGGAACCGGTGGCGGCCGACTCAGCCAGCTACTCAAAGTCGGATCGATCGGCGCACGGAAGGCCCCGTACATCATTATCGTCCTCGCCGTGTTGCTCTCGGTCGGCGGTGCCTACGCAGGGACACAGGTCGACACGAGCTTTGCTCAGGAAGACTTCCTCGCCGAGGATCCACCGGGATGGATGGAAGAGCTTCCCGAGCCGTTCAAACCCGGCGAATACACTGCAAAGAACAATCTCCAGTACGTCAACGACCGATTCGTCCGGGAAGACTCACAGGCCCAGTTGCTGATACGCGATGATGTCGCGACAGCCGACGGGACTGAACAACTGGCCGAGGCACGTGAGACGATCGCCGAGAAGGACGTCACTCAGAAACTCCCCGGCGGTCAACCCGACGTGCAGTCACCGCTGTCGGTAATAGAGGCCGTTGCCGCCCAAAACGAGACGTTCAACGCGACGTTATCCGCTGCGGACACCGACAATGACCGCGTCCCGGACGAGAACGTCGCCGGCGTCTACGATACGCTCTATGATGTCGCCCCCCAGCAGGCCCAGTCAGTCCTCTATCGGGACGACGGGGAGTACGCGGCTGCCCGGATCGTCGTGACGATCCAGGGGACCGCATCGAGTACTGACGTGACCGACCAGATGCGGTCGGTCGCTGATTCGCTCTCGGCAAACGGGTTGGAAACGTCGGCGACGGGTCAGACGATAATCTTCGAAATCGTCCAGAATCAGCTCCTGGAGACGGTGATCCAGAGTCTGTTGATCACGCTCGTGGCCGTCTTCGCGTTCCTGATGGTCGTCTATCGGATCAGTGATGGCAGTGCGACCCTCGGGTTCGTGACGCTGCTGCCGGTCGTCCTCAGCGTGGCGTGGATCCTCGGGACGATGTACGCCTTCGGCATCCCTTTCAACGTGATGACGGGGATGATCACGAGCCTGACTGTCGGGCTCGGGGTCGCCTACAGTATCCACCTCAGCGAACGATACAACCAGGAGCTCGAAGAAACCGGTTCGGCCTTCGAAGCGCTTGACCGGGCAGTCACCGGGACCGGCGGGGCACTGCTGGGTAGTGCCGCAACGACAGTCGGTGGGTTTGGCGTGCTCGTGTTCGCCATCCTGCCGCCGCTCCAGCAGTTCGGGCTGATCACCGGCCTGACGATCATCTATGCGTTCCTCGCGAGCGTCCTCGTCCTCCCGAGCCTGCTCGTGGTCTGGACGCGCCTGTTCGGCCCCGAAGACGTGTTCGGCGGCGGCGAGTCGTCGGACGACGCTGACGATGCTGACGGCGACAGCCGGACGATGGACACGGCCGATACCGACCCACCGAGTGCCAGCCGCACACTCGCTCCCAGCCACCAGGCTCCGGGCGGGACCGTCGCAGTGACACTCAGTGTCGACAACCCGGCCGATCGACTCGCCGTGCGGGAGCGATTGCCCGGCAGCGAGCTCGCAGTGTACTCCGTGACACCCGAGCCGACGGAGTTCGTCGGGCAAGGTTCGACGCTGTTTTTGGCCTTCGAGGGCGTCGAGGACCGGATCGTTATCGAATACGACGCGACGATCGCCGCGGACACCACCGACGGGAGCACGCTGTCGTTCGACGGGACGGTGTTCGTCGATGGCGAAACCATCCCGATCGACGGGCCAGATTCCGTCACAGTGGAGACTGACATCGTCGAGCGTGTGGTGTCCAGGGACGAGGTCTCCGACGACGACCTTCGCCTCGCCGCCGATCACTTCGCGACCGGCCAGCTCACCGACGCTGAGTTCGAAGCCGTCTGTGAGCGGTGGGTCGAGACGGATCCAGCGTGAGACACTCGCCGGCGCGAGTGATCAGACGGCCCCTTGATCATTCGCGCCGGCGACGGCCCCTCACCGATCGCGACGCACGCGCTCGCCGGGTTCGGTGACCGTCCCGCCCGACAGCGTGACACCAGGTTCCAGGCTCGTGTTGATGCCGGTTTTGACGCCGTCGCCGACGACGACGCCGAACTTGCGCCGTCCCGTCGAGATCCGATCGCCTTTGACTGTCAGGTGAACGGTCGCACCGTCGTGGCGAAGATTGGCGACGTTCGTCCCGGCCCCGAAGTTGACGTCCTGGCCGAGGACGCTGTCGCCGACGTAGGAGAGATGCGGAACGTTCGTCCCGCGGCGGATCACGCTGTTTTTGATCTCGACGCCGTTGCCGACCTGAACGTCCGCTCCCAGAAAGGTCCCCCCGCGAAGGTACGCGTTCGGGCCGACCGACGCACCGCGACTGACGTACACTGGCCCTTCGATCACCACGCCCGGTTCGATGGTCGCGCCGGCCTCGACGACCACCGTCCCCCGCAGTTCCGCGTCGTCGCTGACGGTCCCGTCGACCGTCCCATCGAGTTCCGCAAGCAGGGTCTCGTTGGCTTCGAGCAACTCCCATGGGCGGCCCACGTCTCGCCAGCGTGAGAGGGGCACCGGCGTCACCTCGTGGGTCTCGATCACCTGGGCGACGACGTCCGTGATCTCGTATTCGCCACGCTCACTTTCGGGGACGTCGAGCCAGTCGATCGCCGCTTCCGGGAAGACGTACGCGCCGGTGTTCGCGTACGTCGTGGGCGGATCCGCCGGTTTCTCGACGATGTCGGTGACGATGCCGTCTGTGATCGACACGACACCGTAGTTCGATGGATCGTCGACCTCGTAGGTCGCCAGTGAGGGAGCGCTTTCGAACAGTTGTTCGACCGCTGCGGGATCATAGAGATTGTCACCGTTCAACACGGCGAACGCGCCGTCGAGTTCCGGGCGCGCGGCCCGGACGGCGTCCGCGGTGCCCGCCTGCTCCGCCTGGACGGCGAACGTGACCGGCACATCGCGGTAGGTGTCGCCGAAGAACGACCGAACTGCCTCGGCCTCGTATCCGACGACGACGACGAGTTCCGACGCACCGGCGTCCACGGCCGCGTCCGCCACATGTGCGACTAATGGACGACCGGCGACGGGTAGCATCGGCTTCGGCGTCGACTCCGTCAGCGGCCCCATCCGAGTCCCCTGCCCGGCGGCGAGAATGACTGTCTGCATGGTCGATCTGTTCACCGGCCAACCATTAACAGTGTCGTCTTGCACAGCTCGGACGCCGACAGGGATGAGCGGAATAGTCATCATCTCGGCAAGAGGGGAGAAGTCATGAACCGCCGGGAGCGGTTTTGCCTTCCACATCGGCTTAACAGACGACTCCGGCGTGTGACTGGTCGGACACCGTGTTTTCCATGGGGCTCTCGATGCGTCCCAACCACGTGGTACTCAATGACGTACCGTCTCCCGTTTCGTGATCGTGGGGGTGAAAACTAATTAGTCATATATGAAAATTATATATTCTGTTATGGTCAATAATCCTGAATATTTTAGTAGCCGCCTTCCGTTGCTGTGTCTCAGGCGCGGATTAGTGGGCTCTGGTGTCAGTATCGGACGGTCACTGGAGACCATGACTGCGCCGCCGGAGAACACCAATGCATCTCACACTCGGTGCGGACGGCGAAGCGGTACAGCAACTCCAGGAACTGCTCGCGGAGCGCGGGTACGACGTCGGCGAGATCGACGGCGAGTACGGCCGCCGGACGAGGGATGCCGTGGCCTCGTTCCAGCGCGAACAAGGATTGGAACCGACGGGATCGGTCGGGCCGGACACCGCCGAGGAACTTGACCTCGATGTCGACTTCGACATGCCAGCGGTGCCGCCGGAACGCGCGAAGTACAAGCAGTTGCTCGCCGAGAACCCTAACTACTTCGGCAACCACCCGGAGCTGGAGTACGAACCAGTCCTCGACATCACCAGCAACACCGATTTCGAGGAACTAACCTGCGTGGGGTACGATCCCGCCGCCGAGCAACTTGAAGCAGTTGTCTCGGTCAAACGTGACCACGGGTACGGGGGCGACCTCTGTACTGACGGGTCCGTCGAGTTCGTCCGATTTTTCATCGACCGCGAGCGCAACGGTGACTGGGAGAACCTCGGCGTCGGCTCGACCCGGGTCCACGACCTGCCGGGACCCAAGCCGGTCGCGTATACAGTCACGCTCGAACTCGACGAGGACGAACAGCCCTGCGGGGAGCCGTATCTCCCGCGGATCCGGGCGGTGTTGAGCTGGAACAGCAAGCCGAAGGACAAACCCGAGAAGCTCCCCGTGTGGGGTAACCGGCTGGATGCCGACATCCAGATCGAACCACAGTGGCCGACCATCTCTGACCTCGTGAACACTGCGCTCCCCGAGTCGGTCATCGACGGGATCGACGCGGGCGAGGGGGACCCCCTCGATCCACCACAGCTGAGTCCGTCCCAGTCACTGCTCACGTACCAGAACACCAGCGTCCCGCCTCATCGCGGCGGATTCACCGCGTTCAAGTCCGTCGTACGTGAGCCCGCGACCGCCGGCCTTGATCTCACCACGTCGGCGCTGCAACCCGGGGACATCTCCCTCTCGGATCCCGTCCCTGATCCGATCCCGATACCCGATCCGGAGCCCGAACCGGTTCCGATTCCCGAGCCAGAACCCGACCCCATTCCGATACCCGACCCTGAACCAGTCCCCGAGGTTCCCATCGACATCCCGCCGGAACTCGACATCGAGATCGGCGAGGTTCTGGAAAACCTCGACGAAACGTTCGAGAACACGGGTTACGAAGAGCTCGGCTGTGTTGGCTATCGATCCGGGCTACTCACGGGCGTGTTTACCGTCAAGCGGCCGGCCGGGTACTCCGGTGGGCTCTGTACGCAGGGAAGCACCGAATACGTCGCGTTCTGGGAGAAGGATGTCTCGGGCGGGACCTGGAACTACCTCGGGACCGGCTCGGTCAACGTCTATGACATCCCCTCGATTCCGGGCGACGGTCTCCAGTATGCGGTCCACCTGCCCGTCGATCTCAGTCATCATCGACAGCCATGTCACGACGGGCCGAGCCTGGTTCGTATTCGCGCCGTGCTCTCCTGGGAGGACAAGCCGCCAAAGAGCAACCCCAACTTCGCACCGACCTGGGGCAACCACCACGAGACGATCGTCCAGGTTTCCCCCGGTGCCGAGGCGATCGAGGAAGGCCGGCTCGCTGTCGGCAGTGTCGGGAACATCTTCCCCGCGGACGTCAAACAGACGCCGCCAGACGCCGACGACACCGGGACCGCTACCGGCCAGGCCGTCATGGGCGGGTTCCAGGCCAAACAGGCACCCTTCGGCGGGCTGGTGACGATCACCGGCCGGCCGATGGACGGAATCGACCCGGACGCCAGCGGAGCCGATGCCCTCAAGTACCGTGTGTCGGTGCGGCCCTACAAACCGGGTGTTAGCGACTCCGCCAACCCCTGGAAACGGGTCTCCAACGAGTTCACCGTCCGGAGTTACGACGCCCCCCGAATCAACAGGCGGATGCAGGTCGACAGTGACGGCTTCTATACGTACGTGCCGAAGGTGATCAACGACGTCCTCGCGAAGTGGTACACCAGCGACGACGGTCTCTACGAACTGAAGGTCGAGGCAAAGCGGGGTGACGGCGATCCGGTCCACACCGATGTCGTGTTCGAGCCGGACGGCACGACCGACCGGAAGATGCTCATCCGGTTGGACAACACCGACCCCACGGCCTCGATCTCGATAACGGGCGTCAAGTCCGGGTCCACATCGGGGGGCAAGGCCGGCGACTGTGGCTTCTTCAAGGTCGGAAACACCATCGAGGGAACGTTCAGGGCCGACGACAAGCGTCTGAAAGGGTATTCTTTCGACCTTGACCCCGACGAAGAAGCCGACGATGCCAGCGTCGAAGAGACATCGGGAACGAAAGTACTGGACCGTGGCGGCGGCGACGGGACCTGGGAACTCAAAACAGACTGGGAGAATGGCACGGTCGGCCGGATGAACCCCTGTGGGTACACCGTTACCATGACCGTCTACGACAATACGATCGTCAACAATCACTACGGCGGCCATCACTCGGGTGACTCCGAAGGCTTCTGTCTCCTCGCGGCCAACCAGAAGATTGTGACTGGGGATGATGAGGACGACGATGGGAACGGCTCCGGAAGTGACTCGGACGAGGACAGTTCGAACGACGGGTAAGCGCGGGCGTCCTCGCCCACTGCTCGTTGCGACCGACGGTCCCCCTGCGGCCGGCAGGATCCCGACGAACGGTGATCACCCCCGTTCGGAGCCAGCTGCCGGATTCAACACCCCCGCGCGAGGTAGGTTTATACGGTCTGGCTGTGATCTATCCGGCATGAAACGCCGCAACCTCACGAGTCAGGTCGTTTTCGGTGCGATCGTGATCGTCGTCGGTCTCGCGTTGCTGGTCGAGACGACAGACGTCTACGACGCGGAAATCCTCCTGCAATACGTGCCGTCGTTGTTCGTCCTCCTCGGAGTGTACGCCCTCGTCGTCAGTGGCTTCCGGAACCTCTTTGGCCCGATCGCCGTCATCGTCGTGGCCGCCGCCTGGCAACTGGTCACGCTTGAGTACGTCCAGGCCGAAGCGATCACGGAGCTTTGGCCCCTGCTCGTCGTGGCCTTCGGTCTCTCGCTCATCATCAACCACTATCGATCACGATCGCAGTCACGGGAGATATCCGACGCATCCATCAGTGCGATCGGCGTCTTCGGCGGCAGCGGGCAGCGCTCGACGGCGGCTGCATTCGAGAGCGCGGATCTGACCGCGATATTCGGCGGCGTCGAACTCGACCTCCGGGATGCGGGCATCAAAGACCGGCCGGCGACGGTCAACGCAACCGCAATGTTCGGTGGGTGTGAGATCGCCGTCCCGCCCGAGTGGAACGTCCGGATGGATGTCCTGCCGATCTTCGGTGGTGCTGAGGACGAACGCAAGCGCCGCGAGCGCGATCACGACGAGATCGATCTTGTCGTGACCGGGTTCGCCGCGTTCGGTGGCGTCAGCGTCACGGATTGAGACTGCGTCGGTGTGACTTCACGTGGCCCCATGGCCGTCGAGCGACACGTTTCGGTGGCTTTTCAAATCAGTCATCGTATTCCTGGAACATGTCAGATGGAACGATCGGGCCGTCCCGACGTGCCCTCCTCCGCGGTATCGCCGGGGCAACGATGGTACCGTCGCTTTCGGGTGTCATCGGGGCGAGCGGGCAGAGCGAGGCGGCCGAGCGTGAGGCCGAGCCGGAGTACGAGGGTTGGTTCTCGGATGTCGAGAACTACCGCGGCGAGACGCGGGACTGGCGAGGATCCGACGAGGTGACCGTCAGGGTCGGCGTCGAGGCCAATGGTGGTCACTGGGGCTTCGGTCCACCCGCGATCCACGTCGACGTCGGCACGACCGTCGTCTGGGAGTGGGCGGGAAACGGTAACGTCCACACCGTCGTCGCCGACGACAACGCATATTCGTCGGTATCGCCCGTCGCCGAAGCTGGCACCACCTTCGAACACACGTTCGACGAGGGCGGCATCTCCAGGTACTACTGCGAGCCACACCTGTCGGCCGGCATGAAAGGCGCCGTCGTCGTCGGCGACAACTATCCGACGACCACCATCACGGCGGAATCGACGCCACTTCGGTGGCGATACTGGACCGGATTCCAGGGACGGTCTTCGCCGACTGTCGTCGACGGTGTGGTCTACGTCGGTGCCCAGTCGTCAGTCTACGCGCTCGCGGCCGACACCGGCCGGCGGCACTGGCAGTTCCGGGCCGACAACACCGTCAAATCGTCGCCGGCCGTCGTCGACGGGACGGTCTACGTAGGCAGCGACGATCACTCAGTCTACGCCATCGACGCCCGGACGGGTGACCGACGCTGGCGCGTCGAGACCGACCACCGCGTCACCGCGTCGCCGACGGTCGCGGACGGGACGGTCTTCGTCGGGAGTCAGGATGGGTTCCTGTACGCGCTCGATGCCGTGACCGGCGACCGACAGTGGCGCTTCGAAATCGGCAACCGGGTAACGTCCTCCGCGACGGTCGTCGACGGTGTGGTCTTGGTCGGCGGCCTCAACGCCGCGGTGTGCGCTATCAACGCCGCGACGGGCGATGAAGAATGGCGGTTCGACACCGACGGCCCCGTGTTCTCGTCGCCGACGGTCGCCGCGGGCCGGGTCGTCGTTGGCTGTACGGACGGGGTGGTGTACGCCCTCGACATCGCGACCGGCCAAGCGGAATGGCGGTTGCAGACTGACGGCGAGATCCGATCGACGCCGACAGTCCTCGACGGCACGGCCATGGTCGGGAGTCGCGACGACCACGTGTACGCGATCGACCTCGAAACGGGCGAGGAGGAGTGGCGATACGAGACCCACGGTGGGGTCGACTCGTCTCCGACGGTAGCCGGCGACATGGTGTTCGTGGGGTGTGATGCCGATCTGCTGTACGGTCTGGCCACGGACACCGGCGAGAAACGCTTCGAGTTCGGTCTCAACCAGTCGGTCCCCGCCTCGCCGGTCATCGTCGACGGCACGGCCTACGTCACGAGCCTTCGGGGGACCGTCTACGCGATTGACGTCCCGGCCGAGGGATCGAGCACCGGGTCCCGCGTCCGACTCCGGACGCTCGGCCACCACGGAGGGGCCACCGAGCGCCGGGAAACAGCGACGGCGACTACGACGGAGGAGTTGACGGCCACGGCGTCGATGGACGACCGGTCAACGTCCGATACCGCCTCGACAACGACCCCCACGGCGTCGACCGGAAGCGGTCCCGGATTCGGCGTCCCGACGGCCCTTGCCGCACTCGCAGGGGCGACATCGTTGCTGTCTCGGTACCGAACCGACGACGGGGAGTGAGCCGTGGTCGGGCGGTGCGGGGCACGCTGTCGGCAGGGAATCCGCGGCTTTTAGGCGACGGCCGGCGGAATCGGTCGTATGAGCCACGACGAGTTCCCGACCGAGAATCCCGCAGTGGTGACCTGCGGATTGCCCTACGCAAACGGTGATCTGCACATCGGTCACCTGCGAACCTACGTCGGCGGCGACGTGTTGACCCGTTCCCTGGAGAAACTCGGCCAGCAGACGGCCTTCGTCTCCGGATCGGACATGCACGGGACGCCGATCGCGGTCCAGGCGATCGAGGACGACATCGACCCCGAAGCCTTCGCCCTGGAGTACCACGAACAGTACGAGGAGACGTTTCCGGAGTTCGATGTCGACTTCGACAACTACGGCCACACCCACCAAGAGACCAACCGGGAGTTGACCCACGAGATCGTCGAGGCCCTGGAGGCGGCGGGCTACGTCGACGAACAGGAGATCAAGGTCGCCTGGGATCCCGAAGACGACCAGCCCCTGCCTGATCGCTACGTGGTAGGAACCTGCCCCTACTGTGGCGAGACCGCCCGCGGCGACGAGTGCGACGAGGGGTGTGGCCGCCACCTCGAACCCGGCGAGATCGAGGATCCGATTTCGAAAATTTCGGGCAACCCCGCGGAGTACCGCGAGCGCACCCACAAGTTCTTCACCGTCTCGAAACTCGCCGACTACCTCTCCGAATTCCTCGATCGCCTGGAGGGGACGCCCAACGCACGCAATCAGCCCCGCCAGTGGATCGAGGAGGGGCTCCAGGACTGGTGTATCACTCGGGACATGGACTGGGGATTCGACTATCCGGAGGTTGACGACGCGGGCGAGGACACCGCCGAAGACCTCGTCCTGTACGTCTGGGTCGACGCGCCGATCGAGTACATCGCCTCGACGAAGCAGTACACTGACCGGGTCGGTCCCGAGACCTACGACTGGGCGGAAACCTGGAAGGAAAGCGGGGAGATCATCCACGTCATCGGACGGGACATCATCCAGCATCACACGATCTTCTGGCCCGCGATGCTCCACGTCGCCGAGTTCAACGAGCCACGCGCCGTCGTCGCCAGCGGGTTCATGAGTCTGGACGGTGATGCCTTCTCGACGAGCCGCAACCGCGCGATCTGGGCGCGGGAGTACCTCGATGAGGGCTTCCATCCGGATCTCCTCCGGTACTACCTCACGACCGTCGGCGGGTTCCAGGACGACATCGACTTCTCGTGGGATCGCTTCCGCGAGCGCGTCAACGGCGAACTCGTCGGGACGGTCGGCAACTTCGCCTACCGATCGCTGCTCTTTGCCGACCGCAACTACGGTGGCACGCCCGACGCCGATCTCTCACCTGATGTCGAGGACCGCATCGAGAACGCTATCGAGGACTTCGAGGCCGGCGTCAACGACTATTCGATCCGGAAAGCAACCCAGGCCGCCGTCGAGCTGGCGAGCTTCGGGAACGAGTACATCCAGCGCCACGAACCGTGGAATCTGGACGACGACGAAGCCGCGCCGGTCATCCGCGACTGCGTCCAGATCGCCAAGGCCGTCGCCGTCTTGCTCCAGCCGACGACACCCGACACGTCCCGGCGTCTCTGGGCACAACTCGACGAGGACGGGTCGATCGCGGACGTGACCCTCGATGCCGCGCTCGAATCGCCGCCTGCCGAGTTCGGCGAACCGACGGAACTCTTCGAGAAGATACCCGACGAGCGCGTCGAAGCGCTCAACGAGAAGCTCGAAGCCCGCGTCGCGGAGGCGACCGACAGCGACGACGCAGACGGCGAAACCGAAAGCGACGACTCCGAGGAGGCCGAAACCGCGGACATGGACCTCGAACCGCTCGCCGCGGATCGGATCGGCTTCGATGATTTCCAGGAGTTAGACATTCGCGTCGGGAAGATCGTCGACGCGGAGCCCATCGAGGACAGTGACGACCTCGTCCGCCTGGACGTCGACATCGGCCTCGAAACGCGGCAAGTCGTCGCCGGAATCAAGCAACTCCACGATATCGAAACGCTCCCGGGGACGCGCGTCGTCCTGCTTGCGAACATGGAGAAAGCCGAGCTGTTCGGCTACGAGTCAAACGGCATGGTGCTCGCCGCCAGCGAGGAGGCCGATCTGTTGACGACACACGAGGACGCACCGCTCGGATCGAAGATCAAGTAACGGCATCGTTGATCGGCACCCCGATCACGGACCGAGCACTTTAGACGCCTGATCCGGTAGGAGATATATGGCTGACGACGAGTGGGGCGACGACAGGACCGAGTGGGGAACTGATCCCACGGATGGACCAGATACCGAGAGAGCAGACGAAGACGACGCGGCGACCGACAGCGAGTGGCGGTTCTCACTTGCGGATCTAGAGGACGACGAGGAGGGAGACAACGCCGATGGGCTCTCGCTGTATGGCGAGGTCAAAGCCGGTTCACCCTCGGCGGAGCACGCGGTGTTCGTCGCCCTTGGTTTCGCCCTGGGACTGATCGCCATCTGGCAGTTACTCCCCTGACCGTCGTGGCTGTCTCGTCCCAGTGAGAATCACCGTTCACGGCGACCAAGAGATCGAAAGTACGGTCGTTTTCTCACCGAACAGGTGACCGAACTGTTAACCCGGTTCAGGTCTAACTCGCCCGCATGGTAACCGTCCTGGGTGCTGACCTCTCGCTGCTGTTGCTGTTAGTGGGGGCGTTACTCGTCATCGGCGAAGCGTTCGCGCCAGGTGCACACTTCATTGTCCTCGGAATCGCGCTGCTGGTCGCGGGTCTCGTGGGACTTGCCTTGCCGCCGTCGCTCGGCATTTTCGCGGTCGTCATCATGGCCGGTCTCGTACTGGGTGTCGGGAGCATGGCACTGTACGCCTATCGCCAGTTCGACTTCTACGGTGGGAAAGGGACCGGCCGGACGAGCGATTCGGACTCGCTGAAAGGAAAAACCGGCCGGGTGACCGAGCGCGTCACCGGGACCGGGGGCGAGGTCAAACTCGATAGCGGTGGATTCAACCCGTACTATCAGGCGCGGGCGTTCGACGACGACATTCCCGAAGGTGAAGAGGTCATGGTCGTGGATCCGGGCGGTGGCAACGTGCTCACCGTCGAATCCATGGCGACGTTGAGTACCGACGACATCGAAGCGGAACTCGACCGTGGTCGCGAGGCAACCGACGAGACAGGCGTGGAGGACTCGGAATCGCCGGCGCGGGAGACAGCTGACGAGGCCGTTGAAGAGCCAAGCGGCGAGTTCGATCACGAAACCGAGTCTGCCTGAAGACCGGCTCTGCCGGACGGGCCGAGTTTCCAACACTAGCCCAACACTTTTGTTGTGTTCCTGCCAACGCAAATGCGTATGCTCGGAACTATCCCGCTACAACTGGGGGGTGCAGAACTGTTCCCCATCGTCGCCCTCGTATTGTTGGCGATCGCCGTGGTGACCGTCTGGCAGATGGTGGTCATCACCGACGCCACGGAGAAGAAAGCGCTCACCGTCCTCGGAGAGTATCGAAAGCTGCTCGAACCCGGGATCGCGTTCGTCCCGCCGTTCGTTTCCGCGACCCACACGTTCGACATGCGGACACAGACGTTGGACGTGCCACGACAGGAGGCGATCACGCGTGACAACTCGCCGGTGACCGCCGACGCCGTCGTCTACATCAAGGTGATGGACGCAAAGAAGGCCTACCTCGAAGTCGACAACTACAAGCGCGCCGTCTCGAACCTCGCACAGACGACACTCCGTGCGGTGCTTGGCGACATGGAACTCGACGACACGCTCAACAAGCGCCAGGAGATCAACGCCAAGATCCGCAAGGAACTCGACGAACCCACCGACGAGTGGGGGATTCGCGTCGAGAGTGTGGAAGTTCGGGAAGTCAACCCGAGCAAAGACGTCCAACAGGCCATGGAGCAACAGACCTCCGCCGAGCGCCGTCGCCGTGCCATGATCCTCGAGGCGCAGGGTGAGCGTCGTTCCGCCGTCGAGGAGGCCCAGGGTGAGAAGCAATCGAACATCATCCGCGCCCAGGGTGAAAAGCAGAGCCAGATCCTCGAAGCACAGGGTGACGCCATCTCGACCGTGTTGCGCGCCAAATCCGCCGAAGCGATGGGCGAGCGCGCGGTCATCGAGCGTGGCATGGAGACCTTAGAGGAGATCGGCAAGGGCGAGTCGACGAAGTTCGTCCTGCCCCAGGAGCTGACGTCGCTCGTCGGCCGGTACGGCAAGCACCTCACCGGCAGCGACGTCCAGACGGACGGCGAATCGGCCCTCGAAGGCCTCGACTTCGACGACGAGACCCGCGAGATGCTCGGCCTCGACGACATCGAGAAGATCCTCGGCCAGATCGACCAGGAGGCCGAGGTCGACGTCGAGGAAATGGAAGAGCAGGCCCAAGCGGTCAAATCCGGCAAGGAGACGGCCGATATCAGAGACCCCGACGAGGTCATCGAGGAGATGGACAACGAGTTCAACACGGACGAGTAATCCGGAGACTGTTCGACCCCGGTTTTCTGCGACACGCCGGTTTCGTGCCGTTGCACGGAAGCAATTGCGCCATCGTGTAATAGAAAAATAACGAAGCCGTTTTGTAACTCGGTACCATTGGCTTGGACAATGCCAGGGGATGGTGTCGACGAGAGCAAGCGCGCGACGCTCCGTCGGTTCGCCGCATTGGGGGCTGCCAGTCCACTCGTTCGACTGGCAGATTCAAGTAGCGACAGCACCGCGCCAGGGGCGATCGCCGGCTATCTCTCGGCGACCCCGGGGGCGCACTTCTCGAAACTCCGCGACGACCTCCAGTTGGGAACCGGAGAAACACAACATCACCTCCGAACGCTGTTACAGGAGGACGCGATCGAGAGCCAGCGAGACGGCGAGTATCGACGGTTTTTTCCGGCAGATCGGTTCAGCGAATTCGAACGAACGGCACTCGGCTATCTTCGTCGAGATACCGCCCGCGGGATGATCGTCGAACTCCTCAGGGATCCGAGCGCGACGGCCAAGGAACTGGCCGACCGACTCGACGTCTCGAACCCGACAATCAGCAAACACGCGACACAGCTAGAGGAAGCCGGCCTGCTCACCAGGGAAAGCGGGTACGGGCTTTGCCAGCCCGAAACGTTGTTGATGCTGGTGGTAAGGTACGCCGAATCCTTCGGCGAGAACGCGATCGAGTTCGCCGCCGAGGCTGACGAACACGTCGCCTACGACGGGTGAGAAGAATCAGTCGACGGAGACGTGCTACGAGTCGACCATCCACGTCGTCGAGGACGAATAGCCCCACTTTTCGACAGTCAGATCGTATTCGCCCTCCTGGAGGGCAGCCATGTTTGTCCCGACTTCTTTCGCCGAGAGACCGAGTTCCTCGCCGATGAGCCGGGATTTGAAGTAGGTCTGCTCGTCAGCGTTGGCTCGCAGATATTTGAGTATCCGACGCTGCTTCTTCGAGAGCGGGCCGTCGTCCTGGGTCGCCGCCGCACTCGTGCTCATGTTTCGATGATGGAACGAGACGGATATAGGTGGTTTGGTATGGTCGGTTAATCGGCCGCAGTATTGCGATTATCTCTCAGAGACGGTCACTGGGGCCGCCGGGAGTTGCCCGAACGGCCGGGAAATGGTACGACCGGGAAAAGACGCCGTCGTTCAGATGTCTTCTTCGATGATCTCGCCCACCGCGAAGTTCGATTTGACTTCGGAGACTTCGACCTTGACGCGGTCGTTGATCTCCGCGCCGGGCACGATGATGACGTAGCCCCGCTCGACCCGAGCGATACCGTCGCCCTGTTTGCCGATGTCTTCGATCTCGACGTACCGGATCTCGCCGGTCTCGACCGGCGGCTGTGGCTCGTTCGGGACGCTGTCGGTGCTCGGTTGCTCGTCTGTCGATTCCTCATCGCCCGAGATGAGCGCGATCCGATAGGTTTCGCCGGGCTCGATCGACCCCGTTTCGATTTCCCGTCGCGGTACTTCGACGACGTACCGGTCGTCCTCAGCAGTGACGTCCGCACTGAACAGACAGAGGAGTTTCTCTGAGATTTCCAAGGTTAAACCACCGTTCCCGGCGTCGAAGGCCACCCTAAAGAACTTATCGACCGCCATCCGAGTCAGACGCTACTCCCGGATCCGTGTACCGTCTGGGCGCTTCTGTCCTTCCGAATCGTGAACCACGATGCCGTCGATATCCGTCGGCTCGTAGTTGTCGCGAACCCCGATTGCTTCCTGCAGCTCCCGAACGGCGCGTCGCTTGAGTGTTTCAGCGAGTTCGATCGCGTCCGCCCGTGAGATGTCGCGTCCCAGCCCCTCACATTCGTGAGCCTGGACTGCCCCTTCGCGATCGACGACCTCACCCATCGGTGCGCTCAGTTCAGCCCCGTCGTCCTCGATCGCCAGGCTAAACGGGTACGTGCGACAGATGAGCGGCCGGCGGTCGTAGATCGAACACGCCTCGCCTTCCCGGTCGTAGAACGTACAGTCCCCACACGCGTCGGTCGCGAGTGCCCACTCGAACGTCTCGCCGGTCGCCGGTCCGTCGTCCGGCTCCGAGAGTCCGAACGGCATCGGGCGAGCGACGTCCCGCCAGTCGTACTCGTCCCCGTCCTGAATCGTCCTGATCTCGTCCGGGAAGACCGTCGCCGTATGGTCCGCCTCGTCGGTGCCGCGACAGCAATGTCCACAGCGGGTACACTCAAAACCGATGGACTCGATCCCGTCCGCGATGGCGGCGACATCGAGGGCACGGGCGGCTGCGAGCTCGGCTTCGAGGTCCATGGACTGGCTACCGTGGCGCGGGCAAAAAGGCCATCGAGGTATGCACCGAAGGAATCGACCAGCAACTACCGTCTCACGCGGTCGACAGTCACTCGGTCGTCAGGTAGTACACTTGCTTGCGGGCGTCGCGGTAGCTGTATCGCGAGGAGACGAGATCGGCATCTTCCAGCCGGTTGAGTGCGTACCGAACCGTTCGATCCGGAAGCAGCGACTCGGTGGCGAGTTGGCCCTGGGAGAGTGGCTGGTCCGTCTCGAGTACCTTCGCGATCAGTTTCGCACTCGGCGGCAACTCACGAAGTCGTTCACGAAACTCCCCCTTCGTGAGAATGATCTCCGTCCGCGACCCGTCTTCGATGGTTGTGCTCATATATTACCGGAGTCGGAAGCAACTGATAAGTATTGGCTATATGGAGAATATGATTCCTAATATTGGATGGGATGTCCTTATATCACCGGTCACGGATGGATCCAATACCGTTTTAATCACCCCGTGGTGAACAAGTGATAGCGTGAAAGGACAGGAGTGGTACCAGGCCGACGAGATCGCCGAGGCCTACGAGGAGAAGCGATTTTCCGGTGGGGGTCGACTCATCGACCGCCGGGAGAAACAGGCGGTACTGAACGCCATCGGGCCGGTCGAAGATTCTCGCGTCCTCGAGATCGCCTGCGGGACCGGCCGGTTCACCGTAATGTTGGCCGAGCGAGGCGCGGACGTGGTCGGTCTCGACATCTCCTCGGCGATGCTCAAGCAGGGCCGCGAGAAGGCTCGCTCCGCGGGGGTACAGTCCCATCTGGAATTCATGCGGGGCGATGCCGGGCGGCTGCCCTTCCCTGACGACCACTTCGATGCCGTCATCGCGATGCGGTTTTTCCATCTCGCGGACACGCCGGCATCGTATCTCGCAGAGATGCGACGCGTCTCGAAGGAAGTCGTGGTCTTCGATACGTTCAATCGCTTTAGCACCCGGTCGATCTACAACTGGGCGTTGCCCATGGGGTCGCGGTTGTATTCCCGGTGGGAAGTCAACCGACTACTCGGGGAAGCCGACCTCGAACTGGTCGACGCGACGCATGATTTCGTCTTTCCGTACGGACTGTATCGAGCGATCCCCGACAGTCTGGCCTCGGCGTTCAGGACAGTCGACCAGTCAGTCGGTCGGATTCCGGGTGGCGGGCGGCTCTCATCGGTCTCGTACTGGCACTGTCAGGGATGAAATAACTCTCAATTGTCAGTGGGAAGCGATCTCGCGACGTTTTTAGTTATCCGAATCCCTATAGACGTATATGGAACTCTCGGTAGTCGTCCCGACGCTCAACGGACGAGAGCAACTCGCCCGCACGCTCGACTCCGTCAGCGAACACGTCGCCGGGACCGAGGTGATCGTCGTGAACGGCCCTTCGGCGGATGGGACAACCGGGATGGTCCGCGATCGGGCGGATGTCGACGTACTCGTCGAGATCGCGGATCGACCGACGAACGCGGCACGCAACGCGGGGATCGATCATGCGACGGGGGACGCGATCGCGTTCGTCAATCAGGGATCAGCCGTGACCGACGAGTGGGAGCGGGCGATCCGGGCGGGCCTCAGGGAAGCACCGATCGTGACCGGGCCCACACACCGGCGCGTGCGGGCCGGCAAAACGACCGAGTGCACGGAGGCCCAAACAGTGGCCGGACGGACAGTCACCTACGTCAACCCCGACAACGTGGTGCTGACACAACGGGTTCTCACGGATCTCGACGGCTTCGACGAGTACCTGACAGTCGACGACGCGCGCGACCTCTCCCACCGGGCAGCCGGGATGAATCGGGCAGTCTCCTGGCGGTCCGACATGGCTGTCGAGCGGCCGATGGGTGCTGACGGCGGCACGACTGAGACGGACTGGAACCGGGAGTATCGATCAGTCGCGTATCGCCTGGCCAAAAACTACGGGCTACGGCCGGCCGTGATCGCAAGTATCACCCAACGTGCCCTGTCGGACGCCAGAAGTGCACTGAGGGATGTTTTTGCCGGAGAGAAACCGGCTACCGACTGGTTCAGTTCGGGTCGCGGCGTGGTGGCTGGGGTTCCAGTCGGGTTCAAAGACGGTCTCGCCGCCAGAGCCCGTGATCGGAGCGATCGCCGGAATCCACGTGGCCAGTCGACCAGACGGAATCGAGCGGTAGCAGTCTACGACTCCCGGTGACTACGGGGCGAGTGCGTCGATCACGCGACCCGGATTGTTCGAGAAGGCTTTTCGCATTGCGTCCTCCGGAACGTCGAGCGTGAGGATCTCCATGATCGCCACGCTCGGGTGGGCACTGGGTGCGCCGCTACCGAAGAGAATCCGATCCGGATGTTCCCGGAGTGCGCGTTCGAGGGGCTCCCGAAATCTGACAAAGCTCGTATCGAGGTACAGATCGTCGTATGCCCCAAGGAGGTCGATCGTCCGATCCATCCGTTCACGGTCCAGCGGATACCCACCGAAGTGGGCGACGATCGTCGGAACGTCGGCGGTCGCCAGTGTGCGCTCGATCGCTGCGGGCCCGAACTCCTCGCCACCGTGGACGAGCACCGGGAGTCCCACCGACTCGAGCGCGTCGATGACGGCTTCGTCGGGAAGGCCATCCTTCGCCGGATGCAGTTTGAACCCGACGAAGCGGTCGTCGTAGGCGAACTGTTCGATCTCGCCGGGTGCCGTATGGTCCTCGTTACGGCTGGCGGTCAGGTTCCGGAGTCGCGCGCCCGTGCCACTATCGGGGTCACGGGGGCCGCTGAGGCGAGCCAGCGCGACGAACGGCCGGCCCACGCTCATACGGGCGATCGCGTTGTTGGCCTTCAGATACGATCCCTCGCGCGCACTCGGATAGACGAGCGATCGGACGATCCCGGCCTGGTGCATCTCCCGTTCGAGACGTTCAGGCGTTCCTGGCCCGTCTCCCGACCGCTGGTCGGCCTCGGGTTCGAGGCGGACGTGCGTATCGACGACCCTGAACCCGTGCTCCAACTCCAGCATCGAACGAACCATCGAGTGGTCTTCCTATTAAATCACCGCTCCGGGTACTGACTTCCACATTGACAGAACCAAGCTACCAGCCAGGCAGAAAGACACTGGACAGTCGTTGCGTGGATCGGTGGCCTCCCGGTCTCAGTTCCGGAACAACCGACGACCGCCGTGACTGATCGATCTGTCTGCCTGCGGAAGTTTCCCGTGGTGGCCGACCGGGTATCTCCCCGCATCGGAGCACCGCCGACAGCTTAGTAACATTTATATAGAACCGCAAACGACGGATAAAGTGAGGCTACACATATGTCACAATCCGGTCAGCAGCGCATGGGTGGATCGCCCATGTTCATTCTCAGCGAGGACTCTCAGCGGACACAGGGAGACGACGCACAGAGTTCGAACATCTCCGCGGGCAAGGCCATCAGCGAGGCCGTACGGACGACGCTTGGCCCACGCGGGATGGACAAGATGCTCGTCGCGGACGGCGACGTCGTCATCACCAACGACGGCGCGACGATCCTGGACGAGATGGAGATCGAGCATCCGGCAGCCAACATGCTCGTCGAAGTCGCCCAGACCCAGGAAGAGGAGGTCGGCGACGGCACGACGACTGCCTCCGTGCTGGCGGGCGAACTCCTGAGCAAGGCCGAGGAGTTACTCGACGACGACGTTCATCCGACGACGATCGTCGAAGGATATCACGAGGCGTCCTCGCTCGCCCGCGAGGCGATCGACGACCTCGTCCTCGACGGCGATCTCGACGCCGAGGACCTGATCACGGTCGCCGAATCGAGCATGACGGGCAAGGGGACGGGCGATGTCGCTGCCGGCCCGCTCGCGGAAACGGTCGTCGAGGCCGTCGACCACGTCCGGACGGACGATGGCAGTGTCGACCGCGACAGTATCACGATCAACGCACAGGTCGGCTCGAGTTCCAGCGCGACGGACCTGATCGAGGGCGTCATCGTCGACGAGGAACCAGTCCACGACAATATGCCACGGTCAGTCGAGGACGCGTCGATCGCAGTAATCGACGGCGATCTCGACCTCAAGGAAAGCAACATCGACGCCGAGTACAACGTCAACAACGTCGACCAGCTCAACGCCGCGATCGAATCCGAGGAAGCGGAGCTCCGGGAACGCGCCCAGCATGTTGTCGACCTCGGTGCGGACGTGCTGTTCGCCAGCGGTGACATCGAGGACCGGGTCGCCTCCTACCTCGCCAAGGACGGCGTCCTGGCGATCGACGACGTCTCCGACCTCGGCGCGATCATCAACGCGACGGGCGCGAGTCGTGCCTCCTCGGTCGAGGACCTCGAAGCCGACGAACTCGGCAACGCCGAGTCCATCTCGGTCCGGTCCTACGGCGACGACGACCTCACCTTCATCGAGGGCGGGACTGCCGCGAAGGCGGTCACGATCTTCGCCCGTGGTGGTACCGAACACGTCGTCGACGAACTCGAGCGGTCGATCCGGGACGCACTCGACGTCGTCACGGCCGCGATCGAACGCGGCGGTGTCGTCCCCGGTGCCGGTGCAACGGAGATCGTCATCGCGGATCACGTTCGCGACCACGCGGCCGGCGTCGAAGGCCGCAAACAGCTCGCCGTCGAAGCCTTCGCCGACGCCGTCGACGTCCTCCCGCGGACGCTCGCGAGCAACACGGGCATGGATCCCATCGACGCGCTGGTGGATCTCCGGGCCGCCTACGAGAACGGCACGCTCTCGGGCGTGCTGTCGTCCGGGCAAAGCGGCGATATCGCCGATCCCCTCGAGGCAGGCGTCCTCGACCCCGCCGCTGTCAAGCGTGAAGCGGTCGACAGCGCGACCGAAGCCGCGACCATGATCGTCCGTATCGACGACGTCATCGCCGCGAACTGATCGGACAGCCGGGCGGTGGTTTTGGGTCTCTGCGTTTTCGTCTACCGAGCGACAATCCGTCGATATTCGGACGGCAACGGAGGGTTTTTCGGCACGCATTGGTTTGAAGCGGTATGCGCCGCCGTGAGTTCCTCGCCGTCGCCGGGACGACCCTGTTCGCCGGGTGCACCAGCCTCTCGTCGATCGACGAGTCGACACCCGTCTCGTCCTTTCCGCCCGCGACGGACGTCTGGCACGTCACGCCACCGTATCCGTTCCAGTTCGACGGTGAAGTGACCGTTCTGGAAGGCGAGCCGATCGGGTGGCTCTTATCGGACATCCACCCGAAGCGCGCCCACGCCTCCGGCGAAATTCTCGACGGTGGACCCGTGAGCATCTACTTCTCCGAGGAGCAAATCAAACGAGCGCGAGTGCCGACATCGACGATCGAAACGGTATCCGCGGAATCGACGTTCGAGGCAACCGTCGAGTACCCCGACGGCGGCGGGTCGATGTTCATCGACGCCGACCAACGGACAACGGTCGATCTACAGGTCGAAATCGAACGAACGTGACCGTCATTTCACTAATGGGGTGCCGGTAGCCTGCAAAAACGCTACGCTCGTCGACCGCGCGCTCGCGGCAAGGCGATCGGGTCACCCGTATCCTTTTTGAACTCGTCTCGGTGGTCGATACATGCAACAGGCTCGCCTGTTCGTCGCCAACGCCGCCGGCATCGGGGTGGTCGCATTCGTCCACGCCGCGTTCACCTGGCCGGCGCGGGCGACGGTCTCGCTGTTCGCTGGCGGCGCACTCATCGCGTTCGTCGCCGAGATCGCCGTCATCGAATTGGGTTGGCTGGAGCACCACGTCGATCCGCAGATTCGTGGAGTCCCGGTATACGTCCTCCTGAGCTGGACCGGGACGGTCTACGTTGCGTTTCGGCTCGCGTTGCTGGCGACTGATGGCCCGTCTGCAGTCGTATTGGCGGCATTGCTGGCGACGGCCGCCGACGTGAGTAGTGACCATCGCGGTGTCGAACTGGGACTCTGGACGTACACGGACGACGTACCCGGCCCGCGCTTCCGTGCGGTCCCGTGGTGGAATTACGCGGGCTGGGTTGTCGTCAGTTCGGTGACCGCCGCTGTCGCCCTGCCGTATCTGTGTGTTGATGGCCTATATTGAGTGCCATCACACGAGTCACGTCCATCGCAACCGAATCCGCGACCCTGTCGAGACGCTGAACCGTTCGTCGCCACGCCCCTGGTTGACCGCGAGCTCGACGTTGCCGTGACTGCCGACAGTGACGAGCCGGTTGTCGGCTTCGACCATGGCATACGTCCGCCTGGCCGGTGCCCAGACGCCGTTGACGGTCACGGCCTCGCCGAAGCGATCAGCCAGGACCTCGCCCGGTACGTTCGTGATCGCGTTGCCGAAGTCATCGACAACCAGGACTTCGCCGTCGGCACCGTCCTCGCGGATCGTGGGGTCGGGGAACGTCAGGCCCTCGTATGCTTCGACGGGCCCGAATCGATCGCCGGCTTCGAACTGGGACCGGCCCGCCTCGTGGATCGTCGCCGCCGCCGGTGCGAACACGTCACGACCGTGAAAGGTGACGCTTTCGGGATCGTCGTATGCGTATTCGAACCCCTCGATCGCATCGGCTTCGGAGTCGGCCGCGTCAGCGAGTTTACGGGCGGCCGGAAGCAGGACACCGTTGTCGGGGCCGACGAGGACGTGCTCACCGGCGCGGATCGCCAGGGCCGCCCGGTCGGTCCCGACGCCGGGATCGACCACGACGAGGTGAACCGCCGGCGGGAAGTGTGGCAGCACTTCACGGAGCCAGAATGCGGCCGCCCGGACGTCCTGGCGAGGGAATTCGTGGGAGACGTCGATCAAACGGGCATCAGTTCCGGATGCGAGGACGCCCTTCATCGCTGCTGGATACGGCGTCCCGAAGTCCGAGCTGAGCGTAATCATCACTGGGTCGTAGGGAAGAGCGAATAAAAGGGATCGGGCGTTCCGGGTGTCGCGGGGCCGAGATCAGTCGCTCGGGCGGTCGTTCGTTTTCGCCTCCCAGCGTTCGACGACGTCGGACTGGGAGATGGTTCGGAGGCGCTCGACGCCGTTGCACTCCTCAAGTACCTCCACGACGGCGTCTGGGACGCGATCGCGCCACCGATCACCCTCGATGATGCGTTCGCGGATCTCGCTGCCCTCCAGGCGCTCGCGGTCGAACATCCGTGACTGGCGAACCTCGATGCCGGCCTCCTCGAACAGCTGGACCACCAGCGGGTTGTTCGAGTACGCGAGATCGAAGTTCGGACACATGCTCTGGACGTGACTGACCCACACGGAGTGCCGATCGAGGTCCTCGATGGGGACGACGTAGGTCGGGAGGTCGAATTCGGCGACGGCCTTGTTGACCATCATGATGCGCTCGCCGGCGGTAAACGGATCGTGGACGGTGTGGGAGTCCCCGGCGCTCCCGATCCCGAGGACGAGTTCATCGACCTCGCCGTCGGCCGCGATCCGTTCGACCATCGTGTGATGGCCGTTGTGATAGGGCTGAAAGCGGCCGATGTAGAATCCGCGTGTCATATATCCACTTCCAGGACGTGGCCTTTCATAAACCCGGCGAGTCCTCGCTCGACGGATTTTCACCACTAATCCGTACGCTATCTATCGGTTTTCCCATGACCGGCAAGCCCGGTCGTGAGGAGAAAGTATATCAATCGACAGTCCCTGGATTCTCGTACTTGACCCGTTAGAATGAGCGAAAACAAGGATACTGCCGACGATGCGCCGCCCGAGCACGAGGAGGCTACCGTCTCGGACGACGGCCAGACGGACGGGTCCGACGCGTCGGCCGAGCGATCGACGGGTGCGTCCAGCATTGGGACGGACGACCGGCCCGTCGAAGAGACCGACGCTGCGGACGTGGCCGAGGAGTCGGATACCGACGACGAAGTGGCCGATCTCGGGAGCGACGTCACACTCGACGACGAGGAGTCGACAGTCGTCGACGACGAAGACGATGTACTAGGTGGATTGAACATCGACTCGACAAAGGACATCGAGGTTCCTGACCGGCTGGTCGACCAGGTCATCGGGCAGAGTCACGCCCGTGACATCGTCCTGAAGGCGGCCAAACAGCGCCGCCACGTGATGATGATCGGCTCGCCCGGGACGGGCAAGTCGATGCTCGCGAAGGCGATGAGCCAACTCCTCCCGAAGGAGGACCTCCAGGACGTCCTGGTCTATCACAACCCGGACGACGGCAACGAGCCGAAAGTCCGGACGGTCCCCGCCGGCAAGGGCGAGCAGATCGTCGATGCCCACAAGGAGGAGGCCCGCAAGCGCAACCAGATGCGGTCGTTCCTGATGTGGATCATCATCGCGATCGTGATCGGGTACGCGCTGTTCGCCGGCAATCCGCTGTTGGGCGTGCTCGCAGCGGGCGTCATCTATCTGGCGTTCCGCTACGGGGCGCGTGGTGGCGATTCGATGATCCCGAACCTGCTGATCAACAACGCCAACGAGCAGACCGCGCCCTTCGAGGAGGCAACGGGTGCCCACGCCGGTGCACTGCTCGGCGACGTCCGCCACGACCCCTTCCAGTCCGGCGGCATGGAGACGCCCAGCCACGACCGCGTCGAGGCCGGCGCGATCCACAAGGCCAACAAGGGCGTGCTGTTCGTCGACGAGATCAACACGCTGGACATCCGTTCCCAGCAGAAGCTGATGACCGCAATCCAGGAGGGCGAGTTCTCGATCACTGGCCAGAGCGAACGCTCCTCCGGCGCGATGGTCCAGACCGAACCCGTCCCGACGGACTTCATCATGGTCGCGGCGGGGAACATGGACGCGATGGAGAACATGCACCCGGCGCTTCGCGACCGGATCAAGGGCTACGGGTACGAAGTCTACATGGACGACACCATCGAAGACGACCCGGAGATGCGCCGGAAGTACGCCCGCTTCGTCGCCCAGGAGGTCGAGAAGGACGGGCGGCTCCCGCACTTCACCGAGGACGCCGTCGAGGAGATCATCCTCGAAGCGCGTCGCCGGGCCGGCCGCAAGGAGCACCTCTCGCTGAAACTCCGGAACCTCGGCGGACTCGTCCGTGTCGCCGGCGACATCGCCCGCGCAGCGGACAAGGAGTTCACCGAGCGCGAGGACGTCCTCCAGGCCAAGGATCGCTCGCGTTCGATCGAACAACAGCTCGCGGACAACTACATCGAGCGCCGCAAGGACTACAAGATGACCGTCAACGAGGGCAGCGCCGTCGGTCGCGTCAACGGCCTGGCCGTCATGGGCGAGGACAGCGGCATCGTCATGCCCGTCATGGCCGAGGTCGCGCCCTCCCAGGGCCCGGGCGAGGTCATCGCGACCGGAAAACTCCAGGAGATCGCGATGGAGGCCGTCCAGAACGTCAGCGCCATCATCAAGAAGTTCTCCGACGAGGACATCAGCGAGAAGGACATCCACATCCAGTTCGTCCAGTCCTACGAGGGCGTCGAGGGCGACTCCGCGTCGGTGACGGTCGCGACGGCCGTCATCTCCGCCTTAGAGAACATCCCCGTCGAGCAGAACCTGGCGATGACCGGCTCGCTGTCGGTTCGCGGTGACGTCCTGCCCGTCGGCGGTGTCACCCACAAGATCGAGGCCGCCGCCAAGACCGGCCTCGACACGGTGATCATCCCGAAGGCCAACGAACAGGACGTGATGATCGAGGACGAGTACGAGGACCAGATCGAGATCATCCCCGTCAGCCACCTCTCGGAAGTGCTGGAAGTCGCGCTGGCCGGCGAACCTGAAAAGGACAGCCTGGTCGATCGGCTGAAGTCGATCACCGGCCAGGCACTCGAACGGAAGATCGGCCAGACGAACCCCAGCCTGCAGTAAGCGTGACTCTCTGGGCCGCCTTCGTCGGCCTCACCGGCGTTGTCGTTTCCCTCGTCGTCGTTCTTGCTTTCCTCACCCAACGGCTCCTCGACGCGGAGCCTTCGGCCCGACGCTCGACCGTCCGGTTACAGCCGACGGGACTGGACCCCGCCGTCACGCGGTCGCGATGGGTTCGGGTTCGGCCGGCCGGTCGATCGACGCCGACTGGCGGAACCGCGTCGCCACGCGCCTCGCCGACGTCGATCCCCACAGTTGCTCTGTTCGTCAACGTGGTGCTCACGCAGGGCGTTTTCGGCGGCGTGCTCCTGGTCGGTGCGCTCGTGTTTTCGATCCCGCTCCCGGCGTTCGGCATCGATCCTGTATCGCCCAGTGCGCTCGCGCCAGCAATCGGCCTCGGAATCGGTCTCGGCATCGGACTCTGGATCGGGAGTGAACTCGCTGTCGCGGTGGCCGATTGGGCGGGTATCGATTACGACCAGGGGGTGCGAGCCATGCTGACGCCGACGACGCGGGGTGAGTGGGTCCTCCTTTTGGGCGTCGTCCTGCCGATCGTCGCCGCCAGCGAGGAGTTCATCTTCCGGGCGGCCGCCATCGGCGTCCCGGCGACCGGACTCGACGCCTCGCCGTGGGCGCTCGCGGTCGTCTCCTCGCTCGCTTTCGGCGTGGCTCACGGCGCACAGGGTCGGGCTGGGGTGGCCGTGACGGGACTCCTTGGCCTGGCGTTGGCAAGCCTCTACATCGCCACGGGGAGTCTCCTGGTGGTGGTCGTCGCCCACTACGTGGTCAACGCGACTGAGTTCCTCGTCAACGCAACCGGAACTGACCCGATAGCGACCACCACCGTCACCCGGTAGTCGCCCCGGTGATCGCAGGCCGGTTCGTAGATCACTGCTTCAGGCCACCCCCTCGATCGATCGCAACTTCTGCTCGACCGCTGGCGGTGCGGCGCTTGGACCGTCTCGAACCCGGTGGTCGGGGAGCAGGAGTGGGGCCGGATTCTCCGCGAGTGCCGTGCGCACGAGACGGATGTCCTCGTCAGAATCTGGATCGAGTCCCGGCGTCATCCGTACGAGTTGCTCGACGGTGATGCCCTCACCATACGGGATCGACCGCAGCGTCTCCAGGACCTCGCGATGGTCGCTCGCCATCGTCAGCGCCACCGTCGTCGATTCGAACGCAACTGTCTCCCCCTCGAAGTAGGCCTCGATCCGGTCCAGGAGTGGGTGGTCGTCCCCGGCGTCGGCAGCCGGCGTCTCCGGGAACGAGACGGCGATCACCCGGTCGCCGGCGACGCCGAGCTGGACGTGTCGGTCGAGATAGTCGATTCTCCGGGCGTAGATGCCGGCTGGTTCGTCCATATCCTCCCGAACGACCGACACCGACTTGAAGATGTCCGTCACGTCGATGGCGACCGGCGAGGGTTCCCACCGGAATCAAGAGGGCGGGGGCGCTTCGCGCTCCTGCTCGTCGCCCGTCCTGTCAGCTCTCTCCGTCGTCAGATACCAGAGGTCGGCCAGACGGTGCCGATCGACGATCGTCACACCGGCCGAGGCCGCGGTCTCGTAGGCCGCTGGCTGGACGGGATCGGTCGTCACGAGTACTGGACAGAGATCGCTTTCGGGTCCGTCTCGATCCGGCGCGAGGTCGCTGACAACCGATGGATCGACTGGGACCCCGCAACGATGAATCCGCAAGCGCAACGTGGTCGCGGCATCCGGTCTCGTCCCCAGCAGTGCCATGTCTTCGGAATCGGTCCGTTCGACCGTCCAGCCGAGTGCTTCCCAAATCGTCCGCACGCTGTCGATGAGTGCTGCGTCCTGAAGTGTCTGAACCTGCTGAACGAACCCGGTTCGTGGCGTGAAAATGGCGTGTGGAACAGCAAGCGCCCCATCAAAATCCTGATACTTCCGGCGGACAGCCAACGTGCGAGGAGGCTCGTTCGTGGGAGTCCCAACGGCAAGTGTGGTATCACCATCGGCGGGATGTCTGGGGACGGCCGGGAGCACCTCCTCCGTTCGAACCGGCCGGATATCGCAGGGTTCGCCGTCGGCAAGTGGACGGATCGGGGTGGCGACGTCCCCCAACACGTGGTCAGCGCTCCCGCCCCGATCGTCGTCTTCCGGGACCGATTCGATCCGATCCTCGACGACCTGGAGTCGCTCGCGGAACGCCTCCAGAGCGTCCGGGTCCAGCTCCCGCGCTGTCTCGATTGCCGCCTCGAGGTGGTCCCGAGCGTCGGCATACGCCGCCCCAGCGCTGGCGGTGGCTCCGATCCGCGTGAGTCGGATTGCGACCCGGCGGTGTTGGGCGGCCGCTCGCGAGCGCGCGGTCAGCAACGCGGACGCGATCGTCGCCAGTCGATCAATGATCACGTCGGTCTCACCGGCAAAGCGTGGATTCGGCCGTCCCCAGTCCAGTTCGAGCACTGTCCGGTAGCGTTCGTACGCCATCCGGAAGCGCTCGGCACGGTCCTCGGGAAGCGACGCATCCATCGCTACGCGATGATATGTCCGTGCGACTTCCAGCGGGGCGACACTGAGCCGATCGAGGTCGCGTTCGATGCCGGAACGGGTCTCACGAAGTTCCGCGGTTACCGCCGGCGGGAGGTCGCCCCGATCAAGCAAGGTCTCACAGGCTTCGGACGCTCGCTGATAGCGGTCGGCGGCCTGCTCGTAGGCCGCCGCCCGCCACTTCTCCCGGGCACGCGCACGCATGTCTTCGACGCGAGCCAGTAACAAGCGCCGTTGCTCTGTCCGGTACCGATCACGGTGGGTTTCGAGCCGATCGGACATCGCCGGGACATCCGCAGGGAAGGATTCGACTGCCTTACTCGCATCGTGGAGTGATCGGTCAGCCCGGTCGAGTGCATCCGCGGCGGACTCCAACTGCCCGGACCGTATGTATCGGGCGACATCGACGATGGCGTCTCTGGCGTCCCCGAGCAACCGGTCAAACCGGATTCGAGTCTGGGACGCCGCCGAGAGATACGTTTCGATGGTCTGGAGGTCGGTCGTCTCGGGCGAGAGTTCCCAGACGTGATCGCCGACCCACATCCGGAGGACCGACCGCCGCGATTCCGAATCCGTCTCGACGTGGTCGATCTCGGTCAGATCGATCTCGACGAAGCGATCACCGTCGTCGGCTGCCCCACCGCCGACGACGAGGACGACGCGACGGGTCGTCAGGGCCCCCAGCGTTCGATAGTCCGATCCTGGTTCGTACGTGGTCTGGCCGCGAGAACTCTCCTCGATGATGCCTCGACCGTCGGTTGCGAAGACGACCCGTGGCTGTTCGCTGGGGTCGAGATACGATTCGATCGGCTCTCCGGCGAGATACCCACTGCTGAATAGCCCTCCACTCCCGGTCTTGGTCAGTAGTTCTTCGCCGACGATCCCCTCGTCGTCGGTTGCCATGGATCCGCATTCACGTCGGACTGTAATAAATGATGAGGGGAATGGAACGGTAATGGTGAGAGACGGATCCGGCCAGCGATCCCCATTGGTTGAGCGATCGTTTGGTTCGGAGTCGATGGAACAGAGTCAGCGCCCGGCTGGGACGCCGTGCGTCGAGCGACTGACGAACGTCTGACTGGCATTTACGTAGCCCGTGTCGAAATCTTACGATCAATGCCTCGGCTTGCACTCTCACTCCCGGCGGAACTCGGTTCGGCTCAGGGCAACAGTTCCCGGTCGTCGGGCAGTTGGCGGTCGGTATTCGAATGGGCGGGCCGTGATCGGCCAGCATCCGACGATGCAGGGGACGAGCCGCCACCGATCGAATCGTGGCTCGCGTGCTGGAGTGCGGGAAAATCAGACGAAAGCGAAGAGAACGTTACTGAGAGTCAGCGAGTCTCGTAGCGATCCGCTGGGCACCGACAGTCGCGGCCAGATCCGGGTTCTCGGAGGCGATCACTTCGACGTCACGATTCAGCGCTTCGCTCACTCGCTCGGCAAATTCATCGACGATCCCGGGAATGCAGGCCATCCCGCCGGTCAGGACGATCGGGCGATCGAGCGCGAGTTGATAGACCTTCATGTGGTCGTTGGCGAGTTCGGGCAGGAACGTGTTGGCGAACTCGTCGACCACCTCGTCGACATACTCGTCAACGGCGTCCATGACGCTGCGCTCGATCGTGAACTCGTGGGAGCCACCGCCCGGTTGCTGGATGACGTCCGTAAACGGCTCGAAGCCCTCGAAGTCGGCGTGTTCCTCTTTGTATTCACGGGCCGTCTGGGTGTCGATGTTGACTCGGCCCTGGGTCTCTGCCTCGACGTAATTCGTGATCTGTCTGTCGACTTCGTTGCCGGTCACCGCGCCGGTGGTAAACGGCGCGAGTTGTTCGCCCCGCCGATAGGCGGAGGCTTCGAGGTTCGTCGAGCCCATGTTGATCGCGATGAAGATCTCGTTGATGGCCTCGAGATCGTCGCCGAAGGCGGGGATCGCGCCGCACAGTGACTCGGGATAGCTTTCGATGAAAGCCCCACCGATGGCGCTGTTCTCGACGACCGACCGGAGGTTGGCCAGTCCTGCCTCGTTGTCGATGGTCGGGATGGCGTAGACGACGCCGCTGTCCTCGGGGATGTCGTGTTCCGCGACAAGCGACTCGAAGAAGCGTTCGGTCAGGGCTGCGCCGTCCTCGTCCTCGGGCAGCCCCGACCGGAGCATGAACTGAACGCGATCGGGATACTCTTCGGCGGCTTCCTCACCGTAGAGGACGCGTTCCTCGCCAGTGAGCGCATCCTCGTACGTGGCCAGACAGGTCAACGTCCGGATCGTTTCCATCTCGCCGTCGTCGCCGGGATAGGAGATGACAGTCCGCGTACTACCGAGTTTGACGCCGACAGGCAACGTCTCGGCGTCTTCGTCAGTCGACTCGTCCGTGGCGTCGGCCGATTCGTCAGTCGTTTCCTCGGCGTCAGATGGCGGATCGTCGTCGGTTTCGTCGTCGTCACTCATACGCTGCCGGCTTCACTTTCCGACAGTATATACTTACTGTCGCTGGTCTCAGGAACGATACTGGCGTCGGGTGTCGAACAATCAGGGTGCGAGCCGGTTCTTGCGGTTTTTCATGTGTTCGTTGTAGTATGCGAAGGTGATCGGTGCCCACTCGGCGGCAAGGTCCAGAATGTCTTCGGTCATCTCCCGGATCTCCCACTGGGCGTCGGCCGCGGCGCGCATGTCCCCGATATGCATCAACATCCGGGCGTTCATCGTCATCACGATGTTGACCTTCGTGCCGATCGGCAACACCATCCGGGCATCCTGGGCCGGCACGCCGAGGTCCAGGAGTTCGCGATACGATTCGAACGATTGTTGCAGCGCGTCCCGGTAGGCGTTCTCCCGTTTCTCCAGGACGGCTTCGTCGTCGAGTCCCTCGTATTCAGCGGCGAAGTCGGCATTTCGGCCAGTCAGGCCAGGATCGGAGAGGCCAGGGATTTCGACGACCGCCTCGCCCGGCTCCGGGTTTTTCTCGTCGAAGGAGACGTACCGCATCGACTGGATGTCGAAGGTGACGTGACGATGGCGCGTGATCTGTGCCATACACGAGCGGCTGACGCCCTCGATGGCGAAGGTGGCGTGGGGATGCTCGAAGGGGCCGTAGTGACCGTGTTCGAGCAAGTGGTGGATGATCGTCTCCTTCTTTTCATCGAGAGTGTCGCCACCGACGGAATCCATGATCTCTTCGAAGGAACTGTCGCCGACGAACTCCGAGAGGTAATCGTTTCGGGCGGCCGTACAGATGAGTTCCTCGGGATCTTCGGTGGCTTCGAGCAACTGAACGTCCATGTAGACTCGGCCGGCCGGCAGGTAGATAAATCCACTTTTCGTCCGCTCAGTGAGCGTACGTTAGACAAGTCGTCGATCGGTTAAATATTAACTAGATGAACAGTATGGTTGTAGATATTTTGGGTCAGCTTGACGGCACGACTGTTCCGAGTCCCCAATTGTCGGCGACAGACACGAGCTCCCTGTCCGCCGATACGAACACGACTTCAATGTCTTCACCGGATATCGAGAGTGCAGCAGATAGCTGTAGACTGTCAAGTGTTCGCAAATCATCCTCCAGAATCAAGTCAAAGGAGAATTGCTGGATAGATTCATCCATGGGCACAATAACAAAGTCGTCTAGCGCTTCACGAAAAAATGATGCCAACAACGCGTTCATATCATTCTCTCCGATCTCCCCGCGGTTGTACTTCCGACGAAACGCCGAAAGCGTCTCGATGACCGCGAGCGAAGAAATGACAACTGTACTATCATCTTCAAGTAACTCATCGACAGTCTCGGTACCTGGCTCCTCGTAATATCGCTTGACCAGGGCAGAGGTATCAAAGAATAGTAATTGCATTGTCAGAGTCGCTCGTCGCGATCCGCCGTGACAATATTGGAAAGTTGCTCCCCACGCGAGACACTGGACCGACGATCTTTGAGGTCAAAATCTTCTACGTTCGAAATAAATGCACGCATCTGCCCCCTGAGTGAATCCGTCCGTGTCTTACGAAGCAATTGCTCTCCGTGAAACGTGATTTCGTCAAATTTATCACTCATAAAATATCCTTGTCGACCGATTCTTAAATCTGTTCGGAATAGAAAACCAGACCAAAAGATATCCGACACCGGAGATCCGAGTCCCCGTATGGACGACACCGGGGACGACAAGCCACTCAGCCATAAACGGCGGCAGGAGCTACTGGACCGCGTCCAGCGAAAATCCGCCACGGTCGGTCAGCAGTTGCCCGAATCCGTCGAGATCCAGGGGACGGAGATGAATTTAAAAGAGTTCGTCTGGGAGACCAAACGCCAGGGGACCGTCCCGCCGGAGTTGCGTGACCGCGTCCGTGAGGTACGGGCGAAACTCACAGCCGAGCGCAAAGACCGCAAGCAACGACTGGAGTCGGCCGACCTGCCGGAGAAAGAAGCCGAGGATCTCGCCCAGTCGATCGTCGGCATCGATCGTGCCATCTCGGCGCTGCAAAACCTCCACGAGCCGGACCTCGCGGACAGCGCCCGACAGGCCGAAGTCGAGAGTTCGCGACGGTGGGTCTCGTTTCTGGACAATATTCTGGACTGAACAGGGCCGGTCCCATCGTGGTGTCCACACCTAGAGTTCGACCCATTCGCTGGGCTCGGACGTCAATCCGCGGACGCGCGCTTCTCGCTGCCCGTCGGTCTCGCGGATCTCGATCATGCCGTCGAAGGCCTGTTTGATGACCTGAAGGGTCTGTTCGTCGTGTGCGCTGGCATCGATGGTGAACAGGCCCAGATACTCCGCTGCCTCCAGACGCGAGGAAAGCACGTGACAGAACTTGAAGACCGTCTTGCGGTCGGTGTAGGTCAACATCGTCGAGAGCGACGAGAGGGCGAGTCGTCCCCGATCCGCGCCGCGACCGTGGAGCGCCTCGAGAGCTTCCGTGATCCCGATACCGATACCGGTCAGATCACCGGGCGAGCCCACGTGGTGGGTGAACGCATTGATGTCCGTGTTCGGTGCGGTGGTCTGTTGATCGCCGGCACAGTCGATGACACCGAGATCGAACTCGTCGCTACCCACCCGACCGGCGAACTCGTCGATGACGGTCTCGGCCCGGTCCCCTGTCGAAACGATAATGGCCCCTTGGTTCTCGGAAACGCCGTCCGCCAGGATGTCGTACGCCAGGCCCTGCTTGCCAGTCATCGCGGGCCCGGTAATCAAGATACTGGAGCCGGGCCTGACAGCCTGGAGGGGCTCTACGTCGAGTACTGATGAGAGATCGTACATTGTCCCAGGTTGATCAGTGTTCGTCGCCATTGCTCAACTCCCGAAGCGTTGCGATGAAATCCTCGTCGTCTTCGACGCCGCCGAGTGTCTCTGAAAGCTCGTCGTTGAGATCGTCGACACGCGCCGAAAGTTGCTGATATTCGTCACTTTCGGCGAGTTCGGCGTGGCTCTTCGTCGCCTCGAGTGTCGCCTGTTTCTCGACCAGCGAGTAGTACTCCTGGAGCAGACCGTCGTAGGTCGACCGTTCCAACAAGTTCGAGACAGTCTCGTGGAGTTCATCACTCCGGATCGGTTTGGTCAGATACGAGTCGAATCCCATCTCGAGGATGTCGAAATCCGGCTCGACCGCGGTCACCATCGCGACCCGGCAGTTGCTCTCGCCCCCTCGGATCCGCTCTAGCACTTCGTCGCCCGACAACCCCGGCATCATCCGATCGAGCAATACCACGTCAACAGACTCATCGAGCATCTCCAGTGCCTCGGACCCGCTCTCGGCCATACGAACCTCGTATTCGTCCTGAAGCCAGAGATTGTACGTCTCAGCGACGTCCGGCTCGTCTTCAACGATGAGGACGACTGGTGGTTCGGAACCTGACATCGGCCATCTATCTCGTGGTATTAACCTCCTGCTACATAGCCCTGTGGGTCTGGATGGACGACCTCGCCGTATTGATATTATCGGGCAGTGATTGTGCTGGATCACAAACCCGAACGGCTCAAGCGTCTCGACGCGTTGAACAGCAGTATGATCCACAATCTCGCCGCCGATGCCGGCGGGTTCACCAGCAACGTGTTTCTCGTGACTGGCGACCGACGAGTGCTCGTCGACGTTGGGAACGACTTCGACGTCGTGGCTCGCGTCCGCGAACACGTCGAGGACCTCGACGCCGTTGTCCTGACGCACACCCATCCCGACCACGTCGGGAATCTCGACGCCGTCACCGAGGCCTTCGACGCACCCGTCTTGGGGTACGATCCCAACGCCTCCGGCGTCGAGCAGGCAATCGATGACGGAGACACCGTAGACATGGGGGATCACACCTACACGGTCCTGCACACGCCGGGGCACAAGGACGACCACGTCTGTCTGTACGCCGCCGAGCCGGCCATCCTCTTTGCGGGCGACCTGGTCTTCGAGAACGGCGGGTTCGGCCGGACTGATCTCGAAGAAGGCGATCGATCGCTCCTCGTCGAGAGTATCCGGCGGGTCCTCGACACTGTCGGTGAAGACCTGGCAGTGATGCACACCGGTCACGGCCGGAGCGTCCAAACCGATCCCGTCCGCAACATCGAACTCGCCGCCCAGGCCGCCAGATTCTGACTCCCGCTCCGCTCACTCGAAGGCCGCAGCCAGAAGGGCGTCGTAGGCGTGGTCGTACGCCTCGGCCACACGAGCGGGATCGTTCCGCCGGGCAGCGTCGAGTGCAGGCAGCCCGACGCTGGCGACGGGATCGATGAGGTCAGTCACCGCAGGGACACGCTCCTCTAGTTGTCCTTCGGCCGCCGACCCGGAGGCGACCCGGCACGCCTTCTCGTACCGGCCTCCCGGGTAGATGCGCGTACGGCGCGGTTCGACAACGGCGACCGCATCGGGATGAAAGTCAGAGAGCGGTCGGGCGATGTCGCTATACGATTCGACGACGGCGCGGTCACGCGACGCGATCGTCTCGCGGATCGAATCCAGCGCCGGGAGATGCGTCCGCTGCATGACGGCGTTGAACTCCTGGAGGGATGCGACCGAGATAGCGTCGGAGAGGGGAAGGTTCTCGCGTGCCGACGCCGGCAACTCCACCATCTCATTGCGGACGTATCGATCGCCGACGCGATCCAGCAGGAACTCCCGATCGGATCGGCCCAGCATTCCCGAGCCACTGCCGGGCTTCGGTCGCCAGAGTCGGTGCATCGGGTTCAGTGACTCCGGACGGTGATCGCCGGGACTGGCATCGGCGAGGCGTCTGGCGTCCTTCCCGTAAAGTCGACCGGATTCGGTTGCCTGACGGTAGTCGTCGTGGTCGAACCAGTAGTCGTTGCCCGCCCGCGGTTTGAACCCAGGCGCACCCGTGTGTTCGATCAACCCAGTCGAGAACGTGGTCTTGCCGGCGTCGACGCGGTCGGCCCCCGCGACGAGCAGGTTCATGAACCGGCGGCGAGACCGTAATAGCCCGGTTCGGTATCGCCCGACGGCTCGGCGAAGACGAACGCATCGGCGTGGTTCAACACCCAGGGGATCGCCCAGTCCAGCAGGACGTTCTCGGTCTCGACGTCAAGTTCTGCGTCGGGATCGACGCCCTGTAGCAGGCGTGCGATCTCGTAGATCGTGTACATCCTATCGGCCGCAAGGACCTCCTCGGGGTCACGAAACTCCAGGGGTCGCAAGTCGTCGAAGTCAGATCTCGGTCGTGGCATAGCAGGTCCTAACGTTCGTCGGCGCCTAAATCCCTCGAAACACTGCTCGACCCTGGCGGGCGCACTCGGCCGTCACGGTTCCACTTTTATTACCATGAGTGTGTAACATGTCAGCATGGATGCCTGGTTGCTGGTGTACCAGGTGGGACTCGTCGTCGCGATCGCCGTGTCGATCGTGGCGGCCGGGCTCGCGTGGCGCCATCGCGACGAGCGTGGCGGGACACCACTCACGGCCGTCCTCGTGGCTCAGATCGGCTGGGCCGTGGCGATCCTGGTCACGACGGTCGTTCCGGGGACGGACATCGCACTCGCTGCCAACAAGGCACTCCTGGCTGGCGTTGTCGTCCTCGTGCCCGCGCTCCTGGTGTTTGCTCTGGAGTACACCGGCCGCGAGTCGCTGGTCACCCGCCGGCTTCTCGCCGCGTTGTCGGTCGAACCGATCGTCTTCACGGCACTGGTCTGGACGAACGGAGCCCACAGGCTGGTGTGGGAAACGTTGCGTGCCGACGGGACGGGGCCACGGGGGCTCGAAACCATCAACGGGCCACTGTTCGGCGTCCACACCGCCTATTCCTATCTGTTGCTTTCGGTCGCCGTGTTGTTGATCGTCGTTTTCGCGCTCCGGTCCCGGTATTTCTACCAGCGACAGGTCATGGCTATCGTGGTCGCGACGCTGGTTCCCTGGGGAGCCAACGCCGTGTCGCTGGCGCTCGGGCTGGAATACGACCTCACACCCATCGCCTTCACTGTCACCGGGGTCGCGTTCACCTGGGCAGTCGTCCGCGAGGAGTTCCTCGATATCACGCCCATCGCAACCGAAGTGGTCTTCGACCGCATCGACACGGCCGTCGTCGTTGTGGACGCGTCGGACCGCATCGTCGACATCAACGAGAGCGCTCGAACGTTACTCGGCATCGACGACGACGCCGTCGGCACGCGGATCCAGACGCAGCTCACATCCGTTCCAGACGCCGTCCCAGTCTACGAATCGGTCACTGACGGTCACGACACCGGGACGCGTGACCTCTCCATCGGCGAGCGCTCTATCAGGATCGAGGGCTCGCCGCTGGTCGACCGCCGTGGGGATGTCGTCGGTCACGCACTCATCATGGTCGATCTGACCGAGGAGCGCGCTCGCGAGGCCGAACTAACCCGGCGAAACGAACAGCTCGACCGGTTCGTCGGCGTCGTCTCCCACGATCTGCGGAACCCATTACAGGTAGCGGCAGGCCGGCTCGAACACGCGCGCCGAGACGGCGACGAGGAACACTTCGAGGCGGTCGAGCGCGCTCACGACAGGATGGAACGACTCATCGAGGACCTGCTCGCGCTCGCCCGCCAGGACGAAGATCTCGACCGCGAGCGGGTCGAACTGCGAACAGTCGCGGAGGCAGCGTGGTCCTACGTCGAGATTGCTGACGGGACGCTCGAACTCGCTGTGGATGACTTCACGGTTGTGGCCGACCCGGATCGATTGAGCCAGTTGTTCGAGAACCTCTTTCGGAACGCCGTGGAACATGGTTCCACGAGCCCTGACTCGCAGGCTCGTCAGGACGCCGTCGAACACGGGGGCGAAGGTGTGAGCGTCACCGTCGAGTGCCTCCCCGAACGCCGGGGGTTCGCAGTCACGGACGACGGCCCGGGATTCGGTGACGCGGACACCGAGAAGGTGTTTGCGGACGGCTACACGACGACCCGAGACGGGACCGGGTTCGGCCTCTCCATCGTCGCCGAGATCGCCACCCAGCACGGCTGGTCGGTGTCGGCTACCAACGCGGAGGGGGGCGGCGCGCGGATCGAGGTTGTAACCGACGGGCCACCGGCGTAGCTCCGATCGAACCACCACGGTACCCCCAGGGGGGACCGAACGAACCGTCATCGAGGCGGGGGCACTGACCCACAGTCGAAAAATGCGTCGGCGGTAGACTGACTCGTCGTTACTCGAAGTGATCGAGCGTCTTCTGGTACTCGTCGGCGACCGTCTCCCAGTTGACGACCTCGAAGAAGGCGTCGATGAAGCTGCCGCGATCCGGGCCGTAGTCGTAGTAGTAGGAGTGCTCCCAGACGTCCAGGGCCAGAATCGGGTGCGAGCCCCACAGCGCGCCGTTGTCGTGTTTGTCGACCGCGACGTTCCGGAGTTGCTTGGCGACAGGGTCATAGACCAGCAGCGCCCAGCCACCGGCGGCACCCGCGGCGGCCTCGAACTCGGCCTTCCAGGCGTCGTAGGAGCCGAAGTCTTCTTCGATGCGTTCCAGGAGAGCGCCCTCAGGCTTGCCACCGCCGTTCGGGGACATGTTCTCCCAGAACAGCGTGTGCAGATAGTGGCCGGACCCGTTGTGGGTGACATTGCCTAGGGCACCACCGGTCGTTCCGTGGTCGCCCGACGCGCGGTTCTCCGCGAGCGTCTCCTCGGCTGCACCGAGCCCGTTCACGTAGCCCTGGTGATGGGTGTCGTGATGCCACTCCAGGACCTGCTCGGAGATGTGCGGCTCGAGGGCGTCGTAGTCGTACGGCAAGGACGGCAGTTCGGGGTTTGAGTGTTCGGACATGTCAAATTCCTCCATGTTTCATGACGGCGGGATATCTGTTAAAGCTTGAGGAAACGTTCGGTAACATACCACATGGTTGGGGAGCGTCCACAGCGTCGACTAACACGGGAAGAGTGGGAACGTGCTCGACTGACTCCCAACCGGGATGTGGTCGGATAGATAGAGGACAGACGATATGACGACACCGTCTACGTTGGCGACAGAAGCAAGTACAAACGGTGGGCAGTGCTAATACTCCCCATCGCTACTCATCACCACGGGCACGCTCGAACATCGCCAGGGCCTGCTCCCGGCGGTCGGCGTGATCAACGATCGGGGCTGGATAGTCGGGCGCGTGCATCTCGCGAGCACCGGGATCGAGTTCGTGCCACGAGTGAATGACGTCAGCCGGCACACCATCGAGTTCCGGAACGTACTCCCGAATGTATGCAGCGTCGGGATCGTACCGCTCGCCCTGTGTCATTGGATTGAAGATCCGGAAGTACGGTTGGGCGTCGGTACCGGTCGAGGCGGCCCACTGCCACCCGCCGTTGTCGTTGGCCGTATCGTGATCGAGCAGTTTCTCCCGGAACCAGTCGTACCCCTCTCGCCAGTCGATCAGCAGGTCCTTCGTCAGGAACGACGCGACGATCATCCGGACGCGGTTGTGCATGTACGCCGCCGTCTCGAGCTGGCGCATCCCGGCGTCGACGATCGGATACCCGGTCTCCCCGTCCTTCCAGGCCTGCAAGCCCTCCGGATCCGTCCGCCACTCGATCGGATTCTCGTAGGACTTGAAGTTCTCGGTGACCACCGACGGATTGAACCACAGGACCTGCGTGTAGAACTCCCGCCAGGCGAGCTGGGACTGGAACTCCCTGACGGACGCGCGGTCGTCCGCTGTCTCCCCACGCTCGCGGGCGCGCTCGGTGGCCGCATAGACCGCCCGGATGCCGATCGTGCCGTACTTGAGATGGTGTGACAGACGGGACGTGCAGTCCTCGGCCGGGTAGTCCCGACGATCCTCGTAGCGATAGATGTCCCCCGCACAGAACGAATCGAGACGCTCGCGGGCGGCCGCCGGCGTGACGTCCGGTATCGACGCAGTCGGCTCCTCCACGTCGAGGTCCGCCCAAGTCGGAACCGGCGTGTCGTCGGTTACGTCCGCCAGCGAATCCGCATCGGGTGGGGCAATCGGTGCTGGTTTGCCCCGATCGCGCCACTTCCGCCAGAAGTACGTGAATACCTGATAGGGGTCGCCGTCGTTGGTCCGGATCGTCCCCGGCTCGTGGAGGACGGCGTCGTGGACGGCGTCCCGTCCGATACCTGCGTCGTCCAGTGACGCCCGGACAGCCGCATCACGATCGCGGGCGAGCGGGCTGTACTCGCGGTTCCAGGTGACCAGCTCGGCCCCGTACGTTGTCGCGAGTGTCGGCAGTTCCTCGGCTGGATCCCCACGCGCGACGACGAGATCACTACCCCGTTCGCGGTAGGCCTCCCGGAGGGCCGAAACGGCGTCGAAGAGCGCGACGACGCGGGCCGGACCAGCGTGTTCGAGCACGGCGGGGTCGAAAACGAACACACCCAGCACTTGCTCGTCGTTCGTCTCGATCCCGTCGCCGGCGAGCGCCCGATTGTCGGCGAGCCGGAGGTCCCGCCGATGCCAGTGGATGCGCATACGTGGACCTGGGTCGGGACTCACGTCAATCCACGGGCGAGTTTCGCGGGCGCAAGTCCCGGTCCAGCAGTGACGCTTTTGACCCGCCCGCGCTAGGCTGACCCATGAGCGAAGGGGTCGAGTGGACGCGCGAGGGCGGCATCGCGACGCTAACGGTCACGAACGCCGACGCACGCAACACACTCACCCCGGACGTCGTCACGGCGGCACACAGCGCTCTCGACGACGCCAACGACGTCGACTGTTTACTCGTCCGGGGAGAAGGGGAAACGTTCTGTGCAGGTGGTGATCTGGCAGGCGTCATCGCCGGCGCACGGGGCGAGCTTTCCGAAGACGCGTTCATGGATCGTCTCGGGCGGATCGACGCTCTCATCGAGCGCATCCACGGGTTTCCGGCACCGACGGTCGCCGCTGTCGATGGGCCAGCGTTCGGTACCGGTGGGGCACTCGCACTTGCCTGTGACGTGGTCGTCGCGAGCGACGACGGGTCGATCGGGTTTGGATTTCACCGCCTCGGACTCCCCGTCGGGGCCGGCGTTTCGGCGCTTCTCCCACGGATAGTCGGCGAGTCGACGGCCGCGGAACTCCTCTATACTGGCGAGTTGCTCGACGCCGACCGCGCGGATGCGTTGGGGCTGTTCAATCGGGTGTTGCCGCCAGCCGACTTCGAGCGTCGGCTCGAGGAACTCGTCGAAACAATCGTAACCGGCCCAACCAACGCAACGAGTGAAACCGGACGATTGCTCGCCAAAAACACTGAACAGTCACTCCGTGCTGCGATGGCAGCCGAACGCGCTGCCCGGCGGCGGCGATTCGGGACGAGAGAACACGTCGAAGGCGTGTCGGCCTTTCTCGATCAGCGTGAACCGGCATTCAAACAGGACTGAGGAGGAGTCATTCGATCCGTTGTCTGGAAAGCGGCCGCCACAGACGGTCGGCCATCGACCGGCAACCACTCAGCTTGGGACGTCCGTGGACAAAACCGACAGACAGCTATAGCTTGCTCTCGGCGTCCTCGGCGAGTTCTTTCATGCGCTTGCCGACACGACCGGCGTCCGAGAACTCGTCTTCGCTCATCGCGTTCGCCAGCGCGTTCCCGAGGACGAACACGGCATGCTTGTGTTCGCTTTTCGACATGTGGACGTCGGCCGGGGTGACGTCGATTTCCTTGTAGGGTTCGAAGAGTTCACTGTCGACACTTTCCTGTCGGTCGAAATACTCCATGATCGTCACCATCTCCTCGTGAAGCTCCAGAAGTTCGTCTTTGTGCATTCTTAGGGCCACGTAGGGGGGAGCGCGGCATAAGGATTACTCGGGAACAACTACCAGACGCCCCGCGCCGATCAAACCGGCGATGTGGAGGATTCCAGACAGCCCTGTTGCCTTGACATCGCAACGGGTCTGCTGAATGCACAGTCCGAACAGATCCATACGGCGAGGATTCACCGACGTCTTGGGACGTCGTGCCGGTGAGGACGTTCAGGAACAGAACCGCATGGATCCTCCTCAGAACACGTATTCGTCGTCGTGGCCCATCATTCCGTCTTCTTCGAGGCCGGGGTCCTCCTCGTCGTCGATCGGCCCGCTGGTTTTGTACGCCTTCAGTCCCGTCGAGAGGAGGTCTTCGATCGCCTCCTCACGGTTGAGAAACTCACCTTCTTCGACGAGCTGCGCGATCTGCATCTCGAGATGATCCGGAATCGTGATCTCTACTTCTGGCATCGGAATATCCGGGCTTCGACGGAGGGGGAGTTAAGCCTGACGGGCTACGTATCAGGAAAAATTCTCGCCAGAAATGATCGATTTCGCCGTCCATGAGCCCGGTCGCACCAATCCACGGTCGTTGACAGGTCCGATCACGATGAGATTTCGTTCGATGGAGTGATCGCCGATCCAGCCCTCTCACTCGAATCCGAACACTGCCACCGGCTCGTAGGGTTCTTCCAGATACTCGACGTCCGAAGCGCTGAGGGAGATGTCCAGGGCCTCGACGGCATCTTCGAGGTGGTCGATGCTCGACGTGCCGACGATCGGCGCGTCGACGTGATCGTTCTGGAAGTGCCACGCGAGCGCGATCTGGGCCATCGTCACGCCGTAGTCGGCGGCGAGTTCGGCGACGCGTTCGTTGATCTCCTCGCTGCCGGGCCCCTCGTGATACGGCGTTCCGTAGTCGAGTTCGTGTTCGCCACGCGTCGTCGCCGTGAACTCGTCGTGCGGGCGCGTGAGATAGCCCGCCGCCAGCGGCGACCACGGGAGCACGCCGATGTCCTCCTTCTCGCAGACGGGATACATCTCGCGTTCCTCCTCGCGATAGGTCAGGTGATAGAGGTTCTGCATCGTCTCAAAACGGGCCAGACCCTCCCGATCGCTGACGTGGAGGACCTCCTGGAACTGGTGGGCCCACATCGAGGAGGCGCCGATGTGGCGGACCTTCCCACGACGAACCGCATCGTCGAGTGCCCGTAACGTCGTCTCGATCGGCGTCTCATAGTCCCAGCGGTGGATCTGGTAGAGATCCACGGTGTCCATCCCCAGTCGGTCGAGACTGTGCTCGAGTTCCTGCTCGATGGTCTTCCGTGAGAGTCCCTCCGCATTGCGGTGATCTTTCGCGCCCGAGAATCGGACTTTGGTCGCCACTACCTGTTCGTCCCGGTCGTACTCAGCCAGCACGTCCCCGAGGATTTCCTCGCTCTCGCCCGCGGAGTAGGTGTTTGCCGTATCGAAGAAGTTGACGCCCAGGTCGATCGCCCGCTCGACGAGTTCCCGGCCCTCCTCGGCGTCCAGCATCCAGTCGTCCTGACTCCCGAAGCTCATACAGCCCAGCGCGATCTTCGAGACCTCCATCCCGGTCGAACCGAGTGTCGTGTACTCCATGCCAGGCTACACACGACGTCCGATGAAATATATCTACTGGCGTGAACAGAGTGAGATTCCGAGAAGAGACAACGGGATACAATCGGAAGGACTCTGCAATCAATGGAACGGAATCGTCGGCCTGCATACGACGGCGCTTGCGCCGTCGTTTCACCGAGCGCCTTCGGCGCTCGCGTGTTTTTGGCCGAGCTTTTTGCGAGGTGGGTTCGCGAAGCGAACCCACCGAAGTAAAAAGGTCGTTTAGAAGTAATCGATCGCTTCGGGCAGTTCGGTCTTCATGCCCTTGCGCTCGCGGATCTGCGTGATCGTCTCGGGCTGGAGGTTGTCGGCCATGACGCGGAAGCCGGCGTTCTCCGTGTTCCAGGAGGCACGGCCCTCGGTCGCACTCCGGATGTCTGAGGAGAAGCCGATCATCTCCTCGACGGGCGCGATGCCCTCGACAACCATCAGGTCGCCTTCCTGGTACATGTCGTCGACGCGGCCACGTCGACCCTGGACCTCGCCACTCGCGGCACCCATGTGCTCGTTGGGCACGTCGATGCGGACATCCTGGATCGGTTCGAGCAGGCGGATCTCGGCGTCGATCAGGGCGTTGTGCAGTGACTGGCGGACGGCCGGGATGACCTGGGCCGGACCGCGGTGGATGGCGTCCTCGTGGAGGCGGGCGTCGTGGAGGCGGATGAGCGAGCCCTGGACCGGCTCGGCAGCCAGCGGCCCGTCGTTGAGGGCCTCCTCGAACCCTTCGAGGACGAGTTCCATCGTCTCGTTGAGGTGCTGGATCCCCTTCGTGTCGTCGATGATGACGTTCGTCCCGTGGATGTGCTCGACGTTCTGGGACGTGTCCTTGTCCATGCCGGCCTCCTGGAGTGCTTCACGGCGCTCCAGTTCGGGCATGTCCATCGAGGCCTCGCCGAGCTGGATCGCGTCGACGATGTCCTCCTCGAGTGGCTCGACGGTAATGTAGAAGCGGTTGTGGCGGTTCGGCGAGATGCCCTCAACCTCGCGGCTGGACTCCTGGGGCGCTTCCCGGAAGACGACGATCGGTTCGCCGGTCGTGATCGGGATGCCTTGGTTGCGCTCGATGCGCTGGGTGACGACTTCGAGGTGAAGTTCGCCTTGCCCGGAGATGAGGTGCTCGCCGGTGTCCTCGTTGATCTCGATCTCGATGGTCGGGTCCTCCTTACTGACCTGCTGGAGCGTCTCGATGAGCTTCGGCAGGTCGTCCATGCGCTGGGCCTCGACGCTTTTGGTGATGACCGGCTCCGAGATGTGTTCGATCGACTCGAACGGCGTCATCTCAAGGCTGGAGACGGTCGATCCAGCGATCGCGTCCTTCAGGCCGGTGACGGCGGCGATGTTGCCGGCCGGGACCTCCTCAACTTCCTCGCGCTCGCCGCCCATGTAGACCCCGACACTCTGGACGCGGTTCTTGCCCGCAGTCCCGGAGACGTACAGCTCCTGGCCCTCCTCGATCGTCCCGGAGAAGACACGCCCGGCGGCGACTTCGCCGGCGTGGGGGTCGACACCGATGTCAGTAACCATCAGCACGACATCGCCATCCTCATCGACCAGCTGCATCTGCTCGGCAACCTCACTGTCAGCGTCGCCACGCCAGATACGCGGAATACGTCGGGGCTGTGCGTCGACGGGATTCGGGAAGTGCTCACACACCATGTCGAGCACGACGTCGCTGAGTGGCGTCCGCTCGTGGAGTTCCTGACGCTTGTCGGCGCGTTCGAGCTCCATGATCTCGCCGAAGTCCATCCCGGTACGCTGCATCGAGGGCATCGAGACGCCCCACTTGTACAGCGCCGAACCGAACCCGACGGTGCCCTCTTCGACGGAGACCGTCCAGTCATCGTTGATGTCGTCCATTTCCTCGGTCATCCCGCGAATGAGTTCGTTGACGTCGCGGATGACAGAGACGAGTCGCTCCTGCATCTCCTCGGGTCCTTCCTGAAGCTCCGAGATGAGACGGTCGACCTTGTTGATGAACAGGGTCGGTTTGACACCCTCACGAAGTGCCTGCCGGAGAACCGTCTCAGTCTGGGGCATTGCCCCTTCGACGGCGTCGACGACCACCAGCGCGCCGTCCACAGCCCGCATCGCGCGGGTGACGTCCCCGCCGAAGTCGACGTGGCCGGGTGTGTCGATGAGGTTGATGAGGTGGTTAGTGTCCTCGTACTCGTGGGTCATCGAAACGTTCGCCGCGTCGATGGTGATGCCGCGTTCCTGTTCGTCCTCCTCGGTGTCCATCGCGAGCTGTTCTCCGGCGGTCTCGTCGGAGATCATGCCCGCGCCAGCGAGGAGATTGTCAGTCAGTGTCGTCTTTCCGTGGTCGACGTGAGCCGCGATGGCGATGTTCCGGATGTTCTCCGGCTTGTCCATCAGTGTCTCACATTCCTGTACGATTTTCTTACGTCGGCCCATGATACCCGATTCTATCGGCAGGCACGGTAAAAGGGTAGTGTTTCCGCGTGAAGCGTGTCAAAGACACGCGAACGGTCAAATCCAGGTGACAGCGTCCCCCGAGCGAGAGATCGGCGGACACACCGACTGTTTCGATAGTCGTCAGACCCCAACCCGGCGGACCGACTGCTACCCGAAGAGTCATACGCAGCAAACCCTTGGTAATTATCCACATGGACCTGCAGTTCGACGGCACAGGGCCGACAGCCCCGTTTCTGGGAGCACGGGACCTCTTTCGAACGGAGCACGATCTCGACCGGCCCGTGACAGTTCGGATCACCAGTGAGCCTGACGAGCGAACGCGCGTCAGTCATGACGCCGATGGGCATCAACTCACGATTTCCCGACACGTCGCAACGAGCGCGTTGGCGAGAGAGATCATCCTCCACGAGTTTGCACATATGCATCACGCAGAGCGGGGCCATCCCTCTCACTCGCTGTCGACCGAGGAGGTGCTGTTCCTTGCGCTGTCCGGCCGGAGCGTCGAACGACGCACGGTGACCCAATGTTATCAGATCGCCAATCACGCACGGGACATCTACGCCGACGATGTCTGGATCGACGTCGCGCCCGCGGCAAAGCTGGTGGACTTTCTCGAAGCGGGTGTCGCCGCTGCAGTCGCGGATCGCCAGCCCGATTCGGTGACCTGGGAGCGCGTTTCGGCTACGAGTGATCCGGACATCACCGCGGTCAACGCCGCGTTCGCACTGGCACTGGTCGAACGCCACGGACTCGTGGGCGACGATCACCGGCTGTACGACCTGGCATACGCGGCCGAGACGGACGCCCCGCACATCGGCTTCGACGAGTTCCGGGAGCGTTTTCGATCCCTGTCCCGCGATCCAACGGAGAGTGAGTTCCGCGCGGAACTGGTTGATCTCGTCCGCACTTACGCGAGTCGGACCACACGAGTCGCAGACTGACGCCAAACGAGCATCCGGGAGTCGCATCGGACAGACTGCAGCACGGAATGATATCGCTCACGAAGAAACTGAGGGACGATCACGTCAGAGACACTGATCTCGAATGGCCGCTGTGAAAGTCGAGACCAGTCCCGGGAAGCCATCACGCCTAAATTATCAGCAGTGTATTTTTGTCGAAATCGAATTTGAGACCGCTACAATCACCGAAATATATTTCTTGGCGACTATCGTAATTGATATAGTGAGTTCCAAAATGGGGCTTTCCTCGGACGGTTCGGGAGAGTCCCGGGGGCTGTCGAGCGTGATGGGGTTTGCCCTCGTTTTTGGCATGGTCATTGCGGGGTCGATGGTCATCGTCAGCGTCGGGGCAGTCTCTCTCAGTGAGTCCCAGTCTGTGGTTTCGATGGAGAGTGCCGTGACAGCGATGAATGACGTCGACGCGACGATATCGTCTATTCGGGGCCACTCCGGGAGTCAGGCATCTATCAAACTTCCGGACGATGGGGAATACGTCAACTCCGGCTGGATACAGATCGAAATCACGGATTCGTCAGGCACTGTCCAGAATCAGACCCGGAAGATCACGCTTGGAAAATATACGTACGAACGTGACGGCCAGGAAGTTGCGTACCAGGGCGGCGGTGTCTGGCGGGGCGACGGCGAGAACTTCGTAATGGTGTCGCCACCTGACTTCGAGTATGCGGGTGGCCCGAATCCCACGCTTTCGTTTCCGATTGCGTCCCTGGAAGGGGTGAACGCGACGGGGAGATCATACAGCATCGCTGCCAACCGATCCAACAATATTTCGGCAGATACGCTACCCAGAGGTCCGATAGATCCAGGAAATGAGGTTCAGATTACGGTTCATAGCAAGTATGCAGACGGATGGGCGAGGTACTTAAACAAAAGAGCGGACGGTGACGTAACCAAAACTGGTTCAAAAACAGTCAAATTGACGCTGACGTCGCCCAAAACCCCGTCAGTAGTGAGCGGTCCCATCTCGTCAACTGGGTCTGTTGGGATGGATCCAGAATCGGGTATGGATTACTACGATTCGACGGTTGGTCCGTATTCGGCTTCTCAGGGGGATGGTGGTCTACCAACTGCGATCGCTCGTGGAAGTTTCGATCCTCGTGCCGATGGCTCTGGAGACACGTTCAATTCACACGTACTCACGACCGGAAAAGTGGATATCACGGGAAGCGGTGATCTGACTTTCGCAGGCGACCTCATCTCGTCGTCCGACGATGACTCGAAAATGAGGGCAGCAGTGACTGTCAATGGCGATTTCAGTACGGAAGGTAGTCTCGAGCTATCCTCGAACAAGCGAAAAGTGTTCCAAGGCGACTTCTATGTCGGTGACGAATCCGGCGACAACCTGGATATTGGGCCAGGAACTGTCGAAGTTCAGGGAGATCTTCATGTGGCCGGATCCATCACTGGCCAGCCCAGTAATCTCAACGTAGCTGGACAGGTTCATGTCGGTGGTAGCTCCGGTTCGATTTCAAAAGATAGCTCGTCCCCGGATTCCCCACTAGACCCGGGCATCAGCTCGATTCAGCACAACGCTAACCTGATCAGCCAGAAAAACAACGAACTTTCGGACCCCACAAACGACAACACTGCCGAATCAGGTGATATTTCTACTATCGAAAATGGTGGCTGTAGTCCATGTGAACTTGAAGCCGGGGATTACTACGTTGACGAAATCGATCTGACAAAAAATGAAAAAATCATACTTGATACATCTGATGGCCCTATTCAACTGTTTGTAAATGGCCCAACTGATGTGAAAGAAGCGAACCTCACAATCAATGGATCGAACGGTGCAGAGATCTACTCCAATGGAGAAGTGGATATTCATAAGGATAGTGAAGTCGTAACGAGGAACCCAAGGCAGTCCGCTGCTTCACTCACCTGGTATTTACCCCCGTCTGAAACTTTCCGTATAAAAGCTTCCACATTCACGGGATTGGTTGATGCGCCGAATGCCGACTTGAAGATGAAAAGCGGAAGCGCTGATCCCGTCATCTACGGGGGAATGATCGGAAACTTTGACAGTATCACGAAAGACGCACAATTCCACTTTGACAACGCATTACGATCTGGCGGCGGTAGTGGTGGTAGTGGCTCTTCTGGATCGGGAGCAAACGAGATTGATTACCTTCGAGTGACTAATCCGACAGTCGAAGTTCAAGAGGAGTAAGTCACGATAGCATCGGAGAAGATGGTGTGGAGAACTGCTCATCTGAGTTCAACCGATACCACGACTGATCTGACCAGTGTATCTTCCCCAGAATTGACATTGTAAACACACTCTACCTTGCTACCGACTCGACTACATTTAGATTCCGCCGTGGATTCTGACATCCCACCCCGAACCAATCGCTCTACCAAGGCCGATTCCCACAGACTTGCTTGTGCTTTAGAGGGCGCATCGATATCAATCTCTACTGAGTTACCTGTATCAACGGTAGGGTTTTTCGGGGCCTGAGCGGTAAATCTCATCTGTGCAGTTCCACCACCAATGGAAATTGCACGTGATGGGATCGTATTTTGGACAGAGATGATAGTTGCGCTTTGGCTCAGTTCAAAAGCCGGTGGCCGGACGACGACTCCACTTTCCTCAGATACTCGAAATACTGTGGAAGAGACGTAGATTATTCGTTCATCGTCAAAGGTATAGAGCAACGGGGAGACGCTGTTTTTGATCTCTTTTGTCCCTCCAACTGAGACATTGATCCAAGTCTCCTCACCGATCCGTAACTGCCCACTCCCCAAACGCAAACTCGTCGATCGTGACATTCCGGGTTCAAGATCATCGATTGTGGACGCCATCCCTTCGAAACCGCGCTCCATATTATCCATCAGCGCCGCGTCCCGTCCTTCATTCAGACTATTCACGCCGAAAATCGAGACGGCTCCGATCGACAAGATGACGATCGAAAACAGCAGGATGAACCCGAAGACTTCGCTGACGGCACGCTCCCGATCGCGAAATTCACCCATTGCGAATCACCAGATTTCCGCTTGAAGTTTGATGCACAATTTCGATCGTGCCCCCCTGGGCACTGCCCGTCACTGTCGTTTCAGCGTCGATATGGGTACTGACAGCCAAATCATCGCCCATCAGGCGCAAAATGACAGTATCACCGCCGGAAACTTCGATGCGATACCCCGATCCAGCGATCCGTTCCGGCAGCGACCGCGTCACGACAAGCTGAGACGGCCCGGCAGCAGTCGAGCGAACCAGTTGGTCAGCGACTTCGACCGACCCGGCGACCTGCTGGCCGACGATCGACAGTTGCGTCCGGGCCGTTTGGTCCTGCTGGTCCTCGACAATCGCACTCCCGGCCGTGAACAATCCGGTGATGAGGACCATCGCGATCCCGACAGTCAGCATGTAGCTGATCATCCGGGAGACGCCGCGGTCGTCCGTGGATAGCGTTCGCTGCTTTCTGCCCTTCACTGGCTTTGGAGTCATGGCGGTTCACCCGGGGCGACCCTGAGAGTTGTTTCCCAGTCGATCTCGGTGGTGACATACTCGGTCGCAACATTGACACCGAACAGTCGGTCAGTCCGGTCCTGACTCGCCACGTCACTTGAAATCGATCCCGATGGCGTAACGAGCAAACTGTATCGGCCCTGAGCATTGCTCCCCTGTCGAAACTGGATGTCGTACGGTGCTTCGAGACGCTCGAAGAAGTCCAAAGCGTTGCACCGATCACCGTTTATTGTGCTTTCAGTGATATTGACGTGCCCAGACCCGGACCAGGAGCACGTCTTCGACGTAGTCGGTCCAGTCACAGCGACGTCTGAACCGATGTCGAGCTCGTATGCGTCTCCACCATCGCCGGTTATCTCGACAATGAATCCCGAGGTCGAAGATACGTCAAACGACATGTTTCGAACGTGGAGGCCAGTTCCCACCTCCCAATCATCGTGGCCAGTTTCGTTCACAAAGGAACCAGTTGAGTTATAAATAAATACACCGGAAATATTGGAAGCCACCGAGACGTCAACAAGACGGTTTGCATCAGCGTGGTACCGACGGAGATCATCTCTCACGGCCGAGAGGTTGTTCGTGACATACTCCTCTTGCTTATTGAGTGAACTTCTTTGCTGCACCGCGCGTTCGACGGTGGCACCGACCAGCTGACTGACTTCCTGTTGGAATCCGAGCGGTTCACGGCTCGAAACATCATCCTGGCTCTCGCCGGCCAGAACCGTGGTATAGACCGCACTGTTGAAAACGATCGCCAGGGCGATGACCGTGACGGCGAGCAAGACGCCGCCGATCAGGATCATCTGGCCGCGACGATCGGTCACCCGCGCCATACAATCACCTCCACACGCAGAAGGTTATACATGCTGTTCGAGGGGTGACTGTCGGTGCCATAGAGGTTACCCTGTGACTGGGTTCCGCTCTCCGAGCCGTCTGCTGCAATCAGTGGGTCGTCGTCGAAAACGAGGATCGATCGGGACGCCCTGACTGCGCCACTCCCCGGCTGGCCCTGGTAGACCATTGGCTGACTCACGACATTGTTCGAGGTGTCTTGCGACGACACAACGATATTGTAACTGTAGCCGCTCCCGAGTGATGCGTTCAGAATCTCACCAAATCGATTCGGCGGGAGCGCATCGGGATTCGGCGGGCTACACGACGACGTGTCGGCGTAGCCCGGATAGAATTTGACATCGCTGGGGGTACAGTGGAACCCATCACTACTGTCCCAGTACGTGACGGCCCGCCGAAGCGTGGTCTCGTTTATCGACTGGAGTGTGGTATCCGCGACTGCTCGCTGTTGGTTGATGGCCTCCTGGCTCCCACCGTTGACGGACTGCGGGGTGACAGCCAGCGCTTGGACTACGAACAGCAGGGACAGTAACAGAAGCATCCCGGCGATCACACCTTCGAGTGTGTACAGTTGGCCTCGATCCATGTTACCACACCCTTACAACGAGTACTGCTCGCTGGCCGTCGATCGAAACAACGCGTCTGGCCACGCTCACATCGCTGGTACTCCCGTGAGTGCCGCCTCTGATGAGTTTCGGCGTTCCCGAATCACTGAACCCGCCAACTCCGGGACCGTTCCACGCAAGGACCGTGCCGTTAGTGAATTCGGCAGAAACGTTGGCGACATGAAATTCACCCAGCCCGATCTGTTCCGTGAGCGTACTCCCCGAAAAGCCACACCCGGGGGCGGATGAGCTTCCCATGAAGAACGCCACCACACAGTCCTCGTCGAGTTCGTCGGCCCCGGGCGTGGTCTTGAACGCGTCCTCGGCCAGATTGTTTGCTGCCCGTTCAGCGGCGAGGGAATCGCTGTGGGTATCACCGTCGACGAACGGGCCGAATAGATTCGGCAAAAACAACCAGACGAATACAACGGCGACGACTAGAATAGTCACCCCGAGAATAAAGTCGAGATTCGTCTGACCACGACGGTCCTCGACAGCCGATCGCTCTGCAACCCAGGGCAGCTGAACACGTCCGCCACCCGGTATCCGGGTTCCAAGGGCCCCAATCAACCGCGTAATAGCGATCCTCAATGCAAGAATTGACTTGATGGCACTGCTACGCCCGGCCTTGCAACCCGAATAGTTCGGCGTTGGGACGATAGTCTCTGCGAATTGCATCTGTATGAGTCTCAGTCACTGAGTTCCATAAAGCGGAACGGACAGGAAGGTCGTCCGTAGAGAGCGTCTTTCGAAGCCCCTCGAAAGTCATACTCTCTCATATGATTTTATGGAATTCAATAAATAGATCATTATACAGTGTGATATTCTCACGTGGACCCATGCTTACCAACTGCTACCGGAGGGAGCGGCAAAAAGCATCGGATTACTACGAAACAGACAGGACAGAATCAAAACCCGGAACGGTGAATCCCAACATCGTCCCGATGGATCTATCAAAATTCACATTACTAAGATATTTTGACAGCTTAGATTGACTGTCTCTGCTGATGATGTCCTCCACCGGGAATCAACTAATCGGACGGGTGCGACACCGTTCGAACTTGCAACTGAGAGTACATCAGACGAATCGGAGATGAATTCGCACCCAAATGCCTCACAACGGCAACTCGATTCGGTGAGGATTACCCGACCGCGATTTTCTCCAGATCGACGTCGATCGGCTCCCCGCTGGGTGACGTCAGCGGTTTCGTCGACGTCTGGACACGCTCGATCGTCAGGTCGAAGAGATCACTATCGTGGCCTGTCTTCGCAACGAGATCCGAACCATTCATCGCCTCGTGAACGCTCCACGTCAGAGTTACGTCTGTGTTCGAACCTGCATTGACAGTAACGCCGGAGTTGAACGCAACCGTGTCACCGTCGAACTCGAGCCACACCGGCTTCGTGACTTGCTGGGTCGCGTTGCTGACTGTCACGTCGGCTTCGAGGGTGGCTCCTGCCTCTACCGTCGTCCCGCTGGAGATCTGCGAACCGTTGTAGCGCACGTTTTGGACAACGACATCCAGGTGCTCCTCAGGCTGCTCCTCGATGGTGACCTGCTCCGTCGCCGTGTCGTCCATGGTGGTCACGGTGATATCGTCCTGGCCGCTGTCGCCGACGGCCGTATTCCAGCTGAGCGTGACGGTCGTCGAATCGCCCGGATCCAGCGAGACGGATTTGATATCGACTGCGTTGTCACCGTGGTCCCGGAGGAGGACGTTCTGGGTGCCGTTTTCCGAACCGACGTTCTCCACGGTAGCGGTGACGTCCAGCGTATCGCCCTCCGTGAACGGGTCGTTCGTGGCGAGGTTCTGAATCTGGAAGTCACCGTCGCCTGCGGCGTTGATCGTAACCTCCTCGGTTTCGATATCGTCACTCGTCCCGACAGTGATGTCGTCGCTAATACTCCCGCTCGTGACCAGGTTCTCGCTGGTGTCCCATTCAAGGGGCAAATTAGTCCAATCGCCGGAGATATTCTTGCTATCGACCACGCCGCCGTTGAAGTTCTGCAGCGTAACGAGTTCAAAGGGTGCGGGATTCGATCCGGTGTAGGTGATGTCAGCATAGACGGTGAGCACATCGCCGGCAGTCGTCGGATCGTTGGCGCTGATACTGTCGACGATGTAGTCTCCGGTGGCCGGCGTCTGTATCGTAACCGTCTCAGTATCGGTCTCGTCCTCACTCCGGACTTCGAGTTGGGCTGTCCCATCGTCGTCGAGTTTCGTGTTCCAGGTCAGTGCATTCGAGAGGTACTTGCTTTCGGGTGCCTGCCCCAGTTTCCGGGCGTCGATCGTCACGGTCGTGCTGTCGACTGGCGTCCCGTCGGCGAACAGTCGGATCGTCTGCGTGACGTTCTCGTAGTTGCTGTTGGTGACGGTTACCGGGACATCTAAGGATTTACCCGCCTCGACAGGATTGAGATTTGCTTCGTCGATGTCGACACCAACGCGCCCTTGGGCCTCAAGTTCCCACTGGAAGCGTGGATATTCGCCAGGGATTTTGACCCATGGCCCCCCATCTTCCTTGAAGTCCAAGTTGCCCATGCGGCCGGGTTGATTTACGTCGATACCTTGCATTTCGGCGGTATTACGGCCGTTCCAGTCAGTTTGGACATCGTCTATATCGACATCTGGTGTGCCAGACTGAGCAGTATACCAGTTTCCAACTTCACCGTACGCATCTGATTCAATCGTTTGGTCCCAATAGACACTATTTTTGAATTCGTCTCCATCAGACAAAATGTGGCCAACGATGGCTCCGGCATTCGAATGAGTCGCGGTAGCAGTTCCATTCGTGTACATCTGCTCGAATGCCGAATCGCGGTAGGACGACGTACCGACGATTGCACCCACGTATTTGGGCCCAGTCACGTCCGTTCGAGTATAGGCGGTCGATATCTGGGTGTTCCAGGTCGCCCGTCCGACCAGTCCACCAATTCCTTCGTGGTTAAGCGAATCCGTTCCACTAGCATCGATCTCACCACCAACGACGGTTCCCTCGGCGACGAGTCGATTGTCAATGTCGGCGTGCGCGCCGTCACCAATCAGTCCGCCGACGAGTTGTTCTTGGCCTTTGACATACCCTTCGCTTCTCGCGTTTTCAACCGTTCCGCCAGCTTGACCTGCAAGCCCGCCGACGTGCTGTTCACCGACAACGTACACGTCTGACAATCGTACGTTCGCGATTAGCGATCCGTCACCAGGGTTGACAGAGTATCCATGATCCGGATGGAAATCCTGCGTATATGCTGTCGCCCCGAAGAGTCCGACGAAATTCTCGTCGGGTCGCTCAATATGGAGCCCTTTGATCAAATGGCCGTTTCCATCGAACTCCCCCGTGAACGGTTCGTGATCCTGTGAGAGTGGCGTATACTGTTCGTAATTGTTGGGATAGTTGTGGCCATCAGGACCGATCGGTTCGAATCCCTTTCCATCGTTCCAATGCTGTGTGCCAGATGCGTCAATATCGTCAACGAGGACGTAATCCTCGTCGAGACCCTTCTCGTTGATACACTGCAATTGATCAACGTTGCTAATCTTGTAGCGCCCTTGATTGTCTGTTTCCCAATTGACCGCATCACAGTATGGTCCCTGACGCTCGATTACCACCTGCTTGGAACTTTCATCATCTTGGGTGGCAACACTCACAGAACCAGATCTAGCCGGGTCATTCCAGGTGAGCGAGACGGTATCCGTGTTCCCACCATCGAGTGTGAGTGTGGTATCGTCAACTACAGTACCCGATGGACCCCGCAACTCGACAGATTCTGTGGTCGTCGTATCTCCGATGTTTTCGACTGTTGCATCAACTGTAACGAGACCCACACTTTCTGCGTCCTCAGAGGTATCTACATTTTGGTTGTTCCCATTGGCAAAGACATCGTCAATGACCACCTGATCAACGATTCGATTGTCTTCGATTATCTTAGCGATGACTTGGTATTCCGAACCCCATTCTCTCCACTGGAAGTATGAAATGTCCCCATTTCGGTCCGATGACGTTCCTTCTTCATATATGACGCCATTTTCTCCCTTGAACTCAACCTCTACTCGGTCAAACGAATGTCCAGATTCAACCCCGTAATGCACTGTAAGATCGCTTGGACGATAGTTATATGAATACGATCTGTCCTCTATGAAAACATTACTAAATGTAGCAACGTCTTTCGTATTCTTCGTCGTCTGAATGTTTTCGACGACGAGGCGTGATTCGATGTCAAGTTCCTTCGTTTCACTGTCGCCGTCGACCGCGATCTCTATTTCCGGATCTGACGTGTTGACGTCCGCGGGCACATTCCACTGCATTGTCACGCTGGTGCTACTCGGATCACCAGATCGCAGTCCGATCGTCTGAACAGTGTCGTCAACGGCGACGACCCTGTCCTCGAACCCGTTGAGCCAGACCGTCGGTGCGTCGCTATCGCCGCTGTTCGAGACCGTCGCCTCGACGGTCACCGTGGAGTTTCCTGGGTCGACGGCACCGCCCGGGACGCCGTCGACACGGACCTCATCGATGGTGACGTCGAAGTCAGTCGGCGTCGGCGTCTGGACGGCAACGGCCTGAGTCTCGGTGTCGTCCGCGCTCGCCACAGTCACGTCCACGTTGGCACCGCCGTGGCCGGTGCTGTCCCACTGGAGTGACACCGGTGTCGAGTTGCCACTCGAAATATTCATATCCTGTACTGCGTCCACGACCTTGCCGTCCGCAAGCAACGCGATGTCCTGCTCGGTCGCCTCGTTACCGACGTTCTCGACGGTCGCGTCGACGGTGACCGAATCGCCGTCCCAGATGGGACTCGGACTGATATTGTCGATGTCGACCTCGAACGTCGCGTTCGCCGCCATCCCCTTGTCGACCTCGATGGGGCTTTTCGATGCAGTGTCGTGATACGTCTCGGCGATCACCTCGCCGTTGGACGTGTTGAAAGCGTTCGTGGTCGTCCAGTTGATCGACACCGTCTTCGTCGTTCCGGCGTTCACGCTCACTTTCTTCCAGGCGACTGCCGCCGGACCACTGTTGTCGTCGAACTGCAACTCGACCAGTTGGGTGTCGCTGATCGATGCGGTGTTGTTGATCTCGACATCGACTTGGAGATCCTCGCCGGCGGTGAGTGTATTCTTGTTCACGGAGAGACTGTCGATTTGGAACTTCCCGCGCTCCGGTCGTTTGACGATCTCGATTTCCTGGGACTTGTCGTTCGTATCCAACGTGGCGACCTGGAAGGTCACGTTGGCGCTCCCCGTCGCGTTGACTGTGAACGTGTCCGATGCGGTATCCCCGGTCCCGTTGAGAGTGACGTCCGCCTTCTCAAGCGGGATCCAGTCACTCGAACCCTTTTCACTGAACAGCAGGACGACCGGCGTCGTTCCGTTGCTGACGTAGTCGTTTTCGACAGTCCAATCGAGCTCGATCTTGTCCTGTCCGGCGACGACGTCGTCAGTGTTGATGTTCTTCGACCCGGCCAACCTGACGTCGTCGAACGACACGTTGAAATGTGGACTGGCCACCGAATCATCGGGCGCGTCCCCGACCAGCGGCTCCGAGAGACAGCCCTCACCGGATGTGTCGACGTAGTCGACAAACTCCTCGTGATCCGTTTTACTCGGATCCCCATCAACGACGCAGGTCCACGTGTCTTTCGGGTCGATCTGGTACGTGTCGTTGTTGCTTAGGGTAGGTGGACTATCAAGAAAGTCCGGGTTCGTCACGACATCTCCCGTAAGGGTTCGGACTTTTCCATCATTCGTATTGTAAACCATCCACTCACTGGCGGTTTCGTTGTATACACCCAGTATGTAATGTGGGCTCGGGGATGCTGCACCATGACCGTCGATTTCGGCGACCTCGACCTCCCCGCCCGAACCACCGATCGTCGCGTTCGAGACGTTGACCAACCCAGTCAATGCAGCCTCTCCCGAATAGAAGACGTCGTCGTCAAACGTCTGGTTCGTATTGAACGTAAGCCCCCCGTCGAACTTGTCAAAGACAATCTCGACTTTGTTGTCGTCCGCAGTCGGATTGACCGTCGGCGTCTCCGTCATCCGGTTTTGGGCGTACATCTGCCAGGCGTCGGCGTACTCACTTTCGATCGTGACCGTGATCGTGACCGGTGCCATGATGTCGCTATAGCCCGTCAGATTCCAGTGTGGCCGCATCATCTCCCGAAGCTTTTCGGATTGGTCCTCGGACTGTTTGCGCAGCCGTTTTGCCGTGATAGACTCCGCATCCGAAATCTGATCGATGTCCACCGAGTGGAAGGAGAGATCGATCGCGTCACCCCGATAATCGAACGTCGGCTCCTGGAGGATCTCGATGAGATCGCCCTGCCTCTCGAACAGTGCCCCGCCTTGATAGGCAGTGATCGTGCCATCCTCCGCTTCGTGCTCGATGGTGCCGAGGTCTATTGTTGTGCTATTCGTAGGGCTACTGGCCTCGACGAGTCCAACGTAATTCGGATCAGTCTCGATAGTGACCGTGACGGTCCCCTCATCAAGTGCGTTGATATCGTCCCCGGTTCCGGTCGGGAATTCGAACTCGGTTGCGGTGTCGATCTGACTGCCAGTCAGCGAATGCAACCGATCGCCCATCTCCTGCATGGAGTCCTGTGCGAGTCGGTCCTCGGTCTGTGCGGTCGCGCCCTGGAAGGCGCTAAGCCCGATGACGATCAGACCGACCGACAGGAAGATTACGAACGAAAATATCAGGACCGTCCCGAGTATCTCCGAAACACTACGCTCGTCTGCACGGATCTTACGATAAAGTCCCCCGGCTGCTCGATTCCCCATATTAGTTAATACAGTACACAGTGTAGAAATATAAACGTTATTTATTTTACTATACGTGTATTTTTTACGCCCTTTTAGGATGCGATTTTATCGTGGTCTCAGAAAATACCGGATCCGCCCCCTTCTTCCGGTCAAAGCGGTACCGACAGAAATGAGCATGTTGCCTGCCTGAATCAGGGGCCACGTACCGCAACATCGGTCGGATGACGCTGACGACGAGATAATACGAACCGACTGGACAAATACCCGATAGGAGGATTAAAGTATGGAGTCGACATATTGACACGCATATACGTGACACGGATGCAGCGGGGGAATCCGGATTTCGTGTCGAATAGCCACATTGGACAGTACATCCGGGTTCAACGCATTCTGGGCGTCGTCACGCAACGATTGGGGTAATACACGTGAACGTACGGGACTTGACGGAAGAGCTAGATCCGGGGGAAACAGAAAGACGAAACGACCGGGTGGGCTGGCGGCAGCTACGCCCTCGACTGCGGAGGTACCATGAGTAGCCGCGGCCAGACGACATACGACTATCTGCTCGGCATCTCGCTGGTGCTGATCGCGGTAACGGCAGTCTTCTGGTTGTTTCCCCAGGTGTTCGATCCGTTCTTCGATCCGGTGTCGGGGGATCGCGACGACATGGCCGATCAGGTCGCGGCCGAAGTCATCGAGACGAACGCCACGATAACCGGAGAACGCACCCTCAACGTGAGTACAGGCACGCTCGATGCCGATTACGTCAGCGAACTGCGTGACCGGAGTGGTGTCCCGGACCTGCGCAAGATCAATATTTCGCTCCGCAAAGACGGACGGATCGAAGCGAGTGCCGGTCCAGGCGAGCCGTCCGACGCGCCACTCGCAACAAGCGTTCGAACCGTCCGGATAACCCAAAACAGCGATATCAGCAACTGTACGACTGCCTGTGACCTGGTCGTCAGGGTGTGGTAACATGACGGGAACCACCAGAGGGCAAGCCTACGCACTCGAAGGAGTCATCGGCGTGCTCATCATCGGGATCGCGCTCATCCTGGGAATGCAGATCGTTGACGTCGCGCCGGCGGACAACGACGGCGACCATCTCAGGGAGATCGAGACACAGGCAGCCGACGTGATGAGCCTCGCCAGAGAGGACAATCTCCTTCGCTCGACGGCAACCTGTGTCGACACCGACGGCGAACCGGCGATGCTCGATCCCGGTGATCCGCCCGACACAGCGTTCGAAACACTGCTGGAAGAGACCCTGGAGAACCGAGGAACGTATACGATCACCCTCGAGTATATCAACTCCAGCGGGACCATCCAGACCGAGTCGTTGTCGAGCCGGTCGGTCCCACAGCGTGCGTCAGGGACCGTCATCGATCAGGTGATGCTGTACGATAGTGACCCAGTCCGGACCGGAGGGACGTGCACCCCAACGGGGAAGACACTCGAGAATGCCAGTAGCGACGAGTTCTATCTGGACGATCACGACACGGACAGTGAGATCTACGGCATGGTCAAACTCAAGGTGATCGTATGGTGACGCCCGGGAACGGCCGTGGCGACGACCGGGGCCAACTAGTCGTAATCGCTGCCCTCATGATCGCGCTGACGGTGCTCGGCAGCGTTGTCCTGCTCAACTCAGTCCACTCCTCGCCCGAGGTCGCCGTCAGTTCCGACGCGTCGAGTCTCGCCGAGACAGAACGAAGCACGATGGAACTCCGTGACGAGCTCCGAACCGCGTTTCTTGCCATCAATGCCAGCGACATCGCAACGAACGACAACCGGGTCGCGTTCGTCGACCAGCAGTATTTCAAGACGGTTGTCGAAACGTTCGGGACCGAGTACAACGAACTCCTCACCAGTGATCGGGCAATGGTCGTCAACGCCACGTACAACGACAGCGCGGCGGTTGAGGGGGCGATCGTGTCACACACCGGGAGCACATCATTGAGCGGGACCCAACGACTCCTCGAAAATGCGGCTGGCGAGGCACCGCTGGTCTCGGTGAATGCGACGCTCGGACCCACAGAGGAAGTCGCGCTCGAATTCAACGACACCGACGCTGGCACCAGGTTCCTGAATGTGACCAACAGTGACGTTGAATTTGACGGGACTGAAAAATGCGATTTCACCTCTTCACCATCCACTAGATCAGTCCAGCTACAATTCTACAACGGTACGGGGCAAATCGAGACGAAGAACCACTACTGTGGAAGTGCCACCATCGACTATGGCGATTTCAACAACGTGACGCTCCATAACAGTGCGGACATCAATGGCTCGACGATCGAAATCTCAGCCGTGGAGGCCGACTGTGGGGCAAGCGGAGTGGACTGCGTCGATAAGTCCGGCATCGACCTCATGCCGACATTCATCCTCAAGACAGCGGATCCAAGCGTAACCTACGAAGGGAACATCACGGTATTCGAGGTGACTGACTCATGAGAGACTGGAGGGTGCTGGTTCCGCTCACCGGGCGAAGCAGGTCCTTCGCCCGAGACACCCGGGGCGTGTCGGTCGCGATCACACACGGACTCACGATTGCGATCACGGGCGTTCTCCTGATCGGCTTGCTGAGTGCGTCGGGGACGCTGCTGGATACACAGGAAGAACGAATCAGTCACGACCAGCTCTCGGAGATCAATGGCGACGTGATGTCACACATCAATACAGTCGACCGTCTCGCAGCGACCGGCCAAAACGTCAGCATGACGCTGACCCTCGACTATCCCGATCGGATCATCGACTCCCATAACTATCGGATTGAGCTACGAACGGATGGCAGTGGCCAGGGGGTGCTCGAAGTGAGTGTGAGTCGGCTCGACCAATCTGTCACCCGGAAGATCGACACCGACGCGGACATCGTCCCGGGACGGGTGACAGGGTCGAACGTCACCGTCTCGCTGTGTGATGAGTCGATCACGCTCGGGGGGTGTCCCTGATGGAGCCACGACGCTCAACCCGCGTCACTCAGGGAGGTCGACACGACGACCGAGCGCTTTCCGACGTCGTCGCGTTCACACTCACTTTCTCGATCATCATCGTCAGCGTTGCCCTGGTCTCGATGTTCGCGGTCGGCTCACTCGTCGATCTCGCCGGCTCACAGCACGTCCAGAACAACGACCGTGGCACCCAGGCCGTCGCTTCCACACTTGACAACATCCACCGAAGTGGTGACGCCTACCGACAGTTCGACATCTCCCCGGGTGACGGGAACCTGTTTTTCAATCAGACGAAGCTCACCATCAAGAGTTCCCAGATCGATCTATCAGCGCTCGACGGGAACCCGGACACTGCCGAGATCCCGATCGGTGCGCTGGAGACGCGCTTCGAGCGCTCGGATCGGACGATCTACGTCGCCTACGAGGGCGGCGGGGTCTTTCGAACGGACTACGCCACGCCAAGGTACGGGCCTTCGATCACGTGTTCACCCGATGGCACCACGATCGTCTCGCTGGTCAATCTGACGACAGACAATTCGATATACGAGGCAGGAGCGTTCAACAACGACATCGTGATCAAGCCATCGAACGTCCCGGACTCGGTGCCCTTCAGCGGAAACAACGAGTACGCGACCTTCGAGGCCGAGCGCGTCGACCACCAACAGATTCGAGACGACACCGCCAACCTCGATGTCAAACTCGATGTCTCGGAGACGGCCCATCCCGAGCAGTGGGAACGGTTCTTCGAGAATGCCAACGGATGGAGTTGGAACGGAGCCACGCAAGGTGAATGCGTGAACAACGACGATGTGTTGATCCGGGTCGTCACGATCAAACTCAGCAAGCCCCTGGACTAGGTCGGCGGCCGATCACCCGCCGATGGCCATCCAGACGACGAGCGAGATCGTCATCAGCGCAATGGCGTACTTCAGTCCAGAGATGATCCGGACGTTTCTGATGTAACCGGCGATGATCGCCGAGAAGATGGCTTGCAACGAGACTGCGTGGAAGAACAGCATCGAGAGCAGGTCGTTGCTGGGCATGCTCGAGCCGAATTGCTGGCCGCCGATCGACTCCCCGGTGTCGGCTGTTTGTGAGAGACCGGCCATCGTCTCGAAGAACTGGACCTTCAGCATGGCGATGACGCCCAAAAGCGTCAGGAACGTCATGATGATGATGACGACCTGCATCCGCGTCCGGGACTTGCGGTCACGATCGATGTCGTCCTGGTTTTCACTGGCCTGGGCGGCCGTCGAGAGCACGTCCTGGATCTGGTTGGAGGCCTCCTGGGCCTCGCTGATGAGTTTGACCGTTCGACTCAGCCGCGGGACGTGATACTTGTTGTTGAACTCCCGGAGTGCCTGCTTGAGGTTCGTCCCGTACTGGACTTTCCGGTGCATGATCGAGAACTCGTCGGCCAGCCGACCGGAGGACGTCCGAGCGACGATGTTCAGCGACTCGAGCAACGTCATCCCCGTCTCGTTAGCACTCGAGAGCTTTCGGAGGTTCTCCGAGAGCTTCCCGATGATCGAGTGTCGGTACTGGACGTTCCACTCGTGGAAGATCGCAAGGGGGATGAAATTGATGTACGCCGGCACGTACAGCCAGAAGAACGTTCCCTGAAGGGGGTCGGCGATCATCCCATCCAGAGAGGTGGGTGCCCACCCCATCAATACGGCGAGCACCAGAGCAACCAGCGTGATGGGGATCGTCACGGCAAGCACGTACGGCGGATTGTCGCGCAGGAAAATGTGCGGTTCTTTCAGTATATCAATGACCTGGTGGGTCCCTTCGCGGTCGTTGATCCGATCGAAGATGTCGTAGCTCCCCGTGTACTGCTCGATCAGACCGAGGCTGAACAGGTTCGTTTCCCCTTCGATCTGGGCGCGCATCTTTGGATCGTCAGGGAGCAAGAACCCATCGCTGCTCTCATCGGAAGTGACAGTCGAGACGAGCACCAGGAAGGCGACGTTGATCATCGGGATCAGCCCGTAGACGGTGATGTACATGAGCTGGGTGCTCGCGTTGCCCATCATGCTCATCACGACGAGGATGATGATCAACAGAAGCGGGAACAAAGACAGCGTCATGTACATCTCCCCGAACAGCTCGAGGGTTTCGAGCATGCGCTCCTGGGTCTGTTTGCTCGTGCGCATGTACTTGTTCTTCTGATCTTCGAGGAACGACGTCATGTCCCCGCCGGAGTCGACGATCGAGAGCATGTCCGTCAGGAACTGACTCAACTCGTCGCTGGGCGTCTGGATGGCCTGGTTCCGGATCGCTGTGCGGTAGTCCGTATCGAAGTACGTCGTCTCCAGGACGATACTCTGGAATTCCTTTGCGACCTCGCCGTAGGTGTCGTCGGCGGCCGCGATCGCTTCGAGAATGTCGAGCTGGTTGAGGCCACCGACCGACAGCGCGTACATGAACGAGACGGCGTCCGAAAGCATCACGTTGATCTGGCGTTCACGGGCACTGGCCCGGAAGTACGGGATCGAAACCAGCGATCCGAACCCGACGGCAAAGCCGATCGTGCCGAACAACAGGCCCGAAACGATCATCAGGAAGGGCAGCTTCAGCGCCTGAATAACCGGGAGCACGCTCTTCGGGAAGCCCAGCCCCAGAAAGGACGGTACCTGACCGGCGAGGACCGTCGCGACCAGCAGATAGCCGAGCAACATGCCGACGAGCCACAACGACGTGCCGGCGATGGACCCGACAGCCAGGGCCCGCGAGAGGAACATCTCGACGTTGTCCGCCATCCGGGCTTCGGCCAGTTTCGTTTCGACGTTTGCGACGAAATCGCCGTCTTCGTTGAATAGACGGCCGAACAGTGGGTAGAACGTATCGCCGAGTCCCCCCGCTTCACCGATGGGTGACCCCGCGCGCCGGCGCTCCAGGCTCATTCTCCCTCGACCCCGTCAGTCCCTGCTTTCGGTACGAACCGTCCGAAGTCAACGTCGTCATCGTCCTCAGCGAGCGCGTCGTCACTTTCGACGTCGGCCAGCGCGCTCACGATGTCCGTCCGTGCCTGTTCTTTGTATCGGTCAAACAACGGCGTCGCGTTCTCGAGGACGTCCGTCGCCTCACTCAAGAGCTCGTCCGGCGGATCCGGTCGTGGGACCATCTCCTCCTTTGCCGGGTCGACCGTGATCTGGACGGATTCCATTTCCCGGAGGTCCTCCAGGCTGTGATCGAGTTGATCGTTAGCGATCAGCGTCATGATCGTCTTCGGATCGTTGATGAACGCCTGTAGCGTCGCCGCCACCTCGGTGTAGGTGTTCAGGCCCTGCTCGATGAGGTACGCAAGGACGACCTTTCGCATGAACAGTTCCTCGTCGAGGGTGTCCTGATCCCACCCGCGGTCGAACTTGATCTCCTCTAAGGTGCTCGAAGACCCCATCTGGAGGAACTCGTCGGACTCGGCCTGCCACTGGTAGACGTCCCTGACGTTGATCTCGTCGTTCTCCGGGGAGTACTCGTTGATCTCGGTCAGGGTCTTGTTCCGGCGGACTTTCCGGCCCTGCACCCGCGTCTGTGTCTGAATCGAGACGAGATCCAGGGCCGTAAAGAGCGTCTTCGAGACGTTGATCGGGTCGGTCGTGAACCGTTTGATGACCTCACCGACCGTGTCGGCGTGGAACGTCGAGTACCCGGTGTGACCGGTCGACATGACCTGGAAGAGGTCACGCCCTTCCTCGCCACGGACCTCGCCCATGACGATGTAGTCAGGCCGCTGGCGGAGTGCCGCTTCCAGCAGGTCGAACTCGTCGATGTCTCCCGTCTGGTCCTCCCCGAAAGAGGGGCGAGTCACCGACGCAACCCAGTTGCGCTGGGGGAGTTCCACTTCGCGCGTGTCCTCGATGGAGACGATCTTGGCGTTGCTGGGGATGAAAAGCGAGATCGCGTTCAGCGAGGTCGTCTTCCCGGATGCCGTCCCGCCGGCGAAGATCATCGACTTGTTGTTCTCGATCGCGAGCCAGAGGAACGCCATCTCGTCCAGGGAGAACGTGTTCCAGTTGATCAGGTCCACCGGCGTGAACGGGACGTCCTTGAACTGCCGGATGGTGTAGTTGGTCCCGTGATCGGAGACCTCCCGACCGAGGGTGAGCTGGGCACGCGACCCGTCCGGCAGGGTGGCGTCGACCTGCGGCTGGCGCTTGGAGATGCCTTTCCCGGATCGCTGGGCGAGTTTCACCACGAAGTCGTCGAGGTCGGACTCGCCGTGCTCGACGTTGGAGATGATCTGCTCGTAGTCGGTGTGATAGACGAAGACCCGGGAGTTGTACCCGTCACACGAAACGTCCTCGACGTTGATGTCGTGTTTGATCGGATCGATCTTGCCGTAGCCGATGTAGTCCCGCTTGAGCAGGTACAGGAGTTTCTCGACCTGATATTCGGTGAGCGTGTCGGGGTCCTCCTCGATGATCGCGGGTTCCGGCCGCGCCGAGATGCCCGCAAGCGCCGAGGACTCCTCTGCCGGCTCGATCGCATCCGTCTCAGTGTCCATGCCCACCAGCTCCTTGAGCCAGTCGGTCGACCCCGTTCCAGTCCCTGACTCGATGGCGTCCTCGTAGATGTCGTATCGCTTCAGGAGATCCTGAGCCTCGCGTTCGATGACTGCGGCCCGGTCGGCTTCCCCGTCTTCGACGCCGACACCCTCCTCGGCGTACTTGATCGCCGTCTTGAGTTTGTTGCCCAGGAACCCCTTGAGTTCGCGCTCGATGTCGTTGAGCGCGGGCTCGATGACGTAGTACTTGCGCTCGTTCTCCTTTTTCGAGTGAAAGAGCACGACACAGGCGTAGGGTTTGTTGACCCAGTAGCGCTCGACTTCCTCGAAGTGGCGCTTTTTCTCCATCGGGACGGCCCGTTCGAGGTCGTAGCGATTGACGACCGTCGTGTTGCCCTCGACCGTCGAGAAGAAGGCGTCCTCGTCTAACTCCTCGTTGACGTCGACCGTCCGTTCGTCGACGAGGTCGACGAGCTCCTCGGCCAGGTTCTGGCCGTGGCTCATCCGCCCCGCTAGCTCGTCCGGCTCGAACCCGAGATGGTCGCTTTCCTCGAACGGGATCTTCTCGCCCGCGTCGTCGTGCGGGACGGACCCGTCGGACTCGTAATAGTACTCCCGTTTGAAGTGTTCCCAGTAATACTCCCCCTTGCGAACCGGTGTGGTCTCGGGGTCGGCGAAGGCCTGCCAGTGTGTGTTTAACGTCTCCGCATCACTCGCGCGCTCTCTGAGTACCGCCGTAGTCCGATGTGGGTCGAAGCCGAGGTATTCGCTCCGATCGAAGGCACCCCCGTCGTGGAACTCCCGCCGAAAGTCCACCCAGTCGTAGGCATCTTCCTCCTCCGCTTCGGCAGGTTGCTCGTCGTCGCTGTCCCCAAACAGCGAGGTGGCCCGTGAACGAAGTGATCCGTCCCCACCATCTTTGTCATCAATTGCCATTGTCCAATATTCTCTCACTCGTACGAAAAAAGCTTACGTAAGACGCGTGTCACGTTCCCGTCAGACGACGACTACCATCCCACCAGCTGTCATGAACTGCCAACCGCGTTACGAAATAAATTCCTCGAAGCGAGCCAGTGCTTCCTTGAGGTCGCCAAGCCCTGTCGCGTACGAGACGCGAAGGTGGCCCTCGCCGGCATCGCCGAAGACGTTACCCGGGACGACCGCGACGCCTGCTTCTTCGAGGAGTGCTTCGGCGAAGGCGTCACTGTCATCCCAGGGCGATTCCGGGAAGGCATAGAAGGCACCGCTCGCGGGGAAGCAGTCGACGCCCATCTCCTCGAACCGGGAGAGGACGAACCGGCGTCGCCGGTTGTACTGGTTGCGCATCTCGGCGACGTCGTCCTCACAGCGTTCAAGCGCCTCGATGGCCGCATACTGGGGCGTGGTCGGGGCCGACAACATCGTGTACTGGTGGATCCGGTTCATCGCGGCGATCACGTCCGGCGGCCCCATCGCGTACCCCAGCCGAAGGCCCGTCATCGCGTAGGCCTTCGAGAAGCCGTTGAAGACGATGGTCCGCTCGCGCATGCCCGGTAGCGTCGCGATCGAGGTGTGAGCGTGTTCGTAGCTCAACTGGGCGTAGACCTCGTCGCTCAGGACCGTGAGATCGTGCTCGCGCGCGAATTCGGCGACCGGCTGGAGTTCCGCCCGGTTCATCGTCGCGCCCGTGGGGTTGTTCGGGTAGTTCATGACGAGCACGTCGGCCTCGGCCGCCCCGCTGGCTTCGAGCACCTCCCGAGTGAGTTTGAACTCGTCGTCCCGCCGGGTCACCACGTCGAGGGGGTCGCCGCCGGCGAAGATCGCGCCCGGGACGTAGGAGATATAGGCGGGCTTGGCCACGGCGACGGTGTCGCCGGGATCGACGATCGCCCGCAGGGCCAGATCGACGGCCTCGCTAACGCCCGTCGTCACCAGGATCTCGTCGTCGGGATCGTACGTGAGGTCGAACGCATCAGTGACGTGGCCCGCGATCGCCTCCCGGAGTTCGAGTTTGCCCCGATTGGCCGTGTAGGAGGTCTTGCCCTGTTCCAGGGAGGCGATGGCCGCTTCCCGGGCGCTCCAGGGCGCGGAGAAGTCCGGTTCGCCCACGCCCAGGGAGATGATGTCGTCCTGCTGCTCGGCGAGTTCGAAGAACCGCCGGATACCCGACGGTGGGATGGTCCGGGCCCGCTCGGATAGCTCGATGGTCATGGTGAGATCGAGAGACGGTCGTCCTCGTCGCCGTCCCCGAATTCGATGCCGCTCTCCTTGTAGGAGTCCATCACGTAGTGGGTGACGGTCTGGGTGATCTCGGGGATCGGCGCGACCTTCTCGCTGATGAACCACGACACCTCGCTCATCGAGTCGCCCTCGACCTCCATCAGGAAGTCGTAGTCACCGCTCATCAGCCGCAGTGTCGTGACTTCCGGGAACTTGGCGATCCGATCGGCGATGTCGCCGTAGCTGGTCTCCCGGTCCAAGGTGACGTTGAGTTCGACCGTCGCACGGACGCGCTCGCGGTCGAGACCGTTCCAGTCGACGACGGCCTGGTAGCCCCGGAGTGCGCCGGCCGCTTCGAGATCCGCGATCGTCTCCTCGACGGCGTCTTCGTCCATGTCCGCCATCCGCGCCAGCTCGGTCGTCGAGTAGCGGGCGTTCTCTCGGAGTAACTCCAGGAGTTCGTCGCGACTGTCCATACACGGGATCCGGCGAGGATGGCCAATAAGGTTTGCTGTCTCATACGGGGCCCAAGCGTGGCGACCGGAGACCGTCGGTTTAAGGTGCCGACTGCCCTACCTGTCGAGCATGCAGCAGGCTAATCACTCGCCCTCCGGCTGGGAGTTCGTCGCGACCAGGGAGGCCGCCGCGTCGCTTATTCGTGCCACAGTCGAGCTCGATCCGGACGAACACGTCACCCGTTCGGAGCTCGCGACGGCGGCCGACGTCCCGATGAAGCGACTATACCTCGAAGACACGGTCTCCGAGCTCGTCGACCTCGGCGTCCTCGAAGCCGTCGACTCCGAGTCCGAGCCCGTCTATACGGTCAACGAGGGGAGCGAGGTCCTCGAAGCCGCGGCCCGCTTCGAGGAGATGGCGACCGAACGGCTCGTCGGGGACTGACGTTGCTCGCCGGTGACTCCACGTTTTTGTATGCCGGGCCAGTAACTGTCATCGACTCATGACTGCACTCGACTCCGAACGCGAGGCCATCGAACGCGGCGAGGTTGCCCCGGACTTCGACCTCCCCGGAACCGACGGCGAGACCCACGCCCTCGCGGACTTCACCGACCACGAGGCCGTGCTGGTGGTGTTTACCTGCAATCACTGCCCGTACGCCGTGGCGAAGTTCGACCCGCTGAACGAACTGGCGGCCGAATACGACGACCTCGCAGTCGTCGGCATCAACGCCAACGATAGCGACGAGTATCCCGATGACTCCTTCGAGAAGATGGTCGAACTCGTCGAGGACGGCACGATCGCCTACGACGCGTACCTCCGTGACGAATCCCAAGATATCGCCCGCGCGTATGGCGCAGTCTGTACGCCCGACCCATTCCTGCTGGAAAACGACGGCGGCGAGTTCCGGCTGGCCTACCACGGCCGGATCGACGATGCGATGAGTCCCGACGCGGAACCGACGACCTTCGAGATGCGAAACGTCGTCGAGGACCTCCTCGCGGGCCGGGAGGTCACCGACGAGTTCCGGCCGTCGCGCGGGTGCAACATCAAGTGGACGGACGGCAGCGTCCGGCCCGAGTGAGCGCCTCCGACCGCGGAAGGTGCCCGACTCCAGACGACGGTCGCCGCCCCGCGGGGCAACGGTTTTCCCGCTGCCCTGTGAGTTGCGGTGTGTGACGCGACGACTTCCGTACGCGCTCGTCTTCCTTGCGGTCGCCAGCGCGAGTTCCGCTCTCGCCGTCGGTCGGATCGGCGTGCCGTGGTTCGACCCGGCCGGGGAAGCCTTGTTCGTCGAGGCGCTGACGATCGTCACGATCCTCTCGGTTGCCTTCGGCGGGTACTGGCTCGTCCTGGCGTATCTCTCGGGCCACGCTGTGGACAAGCGCCGCCGACACGACGCCCGGAACGTCCTTCGACTCACGTTCGGGATCGTGGCGACGGTCGCAACGCTTGGGGCCCTCACCGACCAGTGGGTCGGGATGCTCGTCTCGCTGGGCGTCGTCGGGTTCGCCGTCACCTTCGCCCTCCAGCAGCCCCTGTTCTCGCTGATCGGGTGGTTCTACATCCTCGTCAACCGTCCCTACCAGGTCGGCGACCGGATCGCCATCGAGGACACACGTGGCGATGTCGTCTCGATCGGCTTTTTCGTCACTGAGGTCTGGGAGATCGACGGCGACCTGGTCTCCACGAACCAGCCGTCGGGCCGGATCATCACCGTCCCGAACAGCGTCGTCCTCTCGAGTCACGTCGTCAACTTCTACGGCGAGGGGGTTCCCTACGTCTGGAATGAACTGTCCATCCAGGTGGCCTACGAGACCGATCTCGACTTCGCGACCGAGGTGATGATCGCGGTCGCGGACGAACACCTCGGCGAGGAGATGGCCCAAGAGATCGGGAAGTATCGCGATCGCCTCGCCGAAACGCCCGTCGAACTCGACGTGGTCGAGGAGCCGACAGTCAACGTCAGCCAGGCGGAGTCCTGGGTGGAATTGCGCCTGCGATATCTCGTCCACCCGCGTCGAGGAACCCGCGCTCGCAACGCCATGTACGAGACGATCCTCGATCGATTCAACGAGAATCCCGACCGCGTGGCGTTTCCGGTCAGCCGGAGCCGGTAACGGTCCGCCGACCGTCTCAAAGTGACCGACGCTGTTTTAGCGCACATAGCCCAGGTGTAGCATATGCCAACCGTCCCAGCGTGGATCGAAGACTACGCGATGGTCGTCGGCCCGGAGCCCGACGACGTCATCGAAGAGATGGACGAGTACGCCGCGGCAGAAGGATTCCCGACCGTCGGGCCGGCGGTCGGGGGCTGGCTCGAACAGTTCGCCCGCATGGTCGACGCCGAGTCGGTCTTCGAGTTCGGGTCGGGGTATGGCTATTCGGCGTACTGGTTCGCCCGCGGTCTCGCTGCCGACGGGGAAATCGTCCTCACGGAGGTCGACGAAGACGAGCTGAAACTTGCGAGAGACTATCTCGCGCGCGGGGACTTCGACACGACAATCCACTACGAGCACGGCGACGCCATCGACATCGTCGAGGCGTACGACGGCCCCTTCGACATCGTCCTGATCGACAACGAGAAGACCCGATACCGGGAAGCGTTCGAGGCCGTTCGCGAGAAAGTCGCCTCCGGTGGGATCGTCGTCGCCGACAACGCGATCGCCGGCGGCGGGATCGACGCAGACGCGGTCCGCGAATTATTGACCGGCGAGCGCGAGACGGCAAGCGATACGACCGAGGGGATCGCCTCGTTCGTTCGGGCAATACACGGTGACCCTCGGTTCGCTGGGTCGCTGTTGCCAGTCGGCGAAGGGGTCGTCGTCGCCACTCGGGTCGACTGACCCATCCGATCACGGTGTCGTTCTCGTCGCTGAGAACGACGGGTGCACCACTTATTAGGCAGGGCGGGGAAGGGGAGGGTAACGTTCACTCTATCCATGAGTTTGATGATCGACATTCGGAAGCTCGCGTTGTTCAACAAGATGGCCAAGGAGGGTGGCAACACTGTTGCCGAGCATCTGAGTACGATGACGGGGATGGAAACGGAGATGGAGATCACCAAGATCAACTTCATCGACGTCCCCGACATCAAGACTCACGTCGGCGACAACAAACAGATCGGCATCAGCATCGAGCTGGAAGAGCCGCCCCACGGCCACATCCTCTTTCTCCTGAACGCCGACAGCGCCAAGGATCTCGCTCGCGGCATGATCGGCGACATGGGCGGCAGCGACCCGGAACAGGACGGGTTCACCGAGATGGAACGATCGGCCATCCAGGAGATCGGCAACATCATGACATCGGGCTTCATCGACGGGTGGGCCAACGTCCTGGAGACCACCATCGACATTTCGACGCCGACGTTCACGTACGGCCCGGGAAGCGGGATGGTCGACGAACTCGTCGGCGAGCGTGACTCCGAGATGGCGCTGATGTTCGACTCCCGCGTCCAGGCGCTGGATTCCGACATCGACGTGAAAGTCTACACCTTCCCCGAACTCGACGAACTCGTCGAGTTGATGCAGGAGATCGAAGTCTGAGCGCCAGGACGGTCACTGACTTCCGGAGCGGGCGTCGAAAATGTGACCTTGAAGGCTACTGTGACCTGGAAAGCTACGCACTGGTCCGCCGTGTCATTGTCAGGCCGTGACCGGGGCTCGGGGATCGGCGATTCGGTCGGCATCGAGGCCTTTGTGTCGGAGCTGAGACGCGGTGACACCCGACAGACACGGGATCACGAGGTCAACCGAGAACTCCTCGGCCGCCCGGGCGACTTCCGTGGCCGGATCGCCACGCCGACAGTGCCCATCGACGGCGACGCCCTGGCGCTTGCCTTCCTCTACGAGCGAGCGGAGATGGTCTCGTCCCTCGTCCTCGAAGCATTCGATCAACACTTCGGTGCTGCTCAGGGCCGGCTCCCCGTACCGCTGGGTGTCGACCACGTACAGCGCGTGGACCGTTGCGTCCTTCCGGCGCGCGATATCGAGCGCTCGCCGTAGCCGCTGGCCTGACCGATCCGTGCAGTCCGTCGGAATGAGTATTTCTGTTCCCATACTCCGCTCACTGTATGCACTCTACAACCCCGGAGGGCATATACCTTACGATTAATAATTATAGATTCGGGCACTGCCCGGTCAGCCAGCAGTGAGTCGAATCGTCATCGTGGTGCCACCCTCGGTGTCGAAGGTGAGCGTCCCGTCGTAGGCGTCGACGACCGTCCGGACAACCCAGAGGCCGACACCGGTTCCGTGGTCGAGTTGCGTGATCTCGGCGTCCGCGGCGATCGACGAGAGTTCGTGCTCGGGAATGCCGGACCCCTCGTCGGTGACACTGATTTCCACATCTCCACCGTGTCGCGTCGCACCTACCCGCACCTCCCCACCACCGTGGAGAATAGCGTTCTCGATCGCTTCCGAGAGGGCATCCCCGAGTTTGTCGTCAGCCTCGACAGCCAGTCCGGCAGGGACGTCAGTCTCGATGGTCGCCTCGGGAAACGACTCCCGCAGCTCTTCGACGACGGACTCGATCAAATCGTCGAGATCAACAGCACGCTCGTCGGACGGATCGTGTTCGATCGCGGCCTGGAATTTCCCCAACTTCTCGTTCATCGAGGCAAGCGAGGTCGCTTTCCCGGCAATGGAGTCGGCCATGCCACGGTGGCGGTCGTCGTCGAGTTCCCCGAGCAGTGCCTCGGCGTTGCCAAGCAGGACCTGAGCGTCGTTGCGGAGGTTGTGCCGGACGATGCGGTTGAGGACAGCCAGCTTCTGTCGCTCCCGGGCCAGCTCACCGACTCTGATCCGTCGGACGTCGTTGACGCCGATCAGCACGTGTGCGACGGCGCTGACACCGAGGACGTCTGCAACGACGACGGGTGGCAACGACACCGACGGGCTGGCGCTGACCAGGGCGAGGACGATACCGAGAACGACAACGCCGAGCGCGTTCCAGCCCGCGACACGGAGGACGTGATCGGTCCGGAGTGCGTCGAGGACGACAAGTGCCGCGCCGGCCGCGACCAGTGTGAGTCCGACGACGAGGGCGATGCCGACCAGTGCGACGTCGTACAGCGAGACCGCGCCGTTCCAGACGACCGATAGCGCGATGGCGAAGACCAACACGCCGGTCGCGCTCACCGACGCCCCGCTGCCGAGACGGATGAAATCCATAGCGATTGATTGAACGGACATCTGGATAACTGTGACGCCGAGGTCACGCACGTGGTGAGCCCACGCGCGCACTCGCCGTCAGAACACTCATGGCTGTGTCACACTGATCCAGCCCATGGCGCAGATTCGATACGGGATCGTCGGCTGTGGCGGGATCGGGGCGACACACGCCGAGGCCGTCAGGTCAGCCGACGGTGCAACGCTCGTGGCCTGTGCGAACCGGTCGAAAGCGGGTGCGCGCGTGTTCGCCGACGACCACGGCCTCGACGCCTGGTACACCAGTGTGACGGCGATGATCGAGGACAGCGACCTCGACGCCGTCAGTGTTTGCACACCGAGTGGGACCCACGCGGACGTCACGATCGAGGCCGCCCAGGCCGGCGCGGACGTCCTCTGTGAGAAGCCACTGGACGTCTACGCCGACCGAATGGATCGGATGATCGACGCATGTGAGGCGGCCGACGTCACACTGGCCGGCGTCTTCCAGGAGCGGTTTCAGCCCGCCACGCGACGGGCCAAAGCGGCGATCGACGCCGGCGAACTCGGCCAACCGGTGCTGGGCGACGCCCAGGTCAAGTGGTTCCGCCCGCAGGCGTACTACGACGACGCGACGTGGAAGGGGACGCGCGACCTGGACGGCGGTGTCCTCATGAGTCAGGCGATCCACACGATCGACCGGTTGCAGTGGCTCGTGGGCGGGATCGAATCGGTGCGGGCCGTGACCGACTCGCACGACCGCGATCTCGCGGCGGGGTGTGAAACGACGGCCGCGCTGGCCGTCCGGTTCGAGAACGGCGCGCTGGGGACCATCTCGGCGACGACGGCGACGAAAGGTGGCGACGATCGGATCGAGATCAACGGGACCGAGGGCTCGATCGCGCTCGCCGGTGGAGACATCGTCGCTTTCGAGGTCGGCACGGGCGAACAGACCCACTACGGGGCAGAGACGACAGCCATCGACGAAGACGTCGAGTCACTCGAATGGGGGGCCGGACACGTTCGCGGGGTGGCCGACTTCGTTGAAGCCGTTCGTGAGAATCGCGAGCCGGCCGTCCCGGGCAGGGAAGCCAGACGGGCGGTCGACGTGATTCTCGCCGCCGAAGCCGCCGCACGACGCGAGGCGACGGTTTCCGTCGACGCCGTTCGGTCGGGCCAGGTTCCGGAAGCCACCACACCCGACGGCTGAGGGGCCCGCCAGCCCGAGAGCGCCTGACCGGCGCGAACCTGTCAGATTTGGGTATGTTCCGAGGGCGCAGTCGTGTTCGGAGCCGAGTTCTTGCCGTCACGAGGCCCGTTTTACGGTCACCGCCAGTGGCTTCGGGACCATCTCGTAATTCTCACGTGGGAATTATCACAATTATTCCAGAATTGACACAACAGAAACCCTTTTGGTGAGTCCACCCCAGAAACGAATACGGCACCACCTGGGGCCGATGATTTACCAATGACAGACACCGAACTCATCTGGCGAATTGCGGGCGGGTCCGGAGACGGGATCGCCTCGACGAGTCAGAACTTCGCCAAAGCCCTGATGCGAGCGGGGCTCAACATTTTCACACACCGCCACTATCCATCGCGGATTCGCGGTGGTCACACGTACGTCGAAGTACGGGCCAAAGACGAGGAAGTCACCTCGCGCGGTGACGGGTATAACTTCCTGCTGTCGCTTGGCGACAGTTTCGCCCGGAACCCCGCGGAGGACGCCTACTACGGCAACGAGGAACGCAAACCGCTCGGAGAGAACCTCGATGAACTCCGGGAGGGCGGGGTCATCGTCTACGACACCGGACTCTTCGACGAGGACGAGGTCGCCGAGTTGAACCTCGAGGAACGGGCCGAAGAGAACAACTGGCACGTGTATCCGGTCAACCTCCGGGAGATCGCCCGTGAGCATGGCCGTGACGTCATGCGGAACACGGCCGGGGTCGGCATCACCGCCGCCCTGCTGGGGATGGACGTCTCCTACTTCGAGGAGCTCATCACCCAGAACATGTCCGGCGACATCCAGGAGGACAACCTGAACGTCCTCGCCGACGCCTACGAACAGGCCCAGGAGTTCGAGTTCACCCACGACCTCGAAGTCCCGACGGGCGAGAACGAAAAGGAGCTGGCGCTGATGAACGGCTCCCAGTCGATCGCCTACGGCGCGATCGACGAGGGCTGTCGGTTCATCGCCGGCTACCCCATGACGCCCTGGACCGAAGTGTTCACGATCATGTCCCAGCACATGGGTAAGTTCGGGGGCGTCTCCGAACAGGTCGAAGACGAGATCGCCGCCGCCGCGATGGCGCTCGGTGCGAGCCACGCCGGCGTCAAGGCGATGTCCGGCTCCTCGGGCGGCGGGTTCGCGCTGATGTCCGAGCCCCTCGGCCTCGCCGAGATGACCGAGACGCCGATCGTCCTGCTCGAAGCGATGCGGGCCGGTCCGTCGACCGGGATGCCCACCAAACCCGAACAGGGCGACCTCGAACACGTCCTGTATACGAGCCAGGGCGACTCCGCCCGCGTCGTCTTCGCGCCGGCGGGCGTCAAGGAGGCATACGAACAGACCCGGACAGCCTTCGAGATCGCCTACGACTACCAGATCCCGGCGATCGTCGTCTACGACCAGAAGATCGAGGGTGAACTCCGGTCGGTTCCGGTCGATCTCTTCGATCGAGAGCCCAACCCCGACCTCGGGAAGGTCCTCTCCGAAGAGGAGATCAAGGAAGCGGCCCACCACGAGTCGGGCGCGTTCCAGCGCTTCGACCCGAACGCCGAGGACGGCGTCAGTCCGCGGACTGTCCCCGGCCAGAAGGGCGGTCGCCACCTCACGTCGGGTAACGAGACCAACGATTACGGGCACATCGACGAGGACCCGGACAACCGGGTCGCCCACATGTCCCGTCGGCTCGAGAAACTCGAGACCATTCGCGGCGATCTCGACGAGGGCGAGACCAACCAGGCGTATCGCGGCCCCGAGGACGCCCGCTACGGGATCGTCACGTGGGGCAGCCAGCAGGGCACGGTCTTCGAGGCGGTCGACCGCCTCAACGACGAAGGCCACTCGGTGAAGGCCATCGGCGTCAGCGACCTCATGCCCTACCCCGAGGCCGAAATGACCGAATTCTTAGAGAGCGTCGAGGAGGCGATCGTCGTCGAGATGAACGCCAGCGGGCAGTTCAAGGGGCTGACCCAGAAGGAACTCGGTCGCTTCGGCGACAAACTCTCGAGTCTCCTGAAATACAACGGCAATCCGTTCGAGCCGGCCGAGATCGTCGAGGGCTTTGAAGCCAGCATCGACGAGGAGACCGACCTCCCCGGCAATTCGACCACGTTCGTCCCAGCGGCAGGTGACTAATCATGAGTGCATTCAGCGCAATCGGCGAGGATCGCGAGATAGACAGCGAGGAGTATACCCCCGGCATCGAGCCGCAGGCCACCTGGTGTCCCGGCTGTGGGGACTTCAGCGTCCTCAAGGCGCTCAAGCAGGCGATGCCCGAAGTCGGCCGCACGCCCGAGGAAGTCCTGACGGTCACCGGGATCGGCTGTTCGAGCAAGCTCAATTCGTACTTCGATTCCTACGGCTTCCACTCGATCCACGGCCGATCGCTCCCGATCGCCCGGGCCGCCAAACTCGCCAACCCCGATCTCGAAGTGATCGCGGCCGGCGGCGACGGTGACGGCTACGGCATCGGTGGCAACCACTTCATGCACACGGCCCGGGAGAACCACGACATGACCTACATCGTGTTCAACAACGAGATCTTCGGGCTGACGAAGGGCCAGACGTCCCCGACCAGCCCGAAGGGTCACAAGTCCAAGACCCAGCCCCACGGCAGCGCCAAGTCCCCGATCCGGCCGCTGAGCCTGGCGCTGACGTCCGGTGCGTCCTACATCGCCCGGACGGCCGCAGTCAACCCCAACCAGGCCAAGGAGATCCTCGTGGAGGCGATCGAACACGACGGGTTCGCCCACGTCGACTTCCTCACGCAGTGTCCGACCTGGAACAAGGACGCAAAGCAGTACGTCCCCTACACTGACGTTCAGGACTCCGATGACTACGACTTCGACATCACCGACCGCCGGGAAGCCGGCGAGATGATGCACGAGGTCGAGGACAAACTCTACGAGGGCGAGATCCTCACCGGTCGGTTCTACGTCGACGACGATCGACCGTCCTACACCGAGGAGAAGCAGGCGATCGGCGAAATGCCGGAGGAGCCACTGGCCGAGAAGTACTTCGACGCGGACGCCGAGTGGGATCGGAGCTACGATCTCCTCGAACGCCACACGTAACGCCACTCACTGCCGTCGACCGACCGGCCCCCTCGTCCGAAGCCGGATACTTCTTTCACGTTCGGAAGATATTTTTCGACGTAACGGAAAGGAACATGCATGAGCGCCGAAGCGACGGAAGAGCGCATTCTCGACGTTCTCGAGGAGGACGCGCAGGCCTCCTACGCCGAGATTGCTGACCAGGTGGGTGTATCGAAGCCGACTGTCCGAAAGTATATCGAGCAACTCGAAGCGGAAGGCGTCATCGTGGGTTACTCGGCGGACATCGACCCAAAGAAACTCCCCGGCGAAACCATCGCCATCGTCGGCGTCGACGTCGAAAGCGAAGCGTACGTCGATGTCTCGCGGGCACTGAAAGACGTTGCAGCCATCGAAGCGTTGTACACGTCGAGTGGGGATCATACGCTGATGGCCGAGATGCGCGCGCCGGATGGGGACGCGCTCGGTGACGTCATCAACGAGGAGATCGGCTCGCTCGATGGCGTTGCTGCCGTCCATCCGTCGTTTCTGCAGGAGCGATTGAAGTAGACTGTTCGAGCTGAAATACACTGAGCCAGCCGCTCTGTCTCGATATTCGATCCAATAGGGGGCAATGTCGCCTCTTCACGGACGTTCACGTTGGACAGCGTACACGTCACGGTCGTGCGTACAACATGAACGAAGATGAAGATATTGAATTGGAAGCCCGATTGCCCGATCAGGACTACTATCGACCGGCGGCGAAGTTCGTCGGACAGGCGAACGTCACCGACCCCGACGTGTATGACCGGTTCGACGAGTTTCCCGACGGGTTCAGTGAGTACGCCGAGTTGCTCACCTGGGAGGAGCGCTGGGACGAGACGTTCGACGGGAGTGACCCGCCGTTCTTCGAGTGGTTCGTCGGCGGTTCGCTGAACGCCTCGGTCAACTGTGTGGACCGACACCTCGCAGAGCGAAAGAACCAGGCGGCACTCATCTGGGAAGGCGAAGGCGGGGAACAGCGCACGATCACGTATCAGGATCTCCACCGGCAAGTGAACGAAATGGCGGCGGTCCTGCGTGAGGTAGGCGTCGAGGAGGACGACGTGGTCACGCTGCACCTCCCGATGGTCCCGGCGTTGCCAATCACGATGCTCGCGTGTGCCCGGATCGGTGCCGTCCACTCGGTCGTCTTCGCGGGTTTCTCGGCGAACGCGCTGGCGGACCGCCTCGTCGACGCAGATAGTGACGTTGTCGTCTCGATCGACGGGTATTATCGACGCGGCGAGTGGCTCGATCACAAGGCGAAGGCCGACGAGGCGGTCGAGGCTGAGGAAACCAGCGTCGAAACGGCACTGCTGTGGTCGCGTCACGACGAGCTTCACGAGGGTGTCGAACTCACCGGCGAGGACCCGTACGTCCTCGTCGACGATGTTCTCGCGGGGAAACAGGGTGCGCACGTCGAACCCGTCGCCCGCGACGCCGAGGACCCCCTCTTTTTGATGTATACCTCGGGCACGACGGGCAAGCCCAAGGGGTGTCAACATCGCACGGGCGGCTACCTGGCCTACGCCGCGGGCACCTCGAAGTACGTCCTCGACATCAAGACGACGGACACCTACTGGTGTGCGGCGGACATCGGCTGGATCACCGGCCACTCCTACATCGTCTACGGCCCGCTCGCCCTGGGAACGACGAGCGTCATGTACGAGGGGACACCGGACTATCCAGACCGCTCGCGGCTCTGGGAGATCGCCGAGCGCTACGACGTCGACATCTTCCACACCTCGCCGACAGCGATCCGGCAGTTCATGAAGTGGGGCGAGGAGCACCTCGCGGGCCATGACTTCGACTTCCGGCACCTCACGACCGTCGGCGAACCGATCCAGCCCGAAGCCTGGCAGTGGTACTACGACCATGTCGGCGACGAGGATGCGGTCATCGTCGACACGTGGTGGCAGACCGAGACCGGCGGCCACCTCATCACCAACCTCCCAGCCCTCGAGGACATGAAACCGGGCAGTGCAGGCCGCCCCTGTCCCGGGATCGAACCGGCACTCTACGAGGACGACGGCACGGAGATCGAAGCGGCGAGTGGTCGGGCCGGCAACCTCGTGATCGAGCGCCCCTGGCCGGGGATGCTCCAGACGGTCTACGGCGACGACGACCGGTTCATCGACGAGTACTGGCGGCGCTTCTCGGATACCGACAGCGACGACTGGCGCGACTGGGTGTACAAGACCGGCGACGGGGCCGTCCACGGCCAGGACGGCTACTATCGCGTCCTCGGCCGGCTCGACGACGTCATGAACGTCGCCGGCCATCGCCTCGGGACGATGGAACTGGAAAGCGCCGTCGCCGAGGTCGAGGCGATCGCCGAGGCCGCCGTCGTCGCCCGCGAGGACCGAGAGCGAGGACACGTCCCGGACGTCTACGTCGTGCTCAGAGACGGCGTCGAGGCCAGCGACGACGTCCGAGAGCAGGTCATCGCGTCCGTCGAGGACGAGATCGGCGCGTTCGCCCGCCCCGATCGCGTCCTGTTTGTCTCGGACCTCCCCAAAACGCGCTCGGGGAAGATCATGCGTCGCGTCCTCGAAAACATCTCGAACAAGGAGGACCTCGGCGATACGACGACGCTCCGTGACCCGTCCGTCCCGGATCAGATCCGCGAGCAAGTCCAGACCAACGGTGGCGAGTCCCCACGCTCGTAGCCACAGTGGGATTCATCGCCAGAATAGCCACCGCGGGACCCCGTCGCCAGAATGGCCATAGCGGGACTCCATCGCCGGAACTCGAAGATCCCACATCCAGAAATCAAGTGAACCGATGAGACAGGGGTTTTAGGTTCCCTGGCCCGATGGTCGGGACATGCGCACCCGGCTGGTGGTGGGATCGGGGTCGATCGCACGCGCCGTCATCGACTCGCTGTGTGAACGACCCGGCCGTCTGCTGGTCACGGGCTCCGACGAGCGAGGGAATTCGCTCCGTGAGAACGGCGATGTCGAGGTGGTTGCTGTCGATCCGACGGTACACTCACAGCTCGCTGAGGTCGAGGCGGACGTCGAGACAGTCGTCGTTGCGAGCGACAATCCCGCCGAAAATCTGGTCGTGGCACGGGCGGCCCGTCGGGCGTTTCCGTCGGCCTATCTTCTGGTATACGCTGGCACGACCGTGCAGGATCACCGGCCCGAACAGCGTGTGGAGAGACTCGCCGAGCTTCGGTCTGTCGCCGACCGGGTCGTCGACCCCGGCACGGTCTTGGACTCCTATCTCGAGGATCGGATCGGGACGGGCGGGATTTCGATCCACGAATTCAGACGGGTCCTCGAAGACGTCGATGGAACGCTTGCGGTCGTCATGCACGACAATCCCGATCCGGACGCCATCGCGAGCGCCATCGCGCTGGTGCAGATTGCCGAGCGGCTGGGGTGTTCGGCCGAAGCCTGTTATTATGGGTCGATCAACCACCAGCAAAACCGTGCGTTCGTCAACCTGCTCGATCTCGATCTGACGTCCCTAGAGCCCGACGCCGACCTCGATGTGTACGGCGGGTTCGCGCTTGTCGATCACGCCCGGCCCGGGGTGAACGACGGGCTTCCCGGGGACACAGCCGTCGACATCGTGATCGATCACCATCCCCCACGGGGGCCAGTCACCGCTGCGTTCACCGACCTCCGGAGTGACGTCGGCGCGACGAGCACGCTGCTGGTGGACTATCTCAGACGCTTTGACGTCGACGTCGAGGAGACGGTCGCGACGGCACTGCTGTTCGGGATCCGCGTTGACACGAACGAGTTCAGCCGCGAGGTTTCGGTCGCGGATTTCGAGGCCGGTGCGTTCCTGCTCCGAGAGGCGGACCTGGGGATGCTTGAACGGATCGAGGACCCGAGCATGAGTTCGGACACCTTCGAGACGATCGCCGACGCGATCCACAACCGGGACCGCCACGGAACCGTGCTTTTGAGCGGCGTTGGCGAGTTACGGGACCGGGACACACTCGCACAGGCCGCAGATCGATTGCTCGCCATGGACGGCGTGACGACCACGCTGGTGTACGGCATCAACGCCGGCACGATCTATATTTCGGCCCGGTCGCGTGGGACGGATCTCGACCTCGGCGAAACGCTGCGAGCCGCGTTCGGGCAGATCGGCAGTGCTGGCGGCCACGCCGACATGGCCGGCGCACAGCTCGATCTCGGGGTCATGGAGACGATCAGCGACGACGATGATCTCGAAGCGATCGTCGAGGAGATCGTCACGGACCGATTCCTGGACGCGATGGAGGTCTATCCGTCCCAGCTACCGTCTGAATCATACGGAGAGGGCACAGAACTGCCAGATGACGCCGCACCAGTGTCTCCCCAACTCGGCAGCGGCCGTCGGAACGGCGTGGCTGAGAACCGGGCCGAGGACACTGTCGATCGGTATCGGGTGGACGACACCGACGGGGAAACAGAAACCCGCTCCACTGGTGATTCGGACACCGTTGGCGACGACAACGACGGGACGTGACGCGGTTGCCAACGAGGGATTTTTACCTGCGGACCTCTCACCGATAGTGATGGCCAGTTCCGAGGAGTCTTTGACTGTCGAGGACTACATGACCCACGAGGTCTCGACGGTCGCGCCGGACGACACAGTCGCGGATGTCGCGAGTCGGATCGCGGACAGCGGTGGTCACACCGGGTTCCCGGTCTGCCACGATCGAGACGTACAGGGATTCGTGAGCGCGAGCGACCTCCTGCTCGTCGATGATGACCTGCCGGTCACCGAGGTGATGTCGACGGATCTGATGGTGGCCCATCCCGACATGGATCTCGACGACGTGGCACGGGTCATCCTCCGGTCGGGGATCCAGCGGCTCCCCGTCCTCGACGACGACGGCCAACTTATCGGGATCATCTCGAACGCCGACGTCATCCGGAGTCAGATCGAACGGGCGACGCCCGACAAGGTCGAGCAGCTCCTGGACACCATCGAGGACGTCCACGACGTCGAAGCGCGCCAGGAGCGCCGCGTCGTCGATCTCGGCGACCTCACGCCGACCCAGACGAAGGTCTACGGCGACGAGCTCGAGGGCCGGATGTACGAACTCGAACGCGGCCTGGCCGAACCCCTGGTCGTGATCGACAACGCCGGGGACCTCCTGCTGGCGGACGGCCACCACCGGACCACGGCGGCCGCCGAACTCGGCATCGAAGAGATGGACGCCTACGTCATCGTCGTCGAGGAACCCGTCGACTTGGAGATGGCCAAGACCGCGACCGAGGAAGATCTGCAGTCGATCGACGACATCACGATCGTCGACTATGCGCGCCACCCGCTCGTCGAATCGACCCAACGCGAGACGGGCAGCGAGTGACACACTCACCGCCTACGGGTCGCAGTAGTGATCGCGCAGCACCGAGAACGCACGCTTCTTTCGACCGTGTTCGTCGAGGAGCCCTTTGCGATTGTAGCCCCGCTGGTGTGGATTCATCCGGCGGGGGCTCTTGAAGTCAAAGAGGATCCACGGAGTTGTCCCGACGATCTGCTCGACGCTCTCGATCGCTTCGAGCGATTCGCGATAGTAGGCAGCCTGGAACTCCTCCGTCCAGCGGTCGTCCTCGTCGCCGTGATTGCCCCACTTTGCCCCCGCGCCCGTTTCCGAGACGATGACCGGCGGGCCCGTCGGATCGTCGACGAACGAACGCACGCCATCCGCCTCGCCACCGTACCAGCCGTAGTACTCGTTGATGCCAACGACGTCGAGATGCTCGACCAGCGGGTCGAGCAACACCAGCCCGTCGTCGGTCTCGTCGAACCAGCACGCCGCAGTGACGAGCCGGGTGTCATCGAGTTCCCGAACGTGGGCGACCATCTCGGGGAGGACGCGATTTCGGACCTCGTCCTCGGGGTCAGTCTCGTTGGCGATCGACCACAGCGCGACCGACGGCCGGTTCCAGTCACGCTGGATCAACTCGCGGAGTTGCTGGCGATACAGCGCCTGGACGCCTTCGTCGGCGAAATCGATGTCCCAGTAGGCCGGAACCTCCTCCCAGAGCAGGATCCCCTCCTCGTCGGCCCGGCGGGCCATCGCCGCCGTGTGTGGATAATGGGCGAGCCGAACGAAGTTACAGCCGAGTTCAGCCACCCACTCGAACCGCTGATCGATATCGCCGGGAGTCAGCGCCCGCCCGCGTCCGGCGGCCTCTTCGTGCATCGAGATCCCACGGACGTCGATCGACTCACCGTTGACCAAAATGTCGCTGCCCTCGACGTCGACCGCACGAAAGCCGGTCCGTACTTCGACGGCGTCACTCTCCGATTCGACGCAAACGTCGTAAAGCCGCGGGCCGTCGGGGTGCCACAGCTCGACGTCGTCCCGGTCGGCCGTGATCTCGCCGGTGAGTCGGGTGAGCGCGCCATCTGAATCGTCTGGTTCGAGCGGGGCCTCTGCACCCAGGCCCGGTATCGCCGCGTGGACATCGCCCGGTTCCGGCCCGTCGATCCAGGCGGTGATCGACGCCGTCACAGTCTCGTCGACGCTGGTCTCGACTTTCACGTTCCGAACGAACGTCTCCGGGGTGGCGACGAGATCCACGGACCGAAAGATCCCGCCGAAGTTGAACCAGTCGGTCTGCATGCCTGGGATTCCATCCTCGCGTCGTTCGTTATCGACACCGACGACCAGAAGGTTGTCTTCGCGAGATACCGCGTCGGTGATCTCGACGGAAAATGGGGTGTATCCTCCCTCGTGGGTCAGGAGGTGCTCGCCGTTCAACCAGACGTCGGCCTCGTAGTTGACCGCGCCAAAGCGCAGGAAGAGCCGGTTGCCGTTGTCCTCCCGGTCGAAGCGTCTGGTGTGCCAGACCATCCCCTCGTAGTACTCGAACCCCGGGAGCTGCTCGCCGACGCAGCCCGGCACCTCGACCGGGAACCCGTCATCGACGTCGTAATCGGCGGGTTCGTGCGGGTCTTCCAGGAGGGGAACGTCCCGGTCGTCGAACCACCCGTCCTGGAACGAGCGGTAGGGGTCCGGGATCGCCTGCCAGGTCCCGTCGAGTGTGGTCGTTTCGCGGCTCTCGGTGTGGAGATACATACTCCAGTATGATCCCGGACACAGAACTTGATGGTTTCGACGGGGGATGACTGTCGAGGACGGTTCCCCAAAGCGAACGCTGAAGCATCTCAGGCCGCACGGTTTGCGGTATCGCTCGAAGGAGACCAGTTGATCAGCCCCCTTGCTGACATCGACTGATCGATATCGACGCGAGGCAAGTGAGTTACCATCACATGGAAATCACAAATCAGTGGAAACATACGACTCGATATAGAAGCACCAGCGTAGGAATGAATAGTGGGTTTGGGATATCGCGTAACTCGCTCATCTGGTCTCTCATTTTCGTCGTCATGGCGGGTCCGCTCGTCGCGATCACGCTCATCATGATACCGCAGGTCGAAGGGGTGTCCGACCTGCCGTTGGTCATCTTCTTCGGGTCGTTGGCAATCATCGCTGTCGTTGGCGTATGGCGAAAGCTAACCGACAGGGACGACGAGCATCCCCGGACCGCGGCGGATGTCGCGTACAATCCGCTCTCGCCAGGAGAGATGGCCAAAGACAACTGGCGAAAGGCAATTCGGCGCATACCCGGCGACGAGGACGACGACTGATCGCTCCTCACTCAAGGCGTTCGGCGTACTGATAATCGGCGTCCCGGGCCTCAGGGGCTTCGCCATCAAGGGTAATGATCCACCCATCCAGCACAGTCGGATCGGCGATGGCGTTCGTGACGGTGGTCCGCACGTCGAGAATGTCAACGCCGTAGTAGTCGCGCGGAACGTCCTGCAGATACTGCAGGGCTGTCTCGAAAAGACTCCGCATGCCATCGTCATTCTCAAAGTCGTCGTGTTTGTACGCGCCAGCGGCAACCTGGACCATCCCGTGTAAAAAGGCGCTTTCAGTCGTTCCACGCCCGTAATTATACCACTCGTCCTCGAAGCAGTCATGCGATTCGTGGAACGCGCCGTCGTTGTACAGCGCGACGCCGTGGACGACCGCACGCCGGAGGGTCGCGTGCTCCCACTGCTCGGCGTCGGGGTCCCACCCCGTCGGCGACCCCGCCGGCGGGCCGACGCTGTCGTCGCGCGTGTGCTCGTCCATCACCCGGTCAAACGTCGCACGAACAAGTAATTCCGTCGGCTGTGACAACTCCCAACGACCGCCGCCGTCCCCGATCGAAACCGGGCCATTTAACCCCCAGAACGGACTGGATTCGGATGCGTGCGAGGGTAGCCAAGCCTGGAAACGGCGGCGGACTCAAGATCCGCTCCCGTAGGGGTCCATGCGTTCAAATCGCATCCCTCGCACTGCTGGGCCCACGCGGCCCACCCAACAGTGCAGGAAGATCGTCCCTCTCGGGGGCCATCTTCCCTCGCAAAACTTCTCTGAGAACGCGTACTCGAAGAGACACGCAAATTTACGGCCTCCGTCAGCTATCTTTCTATTATTAAATATCGAAGAGAAAGTACAACAGCTACTAGTAGCGTGGTGTGGTACGTATTGGTATAGTCAGTGGTTCGGCACGGATACCCGTCAGTGCGGACCACGACAGGATGATTCACAATGGCTTTCACAGACACCGGCGACACGACGACAGACCGTATCGAGACCCTGATCGACCGACTCACGCTCGAAGAGAAGATCGACCTTGTTCACGGTGATGTCGATCCTGCTGGACTCGCGACGGGGTATCTCCCGGGCGTCGACCGACTCAACGTGCCGTCGCTCTCGATGGTCGACGGCCCGATGGGCGTCCGGGACGTGACGGCGACGGCGTTCCCGGCGTCGATCGCGCTCGCTGCCGCCTGGGACACCGAACTGGCATACGAGCAGGGCGAGGCACTCGGTCGGGAGACGCTGGGTGCCGACCAGGACGTGTTGCTCGCACCCGGTTTCAACATCGTTCGGGTTCCCCAGTGCGGTCGGACGTTCGAATACTACAGCGAAGACCCGTATCTCTCGAGTCGGTTGGCGGTCGACGCCGTCGAGGGGGTTCAGGACGCCGGCACGATCGCCACCGCGAAGCATTTCGTCGCCAACAACCAGGAACAGGACCGCCACGAAGTGAGTGCGGAAGTGGGCGAGCGAGCGCTTCGTGAGATCTATCTGCCGGCCTTTGAGGCGGCAGTGACAGAAGCCGACGTGGGTTCGGTGATGGCTGCCTACAACCGGATCAACGGCACGTACGCGACCGAACACGAGTGGCTGCTGACCGACGTTCTCAAAGACGAGTGGGGCTTTTCGGGATACGTCGTCAGCGACTGGTGGGCGACGAGTGACGGCGTCGCCGCCGCGAACGCCGGCCTCGACGTCGACATGCCAGGGGTTCCCGTGACCGAGTGGCACGCCGAATCGAGTGTCCTCCATGACGTCATCGAGCAACTTCCGGACGGGCTGCCGAAGGGGACCATCGCCAGACTCGTCTCGACGCCGTGGTTGCCCGAGAACGTCAATCCGAACCTCTTCGATCGGAGCCCCTTCGAATCGGAACTCCGGAAGGCGGTCGAGCGGGGGCAAGTCGCCGAGTCGACGCTCGACGGGAAGATCAGGCGCGTCTTCGGGCAGATGGAGCGTTTCGGGCTGTTCGACGACGACCAGCCTGCGGGTGCGGTCGACGAACCGGCCCATTACGACCTTTCGCGACGCGTCGCTGAACGCGGAGCGGTCCTCCTTCAGAACGACGGCGAGGTGCTGCCGCTGTCGCCCGATGTCGACTCGATCGCCGTGATCGGCCCGAACGCCGACACGGCCAAGATCGGCGGTGGCGGGAGCTCGGAGGTCACACCGGCGTCGACCGTCAGTCCCGTTGCAGGCATCCGTGAACGCGTCGACGGCGACACGCGCGTCGCGTTCGCCCGCGGGACTGAACGGGTCGAGGATTCGCACGACGATTCGGGGTCGATACTCGATCTCTCGCTGTCGGCCTCGGGGACGCCGGCGGTCGACGACGTGCTCGGCGACGACGAGGCCCCCGAGATCGACGACGCCGTCGTCGCCGCTCGGCAGGCGGATGTCGCCGTCGTGGTTGTTCAGGACGACGCGACCGAGGGCGACGATCGATCGCTGTGGCTGCCGGGCGATCAGGACCGACTCGTCGCAGCCGTCGCTGACGCGGCCGAACGGACCGTCGTCGTCTGTAACACCGGTGGGCCGATCCGGATGCCCTGGGCCGGCGACGTGGACGCCATCGTCGAGATGTGGTACCCTGGCCAGGAGGACGGACACGCCACGGCGGCGATCCTGTTCGGCGACAGCGACCCAAGTGGCCGGCTACCGGTCACGTTCGGTCGTCGACTCGACGACTATCCGGCGTCGACCGAGGAGCGATACCCCGGGAGAGGGCTCGAAGCCGAATACGATGAAGGCGTTTTCGTCGGCTATCGTCACTTCGACGCCGAGGGGATCGAACCCCAGTTCGCGTTCGGTCACGGCCTGAGCTACACTGACTTCGACTACACCGACGTGACAGTCGAGAATAGTGGCGACCCGGAAGCCACGGTGGAAGTGACCGTCGAGAACGTCGGCGACCGTCCAGGCAGAGACGTCGTGCAGGTGTATCTCGGTCCCGCGGACGCTCCGCTCGAACGGCCGCCGAAAGCCCTTGCCGGCTTCGAGACCGTCGCGCTGGATGCGGGCGAGACAGCCACGGTCACGCTGGATATTGATTCGCGTGCGTTCGCGTACTACGACGTCGAGGCGGGCGAGTGGACCGCGGCGGACGGGGACTACACTGTCCTCGTCGGTCGGTCATCTCGCGATATCGTCGCCGAACGGACAGTCACCGTCGAGGAGACGATACTCGTCGAATAGCGAGCAAGGGCCCAACACCGGCAATCGCCCGAGGAAACCGGCGAACCGTTTCCCGGGGACAACAACTATGATAGTCCGGGCCGTCGTGTGGCAGTATGGCGCAAACGTACGACCGAGGAGCCGTCGAGGACTTCGGCCGGTGGCGGGAGTTCTCGGCCGGGATGTGGGCCTGGGTGCTCCACAAGTTCACCGGCTGGGTTCTCGTCGGGTACCTGTTCACACACATCGCCGTGTTGAGTACGGCGACAGGTGGTGCTACCCTTTACAATGATACGCTGGGAGGGCTGGAAGCGCTGGCGATCGTGCGGTTGCTCGAAGTCGGCTTGCTAGCCGTCGCCGTCTTCCACATCCTGAACGGGATCCGGCTCCTGTTCATCGATCTCGGACTCGGGCTCGACCGGCAGGATCAGAGTTTCTACGCGTCGCTGGTGATCACTGGCGCGATCGCCGTCGCCAGCGTCCCGACGTTCCTCGGAGGACTGTAATCCATGGCTGAATACTACTCTTCGTTCGAGTCCGGTGGCACACGGTGGTTCCTTCAGCGCGTGACTGCCGTCATTCTGATCGGGACTCTTGCCTTTCACTTCTTCCTCTTGCACTTCGTCAACCACGCTGCGGACATCAATTTCGCCGGGACGCAGGCCCGGATGAGCCAGGTTGGCTACTTTACGACGATGGTCGTCTTTCTGGTGACAGCGACGTTCCACGGTGTCAACGGCATCTACAACGCGCTGGTCAACCAGGGACTCTCGGGCACACCGAAACGCGTCGCGAAATACGGGCTTACGATCGCCGGGTTGCTGTTGATCGGACAGGGAATCCGGGTCGCACTCGCAATGGCAGGGATTTCACTATGAGCACAGATCCAGACGCCGAGACAGGAGTCGACGCCGAATCGACGACCGACGCGGACGTCGAGTCCAGTACCGACACCGACGCCGAATCCGAGCCGGCCGTTCCCGAACCGGATATCTCGTCCCATCAGCAACGCCGGATGGACGAAAAGCACGAGGGGATGGCCGAACGAGACGCCGAGGCAGCGGCGGCCGCCGAGGCCGATGGGGAGACGACCCACCTCAGGATTTTCCGATATGACCCCGAAGTCGAGGGAAAGACCGAGCCTCGATTCGACGACTTTCAGGTCCCCTACGAGCAGGGGATGACTGTCCTCGACGCGCTGATCTACGCACGAGACCACTACGACTCGACGCTCACCTTTCGGCACTCCTGCCAGCAGGGCGTCTGTGGGTCGGACGCGCTGTTCGTCAACGGCTCGCAGTACCTGGGATGTAAGACTCAGTTGAACGAGTTCGACGAACCGGTCCGGATCGAACCGCTGCCCCACCAGGACGTCGTCAAGGACCTGGTGGTCGACATGCAGCACTTCTACGACCAGATGGACGCCGTCGAGCCGTATTTCGAGCCCGACGAGTTACCCGAGGACGACCTCGAGGAACAACGCCAGACCCGGGAGAACCGCGAGAAGATCAAACTCTCGACGCGGTGCATCCAGTGTGGTGCGTGCATGTCCTCGTGCAATATCGCAGCCGGTGACAACGAGTACCTCGGCCCGGCAGCACTCAACAAGGCCTACCGATTCGTCATGGACGAGCGGGAGGGCGAGCAACGCCGCGAGGAACGACTCGAGATCGTCGAGGACGAACACGGCGTCTGGCGATGCCAGACCCAGTTCTCCTGTACCGAAGTCTGTCCGAAGGACATTCCGCTGACCGAACATATTCAGGAACTCAAGCGTGAAGCCGTCAAAGAAGACATCAAATTCTGGTGATACTATGCACGAACACGACGTCATCGTCGTCGGTGCGGGCGGCGCAGGGCTCCGGGCAGCCATCGCGGCCGCGGAGGAGGGAGCCGACGTGGCCATCGTCACGAAACTCCACCCGGTTCGCAGCCATACCGGTGCCGCGGAGGGCGGGATCAACGCAGCGCTCCAGGACGAGGACTCCTGGGAGGATCACGCCTATGACACCATGAAGGGGTCGGACTTCCTCGGGGACGCACCGGCGATCGAGACGCTCGCGAGCGACGCGCCGGAAGACGTTATCCAGCTCGACCACTGGGGCATGCCGTTCTCCCGTGAGGAGGACGGTACGCTCTCCCAGCGCCCGTTCGGCGGGCTGTCGTATCCGCGGACGACCTACGCCGGCGCGGAGACGGGCCATCACCTGCTGCACACGATGTACGAGCAGGTGGTCAAACGTGGCATCGAGGTCTACGAGGAGTGGTACGTCACCGACCTCGCGGTCACTGACGAGGACGATCCGGAGGAGCGCACGTGTCACGGTGTCGCCGCCTACGACATCAAGACTGGCGAAGTCGAGGGATTCCGGGCGCGAGACGGCGTCATCCTCGCGACCGGTGGCCTCGGCCAGGTGTTCGATCACACCACGAACGCAGTCGCCAACACCGGCGACGGCCAGGCGATGGCCTACCGGGCCGGCGTCCCGCTCGAAGACATGGAGTTCGTCCAGTTCCACCCCACGTCGCTTCCTTCGACAGGCGTCCTCATCTCGGAGGCCGTCCGGGGCGAGGGTGGGATCCTCTACAACGAGGACGGCGAGCGCTTCATGTTCGAGTACGGCTACGCCAACAACGAGGGCGAACTCGCTTCCCGGGACGTGGTCTCGCGGGCGGAACTCACGGAAATCAACGAAGGACGGGGTATCGAAGACGAGTACGTTCACCTCGACATGCGCCACCTCGGCGAGGAGCGCATCATGGACCGCCTGGAGAACATCCTCCACCTCGCGGCGGACTTCGAGGGCGTCGACGGCCTAGAGGAGCCGATGCCGGTCAAGCCCGGCCAGCACTACCAGATGGGCGGCATCGAGACCGACGAGAACGGAGAGACCTGCATCGAGGGACTGTACGCCGCCGGGGAGTGTGCCTGCGTGTCGGTCCACGGCGCGAACCGACTCGGTGGTAACGCGTTGCCCGAACTGTTCGTCTTCGGCAAACGGGCCGGGTATCACGCCGCCGGCCGGGACATGAAGACCGCCGAGATCCCCGTTGGCCCCTCCGCCCGCACGGAGACCAGCGACGTCTCGCCCGACGTCGAACCCGGTGCACTCGAGGACGCGAGCGAGGACGTCGCTGCCGACGGCGGTGCCACCGCCGATCCGACGGCCGTCGTCGAGGGGGAAGTCGAATCCGAACGCGAGCGGATCGAGACCCTCCTCGAGCGCGACGGCACCAACCACGCCGAGGTCCGGGCCGACGTCCAGGAGACGATGACCGAACACGTCAACGTCTTCCGGACCGAGGTGGGGCTCGAAACCGCACTTGAAGAACTCCAGGACGCCCGCCGGGCGTACCAGGATGTCGCCGTCGAGGACCCTTCGCGGACGTTCAACACCGACCTCATCCATACCTTGGAGACCCGCAACATCATCGACCTCGCCGAGACGATCGCGCTCGGTGCGCTCGCCCGGACGGAGTTCCGTGGCGCACACTGGCGGGCCGAACACCAGACCCGCAAGGACGACGAGTGGCTCAAACACACCATGATCGCGTGGGACGACGGCGACCTCGACCTGTACTTCGTCCCGGTCATCCTCGAAGGCGAAGACAAGACCTACGAACCTGTCGACCGCAGTTACTGAGGCGGCTTCTTGGGTTTTATCGGTAGAAGCCCCATCGAGCGTTGCGTGGGCTCACTCCAGTATCGCCAGGAACGAGAGAAAGCAGGTGCTTTCCAATTGTGGTCACACCGAACGAATAGGGGTGGGGGTGGGGGGTGGGAAAGTTGGGCACCTTGCGGTGCCACAAATCAAGCATAATTCTGAACGGGTATAAAAGTTGCCCCGAAATTATCAACTATGATTTCTACCCCGCTATCAGTGACGGCCCATTTGTTTGTTTTGGTGGCATCGACGGACGTGGATCTCCTGCTTGTACTGTCTTCTTGGGTACCGTCCGAAGCTGATCCCAGGTGGTCAATAGTCGAGTGCTGTTTGCCTGTTTTTCTCTATCATAGATTGATATACCCGAGACTCACAATGCCGATCGAGCCAGCTGTTCCGATTGTTCGTCGATTTGCTGGTGATCTACTACCGACCCATCCCACTCGGCGTTTGCCTGCTCCGAGTCCTGAACGGAGTCTACCCCCCACTATACCTGGGGCCGGATTCGAACCGGATGAAGAAATGCTCGTTCGCTTCGCTCACTGCGCGTTTCTTCCGGGGTTCGAATCCGCTGACGATGGTGTCACTCGCGAATTTGCTCGTGACAAATATGCGTGGGACCGGATTCGAACCGAGTGGAGACGGTCGCTCACTTCCTTCGCGCTGCGACTTGCAGAGTTCAAATCCGGTCTTCCCACTACCAAATCTCGTGTTGCTCGATTAGAATAGTGCGTGGGATCGGATTCGAACCGAGTGGAGACGGTTGTGCTCGCTCACTTCGTTCGCTGCGCGCACTTGCGACTCCCCGGGTTCGAATCGGACGTGACGCATCTCTTCAGTCACGTCCGTTCCTTCAGAAGATGCGTGGGACCGGATTCGAACCGGCGGACCCCTACGGGACAGCGCCCTCAACGCTGCGCCGTTGGCCTGGCTTGGCTACCCACGCGTGCTTGCGATTAACTCCATCCCAACGTGGTAGACGGGGATTAAAATGACTGTCGATTCGTTGGCTGTCCCCCTCCCGACCACGAGCGTGACATCTCCGTTCGCACGCTGGCGGCCCTGGTCTAGCCGACTGACCCGTCGGTCTCCCCGTCCGTCTCTCCGGGTACCGTTTCAGTCGACCACCGGTCTATAATAGTCTTCTATCTGTCTATAACGGTCTTCTATAATTGATGGTTTGAGTATGTTTATTGTATCGGTGAAAATGGAATTTTTGACAAGATATGACTATATCACGTGTGAGTCCGTAACCAAACCGTGTAAGATATCACATGGGTATTGGTACCTCGTATAATATTGCTATCCGAATCTAGGTACTTATACGGCTGGGAGTGTTTAGGATTACATAGATATATGAGCTGTAAATCCCGATCATCCCAGCCGTCCGAGGCATCGTTCACGACGACTCAGCTGTTGACCGACGAGACCGCAGAGGACGCACTGTTGACCCAGACGAAACGCTATACGTTCTACTGGCAGATCGGTCCGAAGGGGCCGGAACTCCTTCGGGTCTCTGACTTCGACGGAACCGACGTCACCGCCACTGTCGACCCGCCGGAGGACATGTACGAACGCCTCCGACAGAACAGCGGCCGCGACGTCTGATTTCCCGGGCTCGCTCCTTTCCCGGTTCCAGTTCTTTGTTTTCGGCTGTTTGAACGGATGCATCGACAGGCATCCAAACACTCAAGAGGCAATACTTGCATGGACCTGTATCGCCATGCAATACCGTGACTTCGGTTCGTCGATCGACTGGGAGCCCTCAGCACTCGGGTTCGGTGCGATGCGCCTGCCCACCGACGAGGACGGCTCGGTCGACGACGATCGCGCGATCGAGATGATCCGGACGGCGATCGACGAGGGTGTCAACTACGTCGACACCGCCTGGCCGTATCACGACGGCGAGAGCGAACGCGTCGTCGGCCGCGCACTCGAAGACGGCTATCGCGAGGAGGTTCACCTCGCGACGAAGATGCCGTCCTGGGAGATCGACTCACAGGCCGACCTCGATCACTATCTCGACGCCCAGCTCGATCGACTCGGCGTCGAAACCATCGACTGCTATCTCCTGCACGCCCTCGGCCAGGACTTCTGGGAGACATACCAGGCCGTCGATGTCTTCGAATGGCTCGAAGACGTCCGCGAGGCGGGGAAGATCGACCACGTCGGGTTCTCGTTCCACGACGACCTGGACCTCTTCAAAGCGATCGTCGACGCCTACGACTGGGACTTCTGCCAGATCCAGTATAACTACCTCGACGAGGCGTTCCAGGCCGGACGCGAGGGACTGGCGTACGCGGCCGATCAGGGGCTCGGTGTCATTATCATGGAGCCCCTCCGGGGCGGCCGACTTGCGACTGATCTTCCGGACCCCGTGGCTGCAGCGTTCGAGACCGTCGAGACTGATCGCCCACCCGTCGAGTGGGCCTTGCAGTGGCTGTGGGACCAACCCGAGGTATCGCTGGTCTTGAGCGGCATGTCGACGATGGCCCAGGTGAACGAGAACGTCGAGATCGCGTCCCGATCCGGGATCGGTCAGTTCTCCGCGGACGACCGCGCTGCCGTCGAGCAGGCTCGCGATCGGTTTCACGAGTTGATGGCTGTCGACTGTACCGGGTGTGACTACTGTATGCCGTGTCCGACCGGGGTCCAGATCCCGCGGAACTTCGACCTGTACAACCGCCTGGAGATGGGTGACGATCCGGGAGCTGTCGTTTCGGCGTACGACGATATGGACACCGAGGCACGCGCGGACGCCTGTGTCGCCTGTGGAGAGTGTGAGGAAGCTTGCCCACAGAACCTGGAGATCATCTCGCTGCTCGAAGACGCCCACGCACGCTTCGAGGCAGCCAGCGCGTAGGTGTCGTTGCGGCGCAGTGACCACTGTCGGGGTTCGATCGCTGCCTGGATCCCGAATTCATACAGCCGCTATTCCAAACTGACGGAATTCGCCATCTCGGGATGGCGAATGTCTATTACGGAAAATTCGAGGCGAAAGCCCCGCCCTTCAGGGGCATGGCGAGAGCGAAGCTCTCGCTGTCGTTCGAGAGACGTACGTCTCTCGTGATGACGAGACGCTCCGCGTCTCGAACCACAACCGAAAAGCTTCGCTTTTCGAGGACGGGGATGAATCCGACAACTCCTCCACAACCCACCGACGATAGCACGACCTGATATTCCAACAGATACTTAAGATAGCGCACCTAATTACATATGTAATGGTCACGATGACTGTCACCGCGAAGTTCCACAACCCATCCCTCTCACGGCGAAAAGAGTGGCAACACGCCTCTCGCCTCTACCGTGACACCAAACAGTTCTGCATCGACGGATGGGAGAACGGCGACTTCGACAAGTCCGTGACCACGGCCAGCATCGACAACGACCTCTACTCGGCCATCCAGAACCAAGCCATCCGAGAGGCGAAATCCGACCACAACACGGACGGAGAGGTTCGCTACCGAGAGAGTCAACCGTTCGCAGTCAACAACCAGAACTGGGAACTTGACACGACCGAGAACGGCACGGTCGTCGTCGGCTTCCCATGCGTCTCTCAATGGTGGTACACTCCCATAGAGGTGTACGACGACATTGCCGACCCCGTAGGCCGACTGGTCGAAGGAGACGCCGACAAGACCCGTCTACAGGTCTACCGTCGCGGAGACGACTGGTACTGTACGTTCAACATCGAGTACGACACCGCTACGTCGGGCGAAACGGCCATCGGTGTCGATATTGGTGAACGGCACATCCTCGCTGTGACCGCCTACGGTGAGGACGAGTCGATGCTGGTGTCTGGTGGTGAGGCGAAGTACGTTCGACGCAAATATCGTTCCCTACGCGATTCGCTTTCGGAAGCGGGTGCGCTTCGCGCACGTAACCGTGTGGGTGACAAAGAACAGCGTCGAATCAAGGACTTGAACCACAAACTCTCCCGTCGTCTCATCACGTTCGCGGAACAGTTCGAGAACCCCGTCATTCGAATGGAAGACCTCGAAGGCATCCGCGAGAACAGTTCGTGGTCAGGTGTCCACTCGTGGCATTTCCACCAACTCCAACAGTTCATCACGTATAAGGCCGAACGCGCTGGTATCCGCGTCGAGAAAGTCGATGCGTACCATACCAGTCAGCGGTGTTCGGAATGTGGTTCGATGGGAACCCGTGATGGCGACCACTTTTCGTGTTCGGAGTGTGGTCGTGGACGCCACGCCGACCTGAACGCTTCCGAGAATATCGCACAACGGGAGGGTGAACCATGCACGGGCTAACGTCTTCGAAAACGCTCGGCGTTTTCGGGAGCACGGAAATCTCTGATTTCCGTAGCCTTCGGGCGAGTCGAACCGTGCTACCTCGCTGGTTGAATAGCCAGTCGTCGTCATCGGGCTACGCCCGATTGCTCGTGGGACGTTGTCCCACGCTGTTGACGCCCGCTGTATGCGGGGAGGAAGGCCCCATTGACAGGGCTACACGCGCTAGAAAGCACGTCCTTGGTCACAACTGGACGGCGACCTTCGACGTTCCACGCGAAAGCGTACTTGAGAACCGAGGAAACGCGCAACCTGAATATCCCCTTCGGGGAATCCTCGCCCTTTAGGGCGGGGAGGATGTCAAGGACGTACACCCGGCAGTATCAGTCGCTTCCGGGTTCGTGATCAGCGTCGACCGAGACCTCGATGTCTTCGAGTTCACGCGAGGGGAGCGAGTCACGGAACCGCCGGAGGACGCGCTTTGCAGTGTGTAGTTCCGGATCACTGACCGCTCCAAGCAGTGCCAGTGCTCGCCTGGCCTTGGTTCGTCGCCAGGAGTCCTCCCGGTGTTCGTACGTCCGGATCGCCCGGAGGAAGTCGATCTTCCGGAACTCGGGCCAGTACGGCGCACAGAAGTACGCGGCCGCTTCATTGCCGTTTGCGTGCCACGGCAGAAAGTTCGACGTCCGCTCGTCGCCGCCGGTCCGGACGATGAGGTCGACGTCCCGGGTCGGTCCCTCGTAGAGTCGGTTTTCGACCGTTTCGACGTCGATGTCGGCTGGATCGAGGCCGCCGGTTTCGACGTCGCGTGCGATCTCTCTGACCGCCCCGAGCAACTCGGCCCGACCGCCATAGGCAAGTGCGATATTCAGGTAAAACTGATCGTACCCGTCCGTTCGCGTTTCGGCGTAATCGATCGCTTCCCGGACCCGATCGGGCAACCGGTGGGTTTCGCCGATCGCCCGGATCCGGACGCCCGCCTCGTGGACGCGATCGGCGTCCGCAAAGTCATAGAGTTTGTCTTCGATGAGATCGAACAGCACCGCCCGCTGGTCGGCCGGTCGGTCGAAGTTCTCCGTCGAGAAGGCATACAGCGTGAGCTCCTCGATACCGAGTTCGTCACACCACTGCAACAAGGCTTCCGTCGTCTCCGCCCCTTCCCGGTGGCCTTCCGAGGTGTCCTCGCCCTCCTTGCGGGCGTATCGTCGGTTTCCGTCCTGGATGACGGCGACGTGAGTCGGTGCTCCGTCGATCTCCCGTTTCAGCAGTCGCTCGTAGACGCTGTTCGCACGGGTTCGGATCCACGAGCGCATATGTCAACTGATCGTCTCCCCATCGCATGAGTCTTCTGTTCCGACGTCCGGGAGGGGGTGACCCGCAGAGTTTTAATACGTCGGCCACATTGGGACGGTTGCAATGGCGACCGGTACGGTTGATTTCTTCAACGACACTGGCGGTTACGGTTTCATCGAGACTGAGGACGCGGACGACGACGTGTTCTTCCACATGGAAGACGTCGGCGGTCCTGACCTCGAGGAAGGCCAAGAGGTAGAGTTCGAGATCGAAGAGGCCGAGAAGGGCCCGCGCGCGAAGAACCTCACGAGGCTGTAAGCATGGCGACAGGCACCGTGGACTTCTTCAACGATACGGGCGGCTACGGTTTCATCGAGACTGAAGACGCTGACGAGGACGTGTTCTTCCACATGGAAGACGTCGGCGGTCCTGACCTCGAAGAGGGCCAGGAAGTCGAGTTCGACATCGAGGAAGCCGAGAAAGGCCCGCGTGCGACGAACCTGACCCGACTGTAAGCGGAGTCGAAGACGGTTCAGACGCGAACAACGACGGTCGAAGCGGGGTCGCCCCGCTTTCTTCCGCGCTCACGTCGACGAGCGGGTGCGCTCTCCACAGGCCGCTCGGAGACCGTGAGTCGTATTACTGCCGGCCCGGAGTATGGGACATGGACCAGGCTGACCAGGATCTACGTGAACAGACGGAGGCGTTGATCGAGCCCGGCGAGATCGAGCTGCGAGGATTGATCGTTCGAACGGACGTCCCCAACAGTCAGGAGCCGGAACTCAATCGCCTGACGCTCGAAATCGGGGACGTCATCGCCGAGCACGCCGCAACCGACGCCGACACGTACGTCTACTCCGGTACCGACGATCCGGAGTTCGGTCTCAACCAGCATCAGGGCCGGACGATCGAGGGCGAGGAGTTCGTCTGGGAGTGCCAGCAGCTGTTGCGCGACGGGACCTTCGACGTGGTGTTCTACTACGAGGACACTGCCGACACGGACGCGATCCTCGCGGATCTGCGGGAGCAAGGCTACGACGTCGAGGACATCGAGTCGCCGTGATCGGAGCAGTGTCTCGGAGTATCGTCAAAGGGGACCGGGTTAGGAAGGGTTTAGATACCCGCGGGACAAATCCCCACGAGATAGCTGAAGTGTGATTTCGGACGTGACTGGTGATACATCGTGAGAGAGTCCGGCTACATCACTGGCGTTAGCGTCGACCATCAACGCGCCAGCGTCGAGGAGATCGACGCGGCGGCGGCCGACAGCCAGCGCGCTGGCGTCGAGGCATTGCTCGAAGCGCCGGCCGTGACCGAGGCGGTCGTCCTCCAGACGTGCAACCGTGCTGAACGCTTCGTGGTCACCGACGACCCGGAAGCGGGTCGGGCTGCACTGACGGCGGCGACACCTGCCGTGCCCGAGTCGGCGATCGTCGAGATGGGCCACGAAGAGAGTCTCCGACACCTGTTGCGGGTCGCAGCCGGGCTTGAGTCGCTCGTCCCCGGCGAAGATCAGATCCTCGGGCAGGTTCGTGACGCCTACGAGGACGCACGCCATGCCGACGGGCTCGGACCAGTCCTCGAAGAGGCCCTCACGAAGGCGATCCACGTCGGCGAGCGCGCCCGCACCGAGACGGCCATCAACGAGGGGGTTGTCTCGCTCGGGAGCGCGGCCGTCGAACTCGCCCAACGCGAATGCGATCTCGACGAGGCGGCGGCACTCATCGTCGGTGCCGGCGAGATCGCGACGCTTGCGGCAAAGGCGCTCGCCGACCGAAGCGACGTCGAACACCTCTCCGTCGCCAACCGAACAGTCCCGCACGCCGAACACGTCGCGTCGGTCGTCGACGTCGAAGCCGAAGCGCTCGGGCTGGAGACCGTATCGGCGGCCGTCAAGCGCGCCGATCTCGTCGTTTCGGCGACTGGCAGTCCTGACCCGCTCCTCGACTCGCCGCTCTTCGAAGCGGCCGGTGAAACCGTCGTCGTCGACATCGGCCAGCCGCGGGACGTCTCGCCGGCCGTCGACGAACTACCGAACGCAGATGTCTTCGACCTCGACGATCTCGAAGCTGTGACGGCCGAGACGCGGGCGAACCGCGAGGCGGCCGCCGCCGCGGTCGAGGACATCGTCGAGGACGAACTGTCCCACCTGTTGACCCGGTACAAGCGTTCGCGGGCCGACGACGTGATCTCGACGATGTACGAGAGCGCCGAGCGCGTCAAGGCCCGCGAGGTCGAACAGGCGCTGTCGACGCTCGATCTCGACGACGAGGAGCGGGAAGTCGTCGAGGCGATGGCCGATTCACTGGTCAACCAGTTGCTCGCCGCGCCGACGAAGTCCCTCAGGGACGCCGCCGAAGCCGACGACTGGGCCACCATCGACACGGCGTTGGGGCTGTTCGATCCCGATTTCGGCGAGGAAGAATTCCCATCGAGCGTCGCCGACGCCGAGGGCGACGTCCCTGGCCACTCCTCGACAGTCGTCGACGCCGACGACTGATCACTCGACAGGTGTGGGGCGCTGTCGTCGATCCGGGTGCTTTCGCCCCCGTCCGAACGTTCTTGCCGTCGAGTGACGTGTGTCCACGTATGACAGACGTACTCGACGACGCGGAGATCGACGGGCGACTGCCGGCTGGCTGGGAGCGCGACGGCGACGAGATAGTCCGGACCTTCGCGTTCGACGCCTACCTCGACGGCGTCGGCTTCGCGGCGGGCGCGGGCGGCCTCGCTCAGGAGGCCTTTCACCACCCCGAGATGACGATCGGCTGGCGCGAGGTCGAAGTTCGGCTGACCACCCACGACGCCGGCGGGATCACTGACGCCGATCTCGAACTCGCTGGACGATTCAACGATCTTCGGGAGTAACCACCCATCGCAGTGCCGGAGAGATAGTTTTTCACTACCGGGGTTCGAGGACAAGATATGGAATCGACCCCGTCGGATCTGGCGTCGCTGTTGCGTCAGTCACGGATCAACGCGGCATTCGGATGGGGACTGGTGGGTATCATCGCACTGACGGCCCTCGGAAACGTTGTCTTCGGGAACCTACTGTGGGCTGGCTTCGCCATGATTGTCGGTTTGCTCGCAATCCTGCCGCCGATCATCCGGCGCGATCCGCTCGTGATGATTCCCTGGGAGGTGTTCGTCCTCGCCGCACTGCCGTTGCTCGGGTACACCTTCGGGGTGAACGTCGCCTTCCGGGACGTCGCGACGTACCTCTCGGTGGCCGCGCTCGCGCTGATCGTCGCCGTGGAACTGCAACTGTTCACGAACGTCGAGATGAACTACCAGTTCGCCCTGTTGTTCGTCGTCGTCTCGACGCTGGCCTTCGCAGGGTTGTGGGCCGTCTCTCGGTGGCTGTCCGACCTGTATCTCGGAACGACGCTGTTGCTCGATCCGGCGCTCAGTGATGACGCCATCGAGGAACAACTCATGTGGGAGTTTGTCGCCTCGGCGGTCGCCGGCCTGCTCGCCGGCGTCTTCTTCGAAGTGTACGTGCGTCGGTACGCCGGCGTCCGGCACGGTGGTGAGAACGCGTGAGTCTCCGATCGCGCCTCCGCCTCAGCACCTACCGCCAACAGCAACTCACCAGAGTGATGGAGTTCGTCCTGACCGGACTGCTGTTTATCGGATTGGAGCGCCGGTCGGTCGGCATCTCGATCAACGCCGCGATCGGACTGGCCGTCCTCCAGATCCCGCCGCTGCTCGAACGGGACTACAGCGTCTCGATGGACCCCCGGCTGACGCTGTGGATCACGACGGCCGTCTTCTTACACTCCCTGGGAACCGTCGGCGTGCCCGGCGGGTCCGGGTTCTATCAGTCGATCCCCGGATACGATCACTTGACCCACGCGCTGTCGGCATCGGTCGTCGCCGGGGCCGGCTACGCGACGATCCGCGCGCTGGACGAACACTGGAACGACGTGCATCTCCCGGATCGGTTCGTCTTCGTGTTCATCCTGATGTTCGTGCTCGCCTTCGGTGTCTTCTGGGAGGTCATCGAGTTCACGACGAGCGCCGCCGCGACCGCCATCGGCGGGTCGCCGGTGTTGACCCAGTACGGGATCGAGGACACGATGAAGGATCTGATCTTCAATACGATCGGGGCTGTCATCGTGGCGACGTGGGGGACGGTCTATCTCAACGACTTCGTCTCCCAGCTCCTGTCGGTGGTCAGCGGCGACACGGAACCCGACCCGCCGGGAGAGTGACGTTCATATACGCCCGTCGCCAAACGTAACCGTGTTCGTCGGTCACGCCTTTCTCGCGTTCGGACTCGCGACGCTACTCGCCAGACACGTCCGAACCGCCGACGGGCCGTCGATCGTCACCGGCCGAATTGCGCTCAGATACGCTGTCGCGGTCGGGCTGGCGGCCGCGCTGTTCGCCTCGTTGCCGGACGTCGACGTCGTCCACGCCGCGTTCCAGGTCGTCTCGCTTCCGGAGGACTCCACGGCGTTCGATCACTTCTGGGCCGCGACGGACGACCGCCACCGGACGACGACCCACTCGCTGGTCGTCGCCGTCCTCGGAAGCCTCGGGTTCGGCCTCTGGGCGATCCGGCGGTTCGCTGGCTGGCTAGCGCTCTCGGGACTCGTTCTCCTCGCGGCGATGACAGAGGGCTTCGTCGGCGGCCTCGTGATGGTGTTGTTCGTGATCGCCGGCGTGGTCGTCACGACAGTCGCCGACGAGATCGGACTCCCGGCACGTGCGATCGGCGGGGCCGCCCTGCTGGGACTGTTCGTCCACCCATTTACTGATCTGCTTACCGGCGAGCCGCCGGCGTTCTTCGCCCCGTTCGACGTCGTTCCGATCGCGAACCGGGTCGAACTGTTCGCGGACCCGACGGCGAACCTCCTGCTCGCGTTCGGGACGGAGCTGGCAGTCATCTGGTTCGGGGTCCTCGTCGGCGTCACGGCACTCGGGATCGACCCCCGTCGACACGTCCACGTCGAGGCTGTGCTAGGCATCGCCTACGCCCCGATGGCACTCGTCCTGGAGGGGGCGAGCGTCGATCACGCGGTGCCGTTCGTCGCCACGATCCTCCCCGTTGGACTCGTGGGCGCGATCAGTCGCGAGCGTCCCTGGACGGTTCCCGGCGCACTGACGGCCGTGCTGACGGGGCTCACTGCAATCACGCTGGCGCTGTTGGCGTTCACAGTCACCCACGTGACGGTCACCTGACTGCCACCGACCCGAGTACACAAGGTGATCCGGGCCATTAGGTAGAGTCACCCAATGGGAGGACGGGAACTGCTCACAGACGCGAACGTGGACCTCGGTTTCGATCCCGAGACGGTGGTTGTCGACGACGACGATGTCCTGGGCCTGCTCGAACCAGTCGTTCAGGAGTGGTGGATCGAGACGTTCGGCCCGTACGTCCCCGACAACGGCGGCTTCTTTACGCCGCCACAGAAAGCGGCGATCCCACTCATCCACGGGGGCGAGAACGCACTCATCGCCGCGCCGACCGGCTCGGGCAAGACCCAGGCCAGTTTTGCGGCCATCGTCAACGAACTCTTCCGTCGCGATCGTGCGGACGGACTGGACAACTCCGTCTACTGCCTCTATATTTCGCCGCTGAAGAGCCTCGTCAACGACATCCATCGCAACCTCGAAGTCCCGCTCTCGGAGATCTCCGCGAAACTCGACGGTCGGGGCGAGGACGTCGATATCCGCCATGCGATCCGCCACGGCGATACGTCGGACAGTGATCGCCAGGCAATGCTCGAGGAGACGCCCCACGTTCTCAACACGACGCCCGAGACGCTGGCGATCCTGCTGAACTCGCCGAAATTCAAGGAGAAACTGGAGACCGTCGAGTACGTCATCGTCGACGAGATCCACAGCCTCGCGGCGAACAAACGCGGTACGCATCTCTCGGTCTCGCTGGAACGGCTCGAAGCGATGACCGAGACCTCGCCGACGCGGATCGGGTGTTCGGCGACGGTCGAACCCCTGGATACGATGGCGGAGTTCCTGGTCGGCCGCGAGGAGCCGGGCGGCGATCCCCGCGACTACGAGATCGTCGACGCCCGCTTCGCCCGCGAGTTCGACATGGAACTCACGACGCCGACCGACGACCTGATCCACACGCCACAGTCGACGATCAACGACCGCTTCTACGATCAGTTGCACGACCTCATCGGCGAGCACACGAACACGCTCGTGTTCACGAACACGCGCTCGGGGGCCGAGCGCGTCCTCCACAACCTCCGGGAACGCTTCGACGCCTACGATGCCGAGAACTCGGGGTGTCACCACGGGAGCCTCTCGAGGGACAAACGCGAGGCGATCGAATCCGACCTGAAGTCCGGCGAGATTGACGTCGTGACGACGTCCACGAGCCTCGAACTCGGCATCGACATGCCACACATCGACCTGGTGGTGCAAGTCGGCTCGCCGAAGTCCGTCGCCGCGCTCCTCCAGCGGGTTGGACGGGCCGGTCACCAGCTCGGGGAAACGGTCACCGGCAGAGTCGTCGCGCTCGACCGCGACGAACTGATCGAGTGCGCGGTCATGCTCAAGAAGGCCGAAGAGGGGTTCGTCGACCGGGTCTTCGTCCCCGAAAATGCCCACGACGTGGCTACCCAGCACGTCTACGGGATGGCGATCAACGCGGTGCGCCCGGAATCCGAGGTCGTGGGCATTCTCCGGCGCGCGTACCCCTACCGGACGTATACGGACGACGACTGGGAGGGGCTCATCCGGTACCTCACCGCCGACTATCCGGGGATGGAGGACGAGAACGTCTACGCGAAGATCTGGCGCGACGAGAACGATCCGCCCGACGGCGAGTACCACTACGACGAGTTCCCGGTCGGCGAGACGCTGATCGGCAAGCGCGGCCGCCTGGCGCGGGTCATCTACATGACCAACATCGGGACGATTCCGGATTCGTTCACGTGTGACGTGCTCACGCGCGGGGAGGGCGAGTGGGTCGGACAACTCGACGAGTCCTACCTCGACACCCTGGAATCCGGTGACGTGTTCGTACTGGGTGGCGATCGCTACGCGTATCGCTACCGACGGGGATCGAAGGTCTACGCCGACCCGACGAGTGCCAGGCCGACCGTTCCGTCGTGGTACTCCGAACGATTGCCCCTCAGTTACGATCTCGGGCGAGAGATCCTCGGGTTCCAGCGGGAGTTACTTGCCAAACTGGAGCGGGGCGGCCAGTCGGCGGCTCGACTCTGGCTCCGGGAATTCCCCCTCGACGAGCACAGCGTCCGGGCCATCGTCGAGATGTTCGACCAACAGGTGCGCTATGCCGGTCCGGAGAGCGTCAGCACCGACGAACGACTCGTCATCGAGGAGGAGCGCGACCGCGAGGAGTACGAACGACGGTACTACGTTCACTCGAACTACGGCCGCCGGTTCAACGACGGACTCTCGCGACTGCTGGCCTATCGCGTCGCCCAGCAGGCGACCGCAAACGTCCAGGTCGCCGTCGCCGATCACGGCTTTTCGCTCTCGATGCCACTCAACCGGAAGGTCGACGTGACGGGCGTGCTCGAATCGATCGATCCGGGCGACGTGCGGGAAGACCTTCGGGCCAGCCTCGACGGGACCGACCTGCTCGAGCGCTATTTCCGGATCAACGCGACGCGGTCGCTGATGATCCTCAAACGCTACAAGGGCTACGAGAAATCAGCCAGCGAACAGCAGGTCAACAGTGAGATGCTGCTCGGCTTTGCGCAGGATCTCGACGATTTCGCGGTGATCGAGGAGACCTACCGGGACATACTGGAGGACAAGCTCAACGTCGATGCCATCGAGGACGTTCTCGACGCGATCCGGACCGACGAGATCGAGGTGGTCCACCACCGCGTCGACTCGCCGACCCCCCGGGCGTTCGGGCTGGCGACGCTGATGGCAAGCGACGTGGTGCTTGCGGAGGACGAGTCGGCCGTCCTCAAGGAATTCCACGAACGTGTTCAGGAGGCAATCGGCGACGAGTCCGTCGGTGAGGTTTCCGTCACGGATTGATTGCGGACGACCGGTCCCCAACGCCGCACAGGCGTCGAGGCGACTGGCTCACGCCTCGACGCCCGCGATCCACTCGTCGGCCCACTGCTCGAGTTCCGAAAAGACCGGACACAACGCCTGGCCCCGCTCGGTCAGCGAGTAATAGGTCGCGATCGGCTTCTCCTCGACGCGTCGGTCGACGAGTGCCGCTTCCGCCAGATCGTCGAGGACGCGCGAGAGCGTCCGAGAACTCGCGCCCGTTGATCGCTTGAGTTCGTTGAACCGCTGCTCGTCGTCGACCAGTTCGTGGAGGACGACGAGTCGCCACTCCGAGCCGATGGTCTCGACCGCCTCGACGACCGGACAGGCCGCCGCATTTTGCTCCTCAACCGTCTGCTCGTCGGCTACTGTCTTCGGTGACATCGGTGTTACTTGATCACCTTCTTATCGCCGAATTCATAAGTAGGTTCGGATTCGAACTACGTAACGCAATGATACCAGATTGTGGATCGAGACTCGATCGGCCTCAGACTGCGACGGCTTCACCGGCGGTGAGCGCCTGATGGCGTTCACCGGAACCGAGGGACTCGTCCTCCTCGCCGGGCGCATCTTCTTCGGCGTCGTGCTGGCGTTCATGGGCCTCAATCATTTCATGCAGCGCGAGCAGATGACGGGCTACGCCGAATACAAGGGGCTCCCCGCGCCGGGGTTCTCTGTGATCGCCTCCGGCGTCGTATTGATCGCCGGGGGACTCGCCGTCGTCGCCGGCGTCTACCCGGTCGTCGGTGCGGCCGCTGTCGCGGCGTTCCTGTTGGTGGCGGCTGTCACGATGCACGACTTCTGGGCGGTGCCCGAGGAAGACCAGCAAGACGAGATGACGGCATTCTTGAAGAACCTGGTGATGGCCGGCGGCGCGCTGGTCGTCGCGGCCGCCGGAACCCAGTCGTGGGCCTACAGCGTCGGTATCGGGCTGTTCTAGGCGTCGATCGACTCGACTCCTCTCACTCGTCGACCGACAGCGGCGGCAACCCCGCCTCGATCTCCTCGCGTCGATCCTCGAACCACTCGGGGAGGACGAGCCGTTCGCCCAGCGAATCGAGGCTCTCGTCGACGGTGTAGCCCGGCTCGGCCGTCGCGTACTCGAAGAGCACGCCACCGGGCGTCCGGGTGTACACCGACTCGAACCACTTCCGGTCGACGATCTCGGTCGGGCGGAGCCCGAGCCCCTGGAGCTGCTCACGCCAGTCGGCCTGCTCGTCGCTCGTCACCCGGAAGGCGACGTGGTGGACGGTCCCCGCCCCCGGCTGGCCACGCCCCCGATCGGGTTCGGCGATCAGATCGACGACAGCTCCGAGGTCGCCCGCCGCTTCGTAGCGCGTCCGGGCACCCTCGCTGCCCACCTCCTCGTAGCCCATCGTCTCGAGTACCCTGACCGTGCTGTCAGTGTCTTCGAGTGAAAGCGTGACGCCGTAGAACCCGCGGATCGCCCGCTCGGCCGGAACTGGGCCGTCGGGCGGGTCGCCCGCCGGCGCGTCCGCGACGCCGACGAGTTCCAGCGGGAGACCGTCGGGATCGCGCAACGGGATCACGGTCTCGCCGAATCGTTCGTGGGGTTCGTCGGCGTCGACACCCGCCTCCGCAAGTCTGTCGACCCAGTACTCGACGGCGTCGGCCGGAATGGTGAACTGCGTCGTACTCACCTGTCCGGTCCCGACCTGGCCGGGTCGCGCTCCCGGATACGGGAAGAAGGTCATGCTCGTGCCCGGCGAGCCCGCGCGGTCGCCGTAGAAGAGGTGATAGACGGAGGTGTCGTCCTGGTTGATACTGCGCTTGACCAGCCGGAGGCCGAGCGTCTCCGTGTAGAAGTCGTAATTCTCCTGTGGACCGCTCGCGATCGCCGTGACGTGGTGAATTCCGGGAATATCTGTCGGCATGTTTGAAAGTAGGAGTCCCGGCCGCATAGCCGTTCGGTCACCGGCGAGGCCGACCCGAACCGTCGATCACAACGTCGTTACGATCGGTCCCGGTAACGTCAGCGACTGAGCGACACTGCCGGCGATTCCAGGCATCGCGCGGTCTCCGACCGAGGCTCCGATTCCGGTGTCGACCGTCCGCGACTGACTGGAATCGCGCTCTACCGGCGTGATCTGTGCGTCGACTGCCACCGGATCGCCGCCCGTCCCGTACGGTTGATCGACCCCGATGGTGAACTGCTTGTCACTGTTCCCGTCGAGATACGGCACCGCCACGAGCGTCGTCTGGCGCTGTAGCGTCTCGTCGAGTCGAACGCGGACGTTCGTGTGCTCGCCCGGCGGCAGGTAGCCGGTGTGGCCCACGATCGCCCCGTCGGCCGTCCGGTCGTGGATCACCAGAAATCCGCCTTCCGACGTCGAGACCGAGTCGATCGTGACGCCATCGCCGAGCGTCTCCTGGTCCTGCATCGTCAGCGACGCCACGGGCGAGGTCACGACCAGGATCGCCACGTAGGCGATCGCGAGCAGGATCGCGGCGTGTTTCGCGCCGTCCTTGAGCGTCCCCTCCCCGAGGAGTCCGGCCACGAATCCCGATAACACCGCCTGGATCAGCGCGGCGTGTAGGAAGATCAATGTGTAGGCGGGCTTGTTGACTTGCCCGAGCCTCGCGAAGGCTGTCACGTCGACGCCCAGTCGGTTGGATTCGGGGACGGGGACGTTGTCGGGGAGGCTCGGGACGAGCACCTCCTCGACGGCGAAGATGATGACCAGAAAGACCAGAAACGAGACGTAGATCACGACCAGGTAGGTGAACATCTGCTGGCGGCGTTCCCGCCGGAGCTCGAGGTCCGCACGGGCTTGTGAGGACGCGATCCGCAGGACGGGCCCCAGTCGACCGCTCGCTCGCATGGCGTGGGTGAGCAGGGTGACGACCCGGGCGATCGAGGCCGTTCGGACCCGGCGGCCGAACCGACGCAGCGCGTCGGCGGCGTTGGCTCCCATCGAGATGTCCGTCCAGATGCGGTCGACCTCGTCGGTCAGCACGCCGAGATCGGACTCTCGGACGCGATCGAGACTCTCGACGAAGGACATCCCGGCCTCGTTGAGGCTCGCCAAGCGTTCGAGCAACTCGGGCGTGGCGGCCTCGATGCGGTCGATCCGCCGCGAATAGATCTCCCGGACGACGGCGAACGTCCCGATCAAGAACAGCGAGATCTGGATGAGCAGATCGTCAGCCAGCCGGAGGTTGAATCCATCGGCTGTGACCGTTTCCGGCGCGCGAACGACAAGCCAACCCAGCGCGATCGGGACGGTGAGATAGAAGATCCGCGTCGGATTCCAGATGATGGTCTGGACTGGCCGACGGAGCACGCGCTTGAACCGGCTGACCCGGTCGTACAGCGCGAGCTGTGATCGGCCGGCCGACAACCGGGCGAGGTGGCCGCCGTCGGCGGTCGCCGTCGGCGTCTCGGGAGCGATCGTGTCCGGCGTCTCGCCCTCGAGCGCCGCGACGCCACTCTCGCGAGCGACGCCGAGCTCCTCGAGTTTCTGGACCAGGAAGACGACGAACAGGGCGTTCGACAGCGGAATGATGAGATACGTGAGCAACTGCAGAAAGGGCAGCGTGTCGGTCACCGTCAACCCGAACACCAGCAGGATCGTCAACAGGAAGAGGATGCCGGCGACCAAGGTCGTGACGTACGCCTCGGCGATGGTCGCAAGCAGCTCCAGCACTTCTTCCTGGCGTTGCTCGGCCTCCTCCTGGAGGCGGTCGTACTGGTCTTCGAGGAACTGAGGGATCCGCTGGCCACTGGCGAGGACGCTCGCGAGGTTCTCGGCGAAGGTCCGGAACGTCTCGCTCGGGCTCCGGTGGGCCGTCCGCCTGATCGCCGAGATCATGTCCGTCCCGAAGACGTCCATCTCCCGGACGGCGACGCTCATCTCGTCGGCCGCGTCGCCGTAGATCTCCCGGTTGTCACCGAGCGTTCGCATCACGTCGGGGAACGCGAGTCCCCCGCGGGAGAGGGCGTAGGTGAACGCGACCGTCCGCGGGAGCGCCTCGTTGATGCCGCGGCGACGGACCTCGGCGTTGCCTGCCGGAATCTGCCAGCGAGCCACGTAGGTGACGACCGCGGAGAGCCCGCCGAGGACGACCCCGCCGACGGTGAGGACCAGAAACACTTGATCGGGCGGGAGCACGATCTCGAGGTTCCGATTGCCGAGGACGTCGCCCATGACCGAAGGGAGATCAGCGAGCACGGCAGCGATCGTCGGGATCACTATCAGGGCCCCGCCGACGACGTACACCCCGATCGTCCCGCCGATAAGGGCTGCAAGCGCCGTGTAGAGGTACGTCTTGGCCGCGTATACCCGGTACGTCGTCTCGACGTAGGCTGAAGCCAGCAGGCGCTTGCGGGCCGGTGACTCGCCGATGTGCTGGCTAAAATAGCGACGCGCGATACGGGTGAACACCCTGTCGAGACGGGGACTGACGCGGGTCAGCGCGAGCGCTCCGGCGAGTGTGAGTGCGACGACCAACGGCAGGTATCCCGTGAGACTCATGTCTCCGTGGTGGCTGTTCGGTCAATCCTCGACAGGACGGCGTCCTTATCCGCGTAGTATCTGTTGACGAACGACGTAAACCGACGGTAGTCCGAGACACCCTCCGCCTGGAGATGAGCGAGGAACCGTTCTCGGTCATCGAGTTCACGGAGGAGTTCAGACTGACTCCAGCCCCGTTCCTCGCGGATCTCCTCGAGCAGCGAGGAGTCCCGTTCGGCGTAGCCGTCCGCGCTGGGCTGCCACTCGTAGGCGTTGGCGTAGTCGAGTTCGCCCGTCCGCTGGTCGATGCCCTCGATCTCCGCCAGCGTCTTCGCCCGACGGACGCGCTCGTCGCCCTGGCGGGTCAACACCTGGACGGCCAGGACGTCCAGGCTCTGGACCATGGGCCGCGGGACGTTGATCGGCTCGTTCTCCAAGCGGTTGATGACGGTCTGGACGGAGTCGGCGTGCATCGTCGAGAAGGTCGTGTGACCCGTGTTCATCGCCTGGAACAGCGTGATCGCCTCCTCGCCACGCACCTCACCGACGACGATGTATTCCGGGCGATGGCGCAGGGCCGACCGCAGGAGGTCGTACATCGAGACGTCGTCCTCGTCGAAGCGCTCACGGGTGACCGAGGAGAGCCAGTTGTCGTGATACAGCGACAGCTCCCGCGTGTCCTCGATAGTGAGGACCTTCGCCCGCGGCGGGATGAACATCGAGACGGCGTTCATCGAGGTCGTCTTCCCGGCCGCGGTCCCGCCGGCGAACAGAAGCGACTTGTTGTGCTCGATCGCGAGCCAGAGGTACGCGAGCATCTCCTTGCTGAAGGTGCCATACTCCAAGAGATCGATGGGCGTGAACGGGTCCTCCGCGTACTTTCGGATCGTGAACGCGGAGCCTCGCGGGGTCACCTCCGTCCCCAGCGCGAGTTCGATCCGCGAGCCGTCCGGCAGCGTCGTCGAGACGACCGGATCGGCGACGCTGATGTGCCGGCCCGAACGCTGGGCAAGCTGGACCACGACGTTTTCGAGTTCCGCGGCGTCGTACGTGACGTTCGTCTCGACGTCGGTGTAGCCGTCGTGATAGACGAATATCGGCAATCCCGCGCCGTCACAGGAGATGTCCTCGATCGCGGGATCGTACATCAGCGGGTCGATCTTGCCGTAGCCCTGAAACTCCCTGAAGAGGTAATAGAAGAGCCGATGGACTGTCTCGATCCGGACGTCGACGCCGTACTCCTCTAAGCGCTCCCGAAGCTCCGAAAGCAGCGCGCCTTCCGGGTCCTCGTCGACGTCCGCCCGATACAACAGCGGATCGCGGACGTCCTCGAAGAGCCGATCCAGGAGATCGCGCTCGAAGTCGTCGAGTCCGGGCTCGACGACGTGATAGCGATGTTCGTCACGCTCCGGGTCGTAATTGATCGAGGCGAAGGCGTAGGGAGCGTTCAGCCAGTAGCGTTCGATCTCGTCCATGCCCGGGACCCCGCCGAAGTCCGTCAGGCGTTCGTGTCGAAGCGGGTCGTAGTTCTCGACGACCACCTGCGATCCCGAGAGGACGCGTTTGACCCGGATGAGCCAGTCCTTCGCCGAGCCCAGCGGCCCGCGGTCGGCGGGCTCGTCGGCCGTCCGCCCGGCCGTTCCGGCGTTCGCGGTACCTCCCCCGTCGGGTGGGTGATCTGATCCTGACATCGTCCCTTCGTTGTGCCGCGTCCGACGTCGGTGCTTGTTGCGGATTGCGAGTCCAGGTACTTAAATTCGGACGCCACGCCCCACCCAAGTATCATGATGATCGGTGACGGTCGGCGCGAGCGCCACGAGGTCGGCCGCCGGTTGTCGCCACATGCTGTCCGGCCAACCGGCCGAACCTGACGTCGCCGTCACCTTCATGCTATTGCAACACATACCACCACGTACCGGATGAAGCGCGAACACTTCAGCCTGACTGTCGTCCGGGCCGACGATACGCCTGATGCCCCTGGCGTCCCGACGTTGCGGATCGTCCACAGTGGAGCCACCGCAGCCCTCCGCGATCGACTGACTGACGTAAACGGATCGACGTTCGAAAGCGCGGACGTCGACGTCGCGTTTCGCAAACGCGAGGGGGAGACGGGCGTGTTGAGCATCGCGGAGCGTGTCACCGGCGCGTTCATCGCTGAACTCGACGCCGAGATCGCGGCCGTAACGCGCGTCGTCGAGGCCGCCGAGGCCGAGGACGGCCGTTACCGGGTCGAGATCGTCATCGACGACGACCGCGTCCGTTTCGAGAAGCAGACGCTGCTGGTCTATGATACCACCGGACAGCTCCTTCGGTCCTGTAGCCTCATCCCGGGCAGCGTCGAACTATAGACGTGTTCCCGCAGACCCGGACATTCTTGTCGACCCGTCCCGTCCGTTCCGTCATGATTCGAATCGTTCCCCCGAACGAACGTGAGTGCGAGCGGTGTGGACGCCTGGAGGTCTGGGACGACGAACGTAGCGTCTGGGCTGGCCGTGACGAGAAGACCGGCAGGCCCCACTGTCTCCACGAGTGGGACATCAACGGGAGTTACAACCCCGTCGAGGACGTCTGAACGCGCCCCCGAAACCCTCGTTTTCGAGCGGAAAACCGGGCGTTGAATCGCCGTCGGACCGCGTCGTCACCGTTCGATCGACGCGAATCGACCATGCCCGCAGTCGGCTCTCTCTTTCAGAACGCCGGGATGAGCCCCTGTTCGAAGACGCCGGCAGTCGTCAGCAACCCGATCGCGAGGGTCGTCACCGTGATGGCGATCGCCGGCGGGTCGACGTGCGTGTCGGCGTGGGCGTAGAGGACGCGGCCGCCGAGTTCGGCGAGCAATGCGCTCGCGATACCGAAGCCGATCCCGAGGCCGAGCGCCACCTCGATCCCGTGGGCCGGCATCGACAGGGCGGCGATGCCCGCCGGGAACGCGATGTGGTGGACGATCGGGAGTCGGTCGACGCCGGCGACAGTAACGGCGAGTGAGACCATTGCGATACCGAACGCCAGGTAATACCGCTGAGTTACGTACGTCACGTAGGCCGCGAAGCTCCCGACGACAACACCGAGAAGCGCCTGCTGGAGCCACCGGTGTTGCTGTGGGGCCCACGGCTCGACGGCCAGCCGCGTGACCGCTTCTTCGTCCGTCCCGTCGAGTGCCGTTCTTATCTCCCCGCGATCGTACGGCGACATGTCGAGGAGGCCGTCCCGCACCGATCCGAGGATCGGATAGCCGAACGCGATTCGGGCGAGCAGCCCGGAGACGACGACGCTTGCCATGACCGGATCGACCGGCAACGCGAGCGTCCGGGCGAGCGCGGCCAGCCAGTAGCCGATCACGCCGAACGCGCCGCCGGCGAGCAGCGCATCGACCCGCGCGCCGTTCGGCGAAAAGACGTCTTTGGCCCGGTGGTACGGGAAGGCGTCGGCTTCCTCGTGTCGGCCGAGATACGCCGCAGCCGCGACACCGCCGGCGAAGGCGACGTGGGGACCGAGCGCCGGACCGTACCCGACCAGCGACGTGAGTCCGAGCGCGGCGGGGCTTCCGGTCGCGGCCCCAGTGGCGGCGTTGGCGACCTCGCCGACGACGAGCGCGAGCCCCGAGAGGGAAAGCGCGGCCATCCCGCCGATGGCGGCCCCGATCGCGCCGCCGGCGAACGCGACCAGCAGTATCTCGATCGCGAAATAGCCGGCGTCAGCGACCATGGTCCCACGCTCCTGTCTGTCGATTCCCGGGACGGGACACGCTGTCTCGATTCATACGTGAATAGCCTGTCTCGGGGGGCGTAGTTAGTAGTACTGTTGGGTTTCGAACGGAGGGCGGGGGGCAGGAGAGACGGCCCGGCGATCAGACCGCGGTCGGATCGTCTCCGTCACGCAACGCCTCATAGACCGAAACGAGTTCCTCGCCGACGCGATCGAGACTGTGTTCCTCGGCCGTCTCGCGGGCGTTCTCGCCCAGGCGCTCACGGAGCTCGGTGTTCTCGGCCAGCCGTTCGACCGCGTCCCGGAACTCGGCGTCCGTCTCGGCCTTCAGGCAGTCCTCGCCGTCGGTGAAGAACTCCTCGAAGACCGGGATGTCCCGGATAACGACGGCCTTCTTTGCGGCCATCGCTTCTAAGACGGCGATCCCCTGGTTCTCGGTTTTCGTGGGGAACAGATAGATGTCGCCCGCGCCGTAGGCCTCCCGGATGTCTTCGACCCACCCGGTGAAGGTGACGTTCTCCGGCGGGTCTTGTGTCCAGCGCTTGACCGTCTTCGAAGCCAACGGGCTCGTGCTGTAGGGGCCGAACCACGCGAAATCGTAGGGGGTTTGCTGGGCGACGCGACAGAACGTACTCAGTCCCTTTCGCTCGAAGACCTGCCCGACGGCGAAGACGACGACGCCGTCGAGGTCGTGTTTCTCTCTCGCGGACGCCCGGAACTTCTCGTAGCCCTCCAGACTCGCCAGGTCGACGCCGTTGGTCATCGGCCGGATCGGGGCCGAGACGGGGTAGGATTCGAGCACGCGGCGGGTGTACTCGCTGGGACAGAGCACGAGGTCTGCCTGCGAGTAGAACCACCGGAGATACCGACCGAGTGGCCTCGAAATCAGGTTCGATCCACGAAAGCTCTCCTGGAAGTCTTCACGCGTCACGTGCGAATGGAGGATAAGGGGGATGTCGTGTCGCGTTGCGTGTCTGGCCACGGCGATCGTCCCCGGTCCGATGAGGTTCGCGTGCGCGACGTCGAAGTCGGCCCACAGCGATCCGTCGCCGAGGTTCGACGCGGCTGCAGTCGCCGGGTTCCGGCCGTCCCACGGCGAGGTCACGACGTCGACGTCCGTGGTCTCGAGTGCAGCGCGTTGTTGGGAGGCGGCAGTTCGGATCCCGCTGGGACCGAGGTGGGGTTCGAGTTCGAGATAGTTGAGGACGCGCATACGCGTTTTCTGGCCGAGCGGGGGGAAAACGCTACCGACTCCCGCGCCGGGTGAAGCGCCGTCAGTACGACAGCGATTCCGTGTACTGATCCAGAAGCAGCACCGCGAGCGCGCCGATCCCCGCAGCGGCGAGCGTCGCGATCGTGGTCGCCGGCGTCCAGGCGGCGGTGTGATCGAGCACTTCGATTGCCGGCAGCCGGAGCGCCCCGACCATCAGGCTCACCAGGAACGTCAGCGTCGCCGCCCGGTAGGTGGACAGCGCCCACTGGACGACCCGTGCGAACGCGAGCAGGCCGACGATCGCTCCGAACCCGAAGGTCAGGACAGTCGTCCCGAGTCCGATCACCTCGGTGACGGTCGCATCGCCGACCACCAGTCCGAGCATGCGGTCGACGAACCGCTTGAGCACTCCCATCAGGTAGTCGTACTGGCCGAGGAGGAGGAGGAAAAAGGCCCCCGAGACGCCGGGCAGGATCATCGCGGTGATCGCGATGGCACCCGCCACGAAGACGAACGGCAGCGCGTGGGAGGCTTCCGAACCGGCCGACACCCCCGAAACGAGAAAGGCGATCGCGAACCCGGCGATCGCGGCGGCGAGCCGACCGATCGTGCGAACAGAGACGTGTTCGTAGAGGACGATAGCCGACGCGGCGATCAACCCGAAAAAGAAGGCGAAGGTGAGTGCCCGTGCGCTGGCGAGTGCGGCGTGCATCACCCGCGAAACGACGATCAACGCCGTCAGGACACCCGATCCCAGCACGACGAGAAAGGGCACGTCCATCGCGAGCAGCCGGCGGACCAGCGCCTGGCGGCCGCTGGCGTGGTGAACCCGCAGGAGGTGTCTGGCCGCCCGGGGATCCAGCGTCGCGATCGCACTGATGAGTCGCTCGTAGATGCCGGTGATGAGTGCGATCGTCCCGCCGGAGACGCCCGGAACCGAGTCGGCCGCCCCCATCGCGACACCCTTGAGGTAGACCACTACCCAGGCGCGAAGGTCGACGGTCGAGGCAGATCGGGATTGGTCCGTGGACACGATTCAGTAGCCGGTGGGCGCAGCGCGGGCAGTCGGTGCGTCGCCGACGGCGATCGCGGGCCCGACTGATTCGGTCGTGTTCTCACCCGTCTCGTTCGTCGAGCCATCGGTCGTCTCGCTCGAATCGGTCCCGTCGGTATCGTTCGTCGAATCGCTCTCCGACGTGTCGAGTTCCTGTTCGAACAGGACAGACTCGGTCAAGTTGACTTCGACGGCGGTCTCGTCGGTGCCGATGACCTGTTCCTCCGAGACGTTCGCGGTGTCGGTGTAACGGGTTACCCGGACAGTATTGTTCGTCGTCTCCTGGGACCCCGGCGTCCGGAACTCGTAGGACCCGTTCGCTCGAACGGAAACGTTCGTATAGCCCTCCTCGGTGCTCACCGCGTCGTAGTCGGTCGTCGAGTACGGCAACGTCATCGTGAACTCACCGTCTGGGCCGGTCTCGGCGTGTTGGCGGTAGGTGAACGTCTGGTTGGCGTTCGGCATCTCCATCTCGACGGACGCCGTGACGTTCGTGTTAGCCGGCCCCGTCCCTTCGACGGTCGCGCCCGGCACGCGCTCGAAGGTCTTCGTCCAGGCGCTGTTGGGCTCCGCGAACGTGCCACTCAGCAGGTCCTGCACGCTCACGCCCGACTGGTACTGCACCTGCTGATTCTCGGCGTTCTGTTGGGCGAGCCACAGCAAGCCGGGCTGGCTCGCCGTGAACGAGTTCTGACTCTGGTTGCTCACGTGGACCAGCCGGTAATGTTCGAGCGCCGGGACGTCGTCGGTCGGGATCTTCCCGAGCCCGCCGATCTGAGCGGTCCCGTCCTCGGCGACGTAGGCTTCTGCCGCAGACTGGTTGTCGAACCACCGTACTGCCTGAACGGTCCCATTCTCGTTCCTCGCCGGAATGTTCCAGGTCGTTTCAGTCCCGTCGGAGAGTGTGACTCGGGTCTCCTCCCAGTCGACGACCGGAATCCGTCCCTGTGTATTGATGCCCGGCACGTTCTCCGGTGAGGCTGCGCTACCGTGATACCGGTAGAGCCGGGCCGACATCGACTCGTAGTAAGCCTGTTTCTGGACGGTGTAGTACTGGTTGGTGATCGAGGACTGCTCGTCGGTCGAGACGATCCCGTGCACCTGGCGGTAGTACGTCGACTCCGAGACGTTTTCGAGGAAGTTCGGCGGCGCGAAGTACTTGCCACCGAACGCGCCGTTGGCGGTCGCCATCTTCCAGTCGATCATCGCATATCGCGTCTGAGCGTCAGTCTCGTTTTCACTCACCACGTCGAGCGCATCGCTCGCTTCCGATTCGCTCCCGGCGACGAGGAATGCCGCCGCTTCCTCGGCGTTGCCCTGGAACGGGTTGGCGACCGGGATTCGCTCGGCTTCCTGGGTGATCCAGTGGCCGTAGTCCCACCAGGACATCACGCCGTAGGCACCGTCGGGATACTCGTAATCGTCGGTCCGCTCGTAGGTGCCATAGAAGTCGAGTTCGTCGGCGTTTCCAGCCCCGCCGTAGTTGCCGACGGCGGGCGTGTTCTCGCTCATCCAGTCGAGGCTGCTCTCCCAGCCGGCGACGCCGCCGGGACCGTTCTGTTCTGACGTATCCAGCGCGGTCGGGTAGACGACGACCATCGGGAGCACGACGGCGACGACCACGCTGAGGACCGTCAGGACCTGATAGGTCTCGAGGTCACTGCTGTCCGAGACCGACCGGAGATACCTGAACAGCCAGGAAACGACCAGCGCAGTCAGCGTCGCGGTGGGGACGGTGAGGTAATAGGCGAAGCGTTGCTGGGTGAAGGTCGCGGCGACCATGAACACGAACCACAGCGCGACGAACAGCAACTCCGGTTTGAGGTCGTCACTGAGATACTGGTGAGCGATGGCGATACCGACCCCGGCGACTGCGACGAACGGGGCGGCCCCGAGCCACTGCCAGAGCGGGTCGATACTCGTCAGCGGCTGGACCTCACCGACCGTACTGGCCGAGGCCGTCGGATTGACGGTGAAGCCGACGAACCGGAGCAACTGGTCGATGAAGTACCCGAACAGGTCCGGCAACAGCACTGCGAGAAGGACGGTACCGACGGCGAGTCCACCGAAGACGGTCGCAGGATACTGCCAGGTCTCGAGCTCGCGACGGTCCCACTCCCGGGCCAGCCAGGCCAGCCCGAGCGACCACGCCACGCCCGCGAATGCGAGTCCCGGCTGGGCCAGTGATAGCTGGACCATGTTGAGGTCGAACGAGGTGATCGAAAGCAGCGACAGGACACCTGCCACGAGGAAGATCGTCGCCGTCGCGATCCCGACGTGTTCGGGGCTTTCGCCCCGGAGATAGGCGACCGGCAGTTGAATCGTGACGTAGACGCCCAGGATCCCGATGAGGAGGATCGCCGGCGGCCACGCCCAGAGATAGAGCCCGAGGCCGGCGCCGGCCAGCGTCGCCCACCCCAGCGGACGACGTAGCGCCTCCCAGTCGCGATCGACGAACAGCTCGTAGACGGGCTTTTCGTCCTGTGCAACCCGGACGGCGATCAGAATACCGAGGACGGCGGTGGTCTGAAACAGCACCTCGGCGACCTGATGGTCCGCGAACCCGACGAGACTTCGCTGGAGGAGTTCGCCGGCCGACAGCGCGAGGACGAGCGCGGCGATCACGCCGCCGAGTCGCCCGCCCATCCGCTTGCCGAGATAGTACGTCGGCACGATGATCGCCGCACCGAAGACTACCGGCGAGAACAGCGTGACGAGGCGAATCAGCTCGTCACTCGGATTCCCGAGGCCGATGACGAGTGCTGCCGTCGCGATCAGCTGATCGAAGATCGTCCCGAACTGGCCCACGAACGTGCCGGTCGGGAATTCCGTCCAGGGATCGAACGGCATCGTCGATGGCCACTTCGAGACGGTATAGGAGACCTGGCGTAGATGGTACCACGGATCGTTTCCGCTGAACAGGATCTGCCCGTCGGTGACGAACCGTCCCCACGTTCGCCCCCGCAGCCAGACCATGAAGCCGAACAGGCCGGCGACGACCAACACGTGATACCACGCGGACAGCCATTCAGTGACGCCGTTGACGGGCGAGTCCTCGCTGACGTAGTCGTCCAGTCCACTCATGGGATGGGTACCCTCCGGATACTCATTAGGCAAGGAAACTGCCAACTCGCGCATAAGCCTTGTCAATCGCCTCGGGGTCAAGCCCCGAGGCTTGTCAGTGGACTCCCGCTCTAACCGAGCAACTCGGTAGGTCGGAATCGACCGTTCGCATTCAACGTCCCTGACTTGAGGGCCAATTGACTCGTGGCCCGTTCAGCACCAGACTTGAGCCAGTGCTGAACAAGACGCCACCCGACGTTCCGAGCGGCGTTGTAATCGCTATGCAACTGCTTTCCGCACTTCCGACACTCGAACTCGTCACCGTGACGGTTGTCCTCGTGCGTGAACCCACACTCACTGTGACTACATCGTTGACTGGTATAGGCAGGAGCCACGTTATCTACGTCGATACCGGATTCTTCAGCTTTGTATTCGACGTGACGCTGAAGTTCACGAAACGCCCACTGCTGGAACTTCGAGACGTTCGAGATACGCTCGCGGATGTGTTTCAGATTCTCGAACGCAATTGCTGTACAGTCGTTCTCAACAGCTTCTCGAACGAGTGCCTTTGACACTCTATGGAGGTAATCGGCACTCCACCGAGCAAAACGACTACCGATGCTCTTGATGGTGAGATGGGCCGATCGGGTCCCTGTCTGTTGGAGGTTGCCGCGCCGACGTTCATACTCGTCACGTTTGTGGTTGAGGTAGTCGGCATTGCCAAAGAACGCTCCAGTTGACGTGACGGCGAGGTAGCCATCCACATTCAAATCGACACCAAGAACCACTCCGTTCTCGGATTCATCGTCGCTAGAATCGGGTTCGACATCTTTCTTCACAGCGACGTGGAGGTAGTACGTGCCATCGCGTTTGTGGAGCGTTGCTTCGCCTTTCTCCCACTCGTCACTCCAGTAATCTTCAAACGGCGTTCCCTCGTCAGTGACTGGCATAACGTACTCGCCAGTCACTCGGTTGTCGGTCGTAGCGAGAGAAACGTGGTCATCGTTGTACGTGATGGTTCGCCCATTGTACACGACGACCGTGCCTTTGAACTCGGGTTTGCTGGCTTTTTCACCGTCTTCGATGATGCGGTCTTTGCAGTTCCCGAGTGCAGTTGAAGCAAGGTTGCGTGCTGATTGAACGAGACTGGACTGCAGAGAAAGTTTGTCACGAACGTCAGAATACGTCTCGTCGTGGAGCGAATTTTTCGCGTCCGTAATTTCGTAGGGGTTGTCGTTCCATCCGTGGTCTGCGACGTGTTGCGCCGCTTGTCGGAACTGCTCGAACGTCTCATCGAGGACTTCGTGGTCGTCCTCAGAAACGTCGAGTTTGATTTGGATGTTCCGAACAACCTCCATACTTCATAGTGCGTTTAGAGATATTCAAAAGTATATATTGAATTAGGAGAGTCAGACTTGTTATTGAACGTGGTTTGTTGAATGGAGTGTCGGCTTCCTCCCCGACCTCAAAGGTCGGGGTATCCGCCTCGACAGCCGATGAAGTTCCCGGTGGGCGCTGGACCACAACAACCGGCTCGGGGGGCCGTGAATCGGGACAAACGAAATGGTTCAGGACACCGCTTCGTGTTCGTCGACAGCCTCGACTTGCACTGCAGACAACCTCGTTCCGCAGTCCGAACACGAGACAGTGGCCACCTCGTACTCACGACAACAAGACGTCGCGGAATCCAAACGGGAGACAGTCTCGCCCGCACACGCGGGACAGGCGTCGATGTATCGTCGCAGCTGGGCGAGGACCTGTCCGCGCTCAGTCGTCTCCAGTTCGGCCCACCCGTCGTACCTGTCGGCGAGTACGCGGCCGGCCCCGAGGTCAGCGAGCAGCGCTGCTCGCGACACCCACCGACCGAAGGGGCGACCATTCAGCGCGATCCTCACGTCACGGTCGGTCTGTTCCAGCCGAACGACACCGTCGACGTCAAAGACATCCCCGACCGTCGTTTCGACGTCCGAGAGGTCCTCGATCGCTGTCCGCCACGCAGTTCTGAACTCGGAGTCGAGCTCGAGACCCGTTTCATCGTCGCTGCACTGGACGGCGTTGGTCTCGACGAGGTGATCTTCGATGTCGAATCCGGTTTCGCTGCGCCCACCGTCGATAACGAACGGATCTTTCTCGAAGGCACGGAGCAACCACGGCGGGAAGTACCGCTTCGTGAGCACCGGTGTCCCCGGGACCAGGTACCCCCGCAGCCAGATTTGGACGCCAGCGGCCCCGATCACTGCGAGTGCGACGGTGGCTGCGACGGTCGGCGGACGATCCAGACCGATCAGGAGTGCGAACGTCGCGTTACCGACGACGACGGCGAGAACGCCATTGGCTACCGTACACGGGAGACACCGATTCCTGCCAGTATATTCGGGTCGCCGATAGCGATCGAGGAGTGACCAGGGCATCGTTCTGTCGGATTCTTCTCGCGCAAACTGGAATCGGATCGGGTAACCCGCATGGGAACGCGGATCGCTTTGGAGTCAGCGGGTTTTGATGTCGTCTTCGTCCTTGATGATCCGCGTCTCGGCCTCGCCGCTCGAAACCTCGTTTGCGAGTTCGTAGAAGTCGTTCTGGAGACCGGCGGGGAACGTCAGCACGCCGACCCACGAGCCGTCGCCTTGCCACTCCTCGCTCTCTAAGTCCCCGAACTCCCGAATCTTCGCCTGTCCGCTCCCGGCGTGCTCGGGTGGCAGCTGGACCGCGACAGTCACCTCATCGAACCGGATCGGGATCACCGGTCTGAGGGCTTCTAGGGCGTCGTCGACCTGATTCTCGACGGGTTCCATCGGATCGACCTGGAACCCCGCCTCCTCGAGCGCCGACTCGATCCGGTCCGGCGGGTGGGGGGCGTCGTCCATCTGCGGATTGACGGCGTTGCGGGTGATGCGCTGGACGAGTTCGCGGTGTTTGCGCTCCTGCATCTCCCGGCGCTGGTCGGCGGTGATCTGGATCTCCCCCTGTTCGATGACTTCGGGGATGATCTCCAGTGGCTCGGTCGTCCCAAAGACCTCCTCGAGCGCGTTCTCCGGCGGTCGGTCACCGCGGGAGGCGTTCTCGAAGACGTCCTCGGCAGCGATGACGTCCTCGAGTTCGCCCTCGAAGTCGTCGCGTTTCATCGCGAGCGCCGCGTCGGGATCGACCAGCACTTCGAACCGTTCTCCGTGAGTTTCCAGACGGGCCGTCACAGCCTCGTCAAGGGATATCATGTGTTATACCTATTTCGGGGCAGGTAAAAGGTGTTTCCGAACTCACTGCCAGATGAGAGACACCGACCGCTCGGACTCACTGCCAGGTGATATACCGCAGCGTCGCGATGGCAAACCCTTCCAGCACCTGCCGGATCATCATGACCTCGACGGCAAAGGCCGGTAAGCCGGGCGTCGGATTGCAGTAAGTCCCGCAATTCGAGCACGGTTGCTTGGGCCCACCACTTCCTGAATCTCTCTCGGTGGTAGCGGGATCACGCAAATTCGAAAAACCGCACGTCAACAGATTACTCCTCGTCCGAATCGTCGTCAGTGTCGTCACCCACTTCTGTCGGTTCGTCGTCCTCGTCCGCCGTTGTCGTCTCCTCGTCGTTCTCCGGAGCGAGCAAGTCCAGATCGGCGAGATATTCTTCGGCCTCGTCGTCGGTGAACTTGTGGAACTGCGCGTCCGCGACGGAGATGGTCGCGATGCCGACACCCTCCGGCGTCAGTCCCTCGTCGGCGACGGATTCCAGCGCTTCGAGCGCCAGCCCGACGCCAGCCTCGAGGGTCATCTCCTCGTCGTAGTTGGCTTCGAGGTACTCCCGGATCGCGCCCCGGTCGGCACCGATGGCGAGTGCCTTCCACTCGTAGGGTGTCCCCGATGGATCAGTCTCGTAAAGGTACGGCTGTCCGTCGCTGACGCCGGCGATCATCAGCGCGACGCCGAACGGGCGCGCGCCGCCGATCTGTGTGTACTGCTGGACGTGATCGGTGACCTGCTTCGTGAGCGTCTCGACGCCGATCGCCTCGCCGTACCGGAGGCGGTTGATCTGGGCCTGTCGGCGCGCAAAGTCGATGAGTTGACGCGCGTCGGCGACGTGACCCGCGCTGGCGATGCCGATGTGGTCGTCGGCCTTGTGGATCTTCTCGACTGAATCGCGCTCCATCAGCGGCGATCGGATTCGCTTGTCCACCGCGAGGACGACGCCGTTGGCGGTTCGAACGCCGATGCTCGCCGTCCCGCGCTTGACGGCTTCCCGGGCGTACTCGACCTGATAGAGTCTGCCGTCGGGTGAGAAGATGGTGATGCCGCGGTCGTAGGCCTGCTGTTGTTGTCCTTGCATCGTTATGAGAGATCGCGTTGAGTCGCCCCGGCAAACCCGCCGTCAATCGCCACGTCGAGACGGCCTCCCCGACGAACTGCGGGCCGTTCGGCGTCCGCGAACGCGACAGTGTCGTGGGCAAAGGGTTCCGGTTGCCGTCCTAAATACTTTTCCTCACACGCGCGCACGGTCCCGCTGACGCCACGGACACGGAGACCGACTGGATCATCGTCAACGGATGCGAGTGTGGCGAGTACCGCCCGTGCGTTCGTCACCTCGTCGCGACGCGTCCGGACGATCGCCGTCCCGACCGGACCGTCGCGTTCGAAGCGAAGGACCGATAGATCCACCGATGCCGAGCCGACGTCCCCCAGCAGGTTCTGGGCACCAAACCAGAGGTGGCGCTGGAACGCTCCGCGGTCGAAGTCGGCGTCCGGCCAGGTTTCGAGTTCGACCGCGAGATACCGCCAGCGCTGGCGGAAGTGTTTCGGGAGGTGCTTCATCGTCCGTCCTCCTCAGGTGTTCGCTTCGGGACTCCTTCGGCGACCAGCACGCCGACCTGCTCGTGGACGCGTTCGACGGCCGTGAGCGCGAACCCGGCATCGGTGAACGCGTCGGCGAGCGTGCCGACGGTCGCGGGATCGTCGACGTCGGGCGAATAGAACGGCTCGTCGGGGTCAGGCGTCCCGAAGAACATCACGTCACCGAGAACGAACCGATCCGGTTCCAGACCGGCGATCGTCTCGATCGCCTCACGCTTCTCGGCGTCACTGAGGTGGTGCATGGCGAAGTTCGAGACCACAACGTCGACGTCAGTACCGTCCGGTAGATTGGGCTTGCGGAACCGCCCCTCGCCGAACTCGACGGTTTCCAAACCACGATCGACGGCTTTCCGTCGAGCCTGTTCGCGCATCCCCTCGCTGATGTCGCGCCCGATCACTCGTTCCGCATCGGGGGCCAGCGCGAGGGCGATCGCGCCGGTGCCCGTCCCGAGATCGAGGACAGTGTCACCCGCGTCGAGATTGGCGTGTTCGATCACGAGGTCGGCACACGCCCGGTACTCGGGAGCGCTATCGCCGTCGTAGGAGTCGGCCTGCTCGTCGAACCGGGCGGCGTGTTCTTCGAGCGTTCGTTTCATGGACACCCGTTCGGGCGGACGAGTGAAGTACTCCACGACGTGTTTCCGGATCCAGCGTGGCGACAAACGAACGACGGCAATCGCCTCACCGATCGGCCACTCACCACGTCCCGTGGAACGTATCGAACGAGAGGGAATCCAGCGGTTTCTCGCCGATGGCGATCTCGTACTCGCCGGGCGTGAGCATCGGCTGTTTGAACTGCGGGCCGTCGTCGGTCGTGATCCGGGGGCAGGCGGTGTTGACGTAGGCGTCGAGCCCGAAGTTGGTGAGCTTCTGGGGCGTGACGTTGTTCATCGTCAGGAGGTAGGCGTCGTCGTTGTCCTCGACGATCTGGCGGGCGCGTTCGAGGCGGCCCTGGCCGATCTTCGTCGAGTAGATGATGCCCCACGTCTCGGCGTCCATCGCGCGATGGATCGCCCCGTAGCGCTGTTTGATCAGCGCCTCGGCGTCCGCGATGTCGACGACGTTGTTGACGGGGTCGGCGATGACGATGTGTTTCTCCGGTTTGTCCATCGCCAGGCCCATCGGATGGAACTTCCCGCCGCCGACGTAGAGGATCTGCTCGGCGTCAACGTCCGCGGAAGCGTAGTTACACCCCAGGACCTGGCCCTCGTGAGTCAAGCGCTCGTCGCCACGTCGGGTGTGGACCGTATAGCCCCGCGCTTCGAGGAACTCCCGCATCTCCTCGAACTTGTTCATGTGCTGGGCGGTCGTGACGAGGCCGATGTCCTCGTCCACGTCGGGATCGTCGAACTCCGAGAGGGATTCCTCCATGATCGGGAAGACGTCGACGTTCGAGAACAGCGGGACGTAGATGATCTGCTCGGACTCGTTCATCGGGCTGTGGCCGAAGTGCACGAAAACGTCGCTCTGGCGCATCAACTCGATGTCCAGATCACAGGCCCCGTAGCAAGGTTCGCCGGAGAGCATGACCGCCACGTCCTCGGGAAGGGTCCGCCGGAGGTCGTCGGCGACAGCGGGTCCGCGGCGCTTGAGTCCCTCGGGGAACTGCAATCCGACGGTGTTGGCGTTTCGCTCCGCGACGGCGTCGCTGATCCGGTCGAGTTCGTAGTCCCACTCGCGGTCGTGTCTGAGCGCCATCCCCGTCGCAGTCAGATCGCCCGGGGTACGCTCGCTCTCCTGACTCATTGGAGTCGGCTAGCGGATCGGCGCGTAAAACGACGGCGTTCCCGGCACAGTCGCCGGTTTTCCGTGGGACCGTCCGGCATGCGGCCACCTCGCCCGCGCCGCGAGAGGCGGCCCAACCGGCGTCACTCCAGCGCGTCCCGGAGGTCCTCGACGTGCGAGTCGACCAGTCGCAAGGTCGCGTCCGCATCGACGTACCCGCGATCGTAGTCCTCGCGGGCAGCGTCGTACTCATCGAGGAATGCGTCGACAGCGGCTTCGATATCACTCATACATAGGCTTTGGGCACGACGCCTCTCAAGGCTTTGGAACCCGCTATGTAACGGCGTAGGAGACGTCGCTGTCCCGAAGCGCGTCGGTGACTCGCCCGACCGCGTCAGTCGTCGCCACGACCACCACGTCGAGGCCGCGACTCGCCGCGTCGGCGGCGACCGCCCCGGCCGCGAAGTGGATCGCCGGCTCGTGGTCGATCGCCCGGAGCGCGCCGACGGCCTCGACGCCCGCCGCCGCCACGAGGTCAGCAGTCTCGACCGCGTCCCGGATCGAATCCAGTGGTGGTGTCTCGTCCGACCGAATGGGTGGCACCTGAAGAATGGTGACCTCCCCGGGTTCGAGATCGATGACGCCCTCGAACCCGGTGACGCCGACGACCTCGCCGGCCCCGGCGTCGGTCGTGGCCACGCCGGTCGCCTCGCCGTCGCCCGGTCGTGCCTGGAGGAGTCCGTCGGCTATCGAGAGCGTGACTGTCTGGCCCTCGCTGATCGGCTCGACGGCGATGGCGGCGTCCTCCTGGACACTGCCGAGGACGTCATCTGTCACGTGGTCGGCGAACCGGCGGACGTCCGTCGCCGCGGAGAACAGCCAGTCGACGCCCTCGTTGGTGACCCGGTAGCGCGAACGCCCCTCTTTCTCGACGAAGTCGTCCTCGACGAGATCCCGGATGTATTCGCTGACGGCCTGGCTCGTGACGCCGACCGCGTCAGCGATCTCACCCTGACTCACTGCCGGCTGGCGTTCGGCGATCTCGACGAGGATCCGAAAGCGGGTCGCCGTCCGCTTGTTGTCGAGGACGTCGATCATGTCGGGACCCTGGGAGCGCTGGGTAAAAAACCCCGGAGTTGCGTCCCCGGGGGCGTTTCACGCCACCCCGATCGACTCCCGACGACACCCTTACCCCCGTGGGTCGTCGATAGCGTAGTGATGGAACCGACGTTTCGGGACCGGGCCGTCATCGTCGGCGAGACGCTCGTCGTCGCAGATCTGCACTTCGGCCGGGAGCGATCCTCGAACGTCGAACTGTCGCTCGGTTCCGATGCGTCCATGTGTGAGCGACTGTCGACCCTGCTGGCCGCGCACGACCCCGCGGAAGTCGTGATCGCCGGCGACGCGTTGCACTCCTTCGATTCGCTTCCGCCAGGCGTCGCACGGGCGTTCGACGACCTCCGGGAATCCGTCGTCGACCACGGCGCGGACCTGATCATCACGCCCGGGAACCACGACGTCCTCCTCGACGCCGTCTGGGACGGGCCGACACCAGACAGCTACACCCTCGCCGACGGTGAGACCGTCGTCCTCCACGGCCACGACCCACCAGAGTCGTCGGCCGACCGGTACCTGATCGGCCACGATCACCCGGCCATCGAGATCGAGGGGCGAAGGCGGCCGTGTTTCCTCCATGGCGTCGACGCCTATCGCGGGAGCGACGTCGTCGTGTTACCGTCGTTCAACGAACTCGTCGCCGGCGTTCGGATCAACGAGATGCGCGCCACCGACTTTCACTCCCCGCTGATCCGGAACGCGAGCGCGTTCCGACCGATCGTCCGTGACGAGAAAGCCGCTGAAACCCTGGAGTTCCCGCCGCTCGGATCGCTCCGGGAGATGTTGTGACATCTCGGAAGGACGGGATCGTAATTAACCGAACTGAAACCGGTGGGTGCCACTAATTATCCGAGAGTACTGTCCGCCACTATGGTCACGGATGGGGATCGGGAGTGTTCGTCTCGTCATGTGGAGTTTGCCTTGCGGGTCACGGACTCGTTCTTGTGGACGATCGACGTCGACACCGGTCGTCTGGTGACACACATGGGATCGGCCGAATCGCTGTTCAACGTCCCGATTACTGAAGCCAAGTCCGTCAGCGATTTTCACGAGAGGGCCGTCCATCCGCGGGACAAGACGACGATCGAACACGCGTCCAGGCGGGTGTTGCGTGGCGAAGAAGACTGGTTCGAGGTGACGTACCGAACGCACCCTGATATCGGGGATGTCCGATGGATCAAGACCCATGGGCGAATCCTCTCGGATGGGCGGCGGGAGGTTCTGGCCGGCATCTCGACCGACGTTACGGATCAAAAGCGTCGCGAACGACAGTTACAGCGAGAGAACGAGCGTCTCGAGCAGTTTGCGACGGTCGTCTCACACGATTTGCGAAACCCGCTGGACGTGGCTGCCGGACACCTGGAGCTGGCGAAAGCGGATCACGATAGCGAGCATCTCGATGCGGTCGAGCGCTCGCTGGAGCGGATGGATGCGTTGCTTGAAGACATGTTGACAAGCATCAAGCGTGGGACCCCGATCATCCGGGGTGGCGAGACCCAACAGGACGACTCGCCAGTCGACCTGGCAACGGTCGCCGAACGGTGCTGGGAGCACGTCGAGACGGGTCGTGCGACGCTTTCGATCGAGGCAGATCTGGAGATTCGGGCCGATCGGCAGAGTCTCAGACAGTTGTTCGAAAACCTGTTTCGTAACGCTGTCGAGCACGGCTCGACGAACCCTCGCTCGTCGTCGACTCGTCAGGACGCCGGAAGAGCAAGCTCTTCCAAGCCCTCGGTCGCTGACGCTCCCGAGGACGCCGTGGAGCATGGCTCCACGAGCCCTCCGTCGCAAGCTCCGGAGGACGCTGTCGAGCACGGCTCGACAAGCCCTCGCTCGTCGTCGACTCCCGAGGACAGCGAGGGACGGAGTCCCTCGAGCAGTCGGACGCAGTCCGACGACGCCGGAAGAGCAAGCTCTTCCGAGCCCTCGGTCGCTGACGCTCCCGACAACGCCGTCGAACACGGGGGATCGGACGTATCCGTCATCGTCGACGATCTCGACGACTGCTCGGGGTTCTACGTCGCGGACGACGGACCGGGAATCCCCGAATCCGAACGCGACCGGATATTCGAGACCGACACTTCAACCACCGACGAAGGGGTGGGGCTGGGATTGCATATCGTCGACGGGGTCGTCGACGCCCACGACTGGGAGATCGCTGTCACGGATAGCGAGTCAGGCGGTGCCCGCTTCGAAATCTCCGACGTGGAAACGTCGACCTGAACGTGCTGCACCGGCGTCGAAAACACTGCGGACCCTTCTCCGAGAGAACGCCTTCCCGATCGAATCCACCTCCCTACCCACCAGCGTTTTGGTCACCGCCGTCAAACCGTCCCCTATGGAACCCGCCGTCGCATTACTCCTGGTGAGCCTGTTTGTTCTCAGTGTGTTACTCGTGTTGACCCGGTGGCTCGTCCCGAAAGCACTCGCCGAGGAGCCGACCGATCGGGCCGGCGGTCACTGAGTCGACCGGACCGCCAGATGAGTCACGACGCGTCTGTGACCCGATCAGCAGCGATGCGACCGCTTTCGAGCGCGCTCTGTATCGAACTCCAGCGCGTGTAGTCGCCGGCGAGGACGACGGAACCGTCGGGTTCGTCGGGATCAGGCAGCCCCGACTGGAAGCCCGGCGGCTGGTCGATCTGGGCGAAGGGGACCCGTTCAGTCCGGCGGTGCTCGAGGTCTCCGAACGACCGCTCGGGATACCACTGTGAGAGGGCGTCTCTGGTCTCTTCGAACAGCGTCTCGTCGTCGGCGTCGGGGACACCCAGGAACGTCGCGGCGAGCAACTGCTGGCCCGCCGGTGCGTATTCGGGAGCGACCGCCGACATCGGCGCGACGTGATTCGGTCGGTCGTCTTCGACGTTCAACAGGAGGCGTCTGCCCGTGTCCAGTGGCGTTCCGGACGGCAACGACGCGTAAACGGTGGTACATCCCCGATACTCGGTCGGCGTTTCGACGCCCGTGAGATCGGCGGCCGTCCCGGGATCGGTCGCGACGACCGCACCCGCTGCGGTGATCGTCTCGCCATCAACGGTCACCGCGACGTCGTCGCCGGTTTTCGCTGCCTCGCCAACCCCGTCCGATTCGATCGACTCGACAGTCTCACCGGTCTCGATCCGTGCACCGGCCTCACGGGCACGACGGGCCAGTTGCTCCGGGATGGCCGACATCCCGTCTGCCGGGACCGCCGCCGATCCGTCGGTGAGTCTGGCGAACGTGTATTCGAAGATCCGCGCGTCCGTCGAGAGCGATCGATCGAGCGTGATTCCGCCGTAAAACGGCGCGACGAAGCGCTGACCGAAGGCCCGCGAGAACCCGCGATCGGCCAGTGCGGCCTCGATTGTCCGGTCAGGCCCTGCCGGATCGAAGATGTCGGCTTCCTCGCGGCCGGCGAGTTCTCGCCGGAGTTGCAGGACGCGGAGTTTGTCGCCGACGGTGATCTCGCGGTTGAACAGCGTCTGCGTCATGGTCCGGGGGTCCCGCAGGGGATCGGAGATGACACTGCGCTCGCCCGGTCGTGCCAGCGTCGCGCCAGGGGCGAACTGTCGCAGGTCGAGGCCGTCAACGTCGAGTTCGCGCTGGACCGCGGGATAACTGTCGAAGACCACCTGGAACCCTCGATCGTAGGTGAACCCGTCCTCCCGAGTGGTCCGAACGCGTCCGCCGACCGTCGGTTCCTTCTCGAACACCGTCACGTCGAACCCATCCGCTGCGAGGTGACGCGCGGCGACCAGTCCAGCCAGGCCGCCACCAGCGACGAGTACGTCGGTCATGTGGCCTCCTACGACGGGGAACGCCAAAACCTCCCGGTCGGCCGTGAGCGACGTGGCGGTCCGGGGCGGACCACGTCCCTGACTGGCCACATCGCTGCCACCCGGATCAGGTCCGTGACCGGACCACACTTTAGCGGGGCGGCCCCACAAACGGGTATGCACACCGACGGCGCGCTCGCCGGTTTTGATTGCTCGTCATGTGGGACAACCGTCGCCCCGGACGATATCGAGACGACCTGCCCAGAGTGTGGCGACCCTGTCACCCCAGCCTTCGATCCCGACGCGCTCGAGGCTGTCTTCGAGGGGAAAACGGACCATGCGACCGGACTCGAACGGTTCGCCCCGGTGCTGGGTTTCGACTCGGGGAGTGTCGTTTCGCTCGGCGCGGGCGGGAATACCGTCATCGACGCGCCGTCGCTCGCCCATGGGATCGGCGTCGATGACTTCCAGATCGCCGACGAGGGGCGCAACCCGACCGGCAGCGCCGTGGATCGGGAACTGGCGGTCGCCGTCTCGGTCGCCGTCGAGCGTGACGCTGACCAGGTGGTCCTGCCGTCGACAGGGAACGCCGCCCGATCCGCGGCCGCCTACGCCGGCCGCGCCGACCTCGAATCCCTGGCGTACGTCCCCTCCCGGACGCCGTTCGTCGAGAAAGCGATGACGAACGTTCACGGGGGGGACCTCTCGGTCGTCGAGGGGCGGTACGCAGACGCGGTGGCCGCCTACGACGCCGAGGGCACCGATGGCTTCCCGATCGGGCCGGACTCACCGTTCCGACAGCTCGGCGCGGCAACGCTCGCGTGGGACCTCTTCGGTCGGTCGGCGGACTCGCCAGACGCCGTCGTCCTGCCGGTCGGCCACGGCACACGTCTCGCTGGCTTCTTCGCCGGGCTGACGGCACTCGACGCGGCGGGTCGACTGGACTCAGTTCCGCGGCTGTACGCGGCACAGCCAGCGGGGTGTGCGCCGATCGTCACTGCTCACGAGAACGACGGGGGGATCGAGGCCTGGGAAACCCCCGACAGCGTGATCGGCCCGCTCGAAATCCCCGATCCGGCTGTCGGATCGCTCGCGCTCGACGCCCTCGACGTCAGCGATGGCGGCACGGTCGTCGTGGGGGACGACGACGCCCTCGCCGCCGCCGTCGACGCCAACGCGTCGACGGGCGTCGAGGTCAGCGCGACCGGCGGCGTCGCGCTGGCCGGCGCGCAGAAACTAGCTGAGAGAGATGCGCTCGAATCTGTGACGTCTGTGCTCGTCGTCGATCCGCTCGCCGCTGCTGCCGAGAGTGATCTCCTCCGGAGTCAGTTGATGAGTCGCGGCATCTGAACGCGAGACGGCGTCCGTTCAGCCGATGTACCGCAGGTCTTCGTCGGGCGTGCTGGGCGTGCCCTGTTCCATCTCCTGGATCTTGCGGACGACTTCCTCCATCTCGTCGGCGCGCTCTTCCAGCGAGGCATAGTCGACCTCGAACCCGAGGACGCCCTGGAGGATTTCGAGGACGGCCTGGGCGCTCTTGGGATCGACCAGGTAGCCGGAGGTCTCACCCATCAGACAGGCGGCCGGCCACTCGCGGCGCTGGCCCATCCCGAGTAGGAGTCCCGAGACCCCGACGATCCCACCGGCGGGCTCGTTCTCCCGGAAGTCGACGCCGGCCGCCTCGAGTTCCGACTGCAGGTCTTCAGTCGTGACCGCGCCGATGACGTCGTACTCCTCGATGAGTTCGCCCGTCGGCACGCCGCCGAGTGCGACGATCCGTTCGACGTCGAAGTCTTCGGCGACGTCCAAGAACGTGTCGACGAGCCCGTAGTGGCCGACGTTGTCCTGGGCCTGGTGGTCGCCCGAGAGGACGAGCATGTCCTGGCCGTCCTCGGGCGTCACGGCGTGAAACGTCGCGCTCGCGAGTTCGATGCCGTCCTCGACGCTGACCTGTGGCGGGAAGTGTGTCGAGTAGACGCGCCTGACCGGCGTGCTCTCGAGTTCTTCGAGTAAGTGTTCGGCCGCAAGTTTTCCCACGTGACCCACGCCGGGCAACCCCTCGACCAGAACCGGTTCGTCGAGTTCGACGTCCTCGATGACTTCGATCTCGTAGTCGTCCATACCGCCTATTGCCGGCGTCGGCGTTTAAGAGCGCGTCGATACTCGCCGTAGCGATCTTCGGGGGAAAAGGGGGCCGGAACGGCGTTTTCGGCCGACGCGCCGCAGTCGGGACAGGTGTCACAGAGCGTATACACCGGGCGGTCGTGACGGTCGCGCCACGCCGAACACACCCGGATGTCCGACTTCATTCCTCGTCGGTGGTGCGCTCGCGGTGGTACTCGGCGGTGCCACCGCAGGATTCGATCGCCGTCGCGGCGCGGTCGGCGCTCTCCTCGAGCTGAGACTCGGCCGTCTTGTAATCAGGCGCTTTGACTTCGATCCGGTATTCGGGGGCCCCGACGTAGGTGACCTCGAGTTCGATCTCCTCGGGGACACCGGAAGACCCGTCTTCCGAGCCCCCGCTCACTCCGCTCGCGGGGATCTCGCCGTTCCCTTCGGCGGCCTGCATCGCCTTCTTGATGGCGTCGACGCCGTCGCTTTCGGGACACTGGAGGTCGACGTAGCCCGTCACGTTGACGTACGGGACGGAGACGTTCTCGCGTGCCGCCTCGACGATCGCATCGATTTCGTCGTCGTCGAGGTCAGTCTCTTCGAGTGCGTCCGTCCCGTGGATGGCCGCCTGTTCGAAGCCGTCGTACATCGAGCCGAACGCGGCGATGAGTTCCTCGGCGATGTCGGCGTACCGGTCGTCTTCGAGGTCTTCGCCGAAGGCGATGGTCATCCAGTTGTCGGCCTTCTGCTCGTTCTTCCACTCCTGGATGGTGTCCTTTCGCTGGTGATCGTTGACGTCCTTGATCGAGAGGTCGATCTGCTGGGCGTCCTCGTCGACGTCGAGCACCTTCGCCACGACGGTCTGGCCCTCGTTGACGTGGTCGCGGACGTTCTTGATCCAGCCCGAGGCGACCTCGCTGATGTGGGCCAGCCCGCGCTTGTCCTCGTACTCCAAGAGGTCGACGAACACGCCGAAGTCCTCGATCTCGTCGACGCGCCCGACGACGAGTTCGCCGGGTTCGGGCCAGCCGCTGAACTTCATCGTTGCTCGACCGTTTCGAGGACGTCGCCTTCGATGGTGGCTTTGCCACCGGTCGGACGGACGAGCGTGTTCCCGCAGACGGCACAGACGACTTCGCTCGCCGCCTTGCCGAAGACGACCTGTTCGTTCTCACAGTCCGGGCACCGGACGCTGTAGAAGTTTCCTGTCATCGTTATTCCTGGAACTCCAGGCGGCCGGCGCGCCATCCTTCACGGACGTGGGCCTTGCCACACTCCGAGCAACGGTACGTGAGGTTGGTCTTCTTCGTCGGCTTGTCGCCACCGGGGACCTTCGAGAACTTGCCGTCGTTCCCGATCCCGGACTGGCGCTCGCGCTGGCGGCCGTTGACTTTCGTCATGCCGGTGGAGCGACCCTGTCGGACCCGCTCGACTTCGTGCTCGTGGTGCTCGTTGCAGTTCGGACAGTAGGTGTTAAATCGGCGTGGCATCTGCATGGATATCTACCTTGCCGGAGGGTTAGATAGCCCGGCTTAAAACCCGTTTGGTTCCACGCGACCCGTGTCTGTGGGATGTGTGCCACTCTCACGCAGCAACGGCGACCGTCACTCCGAACCTGGACTGCATGCTCCGAAGCGCTTAATGCCGGAATGGCCGAACCCGGGAGTACATGAAGCGCCTCATCATCCACGGTGACCCCGGCATCCGCAAAGACGCCGTCATCGAATACGAGGGCGAGGAGTACGTCTGCTTCGGGATCAACCGGCAGGGCGACTGGCACGGCCCCGACCGGCCCCAGCTGTGGTGTACCGTCGGCAGCGAGGACGAACGCGAGGACTTCGAACTCCGGAACTACATCCCGATGCACATGGAGACGCTTTCGGCGGACGCCGAGGCGATCACGGTCGTCGAGGCCGCCTGAGCGACCGATCAGGCCGGGAGAGCGTTCTGATCGACGCGATATATCGTCACGTCATCCCAGGATGCTGCGACCGTAACGGCGTCGAGTCGATCCACAGTGATCTCGTCGTAGGCAGCTCGCTCGTTTGTCCCCACGTAGACGTATTCGACATCGTAAGAGGCCAGCAGCGCACGCTGCACTGGCGGTGATCTGGTGAAAATTCGCTCGACATCGTCGACACGCTCCCAGTAGGCGGCGCGCTCCCGGTACCCGGTCTCGTGTACCCAGCCGGCCACCGTCGGGATGCCAGTGAGGCTCGACGGTGCGTTGACCCACCGGTAGATGTCAGTCCCGGGCCGGGAGACCAGGGTGGGCTGGCCCTCGAGATCGTCGAGCCAGCGGATTGCGGGGGCTTCACCGGGATGGTCCACCTCGACGAACGCCAGTGCGTCGAGCGTCGCCTCCCCCGAGACGGTCCCCGACGGCGCACCGTCGAAGTGTTGTGACAGCGCCAGTCCGCCGTAGATCCCGGTGACGAGAACGAGCGCGGCCGTCAGGACGGCGAACGCACGCCGCCAACCCACGCTCCGGAGGCCGATCGAGGGTCGCCGGTCAGCGACGAGACCGGCGAGGACGACGCCGATCACTGCACTCCAGAGGATCCAGACCTGTGTGTACACCTTGAAGACGGTGTTCATCCGGCCCGGCCCGGCATGCTCGCGAACGAAGACGAACTCGACGAGCAGCGCCAGGCCCGCTCCGGCCACGACAAGGATTGTCTCGAAACCCGGCGTGGGGCCGTCCGCGTAGTCCTCGATCCGTCGAAGGATCCATCCGACGGCGATCAACGACCCGAAGAGCGCGATTGCCGGCGCGTCGACCAGCACAGTCACGACCAACAGGGCCACAGCCAGCCCCGCCATCTCCCACGGACGGCGTAGGTGTGGAGTGACGTAGCGCGCCAAGTAGAGGCCGAAGGCCACCAGGAACGCGCCGTGGACGAGCAACAGTGGCCCGAGGCCGCTCCGTGCCGGTAAGAAACCGATACCCTGGCCGCCGCTGGCCGCGGCAAGCCAGAAGGGAGCCGAAAGCAGCAGTCCACTGGCGAGGACGACGAACCCGGCCACGGCGGCCAGGAGGTGTCGGACCGTCTCACGTCGCCACCGATCGGTCGGCGCCAGCCGCCGGCGGAGCCGATCCGGGAACAACGACCGCGGGCTCGCGGGTGCGAGCGCCACGGTCAAGACGGTGAGCCCGCCGACCGACGGGAACGACCACGTGTTGACGACGGCGAGCATCGCCGCTAGGGGGCCGAGCGCGCCGAGTAATCCGAGTCGTCGCCCCCGCCGGTCGGCCGGTGTCCGGTAGTAGCCATACAGGAGCGTCGCGGCGAGCAACAGGAACGGCGTGCTCATCATGTGCGCGTGCATGTCGCCGTTGAGCCAGGCGAACAGCGGGAACTCGTTGATCGTGCCCGGGAGCACCCGACTCGCCGTCCAGTAGTCGAAGTTCGCGAGCCCGGTCGCCAGTCCCTCGAGGTCGAACCCGAACGTCTCGGCTAGGCGTGCCGACAGGCCGGCCGGAAGCGCGAGGACGACCAGCTGTCCGGCCGGAACGAGGTTGCTCGCAAACCCGACGAAGAACGCTGAGAGCCCGCCGGCCAGTCGATCCGGAAGCCCCCGATCAGCGGCGACGTTCTTCGCCAGACCGTAGGCCGCGGTCACCACCATCGCGTAGAAGCCGGCGAGCGCGAGGTTGTACGCGTACCGGAGCGGCGTGAGCGTCAGGTCGGCAAGTAGGACGGTCAGCGCGTAGCCGCCGTAGTAGTACTGCACCGGTTCGTTGGCGAACCACATGTCTTCCGGCGGGAGCGTCGACGACCGTGCCAGCGAGTTCAGGAGCCCGAAGTTCAGGAACTTCTCGCCCCCGATCGGATTCACCGCGGGGTCGACCGCACGGGTCGCGACGACGAACAGGAACGCAACGGTGAAGATGGCCGCCGGCGCGGCGGCCCGCCGGAGATCGACGGGACCGTCGCTCGCCCGATACGAGGCGACCGCGAGAACGGCCAGCCCGGCGACGAGTGCGGGGTAGCCGTACGCACCCGGAAGCTGGCCGACGAGGAAGCCGACGAGCCCGAGCGTCGCCAGTGCGAAGGGGACGGCGAACGCGGCTCCGCGGTTGTGGAAGCCGTCGAACAGCCGGCCGACGACGGGAAGCGCGGCGAGTCCGAGCGCGAAATACGCGACGAGCCAGACAAGAACGTACCCGAACTCCATCACCGGATGGCCGGACCCCCGCGAAATACGTCTTGTGGACTCCGGCGGTGGGTCCCCTCAGAAGCCGAAACCCGGGACAGTAAACCGTCTGAACGCTTCAAAACGTCCGAACGGCGTTCCCGATTGATACGGATGGCCGTCGTCTGTCGACCCGTGACCCACGAGGAGCTTTCCGACATTCGCGTTCGGCTCTCCCGCCCCGCCGACCCCCCGTCGCCCGAGGCAGATGCCGTCGTCCGCTCGGAGTGGGTCGACGAGCGACACGACCGCACGTTCTGCGGCTTACGTGTCGCCGTCGTCCCAGGTACTGACGGGGTCGAACTGCTCGTCCCTGCCGACGCGGACGCCGAGCATGTCGACCGGCTCCGGCGGCTGGTCGAGTTCGACGTCGCGATGGCCCGCCGGTTCGGCGCGGCGACCGCTGGCCGTCCGGCGCCGCGGACGGACGACCGACTCGCGGAGCTCTCGGCGACGCTCGGCGACGACGCCGTTCGGGTAGCGACACGCGGCCTCGTCTGTTCCGGTGGGCGCGAGTCGAGCCGGCCGACGTTCGGGTAACGGCAGCGGCGTCACGGCGTGCCCGGCTATCGAACAGTTTTTCGTCGCCCGGGCGGGAACCCGCGGTATGGACCGGTCGCTGGGGATCGTCATCCCCGCGTACGACCCGGACATCCAGCGACTCGAACGCTACCTCGCCGCCCTCCACGACGAGTTCGACCCCGAGACGCTCAGGATCGAACTCGACGCCCCCGACGAGGCGACGCTCGATGCCGTCGGTCGCCTCCCGGCGGAGGTGAACGTCGTCCCCTACCGGCGGGGGAAAGGAGCCGCCGTGACCGCCGGCTTCGAGGCACTCGAGACCGGCCGGTACTGCTTCCTCGACGCGGACGGATCGACGCCGGCCGCCTCTGCCCGCGAGATCGTCGCCGCACTCGACGACGCCGCCCTCGCGGTCGGTTCCCGCCGCCACCCGGAGGCACACGTCGTCGGCCACCAGACGGTCGCCCGTCGGCTACTCGGTGACGGCTTCGCGTGGGTCGCCCGCCGGCTGCTCGACGCCGACCTCTACGACTATCAGTGCGGCGCGAAGGCGGTGACTGCCGAGACGTGGGCGGAGGTGCGCGAACACCTGTACGAGCCGGGGTTCGCGTGGGACGTGGAGTTCGTCGCGATGGCCGCCGCGCTCGGCCGCCGCGTCGTCGAGGTTCCGATCGAGTGGGAGGACGCGCCGGGATCGACGGTCGATCCGCTCCGCACCGCACTCGACATGGGTCGGGCGCTGTTCGTCGCGCGCCACCGGGCGAAACGGATACAGGACAGCAGGCTCCACGGCGCGCTCGCCGCAAGTCGGCCGGAACCGGTCGCGCTCGTCGACCGGGAGGAAGGATGACCGGCCGCTCCCGGCTCCGCGCGCTCGCCTCCGCAGGGCGGCTCGGACGGTTCGTCTCGGTCGGCGTCGTCGGCGCCGGCTTCGACGTCACCACGGCGACCGTCCTGCGGGAGCTCGGCGTCTATCCCGAACTCGCCGTCTTCGTCGGTATCGAGGTGGCTATCGTCGTGATGTTCCTGCTGAACGACAACTGGACGTTCGCGGAGGAGGGGACGAGCGGGCTCCCGGCGACGCTGCGACGGCTCGCCACCTCGAACCTCGTCCGCGGCGGCGGCATCGTCGTCCAGCTAGCGACGTTCCGGTTCCTCTATCGGGTCGTCGCACTCGAAGCACAGATCGCCGGCATCGACGCGTGGTTCGTCGCGTCGAAGGTGGGCGGCATCGGCGTCGGGATGGTCGTCAACTACGTCGCCGAGAGCCTGTTCACGTGGCAGGTCGCCGGCGATTGAGCCGCGCCGCGTCGGGGCGGACCGCTCGGGAGTAACTCACATCCGGCGGTCGAATGGCAACCCTTATCCGAACCGCTCCGATACGAGACGATAGCGGGATGGGATAGCCAGGAGATTCCGCCGGGCTCATAACCCGGAGATCGGTAGTTCAAATCTACCTCCCG
>ENA-ORDC01000025-ORDC01000025.1-marine-metagenome-genome-assembly--contig:-NODE-25-length-208088-cov-9.985957_pt1 | contig 208088 bp, 188 predicted proteins | sample MGYA00237783_ERZ508515 | MGnify/ENA primary metagenome ERZ508515 (study PRJEB26186, sample SAMN06268792) | marine metagenome | isolation source: Eden Landing Ponds, San Francisco, CA, USA | place... | reverse complement strand
GTCGAGGAACCGCTGCTCAACGCCGAGCAGTTCCGCGAGGTCGGGATCGACCCGCCGAGCGGCGTCCTGTTGCACGGGCCGCCGGGGACGGGTAAGACGATGCTGGCCAAAGCCGTCGCCAACCAGACCGACGCCACGTTCATCAAGATGGCTGGCTCGGAACTCGTCCGGAAGTTCATCGGCGAGGGCGCGAAACTCGTCCGGGATCTGTTCGAACTCGCTGAGGAACGCGAGCCGGCGATCATCTTCATCGACGAGATCGACGCGCTCGCGTCGAAACGGACCGACTCGAAGACGTCCGGCGACGCCGAGGTCCAGCGGACGATGATGCAACTCTTGAGCGAGATGGACGGCTTCGACGACCGCGGGGAGATCCGGATCATCGCCGCCACCAACCGCTTCGACATGCTCGATCGAGCGATCCTCCGGCCCGGCCGCTTCGACCGCCTCATCGAAGTGCCCGAACCCGACCGCGAGGGCCGCGAACGCATTCTGGAGATCCACACTCGCGAGATGAACCTCGCTGACTCGGTCGACCTCTGGGACATCGCCGGCGAGACGGAGAGAATGACCGGCGCGGAACTCGAGAGTTTGACCACCGAGGCCGGAATGTTCGCGATCCGCGACGACCGGACGGAAGTCACCGAGGCTGACTTCCAAGACGCCATCGAGAAGATTCGCGAAGCCGACGAGGACGGCGTCGGGACGCCCGTGATGTTCTACTGAGGCCGCTGCAGTCGCTTGCGCTGTTTGCGCTTCTCGTTGCAAGCGATCCACTCGACCGGACGTGGGTGCTACTGTCTTCGAGGAGTCCCGCTCGTTATCTCGCGGCGATCCACTCGCGAGCTTCGTCCATGTCGTCAGTCATCGTGCTTTCGTAGTCCAAGTCGTCCAACTCCTCGTAGAAGTCTTCCATGTCCATCTCGGAGATGACGCTGTCCCGGTGGACCGTCACGGAGTGCTCGATACCCGCGTCGATGATCTTCGGCATCCACTCTTCCTGGAGCCACTTGGTTTCCTCCTCGTTGTGCGCCTTGATTCCGCGCGTGTTGACGATCAGTTTTCGCGCCTCGTGCTCTTTGATGTATTCGAGCAGATCCAGTGCACCGTTTCGAAAGCGCTCCCCTGTCGAATACTCGTCCCAGAAGAACACGACTGCGTCGATATCGTCGTCGTAGGCCACCGTGTACAGGTCTGTCTCTTTGCGATCGCGCTGTGGCATGAGAAACGATTTCACGTTCTCCTTTATGAATTAGCCCCTCCCAATATCGATTATGAGAAGCGGAAGCCGTTCAACCGGCGGTGTCAGTGCTCGCCGGGTGGTATCCGGCCTGAAGCACTCACACTCCTGGTGTGGTTCGCGGGTTCGAGTGATCGTCTCGAAAGCCTGTCCAACGGGAAGAACGCCCTTTTATCCGCCGACGGCCTACCACGTTCCAATGAGCCATCCCTTCGAGACCCTCCCGACGACACCGACGTCGGAGGAGCTCATCGACAAGGCCTTCTCCCGGGCCGCCAGGGCCGGTCGGGCCAAACAGGGCCACGACGCCCAGCAGTCGATGCTCCAGACCGCCGCGAACATCCTCTCGGACAACTTAGAGAACGTCGTCCAGGCCTGGCCTGACTTCGACGACCTCGACCCGTTCTACCGCGAACTCGCCGACGCCGAACACGGGGTCGACGAGCTGCGCCAGCACCTCTCGGAAGTGACCTGGGCGAGCCGAAAGACCAGTGACATCCGCGACGAGTACCAGTCCCGCCTCCGGAACGTCGACGCCGACGGCGCGCGCAAGCTCCGCAAGCAAGCGTTCGCCCGCCTGGCCGACGTCACCCGCGAGGTGAGCGGTGGCCTCTCGGCGCTGGCCGACGCCCGGCAGGCCCTCCGAAAACTGCCGGACATCAAACCGGACGAGCCCGTCATCGTCGTCGCGGGCTACCCCAACGTCGGGAAGTCGTCGTTCGTCAACAGCGTCACCCGAGCCGACAACGAGATCGCCGCCTACCCGTTCACGACGACCCAGATCCACGTCGGCCACGTCGAACGCGACCACATCCGGTATCAGCTGGTGGACACGCCGGGCCTGCTCGATCGACCGCCGGCGGACCGCAACGAGATCGAAGCCCAGGCGGTGAGCGCGCTCGCCCATCTCGCCGATGCCGTCCTCGTGATGGTCGACGCCAGCGGCGAGTGTGGCTTCCCGATCGACGTCCAGCTCGACCTCCGGGACGACATCGCCTCGCGGTTCGGCGACGCACCCGTGCTGACGGTCGCCAACAAGGCCGATCGTTCGCGGGACGTCGAAGCCGACCACTACATGAGCGTTACCGAAGACGACAACGTCGAGGAAGTCCTCACGGCGGCGATCGACGCCGTCGGGTACGAGCCGGAACTCCCCTTCGAGGAGTGATTTAAGTCGGTTTTTCGACTGGCTCGCGGGATCGTCCGTCCGTCTCGAAACGTTCAAACGCGTCTCTACCTCGACTAGGAGTATGACACGCGAGTTCAGTATGGACCGCCGGGCATATTTGAAGACGGTTGGTGCTGTTGGGGCATCGGCAACCCTCGCCGGCTGTCAGGGCGGCAGCGACGACACGATCGTCCCGGGAACGAACGCCACGTTCCCGCCGTTCGAATACAAGCAGGACGGCGAGATCGTCGGCTTCGACGTCGCACTCGCCGAAGAAGTGATCGAGCGCGCCGGGTACGAGATCGGCGAGTGGGTCGACATCAAATTTGGCTCGCTCATCCCGTCGCTCAACGACGGCGATATCGACCTCATCGCGGCCGGCATGACGATCGAACCCGGCCGCAAGGAGCAGATCGACTTCACGGACCCCTACTGGGAGGCCAGCCAGGCAGTCCTCGTCCGTGCGGACGGTGACTTCCAGCCCGGCAGCGTCGATGAGCTCGCGGAACGGCGCGTCGGTGCCCAGGCGGGGACGACCGGCGAGGGCCAGATCGAGGATCTCATCGAGGCGGGGACGATCAGCGAGAGCGACTACCGCCAGTACGAGAACTACACGCTCGCCGTCCAGGACCTGGAGAACGGCAACGTCGACGCCGTCGTGATCGACGTCCCGGTCGCCCGGAACTTCACCGCCGAGCGCTCGGTCGCCGTGGCCTTCGAGATCGATACCGGCGAGCAGTACGGCCTGGGAATGCGTCAGGACGACGACCGGCTCACGGACATCAACGACGCGATCGCCGAGATCCGCGAGGACGGCACGTACGACGCCCTCGTCGCCGAGTGGCACGAGTAACGGGGTCGTCGATGTTCGGGACTGTCCTGCAGACGGGCGACTGGGGATTCATCCTCGCCAACTGGGAGTGGCTGGCACTCGGAACGGTTGTGACCGTCCTGCTGACAGCGAGTAGTCTGGCCGTAGGCCTCCTCGCCGGGTTTCCGGCGGGGGCCATCGAAGCGTACGGCTCGGGTCGACTCCGGGGAGCCGTCAGCACTGCGGGGGTGCTCCTGCGGGCGACGCCGATCGTGGTGTTGATGGTCCTGGTTTACTACGGACTGCCGATCCCGCGGCTGGGATCGATCCCGGTGCTCGACGTCCGACTGAGCGCCTTCTTCGCGGCGACGCTGGCACTCGGCCTCCGTAGCGCGGCCTACCAGAGCCAGGTGTTTCGCGGCGCGATCGGGTCGATCGACGACGGCCAGATGGAGGCCGCCCGTTCGGTCGGGCTGACCCGGTTTCAGGCGATCAGACACGTCATCCTCCCGCAGGCGATCCGCCGGTCGGTCCCCGGGTTTCAAAACGAGTTCACGATCGTCCTGAAAGACACCAGCGTCGCCATCGCGATCGGCCTGGCTGAACTGCTCACCCGGGCCGAGGACCTCTACCTCCAGCCCGGGCGTGACACCGCCATGATGGAAGCGATCATCGTCATCAGTGTGATCTACTTCGTCTTGACGTTCACCACGAACCGGACGCTGGAGTACCTCGAAGACGCCTACGCGATTCCGGAGGGAACTGAGACATGACAGGAACCGATCAAGCGATGCATACCGCCATTCGGGAGGAAACGAACCGATGAGTCTACTCGAAGTCACGCACGTCGAGAAGTCCTACGAGAACGAAGACGTCCTCCGGGACGTGAGTTTCGCGATGGATCGCGGGGACGTCGAAGTGATCGTCGGCCCGAGCGGGGCCGGGAAGTCCACGCTGTTACGGTGTGTCAACCGTCTCACTGAGATCGACGACGGGGCGATCACCCTGGACGGCGATCCGATCCACTCTCTCGACGTCAACGACCTCCGGCGACGCGTCGGGATGGTGTTCCAGGACTTCAACCTCTTTGCCCACCGGACCGCACGGGGCAATATCACGCTCGGTCTCGAGGAGGTCCTGGAGTTGGATCACGCCACGGCCGTCGACCGCGCCGACGCTTATCTCGACCGCGTCGGTCTGGCCGATCAGGCTGATTCCTACCCGGCTGAACTCTCCGGCGGGCAGAAACAGCGCGTCGGGATCGCCCGCGCGCTCGCGATGGAGCCCGAACTCATGCTGTTCGACGAGCCGACCAGCGCGCTCGATCCGGAACTCGTCGGTGAGGTTCTCGAGGTGATGACCGACCTCGCCGACGAGGGCATGACGATGCTGTCGGTCACCCACGAGATGGGCTTTGCCCGCTCGGCGGCCGATACGCTCACCGTTCTCGACGACGGGCAGATCGTCGAGCGGGGCCCGCCGGAGAACCTGTTCGAGGACCCCGACCACGACCGAACCGCGGCGTTTCTCGGGCAACTCACCGATCTCGGACAATGACTGACGAGCCTGCCGAGACGGTGACTGATCCGACCGAGGAACGCGCCTCGCTCGTCGAGGAACTCCCGGCCCGTCGCCGACTCGTCATCGCGACCGCCGGCGTCGTCTTCTGGGGGTGGCTGTTCGCCCGCTGGGCCTCTCACAACTCGGTCCTCGATTCGCTGGCGACGGCACTGGGGTTTCCCGATCTCGTTCGTTCTGGCGTTCCCGTCTCGGCGCGGACAGGCTGGATCCCTGCCACCCCGTTCGAGGCGATTGCCGATGCGGCCACGGGCGTGGCCGACGCGCTCGGTCCCGCGAGCCCCCTGCTGGAGTGGCTGGTCTGGCTCGCCGACCTGGCGGCGTTCGCGACGACGACCGCGCCTGCGCTCGCAGAGGGTGCGTTCATCACGGTCTATCTGACGATCCTGTCGCTGTTGTTCGGGCTTGGTATCGCGATCCCGGTGGCGGTGGCCCGGACCTACGGGGGGCGTCTGCTCCGGGCCGTCGCCCTGGCGTACACCGAACTCATCCGCGGGACGCCGTTGCTGGCACAGCTGTTTTTCGTCTACTACGGCCTGCCGCTGGCGAACGTCGCCCGGGGACTCGGCATCGACGGCCAGCCCCCGATCCCGCGGGCTGCGGCCGCAGTCGCGGTCGTCGGGTTCACGATCAACTCCTCGGCGTATCAGGCCGAGTACATCCGGTCGGCACTCGAGTCAGTCGACCCCGGCCAGGTGACCGCCGCGCGATCGGTCGGTCTCTCGAAGCTCCAGGCCATCCGCCACGTCGTTCTCCCCCAGGGACTACGGCTTGCCATCCCGGGCTGGACCAACGAATTCGTCTACCTCATCAAGTACTCCTCGCTGGCGGCCTTCATCACCGTTCCCGACCTCTTCGCACGCGCCCGGGACATCGGGTCCGATACGTTCCAATTTACGGATATTTACGTGATCGTCGCCGCCTTCTACCTCGCCCTGGTGTTGACGACGGCACTGGCGATGGGTAAACTCGAAACTGCAGTCTCGATCCCGGGGCTCGGTCAGTCGACGGGGCGGGAGTGACCAGGATTCAGGCCCCGGGCATCTCAGGCGTCTGGCGAAGCACCTGTCAGCTACTGGTCGCGTTGTAGACGACCTGGACGGACGCAGAGACGTCGACGGGACCGCTCTCGATCGTCGTCGAGGCTACTGCGCCGTCCCCACCACTCGCCATCATGGCTTGCTCGACGCGGTATGGGGTGACGTGGACGTCGCTGGCACTGATCGAGGACGCACCGGCGATCTGCAAGCCGGAGCTGTTAGCCAGGGTATCGGCGTCCGTGCGAGCCCGATCCATCGCCTTCTCCAGGGCGTCCTGGCGAAGTTCGTGGCGCTTCTCCTCGGAAAGCGTAAAGGAGACGCCATCGACGCGGTTGGCACCGTTGTCGACGGCGGCATCGATCACGTCACCGACGGTGTCGGTATCGTTGAGCGTGACTTCAAGTGCGTGAACGGCACGGTACCCGCTCGTCCGCTCGGGCTCGGCGCGGTCGCGCACCTCACCGATGTCGTAGTACGCGGTCTCGATCTGATCGGCTGAAATATTCAGCTCAGTCAGCGCCGAGCGCAACGCCGTGGCATTCGCGGCAACCTGATCGCGGGCGGTCTGGGCGTCCTCGGCGGTCGCGACGACGCCGAGTCGGAGCACGGCCTGGTCAGGCTGGGCCGAGACCTCCGCCGACGCGGCGACGTCGATCTGTTTTGTTGGCTGATCAGTCTGTTCCGCGGGCGTGACGGCCGTCGCAGCGCCCACCGCGACGAGCAACAGCACTGCCACGGCGGACACCAGGAGGGTTGATCTGTTTATCTGCATTACGGGTGTCACCACTCACGGGGAACATATAGTTCAGTCGAACGTTCAAACGACCGTTTGAGCGGTCCGCCATCCGGCTTGTCACGATCAACCGGCGGCGATCTCGGTCGTCACGTACCGCAGTTCCGTGGTCACGTCCCGGTCGAGACTCGCGTCGAGACGAGCGTCGAGTCGTTCGTGGAGGGCCGGCGGTGACTCACCGGGCGGAACGCCGACCGTGACCACGACACGCTGGGTTTGCTGGAAGAACAGCCCCCTGGTCTGTTCGGTCGACACCGAGTGGACCGTCGCTCCGGGCGTTTCTTCGAGGACGTTCCGAACTGCCTCGTCGATCTGCCCGTCGATCGTGGCTCGCGTGTACGTGTCGTAGGTCACCCCGCCCAGGAACACCGACAGGACGGCGATGGCAGCCGCGAGCGCGAGAACGCGCTTGACCGTACTCGCTCGCGCGTCGTCCTCGCGAAACCAGTGGGTCGGCCGGTATCCCAGGTACCAGAGCACCGCCAGTGCGGCCAGGTTGATCGAGAGGACGTTCACCAGCGTCAAAATGGCCGATCCCAGGCTGACGGCCGGCAGTCCCCACGCGATGCCGATCCCGACCGTCGCGGCGGGCGGAATCAACGCGACGGCGATCATGACGCCGACCAGGGCCGTCGAGACGCCCGTCGAGAGGCTGACGACGCCCGCCACGCCGGCCCCAAGCGCGACGACTAACGAGAGGAAGTCCGGGAGGAGTCGCTCGCGGACGGCGGGGATCCCGGTCACGTCGAGCCCTGGCGGGACGAGAAACAGGTTCTTCACCAGGAAGGCGAAGACGGCGGCACTCAGTATCGCCAGCCCCACCCCGGCGATCTGGAGGCCGACACCTCGACGGAATAGTTCCTGGTCGTCGACGACGGTCCCGACGCTTGCAGCCATCGCCGGGCCGATCAGCGGCGCGATCACCATCGAGCCGACGATCACGGCCGGCGAGTCGAGCAGGAGGCCGGCGGTCGCGATCACGGCGGAGACGACTGTGAGAACGACATAGGTCCAGGTCGCCGGGGCGAGATCAGCGGCCTTCGAGGTGAGTTCCTCGCGGGCGATACGCTCCTCGTCGCGCTCCTCGGCGTAGCGATCCTGGAGTTCCTCGAAGCGCCGAGAGATGACGGTGTTGGCCTCGACGACGACCGTGTAGGCCTGCTCGTCGATGCCGGCCTCTCGCAGTCGCTCTAAGACCGGCTCGACGGCGTTGGTCGGCAACGGAATGTACGCCACGGCGGTGTACTTCCGGCCGCTGGTCTCGTCGGTGAGGACGTAATCGACGTCGATGTCGTCGAGTGCGTCCTCGATGGCATCGCGCTTGCCGGCCGGGATCGTGACCTGGACGAGTCGCACGCTCGTACTCTCGTCGGCGACGGAAATGAAAGGTGGGGTCGCCCGTCGACCGTCGGCTCGGACCCGTCCGGTTCACCTCCCGGGCGTCGAAACGCAACCGGCAAACCCCCTGGGACGCGATGGTCGTCCATGACTGGATCCGGTAGCGCGCCGCCGCTGGTGACGGACGTCGATGGGACGCTGACCGACGACGAGTTGCGCCTTGACCCCCGGATGGGACCTGCTCTCCGGGAGTGGGAGGGACCGGTCGTCTTCGCGACGGGCAAGGTCCTCCCCTTCCCGGTCGCCCTCGCCAACTACCTCGGGATCGAGCGGACGGTAATCGCCGAGAACGGCGGCGTCACGTTCGTCGAGGCGACCGACGACCTCGCTGTCCATGGCGACCGCGAGGCCGCCCAGGCGGTCGCCGACGCCTACGTCGCGGCCGGCTACGATCTCGGGTGGGGCGCGGCCGACCTGCCCAACCGGTGGCGCGAGACCGAAGTGATCGCCGCTCGCGACCGACCGCTCGAACCGCTCGAAGCGATCGCCGCCGACCACGGCCTGGAGGTCGTCGATACCCAGTACGCCTACCACGTCAAGTCGCCGTCGCTGACCAAGGGGACGGGTCTGCGGACGGTCGCCGACGCACTGGGGTACGACCCCGTGGACTTCGTTGCCGTCGGGGACTCGACAAACGACGTTCCGACGTTCGAACGCGCCGGGACGGCCATCGCGGTCGCGAACGCCGACGACGCGGCGCTTTCGGCGGCCGATCACGTCACGGACGACGCCTTCGCCGACGGCTTCCTCGAGGCGCTGGAGCGGGTCAGTGCCGGCGAGTGGTGACGCCAGTCATTCGTACTTCATTGTCATATATTCACAAACGCCACCATCAAGAACGCTACGTGGTGATTTCCGGGGAAGGTTTTTGGGGGCACCTCCGTTACCTATTCCCATGACTCCCGACCGGGCCGTCCTCGAACGCGCGATCGAGCGCGGCGAGCACGAGGGCGGCAGTGTCGAGTTCAAGGAACGCCTGACTCGCGATACGCACCTTGTCGACGGCCGTCTCGAGAGCCTGGCCGCCCAGCTTCGCCACCGCGTCCTCAGTGGCGACGGCGAGGCGACCTACGTCGTGGGGATCACCGACGACGGCCATCTCGCCGGCATCGAACCTGAGGCCTTCTCCGAGTCGATGGACGTCCTCTCGCTGCTCGCCGACGAGGCCGGCGCGCACATCGAGGACGTCGAGACCTGGGGTGTCGACGGGGAGGGCAATGCCGTCCGCGGGCAGTCCGGCGAGCGTGGCATCGTCGGCGTCGCGACGATCCGCGAAGGTGCAGTCATGGACGACGACGAGCACATCGTCGTCGGCACTGCGGGCCACGTCGACCACGGTAAGAGCACGCTCGTCGGCTCACTCGTAACAGGTCAGGCCGACGACGGCCAGGGCGGGACGCGCTCGTATATGGATATTCGCCCCCACGAGGTCGAGCGTGGCCTCTCCGCCGATCTCTCCTACGGCGTCTACGGCTTCGACGACGACGGCCCCGTCCGGATGGACAACCCCGACCGGAAGACTGACCGCGCCCGCATTGTCGAGGAGGCCGACCGGCTCGTCTCCTTCGTCGACACTGTCGGCCACGAGCCATGGCTTCGAACGACGATCCGGGGCCTCGTCGGTCAGAAACTCGATTACGGCCTGCTGACCGTGGCGGCCGACGACGGCCCCACCAAGACGACTCGCGAGCACTTGGGAATCCTGCTGGCGACCGAACTCCCGACGATTGTCGCCATCACGAAGGCCGATCTCGTGGACGAGGATCGGATCACCGACGTCGAGCGCGAGGTCGAACGTCTGCTGCGGGATGTCGAGAAGACGCCGCTACCGGTCGAGCGCCACGGAATCGACGCCGCGGTCGAGGAGATCTCCGAGACGGTCGTCCCGGTGGTGACCACCAGCGCCGTGACGGGCGACGGACTCGACTCCTTGGACGAGCTCTTCGAGCGACTTCCCAAGACCGGCGGCGACGAGACCGCCGAGTTCCGGATGTACGTCGACCGGAGTTACAACGTCACCGGCGTCGGCGCGGTCGCCTCGGGGACGATCAACGCCGGCCGCGTCGAGGCCGGCGACGAACTCCTCCTGGGGCCGATGGCCGACGGCACCTTCCGCGAGGTCGAGGCCCGCTCGATCGAGATGCACTACCACCGCGTCGACGAGGGCCGGGCCGGACGGATCGTCGGGATCGCGCTGAAGGGTGTCGAAGAACAGGACGTCGAGCGCGGGATGGTCCTTCTCCCCCGGGAAGCCGATCCCCAGCCGGTCCGGGAGTTCGAGGCAGAGGTGATGGTGCTCAACCATCCGACGCGGATCGGCGAGGGTTACGAGCCCGTCGTGCACTTAGAGACGATCAGCGAGGCTGCGGCCTTCTATCCGGAGGGTGGTCAGCTCTTGCCCGGCGACAGCGGTCGCGCGCGCGTTCGATTCAAATTCCGGCCGTATCTGGTCGAGGAAGGCCAGCGCTTCGTTTTCCGCGAGGGCCGGTCGAAGGGTGTCGGGACAGTGACGGACGTCACTGGCGTGGAGTGAGGGGCCGCAAAATCACACCGGTCGCAGCCCGAGGTTGCACTCCAGTGCCTCGTCTACGTCCCCGATTAGCCCACCGTTCAAAATATATTATAACGTATGTTTACTACTTACTATATTATATATTATACATTTAACACACCCCAGATTTCTCCGCGTTGAAGCGTGGACTTTCACCACTCACGACCCAACGTTCACACGGAGGAAGAAAAGTATTTGAACGTGGCACACAGGCGGTGTTCAGATAAGCGCCGATCAAAGAGTTACTTTCTGCCGGCTACTCAGCCGAATCCTGGTGGACTTAAAGGGCGAACCAGTTCCGGGAACCCCGACGAAGTAAGCACTGCAGAGCCTGAAAGGCTCAAAGCGCGCAACGAGTCGCGGGACTGGAACTGGTGAGGGCTTTCTGGCTGATCTTGATCAGATCGAATCCTTATCTGAACACTACCGGCACACACTTGCCCTACTTTTTTATTGCGTACTTGTATGTCCAGAAACACTCCACATATTCACTGATCTTCATCTTCTATACTTATATCTTTAAATTAGTGGGCGAAAATATACTCGATCATCGCATTGCTGACCGAGATATCGTTGGTAGCTGTCCCGATCCCTCCGGCTTGGTTCCTCGATTTCGACACCAGATCCGCGACGTTAAGAGGGCCAGACACTCCCGTTTTGTGACCAGATTTCTAAGATATCCATTATATATATAGATCTGGTATATTCTGATGATAGATGTCGATTTTAACGACTCATCGTGAGAGTCGGCCCGGATCAACATCGTCTCCACGCAGCCAGCGCGTCGTTCGCCATTGCGGAAGTCGCTTTCAGCGTGACTCGCTTTCGATAGTTGACGCCGTGTCCTCGGTCGGGTTGGACTGAAAAGCGGACTCTATATCGAGTCGATTCGATTGTGATCGCCCTCGACGGCGTCGGCGTCCTCCTCGAGGAGGGCGACGACGAGGTAGTCGGCGAACTCGCCGAAGTACTCGACGAGGTCGGCGATCCGCGCGGAGTCGATCGCTTCCAGGGAATCGAGCAGCATGAACGGGACGGTTTCATAAACCTCGTGGACCAGGTAGCCGGCCAGCGCGAACACCAGACCGGTGACTTCGCGTTCGGACTCGCTGAGGTGATCGACCGTGTCCTCGTAGGTCGTTCCCGACGGCGTCGACCGGACGACGTGCAACTCGAAGAACGTCTTGATCGCCTTTCGCCGCCCCTCGCGGACTTCCCGCGTTACCCGTTCGATCCAGATCCGATCCAGGTTGTCGTAATCGAGCGCGCCGAGAACCTCTTCCATGTGGTCGTTGAACGCCTCGACGGCGTCTTCCTCGAGTCGTTCGACCCGCGTCCGGAGGTCGGTGAGTTCGTCGGTGATCCGTTCGCGCTCGGCTTCCAGCTCGGACTGTTCGTCGATTCGGGACTCGATCGCCCCGATGTCACTTTCGACGTCCTCGAGGTCAGTCTCCAAGCGACCGAGTTCGTACTCGAGTTCGTTGGCTTCCTGGTGGAGTTCGAGGATTTCGCCGAACTGCTCGGACTCGCGGTCCTCGACGGCTGCCTGCAGCTCTTTGACGTCCGATTCAATCTCGGTACGGCGCTCCTGCAACGCCTCGATCCGGTCTTCCCGCCGGGCCAGTTCGTCTTCGATCTCCGAGAGTTGCCGCTCGTATTCGGTTCGCTGTGTCCGTTGCCCGTCCAGCCGCTCCTTCTCGGCTTTCAGGTCGTCGAGTTCGTCGGCGAGCTCCCGCTTCGTTTCGAGTTTTTCCTGTCTGAGATCCTGTAGTTCCTCGAGGGTCGCCTCGATCTGTTCACGAGGGACCGTCGACCCACACGTCCAGCAGACCACGTCGTCTGTGAGGAGATCGTCGGTGGTGTGGCCGTCGTCGGTCATGGCCTCGTAGACGTCCGTCCGCTCGCCGTCGAGCATCTCCTCGTTGAACCGGATGGTACTCTGCAGTGAGTTGATCTCGCTGTCCAGCCGTCGGCGCTGTTCGCGCAACTGACTGATATCGGCATCGAGGCGATCGATCTCGTCGTCCGGCGTCTCCGGAAGGGCCGCTAGCTCCTCCTCGAGCGTCGCGCGATCCTGTTTGAGTGACTCGACGCTCTCGCGTTCGGTGTCCAGATCGTATCGGACGTCTTCGAGGGTGTTGCGCGCCTCCCGCAATTCGTCGAGTTTCGCTTCGAGTTCCTGCTGTTCCGCTCGCTGGGTCTGGACGTCCGCGTCTGCCGCGTCGATCTCCGCCTCCTTCGCCGTGAGGGCCGCTCGCGTTTCTTCGATCTCGTCTTCCAGACGCGCCTTCTCGGATTCGAGTTCCGGGAGCGTCTGCTTGCGTCGTTCGATGGCTTCGATCTTTTCGTCGATGTCAGTCTTCTCGGATTCGAGCCGGGATATCTCCGCTTTGATCTGCTCGAGGTCGACCGGCCGCATGATGAGGTCCCGCAGGTTCTGGCCGGTCGTGACAGCCCGACGCGCCTCGTTGGAGTCGAGGAGGAACGCGAACAGGTCGGCGAGTTCGGGATCGTCGAGGTACGGATCGCCCCCAAAGGCCACGCCATCGTTCCGACGATGTAACTGACGCCGGTAGGTCGAGTCGCCGATCGTCAACGTCGCTTCGGCCTCGTCGGCGTCGCCCTTCATCGTGACGTCTTCGCTTCCGAGTGCGGCCATGATCGCCTGGAGAAACGACGTCCGGTTCGTCGCGTTCCGGCCCGCGAGGACGTTCACGCCGGGCTCCAGATCGACGGTCGCCTCGTCGATCCCACCGACGTTTCTCACCGAGACAGTCGCCTCGGTTCTCGTTTGTTCTGTCGTAGCCATGTGTGAGCTACACGTTCGTATTCGTATATACGTTTTGGTAGTTGTGTCATGTGGCGTCGCGTTCGATGAGATCGAAGACGTCGAACTGTTCGCCGGAGTCCGCATAGATCACTTGGATGTCCACGACGACTTCGACGTCGCCGTCGGGGACCAGCTCCGCCCGTTGTAACCCTTCGACCGCATCCTGGGTCACGGCAGCCGTCCGGTCCTGGAGCTTCTGGATGCGTTCGATCGTCGATTCACGCCGTTGCTCGGGCGTTGGATCCGGTTGCTGGACGTCACGGTACTCCCGGAGATACGTGTGTATCGCTTGATGCGTCACGAAGTCGCTCCGCAGCGATTCGACGTCCACGCCGTTCCGTTCGAGGCGCCGCTGTGCGCGCGTCCGGACCCCCGCACTCACGTCGTCGTCGGTCAACTGCTCGTAGAGTCCCTCGATATCGACGTCGAGGGCGCTCAAGTCACTCTGTTCGATCGCCGCCTCGAGGACTGCCTGATCGAAGTACGCTGCCAGCTCCCGGAGACTCATCCCGGTCTCGTCGGTGGCGAGCCACCGGCGTTGCAGTTCCTCCCCGATATCGAGGTCGTAGGTGTCGATGACTCGCGCGACCTTGCTCCGTGGCCGCTTCTCGTCCGCCGTTCGGTCGTCGCTTCCGTGCTCGGCCATACGGATGGCCACGCCTTCCCGGTGTAAATGCGTTCCCGTCGAACGTGTCTGACCGCCGTATTCATTACAGTCGCATGCCTGTAATTCTCAGCGCCAATTCGGCTAGAGCACTTCTCCCGTCGTTCGATCACGTCTGTGAGACGGTAGCAGCTGAACGTGATTCCTCTTACCGCCATGCCTTCGTGTGGTGATCGCCGACACGTGCCGATGACAACTGATGCGACGGTTGCCGTTACACTCGTACGTATGTCATAGACTACTGGGTCGTTGGTCGATCTGTGGGCAATTGCGAACACCGTGTTCGATCAGTGTCCGGGGTCTGGCACACGGGAGGCGGCGGTGTCACCTGATTCGGACCGGCCAGCGATCGGGACATAGTCGTTGGCCTGTACCGTGTGTTCAATGTCATCTTTGACCGAACCGATGGCTACTTTCGACTCGTCCTGGATTTCGTCACATGCCGCGTTTTCGTCGCCGATCGCACGACTTCGCAACGACGGTCGGCGTGTTAAGTTAGAATTCTGCAGCGCGTTCGATGGCTCGTCTGGCTGGCTCCTCCAGATCTATCCTGAAAAATAATTATACACCTGGCGTCTCTCCAGTTAATTTCGGACATTTTTGATGCAAGGAAATTCCGTGAAGACATACTTCTTCACGGCGTCGAAAAGTAAGTAAACACCGAGATCTGCGCCCGTTGAGACAGTGATTCCGCCACCCGGATCTGCCGTTCAACGGGAGATCCGCTCTGCTATCGTGGATTTGTTCGATGGCGACGATTGCTATGACGAGCGGTCACAGTACACGCGGCCTGTCATCGTCCTCTCGCTGGTGGGTTGCCCCAGGCGGGACTGTTCTCCCGAATGTTCAATCATTTTCTATCGCCAACCGGGTCAGCCTGCCGGGCCGAGTACCCGAGACACACGTTCTCCAGACGGTGTTCACGTTGTTTCCCGTGTGTTCTCTTCGGCTGTCACCGTCTCCGCGAGAGGAGAGCGACCGGGGTTCTGTCGGTGCTGGCGCTCGTGGCGTGAACCGGCGGTCCTCCGTCCGATATTCCGAACGGTTCCCGGAGCGCTTGGGCCAGTGTGTCACGGAACGTCCCGACTCAGTTCTCTCTCCCTCTTGTGGTCCCGGTGGCGCTCCTTCACTTTCCTTGCCCGGGAATCGACAGCCGGTCGACGAACTCGTTAAATTACTATTTTGGATTCGCGTTGAACAGTACTCTCGCTGTTCTCACCGTCTGATCAGGCCGCAATTGGTCGCTTTCTCCGTAATAATTATATAGTTGTATTCAAAACCTTGCTCGTATGTCCTCGACAGTCACGGTCAGGAGACAGGATTCTATCGATCGGATCGACGAACAGCTCTATGGACACTTTGCCGAACACCTTGGACGGTGTATCTACGGCGGCCTGTGGGTCGGGGAGGACGACCGTGTCCCCACCGAAGACGGCATCCGGATGGATACGGTGGCACTCCTCGAGGAACTCGACATCCCGGTACTCCGGTGGCCGGGCGGGTGTTTCGCCGACGACTATCACTGGAAGGACGGCGTCGGGCCACGCGAGGAGCGACCCACCCAGCGGAACCTCTGGTGGGCACAGGGCCGGGAAGAGGCCTTCGTCGAACCGAACGACTTCGGCACCGACGAGTTTCTACGGCTGTGTGAGCTGCTCTCCGCCGAGCCGTATCTCGCCGTCAACGTCGGCTCTTCGACACCCGAGGAGGCCCTCGACTGGATCGAGTACTGCAACTTCGACGAGGAGACCGACCTCACCCGTCGGCGTGCCGAGAACGGTCATCCCGAACCCTACGGCGTGAAATACTGGGGGATCGGCAACGAGAACTGGGGGTGTGGCGGGCGCTTCGCGCCGGCGGAGTACGGCGACGAGTACCGCCGCTTTGCGAACTACCTCCGTGGCTTCCGAAACCATCTCGCGCCTGATGGGACTGACGCCGAGTTCATCGCCTGCGGGCACCTCACCGACGACTGGAACCGGACGTTCCTCGACCAGCTCAACGCCGGGATGGAGTTCGGCCCCGGCTCCTTCCTCGGGATGGGTGCGCCCGCGGAACTGATGGATCACTTCTCCGTCCACCGCTACTATCAGGCCGGCGGCGACACCGAGTTCAGCGACGAACAGTACTACCGGATCTTCGCCCGGGCGCGGAAACTCGCCGGCGACATCGATCGGGCCGCATCGACGCTCGCCGAGTACGTGCCGGCAGGCGAGGTCGGCATCATCGTCGACGAGTGGGGCGTCTGGCATCCGGAAGCCACCCCCGACAACGGTCTCGAGCAGGCCAACACGGTCCGTGACGCGCTGACGGCCGCCGGCGCGTTCGACATCATGCACGACCGCGCCGACGTCGTCTCGATGGCGAACATCGCCCAGACCGTGAACGTCCTCCAGTGTCTCGTCGAGACTGACGAGGACGACGCCTGGAAAACCCCGACCTACCACGTCTTCGATCTGTACAACGATCACGCCGGAAACACCGCTGTCGAGACCGACATCGAGACGGAGACGAAGGTGTTCCACGACGAGGACCACGACGTGCCACTGGTTTCGGCCTCCGCCTCCCTGAACGACGACGAGTTGTACGTGACGGCGTCGAACCGACACCTCGATGAGACCCGGACGCTCGAGATCGAAGCTGGTGGTGCAGCCGCCGAGGCGTCCGGAACGGTGCTCTTCGCGGACCGCGATCCCCGGGCGTACTCGACGAAAGACAACGCAGAGACGTTCGGACCCGAGTCGATCGCCGTCGAGGCCACTGCCGAGGGCACGGTCGTCGTCGAGCAACCGCCGGCCTCCGTCGTCGGCGTCACGATCCCGCGGTAGTGGCTCGGCGCTTCTCGATCCCAGCTGGCGATCGAGTCTCGATCGACGAGTGACTCTCAGGCATCGATACGTCTTTGAGGCTCTCACCTGTAGTGGGGACCATGTCACTCAGCAAAACCGTCTTTCGCTTCTTGCTGGTCATCATGACGTTTCTGGCGCTCGTGACCGGGTTCCTGTTTCTGCTCCAGGAACCCGGGACCGGGAGCTACGTCGTGTCCGTGCTGACGCTCGTGATCCAGCTTTCGTTCATTCTCTTTCTCGTCGTGGCGTTGCGCCGCGACTGGGAACCGCTCGAAGCACTCGAAGCACTCGATCAGCTCGAAGACGCCGAACCGCCGCGATAGTCCGAAACGGGGATCGATGCTGCACCGACAAACAGATCTGAGCGAGTCTACTGTCCGTACCGCGTCTCGTTCCAGGCGAGTTCCTTCTTGACGTCCGCGACGTCGGTGTCCGCGCCGACGTGGAGGTGCTCGATCCCGGTCATCGCCGCGAAGTCTTCGAGGTGGTCGCTCGTCACGGCCTGGCTGTAGCCCGTGTGATGTGCGCCGCCGGCCAGGATCCACGCTTCGATGGCCGTCTCGAAGTCGGGCTCGGGTTTCCAGACGGCCCGGGCGACGGGGAGTTCGGGCAACGGCTCGTCCGGCCCGACCGACTCGACGTCGTTGGTGATCAGCCGGAAGTGATCGCCCATGTCGACGATCGTCGCGTTGATCGCCGGTCCCGTATCCGCGTCAAAGACCGCCCGGACCGGGTCGTCCTTCCCGCCGATGTCGAGCGGGTGGATCTCCAGGCGGGGCTGCTCGCCGGCGATCGATTCACAGATCTCCAGCATGTGTGCCCCCAGGACCTTCTCGTCGCCGTCGGTGAGGTCGTACGTGTAGTGTTCCATCAGCGACGTGCCGCCGTCGAGGCCCTGCCCCATGACTTTCATCGCCCGGGTCAACAGCGCCGACTTCCAGTCGCCTTCCGGGCCGAAGCCGTAGCCGTCGGCCATCAGCCGCTGGACGGCGAGTCCCGGGAGTTGTTCCAGGCCGGTCAGGTTCTCGAAGGTAGTGGTGAAGCCGACGAACTCGCCGTCCTCGAGGAACGCTCCGATCCCGAGTTCGATCCGTGCTGCCTCTCTGAGCGACTCACGTCGATCGCCGTCAGCCTGGAGTTCGGGCGCGAGTTCGTACGCCTGCTCGTACTCGTCGAGGAGGTCGTCGACTTCCGTAGCGGTGACGGCCTCGACGAACTCGACGAGGTCACCGAGGCCGTACCCGCTGACGGTCGCCCCGAACGTCATCTCGGCCTCGACCTTGTCGCCCTCCGTGACGGCCACGTCGCGCATATTGTCCCCGAATCGCGCGATCTTCGCACCCCGGAGCTCGTGGCGGGCGGCAGCGGCGCGACTCCAGGTCCCGAGTTGTTCGCGGACGTCGTCGTCCGTCCAGTGACCGACGACCACTTTCCGGTCGAGATTGAGTCGCGAGGCCATGTGGCCGAACTCCCGCCCGCCGTGGGCGGACTGATTCGCGTTCATGAAGTCCATATCGATGTCCTCCCACGGTAACTCCCGGTTGAACTGGGTGTGGAGGTGGACGAAGGGGACCGAAAGCGCCTGCAACCCGCGGATCCACATCTTCGCCGGCGAGAACGTGTGCATCCAGGTGATGAGCCCGATACAGTTCTCGGCGGCGTTTGCCTCCCTGGCGACCGATTCGATGGCATCGGGGGTCGTCAGTACTGACTTGAACACGACGTCGACCGGAATCTGTTCGGCGTCGTCGAGTGCCGAAGCGATCTCCCTGGCGTGGTCGTCGACGACTTCCAGTGTTTCGTCCCCGTAGAGATGCTGACTGCCCGTGACAAACCACACTTCGAGTTCGTCGAACGTCGTCCCGTGCGGGATGGATGACATGAACACACAGGGATTGGACGACTTCAGATAAAAAACAATCGATGGGTTCGAACACTGACCCGCGAGCTGTGGGCTCCGATCGCTCCGGGTTCCTCGCGACACTTTCCGTCTCGTCCGCTCCGGTCTCTCAGTGGGTCTGCCCCCGAATCGGCCTGCGGAAGTCACCTCGCGCGTCGAAACACAAACCCACACGATGCCGGCACGTCAGGACAAACCCACGCGATGCCGGCGCGTCACGGACGAGTCACTGCCGGCATCGAAAAGTAATTGTATATTCAGTCCGTGGTTGGGAGTATGTCCCAAGCAGCACGAACAGTCCGACCGGAAAACGTGACGGTCGAGGAACTGCGGCAGTATCTCACGGAGGTGGACGGCAAGACTGCGACCCAGCGGATCATGGTCGGGATCAACCACAAGGAGGGCATTCCACAGACCCAGCTCGCGGACTGGTACGACGTCTCCCGGACCACGATCCACAACTGGCTCAAACGCCTCGAGCGCCTCGAGGAGGAACCGCTCGAGGACGTCATCTACGACGAGAAGCGGCCAGGCCGTCCATCGAAGCTGAACGACGACGAACGGAACCGTCTCGAAGCTGTTCTGGACGCACCGCCGACCGCTGTCGGGTACGACGCCCTCATGTGGACGCCCCGACTCGTCCAGCGCTACATCGAGGACACGTTCGAGGTCGAATACAGTCTCAGTTACGTCCGGGAACTCATGCACGAAAACGACGTGTCCTGGCGAACCGCCGACCGGTCGGACGCCGATCGCAGCCGCCAGCCGGACCGGGAGGCCCAAGACGGGAGCGAGGATCGCACCGACGACGATCCGGCTCCGCAACGGGTTCACGGCTGTCGAAGCTGATCCCTGTCCGGGACGCTCGTTTCCCCGTCGTGCCGACCGATCCCATCTCCGTTCTCTATCCTCCCAGCGGTTCCGTTAGTAGATGTCCCTGAACAGCGCGAGGACGTCACCCGCTGATATCGTCCCGTCGTCGTCGAAGTCGAACAGCGCGGGCTGGTCCGTGACAGTCTGGTGTGTCCGGTTCCAGAGGAGCGCTCGCACGTCGGCAATACCGACGTCACCGTCCCCGTTCACGTCGGTCAGCAGTCCGTCACCGTTCGGGTCTCTCGGCAGTCCGTCGCCGCCGGTCAGTGTCTGGAGTTGGGTGTCCGGATAGGTCATTCCGCCCCAGGCCCCGTGATCGCCCACGGATTTGACCGTGTCCGGGTCCGCGCTGACGTACAGCCGCGCGACGCCGGCCGGCTCGAGTTCGATCGTCATCGTTCCGTCCGCGCTGACGTTCTCGGCCATCCGACTGATCGTCATGTTCGATGGGGCCTCGTAGGATTTCCGGAAGAGATGTGGGAGGGGGCGCTCGTCCGCCGAAGGCCCCATCGTGACGACTTCGACCGAATGTCCGGCGTAGTCGTCACCGATAGCGACCGTGACCTCGCTCGGGGTCCGGAGGTTGCGGTTGGTCAGGAAGACTGCCAGCTGACCGTCTTCGTCCTGCATCGCAGCACTGTCGACGTAAGGCATGTCCTGGACCGGATTGATTCGTGGCCCCGTGTCTGGCAGATCCCGACTGGCGCCACTCGAACTGACGCCGACGGAGTGCCAGTTCGCGTCACTCTTGAACAATGCCGTGTACAACCCCGTCACCGGACCGTCGGGACGCAGCGGTGACTCCGACGTCGGACCCAGGACGACCGGCACCCACGTCTGGGCCGACCAGCGGACGGTATCGCTCAGCCGGATGAACGCGTTGAGCGCACCGGCGACGTATGCACCGCCGGGCATCGTCTCCGGACCGGGATACGGTGCGGTTTGCTCGCTGTCGACTTGCGGGAAGATACCGAGTTCGCTGACGTTGATGTAGAAGTCGTCCTGGCCGTGTTCCTCGGCCATGTCGGCGATCTCCTCGAGCTGGTTGCCCAGCTGGGTCGATGCCATCACCAGTACTTCGTTGTAGTCGATGTTGTCGGCGTCGTTCTCCTCCTTCCAGGACTTGACCGCGTCGACGCTTCCGAGCCCCCACTGGTAGCGGTGGATGTTGACGCCGTCCAGCAGATCGTCGTCCAACTCGTCGAACAGCGTCTCGTTCCAGGGGATGTCGTTGTGTGTGGCTTCGGCGAGGTCCCACCCGCTGGCGATGACGGAGATCGAGTCGTCGACGTCCCGCATCGCCCGGGAGTACGTCTCGAAGCCGATCCGGCTGTCCGAGCCGGTGGCGTACTCGGCCGGATCCGCCGTGTGGCCGAACTGCCAGGAGCCCCAGACCTCGTTGCCGACGCCCCAGTGTTCGACGTTCCAGGGATCGTCGTAGCCGTGATCGGCCCGGCGACCGCCGTACTCGGTGTCAGTCGAGCCGTTGACGTACGCGACCCAGTTGGCGGCGTCTTCCGGGAGGATCTGGCGCTCCATAGCCCACTCGGCTGCGTTGTCGTGCCAGCCGACCGTGATCTCCGGCGTCTGCTCCGCCAGCGCACAGAACTCGAGGTACTCGGCCGTCCCGAAGTAGTTCGGCTGGATGCCACCCCACGCGTGGTTGAACCGCGGCGTCCGTTCCTCGAGCGGACCGATGCCGTCCTCCCAGTTGTACTGGCTGGTGACGTTCCCGCCGGGCCACTTCAGCCAGGTGTTGTGCTGGTCCTGGAGCAACTGGACCGTCGTCGGGTTGAACGGCGCACCGGTCCGTGGCCCCTCGATCGCGTCGGCGGCGGCGAACTCGATGAAGTCGATGTCGAAGTGACCGTCCGCGTCGGCCGTGAATTCGACGGCATACTCTCCGTACGGGACGTGCTCGTGTTCGATCAGCCCGAGCGGCCCGTTGTGCTTGTCGCCGCTTGCCTCGCTCAGTTCGAGCGTCGGCTCGTGACGCGTCCACTCCTCGGAGACGGAGACGTCCGTCGAGGCGAGCGTTTCGCCGTCGAGCGTCGTGATCGATACCGTCACCGCGTCGACGCTCCCGCGGACGGACACTCCGAGGTCGTACGCGAGCGTCCGGAAGTCCGGCAGGACAGTCTTCTGGAGAATGCCGCCGCTGTCTTCCCCGTCGATCGTGATGCGCGGGTAGCCGACCGCTCCGGCGACGTCCGGGACTGCCCCGCCGGCGACTCCCGCCCCGTCCGTTCGGTGCTCGAAACTGACGCCGTCGTCCCCGACCGGCTGCCACGGGAACGGCAAGACGTCGTCGCGCTCGACGCTGATGAAGGCCCCCATGTCCCCAGCCCAGTCCCCGGCCCACACGTCGTTGGTCCGATAGAACGTCGGGTTCTTGACGTGGCACGAGTAGGCCGTCGGATAGATCGTCGCGTCGCCGTAGAACTCGTGGAGCCGACCGAACAACGTGTCCGCGACTTCCTGATCGGACTGTTCCGACGTATCGACCGAGACAGTGTTCTGGATCGTCCCCTCGGACTTTCCGGCGGCCGTTCCCGATCCGATCCCCACCAGCGAACCCGCGGCCACCGCCGACTGCGCTGCGAGGAACGTTCGACGGGAGATGTCGACGGAGTTCGCTTCCGGCTCGTTGCCACTATTACTGCTATCTGTTGGCATACGATGCGATCACTCTCACTTTATCTATATATAATTTTGGGTGTATTCGTGGCCCCGTGGGTCGTTTTACGTGATCTCGCCGTGGGGTCCCAATGATTAATCACCGATGGCGCTGAACTGGCGGTATGGTTTCGATCACCGATCCGACCGGCGAACTCACCGCCGAGATCGATCCGAACGGCACGCTAGGCCTCGAACACGACGGGCGTCGCGTACTCGACCCCTCGCCCTATGGGATTCGAACGCCGTACGGTCACTTCCCGACCGAGTTCGAACTCGTCGAAGAACGAACTGAGTCGATCGAGGGGACGTACGAACTCGTCCACGGCAAGGCTTCGACCCCGCACCACCGGGCGACCGAGACGACGCTGACCTTCGAGGGCGACGGCGGGACTGTCGACTTCCAGGTTCGGGTCGCGACTGACGGCGTCGCCTACCGGTATCACATCGAGGGCGACCACGACCAGTATCTCTTGCCCGGCGACGACTCCGGGTTCCGGTTCCCGTCGGGGACCGTCGCCTGGGTCTCGGAATACCAGGCCAACCACGAGGGTCACAGTCGCCAGTCGCCCGTGAGTGCCCTCGACGGGGAGTACAACCTTCCCGGACTCTTCCGCGTCGGCGAGTCCTGGGCACTCATCGCCGAGGCGGGCGTCGACGGCACCTGGATGGCTGGCCGGCTCACCGACGCCAACGGTGGGGTCGACATCGCGTTCCCGGAGGCGAGTCCCACCTCGCACGTCTGGGGCCACGATCCCGTCACCTCGCCGTGGCGGGTCGCGATCGTTGGGGATCTCGCGACCGTCGTCGAGTCGACGCTGCCGACCGACCTCCTCGAGGGCCCGGCGTTCGACCCCGAGTGGGTCGAGCCGGGTCGCGTCGCGTGGTCGTGGTGGTCCAGCGGATCGCAAGTCCGCGATTTCCAGACCCAGAAGGAATACGTCGACTATGCCGCCGCCCGCGGCTGGGAGTACGTCCTTGTCGACGCGGGGTGGGACGAAGCGTGGCTACCGGATCTGGTCGAATACGCCGACGAACGCGGTGTCGGGATCGAAGTCTGGGCCAATTTCATCGATCTGAACACCGAGTCCAAGCGCGAGCAGCGTCTCGCGCAGTGGAGCGAGTGGGGCGTCGCCGGGATCAAGGTCGACTTCATGGACTCAGACGATCAGGGACGGATGCAGTTCTACACTGATCTGGCCGGCGACGCCGCCGAATACGAACTCACGGTCAACTTCCACGGCTCGGCCGTCCCGACGGGGCTACGGCGGCGCTTCCCGAACATCTTGACCTACGAGGGTGTCCGCGGCGCGGAGTACTACAAGTGGGACACGAACACGCCCGAACACAACACGATCCTCCCGTTCACCCGCAACGTCGTGGGCCCGATGGACTACACGCCGGTGACGTTCTCGGCGGACCGACGGCTGACCTCGGTGGGCCACGAACTCGCGCTGTCGGTCGTCTACGAGTCGGGCCTCCAGCACTTCGCCGATAGCATCGAAACCTACGCCGAGTACCCACTCGCGGAGGACGTCCTCGAAGCCGTCCCCGCAGCCTGGGACGAGACGCGGTTCCTCGGCGGCCGTCCCGGAAGCCAGGCGACGATCGCCCGTCGACGTGGCGAAGCGTGGTTCGTCGGGTCGATCACCGCCGGTCCCGCCCGGACGGTCGCCGTCGATCTTGATTTCCTCGACGCGCCCACGACGGCGACTGTCACGACCGACGCCGCGGGCGGGTCGAGTCTCGAGGCGTACGCACAGGAAGTCACTCCCGGCGAGACGCTTTCCGTTCCCGTCGCGGAAAACGGCGGGTTCGTCGTTCGATTGTAGGCTGTCCGCCAGCTTCGGCGAGTAGCCGTCGAGTACTGATCCCGTGATATTGTCCGCCGGACCAAAATTTATAAATAATTGTTAGCCGCTCGGTGAACCTATGGGCTCAGAAATACACGTCCATCAGCACGAGCCGATCGATACAATCAACCCGAACGTCTACGGCCACTTCGCCGAGCACCTCGGGCGCTGCATCTACGGTGGGCTGTGGGTCGGCGAGGACGACCGCGTCCCCACCGAGGACGGGGTTCGGATGGACACCGTCGAACTGCTCGCGGATCTGGAGATACCCGTCCTGCGATGGCCGGGCGGGTGTTTTGCCGACGATTACCACTGGGAGGACGGGATCGGCCCGCGCGAGGAGCGGCCGACCCGGCGCAACGCCTTCTGGACGCAGGGACGTGAGGACGTCCCCGAGGAGCCCAACACCTTCGGAACGGAGGAGTTCATGCACGTCTGCGATCTCCTCGACACCGAACCGTATCTCGCAGCCAACGTCGGTAGCGGGTCGCCCGGCGAGGCGGCCGACTGGCTCGAGTACTGCAACTACGACGGCGACACCGAACTCGCGAACCGCCGTGAAGCAAACGGGAGCGAGGAGCCCCACGACGTGAAGTTCTGGGGCGTCGGCAACGAGAACTGGGGCTGCGGTGGCCGCCTGAGCCCCGAGGAGTACGCCGAGCAGTTCCGTCGCTACGCCACCTACCTCCGGAGCGTCGACGGCATGCTGAGCGAGCGGGACGTGGATCTGGTTTCGGTCGGGCACATCAACGAGGACTGGAACCGGAAGTTCCTCGACGCGCTCGACGAGTGTGCGGAGTTCATCCAGGGGCCCTACGACCTGATGGATCACATGTCGGTCCATCGCTACTACGAGGCCGGCAGCGACACGGACTTCGACGACGAGGAGTACTTCCGATTGCTCGCGCGCTCCCGAAAGGTCGCCGGAGACGTCGACGACGCCGTCGACGCCCTGTCGACGTACGCGCCCGAGTCAGACATCAGCATCATCGTCGACGAGTGGGGCGTCTGGCATCCCGAGGCGACCAACACGAACGGCCTCGAACAGGAGAACACCGTCCGTGACGCCATCTCCGCGGCCGGCGTTTTCGACGACCTCCACGACCGGGCCGATGTCGTCGCGATGGCGAACATCGCCCAGACCGTGAACGTCCTCCAGTGTCTCGTCCAGACCGACGAAGAGACCGCCTGGCCGACCCCGACCTACCAGGTGTTCGATCTCTACGAGAACCACGCCGGCGGCACGGCGCTCGACACGGTCGTCGAAACCGACGAGCACGAAGTCGAGGACGAACCGTTCGACGTGCCGCTCGTGAGCGCTTCGGCGTCCGCCCACGACGGCGAGGTGTTCGTGACGCTGTCGAACCGCGCACTCGAGAGCGAGGACGTCACTGTCTCGCTGGACGAGGAGAGCGCGTCGGTCGTCGATAGCGAGGTGCTGTTCGCCGACAACGCGGTCGAGGAGTACTCACGGAAGGACAACGCCGACGTGTTCACGCCCGACGACGTCGACGTCGCGGACAACGGCGACGGGACCTTCGAGGTCGCCGTCCCCGAGAGCGCCGTCGTCGGACTCACGTTCGCGGCGTAACTGCCCGTCGGCACTTTCGGACGGGATCTACCACCTTTCGGGCCGCGCACCACCGTCGATTGTTCTTCCGGACGCGCACCACCGTCGGCTATTCTTCCGTCCGCACACCACCATCGATGTGCCGGTCGACGCGCGTTGCGCGTCCGTCGGTTTTCGACAGCGGGAGTCCATATCTATATGGGTCTCTGGCGACACGCCTGGGGTATGAACGCAGCTATCCACGTCTCGCGGCACGCCCCGATCGACCGGATCGACCCCAACGTTTACGGCCACCTGACCGAGCATCTCGGGCGATGTATCTACGGTGGGGTCTGGGTCGGTGAGGACGACCGCGTGCCGACCGCGGACGGTATCCGGCTGGATACGGTCGAATTACTCCGGAACCTCGACGCGCCGGTGATCCGGTGGCCGGGCGGATGTTTCGCCGACGACTACCACTGGAAGGACGGACTCGGTCCGCGTGCGGAGCGTCCCCGCCAGCGGAACATGTGGTGGGCACAGGGGCGGGAGAACCGCCCCGAGGAGCCCAACACCTTCGGGACGGAGGAGTTCATGCGACTGTGTGACCTGCTCGATGCCGAGCCGTACCTCGCGGTCAACGTCGGCTCGGGCGACCCCGAGGAGGGGGTCGACTGGGCCGAGTACTGCAACTACGACGGCGACACGGAGATGACACGGCTCCGTGCCGAAAACGGCAGCGAGGAACCACACGACGTCACGTACTGGGGGGTCGGCAACGAGAACTGGGGGTGTGGCGGGCGCTACAGTCCCCAACTGTACGCCGAGGAGTACCGCCGCTTCGCGAACTACCTCAAGGGCTTCGACCGCGTGATGAGCGACGGCTCGATGGAGCTGGTGGCGTGTGGCCACGTGACCGACGACTGGAACCGTCAGTTCCTCGAACACCTGGAGAAGTGCGTCTCCTTCGGGCAGGGCAGCGTCTACGACCTCCTCGATCACCTCTCGGTCCATCGGTACTACTACGCCGGCGGCGACACGGACTTCTCGACCGAGCAGTACTACCGCATGCTGGCGCGGGCGGCCCGGATCGGCGAGGACGTCGACCGCGCGGCTGAGGCCTTAGCAATGTTCGCCCCCGGCTCGAACGCCGGCGTCATCGTCGACGAGTGGGGCGTCTGGCACCCCGAGGCCGTCTTCGCCAACGGGCTCGAACAGGAGAACACGGTCCGTGACGCCCTCGCCGCCGCGAGCGTCCTCGACGACCTCAACGAACGCGCCGACGTGGTCGCGATGGCGAACATCGCCCAGACGATCAACGTCCTCCAGTGTCTCGTCCAGACCGACGAGGAGGCCGCCTGGCCGACCCCGACCTACCAGGTGTTCGACCTCTACAAGGCTCACATGGGGGCAACAGCGCTCCGGACGACCGTCGAGGCGGACGTCCACACCGTCGAGAGCCGGAGCGACGAGTTCGGCCCACAGGACACCCACGACGTGCCGCTCGTGAGCGCGTCGGCCTCCGAGACCGACGAGCGCGTGACGATCACGCTCTCGAACCGTGCGCTCGACGCCGTGAGTTCGACGACCGTCGCGATGGACGTCGAGGACGCCACGGTCGACTCTGCGTCGGTGCTTTTCGCCGGCAAGGAGGTCGCGGAGTATTCGACGAAGGACAACGCCGCGAGCTTCGAGCCGTCGTCGATCGACGTCGAGAACCACGGCGACGGGAGCTTCGACGTCAGCGTTCCCGCCAGTTCCGTGGTGCGCCTGACTGTCGAGTCCTGAGCAGGGCCCCACACTTATATACTCCCCGTGACTCACGTCTCCGTGAGTCGATGACGCGCCTGCTTACTCACACCGAAAGCGATATCGCCCGGCGAGCGACGGTCCGGCTCGACCCGGAGACGAGGTCAGACCGGACAGTCGACGCCGAACTCTTCGGCAAGTTCGGCGAACACCTCTACTCGCCTCAGAACGTCTCGAATATCCTCGAAGCGCAGACGCTGTTCAACCCGACGCTGGGTTCCTGGAAGTTCCAGGACCGCCGGTTCGGTGCCGACGGCGGTCGCGGCGGCGTCCACGATCCCGCCGAGATCGACGACCGGATCGAGACGTACGTCGAGACCCACGATCTCCCCGGGGCCGACCGCCTTCGGGCGGCCTACCACGATGGGACGGCACTCTTCTGGTTCCCCTATGGGGACGGCGTCACGACGAGCCCGGACGTCGGCACGGCCGACGACCGGGCACAGCGGATCGAAGTCGATGGGGACGGCGAACTCGCCGGGATCGCCCAGTGGTGTCACTTCCCGCTTCATCGCACGCGCACGTTCGAGGGGAAGACCACAATCCGGGCGAGCAGCGATACTGACCTCAGGATCGCCCTCCACGGCCCGGTCGCGGACGACGGCACTCTCGGCGATCCGGTCACGGAGACGACCGTCACCGCCGGCCCCGATTTCGAGACGGTCTCGTTCACCCTCGACGTGCCGGCGTCGGTGCCCGACGACGCACTCCTCGGCGTCAGTGTCACGGCGACCGGCGAGGCAAACATCGTCCTCGACCGTGTGCTGGTCTATCCGGACGACCACGTCGGCACCGCCGACCCGGAACTGGCCGAGTTACTCGACGGACTCCCGCTCTTTCGGTGGCCTGGCGGGAACTTCGCCTCGGGGTATCACTGGGAAGACGGGATCGGGCCGGTCGAGGACCGACCGACGCGGCCGAACCCGGCGTGGGACGCCATCGAGACCAACCTCTTCGGGACCGACGAGTTCCTCCAGTTCTGTGACGTGATCGACGCCGAACCGGTGATCTGCGTCAATGCCGGCGACGGAACCCCCGAGGAGGCGGCGAAATGGGTCGAGTACTGCAACGGCTCGACCGACACCGACATGGGGGCGCTCCGGGCCGAGCACGGCCACCCCGAACCCTACGACGTCACCTACTGGGAGATCGGCAACGAGATCTACGGCGAGTGGCAGATCACGTGGTCGACACCGGGTGGCTACGCCGATCGATTCGACCGGTTCCGGGCGGCCATGACTGCCGTCGACGACTCGATCGAGCTCATGGCGACGGGTAACCGCCTCACCGACTGGAACGACCCGACGGTCGAGACGCTCGAGGGCAACGAGTGGCTCACCGACCACGTCCTGATCGAGTGTCACGCGGACGCCGGCACCGACCCGGTGGAACTGTTCAACGCGCACACCGGTCTCGCCTCGCAACTGGGCGAGGAGTACCGGGACGTCGCCGCCGACTGTCGGGACGCCGGGGTCGACCCGCGACTGGCGATCACGGAACTCCAGCTGTTCACCCGCTTCGACGAGGGGGACGGGGCGGCCGAGGCGACTCCGACGACAGACGGTGACCCGATCGCCACGGGCGATGCGGACACCCTCTCCGCCGAGACGCTGCCGAACAGTCACTCCATCACGGAGGCAGTCTTCGACGCGACGGTCCGCGCCCAGTGCATCCGGGACGGCGACGTCCGGATGGTGACCCACTCCGGCGTCGGCAACCACGGTGGGGGTGTCCGCCACCGGAAGGCCCGCACCTGGGCCGACCCGTGTCTCTACGGCCGGAAACTCGAGATGGGGCTGATCGGCGGGACGCCGATCGGCGTCGAACTCACGTCCGGCACGTTCTCGACCGAGACGGCCTTCGGGACGGACACCAGTCAGTGGTTCGGCGAGTTACAGCCAGTCGCGGACGAACCGATCGTCGACGCCGTCGCGGTGGTCGACGCCGACGACCACGACGTCGCCCTCGTGCTCACGCATCGTGACGCCGGCACGGGCCCGATCGAGGTCACGATCGACGGTGGGGACCTGTTCGCGGACGCCGAGTCGGTCGCCGTCGAGACGCTCACCGCCGCCTCCATGCACGCCGAGAACACTATCGAGCGGCCGGATCGGATCACGCCAACCCACGAGGACCTCCCCGTCGACGACACGGCGGTCACGCTGTCGCTCTCCCCGTATTCAGTCGTGCGAGTGACCGTCGATTGACCGTGGACTCCTTCGTGTGACGGGGAACTGTTCACCGTAGATCATATGTAGGTGGAGACAGTTGGCAGCAATATGGTTCGCTGGACGGTCGCCCGTAATCCAGACTCTGTCGTTTCGATCCGTGGAAACCATATGGCTGCCCCGGGGTGTTCGTGATGGTCGGGGGCGAACGCGCGGACAGCACACTGTCCCCCTCGGCTCGAACTGACGGGCAGACGCTGTATCGACCGCCTGAGGGGACGCCCGAACCGGGCGCGATGTACCCGAGAGTCGAACGGCTGGCCCACGCCGACGCGGACGGGGACGTCCTGCTCGCGACGTTCGAACACTACTGGAGCACGGATTCCGAAAACGCGGCCCAGCCGTTCTTTCCGGTCTACCGAAGCACTGACGGCGGCGAGACGTGGACGAAATGTTCCGAGATCCACGACACCGAGAACGACTGGGGGTTGCGCTACCAGCCGACGCTGTTCGAACTCCCGGTCGAGGTCGGGCCGTGGTCGGCCGGGACGATCCTCGCCGCCGGCAACTCGATCCCCGACGACCTCTCCCGGACGAGCATCGACGTCTACGCCAGCGAGGACCGGGGTCAGACCTGGGAGTACGTCAGTACCGTCGCCGAGGGCGGGCGGGCGGTTCCACAGGCGGGATCGACGCCGGTCTGGGAACCCGACTTCGCACTCGACCCGGACGATAACCTCGTGATCTACTTCGCCGACGAGCGCCATCGCGAGGACGGCTACAACCAGTTGATCGGCCATCGCGTCTCCGAAGACGGCGGGCAGACCTGGGGCGAGGAAGTGTTCGACGCCGCGATCCCGAACGGCCAGGACCGGCCCGGGATGCCGGTCGTGGCCCGCCTTCACGACGGGCGATACGTGATGGTCTTCGAGATCGTCGGTCCGACCCACGAGGGGGGGATCTTCGCGATGACCTCACCGGACGGCCGATCGTGGGGCGATCCGGCGGACGTGGGATCGCCAGTGATGACTGCAGCGGGGTATCAGGGCTGTAACGGGCCGTACGTCACGTGGACGCCGGCGGGCGGCGACGACGGCACGCTGCTGGTCTCGGCGAAGACGCTGCGGGACGAGAACCGCGAGCAGGCACCGGGAAGCGGCGACGTCCTGCTGGCCACCCAGGACTTCGAATCGCTTTCCGACTGGACGACAGTCCCGTCGCCGCTCGCCTACGCCGACGAACTCGACGTCGGCTACCAGATGGTCGCCTGGACGACGCCGCTGCTTCCCTCCCCCGACGGACACCAACTGTTGGCGATGTCGAGTACGTACGTCGGCCCTGACCGACTCGAGATCAGTTACGGGCTCGACGAACTCGAACTCGACGGCTGAGCCGTTTTCACGACCCGGTCTCCGTCGGGAGGTCACGTTCGGACGGAAGCGTTTATGGTCGCATCCGTCACAGGTGTCGGTGATGCCCGAACATCGAGAGCACCTTTCGATCGGTGACGTGACCATCGACGACGATTTCTGGGCCCCTCGTCGCGAGGTCAACCGGACGGAGACCATCGAGTACCAGTACCAGCAACTCAACGCCGCAGGAACGCTGGAGAACTTCCGGCGGGCGGGCGCGGGGGAACGGGGAGATCACAACGGCATGTGGTTCCAGGATTCGGACGCCTACAAGTGGATCGAGGCGGCGAGTTACGTCCTCACGTCTCGCGACGATCCCGAACTCGACGAACGGGTCGACGAGGTGATCGCGTTGATCGCCGACGCCCAGGAAGACGACGGGTATCTCAACACCTACTTCGCCCTTGAGGCACCCGAGCAGCGCTGGACCAACCTCAACACGATGCACGAGCTGTACTGTGGCGGCCACCTGATCGAGGCCGCTGTCGCCCACTACCGGGCGACCGGCAAGGAGTCGTTGCTCGACGTGGCGACGGACTTCGCCGATCACGTCGATCGGACGTTCGGTGACGAGATCGACGGCGCGCCGGGCCACCAGGAGATCGAACTCGCCCTGCTCCGACTCGCCGACGTGACCGGCGAGAACCGGTATCGCGATCTCGCCGCGTATTTCGTGGACGTTCGTGGGAACACCGACCGTTTCGAGTGGGAAGACGAGCATCGCGACGAGATCGCCACGCTCGATCAGTGGGAGGACGACGACGGCGATGAGGAGGATGGGGATGACGAGGACGACGGAGACGGCGACGACAACGGGGACGAAGACGACGGAGACGGCGCGGAGGTCGAGCCGTTCGACGCGAGTTACAACCAGGCACACGCACCCCTGCGCGAACAGGACGCCGTCGAGGGCCACGCCGTCCGGGCGATGTACTACTTCGCCGGGGCCACCGACGTCGCCGCCGAGACGGACGACGAGGAACTGCTCGCCCACCTCGACCGTCTGTGGCGGAACATGACGGAAACGCGTATGTACCTCACGGGCGGGATCGGCTCCCAGCATCCCGGTGAGCGTTTCACCCGAGATTACCACCTGCCGAACGACACCGCCTACGCCGAAACCTGCGCGGCGATCGGGAGCGTCTTCTGGAACCAGCGGCTCTTCGAGGCGACGGGCGACGCGAAATACACCGACCTGATCGAGTGGACGCTCTACAACGCGGTATTGCCGGGTGTCTCCCTTGATGGGACCGAGTTCTTCTACGACAACCCACTCGCAAGTGACGGTGATCGCCACCGGGAAGGGTGGTTCGAGTGTGCCTGTTGTCCGCCCAACCTCGCACGCCTGCTCGCGTCGCTCGAACGCTACATCTACGCGGCCGACGACGAGGGACTGTCCGTCAACCAGTACGTCGGCGGGTCGGCCGAGCTTTCGATCGAGGGGACCGGAGTCACGGTGACCCAAGATTCGGACCTGCCGTGGGACGGCACTGTCACGATCGACGTCGACGCCGCGGAGCCCGCCGCGTTCGAACTCCGCCTGCGGGTGCCCGGCTGGGCCGACGGCGTCTCGATCGCGGCCGACGGCGAGTCAGTCGACACCACCGGCGTCACCGACGACGCACCGACGTACGTCACGCTCGATCGGGAGTGGGACGACGACGAGATTACCGTCGCGTTCGACCAGTCCGTCGAGATACTCCAAGCCCACCCCGCCGTCGCGGCCGATGCGGGCAGGGTGGCACTGACGCGCGGGCCGCTGGTGTACGCGCTCGAAGGCGTCGATCACGATCGCCCGCTCCATCAGTACGCCATCGACCCCACGAGCGACTTCGAAGCGACCTATCGCGAGGAACTGCTTGGTGGGGTAACTGCCCTCGACGGCGAAGCCTCGGTGCCCTCGATGGATGGCTGGCATGCGGAACTCTACCGGCCGGCCGAGGAAACGACAGAGACCGCCGCGCCGATCACCGCCGTGCCCTACTACGCCTGGGACAACCGCCAACCCGGCGCGATGGCCGTCTGGATTCGGGAATCCTGATCCGGGGCAGATCGGGCGGTTCGCTCAGTATAATTTACCAAAACTTTTATTGCCTATTGTGAGGACCTTCACACATGGCATCGAATTCGGATGCTAGTGACCGGACTCGCGAGTCGATCCGTCGACGAGAGATCCTGCGTCGGGCAGGAATGCTGGGAGCCGGCGGCAGCATCGTTAGTATCGCCGGCTGTGCCGGGGACGAGACAGACACGCCCGGGGACACCGACACCGGCAACGGCGGCAACGGCGGCAACGGCGGCAACGGTGACGAAAACGGTGGCAACGGTGGGGACGAGACCACCGTCGCGGAGGAGTTTACCCCCGCGGACAACGCCTTCGCCAACGCCACGACGGACGACCTGACGAACTACCACTTCAACCACTTGCATCTCTCTCAGGGGTTCCACCACCCGATGATGTTCGAGTATCTCCAGCGGTATCATATCCCGACTGGGGACTACGAGGAGTGGGGCCTGCAGTTCGACGAGTGGGCACCCGACGAGGAGCGAGTGGTCTTCACGGTCATGGACGGTCTCACCTGGCACAACGGCGACCCCGTCACCGGTGAGGACCTCAAGGCAAAGTTCGTCACGCTGGACCTCAACGGTGCCGGCGTCTCGAACCACTTCACTGATCTCGAAGTGGCCGGCGATCAGCGTCTCGAGTTGACGCTCAACGGGTCGATCAACCGCGACATCTTCCAGCAGTCGCTCAACAACCTGTGGATCGACACGCCCGCCCGGCTGTACGGCAAGTACGTCGACATGTGGGAGGACGCGACGACCAACGAGGCGATGGTCGAGGCCCGAAACCAGATGCAAAACGAGGAGATCGACGAGCCCTTCGGTAACGGCCTCTTCCAGTTCGAGGAGGTGACGACCAACCGGCTCCGGATGTCGCTGTACGAGGACCACCCGCACGCGGATCGGATCAACTTCGATTACTGGGACGTCCGGCGGGTTTCGACTGACCCGGCCAGCGTCGTGCTCGGGATGGTTCCGGACGGGCCGACGGACATGAACCGCAACTACACGCCCCCAGAGGCGGTCCTCAACCAGGCCCAGAAAAAGGACGGCCTCCTCACCCAGCAACTACCGGCACTGTGGGGACTGTCGATCCCGTTCAACAACGACCACGAGTACCTCGGACGGGTTCGCGTCCGGCAGGCGCTCGCCGAGTTCATCGATCGGGGCCTCGCGGCCAGAAACTACGGTCAGTTCGGCCAACCTGTCGAGGCACCGGCCGGCCTGGTCGGCAACATCGCCCGCGACAACTCCGCGTCGGATCGCTGGCAGAACTGGGTCAGCGACGAGGCCGCGAGCGCGCTTCACCGGTATCGGGACCCCGACCGCGGTGCGCGACTACTCCGGGAGGAAGGCTTCGAACTGTCCAACGGGAACTGGTTGACGCCGGACGGCGACCTCTTCGAAGTGCCGCTGACGACACCCTCGGACTACACTGACTGGAACCCGGTCTACCGGGCGGCCGTCTCCAGTCTGCAGTCGAACGGGGTCACTGCCTCGCTTGACATGGTCGACTCGACGGCCTACTGGGGCAATCGCTATCTCCAGGGCGACTACGTCGCCGCCTCGACCGGCTGGACGCTTCAGAACCCACACCCCTACTACACCAACAACATGTACTGGAACGTCGACAACCAGTTCATGAACATCGACATGTCCGACGGGACGGTTCAGGCACCCCCCTTCGGCGAACCTGACGGCGACCTCCAGGACTGGAACGTCCAGGAGCTGATGGCCGATCTCCGGGTCGCCGGGCCCGAGGAGCAGACGGAGTACGTCGACCAGCTCGCCTGGGTCGTCAACCAGAACCTCCCGATGTTGCCGGTCACCGAGATCAACGACGTCCTCTGGATGACCGACGACGACTGGTACTGGGAACCGGATCTCGACGACCCGGTCTGGCAGGCCAAGTGGCCCCAGTGGTGGTTCCCGCGGAAGGGCCTGATGGGTGCCAGAGACGAAGACGACGCGCGCTAACGCGAGCGCGACTTTCGGTAACGCAGTCCCGTCCGATCGGGCGGGATGATAACATACAAATCGCACACACCACTATTTGGCTCAACGCATGAGATACATAGTCAGACGAACAGGGCAGGCCGTCGTGACGGTCGTCTCCGTGATCGTCCTCACGTTCTTCCTGATCCGATTGATGCCCGGCGGACCGATCGACTATCTCCGGGCGGAGCTGATGAAGTCCCGCTCGAGTGAGATCAGCATGCAGCAACTCAACAGCTACGCCGCGGACTACCTGAACCTCCATCCGGACAAACCGATCTGGGAGCAACTGCTGCTGTATCTGGGCAACGTCGCCCAGGGCGACTTCGGGGAGTCACTCCAGCAATCCGGGAGTGTCGCCGAGATCATCGTCAAAGCCGCGCCCTGGACGCTGTTCGTCCTCTCGGTCGCGATCATCCTGACGTTCGGTCTGGGGATCGTCCTCGGCGCGCTCATGGCGTACAGGGAAGGGTCGTGGTTTGATACGGGCTGGACCGGCGTGTCGATGTTCCTGAACTCGGTCCCGTACTTCGTCGCCGCGCTCCTGTTCCTGTACGTCGTCGCGATCCAGCTGGCGTGGTTCCCGCAGGGAGGGAACGTAACCCCCGGACTCGAGTCAGGATTCAACGTCGCGTACATCCACTCCGTTTTCTATCACGCAACCTTGCCCATCGCATCGCTGGTCATTACCGGGTTCGGTGGGATCGCCCTCGGGATGCGCGGGAACGCGATCAAGGAGATCGGCGAAGAATACATCCGGGTCGCACATCTCCGGGGTGTGCCTGGACGACGGATCGCCGTCCGGTACGTCGGTCGCAACGCAGTCTTGCCACTCTACACCCAGTTCCTGATCTCGATCGGGTTCATGTTCGGCGGCTCGATCGTGCTGGAGGAGATCTTCGCCTACCCCGGACTCGGCTATTACCTCCTGGGCGCGATCAACGGCCGTGACTACCCGCTGATGATGGGGATCTTCATCGTCATCACGGTGGCCGTCGTCTCTGCAGTGTTGTTCGCCGACCTGACCTACGGCAAGATCGATCCCCGCGTTGCCGGGGAAGGATCCGGTGAATCGTACTGAGGTGATCACAGATGTCAGAAGACACTACGACGTTCGGATCTGCGGACCAGAAACCGGCTGGCGTCACGCGAAGCCGGAAGGAACTGTATCGCGAGCGGTTGGACCGACTCCTGCTCACACCGCTGCGAGTGATCTGGAGCGACTGGCGGACGCGGATCGGGACGCTCATCATCCTGCTTTACGTCTTCGTCGGCACCGTCGGCGTCCGGCTCGTCGATGAGCCGACAATGCAAGATGGACCAGTCAACGCATCCCCCTTCGAAGATGCCGCCTACCCGCTCGGGACGAACGGGTCGGGTGAGAGTCTCCTCGCCAAACTCGTCGAGGCGACGCCCCCGATGCTACAGATGATACTGGCCGGAGCCGTCTTCTCGACGGTCATCGCCACGGCGCTCGGGACGATCTCCGGGTACAAGGGTGGGCTCGTCGATACGGTGATCACGACACTCACAGACATCGCGATGACGATCCCCGGGCTGCCGTTGATCATCATCGTCCTCGTACTGTTCGAGCCCAAGAGTCCGTACCTCATCGGGATCATCCTCGCGATCAACGCATGGGCGGGCCTCGCCAGACAGATCCGCTCACAGGTGCTCGAACTCCGGGACAAGTCCTACGTCGAGGCCTCCCGGATCATGAACCGGCCGCTCCACGAGATCATCCTCGACGACATCCTGCCGAACATCATGCCGTTCGTGTTGATCAGCTTCGTGAACACGGCCCGTGGCGTGATCTTCGGCTCGGTCGCCCTGTTCTATCTGGGCGTCCTGCCCGTCAACTTCGCGAACTGGGGGATCATGCTGAACCGTGCCTACTCCAGCGGCGGCGCGCTGTACTCCTGGGACGGGCTGTACTGGATCATCGAACCGATGATCGCGATCGTGTTGCTGTCGTTCGGACTCGTGTTGTTCTCCCAGGGCACCGAACGACTGTTCAATCCGCGGATTCGGGCACGTCACGCATCGTCCATCGAAGAGACGGCACCAATGGAGCAATAACCCATGCAGGCACAGACGACACGGAAGTTCGGCGTCGCGGACCCGATATTCGAAGTACGGAACGCCTCGATCACGTTCGACATGGATCGCGGGGAGTCCAGAGTGATGGACTCCGTCGACATAGACATCGAACGCGGCGAGATACTCGGCGTCGTCGGCGAGAGCGGCTCCGGGAAGTCGATGTTCGCCTCGGCACTGCTCGACGCCGTCGTCGACCCCGGCGTCTTGACGGGTGACATCACGTTCTACCCGGAATCGGGCGAGGAGATCAATCTCCTCAATAAATCCGAACGCGAGATCAAGCAGATCCGCTGGGAACAGATCGCGATGGTGTTCCAGGGCGCGATGAGTTCGTTCAACCCCACGATGACCATCGGGGCGCACTTCCGCGAGACGCTCGACGTCCACGGTTTCGATGTCGAGGAGGGGATGGAACACGCTGAGGACCTCCTCGCTCAGCTGTACCTGGAGGCCGACCAGATCTTCGACTCGTACCCACACGAACTCTCCGGCGGGATGCAACAGCGCTCGCTGCTCGCACTCTCGCTGGTGCTCGAACCGGAAGTGCTCGTGATGGACGAGCCGACCGCGGCGCTCGACCTGCTCATGCAGCGCTCGATCATCGAGTTGATCCGGGAGATCGGGCGCGAGCGCGATCTGACGATCGTGTTCATCACCCACGACCTGCCGCTGGTTGCGAACCTCGCCGATCGCCTCGGGGTGCTCTATGCCTTCGAGTTCGTCGAGGTCGGCCCGGCCTACGAGGTGTTGACCGACTCGAAACACCCATACACGCGTGCGCTGCTCAACTCGACGCCGAACCTCGACACCCCCCGTGAGGAGATGAAGCCCATCGAGGGCAAGAGTCCGGATCCCGTCAACGTTCCGGCCGGCTGTTCGTATCACCCGCGGTGTCCACTCGCCGACGAGACGTGCATCCAGATGGATCCCGAATTCAGTACCGGCAACGGTGATGACGACCACCAGGCGAAGTGCCACTACATCGATCGGACCCGCGCGGAGATCCCGCTGAACCTCACGGAGGTGACTCACGATGAGTAGCGAGGGCGAACACGTCGTCTCGATGACGGACGTCGAGGTCCACTTCGAGACGGACTCGGGCATCTTCTCCCGGGACAGTGACGTGGTCCAGGCGGTCGACGGGGTGACGCTCGACGTCGAAGCGGAGGACGTCGTCGCGCTGGTCGGCGAGAGTGGGTGTGGCAAGACCACGCTCGGGAAGACGGCGATCGGCGTCCAGCGGCCGACAAGCGGCAGCGTCACCTACAAGGGCCAGGACATCTGGGAGGCCCGCGACATCGGCGGCAACGCCGACATCCCCTTCGACGAGATCCGGCGTGCGCTGCAGATCATCCACCAGGATCCGGGGGCGTCACTCAACCCCAACAAGACGGTGATGCATACGCTCAACGTGCCGCTGCGGATGACGAATCCCGGCATGGACGCCTTCGATCGGCGCGAGCGCGTCCACGAGATGCTCTCCCGGGTCGGGATGGAACCCCCCGAGGACTACGCCAACCGCTTCCCCCACCAGCTCAGCGGCGGCGAGAAACAGCGCGTGGCGTTGATCCGCGCCCTGTTGATGAACCCCGACCTCATCCTGGCCGACGAGGCGGTATCGGCGCTGGACGTCTCCCTGCGGATCGACATGATGGACCTCATGCTCGAACTCCAGGACCAGTTCGACACCTCCTATCTGTTCGTCAGCCACAACCTCTCGAACGCGAGTTACATCACGGGGAAGGCCGACGGTCGCATCGGCGTCATGTACCTGGGCGAACTCGTCGAGGTCGGCCCGATCGACGAGGTATTGGAGAACCCACAGCACCCCTACACGAAGGTGCTCATGTGGGCCGCGCCGAACCTCGATCCCGACGCGGACGCCCAGACCCGCTCGCCGCTCCGGAAGATCGACATCCCGGACCCGCGGAACCCGCCGACTGGCTGTCGATTCCACACCCGGTGTCCCGAAGCCCGCGAGGTCTGCAAGCAGCGCCCGCCGGTGACCGAGATGGACGACGAGGGCGATCACCGGGTCATGTGTTACCGGGCGCTCGACGAGCACGAGTACTGGGACAGTCCGGAGATCGAGGACGAAGCCGACGACATGCCACGGTAACGTCACTCGCCCCGAAGAGGCTTCTCTTTCGGTATCTTCCGTCCTGACGCGCCCACAATCTCGATTACGAGGAACGTTCTCCGTCCAGGATATGAGACCGCTCCAAGCACTCCCCACAACATTTACCACGAAACCACGCGTCCACCGGTGCATGGTGAATCGTTCGCCGAATCGATCAGTGACAGTAGCTGTCGATCCAGGGATTCGGGATGACCGGGCGATCGACGTCGGCATCTTCGGAAAGTTCAACGAACATCTGGGCAGTGCGATCTACCCCGGAGTCTTCGAGGATTACGTCCACAACGGCTCCTTCGAGGTGTGGAACACGGTCGAGGAAGCCCCACACGAGGGGCTGGCGTTCCCGGAGACGCCCGAGCACGAGGCCCTCGCCTACCCGTGGGAACCGCTCGAGCGCCGTGGTGACGTCGCGTTCGCACAGGAAGTCGGCGGCGAACACGGCCGTCGGCGTGACGACGAACTCGATCACGGTGCGGAAGTGCCCGACCATCGCGGCCCGACGCCGGCCGGCATCACCGAGCCACGCTTCCAGCGCGTCGAAGTGGCCGGCGAAGGTGGCATCGCCCAGCGAGTCGCGCTGCCCGACTTCCGGACCGACGGGTTCGACGTCTCGATCTCGGTCCGTGGCGAGGGTATCGAGAGGTGTCGGGTCGCGCTGCTCGAACCCGGAGACGGGCAAGCCCTGGCGACGGCGACCGTCCCCGTCACCGGGGAGTGGGAACGCCACGAGGTGCGGCTGACACTCAACACAGATAGTTCGGAACGATATCGGGACTCCCGTTACGGTCGGTATCGACTGGCGGTCACCGCGAGCGGAGAGGGAACGTTCGATCTCGACTGGGCAACTCTGCTGCCCGAAGACGCCGTCGAGGGGAAGTTCAACCCGACGACCATCGAGTACCTCCGGGAGTACGACGTCACGAACGTGCGCTGGCCGGGCGGCAACTACGCCAGCCAGTACCGGTGGCGCGACGGCGTCGGCCCTATCGAGGACCGACCGGTCGTCCCGATCGTCAACTGGGGCGGTCTCGAGCCCAACTACCTCGGGACCAACGAGTGGCTCCGGTTCTGTGAACTCGCCGGGATCGAACCCTACATCACGGTCCCGTTCTGGTCGGAGACCGGTCCGGAGGAGGCTGCGGCGTGGGTTGAGTACGTCAACGGCTCGACCGACACCGAGATGGGCGCGCTCCGGGCCGAACACGGTTATCCCGAACCCTGGGACGTGACGTACTGGGGGATCGGCAACGAAGTCTGGGGTGACTTCCAGGTCGGCAACACTGACGCCCGAAGCTACGCTGAGGAGTACGCGGCCTACCACGACGCGATGCGTGCCGTCGATTCCGACATCAGGCTCGACGCCAGCGCCGTGGACCCCTGGCTCACGACCGTCCACGACGGTTCCTACGAGGAGCCTCGGGTCGGTGACCCGCCCGTCTGGAACGAACTGCTCTTCGAGCATGCGCCTGACGAGCTGGAGGGGATCGACGTCCATCGGTACACGTGGGGGATTCTCGACGACGGCGAGGATCGTGAAGCCTGGCTCGAGGATCACGACGAGGATCCGGTCGGCTACAACGAGATACTCGTCAACTTTCCGGCTGCCTGGACCCGCGTGTTCGCGGACCTTCGGGAGTTGGCGGCCGAGCACGGCTACGACGACCTCCGGATCACCGCTGGGGAGTGGGCACTTGCCCCTGGGGTCGAGGACGACTGGCCGGCGGCGTCGATCGATACGATGGCCGGGGCTGCCTACGCGGCGCGAACCTTCCAGACGTTCGTCCGTCACGGCGAGGCGATCCGGGTGGGTCACTGGACAGACTACTCACTGTACGCCCACCCTGATCCGGACCACAACCACCCGCCACACCCCGGTGCCCACGTGCAGAAGGCCTTCGCCGATCCGCTGCTCGAGAGCGACAGCGAGTGGCACCCCGTTGAAACGATGGTCCAAGACAGTCCCACCCGCGCTCACCCCGCGATGGGTATTTCGACGCTGGACGCTTGCGACGTCGAACTCGTCGACGCCGTGACGTTGGTCGAGGGCGGCGACGGGTCTGAACTCGTGACGTGGCTGGTCAACGGCTCGCTCCGGGAGTCCGTCGCCGTCGATCTCGAATTCAGTGACCTCGATGTCACGGAGGCGGCCGTAACTCGCTTCCGGGGCGTCGAGGGCGATCCTTTCGCGACCCACGACTGGGACAGCGACGGGTTCGAGAAAGAGACGTTCACTGTGACCGTCTCAGCGGGGACGACCACGGTCGACCTACCACCCGCCGGGGTTGCCGTCCTCGAGATCACTCCCGAGTGAGAGAAACACTTTAGCGACTGGCCGGAGACCCCCGGAGTATGTCGATCGGTGTCTGTTACTTTCCGGAGCACTGGCCGCGGGATCGCTGGGAGGAAGCCGTCCAGGAGATGGCTGACGCCGGTCTGGAATACGTCCGGATGGGCGAGTTCGCCTGGTCACGGATCGAACCACGCCGTGGCGAGTTCGACCTGGAGTGGCTCGAGGCCGCGGTAGACCTCGTCGGCGAATACGGTATGCAGGCCGTCCTGTGTACGCCGACGGCGACGCCGCCGAAGTGGCTGGTCGACGAGCGCCCGGGAATCCTCCAGGAGGACGCCGACGGGACCGTCAAAGACTACGGCAGTCGCCGTCACTACTGTTTCAACTCGCCGGCCTATCGCGAGGAGACGCGTCGAATCGTCTCGAAACTCGCCGAGCACTTCGCCGACCATCCGCACGTCGCCGGCTGGCAGACCGACAACGAGTTCGGCTGTCACGGGACGGTCCGGTGTTACTGTGCGGACTGCGCGACGGCGTTTCGCGATTGGCTCCGCAAGAAGTTCGATTCGATCGACGATCTCAACGAGACGTGGGGGACGACGTTCTGGAGTCAGCACCTCACCGGCTTTCACGAGATCGACCCGCCGCGTGAGACGCCTGCCGGCCACCATCCCTCTCGCCTCCTGGAGTACCATCGCTTTTCGAGCGACAGCGTCGTCGCGTACAACCGCCTGCAGGCCGACATCCTGCGGAAACACAACGACGAGTGGTTCGTGACGCACAACTTCATGGGTCAGTTCGGCGATCTGGACGCCTTCGACGTGGCCGAGGACCTCGATCTGGTTTCCTGGGACTCCTACCCGACTGGCAGTGTTCAGTCGACGGAGGAACCGACTGTCGACGACTACCGAGCGGGCGACCCCAGGCAAGTTGGCCTCAGCCACGACCTGTATCGGGGGGCGCTCGGCAAGCCGTTCTGGGTGATGGAACAGCAACCGGGTGACATCAACTGGCCGCCTCACTCTCCACAACCCGCCGAGGGGGCGATGCGGCTCTGGGCCCACCACGCGGTCGCCCACGGCGGCGACGCCGTGATGTACTTCCGCTGGCGGCGGTGCCGTGAGGGCCAGGAACAGTATCACGCCGGCCTGCGGAAGCAAGACGGCTCGCCCGATCGCGGCTACGCCGACGCGAGTCGGGCAGCCGATGAGCTGTTCGATCTCGCGCCCGTCGACGCGCCGGTGGCTCTCTTACACCGCTACGACGATCTCTGGGCGACGTCGATCCAGCCGCATTCGCCGGATTTCGATTACTGGGACCACGTCGAGACGTACTACCGGGCGCTCCGCCGGCGGGGCGTCCAGGTCGACGTGATCCCGCCCGATCGGGACCTCTCCGACTATGCGGCCGTCGTCGCCCCGTCGCTGTATCTCGCGGCCGACGCCCTCGCCGACCGGCTGGCGACCTACGTCGCCGGGGGCGGCCACCTCCTGTGTGGGGTCCGGACCGGCGAGAAGGACTCCTACAACAAACTCCCGAACGCGCCCCAGCCCGGGCCGCTGGCCGATCTCCTCGGGGCGACCGTCGACCGCCACGAGACGCTCCCCGCCGACTTCGAGACGCGGGTCACCTACGACGGCGACACCTACGACTACCGGACCTGGGCCGAATGGTTCGACCTCGACGGGGCGACAGTTCGTGGCGAACATGCGGGCGGGGTGGCCGACGGGACGCCCGCTATCGTCGAGCACGAATACGGCGCGGGATCGGCGACCTGGTGTGGCGTCTGGCCCGGCACGGACCTGGCCGACGCACTGGTCGAGTCGCTGCTCGCCAGGGCGGACATCGAACGGACGCCAGTGCTTCCCGACGGCGTGGCCGTGGCCGAACGCGATGGCCACGTCTGGGTGACCAACTTCACCGGGTCGCCCGTGAGCGTGGATGTCCCGTCCGGAACGGAGTGGGTCGTCGGATCGAACCCCATCGACGGTTTCGACGTGGGGGTTCTGAAAGCCGATCCCGCCGAGGTCGGGATCACCGTCGCGGACAGCGAGCGTTCCTGACTCGCTCCGGTAACGGAGTGCGGCCACACGACTTTCCCGGGGTCGGAGGGCCTACTGGATGAACATGGACGCGACGCTCGTCTCGATACACTGTGACGGACTGTCTCGCCTGCCACGTCGAGCACAGAACTATCGCGTCACTCGCGGAAGAGAGTGGAGGACGCAGTGTTGTGCCGGCGTTACGCGAGCCAGGGTGAATCGTCGCGTTCCACGTAGCGCTCCCGGCGCTCGATGTCGTCGATGCGCTCGATGTCCGCCTCGTCGAGGGTGAGATCGACCGCGCGCAGGTTGTCTCGGATGTGTGCCTCGCTGCTGGCTTTCGGAATCACGCTGACGTTGTCCTTCGAGAGGAGCCAGGCGATCGAGACCTGGGCCTCGCTCACGCCGTGTTTTGCCGCGATCGAGTTGATCACGTCGCTCTCGAAGACGTCACCGCGGGCGAGCGGCGAATACGCGATCAACCAGATATCGTGCGCCTGGGCGTACTCGAGGATCGCCTCCTGCTGGCAGAACGGGTGCATCTCCATCTGGAGCGCGAGCGGCGGCTCCTCGAGCACCGACAGCGCTTCCTCGAGGAGTTCTATCGAGTAGTTACTGAGTCCAATGTGGTCGATGACTCCGTCGTCCTTGAGCTGCTCGAACGCCGAGAGCGTCTCCTCGGCGTCGTATTCGAGCACCGGCCAGTGGACGTAGAGCACGTCGAGGGACTCCAGATCCATCCGCTCGCAGCTCCTCTTCGCACCCTCGATCACCCCGTCGTAGTCCAGGCCGAACTTCTCGGCGTGGACCTTCGAGGCGACGACGACGTCGTCGCGGTCGACGTCCGCCGCGTGGATACCCCGACCGACGCTCTCCTCGTTCCCGTAGTAGTGGGCGGTATCGACGTGCCGGTACCCCATCTCGAGTGCCGTCCGGACGCTGTTTGCGCACTCCTCCGGGTCGGTGTTCTGCCACGTCCCCAGTCCGATCGCCGGGAAATCGTTCTCGGATACCTGCATCACGCAACAGCACGGCGACGGGAACATTAGCTTTTGGGAAGTCGACGGCGGCCGAGATGGCACGGGCGAACCCCGGTCCGTCCCTGATTCGACCGACACGGATCGTGGGAGTGAACGTCGAGTACTGGCCCGATCCCTCGACGGCTTTATGCCTGGAGGGGTACACCACGCAGGTGATGCCCCGGGCACCATCGGTACTCGCAGCGACAGTGACCGACGAGGGCGTTCCCGAGCGATACGCCGAGCGCCCCGCGATCGAACACGCCGACCTGGAGACGAGCTTGGCCGACGCGGTCGACCGGATCGACGACAACGTCGACCAGTTCTACGACAGGTTCCCGGGTCCCTCCAGCACGGATCTCGTCTATCAGCCCACGGACAACGCCGACGGGTGGACGGCCTCGTTCTGGACCGGCCAGTGCTGGCTCGCCCACGAGGTGACCGGCCGCGAGCGGTTCCGCGAGGCGGCCGAGACCCAGTTGCAAACCTTCGACCGACGGCTCGAGTCGGGCAACGTGCTGACCCACGACCTCGGGTTCCTCTATACGCTCTCGGCCGTCGCCGGACACGAGGTGACCGGAAAAGATCGGTACCGGGAGATGGCTGTCACGGCTGCCGACCACCTGGCCGACAGGTTCTGGGATGCCCCGGGACTGATCCAGGCCTGGGGCGATCCCGACCGGCCCGAGGACGACGAGTGGGTCCACGGCCGGATGATCGTCGACACGATGATGAACCTCCCGCTTTTGTTCTGGGCCAGCGAGGCCGCGGACGACGACGCCTACGCCACGATCGCCGAGACGCACGCCAGGACGAACGCCGAGCACATCGTCCGGCCGGACGGGTCGACGTTTCACACGTTCAAGTGCGACGTGGAGTCCGGCGAACCGCTGGGCGGGGAGACCCACCAGGGGTACGCCGACGACTCCTGCTGGGCGCGCGGGCAGGCGTGGGCCATCTACGGCTACGCGCTCGTGGCCCAGTACGCCAAGGAGCCGGCATACGCCGACCTCGCCGCGAAGCTCGCCAACTACTACCTGCACCGCGTCGAGGCCGACCACGTCCCCCGGTGGGACTTCGACGCGCCGGACGACGACGCGGTGCGGGACACCTCCGCCGCCGCTATCGCGGCCTGTGGGCTCGTCGAACTCGCCTCGGTGCTCCCGGTCGCGGACGAGCGCGCCGACCGGTACCGCAACGCAGCCCTCGCGACGCTCGACTCGCTGGGTGCACACTACGCGGCCGATCCCGGGCGGTCCAAGGGCCTGCTCACCGACGCCGCCTATGCCCGCGGCGACGGCGACTACGACGAGTGCTGTATCTGGGGTGACTACTTCTACGTCGAGGGGCTGGTCCGGGCCACCGAGCACTGGCGGCGGTACTGGTAGCGCAGCGAGGCCGACGGTCCCCCAGGGCTTTATACGTCGTTCGGGCAAACCCCAGGACGATGCATCCGCTCGACGATAACCCGCTGGAGAGCCGCACGGATCTGCAGGCGGCGGTCCGGTCGTTGCTTGCGCCGTTGGAACGGTACGCGAGCCCCGGCGGCGCGAGAGTCCGGCCGGGCGTCTCGGGGGCGCACTTCCCGGCCAGGGAGGCGGAACTCGAGGGGTTCGCGCGGCCACTGTGGGGGGTGGCCCCGCTCGCGGCGGGCGGCGGCGAGTTCGATCACTGGGACCGCTACCGGTCGGGGCTGGCCAACGGGACCGATCCGGCCCACGAGGAGTACTGGGGGGCGGTGACTGACTACGCCCAGACGGCCGTGGAGATGGCCCCGATCGGCGTCGCGCTCGCCCTGGCGACCGACGAACTCTGGGAGCCCCTGTCGGCCGACGCACAGGCGGCGGTCGCCGACTGGCTGCGGGGGATCAACGACGTGGACGTCCCCGACGGCAACTGGCGGTTCTTCCGCGTGCTCGCCAACGAGGGGCTTCGAGCGGTCGACGCGGACCCGGACGACGAACAGGTGCGCCGGGACCTCGATCGGCTCGAATCGTTCGCCCTGGCGGACGGCTGGTACCGTGACGGCCCCGAGGGGGCCTGTGACTACTACACCGCCTGGGAACTGCACACCGACGGGCTGGTGTATGCCCGGCTGGCCGGGGACCGCGACCCGGAACGGGCCGACCGGCTTCGCGAGCGCGCCCGGGCGTTCGCCGGCGAATTCGACCGGTGGTTCGCCGCCGACGGGAGTGGCCTCCCCTTCGGCCGGAGCCTCACCTACCGGTTCGCACAGGGGGCGTTCTGGGGGGCGCTGGCCTTCGCCGGCGTCGAGGCGTTCCCCTGGGGCGAGCTGAAAGCGCGGTGGCTCCGGCACCTGCGGTGGTGGGTCGAGCGGCCGATCTTCACCGCCGACGGCGTGCTCTCGCTCGGCTACGCCTACCCGACGCTGAAGATGACCGAATCGTACAACTCCCCGTCCTCGCCGTACTGGGCGATGAAGTTCTTCCTCCCGCTCGCACTCGGCGCGGACCACCCCTTCTGGCAGGCCGAGGAACGAGCGCCCGACCGGCCGACCGGTATCGCTACCCAGCGGCCGGCGGGGATGGTGATCCAGCCCGACGGTGACCAGGTGTGTGCGCTCTGTGCCGGGACGGACTCGGCCGATCCGGAGAAATACAACAAGTTCGTCTACGCCACTCGATTCGGAACGAACGTGGCCGACGGGAACGGCCGGATCAGTGCCGCGCCCGATAGCACGCTTCTCCTGAGCGACGACGGCGAGCGGTTCCGACGACGTCGACGGATCGTCGACCGGAGGGTCAGTGACGGCGTCGTCTACTCGCGGTGGGAGCCGTGGGACGACGTCGTCGTCGACAGCTGGCTCGCGCCGGCCCCGCCGTGGCACGTCCGTCTCCACCGCATCGAGGCGGGCCGCGAGCTGTGCAGCGTCGAGGGCGGGTTCCCGGTCCCGGCGGACGGTCATGCGGAGGCCGCCGACGGGGGGACCGCGGCCGCCGCGACCGCCATCGGCGACAGTCTGCTTCGAGCACTCGATGAGGCCAGAGAGGGTGCAGTCGAACCACTGTCGCCGAACACGAACCTGCTCACCCCTCGGACAGTCGTCCCGACGCTGTCCGGCGAGCACTCGCCGGGCACGACGTGGCTGGCGACGGCTGTCCTCGGTGGCCCCCCGGGAACCGTCGCCGGACACTCCGGACCCGATTCCAACCCGGTTGAGGACACCGGCACGGATCGGCGTGCGCCTCCCAGCGACGGGACAGCCGCGGTGTCCCGCACGTGGGCTGACCCGCCCGCGACGATCGCCGCCGAACGCGACGTCGCACTCGATACCGACCTTGCCGGACCCGTCTACGAACGGAGCGGAACGGGACACGTCCTCACCGGGACCGACGGCGAGACCCTGCTGCGGGTCGACGCGAGCGCTCCCGCCGATGACATCGACAGCCAGTAGCGTCGGAGTGGCTAGACGGAATCCAAAAAAGATCGTTGACTCTATATTTCCTGTTATGGACCTACGAGCGGCCCAATGCTTCCGGTTCGCACCCATGCAACCGACGCTCCCTGTCGATTCATCGTCGATTCGACACTGACGGGTTCTCTTCGGTATTGGATGCTTCTCCGTCACTCATGTCGTACCCCGGCAATCCTGTATCGAGAACGGAAAAGACGGTCCGCCGCTATAACTGCGACAGCTCGTGCATCTCGTCTTTGGTGTTCTGATAGAGGCGCTTGTAGATGTCGTAGTACTTGTCGTAGGTCGCGACGTTTTCCGCCTCTGGCGTGTAGACCTCGCCGGTTTCGGTCCACTCGGTGGCGACGTCGTAGTCGTCGAACAGTCCGGTCCCGACGCCGACCAGCAGCGCGTCGCCAAGCGGCGCGCCCACACCGCCGGCGGGAACCTCCATCTCCCGGCCGGTGACGTCGGCCAGGATCTGCATCCAGAGTTCCGAGTTCGAGACGCCGCCGACGACGCTGGTCTCGTCGTTCAGGGGGATGCCGATCTCCTCGGCGACCTCGACGTTGTGCCGGAGGCTGTACCCGCCGGCCTCCATCAGCGCCCGGTACATGTGGGACTTGCCGTGATAGAGCGACAGTCCGGTGAACATCCCGCGCGCGTCCGGATCCCAGATCGGCGAGCGCTCTCCCTTGAAGTACGGCAGCGCGACCAGTCCCTCCGAGCCGGCCGGGATCTCTTCGGCTTTCATGTTGAGCAACTCGAAGGGATCGACGTCGACGAGTTCGCCGGCCTGCTCTTCGGGGCCGCCGAACTCGTCCTTGAACCACTCGATGAGCCCGCCAGTCGTGGCTGACCCGCCCCAGGTGTAGATCTTTTCCTCGCCCTCGGCGACGTGTGGCATCGAGACGAGTTGCTGATCGAGACCCGTCCCCTCGTGGATGGTCCCCCAGCACGTCGAGGTGCCCATCATGCTGACGTTGTCGCCCTCCTCGAACGCACCGGCGGCGAGCGTCGCCATCGGCGCGTCGACGCCGCCAGCGAGCACCGGCGTCCCCTCCGGCAGCCCGCTCGCTTCGGCCGCATCGGCGGTCACCTCACCGACGATTTCCTCAGTGGGAACCAGCCGTTCGGGGAACTTCTCGATCGGGATCTCCAGCATCTCGCAGGCCTCCTCGGACCACGCCAGGTCGTGGATGTCGAAGACGCCGCCGACGTTGCCGGCCGAGGAGTAATCGACGGCCAGCTCGTCGGTCATGACGTACTCGACGTAGTTGTTCGGCGGGACGAAGTTCTCGATGTCGTCCCAGACCTCGGGCTCGTGTTCCTTGATCCAGCGGATCTTCGTGTACCCGTAATACGAATCGACGTAGTTGCCGGTGATCTCGAAGAGCCGATCGAGGTCGACCTGCTCCTTGACCCACTCGACCTGGTCGGTCGCCCGGCGGTCCATCCAGATGAGACAGGGGTAGACCGGTTCGCCCTCGCTATCGAGGGGGACGCCCGCGCCGCCGTAGAGGCTGGAGATGCTGATCCCGCGGATCTCGCTGGGATCGACCTCGGCCTCGTCGATGGCTTGCTGGATCGAGTCGTAGGTGGCTTCGACCCAGACGTCGGGCCACTGCTGGGCCCACGACGGTTCGGGTTGTTCGACCTCGTAGCCAGCATTCCCGGAGCCCAGCACCTCGCCCTCCGGCGAGACCAGGATCGTCTTCGTGCTGTTCGTCCCGATGTCCGTCCCCACGAGGTATTGTCCGTCCATCGGAATCACTCCTGGCCGTAGCCCTCGAGATACTCCTGGTTGAGGCGTTCAGCCTCCTCGTCGGGGATCTCCTCGGGCGTGCCCAGATCCTCGGCAATCGAGGAGATCTTCGCACTGTGTTCGATGTGGAGCGCTGCCTTCAGCGCGTCGCCGGGGGTGTCACCGGCGGCGAAGAGGCCGTGGTTTTTCATCAGCAGGCCCTGGAACTTGCCATCGCCCGTGTGCTTGGCGAACTCCTCGCCGATGGCTTCGGTCCCCGGCGGGACGTAGTCAGAGACGGGGATCGACTCGCCGAACGTGTCGGCGAGTTCGGTGACGTAGACGGGGAGTTCCCGCCCGGCGGCGGCGAAGGCGGTCGCGTACGTCGAATGAGTGTGGATGATCCCGCCGAGTTCCTCGTTTGCCCGATAGATGTGGAGGTGTGCGCCCGTGTCCACGGAGGGCTTGAGATCGCCCTCGACGACCTCGCCGTCCATGTCCACGACGACGAGGTTCTCCGGCGAGAGTTCGTCGTAGTCGACGCCGCTGGGCTTGATCACGACGCGATCGCCCTCGCGACCGCTGACGTTGCCGCTGGTGCCCCTGACGAGGTCGTTTTCCGGCAGTGCCATCAGCGTCTCGTAGACCGTCTCGCGTAGACTCTCGAGTGCCATGTTCACCCGACCGTTCGCTTGGGTGGGTAAAATCTCTTGGTACTGATCGACCCGGGTTCTATCGGTCGAATCCGTCGACGCGACCGGCAACAGACTTTTGAACTGCTCGTCGTAGTGTCACGTATGGTCGACATCGCAGAGGTCGCTCTGGGTCTGGGACTCACACTCGCCGGGGTCGCGTCGATCGTCGGCGCCCGCTCGATCGCGGACCTCTCCGAGCAACTGGACGCGATCGGGAGCACGCACTCGGCCGCCGAGACGGAGGCGGCGCCGTGGAAAGTCTCGATGTACAGATATTCCGGTGCGTTCATCGTCTTTCTCGGCCTGCTGTTCGTCCTGGCCGGTCTCGGGCTTTGAACCGGCACTGGCCTCCTTTGGTTTCCGCTAGTGCCAGGGCTCCTCGGCCACGTCGTGCATCGACTCGACCCGATGATCGGGGACGGGGTCCGGGTCGATGCTGGCGTCCCCGTCGAGCCAGACCGATCGCAGGCCGGCGTTGTGTGCGCCGGTGACATCGGCTGAGAGAGAGTTGCCGACGTGAACGGCACGCCCGGCGTCGACTCCAAGTTCGTCGAGCGCCGTGTAGAACGGTTCGGGATCGGGCTTGTAGGCCGCGTCGTGGCCGCCGTGTACGATCGTCTCGAAGCGGTCCCCGATCCCGAGGCCGGCGAGTTTCTGGGACTGCATCCACGGGTCGCCGTTGGTGACGAGGCCGACGCGATACCGCTCGGCAGCCGTTTGGACGGCCTCCCGCGCGCCGGGCAGAAACTGGACGTTCGACTGGTCGCGCTCGGCCTCGAAGGCCTCGGCGACGGCCCGACCCACGTCTTCGTCGAGTCCCGCCTCCTCGGCGAACGCGGCGAAACTCCGCCGGCGGAGGTCCCGAATGTCGTCACCCGGGCGTGCGAACTCCTCGAAGCGATCGTAGAACGTCTCGACGGGGAACCACGGCTCGACGCCGACCCGGTCGAAGGCCGCCGACAGCACGTCCGCGGCGGGGCGGCGATACTCACAGAGGGTGTCGTCCAGGTCGAACAGCACGGCGTCGACGGTCATTGTGCGTCCAGAGGGGCCCGTGATTCAAAACGACAACGGACAGCGCTGACCGAAAGGCTTTCACCCTGGTCAGCACCCTCTCAGCCATGATTATTGCCGAAAGCGAGACCGACTACGAGGGCGTGACCACGTCCCTCGATTTCGACTCTGCCACGTGTTCGTCGCTGGCGGAGTGACGACTTCGCTCACTCCTTGACGGCAACCATTCGCAGCCGGCGGTAGTCCGCCGTCCAGGTCTCGCCGTCGAAGTATTCCTCCCGCAGGGCGTCTTCGGCGTCGCTGATGACGGCCGCTCGGGTCTCGTTGTCGAGATGGTCGAGCAGGTCGTCACAGAACATGTCGTAGAGCTGTCGAAGGCCGTTCTTACCGCCGTCGAGTTCGGTCGGCCGGTCGAACAGCCGCGCCAAGCGGACTTCGAATCCGTGATCCGCAAGCCGTGGCGCGTATTCGTCGATGCTCGCGAAGTACCACGGCAGTTCGGCGTCGTATCCCCGCTCCCGGAGTGCCGACTGGAGTGCCCCGTTGATCGCGGCCACGTTCCCGCGGCCACCGAACTCCACCACCAGCCGGCCATTCTGGACCAGCGCGTCGGCAATGGTCGAGAGTAGTTCATCCTGATCGTCGATCCAGTGGAAGGCAGCGTTCGAGAAGACGGCATCGAACGACTCGTCGGGGTCGAACGCCGTCGCGTCGGCCACCCGAAACGTCGGCTCGGAATGTCGATCGCGGGCCGCGTCGATCATCTCGGCGGAACTGTCGATCCCGACGACTTCAGCCTCGCTCGCTGCGATCTCGGCTGTCAGTTCTCCCGTCCCACAACCGATGTCGAGAATCCGCTCGCCCGGCTGTGGATCGAGTAGCGACAGCAGCGACTCGCCGTACTCGTAGACGAACGCGTGATCCTCATAGGCCGCCGGATCCCAGTCGTTTCCGTCGCTCATCTCACAGCCCGAAACTCTCGACGAGTAGTGCCTCGTCGGTCTCGCCGTAGACGGCCGTCTCCCCACCGATGACGTCGACAGTGACCTGCGCTGGGCCGAAGACATCCGCCGGCAGTTCCTCGAAGTCCCAGTCGGCGTCCTCGAAGATCTCGGCGAAGGGTTGGCTGTACTCCTCGCCTGCCGTCGAGGGTATCTCTTCGAACCTGTCGAACTCGCTCTCGACGGTGAGGTGGACGCGACCGCCGTAGGCGAGTGCGTCGTTCGTCCGCGCGATAGCCGCCTCCTCGCTTTCGGCGACGGGCGCGACGGGTGCGACGCCCGATACCGAGTGGACATCTTCGGGATCGTAGCCCAACTCAAACAGCTGGAAGGCGGCAGATTCACTCGCTCGCGCGCCCGCTGCGACGCTGCCGGTAATCGACGCCGTCGAAAACGCCGGGAGGAAGACGCTACTTTCGGGGACGCCCGCGAGGTCGGCGACCTGGGTTGCGGCCGCCTCGGTCGGCAGCGCGTCGCTCTCGACGGCGAGCACGGCGAAGTCGAAGGCCTCGACGTACTCCAGCCGCTCGAAGATGTCCTCTCTGGCGACCAAGGCCCGTGCGGGGCCGCTACCCAGCCCCTCGAAATCCTCGGTCGCGAGTTCCCAGCCGGCCTTCTGCCCGGCGAGCAGCGCCAGTGCCGGGTGGTCGGTCGTCACCTCGACGTGGGGGAGGGCGGCGTCGCCGACCGACTCCAGTCGCGTGGTGACCGAGGCGAGTCCTGCAGTCTGGATCTCGGTGAGCATCAGCCCCGCTTCGACGCCACCAGCGTGCTCGACGCCGAAGTCGAGGACCGTCGTCCCGTTGTCGAGTCGATACTCCGCGATGCCGAGCTCGTCGGCGAAGTCGATGGCCTCGTCGACGAGTTCGGTGCCGAGGCGATTGAGTTGGTCCATACGCCCCGATCGATCCCCGACCCTGAAAACCCATCCCTCCCGGCTAGTTGGTACCGGTCCGGTGTCACATCCCAACGCGAGGGGTCTTACTCCTCGGCGTCGCGTTTGGGATCGTGCCCGAGTTCCTCGGCGACGGACTCGACTTTCTCGCCGGCAGCGTGTTCGACGGCGCGCTTGTCATCGATCTTGAGGAACGTCTCGACCCGATCGGCGTCGACCGCCGCGTGGGCGTCGGCGGCCGCTTCGAAGAGCGCGTCGGCGTCCTCGGCCTCGATGATCGTCCCCATCGGCGTGGTCTCGTAGCCGACGTCGTGTTCCTCGATCGCCGCGACCGCCTTGGCGACCTCGCCCGACATGCTGCCTTCGATGACCGGTGCGACGCTCAGGAAGCCAAACGCTGTCATAGGTGCGTGTGGGTTCGCGGCGTACAAAACGGTTCGTGGTCTGTCTCGAAACGACGGAAGAAGAGGGGTCAATCCTGTAACCACTCGTACCACGTGTCGATCTCGACGTATTCGTCACGGAGTTCCTCGGCTCCGTACTGTTCGAACACTTCTTCGACAGTCCGAGCGAATCCCTCCGGATCGTCGTCGGGTAGTGACTGGTCATAGTAGATCAGCAGTCCAGCGTGGTCCGTTTTGCGATGCAGCAATTCGAAATCCCTCGCGTTGTTCGACACCAACACGACGTCGTTTCGGTCACACCATTGGAGCAACTCCTCGTCTGTCGTGTATTCGCCGAACCGATCTTTTGCTTGGCTGACGTCGAATCCGCGGTCCCGAAGCACGTGTTCGCAAATCCGGCTGACGTGTTCGTCTAGAAGCAGCTGACTCATGAAACCGGTTCTTTCGGCTGCAGCGACGACTCACGCAACCGGTCGCGCGTCTCCGCGTTCTCCCGTTCGACCGCCCGGATTTCCTCGATGTTGTCATAATAATACGAGAGGGCCTCGTAGACGGCCCCCAACGAGATATCGAGCTGATCAGCTACGTAAGCGGGTGCATACCCTGCATCGACGACTTTCCCGGCGACGTGTCGGACGCCGATTCGGGTCCCCTCGATCCGCGGTTCTCCCCCGAGGATGTCCTCGGTTCGGACGATGCTTGACATTGTATACAGACATTGATCGTGTCGATATTTAAACGTTCGTCAGGGTCTCACCCGTCTGGTATCTATTTCCCAGCCAATTACCTGAATTGACTCTTTCACCCTCACCAGGTCAGGCCGTCGTACTCGATTCCGTCCCGGGGCTCGACGATCCGGCGACCGTCGATCACGACGGGCTCGGCCATCGCCTCGAACTCCGCATCGAGGGCCCCAAACTCGTCCCAGTCGGTGACGAACAGCGCCGCGCTGGCACCCTCTAAAGCTTCGGCCGCACTGTCGGCGTAGGTGATGTCGGGGTACTGCTCGCGCATGTTCTCGGTCGCGACGGGGTCGTAGGCGACGATCTCGGCGTCACGCTCCAGTAGCCCCTCGATGACCGGGACGGCTCGCGTATAGCGGATGTCGTCCGTCCCAGGCTTGAACGCCAGCCCCATCACGGCGACGCGCTTGCCCGCAACGTCGGTGTGGTCGTCCAGCAGATCGAGGAGACGTTCGGGCTGGCGGTCGTTGACCTCGACCGTGGCGTCGAGCAGGACGGGGTCGTAGTCGCGGTCGCGTGCGGCGGCGCGGATCGCCGCGACGTCCTTGGGGAAGCAGCTGCCCCCCCACCCTAGGCCCGAGCGGAGGAAGTGTTCGTCGATGCGGTGATCCAGCGCGATGGCGTCGGCGACCTCGTAGGCGTCGACGCCGTACTCCTTGCAGATGTTCCCGAGTTCGTTGATCAGGCTGACCTTCGTCGCGAGGAAGGCGTTGTTTGCGTACTTGATCATCTCGGCCTCGCGGATCCCCGTCTCGACGATCGCGGGATCGCCCGCGGCGGCCTCGACCAGCGGTTCGTAGACCCGATTCAGCGTCTCGACGGCTTGGTCGTCCTCGGCCCCGATAACGATCTTGTCCGGGTCCTTGAAATCATCGAGGGCGAACCCTTCCCGGAGGAACTCGGGGTTCATCGCGATCCGGAACCCCTCGCCCACGGTCTTCCCCGAGGCGTCCTCGATGATCGGGGCGATCGTCTCGGCCGTCGTCCCGGGGATGACGGTACTCTTGACGACCACGAGGTGGTCGTCGTCCTTCTCGGCGATGACGTCACCGAGCGACGCCGCGGCGGCTTTCATCGCCGAGAGGTCGATACTGCCGTCATCGTTGGAGGGTGTGGGCAGCGCGAGGAACGTGACGTCGCTGTCGGCGACCTCGTCGTAGTCCGTGGTCGCGACGAGGGCGTCTCCGCCGTGGGCGGCCATGAGCTCGTCCAGGCCGGGCTCGTGGATGGGAGCCTCGCCGTTGTTGACGGCTGCCACGACGTCCTCGTCGATATCGACGTTCGTGACCGTGTGTCCCAACTCCGCGAACCAGGCGGCGATCGTCGTGCCGATGTATCCGCTGCCGACGACGCTTACGTGCATCGTTCTGATTTTCTGCCCATCGGATTTGGTTGTTTCCCTTTCGATATCGGGTTCACGATCGAACGTGGGTTTCAACGGTGATTCCTCTCACAATTGTGCGATCGGTATTTCATTCAGGAATCGGACCGAATTGTGGTTTGAGATGCCAGACGAGGTCGATCCCGCCGACCCACTCTTCACGGCAGTCGAGATGCTTCGGGACACCCCCGTCCGCGATGGCGTATCGACGAACGCAGCCACGGTCGGTGACCTCGTCGAGGAGTGGACTGGGGACGCCGGGATGTCTCGACTGGGAGATCCGGAGTGACGATCGAAGTCAAAGACGGTAGTGTCGGCCCACGATTCGGTCGAACCGCGGCGAGCCTGCTGGCCGACGGCAAGGCATATACTTCCCGGACCGAAATACCGAATCGATGAAAGCTGTCGTACTCGCGGCGGGCAAGGGCACCCGCCTCCGACCCCTGACCGAGGACAAGCCGAAGGTGATGGTCGAGGTCGACGGCAAGCCCCTCCTGACGCATAGTTTCGAACAACTGATCGACCTCGGCGCGGACGAACTCATCGTCGTCGTCGGCTATCGCAAGCAGGACGTCATCGACCACTATGACGACGAGTTCGATGGGGTGCCGATCACCTACACCCACCAGCGTGAACAGAATGGGCTGGCCCACGCGCTGTTGACCGCCGAGGAGCACATCGAGGACGACTTCATGCTGATGCTCGGGGATAATATCTTTCGGGCCAACCTCGAAGACGTCGTCAAGCGCCAGCGCGAGGAGCGCACCGACGCAGCCTTCCTCGTCGAGGAGGTTCCATGGGACGAAGCCTCGCGCTACGGCGTCTGTGATACCAACGACTACGGCGAGATCGTCGAGGTGATCGAGAAACCCGACGATCCGCCGTCGAACCTTGTGATGACCGGCTTCTATACGTTCTCGCCGGCCATTTTCCACGCCGCGAAGCTCGTCCAGCCCTCGGACCGCGGCGAGTACGAGATCAGCGACGCGATCGACCTGCTCCTCCAGAGCGGCCGCACGATCGACGCCATCCGACTCGACGGCTGGCGTATCGATGTCGGCTATCCCGAAGACCGCGACCGCGCCGAGGAGCGGTTGCAGGACGCCGAACCCGACGCCCCGGAGTCGACGCCCACCTGACGCTTCCGACGACTTTTTGATCGTCCCCGTCACATCGCTGTCCATGCAAATTCTGGTCACCGGCGGCGCGGGCTTCATCGGCGGGCACCTCGCCGAGCGGTTCGTCGCCGACGGTCACGATGTCGCCGTTCTGGACAATTTCGATCCGTTCTACGCCAGGGAGATCAAGGAACACACCGTCGAGATCTGCCGGGAGACGGCCGCCGAGGGCGACGGCGCCTACGAACTGGTCGAGGGCGACGTCCGCGACGCGGACCTGGTCGCGGAACTCGTCGCCGAGGCTGATTACGTCTATCACGAGGCCGCCCAGGCGGGCGTCCGCCGGAGTGTCGAGAACCCCCGCAAGTACGACGCGGTCAACGTCGATGGCACGCTGAACGTTCTCGACGCCGCCCGCGAGCACGGCATCGAGCGGGTCGTCGTCGCCTCCTCGTCGTCGGTCTACGGCAAGCCAATCTCGCTGCCCTACGACGAGGAAGATCCGACGATGCCTGTTAGCCCCTACGGGGCCTCGAAACTCGCCCAGGAACGCTACACCTGCGCGTACGCGAACTGCTACGACCTCCCCGCGGTCGCCCTGCGCTACTTTACCGTCTACGGCCCGCGGATGCGACCCAACATGGCGATTTCGAACTTCGTCTCTCGGGCGATCAACGGCGACCCGCCGGTCGTCTACGGCGACGGCTCCCAGATCCGCGATTTCACCTATATCGAGGATATTGTCGAGGCGAACGTCCGACTGCTTTCGACCGACGCCGCCGACGGCGAGGCCGTCAACGTCGGGAGCCACGGGACCATCGAGATCAAGACACTCGCCGAGGAAATCCGCGATCAACTCGCGCCGGAGCTCGAGCTCGAGTACGCCGAGCGCCACGACGCCGATGCCGAGGCCACCCACGCCGATGTCTCGAAGGCCGCGGCGTTGCTGGGCTACGAACCCTCGACATCGATCCGTGAGGGCGTCTCGAAGTTCGTCGAGTGGTACCGGGCGAATCGCGAGTGGTACGAACCGCTGGTCCGGGAAAGCTGAGAGGGTGGGTGGCGAAATTTATCTTCCGGGAAAGAATATATTAGTCAGCGGCGCCAATTCTTTGCCATGGCACCGACGTTCGACGTGGCCGCGGCGTTCGAGGGGGAACTCGCGGACGCGCCGACGGACGAGCGGGTCTACCGGGTGGCACTCCAACTTCACGAGCCGGCCCGGATCGCCGACATCGCCGACAGGGCCGATTGCACGCCCGATACAGCCCGTCGGCACTGTCGGCGGCTCGCCGATATCGGCGTCCTCGAGGCGGTCTCCGAGCAACCGGAGACGTATCGACGCAACGAGTCGTACTTCGAGTGGCGCAAACGGGACCGCCTCGCCGAGCTCTCGACCGCGGAGTTACGGGAGCGTCTCGCGGATCTCACCGACCGGGACGCGACGTTCCGGGAGACGTACGGCGTGAGCGATCCGGACGCCGTCGACGCACTCGAACACGCCGAGTACGACGCCGTCGAGGAGGTCTGGCTGGACGTCAGCGAGTGGCGGACCGTCAGACGCCGGATCGAGCGCCTCGAGGCGGTCCGACAGCGGCGGGCGAACGACTCCGCGTCGCATTCGGAACCAGCCTGACCGTGTCGGGGGACGGGCCGCGACAGGTCAACGAAGCCCTGCTGGACCATCTGCAGTCGATTTTCGGTCGTCTCTCGAGTGTGAGCCGGGTGTCGCTGTTCCCGCCGAACAAACAGGAGGGTCTGGTGATCGAGTTCGAGACCGCTGCGTATCCGGAATCGATCGGTGCGGTCCGTCTCGAGGTCCGTGCGTACACAAACGGCGACTTTCACGTCTCCTATCTGGAGACGCATATCGGTGAGTTGCGCCAGTGTCGGTTCGATCGCCACGACCAGAATCACAACAGTCGCGATCACTTTCACCCGCTGCCGGACGCCAGCACGGGGGACGCACAGGATCGGGAATTCCCGACCGACCTGACGACGGTGATCCGTGAGGTCGTATTGCCGTGGGTGGAAACCCGATTCGGCGATCTCTGGGACGATGCGTGACCGCCTCGCGAATGCGCCCCGGAGCGGGTAACCTGACGGATTCGTGCTCTCACCGCGATCGCTGCCGGACGAGTTTCGCGCGGCGGGTCTCGAACTCCTCGTCAGTAAGCTCCCCCCGGGCGTACCGTTCTCGGAGGGTATCGACGGCGCGATCGCTGTGTTCACGCCCTTCGTCGGCCCTCGACGTCCCGCCCGATCGGGATCGACGACCATCTCGCGTGTAAGCGAAGAGACCGATGATTCCGAGGCCGAGCAGTATCCAGAACGCGAGGCCGAACCCCGGGATCCCGAACGCGCCGTAGCCGCCGCCCGTCATGCCACCGCCGTGCTGGGCGCTCGCGGTGCCGACCGTCGCGAGCAGGCCCACGGCGAGGACGCCGACCCCGACGATGGCTTGCGGGAATCTCCGCGACGCCGGGTTCGAACCCGCAGGCTCGGCTTCGACCGTCCGACCGACGCCGTCAGCGTGCTTCCCAGTCAGCATCCATGTCCTCCCCCGTACATTCCACCGTGGCCACCGCGTTCGTCGTGGCGGTCGGTAGGGTCGCCGTCGATCGACGCGTGCGGGTGGATCCCGACGCTGTTACCGTCGCCAGGCCACCCGCTTTCGTTCACGCCAGCGTGTCCGCTATTCCAGACGGTCGCGTTCGCGTGCGTCGTTCGCCATTCGGTCGTGTTTATGTGCGTCGACCGCCACTCGATTTCGGTCATTCCCATGTGAGCGGCCATCCACGCGGTCGTATTGCCGTCCGGATGGCTTGGGCCGTATGCGTGCATCCGAATCCGCTGGTCGTCGTGTCGGTCTTGCTCTGTACCGTTCTCGTGCGGTTCGTCCACTGTGATTCCGTCGCCGTGGGCGCTGATCAGCGGAACGGCGATCACCACACCCAGGATTGCGATCCCGACGAGAAACCAGGTTACTGCGTTCGGTTCTGCCATCGTGGTTCACCTCGACACTCGATAGGGTCCTCCGGTGGTTATTCACGAGGGTGTGAACGCAACCACGAGATCGTCCGAGACCGTTTCTAACTGCCGCTAATCGTTTCTCTTCGAAGCGACCGTTCATCGCGGGCGAATTCGGCATCCGTCGGCAGATCGGATCAGGACTCCCGGTTCGCCCCGAGTTCCTCGCTCGGATAGATCCGGTAGGTCCGCCCCTGGCGTTCCCGATAGAGCAAGCCCCGTTCCTCGAGGTCGGTCACCGTTTGGCTCACTTTGCTCTTCGAGAACGACGACCGGTCCCGGAGTTCGATCTGCGTGATCCCCGGCGATTCGAGGACGGGTTCGAGGACCTGGCGTTCGTCCTCGGGCAAGAGATCCAGCACGCGCCCGGTCGGATTCGCCTCGGGAGCGGTCGCCTGCCCGTCGGTCGCGTCGGTTTCGGCGCTCTCGGCGGCTGAGTCGTCTGTGGTCGATTCCTCGTCCGTCTGTCCGGCGGCGTCTTCCGACGCTGGCGTCGCCTGGGGCTGGTCCGGTTGCGTCCCGGTCTGTCCCGGCCGAGTTTCGGCTTGCCCCGGTCGAGTCCCGGTCTGTCCGGATCGTGTCCCGGCTTGCCCCGCCCCGAATTCGGCCCGGACGAGGAGATAGAGTCCGCCCAGGACGGCGGCGATCACCAGCGTTCCGAGGGCGTACCACAGCGGGTCCGGGCCGTGCATCGACCCCATCGAGGCGTCCATCATCGAACCCATCGTCCCGTCGGCGGTCCGCCGCCGGGTCGCGTTCCAGGTGAGTCCGCCGCCGAGGAGGAGCGTCACGCCGAGCAGGATCCCCGCCGCGATGTCGGCGCGTCGCCGGTTCATGCGGATCCCCTCGGTTCGTCGGATCGGCCGTCCATGGACATACTTCGAGTCCCAGGAATGAACGGGTTGTGATTCGGCTTGCTCGCTGACTGTGGGTCGCGACGCGATTCCCTAGTCGCCGAGCGCTGTATCGCGGAACTCCGAACCATGCAGACCAACGCCGAACTCAACGAGACCGACCCGACGCGGCTCTGGGAGCACCTGGAATGAGGCCTGTTAACACGAACATGTCACGCCACTGGTCGAGTCAGATCCGCTCGCCGGGTAGTTGGTCGTTCGTCGGTCCATCGCAGAACGTCTGCGGCTCGGTCGAACGTATCACTCGTCCGCGAGCGCTGCCTCACCCGATCGCAGCGCCGTTTCGAGTGCAGACGAGTCTTTCATCGTCTCCACCGGCGTTGGCGGCTCTGGATCGGCTGGACGTTCGCCCAACTGTCGGTGCCACCACTGGACATCGTGCCACGAGCCTTGCTTGTGCCCGGCCGCGGGAAAGGTTCCCACCGGCTCGAACTCGAAGTTCTCGTGGAGGCTCACACTCGCCGAGTTCGGCAGTGTCACCGCGGCGTACGCGTCGACGTAGCCCTGTTCGCGCAGGATTTCCAGCAGCGATGTGTATAGTGCGGTGCCGACGCCCGATTGCTGGATGTCGTCGTCGACGTAGACTGTGAGTTCGACCGCCCAGGCGTAAGCCGCCTTCGACCGGAGCGAACTCGCCGTCGCGTAGCCCACGACGCCTTCGTTCTCGGTCTCACAGACGATCCAGGGGAACGCCTCGTGGGTCTGCTCGATCCGGTCAGTCATCTCCTCTGTCGTCGGGACTTCGGTCTCGAAGGTGATCGCCGTCGATTCGACGTACGGCGCGTAGATCGACCGGATCGCAGGCCCGTCCACGGGCGTGGCGATCCGGAGCGACGCGTGCATATTCGAACGATTTGCTTGCGGGTACTGGAGTGTTGTGTTCCTCCAGTCACCAATCCGTCCAGGTTGTTTTCGTTCGTATTCCAATCTCCCCGATCTTTTTATACGGGAGTCGGGTCAGATGGGAATACAACATCGATCGGTGGCTCTCGCTGACTGTCGAAACGCGACACTGAATGCCACCTCCGTAACTACGACGCTATCATGCCAATCAATATCACAGGCGAACACACGACCGCCGAGTTTCTCGTCGACGCGGAGTCGCTCATCGAGGACAACTGTCTCGAACAGGTCCGGACGCTCGTCGACCACCCGGCGTTCACCGAGCCGATCCGGATGATGCCCGACGCCCACGTCGGGGCTGGCGCGCCGATCGGGTTCACTATGCCCTTGCCGGACCGGGTCGTGCCCAACATCGTCGGCGTCGACGTCGGCTGTGGCATGGTCGCGACGAACCTCGGCGAGGACCTGCCACTCGACGGCCCGGAACGCGAGCGGCGGGTGCGCGAGGCCGTGCCGATGGGGCGGGCCGTCCACGACTACGACGACGCGCCGCATCTCGTTGAGGAATTCCCGTTCGAGCGAGCGAACGACGTGTCCGATCGCTTTGAGAGCGCGTATCGCGAGCGCTTTGGCCGCTCGATTGACCCGATCGAGTTCGACTTCGAGGGCTACGACGGCGACTACTTCAAGGCGCTGTGTCGGCGTGTGCTTGCTGGCTCGCGCCAGGGCATGGGCTACGTCATTCGCGGTGCGGGCACGCTCGGCGGTGGGAACCACTTCGTCGAGTTTGCGAAGGCACGGGACGCCGGAGCATTCTGGCTCGTGATCCACAGCGGGTCGCGGTATCTCGGCAAGTCCGTCGCCGAGTACTGGCAGGAGAAGGCGACACAGTACCGTGAGGCCGACGCCATCCGGGCGGCGTTGCCCGAGGCGTACGCCGAGTACCTGAAGTTCGACCCCGAAACGGTCAGCGACGACGACCTCTTCGCGTGGGTCACCGGCGGAAAGGGCGAATCGCACGTCCGCAAGGACGCGATCCGGGCGGATTTCGACGGCGAGGAAGTCGACGAGGTCTTCCGGGCGCTGTCTCGGCCGCAGGCGGCTCTCGAGGATCGCAACGAGGATCTCGACTGGCTCGAGGGTCGGGAGGCCCACGGCTACTACGTCGACATGCTGTTCGCCCAGCAGTACGCCCGCTGGAACCGGGAGCTGATGAGCGACGCTATCTGTGCGGCGCTGGATCTCGAGCCTGTCGATCGATTCCAGTCGATCCACAACTACGTCGACTTCCGCGACCTGACCATTCGAAAGGGCGCGACGCCGGCCCGGGACGGGCAGCGACTCGTCATCCCCTTCAACATGGCCGAAGGCTCGCTGCTGGCACGTGGGAAGGGGAATCGACGGTACCACCAGACGGCTCCCCACGGGGCTGGCCGGACGATGGGGCGTCGCGAGGCTCACGAGACGCTTTCAGTCGAGGACTTCGAGACCGCGATGGCCGAGGTGTACTCTGAGTCAGTTGGTGAGGGGACGCTCGACGAGGCCCCGATGGCATACAAGTCTGTGGAGGCGATCGTCGAGGCGATCGAACCGACTGCGGAGATAATCGATCGGCTCGACGTCGTTCACAATCTGAAGGCGACAGAGTGACTAGTGACTATCAATCTAATCACTCAAACTTCGTCGGTCTCTTGCTGTTCGCAAGGGGCTCGCATTGGTTGCCAGTTCGGTCAGCGGAAACTACGGTTCGAATCGGCTATGACACGACGATGTGGTCAGATTGAAAGACACCAGAAAGACTTGGCGCGCTTAATCGCAATGTTCCCGGTACACACTCGCGGTTTTTACTGCTGTCCGTTTCCAGTCGAATGTTTCGAAGCGGTCGAAGCCGGCCTTTCCCGTCGGATTTAAGCTCTTGTTCCATTCGTAGGATTTGTCGAAGTGGCGCTCGATCGATTGTTTGCCGCGGCCTGTAATAAGGAGAATGTCGTCAATGCCTGCGTTCACCGCCTCCTCCACGACGTACTGAATCGTCGGCCTGTCCAGAACCGGCATCATCTCTTTGGGCTGGGCCTTGGTGACCGGGAGAAACCGGGTCCCGAATCCAGCTGCGGGGATTACAGCCTTTTAACGTCCATCGTTGTCAGAACCTCTCGCGTTTCACGTTCATAAAGTCACCGTGTGAGAACGAGACGCGAACTTGTGAGGGCTCGGACCGCTCGAACGCCGGCTGGAGAGGGCCTGAGAGCCAAGAGTCTGGACTCACCAGGGCTTTCAAGGCATTTCACTCAATTTGAACCCGCGTCTCTGTACCACTATCCTGTGAGTTCCTCAATTTCGTTCATGATCGGATCGCGTTCTTTCGACAATGTTAATCGCTTCGTTCCACATTCGAACGTTATCAATTTTGCCGACGAATCTATGGTTTCATTTGACGCACCTTCGACCGTAAACGGCCGTTCATTGGCGATTGAACCGGTGATTTCTCTCCCCCCCAATTTCGTTATCATCCAGGAAGATACGGCACTGTGGGGTCTAGGTCGCCTCGGCTGCGTACACATCAAGCTGATCCTCTATTCCTCCCCGAGGTCCGGTTTCTCCGCGAGGAACTCCGCAGTCTTCGCCTTCACCTCAGTCTCACCCAACACGTTTATCCTGACTCACTAAAGCCACGGGTCAGGGCTATTTCGCTTCAGCAGTAACCTAATAGCCAACTTGGAATTACAAGTTCCGTTGTTGTCTAGTCCGTCCGGAAGCCCGTCGACAAGCTTGGTCCTTCTGACGAAAGCGCTACCTCCCAGTATATAACTTGCCCTGGGTATTCACACGACATTTCAAACCAGGCGACCTCCTCTGCCCGATCCTACAAGCTCACACCTTGGATACCGATCACTGCGATAATGCTGTCCTGCCAGTGGTTTCGATGCCACGTACCGTTATCTCAAATTTCCCCAGTCCTATCCGAACAGCACCGACCTCTATCCCGACAGAAAGACTTATGCGAGTAGTTACTCACTTTATGAGTAACACATGACGATCATCGTCACCGGCGGCGACGGACACATCGGCTGGCCGACAGCCCTACGCATCGCGACCCGAACCGACGACCGCGTCATTCTCGTCGACAACTTCGCGCGACGGGAGTGGGTCGAGGAGGTCGGCTCCGTCAGCGGCGTTCCGGTCACCTCGATCGACGAACGCATCGAGGCCGCAGAGGAGGTCCACGGCATCACGAACCTCTCGTTCGTCGAGGGCGACCTCGTCGAGAAGTCCTTCGTCGACGAACTCCTGGCCGTCCACGAACCCGAAACGATCGTGCACACGGCCGCCCAGCCGTCCGCTCCCTACAGCCAGATCAACGGCGAGCGCGCCAACTACACCCAGCACAACAACCTGCAGGCCACCCGCAATCTGCTGTGGGGCCTGGAGGAACACGACCTGACGGACACCCACTTCATCGAGACGACGACGACCGGCGTCTACGGCGCGCCCGAGTTCCCGATCCCCGAGGGTGGAGCGACGATGGAGAACCAGGGCGAAGCAGACGAGGTCCCGTTCCCGGCGATGGCTGGGAGCTGGTATCACCTCACCAAGAGCCACGACGCGGCGAACTTACGGCTCGCCAACTCGCAGTTCGACATCCCCATCTCGGACGTGCGGACGGCGATCACCTACGGGACGGGAACCGAGGAGACCGAGGCCGATCCGCGGCTTGCCACCCGCTTCGACTTCGACTACTACTTCGGCGTCGTCGCCCACCGCTTCGCGGCCCAGGCCGTCGCCGGCTACCCGATGACGGTCTATGGCAAGGGCGAGCAGCGCAAACCCTTCATCGCGATGGAAGACGCCGTCGAGGGGCTGGCACAACTGGCCCTCATCGATCCCAACGACCGGCCGGACGACCACGTCGTCTACAACCAGGTCACGCGTGCGATTTCCATCGTCGAGGTCGCCGAGACCATCGCGGACGTCGCCGCGGAGTACGATCTGGATGTCGACGTCAAACACTACGAGAACCCCCGCGACGAGGACGAGACCCACAAGATGGAGATCGAGAACGATCGCTACGCCGACCTCATCGACGGCCAGGACACGACTTTTGAGGAGGGCGTCCGGTCGATCCTGGGAACCCTGGTCGAACACGACGACCGGATCACGGCCCACGAGGATCGGTTCCTCCCCGGCGTGCTCACCGACGACGGGGACTGATCGACGGCCATGGACGTACTCGTGACGGGCGGGATGGGGTACATCGGCAGCGCATTGCTGCCCCTGCTCGCCGACGCCCCCGACGTGGGCCGGATCGTCGTGCTCGACTCGCTCGCCAGCGGGTCGCCACGCCATCTACTCGAAGCGCGCGTCGACGGCGATCTGGAGTTCCGGCGCGGCGACGTCCGGGAGTACGGTGACGTCGAGAGCGCCATGCGCGGGGTCGACACGGTGATCCACCTCGCGGCGATCACCGGCGCGGCCAGCACCCACGACCGCCGCGAAGAGACGATGGCGGTCAATCTGGAAGGCACCGAGAACGTCGTCACCGCGGCGCGGAAACTCGATGTCGGGAACCTCGTCTTTGCCTCCTCGTGTAACAACTACGGCCGCGCGGCGACAACCGACATCGACGAGACGACCGAGCCGGACCCGTTGAACCCTTACGCCGAGGCGAAAGTCGCCGCCGAAGACGCCGTCGCCGACTTTGCGGACGAGACCGACGCGAACGCGACTTCCCTCCGGATGAGCACAAACTACGGGTTCGCCCCCGGCGTCCGGTTCAACCTGGTGGTCAATCACTTCGTCTTCCGGGCGTTGACCGGCCGGCCGCTGACGGTCTACGGCGACGGGAGCAACTGGCGGCCGTTCATCCACGTTCGGGATTCCGCCCGGGCGTTCGCCCACGCAGCACGCAACCCCGACTCGTGGCCGAAGGCCGTCTACAACGTCGGCAGCGAGGCCGGCAACTACCGCATCAGCGAGATCGCTGACATCGTCAGCGAGGAGGTTGCACCTGTCGACGTGACGTATCTCGAAGACGAACATCCCGGCCCTTCGTATCATGTCAACTTCGACCGCCTCGAAGAGACCGGGTTCGAGCCCGAATGGACGCTCCGGGATGGCGTTGGCGATCTTGCCACCGTCCTTCGCGACCGTCAGGAGATCGATGCATGACTGAGAATGATTCCTTCGACCCCGACGAACCGCTCTCGATCGCTGTCACCGGCGCGGCGGGCTTCATCGGCTCGCGCGTCCTCGACCGCCTCCAGGCCGCCCACCCGGAGTGGGAACTCACGGCGATCGACAACTTCTATCTGGGCAAAGTCCGTGAGGTCGGCGACGTCACCATCGAACACGTCGACGTCCGGAAGCGCGACCGCTTGGCAGACGCGCTCGACGGCTCCGACATCGTCATGCACCTCGCGGCGGTCAGTGGCGTCGACGATTGCGGCGATAACGCCGACCTCGCCTACGAGACCAACGTCGTCGGGACGCACAACGTCGCGTGGTTCTGTCGCCAGACCGGCGCGGCACTCGTCTTTCCCTTCAGCATGGCCGTGCTGGGGGACCCCCAGTCGTTCCCGATCACCGTCGAGCAGCCACGCGACCCGATGAACTGGTACGGCCGGACGAAAGTCCTGGGCGAGCAGGCCATCCAGACCTACGCCGACGGCGCGTTCCCGGCCCACCTCTTCCTCAAATCGAACCTCTATGGCAGCCACGAAGTGGGCGACAGGGTCGTCTCGAAGGGGACGGTCATCAACTTCTTCCTGGGCCGACTCTTCGACGGCGAGACACTCACCGTCTACGAGCCGGGCACCCAGGCACGCAACTACATCCACGTCAAGGACGTCGCCCGGGCGTACGTCCGGAGCGCCGAACGCCTCGAAGAACAACTCGCCGCTGGCGAGACCGGCGTCGAGCGCTACGAGATCGCCAGCGACGAGGATCCGAGCGTCATGACCGTTGCCGAGCAGATTCAGGAGATTGCCGGCGAGTACGGCCTCGACGCCGATGTCGATCTCGTCGAGAACCCCCGCGCCGGCGACGAGACGCTCGTCTCGGAGTTCGGCGTCGACACGTCGGCCGCCCACGAGACGCTCGGCTGGGAAGTCCGACACTCCATCGAGGAGACGGTCCGGGAGCGCCTCGACCGTCAACCGGACTGATTCATCGACAGGCGGCCCCGGTTTCGCTCGTGAGCGCTTCTGGACTCAGGGACACTGCCCCACGTCGAATGACTGCCGTTCGGATCCTTGGTCGACCGATTTTCGTTCCCCGGAATCCAGGGAGACGAGCATCGCGAGCCCGCCGTAGCCGTGGGTCTGGTCGTGGCCGCGGACGACGACACAGGTCACGTCTTCGGGAACCTCGATGGTCTCCGATCGCGTGAACGGTTGGTTCGCATGAGCGTGGAGTAGTTCTCGCCGCCCCAGTTGCGTCCCGTCCAGCCGTTCGACCTGCCACCAGTTCGCGTATCCCTCCTCGCCGTGGTCGTCGTGATGCAGGCTCACGTCAAATCTGACCCCTCCGTCGACGGCCTGGAACTCGACCCCCACGACGTTGGCTTCCCGTCGATCGAGCGTCTCGGACACGTTCGTGGTTGTGGCCGGCGTGTTTTCCTCGGTCGTCCCGGTGCCTGTGTCGGATGGCTCCCCGTTTTCGCTGGTTGTCGTGTCTGACGTCGCTACCGCTGTCTCCGCATCTTCCCGTGTCGTCGTGTCTCCGTCCATCGACGTGTTCCCGTCCTCCGGACCCGTCTCCCGGTCCGTACAGCCCGCAAGTCCGATGGCCCCGGCGGCGAGACTGGCCAGAAACTGTCGCCGTGGCCCTTTCTCCGGTCTCATGCCTGCGTTATTTCCGTCAGACGGATAACCGTTTCTCGGCTGTGTGCGTTCTCGCCGAAACGACGGGCCGAATGCAGAACGACTCGCAATCGACATCGCCTCGTGCAGCCGGTAGCCCCAACGACTTTCTTCCCTCCGGTCGACGTATTCAGAGATGTCCAGTGACAAGACACTCCGCGAACTGGCCGACAAGAACGACCTCACGCTCGGTGCAAGCATCACGGCAGACGCATTCAGGACGTACCCCGACGATCCGGCGGTCGCACAGACGCTCACGCGGGAGTTCAACGCCGTCACCACTGGCAACGCACTCAAGATGGGGCCGCTGCGCCCTGAGCGCTACACCTACAATTTCGAGGATGCCGACGCCATCGTGAACCTCGGGGTCAAAAACGACCTGCTGGTTCGGGGCCACGCGCTCGTCTGGCACAACCAGACCCCTGGGTGGTTCTACCCCTGGGAGTACACCGACGACCAGCTCCGGGAGTTCCTCCGGGACCACATCCACACCGTCGCGGGCCGCTATCGCGGGAAAGTCGACGTCTGGGACGTCGTCAACGAGGCCGTCGCCGACGACGGCACCATGCGCGAGACGGCGTGGTACGACGCGATGGGCGAGGAATACATCGACCTGGCCTTCCAGTGGGCCAACGAGGTCGCACCGGAGGCTGACCTCTTCTACAACGACTACGGCATCGACGAGATCAACGAGAAGGCCGACGGGGTCTACGCACTCCTCGAGCGCCTCCTCGACCGCGGTGTCCCCATCGACGGCGTCGGCCTCCAGATGCACGCCTTCCGTGCCCAGGAGTACGTGACGCCCGAGGCCCTCGGCGAGAACATCCGGCGGTTCAAAGACCTCGGGCTGGACGTCCACGTCACCGAGATGGACGTCGCCTACGACCGCGAGAACGTCCCCGAGGACCACCTCGAACACCAGGCCCAGTACTACCGCGACATCCTCGAGGCGTGTCTCGACAACGGCTGTGACACGCTGGTCACCTGGGGGGTCCACGACACGGCCTCCTGGCTGCGAAACTACGACCAGACGATCACCGACGACCCGCTGCTGTTCGACGAGGACTTCGATCCCAAGCCCGCCTACTTCGCGATCAAGGACCTGCTGGAGAGTCGGGTCTGAGCGAATCAGGTCATCAATATCCCTGTGTTGTCGGGGCCTGCGCTCGCTTGCGGAAGACGCACGCTGGGGCTTGAACGCGTGACGCTTGTGTCTGCTTCAGCCTAACAACTAAACCCTGTCAACGCCAATGTTGACGTAACAATGGCCACCGCTGACGAGCAGATACGAGTGAGCGACCGGGTGAAGCGAGAACTCAACCGCCTCCGGCGGGAGAACGAGAGTTACAACGATGTGCTCGAGCGTGTCCTCGACGAGGAGAAGCTCGGTGATTTCTACGACGGGTTCGGTCGGTGGTCCGACGAGGAAGCCGACCGCGTCCGTGAGGCCCGCCGCAAGTCAAAAGAGAAGCGAAAGCAGCGACTGCGAGAGCGAGCTGCGGACACGGCATGAAGGTCCTCGACGCGACTTTTCTGATCGACTATCTGGACGGCGTCGAAGCGACCAAAGCGTTCTATGAGGCACATGGGGGCGAGAACGAACGCTGGGTGATGCCCGTTCCGGCCTACGCTGAGGCACTCGTCGGCGAGGGGAACCTGCCGAGTGGCGACGTCGACGGTGCTCGTGGAGCCCTCTCGTGGGGTGAGACGTACGCCGTCGACGAGCGGACGGCCGTGACAGCGGGGGAGATCGCGGACGAGGTCGGATCGAGTGGGCCGTATTTGGACGGCCTTGATGCGCTGATTGCCGCCGTCGGCAGGGAACTGGATGCGCCAGTGGTCTCCGGCGACAGTGACCTCACGCACCCAGAGACGAAGCACGTGATCGACGTCGAAGAGTATCGCGAGCCCGAACACGACAACTAACTCGTCTCGGCTGCTTAGTCACTCACTTTGGCAATCAGCAAGCGGATTTTTGGCTTCGGACAGCTCAACAGCCACGTTACTCTCCCCCGAAACCGGCCGCTAAGTGTCTATGAATCCGGGAAAAGCCGATATACGTAGTGGGCGGGCGCGAATCCGAATGGACTAGTAACTACCTTCCCCATTTGTATCGGGTCCTGGATTCTGTGAACCGCTCGGTTCCGCTATACTTATTGGCCTACATTTTCTTCCTGGATTATGGTCGTAAGTCTGGCTGCGTACGTTCATGCATCAATCACCACTGATACCCACGAGTTCAACGGCGGATTTGCAATCTTCCTGTTGATCGCAGATGGAATCATTGCGAGTGCCATCGCTTCGTCCATCCCAGTAGCTGCCTGACGAACCGACCAGTTCCACGAATCGAAACACTGCTCCTCTGTAGCTATCGAATCGGCGTCGACTTTCCGGAAGGTTGGGTCTTCGATTGGTTCCCCGCGACTTTTCCGTAGCTCCCTATCGCCGGTGAACGTTTTGGGCTGATCGGAGTCGGCCTCGCTTGCCATGTCCGATTCATTCGGTCGGCTGATCATGGAAGGCCGCGCGGCACTGCCGGCGGGCCGATCGAGGGCGGCTGGTGGGCCGCCGGCTGTCTCGATGCTCATGGCCGGCACACCCCCTCGTCGAGCGCGGGGCACCGCTGATACGGCTCTTCGATGTACCCGCCGCAGTAGTTGCAGATGGGTGGATATTCGGACTCCTGACGCTCGTCAACAGCCACGGGGACCACCCCCGAAACCGGCCGCTAACTGTCTAGGAATGCGGGAAAAAGCCCATATACGTAGTGGGCCGGCGCGAATTCGAATCGCGGTTACGGCCACCCGAAGGCCGAAGGATACCAAGCTACCCCACCGGCCCGCGCTCTATAGTTGCCGAGGTTTGCCTTTAACTCTTGCGAGACTGGCCGAGTCGGGCGAATCAGCTATCGTGGCGTGTTGCCGCTGCAACACTTATCCCTGCCGGGCACCTTTTACCCTGTATGCCCGAAAAAGTCCTCTTCGAAACCGAGCAGTCCATGTCCCGCGCAGACATCGCCACGTACCTCCGCACCGTGGCCGATAACCTCGAGGGCGGCGACGCGATCACGCTGGAAGCCGGCGACCAGTCGGTGACGCTCGAACCACCCGCCCAGCCGACCTTCGAGGTCAAAGCCGAACGCGAGGGGCCGGTCGACGGCTCCGGGGAACTCTCCATCGAACTCGAACTCGAGTGGGACGAGAACGCCGACGGTGGGACCGAGGGCGATGGCGAACTCCGGATCGAGTAAGCCACTCACTAACGCCGTCCGATCGATCAATAGCGCTCGTAGCCGTCGGTATCGAGATAGTTGTGGACGACGCTGATCGCGTGATCGGCGTGGATCGCGTTCGGCCCGAGACTGACCCGCTCGGCGTCTAGCTCATCGAGCAATGCTTGCTCTTCCGCGGTGAAATCCCGGTGATCCGAGAGGACGAAGACCGGATCCTCTGAGGGTGCCGACTCGACAATCGGCCTTCCGTCCTCATGAAGCTGGAGTAGCGTCCCCTCCTCGGCGGCGTCCCGGAGGGCGGCCTCGACGCCCCGCCTGGAGAGATAGATTCCGGGCGACGTCTCGACCGCCTGGTGGCCGATCGCGCCCTCGCGCTGTTTGAGCGCGCTCCGAACTCGGGCGGCTGTGCTCCGCTCGTCGGGGTTGAGTCCCTGCAATTTCGCCCCCTCGAAGCGAAGCGTGAACTCGTCACCGAGAATCAGCCGAAATCGAACGTCCTCACGAAGGCCGTGCGAGCGGAGAAACGCCGCAGTGATCGACCGGCTGAGCAGGTCGAGCCGTCCCGCCGCACCGGGCAGATCCTCCAGCGCGAAATCGGGCGTCGTCGGTGCTTCGTGACCGATCACGACGAACTGGCGCATGGCTCTGGATGGGATCCAGTGGCTCTTACGTGCGTCGCTGTTGGATCGAACGCCGGCCGATCCTTCGCCGTCTCGAGGGTACCCATCGAACGCATCGGAACGAAAACCTACATTACATCCCACTCCGATCGACGACCTGTGAGACAGTGGCAGCGCGGACTGCTCGTGATCGGGCTTGCTGGGTTACTCCTGGGGATGGGTGTCCACTATGGGGCAGTCGAGGAGGATCACTGGCCCTACCCTGAAGCGGATGAAATCGCCGGTCAACCGGCGGAACACATCGGCGAGGAGCTGTTCCTGTTCGGTACGGTGACCGCCGTCGACGCCGACGCGGAGACGGCGACGATCCGCGTCGCTGCATCTCCGGAGTCGATCTCGATCACCGTGCAGTCGTTCGATCGGGCTGCCCAGTCCGGTGGCATAGTGCAAGTGCTTGGCGAACTCACGGACGCGCGAACCGTTGATGCCGACCGCGTCGTCGTGGTCAACGACTCCGGCGGAGCGGAGTGGTACAAGTACGGCGTCTCCGTGATCGGCGCAATTGTCGTCCTGATCGCGTTCTTCAGATACTGGCGCATCGACACGGACTCCTGGAGCTTCGGGGTGCGTCACGATGGCTGATCTGCTGTCGACCGTCCTCGTGACCTACGCGGCGTTTACGATCGCCAGCTGGTGGATCGACGGCCTGGATCGCCGCTGGATCGTCGTTGCGATGGGCGGGGCCGCGATCCCGGATCTCGTGAAGATCCAGATCCTCGTCGAGGAGAGCACAGTCGAGAACGCACTCGGCCTCCCGTTCGACTATGCGCCAGTGGCGAGCGTCGCGGGCGTGGCAGTCGCCGCGGGTATCATCGCCCTCTGCTTTGGCAAGCGGTGGCGACGGAAAGCCTATGCCGTCCTGGTCGCGGGGGGCGGGTTCTCGCTTTTGATCGACGGAATGCGCGTCTACGCGGATAGCTTTGCGGGCTTCTATCTGTATCCGCTGTGGGTCCGTCCGCCCACGCCAAATCTGTTCGTCTCGTCGGATCCCGCCGTGCTGGCGGTCGCGATGTTCGTGAGTGCCGTCACGTTCGGCGTCGACCGCTGGATACGGTAGTCACCGAGATCTCGCCGCGAAAGAGACCGTGTCTCGGGGACCCGACCGCGGTCAATCAGGAGGGGATCATCGTTCGTGTGCTGCTCGATCGGCACGGAGTGCTGGCTGTGATACTTTGGACAAGGTACTTCCATCATGCAACCGAACGTCGAGGAGATGTCAGAACCGCCCTCCACACGGTCGAAGAGCCTGGTTAGTCCGGAAACCAAGATCACCGCGTTCTTTGTCATACTCGCCCTCCTCTCGGTGTTCGTCACGACAGCTGTCACTGACCGTCAATGGGTCCACTTCGCCGTCCTCCTCGGTGTTGGCGTCGTCGTTCCGACACTCATCAACGAACGGCGTCGATAATGTCGTTTATATAAAAATTTTCCGTGCCACGCTGGTAGTGTTCAGATCAGCACCGAGCAAAGAATTTTGTTTTTGCCGGCTGTCCAGCCAAATCCTGGCGGACTGAAAGGGCGAGGCAGTCTCGGCGAACCCCGACGAAGTAAGCACTGCAGAGCCTGAAAGGCTCGAAGCGCGCAACGAGGCGCGGGAGTCGAGACTGCCGAGGGCTTTCTGGCTCTGAACTGCACTGCTGACGTCTTATCTGACACCGCCGCCACGCTTACAGAAACCAACCCTCTCAGTCGTCGGCGACGCCGGTGTCGCCTCGCGACTCGCGGTGCTCGCTCATCGTCTCCCAGACCTCCGCACAGCCACACCCGTCCTCGACGTCGTCGAGATGCTCGTAGTCGGCGTTGTCTGTCTCACTCATGTGTTACTCAGATCCTTAGTAACTCAATTTACCTCCAGACTTAAATACGTTTTGGGGACGAGGTACCGTGCATCGGAAGCGGTGTCGCTGACCCGGAAAATCCCATGCGAAGAATTGACACAATCGAAAGAAACAGGAGACAGCTACTGCTGGTGTCGGGTATATGATAGTGACTGTAACCCTGAACCCCGCTGTCGATCAGACGATCAAGCTGAACACGGGGCTCGAATCCGAGAGTGTCCAGCGGAGCGCCGAGGCACAGTTCACTTCGGGGGGCAACGGCGTCAACGTCTCGCAGTTTCTGGAGGCGCTGGGTTCCGAGACGGTGGCGACGGGGCTGATCGGTGGCTTCACGGGATATTTCATCGAAAACGACCTCGCCACGTACGACGTCTCGACGGATTTCGTCTGGGTTGAGGGCGTGACCCGCATCAACACCACGATACTGACACCCCGAAACGAGTACCAGCTCAACCAGACGGGGCCGACCGTCGATAGTGACGTGATCGACGAACTGATCGGGATCATCTCCCAGCACGACCCGGACACACTCAACATCGGCGGGAGCCTGCTACCGGGGATGGACGCGGCCGACGTCGATCGGATCGCGACTGCCGGCGACTGGGACACCGCCGTCGAGGTGCCAGGCGAAGTGCTGTCCGAACTCGACGCCGACTACGCCTACTGCAAGCCGAACCGCGAGGAACTCGAGGCCGCGACCGGCCACGAGATCGATTCCGTCACCGACTGTGTCGATGCCGCAAAGACCCTCCAGGAGCGGGGCTTCGAATGCGTGATCGCCTCGATGGGCAGCGAGGGGGCGGTGATGGTCACCCCCGAGGAGACCCTCTACGCTCCGGCGCTCGATGTCGAAGTCGTGGATACACTGGGGGCCGGCGATTCGATGCTCGCCGCGGTGCTGTGGGCCCGCGAACAGGGCTGGGACGCCGAGCGCGCGCTCCGGGCCGGCGTGATCGCCTCGGCCCAACTGGTCGGCGTAATGGGGTCGAGCGTTCGCGAGCTCGATCCGGAACCGCGACTGGACGAGGTACGTATCTGGGCGCTGGACGGCTGACTGTCGGTTCCGTCGGCCCCTAGCTGCTCAGAAGAACTGAAAGAGGTCGTCGCGCTCGGCCTCGTGGAGGTGGTCCCGGACAGCCTCCGTGAGCGGATCGATCGAGCCGCGCTTGGCGGTGATCGGGGCGATCGTCCCCTGCCACTGTTTCCAGGGTGGGTGGAGCCCCAGCCGGTCACACAGTTCGTTCAAACGTTCGTCGCGGTCGTCGACTTTGTCCATCTTGTTGACGGCCACCACCGGGGGGATGCCCACGTCCCGCAGGAAGTGAAACAGTTCGACGTCGTGGGGGATCTCGTCGGGTCCGGAGTGGCGGTCGATGATGTCGATGACGCTCTTGCCATCGACGACGAGCACCCCGACCAGGATCGAATCGGCATTGGCTTCGATGTACCGGACGACGTCGGTCTTGATCTGCTCGCGGACCTCGTCGGGGACACCCTTCATGTAGCCGAATCCGGGGAGGTCCGTCAGCACGAAGTCCTCGCTCGTCCAGTCGTAGTGGTTTGGCTCCTGGGTGACGCCAGGGCGCTGGCCGGTGTCGAAGGTGTGGCCGGTGAGCTCGCGCATCAGCGTCGACTTGCCCACGTTCGACCGTCCGGCGAGGACGACCTCGGCGCTCCGATCCGGCCGCGTCTCGAACATACCGTCTCTACCCTGTCGAGGGCGAAAAGGCTGTCCTGTTAGTCACAGTAGCCCGGGATCGATCTGCCGGCCGATCAACAGGAGTCCACCGACGAGGAGGACGATTGCGATCGGAACCAACAGTCGGAAGGCGGTGATGAGCGTCGCGCTGGCCTGGACGCCGATCACGACCAGTATGGTCGGGCCACAGCACGCTGCTCCCGACAGGAGGGCTGGAATCCCGGCGAGGACGCCCGTCGAGGATTCGAGTCCGCATGCGCGGGGTTGGGTGTACCCGAGGTACGTGAGCGCGACGTTCGCCCCGACGAGGCCCGCGAGAACGGACGCCACGATCAGGTTGAGCGGCGCGAACAGATAGCTGACTGGCCCGACCGAGACGAGCGCGATCGCGTCGAACCGGAAGAAGCCGCGACTGACCAGGGCTCGCGAGAGATCGTCGGCGATCCGAACCGTGACACCCTCGGAGCCGGTGATCACGGAGAGGTCGCCAACGGTGAACAGATACACCACCACGTAGAGCAGGGATGCGCCGAGAAACGCCAGCCGTGTGTCCCATCGGGTCCCGGCGATTTTGAGGGCAACTCCTGTTCGAGCGACGACGCCGACGTCGCGTGTCGAGATGGCGGGGTCGTTCTCAGGCATACAGCGTGGTTTCGGGATAGAATCCGCTCCAGGCGAACCACATCGCGTCGAACGCCAGGATGCGCTCGCCGGGCGGTGACGACGGGGCATACGTCTCGCCCGCTTCGTCGACGAGCTGACCGTCGCGGTACTCGAACTGTTCGTCCTCGGGGTTCCCGAAGACGTAGCCGGTGTCGAGCGTCGGTTCGTAGACCGCCACCACTGGCGATCCACCGAGTTCGCCGTTGATGAGTTTCTCCGCTCTGAGTGTGTCTTTCAGGAACGCGGCCGCCCCGTCGGCACTCCGAGCGCCGATGACGACGCGTTTGCGGGCCAGTTGGCGGTCCCCGGAGAAGGCTGGAAACCGTGGATCGGACTCGGGGGAGTAGTATCCAGTCCGAGGGTTGTACGACCCGTATGGATCCAGGCCGTACTCCCTGGCGAATCCAGTCTTCGTCGAGAGGGCCCTGGTGTCGGGGTGGACCGCGGTCCAACGTTCCCACGTCGTCCAGACGACCCGGAACTCCCGGAGGGAACGGATCGCCGGGTCGTCGTTCCAGGGGCCGGGGATCGCGGTCGCCAGCACCTGTGGCCACCAGGTCTCCGTCGCCCTGTCGTACATGATCAGGTTGTTGTTCGTCAGTCGGCCGGAGACGCCGAAGGTCGTCTCCCCGCGCTCGAATCCCATGGCCGTCCCCGTCAGCGGACAGTACGTGACGGCGATCGGCCGCCCGTCGATGCTGTCATTACAGATCTCGTGGTGGACGAGAATCCGCTGTGGATAGGCTTTGGCCGTCTCTCCGGTAGCGATGCCGAAGACAGGATCTCCCGGCTCCAGTTTCTCTGTGGCCGCGTCTGCGGGTTCGAACGTCGGGTCGTCAATCGACGGGATCCCGTCTTTCGGTGGCCCCCCTGAGACGGCCCGGTTCTTGAGCCGCGCCGGCTCCATCGGGAGGGGGTGGCGTTGCTCGGCCGTCGGCGGGCCGCTTTCGGCTGAGTCGCCCCCATCACCCGACTGCTCGTCAGCGTCGGATCCAGGCTGGCCGGCCCCGCCCAGACAGCCGGCGAGTGACGTGGCTCCGAGGCTTGCGAGCACGGCTCTCCGGGTCACGTGACGCCGCATGGTCGAAACGACGTTCTTCTCGGGTAAAAGTGGGCGCTAACCCCGGAGTAACCCGAACGTGGGAGTTAGTCACTCCCGGAGGAATATATCGATCATGACGGCACTGATGATGACTACCCCGGTCAGCGTCTCCTGGATATCGACTGATATCCCGTTCAACACGAGTACCACGGGAATGACGGCGATCACGAGCGATCCGAGGAACATGCCGGAGATGCTCCCTTCGCCGCCGAAGAGATTCGTCCCGCCAATGACGACCGCCGCGATGATCAACAGCTCGAAGCCCCGTCCCGCGGAGCCGAACATCGAGCCGTAGTAGGAGATCGCCAGGATGCCGGCGAAGGCCGTGACGAGGCCGGTGATGACGAAGTTCGCGATCTTGACGCGGTCGGTGTCGATACCGCTCCTGCCGGCGGCGGACTCGTCGTCACCGGTCGCAAAGACATGGTGACCGAAGCGGGTTTTCCCGAGGATCAATCCGAATACGATGAGCAGCCCGACCATCCAGAACACCTGATACGTGATGGTAACTCCAGCAACCGTGATCGAGCCACCGAAGAGATCGACCAACGCGAGGTCCTCCGGGAGTTGCTGGGAGCCGCCGGACGTTAGCATGTAGGCGATCCCTCGGAGGATGCTCATCATCCCGATCGTCGTGATGAGTGAGGGGATACCGATCTTTGTGACGATGACCCCGTTGGCCAGACCGACTGTCGCGCCGACGAGAAGGACGGCCAGCAGTGCCGCTGGCACCGTCAACCGATATTCCGTAAGCAACATCGCGAACGTGAGTCCGGCCACGCCGTACATCGCCCCGACAGAGAGGTCGAACTCGCCGCCGATCATGAGGTAGGTCATCCCGATCCCGATGATCACGTACGGGGCCGCCTGGCGAAGCAGTCGGGAGAGGATGTTGCTGAAGTCGTCCCAGTTGAGAAACAGCGTCTCGGCGCTCTCGAAGTCGAAAAACAGGTCCGGCCGCGTCACCCCGATGAGCCCGAACAGGAGGAGAAAACCCGCCAGCACTCCGATCTGCCGGCGCTGGAGGAGTCGTCTGAGTCGTGCGCTTGCCTCGCGACTGACCGTGACACCCGCCCATTCAGTCAGCTGTGAATCTCCACTCATGCCGAGGCCTCCTCATCGGACGGCGAGATTTCGAACTCCTCGACGGCGTCCTCGTTTTCGGCACCCATCATCAGTGCGATGATCTCGTCGCGCGTCGCCGAATCAGCGCCACGGACCCCCATCAACCGGCCCTGGGCGAGCACGGAGATCCGGTCGGCGACGGTGAGGACTTGCCGGATGTTGTGACTGATAAGGATGATCGCCAAGCCCTGCTCTCGGAGTTCATCGATTACCCGCAGGACGTTGCGTGCCCCCTCGATCGAGAGGGCGCTGGCCGGCTCGTCGAGGATGAGGATGTCCGGATCGGACTGCAGCGCACGGGCGACCGCGACTGCCTGCTGTTGCCCCCCGGAAAGGTCCTGGACTTTCGCGCCGGGATCGACAGGGATCTGTACGCGGTCGAGGCTTTCAGTCGCCCGGTCGTGCATCTCCTGTCTGTCGACGACGCCGAAGTATTTCCCGAGGAAGTCCGACCGAAGCGGCTCGTGACCCAGGAACACGTTTGCGGCGACTGTCTGTTGTTCGGCCAGCGCCAGGTCCTGATAGACCGTTTCGATCCCCCACTCACGGGCGTCGCTATAGTCCTCGAACTCGACGACTTCGCCGCCGACGTATATCTCCCCGCTCGTCGGTTTCTGGACGCCACAGAGCATCTTGATGAGCGTCGACTTCCCGGCACCGTTGTCGCCGACGATCGCCATGACTTCCCCGTCACGGAGGGCGAAGTCCACGTTTTCGACCGCAACGACATTTCCGAAGTGTTTCGTGAGCCCGACAGTGCGCAGTAGTGAATCGTCTTCGGACATAGTTGCTGTGTGGGTGGCTGTTTCGGCAGCGCTACACACCGTGGTAGTTCAGTAATTCGCCCCAGTTGCGGCGTTCGAGGGCAAAGTCGATCACGTCCTGGTCGATGATCTCCGCGCCAGTCAGGTACTCCTTGGGCGGCATGCCCCGTTCCAGATACGCGAACGCCTGGAGGACGGGGAAGTATCCCTGACTGTAGGGGTCCTGACCGGTCGTATAGTTCATCACCCCCTCCTGGATATACTCGAGCGTGTTCTGGTCCAGATCGAACCCACCGATGATCATGTCCCCCGCCATGCCCTGCTGGTCGGCGGCCTGACCGATGAACCACGAGTAGACGCCGCTGCCGACCATGCCGTCCAGATCGGGATTCGCCGTGAGGTGGTTTTCGACGGTCGAGACGCCCTCGCTCGCGGCATCGCCGTACTCGACTCGCTCCGTGAGTTCGATGTCCGTCTGCTGTTTGATGGCGTCCTCCGCGCCGTTGGCACGTGAGACCATCCCGCTATGGCCTTGGTCGGCCAGCCCGACTGTGACTTTACTCGCGTCGTCCGGCAGCTTCTCTACGAGCGCCATCCCGTTGGCATACCCCGAGGAGTACTGGTCCTGGCCGACAAAGGGCAGTGCACGACCGAATTCATCGCGCATGAACTGTCGCCCCTCCTCGCGGAGGCTGTTCGTGTTGAACGTCAACACCGCGATGTCGTTGTCCAGCGCATCGTTGATGACGGTGTTGTACGCCTGCGTGTTGGTGACTGTCGTGATGATCACGTCCGGTTGAGAGGCGACAACGTTCTCGAGGATGTCGACCTGTCCTTGCGCATCGAACCCACCCGAAGGGCCGGTGAAGGTGGCGTTCCATCCCAGCTGGCTCGCCGCGTCGTGAAGCCCGCCGATCGCCGGGTTCCAGAACGAAATCGCGCCGTTGTGACAGACCATCGTCACGCTTCGCTCCGGCGGATCCCGTGCGAACTCCAGTTCCGTCGGCGGCGGATTCAGATCGATCCGCTGATATGGGGGTGCGGCGCCATCGCCACCGCTATCGCCATCACCGCTGTCGCCTGGCGTCTCAGTATCTTCCTGCTGGAGGCACCCTGCCAGCCCACCGACAGCTGACAGTGCTCCGAGTTGTTGCATCACCCGACGGCGTGAGATTCCCGTTCCAACGTTGATACGCGTTTGGTCGTCCTCATTTGACATGACAGTCGATGTATTAACGCCAGGATATAATATCTATTGATTGTTCAATCTGTAAATACTGTATATTTTATTGTCTCTTCTCGCTCCGGCACCCCGCTTCCGGTTCCAGAGTCAATAGCCTTTCACGTTACGGTATTTTAATCCGTCCAGTGAAGGATAAACGGGCTGTCACTGATGGATACGGACGTATCCGACTTCTCAAGAGCGGGCGTTCGCTTACCGCGCGGCATCCAGGGCGGCCAGCGCTTCGGCGGCCTCGTGGGCGGCTTCGAGGGCATCTTGCGCACGGCGTGGGTCGTCTGTCGCCTCCGCCTGGCGGGCAAACGACGACAGCGTCGCGACGAGTGAGTCCCGCGCGTCTTGCAGGTCGCCGGCACCGTGGGACGGCAGTCGCTGCTCACCGGGTTCGAGTCCCGGGACGTCGACACGCTGCCCGGGCTGGGCACTCGACGGCGGACTTGCCCTCTGGCCCGAAGCCCCGGGCTGTCCGCCTTTCCCTGTCGATACGTTCTCCGGTGATGCGACCGCCTGCTCATCCGGTGTATCTGTGGTGTTCGCCGCCGGCTTGGCTGGCTGGCTCGCCGCCGCGCTTTGGGTTTCGGGTGTTCCGTCGTCGGCTGCTGCCGTATCGTCGGCTCCATCGCCGGCGTTCGTTCCGTCGGCTGCGTTCTCGCCGGCTGCCTGCTGACAGGTCGGGCAGAACTCCTGGCCGTCGTACCGGAAGATGGGATCGCCACACGTCTCGCAGTGGGTATCCGTCATCGTCGCGCCCTGCAACAGCAATTCGCTCATCTGTTCGGTCGCCTCGCGCTTCTTCCGGTCCTTTTCGAACTGCTCGCGGAGGCGCTCGCGTTCGGCCTCCTCGTCAAAGTCGCTCATGTGTCTAGAGGGCCGGTCAACGGACATAGACGTTGCGACCTCCTGGCCGGTCGGGATCGACCGACGCGAAATCCCTACGCTGACAGCGTCAGGGACTCCTCGTCCAGCGCGACCTCGTAATACCCGTGGGAGTTCCACTCCAGTTCCGTGCCGTTCTGGGAGAGCGTCCCGCCGTCGACGGTGACGCGCACGTGGCGGCCGGCCGGGAACTCCTCCGGCACCGTCCACGACCAGACGGCTTCCCCGTCGGACGCAGTGACGTCGGCGGATTCGAGGAGCGCCTGGCCGCGCCAGTACGCGCCGACAGTGGCAAGCGTGTCGATCCAGACGTCGCCGGTGGATTTGGCGTATTCGATACTGTCCGTGATTGCGTCGATGTCGACCGGCGCGTACCACTCCTGGTCGGTCGGTGAAATCGAGTGGAAGGTAAATATCTGCCACTCACCCATGTCCCGTGCGTCGTCGATCAGACCGGTGAAGGTCTCGGCCGTGTCGCCCTCCTCGGCCACGTAACACGGCAGGTCGTACGGGTCGGTGCTGTCGTTCGGGCTGATGGCACCGCCACCAAGCTTGCGGTTGAGAAAGAGATCGGACTGCTCGGCTGGCTCACTCCAGCCGCTGTCGCCGTAGGGTCCTGCCATCGTCCAGACGTCTTCCTGTCCCAGCGTCTCGGTGATGTATTGGCTACACTGCTCGATCTCGGCTGCTGGATCCGACAGTGGCTCGCCGAAGGAGCTCTCGGTCATATCGACGTACGGATGGCTGACGGTTTGATTGCCGAGTTCGTGGCCATCCTGGCCGGCCTGCGTCCAGCCCTCCTCGAACCCCGAGACGTCGTCCTCGACGTTGACGGAGAGATAGAACGACATGTTCATTTCTGTCGCCGCGAGCGCGTCGTAGTGTTCGAGCTGCGAGGGTTGGCCGTTGTTATATGAGTAGGTGACGGCCCCCTCGAATCCGGCCCAGTCGAGCACTTCGAGGCCGCCTACTTCGCCTGTCGGTTTCGGGACCTCGTTTCGGTCGGGCGTCGGCAATGGAGCCAACGGCCCGTTGGCCGACTGCGGGACTTCTGGATCCAGTTCGGTCTCCGTTTCAGTCTCTGTTTCAGTCTCGGTTTCCGCTTCGGTCTCCGTTTCAGTCTCTGTTTCCGTTTTTGTTTCAGTCTCGGTTTCGGTTTCCGTCTGGGTTGGCGTCTCGCCCCCGATTTCTACCATACCCGACTGCTCCGGAGTGTTCGAAGTACCCGTCGGTGTCCCCCCGTTAGATGAACTATCGTCCCCACAGCCAGCGAGTGTGATAAGTCCAGATATTCCCGCAATCGTCAGAAATCGACGACGGTCGATCCGGGTTCGTGCCCCCGTATCCTGATCTGTCATGTGACGTGTGATATTTTAGGCTCAAAATACATGGGCTTTCATATTTTTGCTCATCAGTGGTCGGTTGTCCCGCGCTTCTTTCGATCCTGCTCGAATTGCTCGCGGAGTGGGTCGCGTTCAACCGCCTCGTCGATATCGCTCATCTGTATAGAGGGGCGGTCGGGTATTGACGGTTCGACCTGGGCCGCCAGCCATCGTGACCCGTCGGCTCGGATTCCCTATGCCGACAGCGTCAGGGACTCCTCGTCCAGCGCGACCTCGTAATACCCGTGGGAGTTCCACTCCAGTTCCGTGCCGTTCTGGGAGAGCGTCCCGCCGTCGACGGTCACACGGACGTGGCGACCGGCCGGGAACGACTCGGACAGTGTCCACGACCAGACGGTTTCCCCGTCGGACTCCGTGACGTCGGCGGATTCCAGTATCTGCTGGCCGCGCCAGTACGCGCCGACGGTGGCAAGCGTGTCGATCCAGACGTCGCCGGTGGATTTGGCGTGCTCGATACTGTCGATGATCGCGTCGACGTCGACCGGCGCGTACCACACCTCGTCGGTCGGAGCGATCGTATGAAACAGGAAGATTTGCCACTCACCGTTGTCCCGTGCATTGTCTATCAGATCGGTGAAGGTCCCGGCAGTGTCGCCCTCCTGGGCCATGTAACACGGCAGGTTGTACGGGTCAGTGTCGTCATTGGGAGCGACGGCCCCGCCACCGACCCCACGATTGAGGAAGAGATCGGACTGCTTGGCCGGCTCACTCCAGCCGGTGTCGCCGAATGGAGCAGCCATCGTCCAGACGTCTTCCTGGCCCAGATTGTCGATGATATACCGGGAACACCCCTCGATTTCGGCTGCTGGGTCCGCCGCTGGCTCGCCGAATGAGCTATCGCTCATATCGGCGTAGGGATGGCTGACAGTGTGGTTCCCGAGTTCGTGACCGTCCTGAGCGGCCAGCGTCCAGCCGCCTTCGTACCCATCGAAGTTCACGTTGCTGGTGAGATAGAACGTCATGTTCATCTCAGTCGCCGCGAGTGCGCTGTAGTGTTCGAGATTCGACGGCTGGCCGTCGTCGTACGTGTAGGTGACGGCCCCGTCGAACCCGGCCCAATCGAGCACTTCCAGGTTGCCGGGCTCCCCGGTCGGCCTGCCCACACCGTTTCGATCTGGCGTCGGCAACGGAGCCAAGGGCCCGTTGGCCGACTGGGGCACTTCCGGATCCGGCTCCGTTTCCGTCTCCGTCTCCGTTTCTGTTTCCATCTCTGTCTCGGTTTCAGTGTCAGTGTCCGTCTCGGCTTTCGTGTCTGTCTCCGTTTCAGCCGGTGTCGATGTCTCCGTCTCGGTCTCCGTTTCCGTCTGTGTTCCCCCGTCGTCTGTCGTCGTTGATTCTTCACAGCCGGCGAGTGCTGCGAGCCCCGTCACCCCCGTAATCCTCAGGAACTGCCGACGACCAACTATCGTTCGCTCCCCCGTCTCTTGATCTGACATGCAACGCCCGCCCAGTTCTCAGGCGGATTTGATAAATATGTGGGGTTTCTTTGGCCACGCTTCCTCGAATGCGGCGAGCGTTTCGATAGCTTTTCGGCCCTTTCTATACAGGTAGGCGACAGGCATGGGTGACACGGAGCCAGTGGACGAACGCGACTCGCTCGTCGAGTATGGCATCGAAGACCGACCGCCGCTTTCCCGTTCCCTCCTTCTCGGTATCCAGCATTATCTGACGATGATCGGCGCGAACATCGCCGTCCCGTTGATTCTCGCATCGGCTATGGGGATGCCCGGCGATGTGACGGCGAAGTTTATCGGCACCTTCTTCGTCGTCAGCGGGATCGCGACCCTGGCACAGACCACGTTCGGCAATCGGTATCCGATCGTTCAGGGCGCGCCGTTCTCGATGCTCGCGCCGGCGCTCGCGATCGTCGGGGCGAACGTCGCAATCCCCGAACTGGCCGGCTGGAACGCCAAACTCCTCTTCTTACAGGGGGCGATCATCAGTGCCGCGGTGGTCGAAGTTGCCATCGGCTATTTCGGACTCGTCGGGAAGATCCGCGAGTATCTGTCGCCGGTGGTGGTGGCCCCGGTCGTCACGCTGATCGGGTTATCGCTGTTTTCGGCACCGCAGATCACTGACGTCAATTCCAACCTGGCCGGTGCACAGCAAAACTGGTATCTCCTCCTGTTGACGTTGGTCCTGATCGTCGTCTTCTCGCAGTATCTCAAAAACCGGAGCCGGCTGTTCAGTCTGTTTCCCATCCTGCTCGGGATCACGGTGGCGTGGCTGGTCGCGGCGATCGCTTCGGTCGCCGGGATCATCCCGTCCGGAGCCCCCGGATTCGTCGACCTGGCAGCGATCCAGGGCGCTGATCCGATTCTGCTGCACTATCCATTGATGTGGGGAATGCCGCGCTTTGAACTGTCTTTCGCCATCGGGATGTTCGCCGGCGTCCTCGCGTCGATCATCGAGTCCTTCGCCGATTATCACGCGGTCGCCCGACTCTCGGGTGAGGGCGCGCCATCGAAACAGCGGATCAACCACGGCATCGGCATGGAAGGTGTCGCGAACCTCTTCTCCGGGCTGATGGGGACCGGTGGATCGACCTCGTACTCCGAGAACATCGGCGCGATCGGGCTGACCGGCGTCGCATCTCGATACGTGGTTCAGATCGGCGCAGCGGTCATGATCCTGGCCGGGTTCGTGGGCTACTTCGGTACGCTCGTCGCGACCATCCCGGATCCCATCGTCGGCGGGTTGTACATCGCCATGTTCGGCCAGATCGTGGCCGTCGGGCTGTCGAACCTGAAGTACGTGGATCTGGACTCCTCACGGAATCTCTTCATTGTCGGGATCGCCATCTTCGCCGGGATGGCGATTCCAGCGTATATGGGTAACATTGATACTGCGGCCACCCAGATCGATGCTGTCGACAGCGGGTATGAACTGCTCCGCCAGGGGATGGCCGACGTGCCACTGTTCGGCTCGATACTCAGTACTGAAATCGTTTCCCAGACCGTCTACATCGTCGGTGGCGTCCAGATGGCTGTCGGTGGGGTCATCGCGTTCGTGCTTGACAACACGGTGCCGGGGACTCGCGAAGAACGTGGCCTGGTCGCCTGGGAGGAGATGACCGAAAGCGACGATTCGTTCACCTCAGCGATCGACCGTGCGTCCGATCGGATAGGGAGCGACCGCTGGCCGTTCTCCGGGGACTGAGCACTCGGCGGGCGTCCACGCCCTTCCCGACTTACCGCCAGTCGACACAGCTGCCCCCTGTGCGGTGTCGGCCACGGTCGGCATCCGGGGTCGTCTGGTGGTGATCCGAATCAGGACTGATTTTCCAACCACTCGCTCCCCTCAAGAGAGCTCATCCCCCCGAGCTGATCCTGGATGGAGTCGACCAGCGAATGAAGCCCAATGCCAATCACAGTTGTCACGTAGACGCCGGTCAGAAAGTACCACGGCTTCAGGCTGATCCCGCCCCAGCCGATATGTGCCGCGTTCCCGAACGCAAGGAACACCCCAACGAACAGCAACGCATACGCCACCCCCTTGTTGTCCCGATATGCCACGACGACGAGCAGACCCAGGAGTACGCCGAGCTGGAACGTGTGGATGTCCAGATATGAACTGAATATCTCTGCCAGTATTTCGTCCATTTTCCCACAATCGTATCCGTGAGATGTCGGCATATGCGTGACGAAATCATTCTTGATACCGATAACTCAAGAGATATTTTTCACAATTGTGTCCGTAAATGCCTCATATGGGGTTATTTCCCGGCTCTTTTGCGCTCGACTCTATTATCAATATCTATATTTGGATTGTTCTCCTCGTTCTATCCGTCTGTCTGTATTAGTAGTTGTAACCTCGACTTGACGGTCATACCGCCGTGAAATCATCGGGTCGTTGGGGATACCGGCGTTCTCGTCCACACCATTCATAGTGGCGGAGGTGTGACTACTGGTCGTGTCCGAGACTGTCCTCCGCGCGACGGATTTGCAGGTGCGGCGGGGAGGCAACGACGTCATCGATGGCGTCACGGTGGCTGTCGACGACGGCGAGACGGTGCTCGTCCAGGGACAGAGCGGGAGCGGGAAGACGACGCTGTTCGAGATATTCGGCTTGCTATCGGACTGCACGTCCGGCCAACTCGTCATCGATGACGTCGACGTGACGGGACTTTCGAGGCGGGAGCGGGCGCTCTTCCGGCGAGATCGACTGGGCATGGTCTATCAGGACTTCCAGTTGATCGACGATCTGACCGCTCGGGAAAACGCGCAATTGCCACAGAGTCACGCTCGATCGTACGACGACGCGTGGCTCGATACCGTCCTCGACGGACTGGGTATCTCGCCGATCGCCGATCGGTATCCGTCGACGCTGTCCGGGGGTGAAAAACAGCGTGTCGCCATCGCCCGGGCGGTGGCGAACAAACCAGATATCGTTCTCGCCGACGAACCCACGGGGCAACTCGATCCGGAAACGACCGATCGCGTCATCTCGTTGCTGTTCGAGGCCAGTGAACTCGCGGCGACGACGCTGTTGACTGTCAGTCACGACCGTCGGATCACCTCGCATTTCGAAACCATCTATCGACTCACAGACGGCACACTCACCCGGACCGAAACAGGCGATCAGCGACCGATTTCGAGTGATGAGTCATAGACGACAGCTCCTGGCGCGGTATTCGCGTCGCGATCGGCTGTCGATGGTCGTCATCGGCGTCTCGATCGCGTTTCTGACCGGGAGCGCGCTGCTTCTCGTGAGCGGGACCGAGCAGCTACAGACGATCGCCGCTGACTTCGACACGACGGGATACGTGACCGGCTACCGATCCGCCGAGCTGGCGGCCCGCGCTGGCCGTGATGCGGTCTTTCCCATCGCAACGGTCCCGATTGACGGCACGAACGCGACCGTTCTGGGGGTTCCGCCGGGTGCCAACGAGACGATCGCCGCGGCGACGCCGGCGACCGGGCTCGCGAGCGCCCTCACGAACGGCGTGGCGACCGCTGATGTCGGGGCAACGACGGGTGTCGACCAGGTCCGGATCGCCGGCCGCCAGCACGTCGAGATGATTCCCGACAGCTGGTATCTCGCCGAGCGTGGCCTCGTCGACCAACTCGATCCGGATGGCGCTGTCGTGATCGACACCGGCACCGACGCAATCGAGCGGGCGAGCGACCGCGAAGCGATCCCGTTGCGAGGGGCCGCACGCTTCTTCGTCAGTGGGGCCCAAGAAGCGCTGTCTCTGTTCGGCGTGATCGTCGCCGGGGTGGCCGGCCTGGTGGGAGTCATCGTCTTCAGCGTCACCCGGATGAGCGTCCAGGACCGGGCGAAGACGATCCGGATCGTCCGGGCGACGGGAGCCACGCCTCGTGCAGTCCGCGCCCTGTTCACGGCGCGAGCCACGATCGTGACGATGGTCGGCGTCGCGATCGGCTACGCGGTCGGACTCATCGCCGCTCGGGTCGCGGTCAACGCTTCGGTCTTTCTCGGCGTCCCTGTGTCGCTGGACCTCTCACTTTCCCGCCCGGCACTCGGCGTGTTGGTCCCACTCTACCTGGGAGTGGTCCTCCTGGGGGCCATCGCTGGGTATCTCGCGTCCCGGCCGGCGAGTCGGATACCGCCCGCCGCGATCCGATCGAGCGGTGGCGGCGATCCCACCACCGGCGGGTGGATCCGGGATTGGATTCCAGGCTGGGTCGACCTGACGCTGCTTCGCTTTCGGGCAGTGATCCCGACCATCGCGACGATCACTGTCTTTTTGACGCTATTGGTCGTCCTCGTCTCGACCGGCACAGCGGTGGCTCCCATGGTCGATTCGGGGGATGCGACGATCGTCGAACCGGGCTCCGTTCATCCCGTCGCGAGCTCAGTCCCGGAGTCGTTCGCGACCGTCCTCGAGGACCGGGGAATCGATGCGAGTCCGGAGATCTTGCTGTTTCCGATCGTCGACGGGGAACCGACGCTCGCCCGCGGTGTCGACTTCTCGTCGTTCGCGAACGTGTCCGGGGCATCGCTGGTGGCCGGCCGCGCCCCGCGATCAGCGGACGAAGCGGTCGTCGGCGAGTCCCTCGCCGCCCGGCGAAACCTCACCGTCGGCGATACCGTCCTGGTGGGCGGGAGCACGCGATCGGCGTTCACGCGGACGACGATCGTCGGCAGTTACGACGCGCCGGGGATCTACGAGAGCCATCTGCTTGTCCCGTTGCCGACGGCCCGCGATCTCAGCACTCGCGCGCCGGGGCAAGTCCACGTCGTCCGAGCGACCCGGCTGCCGGCAGCCGGGAGCGGGATCGACGTCGTCGACGTCTCCGCGCCGGCGACGGTGGTGCGCAACCGGTCGTTCCAGACCACCGTCACCGCCGTCAACGTCGGTCGGACGAATGCAACCCGAACGGTGTCCATCCGGGTCGCGAACACGTCCCGGAACGTGACCCTGGCGATCCCGCCGGGCGAACGAACCGAACGGACGACGACGCTGTCGGTTGCACGACCCGGCATCTGGTCGATTCGGGCCGGATCGGCGACTCATTCGATAGCGGTCCGTCAGCCGAACGCCCTCCAGGTTCGCTTCCCGTCGGCAGTTCGCGTCGGGGCTTCCCCACGAGTCGCAGTTTCGACCGCCGGCGGCGAGCCGGTCGACAATGCGACGGTGACACTCGGCAATCGAACTGTGCAAACCGATTCGGCCGGTGTCGCCCGGATCACGGTTCCGCCCGGCGCGGACACGCTTACCGTGACGGCCGATAGCCGAACCGTGACCGAGTCTGTCACGGCGATCAGTGACCGGGTTGACCGCGACGATCGGTCCGGCGGCGACGGTCGACCGCTGGTTTCGGTCTCGATCCAGCCCGAATCCCCCGGATTCCGAGTCCAGCCGACCGCCCGGATACACCTCGAAAACCCCTGGAACCGGACGGTCGCTCCCGAGTTGACGATCCGCGGGCCGACGAGCAGCCACGAGCGGACAGTGTCACTCGATCCCGGGGAAACGACGACAGTTTCGGCCCAGCTATCGCGCAATCCACCGGGCGAGTACGACGTGACAGTGACAGACGACACGGACACTGAACTGGCCCGAACCACGATGGTCGTGACGGGTAACGAGCGCCTCGTCGCTGCGCTTGCAACCCACGGCGAGCGGGGGAGTACACCGTTCTCCCGCGCCGTGTCGCTGGTGTTCGGGAACCTCACCCTGCTCGTCGGTGCCGTCGCCGGGCTCGGCGCACTTATGACTGTCGGCGGGCTGACCGCCATCTTCTCCCGGGGTGTCCACGCCAGACGGCGGACGATCGGGATCTACCGGGCGACCGGTGCGACCCCGGGCCAGGTTTTCGTCCGCGTGCTTCGGGACGCCGGCGTGATCGGCACGGTTTCGTTGCTGGTGGCGTTCCCGCTCACCTATCTGCTCCTGGCGTGTCTCTCCTCGGCCGGCGTGCTTTCGGTCTTCGGCGTCGCCATCCAACCGGTGTTCGCCCCCTGGATCGTAGGGCTCGGGACAGCCATCGTGCTCGCGCTCGTCGGTCTCGGTGCCGCTCTCGCCACGGCAACGCTCGTTCGGACCGCCCCGGCGAGGACACTCCTCGGCGAGCGAACCGGAGGGATCGATCGATGATCGGCCCCGATCGTGGTCACTCGGCCGGATCTAGTTGTCTGTGGGCACCAGTCCGGCTGTCGAGGGCGCAGTATCTCCTCACCCTCCTGGCCGCGTTCAGCGTCGCGGTCGCGCTCCGAATGGGGCCGTTGTTCTGGTCGCCGCTGCCGTTCAACCCCGACGGGATCGTCTACGCCGGCCTCGTCAGGGAGACCATCGCCTCTGGTTACCTGCCGATGGACGGGCTCCCGGCTGACAGTTTTCACTTCACCACGATGCTTGCCATCTGGGAAACGGTCGTCGGTCATCCGAGTCGGTTCCTCTCCCAGCCGGTGATCGCCTTCGTCGGCGCACTTCCGTCGCTCGTGGCCGCCGTCTTTGCCCATCGACTGACCGGACGACTGGGCTGGTCACTCTCGGGACGCCGGCTCGCCGGATCGCTTGCCAGCCTCCTGCTCGCGGTCGATGGCGTCTACCTTCACCGGTCGATGCCCGTCGACGAACAGACTGTCGGGCTCCTCGTCGTCCCGCTGGCTGCACTCGTCCTGGCTCGGTCGATGCTCAATGACAGCCGCCGCTGGTATGTCGTCCTCGGGGCACTCCTCGTGAGTTTGCCGCCGTTGCATAACCTCGACAGCATGGTCGCGCTGTTCGCCCTCGTCCTGGTCGTCTGTGTCCGTCGCGTCAGTGTCCGAACCCTCCTGGTCGGGGGTCTCGTCGCACTCGGGTTCCTGGGCTATTTCGTGGGCTACTCCTGGGGCATTGCCGCACTCACGCCGGCAACCGTCATCCAGTCACAGCGGATCAGTTACGCGCCGGGACTGTTGGCCGCCTGGCTCATCCTCGTCGGTCTGCTGCTGGCCCGATTTTCGCGTCTCGGAACCCGGACCCAGCGACTGTTGCTCACCGGGACGTTCGCGAGCTTCGTCGCGATTGCGGCTGTCAACGCTGTCCGTCCCGTCTTCCCTGGAATGGGGACGACGCCGGACGCAGTCGTATTGCTGGTGCTGCCCCTGTTGATTCCGCTCACGATCGGGGCCTGGGCGGTCCCGCTGGGTGACCGTTCGATGCCCGAATGGCTCGCGCTGTTGGCACTCCTCGGAGCCGGGTTCGCCATCGCAGGCATGTCATTCACCGCGACGCTGACACCGGAATACTACAACACAGCCTATCGCGTCCAGACGTTCCTTCATCTCCCGATCGCCGTCTTCGTCGCCCTCGGGATCGGCACGCTGCTGGATCGAATGGGTCGAGTGGTGCCCCGCCAGTCGTGGCGACAGGGAGTGTCCACTGTGGCAGTCGTTGGTGTAGTGATCTGTATGGCGATCTCCATTCCGGTGGCGTTCGCCGGCTTGGAGTATCTTCCCTACAAGGGCGTCACGACGTCAGGGGAGTTCGCGGCCGCCGAGTTCAGCGTCACGTCGCTGCCGGAGTGGGCCAGCGACGACCATATCTCGCGTGTTTCCCGATACTTTTCGCCGGGGAACTCCGGGACGAACACGACACTCCATCGCGTGGCCCCCGTTTTCGACTGGATCGAGGGCGGCCCACCGCCGGGCTGTCCGACAGTCGTCCAGTCCTCCTGGACGACGACTGGCGCACAGGTGTTTCCCCAACCCCCGATCGTGATCGACGACGCCCGTCTCTCGAAGTACATGCACGCGAACGATCGCATCTACAGCAATTCGGCACCCGATCCGCTCACGATCGTCCGTCCACCCGGTCTGTCGAGAAGTTGCTGACAGATCACTCGGCCGAGGGCGGTATTTCGTCCTCTCGTGGGTGCGCGCTCGCGTCGTCCGGTTCCGTCGCCGGGACGGACTGGAGGATGGACTCGATCACCGCGTCGGCGCTTCGATCAGTCAACTCGGCGTCCGTGCTGAGGATCAGCCGATGTCGCAAGACCGGCTTCGCGAGTTGCTTGATGTCGTCGGGGATGACGTACCCGCGGCCGTGGATCGCCGCCCGAGCTTTCCCGGCGTCCATCAACGTCAGCGTCGCTCGCGGTGACGCCCCGACGTCGATGTCCGGTGAGGATCGGGTCGCCTCGACGATGCCGAGAATGTACTCCTTGACGCTGTCGTCGACGTACTGGTCGGCCACCTGCTCACGGAGCGACCGGATGCGCTCCTCGTCGACGACCTGCTGGATTCGATCGGCATCGAGCGTCGGTTCCGCGTCGAACCGATCCAGGAGCTGTCGTTCGTCGTCCTGGTTCGGCGTCTCCACGATAAGTTTGAACTGGAAGCGATCGCGCTGGGCTTCCGGGAGTTCGAACGTCCCCTCCATCTCGATGGGGTTCTGCGTCGCGATCACCATGAACGGATCCGGTAAGGGGAGCGTTTCGCCGTCGATCGTCACGTGGTTCTCCTGCATCGCCTCCAGCAGCGCGGACTGGGCCTTCGGCGTCGCCCGGTTGATCTCGTCGGCGACCACGATGTTCCCGAAGATCGGCCCGCGCTGGAGTTCGAACTCCCCGGTGGGCTCGCGATACACTTGCGTCCCTGTGATGTCCGCCGGGAGGATGTCCGGCGTCATCTGGATGCGCTTGTAGGTCAGTCCGGTCGCCTCCGCATAGAGGTTCGCCGCCGTCGTCTTGGCCACACCGGGCACCCCCTCGAGCAGGACGTGCCCACGCGTCAACAGCGAGACCGTGAGCTGCTCGACGATGTCTTCGTTGCCGACGAGGACGGTCCCGATCTCCTCACGTAGCGCATCGTACACTGCCTCCGCGTCACTCATTGTGCCTACCTGCGGTGAGCCGACAGTAATATGTTTGCCATTTTCGGCGTCTGCTCACCGACGATCGAGCGGTCGAAACAAACACGGTTCCGGAACTAGTCTGTCCGAATGTGAGTACCCACGCCCGGTTGGTCGCCGTCCTCTGCTGTCTCTTGGTTGGCGTCGGCGGGATGGCCCTTACCGTCGGTGCGAGCGCCGATGGGGCCGTCACCCCCCGTGAGAGCGCCGATGGGCCCGTCACTGCCGCCCAGCCGCTCGGAGAGCATTCCCCGCTTTCGGCGATGATCGCGCAGCAATCACCGGATGGCGGCCCGGACAACGGGACGGCCACGAATCAGACGGACCACCACAGAGATCCCGAGTCGGCTTCCGGGGACGGGTCCCAGAGCGACGTCAAACGCTGGCTCGTCGGCTCGATGGCGGGACGGCTCGAAGGCAGTGCGATCAACCTCAGCCAGGGTGAGTATCAGCTAGCTCGATCGGTCCTGGGAGAGGGGTTCGGTGACGACCTGGATCGGTACGTCAACGTCGCCGGCGACACCGACACCCAGCAGGACGACCGGGTCGCGAAGCGCTTCAACGAGACCCAGCAGACCCAACAGAACTACACTGAGCAAATCAGTGAGTTCGAACGGCTGTACGAAGCGTATCAGGAAGCCAAAGAAGCCGGGGACACGACGCGTGCACGACAGCTCGCAAAGCGACTTGCCCGTCTCGGTTCCGGAATCAACGAGACCGGGAAGACACTCGCTGATCGATACGGAGCCCTCTCGAATGTCACTGGCGTCTCACTCGACGACGGTCAGCGAGCCGTCTTGAACACGACGAACCGTACACTCTCCCAGGTCGAAGCCGTGGTCGAGCAGTCTCTCGTCCGGACGGAACTCCGAATCACGTCAGTCTCACCGACAGCGGCCTACGACGACCCTCTCGTGGTCGAAGGGCAGTACGTGACGGAGAACGGAACCGCGATCGGCGGCAGTGTGGTCGCACTCGCCGCCCCTGGTCCTGGTTCGAAGACGACCACGGCGTCGAATGGGAGCTTCCGACTGACCCATCGGCCGATCGACCTCGAAACTGGCGATCAGACCATCACGGTCTCAGCCACGCCGGACAACGCCTCGGTGTATCTCCCAACCACGACGACAGTCACGACGGACATCTCGTCGGTCGAACCCCGCGTTGCGTTTATCGACAGTTTCGACCGGATCTCGTTCGGTGCGGAGCGGTCAGTCGTCGTCGACGTTACCGTGGCCGAACGTCCAGCCGGTGACGTACCAGTGGCGATCACGCTTGACGGGCGGACACTCGCAACCGGTCGAACGACCGAATCGGGCACGTTCGAATCGGCTGTCCAGATCCCGCCATCCGTTCCCAACGGGACGGTGGATCTCACTGCCCGCGCCGGGACCGACAGCCGGGCAGTCGCCGCATCGAGCGCGACACGAACAGTCACCGTCGAATCGTCACCGACTGACCTCTCGCTTGCGACGACCAACGGCAGTTCGATCCGCGTTCACGGCGAGTTGCTCGCTGCCAATGGCGTGCCGGTCGCCGACCAGCCGATCCGGCTCAGCGTCGATGGGACGGTGGTCGACATCGTCCGAACGAACGCGACGGGTGTCTTTACAGGGTTGATCGACAGTGAGAGTGCGACGGTCGGACAGTCGGTGACCATCACTGCCCGCTACGACGAACCGACCTCGAACCTGGAACCATCCCGGGCGAGTGCCGTCGGCGAACGACTGAAGCAAGAGACGAATACACCGGGTGAATCCGGCGGACCGAACGCACCGGGTGAATCCGGCGGACCGAACGCACCGGGTGATCAAAGCAGCCCACTGTGGGACGCCCTTACGAATCCAATTGTCGTGGGAGCAGGTGTCGTCTCGGTCGCTGGCTTATTTATTGCCGGGTATTTCTGGCGTCGTCGTTCGCCGTCGGCGACGCCGACAGCGACACAGTCCGGTCAATCCGAGACAGAGAGGCCACAGACACCAGAACCGACCGCAACAACCCTTGCCGATGTCGAGGCGTCGATCGAACACGATGGGCCCGACGCAGCCGTCATTTCCCTCTATGAGGTGGTAAGCAGATACGCCGCTGCGGATGTACGCCCCGACCTGACGCCACGCGAACGATATCGTGCAGCCAGGGACGCACTGTCCGCCGAGCAGGCGACTGTTTTCGAGCGTGTGACGACCCTGTACGAACAGGCGAAGTTCGCGCCGGAAAGCGTCCCTACGGATCGGATCGAAGACATGATCGCAGCTGTCCGGCAGGACTTTGGTGAGGATGCAGACGCCCCCGCAGACGACTAGCCGTGGCTTCGACGATCAGGAATCGTCGCTGCTCGTGTCCCTATCGCTGGATCGACGCGTCGCGAGCTGTGTGGCGATCCGGGTGACGCGATCGTGATCCCAGTCCGGATGCTGCTTCGAGACGAGGTCGACGATCTCGGCCTCGGTCAGCGCCACATCCTCAGCTGCCGGTGCCCGGCGACTGAACCGGTTGCGTATGGCCCGCCCGTATCTGGCCATGACGACGACGCCACCGACGAGCAGTGTTCCGAACAGGAACTGCGTGAGTGGGCCCGACTGGATCAGTTTCAGCAGTCGGACGAGCGGCGGGATCCCGCCGGAGTGGGTGTAATCGAACCGTACTCGTTGGGCATCACCGAACAGCGTCTGTGCGAACGCCCGGTTGTCGCCCCGGTCGAGCATGGAGTTGATGAACACGCTCGGATCGCTGAGCGTCAGAACGGTTCCGTTCCCGACTGATTCCCGGGTGAGGATCGGGTACGCCCGCATCGACTCCGCGTCGTCGAGTTCGCCGTTTCGATTCTCGTCGGCGTAGGCATATGGCGAGGTCGACGCCATCACGGTCGCGTTCGTGCCGTTCGGCGTCACGACCGCGGAGGGATAGTTCAGGGCGAGTTCGTCGACCCCCACAGTTCCGTTGACGTTCGTCGCCAGCGGGAAGGCCGGCGAGCGGCCGTAATTTCGCTCGTCACGGAGCAATCGCCCGTCGATTCTGGCCGTGGCGTCGATCCCAGCCAGCAACTCGTTCGCACCGGCCCCGAAATCCCCGCCGACGAGCAGGGTTCCGCCACCTCTCAGGAACGTCTCGATGCGTTCGAGCTCTGCGGGGGTGTATGGTTCGCTCGGGCCGAGGACGACAGCGAGTGTCCCGTTGCCTGCCAGTCGGTCGTACGCGCTCGCGTTCCCGAGGACGGCACTGTCGGTCGTTTCGCCGGCGACTGTCCGGAGATCAGCCGTTCCGTCCCAGCCGTAATTGAACGCGCCGAAGGCCGTCGCCGACGTCGCGGCACCGAACAGTATCGCCCCAGCCACCGCGATCGTTATGGCCACGAGAACGGCTTCCGGAACGGTGACGTCACGCAAATCTCTCATCAGAACACCCCCTCCGGGAGGATCGACAGGATCCGCCTGACGACGACGTACGCGAAGACGACGAGGCCGGCCAGGATCACCCACTTCAGCCGGGATCGCCACCGCGGCGTGAGGTTGAACGGGGCCGTCAGCTCCGTCACGACGAGGACGCCGATCAGCGTGAGGACGAAGTACAGCTCATAGGAGAGGGACTGCAGTACGACGAGAACGAGCAGGGCGCTCAACGCCCAGGCGAGCACGCCGACGACGTACTGCTGGCGGCGTCGCGTTGTCACTATCCCATCAGCGTGGTGCGACGGGTTAGAAAGTATCGGGATCCACTCGGGTGGTTGCGCTCATTCCGCTTTCCCTTCCATGTATTCTTTCACCTCCCGGAGGAACCTCACAATCCATGTGAGTTCAGTCTGGAGATGTTCAAAGACCTCCGTATCGTCGATATCGTTTCCGTATTGGTGGACGAGTATATTTCGAAACCCGGCAGCCCGCTGCATCTTTCCGGACGTTTCCGCCGATAGCACGTCTGCGTCATTGAGGATAGCGAACCGCTCCGCGTAGGTATCGGGGGCGTCTCTGTCCACCGTTCGAATCAGAAGTCCCGCGATGTCAAGGCACGCTTCGATCGCAGTCTGGTATTCTCGTTCAACGATCGCACGCTGTTCTCGATCGTCGAGATACGTCTGTTTATCGAGTTTTCGCTTGCTGGCGAGGACAGAGATAGCTTCCTCGACGTATGACGCCTTTTCGAGAATGCGGGCTTCGATATCGTCTGGAACAGTCATACTATCGCATCGAGTCGTTCGATAATCGAGTCGAATTGCTCCATGCGGTCGTCATGTGTCTCTGTGCCTGCTGTGTGTTGACGTTCGAACCGCTTTCGATATTCTTCGAGCGTTGAACGGTTTCCGACAAGCAGTTGCCCTGTTTCCATCGCGTCCCTCCCGACTGCTGGCGTAACCGCGTCCAAATCGGTCACATCGACAGCATCGGTCCCCAACGTCGTCATCAGGTCCGTCGTGAGTTCGATACGTTTCTCTAGCCGGCGGCTGGCTGGCATTTCCCCCTCGAACGCGACGGCAACATCGATGTCGCTCTGAGCAGTTGCCGTTCCGTGGAGTTGTGATCCGAACAAGACCCCAAGCTGGATCGGATATTTCTCGACAACGCGTGCGATCCGCGATGAATCGGCGACATCTGTCGGACCATCGCCCTTGCCGGGAGCCATGTTTATATCTTGATCAGCCCTTCGCTTATAGATAATGGGGTATTTCCACTCTGTTCCGTCCAGCGTACGACTCCGGCTTTCGGAAACGAAGACATTTCCGTTCGGGTCACTGTCTTCCCTGTAATGTGGCCGTGGGGACACGCAGCTGTCGGCTATCTCTGCTACGTCGGGATCGCGACGATCACGGGCGATCGCCGGTACGGCCTGCCGGTCCTGGCCGTGTTGCTCGGCACGCAGTTCCCTGACCTGATCGACAAACCCCTAGCCTGGACAGTCCCGCTGTTGCCGTCTGGCCGGTCACTCGCTCATTCACTGGTCACGACCGGCCCCGTTCTGTTGGGCGCGCTCCTGATCGCATATCGGGCCCGTCTCCGTCGATCTCATCTGGTGGCGACTCTCGGGTTCGCACTGGGTCACGTCACTCACGTCCTCGGTGACGGCCTCTATGCGTTCCTCGACGGTATGTACGCGGATCTCTCGTATCTGGCCTGGCCGGTGTTGGCACCGCCCGAATACGAGACCGAACAGAGCTTCATCGCGCACTTCCAGCAGTTCGAACCGACCGGCACGGTTCTGTTCGAGTTTGCACTCGTTGGACTCGCGATTGCCGTCTGGGTGATCTTACGGGTCAGATCAGGTGGCCGTTCCCTCTGGTTCCGACGGCTCCGGAAGATGACCTAGCTTCGCCGACAGGATCGCAACTCTCACGCGATCTCGCCCCAGACACAACGAACGATCCCGTCGTCGGCGTCGGGAACCTCGACTCGGACTGGTTCGCCGACGTGTCGTGCGAGCCCCGTCGCAAGGAGGGACACGATCGGCTGATCGAACGCCTGGACGCTTCCACACGTACTGCCAGTGATCTCGAATCGCGCTTCGTTGTCCGCCGGAATTACCGTTGTCTCGACGCTTCGGGCCAGTCCGAACTGTTCGACGATTGCATCGGCCAACTGGGCCGAGAATTGTTCGGGGTCGTTTGCGGCGGTCGTGACCGTTTCGAACTCCGCGTACAGTGATCCCCCCGTTGGATGGAGCGACACACCGCGCTCCCGCTGGTCACCAGTGACGACGAACAGTGAGTTGAGGGCCTGTTCGTCGGGGATAGTATAGTTGCGGTGTGCCGGAACGTACAGCCTGGCGTCACGCTCTCCGACGGGTACGTAGAGTCGTGTCTCCTGAAGCCCAAGTTCCTCCACCATCGCGGCCCCATTGTTCGCCGTGGCGTCGAAGATCTGCTCGCTGACGCTGGCGGCGTGGAATGTCTCGGGCGTGATGAACCACGTGAGAATCGCGGCGAAGAGACCTGTCCCGCCAAGCGTGACCAGAACCGTGCGGACGTCCGGGAACAGCAAAGCGCCCCCGAACGAGAGCAGGCCCACAACGAGAAATGCAACCATCGTTCGACGGTACGTGGTCCGCTTGGCCTGTCGGAACTGATCGCGAAGGCGCTCGTTTTCGGTTCGCAGGACTGCGAGTTCGGCCTCACCGACCACGCCCGCATCTATCTCTTGCTCCTCCGCTCCCCTGTTCGATGCTGTCGCGTCCGCAAGTGTATCCATACTCATGCCATCTCACCGTCAGCTAGTCCGAGTGCAACGAGTTCGTACCGATGGATCGCGTAACTGCCCAGTGCAACGACCAGCACGACCACCCCGGTTGCGGCGGCGAGGGAGTCACCCCAGACGAACGTCGCCAGCGCCGTACCCGTGAGAACGAGGAGAACGGCGAGTCCCGAGCGGATTGTGCGGACCGAAAGCCCGTCTTCGGCGAGGAGTGCCAGCACGAGGAGTGTCGGACCGATTTCGAGGATCGCAATCACGGCGAGTGGGGCGTTCGGGGCGACGATGCCGGCACCGACTTGCGTGAGTGCAACCGCCCCAATTCGTGTCTCACGTGTCCAGAGCAACAGGCCCACACCGAGCGTGGCTACCGCAATCATGGGGTTGTTCGACGCAAGTACCAGGCCAGTGGCGAGCCAACCGAATGCGGCGAGGCGTCTCGTGGGCCTGGAGATGGCGGCCCTGACAGTGTCGCTATGACTCATGGGCCACCTCCCCGCCGCGTCGTGTGCGGCCGGCACGCAATGCGGCGTTGATCCGATCACCTGGCCCAACCTCGAAGACCCGCGTGCGTGGGAGTCGATCGAGTGTACGACGGAACTCTTCGAAGGACACGTATGCTTCGTAGGTCGCCTCCATATCTGCGAGTGCGTACCTCTCGAAGAGAGCGTTCGGGGTCAGAAAGGCAACAACCTGGTTGCCGCGCTGGACCGCGAGCTTCACTGCCTCCTGCAGTTCCCGTCGGTGTGTGTCATCAGTTGCGACGACGAGGAGCCGCGTTGGTTCGCTGTCGCTCAGCTGATTGAGTGCGTGGAACAACGGCTCGTCGGTGACACGTTCGACGTGGGTTTTGCGTGAGGCGTAATACGGCTGCAGTGTCGTTCCGTACTCTGTCGTGTCACCCTGTAGCACCGTCCCGACTGTATTCGCTCGTGTCGCCTGTGTGGCGGTCTGCTGTCTCTGCTCGCCGTGGGACTGGCTCCCTGTCGGCGTGAGTTCGTGCAATCGAGTCCGGACTGATTCGTACTGATTGCGTGTCTGGGATGGGTCGATTTGTGCGGTGATTCCGTCGTCGTCGATCGCCGTGATCCCGAGTGGATCGTCAAGGCCCTCGGCGACGTCGGTCATCGCCAGCAGCACCTCCCGCAGGTACGCGAACTTCGTCTGGCCCTCGTCGCCGTCAGCGAGCGAGTCGCGATGATCGACGACCAGCATCGTCTCGCGGTCGGTCTGGGCCTCGAACTCCCGAACGTACGTCTCGTTGAGTCTGGCTGTCGCCTTCCAGTCGATCTGGTTCGAGGGATCGCCGGGCACGTACTTGCGGAGTTCCGCCGGGTCGAGGCCGCTGCCGCCGCGCTGGGCACTATGGCTGCCGTAGGTCGCGGCGATCTCGTCGCCACCGGCCCCGACATGGAGGTTCCGGGGGGCGTGTGGCTCGACGACGAGGTCGGGTGTGGTCCCGAGCGTAAGCGTCTCTTCGAAGAGGCCAAACCGGTCGCGGAGTGTGATGGTGGGTTTCGGAAGGGTGAACGCGCCGGCGATCGGCCAGGAGAGGTCGTCGGTCGTCTCTGCGTCGTGGTCGGTCGGGTCCAGAGTAAGTGGTTGTGGGGTACCGCGTGCGCCGGTTGGTACTTGTGGGATGATCTCCATGTCCAGCGCTGTGGACTCTCGCTGCACGGTGAGTGTGACTGTTGTCGACGATTCGACGGCGACGCGTTGCTGCGGGAGTGTTTGTGTGATCGTAGTTGTCTCGATTGTGTGGGCTGCACGGCGGGCGAAGCGAAACTGTTCGGTCAGCAGCCACGCCGAGAGGAGGACGACGCCTGCAAGGAGTGTGGGGGCGGTGTAGAGGAGTGCCAGCCCTGCGAGGGCGAGGATCGTCGCACTGCTGGCCCAGAATCGACGCGTGGCTCGCATTATACAGGCGTTGTCGGAGACGACATTGAAGGTGTTGGTGTCTGGGCTATCGATCTGTTCTACGTCGAAAGCCCTCGGCCTGCTCACGAAAAACGCGAGGGTGAGTCGTTTAGCGACGCGCTCGAACGGATGGTCGGCGGGTACGGCCTGCTTGAGTTCGCGGACGATGTCCAGGACGCCAGCGATGCCTGGGACACTGATGCGCTTGAAGCCGACTTCGAGGCTGATGACGATGCAGACCGCGAGACTCTCGACGAGGAACTCCCGTAAACTACCCTACCCTAATTCGCTCGGGGTCTAAGGACCCGCTCGCTCGTTAAGGGTTCCGTCAGACGAGGTCTGAAGACGTGCAGGCTGTGAGCCTGCACTAGAGCTTTTGCGTGGACTTCCGTTCTATGCCTCAGCAGCGGCAGGGGGAACGCACTCTCCGCTCACGTTCAACATCCCTCGGACCATACGAACGGGCGTGTAGCGCCCGTGAGCAGATCGCGGGACGCTGAACGTGAATGGAGAGTATGAGCCTCCTGCCGAGAATTCGGCCAGAGCAGGAGGCCACGCTGAACGCCCACGGCTTTAGCCGTGGGTTAGCTTACACATCGTTGTGATTGTAGTGTCCGTCAAGGTACGAACGACACGAAACGTTCACGCGAGGTCGCATAGCCCTCAGAAAAATGACCCACTTGAGTCCGTGAGGGCAGTCACAACGTCCGCTACCGAAAACAGCTGCACGTCGTCCCGGGTTTGCGCGGTTTCTTCCAGTGCATCGGTGAAGCCGGACTGACTAAACAGACAGTACTGTCGGGTTACGTCCGGTTCGTTCGGCGGTGTCCACTCAATACGCTCCGTTCGCGTTTCGACGTCGTCCAGGTGTCCCGGATGCATCGGACTCGCAGTGAACTTCGACTCACCACCGATGATGCGCCCAGTGTGGTCGAGCCCAACGACATCCAGTTCACCCTCCGAGTCCCACCACCCACCGATGCGACTGAACGACGCCTCCGGGAACAGTACCGGGAGTGCGTCTCGGCACACGCCCTCGAAGACACGGCCAACGTAGGCCGGAAACTCCGGACGAATCTGCTCCGTGAACGGATCGTCAGCGGTGATGTGCTGCGGGTTCTTCCCGTAGAGGAACCGGAACCAGAACCGGAACAACGGTTCCTGAATCCGATACCGTTTCGGACTCGATGTCTCCTCTGTAACCGGCTGGTCTTCCTCGATCACCCGGAGTTGTTTCAGTCGCTCGGTATACTGCCAGACCCCCCGCGAGTCATCAAATCCAGCGTAGTCGGCGATCTCGCCCGTTTCGCGCTTCCCATCGGCGAGCGCCCGAAGAATACTCATATATCGCTCCGGTTTCCGCACACTCTCCGTTTGAAGAATCGTCTCGGGCTCACCGTGCAGCCGCCCGTGCTGACTGATAATATGCCGATTTACGTTCGTGGCAAGCGACTCATCGGGCGAGATGAGCTGGAGATAGAACGGTGTGCCGCCAAAGATACTCCAGCTTTCGAGGACTTCGATCGGGTCGTCCGCCGTGGCAGGGTAGTACGGGGCCGCATCACCGAGCGATAGCGGTGTGAGATCCAATCGAACCGTGTCCCGATTGTACAGCGGGGCATCCTGCTCCGTGATCTTGTTCGTCATGATGCTGATCGCTGACCCGACTACGACAAGCGTCATCTCCGTGTCCTGGAGTTCCGTATCCCACACGCGCTGGAATTTCGTCGGAACGCTCCCATCCGCTTCGACGAGGAACGGCCACTCGTCGATGATGACCGTGGCGTTCTGATCGCCGAGATACCCGAGTAGCGCTTCCCAATCTTCTCGAATCCGCTCACTCCCGGGATACGACGCTTGCGCTTCCCGGATGAAGTCGGAGAGCTGAACCGCGGCGGTATCCCGTGTGGCTTGGTAGTAGACGGTATTCTCGTCGGGGATTGATTCGCGGACAAGCGCTGACTTTCCAATCCGCCGGCGTCCCAGGATGACGATGAACTCAGCGGAATCACTCCCGTAAGCCCGCTGAATCCGCGACAGCTCTTCCGAACGATTGACGAATGAGGGGGGCATGCACGAGTATCAACTCGACGAATCCATAAATATTCCGATGGCTAAACACGATTTGTCTGAACACGATTTGTCTGAACACAGTTTGCGGAGTTTGAGATGCCTCTTCGTTCCGGGTTCAAGCTTCGGGAGAGGCATCACAATAGTACGCGACGGCCCGCTCGAGTCCTTCTTCGAAGGTGTAGTGTGGTTCCCAGCCGAGTGCCTCGATCTTCGTGGTGTCGAGTGCGTAGCGCTGGTCGTGTCCCGGCCGGTCCTCGACGAACGTGATCTGGTCTGCGTCTGCGTCGACGGCCTCGAGAATCGCTTCGGTGACTTCGCGGTTCGTCCGTTCCTCGCCCGAACCGAAGTTGTGAATCTCGCCGATGTTTCCGTCCCGAAGGACGAGATCGATGGCGCGGCCCGTGTCCTCGGAAACCGACGGTTTCCGGGATGCTGAAAACGCGCAGCGTTTTCAAGCACGGTTCGAGTGGGACGACCACGAATGGTCGGAGTTACCACGCTCTCACCGTCCCAAAGAACAGCGCACAGACCCGAGTACCGTCCACCGTGGCGGGAATGTTGCCTTCGGCGAGTCTTAGACCGGCTGAGACTCTCACGGAGGAAGCCCCGTCGTGAACGACGGGGAGGATGTCATAACCAAATCAAAATCCAACAGCTCCAGTTCGCGGCTTCGATATGTGCGTCCTGTTCATTGGAGATGAACATACCGTCCGGACCACGGGAGACAAATGGCAGTTCCAGTACTGCTTTGAGATGGCGTCTCATTTCGTCGTGGTCCTCGTCAGTCGCAGCCAAACGGATCACCGTCTCGGCATCCATTGGCGTGCCCTACGTGTGATTCCTGGCCAGCTTCCAGACGATCCGAGCCGTCCCATCCATGCTCAGGCATCGAGTTTTGCATTCACCAGTCCGTTCAGCTGATGGAGTTCTCTGACGAACTCGTCACCGGAGTTGAGCGTGTACTCCTCCGGGGAGGAGTCATCGACGACCCGCACGATGTCGAGCTGGCGAAGCAATGGGAGATGAGTATGAACGGACTGTCTACTCACCCCAGCCAGGTCCGCGAGTTCGGACTTGCTGAAGTGATACTCAGGGGCGTCCATCAGGGCGTCAATCATGTAGCCGACGCTGCTGTGTTGAGTCAAGATACGCCAGCCGCTTGGATACTCATCACGGAGATCCGTCATGTTTTCGTCAGATTCTGAACGCGTTTGTCGGCTTGCTATACACAGGTGCTGGGACCAGAGAGTGTTGAATCTATTGGACACCACATGTAAGTCTTTTTGCCGGAGTTACTGTTTCGACTGTGTGCCCGCGGGGATCGCGACGCCGACGCTTGACACCGAAGAGTGTCGCCTGACGGGTCGGCTGGGCGTCCAGTCGGACCTGATCGACAATGCCACCGCCTAGTGCTGGCCGAGCCCGGGGTGAAAGCGTTCACGCTGCCGGCAGCGGGAACGAGTCCGTGACAACTCCAGCTCAACAAGACTTATTGCAGTTTGTATGCAATTCGCTACTATAGATGGCGACAAGCGATGCAGACTGGGATGCGCCACTTGATATGGGTGGCGAGGCGTTCGACCTTCTCAGAAGCCCTCGCAAGGCATGGATCTACACCTATGTTCACCATCACTCGGCGACGACGGTCCAGGAGATCGTCGAAACGCTTGAGCTCCCACAGCGTACTGTCTACGACTATATCGACGACCTCGAAGCCGCGGACTTACTCGAGCAGTCCAACGACGGACGACCGGCGGAATATACAGCTCACGAGATCGACCTCCAATTGGTTGCAGGCGATGCCGAACAACGAATCACAGTGGCGTTAGTCGAGGCGGTTGCCCGTCGGATACGGGACGACGACATCGATACGTACATCGATCGACATGGACTTGATGGACTCGCCGTCGCACTCGAATACGCTCACGAGTACGCCGACGGCGCTGTGACGCATCACATCATGGCTCGTGAACAAGCACTCTCTCCACTGGAAGCAGGCGTCATTCTTGACGCACTCCGCCCGATCATCGAGGATTGAATCGGATGGCCCCCGATCGAGACGTTTTATCGTTCTTCTAGGTACCGGCCGCGATCGTCATCTTTGATTTGGGGAGTATTCGTCTCGGCTGTGAATACACTCGGTGGGGGTGTGTGCGCCGTGGGCTTCGATAGTTCGAACGTCACTCGTTGACCGGTGTATCTCCCCGGCTGAATCCACTCCGGCTCTGGTCCGATTACTATGGGGTCGCGCTTGTTCCGTCGAGTGTTTCGACTGGTCTGTCGGCATACCCGGTGCTGGTGATGCAAAAGATTCCCTTGCTTCAATTCGTCCATGGTAACAATGCTGCTTGGGAAATGTCGGCCTCTCAAATATATAATATTCCTACTTATTATTTATCACTTAATATATTAATTTTATAATACATCGATAAGAAACTGTTTGATATCTGCCCTTGTTTCCGGGATAGTCCAAAGAAGAAGAAAATATACAACCCCACCAAGTGCCACGTGAAGTACAACAGCCAAATCAGTGGCTGGCAAGCTTCGAGATGATATCAAGATCACCACCCCCATTATTACTGCAGACAGTGCCTGGATGATGATTGGCCGGTACGGTACGTCTATTCTAATATATTTTCGAACGCGTTGATAATATGCACCAGCTGCGATTAAATATGACACGGTTGTCGCAGCTCCAGCACCAATTAGCCCAAACTGAAGAATAAATATCGGATTGAGGAGGAGATTACTAATCATTCCAACCAGGGTAGCTAAGAAGGCTTCACGCGGCTTATCAATACCATACAATATACGATTGAAGAAATAATATAGAGATTGGAAAACGAATCCGAGTGCTATAATGGAGAATAATGCTGTCCCGACGGAGTACTCATCAGTAAACAGCGTAGAAAGTAGTTCATTACCAAGGATACTCGCACCAATAAGAATGGGGAATGGAAGAATTAAAATATATCTTAGAATCATAGTCATATCCCCTGTTAGACGCTCATAGTCATCCTTGCTATCGGCGAGCGAAATATATGAGAATGCTGTCCGAGCCACAACTCCATTAAGAAATATCCCTGCCATAATAATTCGCCATGCGACATCATATTTACCGACTGCGGCTGTGGTAAGGAGAGTCCCAATAAAAAATATATCTGCAAAGTAGTACATCCGTGTCTCAATTACCGAAACAACATAATATTTCCCGTAGTCTAAAAGATCATAAGCTGCGGAAATAGTTGGCTTAGAGAGTGACGCTTCGACCATAACAGCGCCGAGAGGAATTAGTAAACCCTTCGCCACTATCTCCGCGAGAATGACCCCCTTTCCACCGAACCCTTCCTGGAGAAAGTATAATGACGAAAGACCGAACAGACATACTTGACATAGACTGAGAACGCCGCCGAGTGCTGCCCTGAGCTCCGCTCTGAATACATGTTGGTAGTAACTAAATAACCGGTGGACGAGAAGTGCACCAATAATATACTGTGCTACCCCAGGTTCCAGAATTGAGACAGAGCGATTTAGAGCAAAAAAACCGACACCGACAACTATCGAAAGGACAATGGTTATGACCAGTCCGGTGGTATAAATTGTATCCGACGAACCAGATTGACTAATGCGTTTTTCTGCTGCACCAGTAGTGCCAAGGGTAGCGATCACTGACGTTAGACCAAGAACAGAAAGAAAGAAAAAGTAGATACCTAGTTCGCTAGGACCGACTGTGCGGGTAAATAGTACAATCAATCCGAGTGTGATCAGCTGTGTAAGTAACCGCAGAAAGAAAAGGCGGCCGATATTTTTCATTAATGTCATTGGTTACGAACAGTAAGGCGAATTTCGACGGTATATCATATTCCTAGACACCGTCCAATTTGAAGGGGCACATTTTGTCATAATTACAGATTGATCAACGTTTCTAAACCCAAATTCCTATATGGAACCGACTTATTACGGACGCTATGTCACTATTGAAGCAGCTTCGGAATTTATCTTACGAAATGGCGAGCCAGTATAATTATGACGGCTTTAGCTCCGCTCTTCGGTGGGGACTTGATAGAGGGGCACAGATTGCTCTTTCACCTGTGGCGCGTACCAGTCAGAAAATTCTATCACCGATGTTGTTGTCGGCCGAAGAGTTAAAAACTAAACTTCGGCATTCTAGCAACATTATCGAATATGGTGAATCAAAGCGTGCTATCATTAAGGAGCCAGATTTCTACGATAACTCAGATGAGGATATTTCTGAGAGAGTTGGTGAGTATGAAATTTCCCGTCCTTGGGTTGGCTCTGTTGATAGAGCAACGCTGATCGGAACATACCCTATCGTTTTTCGGGGGAAGAAGGTAGTCACAGAAGCCGTAGGAGGCCCGCAGGTACACCTGGCGAACATGTTCTATACTCTTTCTGAATTTGGGGCACATCCAAAACAGTTCCTTTCCGCTGGACAAGCACATCCAAATGATGTCGTGCTCCTCTGCAATTCGTGGAATTCCGGGTATTTTCACTGGGTTACCGAGTCCCTCTCACGTTTGGAAGGAGTGGAAGCGTATGAACAAGCGACTGGTATTCGGCCGACGTTACTTCTTGACCCAAACCCGACGGATTTTCAAATCGAGTCACTCAAGCTTGCCGGATATAGTGAGTCGGATTGGATTACATGGGATTGTAATCGTGGAATTGTAGAGAATCTTATTGTTCCGACTAACAGACGCGAAGCCGATTACAGTAGTTACTCTTTGTTCGATCCATCCTGGTTACGCCGTACTCTACGGCCATCCGCAATCAAAAAAATAGATCAATCCAACTTCTCTGAACGGGTATATATTTCGAGGTCTGATGCGTCGTCACGACGAGTTGTGAATGAGGAAGCTGTTCTCGAAATGCTAGAATCTCGTGGATTCGAAAAATATAATCTCGCGCTGATGTCGGTCGCAGAAACGATCGCCCTATTCGAGCAAGCAGAGATCATTGTTGCTCCGCACGGTGCTGGATTGACTGATATCATATACGCTGATGATGCCGCCATCGTTGAGCTGTTTCGTGGAGCAGCCAATACTCGTGTATATTTTATGCTTGCAAAACAACTTAATATGTGGTATGGATACTTGAATTGTGAGGCTATAGGTCCAGATATGCATGTTGACTTAGCTCGATTAAATACTGTGCTGAATGCTGCATATAATAATGGATGACATCGTCTCCAATTGTGTATTTCTAATATTGTGTTGATGATAGCCAACAGAACCGGGTAAATGAATATATTTTAATAGCAGTGCTCTTCTGTTATAAGACATAAATGGGATCATCACGCTCAGTGAAATGTGCTGCGATCATACTATCTTTATCTCTGATAGCGTCACTTTGGATGCAATACATTTCTATTGATGCATTTGCGCCCCAACACGTGATGCGGGTTGTCAGGTCACTTGAGACTGGGAATATTCCAATAGAACAATATAATACTCCACTATTTTACATTCTTGGCAATATGGCGGTCAACATATTTAATATTGATCCGCCGAAGTTGATGTTTTTTCCTCTTCAAGCGATCCCCTTCATGATGGTTTTATATGCGTTTTTACGTATGATATCTGGACGTCCATTAATCGCTGCCGGAATAGTTAGTGTGCATTTTCTTTCCGGTCTTACTGGAACAAGTACTCTCTACTTTTGGCCGCATGGTATGGGGCATATCCTTTTCCTAACTCTTCTAATTTCTGTTATTAACTTAACAACAAAAAAATATATTAACTCTAATATGGGCTTTGGATTGATGATAGTCCCAATAGCAATCGCATTTACAATACCTTGGTTTAGCTACAACCTTTGGATTATAATGGTGCTTACGCTTGGAGCGTTGACTGTGACAGCAGCGTTTGTCCGTGATTCAGTCTTTAACTTATCTCAGATTCCTCAGATTGCTTTCATCGCAATAATTAGCGTGCTCGGATATGTTTCTCTATCTAAATTCGTATTTAGAGTTGCAACACCATTTCTTCTACGTGAAGAAGAATTTTCCCCGATATCAAAATTCCTTGCAGGATGGTTTTCGGGCTCAGATCTGCCTTCGGAACTTAATAATATATATTTTAGTCGCCCTTCCTTGATGACGCAACTAGCTGTTTTCCGGTACATAATATTTTTGATAGTTATCATTACCGTTGTCTTCGGCATCTATCATCGTATATTTCGATCAAAATGTCAACTGTCCGCATTTGAGTGGATCATCCACTCTTTGATGGTTGGATTTGGTGGATTCATGGGCTTGAGGATGCTAGTAGGCGCAGTACCAATCGGTTGGCTATACTGGGCAGGAATTTTTGCCATTGCGCTCCTTGCTAGACAAATATATGCTGCGGATATGCGTAAAATTAATGATTACAGACACAAACTTGCGGTGATTGCTGTTACCTGCTTACTCATCCAAACCCCGTTGTTCTACACGGCCGCTATATTCAACGATGCCACACCCAAAACAAATGGGTTCGATAATATGGAGACAGCTAGCGGATTTCTAGACGAATATGGAACAGGTGATATAGTTCGGACATCCATATTTAGCACATATCTGCTACAGTTATATTGGGAGAATATGGGTTCGGAGTATGATAATTCTCAAATATTATCAACTGACGAAGTAATTCGACTCCTATCTGGGGGAGAGTTCTCGTCAGGATATACGTTGCTTAATTATGATCTCCATGCTGTTAATCTGCTAAATTGGGTGACACTAGAGTCTTGGGGTAAGTCCAGCCATAAACTGACTTCAAATGCAAATATTAGTAAAATATATTCAAATAAAGAAATTATTGTATATAAATAAGAATGTCAGTGTTCAGATTAGCTGGTTCTATGTGGAACCGAAAGATCTGAGCCAGTCGTCGACTGTTTCCGTAGCGGCGTGACTGAAGCAATTGGAGTTAATATGCAATCTATAATTTTATTATATAATATTATCATCAGATAAAATTGGATGCTAAACCCATCGCCAGATGGTGTAAATTTGAATTATGTAGTTCATTGACATTATATTAAATAAAAATTAAATATAATAATTATTATGCCTTACAATTTTCGGTTAACTAAATATCGTCTCAGGCCACCAAAGACAACTAGTTACACTATCACACCGGAGACCAAAGTCAGTAACCCCCTGCTGCTCTCGATTCTACCTCTATGTAACAGTATTCTTAGCCAGATAACGTTGACAAGATGTACTTGTCTTTTTGGACTCCATAGTATCCACTTTGTAGAGTTAGGAATCTCACGGGAGAACGAACAAATTAAGCTTCTTTAGTCGATAACTGCTATAAGTGTCACGAAACAACCCCGAACATCAATCCGTCCTTATCGTGTCGGAGCACTCAAATCCGGATAAGATCAAACGTCATTGGGAACCCCTTGGAAATGTCACAAATGATGCCACTATGGTATGTTTAACTCCGAGTGAAGATACTGACCTGAACTTCGTTCAAGTGCCAACATTTGGTAATCGCCTTTTTGGAATTCTCCTCCTTTTTCCCTATGCGCTCAAAGAACGGATAACCGGCAGCTATGATCTCGTCGTTGCTGCATCGCTATTCCCCTATGGACTTTACGCGCTCACAGTCGGAGTACTCAGTCGGACCCCGACTCATCTCTTGATCCTAGGGATTGACTTAGATGCCCACGCTGAGGCATGGTATGGACGACTTCCCCAAATGGCATTTCGTCGGTTTAATTCGATATCAGTTTTAGGAACCGAGCATCAGAGACAAATTGAGCAATATGGTGTCTGCTCAAAAGATGTCCTTAAACTGGCCAATACAATCGATACTGAGAAGTACACTCCAGAAGTAATGTCTGAAAATCCACAATACGACTTCGTTTGGTCCGGTCGATTCTCTTCTGAAAAGGACCCGATAATATTCATTGAAGCTTTAGAAGAATTACAATCCCGCGGACATGAGGTTAACGCAGTAATGCTTGGAGAAGGTGAGTTGATGGAGAAAATCAAGAAACACCGTATAGACTCCGGTCTTTCAGACACTGTTTCGCTACCTGGCTGGATTGAGAATCCTGTTGACTACTACGCAGAGTCCGAAATATTCACACTCACCTCAAGACGAGATGCCCTCGCTCTCTCCCTTCTTGAGTCAATGGCGATGGGTCTTGCATGTATTGCCCCACGTGTTGGCAACATCCCGGATGTAGCCACTGGCGAGGAGAATGCACTACTTGTTGAGGATCATTCTGCGGAGGCGTTTGCGGATGCAATGGAAAAACTCCTTACGAATGACCGGCTCCGCAATCGAATAGGTGACAATGCAATCAAAACCGGTCAGTCTTTCTCGTACGAGCAAGCCCAGAAGGATTGGAAAAGAATCGTCACTTATACCGTGGATAATTAGCCCTCCTCATTTCATGTATCCGAGGTCTTCAAGTTGCGCCTGTACGTCCCCTTCGAGATCTTCCATCTGACTTCCTTCTCCAGCTATGGTATTCTGGTCAAGATGTTCAACACGGTTAGACAAGGCATCCATCAACTCTGCCCTTCCACGACTATTTTTCATTTTCATAACCCTTTCTTCAAAACCTTGCCCATCTAAGTGATACGTTTCGCCCGTATCGCTCCGCACAAATTTTCTATCCTCAGTGCTGATCCCACGCCAATAAGTTACCCCATCATCAGGCGATTGTCGACCAGTGTGTGGGATGTGATCTTCAAACAGCGCATGACGAGGATCAGGCTGAAACTCCTTGAGTGATCGTGATCCTCCTGCTAGAATATACTCGTGGGTCGAAACAAGTTCGACCGGAGAATCAACGATACTATTGTTTTCCTGGCTGGGCGATTTCACGACCAACGGAACTCGCGTGTTTATGTCTCGAAGATAGTGCGGGGGATGTTCAGTCCGATCGAAGCCACCGAGTGTTTTTCCGTGATCCGAGAGAACGACGATCAACGTGTCCTCGAATACGTTCAATTGTTTGAGCAGATCGAACATCTCCCCGACTTTTTGATCCTGATAACGTAGACTTGCATCGTAGAACTCCATGACGCGCTCACGCGTCTCCGGATCGAGGTCCGTTTTGCCCATAACGTACGCGAGCAGCTTCGTATTCAGAACGCGCGGTTCGATTGGGCCGGGTGGTTCCAGTCCTAATTCACGAAACGCCCATTTGCGTGGAAAGTACGGACTGTGTGCTTCCATGAGGTTCATAAAACAGAACCACGGCTGTTGCTCGTCCGCTACCGTTTCAATCCAAGATGACGCCCGCCGAGCCAAAGATTCCGTGAAGTACGGCCGTTTCAACAGGTATACTGGCTGACGAGCCGCATGCCCAACCATCGAGTGAAACCGTGAGGCGAGTCGATCGATGCGGGAATGAATTGACGGAGTAGATTCCGCACCGATCTCCAGGTTCCATTCGACGTACTCCTCAAACCCCCTGTCCAGTCCGGACGTTTTCCCGACCCAGGGATTGTTTGAAAAGCCGGCTGTTCGATAGCCATTGTCCCGCAACTTCTCTGCTAACGTCGGAATCTTAGACGAAAGGCGAAGGCTGCTATCCGGAAACGCATTCGTAATTCCGTGTTCGGACGGGTAGAGCCCGGTAAACAGTGACGTGTGCGTCGGGAGCGTCCAGGGTGCGGGCGTATATGCGTTCATATATTGGGTCCCCTGCGAGGCGAATGAGTCAAGGTTGGGTGTCGTTTCTCGATCGTGTCCATAACAGGAGACGCGATCAGTGCGCATAGAGTCCAGAACGAGGAAGAGAACGTTCGGAGGGTCTGGCATTAGGAGTCGGTTGCGTTGATGGCCAAATATATGTTGTCACTTCGATGTTCAGCAGAAACTATCGCGAGCGCTCAACAAATATCTCGGAAGCTTTAACCCGAAACCGCCGCCCTATGCACTGTGAAACTTGAGGGATTCGCCGGTGACCGCGTCTTTGCGTCCGGTTGTCGAAACATATACGCTGAGACAGACGACTTGGAGTTTCAGCAACGTGGTCGGCTCCCGAAAGTCCAGTTACGCCAGCAGTCGTTCCAACGGTTTCTCCAGACTGGGTGTTACACAAAAGCGGCACTCGCACGACTGTTCGGTTCATTCCCGACGGTAAATATCTGGCCGATAGCTGAAGATCGTCTCTTTGCGAGCCGGGGTCGAATGCTGTATCGGAGTACAGACGGAGCACAGACGTGGACTGAAATCTACCAACTCCCGTCATCATCGGGCCCAATGGGAGTCCTTCCGACAGGATTCGCAATGGAGGCCGAAACGATTCTTCTCGGGGAATACCCGTTGGACGAATCCGATCAACCACGTGTGATGGAAAGCCAGGATGGTGGAACGACATGGAAGACAGTTTTTGAACCAGAGGCACGGCACGTTCACGCGGTGACGATCGATCCTTACACCGGCGACCGGTGGATCACAACCGGCGATGGAAATGAGGAGGCTATGATCGCCCGGTTATTTGACGACGGCATCGACATTGTCGGATCGGGGAGCCAACTGTGGCGGGCAGTTGACATTGCGTTTACACCCGACGCGGTTCTTTGGGGAATGGACTGTCCTTACGTGGAGAATAACCGAATTGTGAGACTATCTCGCGACGAGATCACTAAGAGAGATCCCACTGTCAAAACGGTACATGTCGTCGGAAGCCCGGTCTATTTTGCTGAAACAGTGTCGATAGACGGCGAACACCATGTGCTGTTCTCGACGGCTATAGAGCCCGCAACGACGCCAAAACATACTGCTCGAGTCGTTCATGGCACGACGGCCGATGGATTCAAAGAATGGGACACGCTCGTCCGTTACGAACGTGCCTCACCACCGTTCGGTAGCTTCATCGATACGAACGCATACGTATTCATCGCAGCTGATTCACTTCGTGGTGTATTCGTAAACCCCTACAATACGGCGACAGAGAATGGCTCAATCCAAAAAATCCCTCTCAGCTGTCTTCGGCAACACGAAGACTGAGGCGCGAAAGCGCCCGACACATCCAGGCCTGACTCCAGCGCATATAGGGAGTCTTATCATTGAGCACTCGCCCGATTCGTCGATAGAAGTATCCATTGTCGTCAAAAAGATGGGTCATTGCCCACTGTGAAACGGTCTCTGCCATCGTTTGCGCCTCCGCAGAGTCGCGCTGAGCAAACGTGAGTATCGCCTGTGCAGCGGCGTGTGCGTCGTACGGATACCGCTTGTCTGCTTCGAACCGAGGGGCACCGTTCTCCTCGAACAAATTGTCGCGGTAGAACTGCAGCCCTTTCTCATAGGCCTCGGGAGCGGGATGGTCAGCAGGCTGGTCCATTGCGTATCCATAGAGACTTTCGAGGACAAACCCAGTGTGGAAGTTATCGTGGCTCAGGTGAGATTCGTCAGCGGGCATCGCGTAGAACCAGCCACCGCTGTCTGCCTGTGAGTCGACGACGAACCCGAATAGCTCTTGAGCCCTCTCTGAGAATTTTGTGGAGTCTGTGTGCGCTGCGAGCTGATAGAAGAACCCAGCCGCTAGCGCGTTCGTATTAATTAGCACGAACGAATCATGGGGCGTGTAGGTGAACACGTCGAAATCATTGACGCGTTCACGATTGATGTGTTTCTGAATGAACATTGCGGCCGACTGTGCGGTCTCTAGAGCCCAAAATTCTCCGGTGGTCTCGTAGTATTCGAGGAACGCTCGACCGCCGAAGACGGTTACGACGATCGAGGGATGATATGCCTCCAGGAAGAACTTGCGTGCGTTCTGCCAGTCGAAGTTGTATCCCCATGCAGCTTGTTCATATCCTGGCGATTGGTTATCTTCGAGCCATTTGAGTAACTTCTTTGCCTGCTTCTTGTCGCTTCCCCGTCCTGTCTCTCGGTATCGGTTTAGATAAGCCATCGCAAAGAGCGCGATCCCCTTTGGATTGCGTTCTTTGGGAACTTTCAACACCGTACGGAGATTGATCGGGGCTTTGTTCACTGCGTGCATCCCGATCAACCGCGTCAGCCAATTTCTCGCGAAGAAATTCACAATCGGACTGTTCAGGCCATCGTATGGGTCGTATCCGGCGTAGTCTCGATCTTCGGCCCACTGGAGACACTGGTCACAGACTGCACTAATGTCCGGTTGGGATTCTTCAATTTTCGTGCACATCGATGATTTCGGAGACAATCTCGATAACTTCGTTCCGGACTGTTCGCGAACGCGATCGATCAGGTGAAACGTCCGTTCCAGAAAGCGAGTCAATGTACTTCAGAATCTCGTCTGGATCACGGGAATGGAGGATCCGACCATCATCGACTAATTCCTGATCGACAGACAATAGCGAACTTGGGAAGAAGGATACGGCCGGTTTTTCCATACAAGCAGCCTCGCGAGCCATCGTCCCTGAACCAGTGAGCATACATCGAGAATGCCAAGCCAGTTGTAGTCCATCGAGAGCACCATCGGGAACGTACACGTCTTCCTGATCATATGGATCTGCAAACGTCTCGTCACCGCGTCCACGCGGCAGATAAATGACCGAAAGACCACGTTCGACGGCTCCTCGAAGCAAATCGGGAACTAGCGAACGGTCCGCGTCGACATATGCCGCGTCAAGCGCTTCCGGGCGGATAACGATGAACTCCTCGAACGGAAACTGATCGGTAAAATCAGGATCCGGTTCAAAGTCTGCGACATAAATATCTTCTTTGTACCCATCGTAGGTGTGAATTTGATTTGGATCGGCTCCCCATCGAGTCAGTTCTTCTGTCTCAAATGCAGCTGGAACCACGTTGTGTGTCGCTTTTGCTTCAAATCGATTGTAAAGTTTCTCGACGCGTAAACCATCGACATGAGCCGTAATATCGTTATCAGTGAAATGGATAGAGGGGATTCCACGAGCCTTCGAAGCGAGGACACACATCGCATTTCGAGATGACAGCGAGATATCCGCATCTGGCGCCTGAAGTGTCGCTTGTATTGTTCGAAGTGGAATTCCAATTTTTCGCAGGAATGTATTATCGAAGTCTCGACCCAAAATATCGTAATCAAATCCGGCAGAATCGGCCAATCCAACAGTTTCTGTTTTCTGTCGGACAGTCACGTTCCGATTCAGTTCCGGGAGCTCATCCAGTAGAGACTTGAAAAAGAATGGGTGGGATGGACTAACCAGGTCCACCCACGCTGTATTCGTATCAGACATACCGGTGTTAGATTCGCTCTACCGTGAAGCCTTCCTTGGTCCAGGCATCTACATCGAGGACGGCCTTCGTATCAACGATAAGCGAGCCTGCCATCTGTTCTTCAAATCTATCGATGGGCAATTCCTCGTACTCGTCGTGATCCGTTGCGATCACGACCGCATCGGCACCGGAGACTGCCTCTTCGAGTCCAACGAGATCCAGCGTCTGATCCTCGACGTATGGATCGTGCAACCGGATGTCGATACCCTCAGCCAACTGCGATCTACCGCCATCAGCTGCCGCCTTCTGCTCGTCAGCAACGGCTTCTTGTAGTTCAGCGGCTAGATCAAGCGTCGGACTCTGCCGGGTATCGCCAACGTTACCCTTGTACGCGACGCCTAGCAGCGCGATTCGTTTTCCTTCGAGCGAACCTAGTTCCTCCCGGAGCATCTCGATAACGTGCCCGGGCATGCTGTCATTAATATTTCGCGCAGTACTGATCAGATTGAGCTTCTCAGAATCATATCCGAGGAACCACGGGTCGATCGGGAGACAATGTCCTCCGACGCCGGGACCAGGTTGGTGGATGTTGACCCGTGGGTGCGTGTTCGCCATCTCGATGGCTTCCCGCGAGTCCACACCGTAATCCTCACCGACGAGAGCGATTTCGTTGGCCAGCGCGATGTTGACGTCTCGGAACGTGTTCTGAATGAGTTTGACGAACTCAGCTGTAGTCGCATTCTCGGCAGTATAGATGTCGCCTTCGACAAACGACTCGTACAGGCGAACCGCTGCTTGTGTCGAGACACCGTTGACGCCACCCAAAACGCGATCGTTCTGCCTGAGCTCCGCAATAATGTCACCGGGGAGCACCGTCTCCGGACAGTGTACGAGCGCGAAGTCAGTCCCTGCTGTCAACCCTGACTTCTCCAGTGTCGGCTGGAGGACCTCAACTGTCGTCCCCGGCGGCACGGTTGATTCAAGAACGACCGTGTCACCTTCCCGCAGGTGTGGCGCAATCGCTTCGCCGGCTTCCTTGACGTAATCGAGTGTGGCTTCCTTGGTTTCGTCATCGAACGGGGTCGGTACTGCGACGATCTGATATTTTGCGGCCTCGACCTCAGTACTCACGGTGAGATGACCGGATTCCAGAGCTTGTGTGACAAAAGCCCGAAGTCCCGGCTCGTCTATATGGATATCTCCGTTTGCCAGGCTTTGCACAACTGTTTCGTCCGAATCGTATCCTGTTACCTGATGTCCATGGTTCGCAAGCATCGCCGCCGTCGGTAATCCGATGTACCCCAGCCCGTGGACGCAAATCGTACTCATTGTTTAGTCCTCACTGAATGTGTCTGCCGCAGGGTAGCCATTATTTGTTCCGATGCAGTCCCATCGCCAAACGGATTTTCCCAATTCGTTGTTGAATTCGTCATTGCTAACGCTCCGTCGTGGATCGTTTGCGGATCAGTCCCGACCAGTCGGTTCGCACCCACGTCAACCGTTTCTGGGCGCTCCGTATTCTCACGTAATGTTACACAGGGAACGCCCAGGATACAGGCTTCTTCCTGCACGCCCCCCGAATCCGTGAAGATTAGCCGCGCCGTTCGCTCTAGCTCGAGAAAGTCGAGGTACTCCTGGGGCTCCACCAACTGAATGCGATCCGGAACGTCCAGATCGAATTCATCGAGACGACTCTCTGCTCGTGGATGGATCGGGTACACCACGTCGGTATCGAGACTCGACGCCGCACGCGCAACGCCGGTCAGCAACTCCGCAAACCGATCGCGCTCGTCCACGTTCTCCGCACGGTGGGCCGTCAACAGTGCAAATTCACCGACTGCAACTCCAAGATCATCGAGGACAGTACTCTTCTCGGCAGCCAATTCGCGATGGCGTTCAACCGCGTCAACGACCGTGTTTCCGGTGACATGGATTCGCCTCTCGTCGATGCCCTCATCACGGAGATAGTCCGCGGACGTTTCGGTCGGAGCGAACAGATAGTCCCCGACGTGATCCGTGAGGACTCGATTGGTCTCCTCGGGCATCTCACGGTCGAAACTACGAAGGCCGGCTTCGACGTGGCCGAGTGCGACGTCGAGTTTGCTTGCCGCGATCGCGCCTGCCAGGACCGAATTCGTATCACCCTGCACCAACAGAACGTCCGGTTCGACATCCAGCAGGATATCCTCGATGCCGGCGATCATCTCCCCAGTTTGTTTTCCGTGGGATATCGAGCCCACCTGCAGGTGGTGATCCGGATCGGGCAACTCCAGTTGGTCGAAAAACACTTGATCCAGGTTGTCTGAGTAATGTTGCCCGGTGTGAATCAATTCGTAATCGATGTTTCGTCGTTCACACTCCCGAATCACGGGTGAGAGCTTGATGATTTCTGGACGTGTGCCAAGCGCAATAGCCACTGTCGTTTCAGTCACTGCCATTCACTCCCCCTCGGCTATCGAACGCATCATGTTCTGGAATTGATTCAGCGTGAGTCCGGTGAAGATACTCAAGATACCTAGGATCGTCGCGAACCCGGCCACCATGACTTTCGCCGGGTAGAACTCGCCCTGGTTCTGATAGACGATGACAGCGTCGAATCCCACTATACTCCCGAGCAGTGACAGAACCACTCCCGGCAGGGCAAAGAACACCAGGGGATGGCGATCGCGGATCAGTTTGATGATGAAATTCAATACTTCGAGCCCGTGACGGAGCGGGTTGTGCGTCTGTCCGTCGATCCCGTCGTATCGCACGTCGATCGGAACCTCCGTAATGTCCAACCCGTTCTCGCTTGCTTCCGAGATCATCTCCGACTCGACGCCCATCCCGTCCGTCCTGATCGCCATCTTTTCCACTGCCGTCGGCGAGAAGGCCCGGAACCCGCTCTGTGTGTCCGAGAGGTCTCCATTGGCCCCTCCTGGAGTCACCGTGTCCAGCACGGTCTGCCCGAAGCGACGGTACAGCGGGGTCTCGTCGTCGCCGTCGAGATACCGGCTCCCGATCACTATATCGGCGTCGTCCTCCTGGACGGGCTCGGCGACGTCCTCGATCTCCGCGGGGACGTGTTGGCCGTCGCCGTCGATCGTCACGAGCACGTCACCGCCGTCGAGCTCAACTCCATCGAAGAGCGTCCGCAACGCCGCGCCTTTCCCACGGTTTTCCGCGTGTTCGATCACGGTCGCGCCGGAACGGTCCGCTACCTGGACGGTCCGATCGGAACTTCCGTCGTCGACGACGACGACCTCGTCGGCATACTGATTGGCCTCGACGACGACGCTGCCGATGCCCACCTCCTCGTTGTAGGCGGGGATGCCGACGACAATCCCCTCCTGGGAAGTGCTGTCCACACCGCCAGATGGTTCCGAGCACACTGACGTGACCTCGGTTGCGTATCGATTACTTGCTTGCAGCGCATCTACGCTCGCTTTGAAGTCGACTCGCGAGGCGGGATCGGCTTGCCAGAGGACGCCTGGATAGCCAGCCTCCCGTGCGTGGGGAACGAGTGCATCTGCCGCGTCCAGCCTGTTGGAGTCAGTGTACAGTACCGGGACACTGAGCTCGTCCGCGAACGTCAGCACCGCTTCTCCGACATCGCCACACGCACAGACTACGACGTCGTGACCGGCTTTCCGTGCCCGGAGTATCGAACCCGCGAGATGATCCTCGTCAACTCCCGGGAGGACGCGGATCCCGACCAGCGCATCGTCTGTCGCTGATCCCCTGCCCTCGATTTTTCCATCTACCCGGATCGTTTCACTTTCCCGATGTTTTGATCCCGTGGTCATGATAGCTGCAACGTTTGTGGTGTCGTTCCGCTGATGTTCTGTCGTGACAACGACTGGTTTCTCTGCCGGTCCGTCGGTAGCGGTTTGTTTGAACGATCGACGGACATCCAGAACCGCTTGAGGGCTCGATGTACATTACAGTGATCGCTCACCGCATGGATCCTGTCGGAGATAGAGATATAATAGGTCATTACCCTCACTCAATGACTGTTTTCAGCCCCGCTCATATAGTAGTTCCCGTTGGAACAACTCTATATACAATATGTTATATATGGGGAATTTAATACTATGTCCACTTCTCTTGAGGGTTTGCGAGGATAGAGACTATCGCCATGTCTTTGTCCTCTGGCCTGCTTGCAGGTTCATCATTGATATCCGCCTCCCTGGACACAGTTGTGCAAAAGATACAGCCGAGATTGTCATTCGATTCTCTCCAGCCGACAATCGAACAATCGACTGTCTTATTGGGCCGGAATCACTGACCTCTCATAATGGCACACGGGTCAGACTGGCGATTACTGTTACCCGAGAACGTTCGGCGCTTGCCGTTCGACCTCGCGTTCGTGTTCGCGTTCGTCGGCGCCGTCAACCTCACCGTGTTTCTTCCGTTCGTCCAGGACACCCCTCTTCGTGTCGTGTTCGGCCTTCCCTTCGTGCTGTTCATCCCTGGGTACGCATTCATCGCGGCACTGTTCCCGGAACGTGGACAACGGGCTGTCGACACCGAGGACACGGCCGATGAATCACACGCCGCTCCGTCCACGACCGAGGGTGGAATCGACGGCATCGAACGTGTCGCCCTTTCGTTCGGGTTGAGTATCGCCATCGTTCCCCTGCTCGGACTCGTCCTCAATTTCACGCCGTTCGGAATCCGGCTCGTCCCGATCATGGTGACGGTAAGTCTGTTCACTATCGTGACCGGGGCAATCGCAGCCTACCGACGCCAGGAACTGCCGCCGGAAGAACGCTTTCGGGTTCCATACCGCCAGTGGATCGACAGTGCGGGCGAAGAGCTGTTCGAACCGAACAGCCGGACGGACGCGGCGTTGAATGTCTTGCTCGTCTTGAGTATCTTGCTTGCGACAGCGAGTGTGGCCTACGCCGTCGCCGTCCCGAAACAGGGCGAAGCGTTCACTGAAGCGTACCTGCTGACGGAATCCGACGATGGCGACCTCGTTGCGGACAACTATCCGACGAACTTCACCGTCGGCGAACCCCAGTCACTGCTCGTCGGCGTGTCCAACCACGAGCACGAGCCGACCAACTACACCATCGTAGTCGAACTCCAGGAGGTGACGTTGCTCGAAAATGGCTCGACCCGGGTCAATCGGACTGCACAGAACGCGACGCGGGCGACCAACATGTCGATCCGCGTCGATCGGGCCGTCGAACTCGATCGCTTCCGCACCTCGCTGGCCCACAACGAGACCTGGCTGCAGGAGCACACGGTTGCGCCCCCCTTCGCCGGCGACGATCTTCGACTCACCTACCAGGTGTATCGCGGTGACCCACCGGCCGATCCCTCGACGGAGTCGGCCTACCGGTGGCTCGCGCTCTGGGTTGACGTCGCAAGCGACGGGGCAGGATGAGCATGCGGGTTTACGCGTTGTTCATGTGAAGCCGCGACTAGATTCACCGCATCTTCATCTGGCAGTGTCACAGGGTAGCATCCGTGATTCGCCGACAATCCGGTCGTGCAGGACGCTTCGTGTGCGTTTCACTCTTCGGCTTTGAGCTGATCGATTTCCGCATCGACGTCCACTTCCTCGGCATTGTCCCGACTCCGACCCTGCTCTATCTCGATCGCTTCCTGCACCCGTTCGTCCGCCGTCGAGATGCGACGAAGCAGTGCCCAGGTGACACCACCGGCAACGAACGCCACGAGGGCGTAAACGGGCAGGTAGACGACAGGGCCGTACAGTTGACCCAGGACAGGGATCGACAGCAAGGCGAACACGGTGATTCCGACGGCGGCACTGTAGCCGAGACGGCGGAGCCTGCTCATACGCTACATTCGGCTGACTGGACAATCAAGATACCGGCGCTGGCGGCGGTTCGAGTAGTTCGAGAAGTGGTTTCGGTTCTGCTGATCCGTACCCGAATCCCGGCGGCATCATCGACCACGCCACGTGAGCTGATCGACAGTGGGAAACTCGGTCTTCGCTGTCTGTGGCGGGTTGTAATATCGGGACTCGATATCGTAGTAGCCGAACTCTGGCGGGATCCGGGCGCATGCTCGTGCGAGATTCTGGTCCGCCGTGTGGGTTATCACGCGGATTCGTGTGTTCTCCTCAAAGAGGCGGACTGCCAAGGCAACCATCGCGGCGTCCTGCCAGTTGTTCGTTTCCGGATACTTGCTCTGCTGATTGAGAAACTCGTCAGCGACAACGCGTGCGTTTTTGACTGGGTCGCCGTGACTATCGAACCCAGCGTTTCGATCCCCTGGAAGTGGTGTCGCTACCCGGACCCACCCCGCTTCGATCGCTGGATCCAGGTATGGATTCCTCGGCGAGTCAGTACTCGCTGGATCCGTCAGTTCGTGGTACACTGCTGGGGGAACCCAGATCTCTGTCCCCGCTTCTTCGAGGGCTGACCCAAGCGCTTTTAGTCGCGAATTGGGATGCTTTCCCAAACTCCGGAAGATCACTGTGTCGGCGATATTTGCAGTATACATCGATCACTACGAGATTCACTCGTCGTCCATTTCCACAAGCAAATCGTTTCCTTCCGCATCGAAATCAGCTGGCGTGTATGTCGTCGGACTCGATTCATCGTCACCAAGCGAGAGAACCGAATAAAGCGCGTCAACGAGATCATATGTCGTTCCCGGAGCGAGGTCCGTGAGATCGGCGATTTGCCGAATTGTGACGTCGCCCTCACTATGTGCTTTGACGAGATCGTAAACGAGAGCGAACGTGGTGATTCCGCGCTCGTTGAGCACACGCTCGATAGGCGGGTAGTCGTTCCTGTGGGCGATGACTTCGATAAGTTCCGGTGTGATTGTCACTGCTGTTTCACGGATTGTCACTGTCAGTTCGAACCCTTCAGCGACGTATCTGGCAGTGCCCCCATCATCGCCGGTCTTCCGTATCAAGCCGGCTCGCTCCAATTTGTGTAGATAGTCGTATACTGTCTTCTTCGAGACGTCCGCAGTTTTGACGAGTTCAGGACCAGTTGCGGTCGATGACTGTCTTATTGTGGTGTAGAGGCCAGCTAGTGCGGTATTTTCGAGTAGTTCGGCAAACGTTGGAATACCAGTGATTATCCCTGGCGGATCCGCTGCGTTTCGTACATGCTCGGTATCGTAACTCATCTTGTATACTATTACGAAACTCGAAACAATAAACGTTTGCCACTGGCCCCGGGGCAGTGTTCAGATAAGCACCGAGCAAAGAGTTTGTTTCTCCTGCTTTTCAGCCGGATCCTGGTGGACCGAAACTGGCGAGGGCTTTCAGGGCAGTCTCACTCTGGTTAGATCCTTCTCTGAACACTACCGGCCCCGGACACCCAACGTCTTTGTAGCCTGCAAGCGTGGTAATCAGTACCGAGAACAAGATGATCAATCCATTCCCTGTCGCGCTGTGGCCAGCCAAGAGGTGTCGATCATGAGTCTGCTCAAACGCATCGGTGTCGTCGTCGTGGCGATCATAATGGTCCTCTCGATCGCCGGGGCCAGTGCCGCGTTCGCGGTCAACGGGACCGTCCTCGACAGCGATCAACTCACTGATACGTTCGAGGAGGAGGGTGTCTACGCGTCCGTGGCGACGGAGGGGCAGGACCGGATCAGCGACCAACTCAACACGACGCTCGACGAGCGGGCTGACGAGATTCCGGCGGGGATCACGCTGGATTTCGACAGTCGGGCCGCGGCCGAGACAGCGTTGACGGAGGCGTACGTCGACGAGGAGGTTTCGGCCAACGTCGAGCAATTGCTTGCCTATCTGAACGGTGACGCCGAGGAACTCGCCCTGGCGGTCGACCTCGTGCCCGTCAAGGACTCGCTGGGCGAGTACGTCGCGAACGACACCATCGCCGTTGATACGGTCGCTCTAGCGAACGAACGCGGCGTCAACGTGACGACGGCCGGCGTCACGGTCGACAGCGAGATGCTCGTCCGGCTGAACGAAAACCAGGAGGGCTACGAGCAAACCAGGATCCAGCTTCGCTCACAGGCCGTCGAGGGGGCGGACGTTCCGGTTTCGATCGACGCGAACGGCTCCGTCGTCGTCGACACGGAGACGTTCCTCCGAAACACGGAGTTCGAGGCCGAACGGAACGGCGTCACGGTCGACACCGCGATGCTGGTCCGGATGAACGCGAACGCGACCGGCTACGCGGACGCCCGGGCTGACATTCGCTCCCAAGGACTCGCCCAGGAGGATGTTCCGATCGACGTCGCCGAGGACGGCAGTATCGAGGTCGACACGGTCGATATCGCGCGTGAGGCCAACTTCTCGTCTGATAGCCAGGACGTCTCGATTGACGACGCGATGATCGCCCGGCTGAACGCAAACCAGTCAGGGTACGATGCCGTGCGCGTCGACGTTCGCAGACAGGCCGTCGAGGAGTTCCCAGTGACGGTTGACGAGAACGGCGAGGTCGTGGTCGATACGGTCGACATCGCCCAGGAACAGAACGTCACGGCCGAACAAGACTTCACAGTCGACGACGGGATGATCGCCCGGCTGAACGCAAACCAGTCAGGGTACGACGCCGTGCGCCTCGACGTTCGTAGACAGGCCGTCGAGGAGTTCCCGGTCACTGTCGACGAGAACGGCGAGGTCGTGGTCGATACGGTCGACATCGCCCGGGAACTCGACTTCTCGGCCGCGACTGACCGGATCGACGTCACCGACGACATGATCGAGCGGATGAACGAGGGTCCCGACGGCTACGCGGCAGTTCGGGAGGAAATCCGCGATCAGGTCCGGGAGGATTTACCGTCGTTCGCGACCGCTTCCCAGGTCGATACGGCTCTGGAGGAGATCAACGCCGAACTGAAAGCGAACGCGACTGCGCAGGCCCGGGACAACTACGGCGAGGACGTCTCCGAAGACACGCTCGATGACATCGTCGCACTGCAAAACACGACCATCGACGGGCTGACCGACCCCGATCTTGAGGACTACGACACGTATGCGACCCGCCGAGACGACGACGAGTCGGCGCTTGCGGACTCGTTCGGTCGCGAACTCGACGACGGACTGCGGGAGGCCAACGAGGAGATGAAAGCCACCGCCGCCGACCAGATCCGCACCGAGTACGGTGACGAGGATATCGAGAACGAGACCGTCCAGAACATCATTGCGCTCCAGAACACGGTCATCGACGGGCTGACTCATCCCGACCTCACCGACTTCGATGAGTACGCCAGCCAGCGTGACGCCGACGAAGCTGCCCTGGGGGACTCCTTCGACCGCGAACTCGACGACGGACTCCTCGAGGCGAACAAGGAGATCAAGGCAGACGCTGCCGAGCAGGCTCGCGAGCGGTACGGCGACTCCGTGTCGAACGAGACCCTCGATGACATCGTCGGGCTCCAGAACACGGTCATCGACGGGCTGACCCATCCCGATCTCGACGATTACGACGAGTATGCGAGCCAGCGCGACGAAAACGAGGCCGCACTTGAGGACTCCTTCGATCGTGAACTCACCACCAAACTCAGCGAGGCCGGCACGGACGTCAAAGCGGACGCTGCCGAGCGGATTCGGAACGAGTACGGCGATCGGGTTTCCGAAGCCACCCTCGATGACGTCGTCGCGCTTCAGAACACGGTCATCGATGGGCTTACCCACCCCGATCTCTCCTATGACGGGTACGCGAGCCAGCGTGACGACGCCGAGGCTGCCCTGGCGGATTCACTCGCTACTGAACTCCGCCAGCGGATCGACGACCGGGTCGACGATCGGATCGAACTCGGGAACGTCACCGGCGAGCAGGCTGACGCCCTGAACACCGCCCGGACCGGTGTCGGGTTGCTCGGGACGCTCACGCTGGTCCTCCCGCTCGTCTTCCTGGCACTGATCGGCGTCGTCTACGCCATCACCCGGTCGATCCACCGCACGGTCGCGACGACGGGCTACTCGCTGCTCGTCGCCGGAATCGTCGGCGCTGCAGTCGGACTCATCGCGCGCGCTCCAGTCCTCGATATCGTCGATACCGCCCTCGAATCGTCCGAAGACGAGCTGTCCGGAACCGGCATCGGCGAGGCGATCCGAAGCATCATCGAGAGCCTGTTCGGTGCGCTGACGATGCAATCGGTCGTGCTTGCAATCGTCGGCGTCGTGCTCGTCGCGGTCGTCCTCGCCGAGAAGCGTGGCCATCTCGAGGCGCTGAAAGAGCGGGCCGGGCGAGTGTCATAACGCGGCGAAAAGTATTGAATTGCGGTATCTCCGCCGGAATCAAGCTGGAGACGACGGACGTGACCTCAAAAATTTGCGATTTTGGTATTTCACTGGGCTCCACTCAGTGAGCACACTCGAAGGCGTGCGCTTGAATAGCGCGGAATCAGCGGTCCCACGGTCCACACGATCGGGCGGTACGCGCCCGGAAGCGAACAGTGGATGTTGAACGTGAAATGGCAGTATGAATCGCTTATCGAGCAATCCTGCCAGAACGGGAACGACGCTGAAAGCCCATGGGTTCACTACTACTGATCTCCGACACTATGTGGTTCCGTATTTAAGCAACCGGTTCGACCAATGCATTGGTTAGGTATATAAGTACTCGGAGTAACCAATGTATTATGGCGTTATTGGGGCGGCCGGATCGGGAACGTGGGTTTCACAAAGAGCGGATCATTCGCGTTTTGCTGAATCACACAGGAGACGATTTAACGAAGTACCGGTTAGCACAGCTTTCGGAGACGTCTGAGCCGTGGACGCGGCAGTACACTGACAAACTCGAAAACGAGGGGTTGGTCGAAGGGACTGCGGTCGTGGCACCTGCTGAGTTGTATCAGGTGTGGTTAGACCAGCGGATTGAGCCGAATCAATTGGAGGTATCACTCCAGCAACCGATGGACCTGATAGCGGAGACTGACTTGCAGCATGCGTTGACGACATACCAAGCGGAAAATCTGCATCAGGGCCTTCTGTTCACCTCGATCACTGACTTCTATATTGCTCCGGCGGAGATCAATGATTGGCTTGCAGTCGTCGAACAGAAGGGGTTGCTGGGCGGTGGGAATACTCGGATCAGGGTTCTCGAAGATCATGTCTTCTACAATGAACAGATGGTCGATGGAGTTTCGACTGTGTCTATTCCGCAGTTGATTCTGGACCTGCTTGCTGAGGGGGGACCGTGTGAGCAAGCGGCGGAGAAACTCATCGACTTGTATCACGGTGACCAACAGTGGTGAGACAGTACTACCGGATATGAAGACCGAGACACTGGAATACGTCTCTGACGCCGACGTGAAGCGATGTGCGGACGCGGTAGACGACGGCGTATTCGAAGCGGCAGCGACACTCCTCCAGATCGAACCCCAACTCATCCGCGACTCGATCACCCGGTTACTCCGGTAACGCATTTACACTGGGGGGCCACACGGCTGTCATCATGTGGCCAAGCCAGCCAGTATGCCGCGAATCAGTCACGCAACGCGCACACCTATCGAATTCCCGTCCCCGTGCCGAATACACCGTTTCCGGAAGTCACCCGCCAACAGTTAAGTAGCGTCCCGAGCGTTCTGCAAACGATGACCGACGACCCCGAGGAGGGGATGCTCTCCTGGGACGAATCCGTCTTCCGGGACGAGCACGTCTTCGAGATCGACTACGTCCCCGAGACGTTCCGCCACCGCGAGAGCCAGATGGAGAGCCTGAAGTACGCCCTCCGGCCGGCCGTTCGCGGATCCCGGCCACTCAACGTCATCGCCCGGGGCCCGCCGGGGACGGGCAAGACGACGGCGGTCCAGAAACTCTACGCCGAACTCGGCTCCCAGACGGACGTCCGGGTCGCCCGCGTCAACTGTCAGGTCGATTCGACGCGATATGCAGTGTTTTCGCGGCTGTTCGAGAGCGTTTTCGAGTACGAACCGCCGGCCAGCGGCATCTCCTTCAAGAAACTCTTCGGCCAGATCACCGAGAAACTCGTCGACGAGGAGGAGGTCCTGGCCGTCGCCCTGGACGATATCAACTATCTCTTCTACGAAGGTGAGGCCTCGGATACCCTCTACTCGCTCCTTCGCGCCCACGAGGCCCACTCCGGGGCGAAGATCGGCGTGGTCGTCGTCTCCTCGGATCTGGACTTAGACGTCATCGAGGAACTCGACGGCCGCGTCCAGAGCGTTTTCCGACCGGAGGAAGTCTACTTTCCGAAGTACGACGAACCCGAGATCGTCGACATCCTCGACGAGCGTGTCGAGCGTGGGTTCCACGAAGGCGTCGTCGACGCGCCGATTTTGGACCGCGTGGCCGAACTCACCGCCGATCAGGGTGGGGACCTCCGGGTCGGCATCGACCTGTTGCGCCGGGCGGGGCTGAACGCCGAGATGCGTGCCAGCAAACAGATCGAGCGCGAGGACGTCGAGGCGGCTTTCGAGAAGTCCAAACACGTCCACCTCTCTCGGCATCTCAAGGGACTCTCCGACAGCGAACAGGCGCTTTTGGCGGTGATCGCCGACCACGAGGGCGAACTCGCGGGCGACGTCTACGAGACGTTCGCCGAGGAGACTGACCTCGGGTACACCCGGTACTCGGAGATCATCAAGAAACTCGACCAACTCGGCCTCATCGAGACCAGTTACACCAGCGTCGACGGCCGGGGGCGTTCGCGGGAACTCTCCTTGCAGTACGAGCCCGAAGCCATCACGGACCGGCTATAGGGCGTCCCGTCTCGATCCTCGACTGTCCTGCTTCAGCCTTTGACTGTCCTGCCTCATCTTCCCAGCTTCAGCCTTCGACTGTCCTGCCTCAGTCCTCGGTCGCCACGTCGACGGCGTCGCTCTCCGCCGGGGCGTCGATGGTCACCTCGGGTTCCTCGTCGTCGCCGGCGAGTTTCCAGGCGATCAGTGAGACGACGATCGAGACGACCACGCTCGCGACGACGAGGCGACCGACTGAGCTGTCACACCCGTCGCCGTCGGTGGTGTCGTCCGCGGTGGGCGCATCGGTCTCCGGGTCGTCTTCATCGTCGATAGACGGGCCGATTCGCGCGTTATCGAGGTGTACCTCGAACAGCGTCAGGTTTTCTAGTACCATACCGACACTTTAGCCGGCCCGGATATATACCTGGCGTGCGCGGCGGTCAGCCTCCGCTGATCAGGGGCGCTCGCGTTGATTGCGGGCCCCGATCCGATGGGGGTGGGGGACACCCGTTCAGATCCGGAGTCGACGGATCGCCGTCGTGGCGTCCTCGAGTTCCGTGTCGCTCCCAGCGGCGACGAGCAGTTGTCCCTCGCCGTGTTCGACCTCGAGCGTCCCGTTGAATGTCCCGTCCTCGACCGGGATGACCGTCGAGTCGACAGGGCTCTTGACGGCCACGACACTCGCTGTCGTCTCGCCGAAGACCTCGATGGCGTTGCCACGGAACGTCGTCTCGACCCGGAGGTCGGGACGCTCGGCGTCGTGCAGGCCCCGCTCGCGGAACCGATCGGCGACGATCGCGGGCGTCTCGACGGGTTCGCCGGCGTCGAGGCCGTGTGCCAGCCGGACGTACTGGGCCATCGCCCAGGCCAGCGGCGTCGCCGCGCCGGTCCCGCCGCCGAACTCCCACCCGTAATCGGTCTCGACGTCGCGATCCCAGACCTGCTCGGCGATCATCCGTCCCTCGTTGGCGAACTGGGCTATCGACTCCAGACACTCCATTGCCGTCATCTCCGTCTCGGCGAGGAGCTCGTACTCGCCGCGTTCGCCCGTTAACAGCGGCCACAGCCGACCTTTCCCCGAATGCTCGACTGACCAGGGCGCACCCTTATCGCCAACCTCGCGCTCGCCGTAGCCGTCGCCGTTGTACCGGTAGAACCCGGCGGCGTCGCCCACGTCGACGCGGATCGTGTCGTCGACTTCCACGAGCGAGTTCTCGATCACGGGATCGTCGGCGGGCGTGATACCCAACCGGACGAGTTCGAGGAAGCCGGCGTCGATGACGTTGCGCTCGTCCAGCGTCGGCCCGTCGTTGGCCAGCGTCCGGAGATAGCCGGCGTCGGGATCCCCGTCGCGGGCGACCCTGACGTAGTACGGTGTCGTCGTGTGCCGGTCGGTCCCAGTCGTCGTCGCGGTCCAGCTCTCGACCGACGCGGCCCACTCGTCGGCGACTGCCTGCCAGACGAGTGCGTCGGCGTCGTGACCGGTCTCGCTCGCGAGGTAACTCGCGGCCGTCAGCCCGGCGATCTCCGTCGCGATCGACGAGGGTGAGTAGCCCGATTCCTCCTCCCAGCGCTCCTGGGCGGTGTCGGGGCCGTTGCGGGCGACGTAGTCGGCCGACCGTGCCACGTTTACGTAGTCGTAGTCAGCCTCCTCGAAGCCCACGCCGCGCTCGTAGAGCTGGGCGGCCATCACCTGCGGGAACGAGATGTTGTCCATCTGCTCGCCGCCCCACCGCGTCCGGCCGTTGACGTAGGTGTTCTGTGGGATGAACCCCGTCTCGTCCTGCTGGAACGCGTAGATGTACTCGAGTTGGCTGGTCGCGATCGCGAGTTCGTCGACCGTCTCGAAGACCGTAAAGACCTGATAGAGGTCACGTGACCACACGAAGTTGTAGCCGTAGCCCTTGGGCTCGTCGGCGTCGACTGCGACCCCCCACGGCACCGACGGCGAGGCGATCGACGCGCCGTGATAGGTCTTGTCCTCGACCGCGAGCAGACTCATCAGCGCAGTCCGGTACTGGGCGGCCAGGGCGTCGTCGTCTGCGATCGCTGCAGGGACGGGCTTGTCGGCCAGGAACGCCGCCCAGGTGTCGTCGTAGGCGGCCTCCGCCATCCCGTAGCCGCGATCGAGGGCCCCGGTCGCCTCGCCGAGTGCTGCCGCCGTGTCGGCGTATCGAGCGAACCCGAGCGCCAGCGTCTCGACGGTCCGCTCGCCGCTCCCGATCCGACCCAGGAGGACGATGTTCTCGTTGTCGACATCGTCTTTGGGCGGCGGAAGTTCGCCGTCGGCAAACAGGTCCTTGAGGTAGTCGCTCCCCGCGGCGGCGACTGTCGCCCAGTCGAACCGCGTCGTGGCGGTCATCGCCATCGCGACGGAGTAAGCCTCCCCCTCCTCGTCGACCAGCAGCGGGTCGTCCGTCTCGCCGGTGTAGGCCGTCGGGTCCCGGGCGACGAGGTGATGTGCGCCCGGTTCGCCCAGTCGGAGGCCGCGTTCAGCCGTCCCGGTATTGGTCAGCGACGTATCGGCGACCGCGAAGAGATCGTAGTCCTCGCCATCGGCTGCCTCGAAGTCCACGTCGGCCAACAGCGCGTCGTGGGCGGGATCGACGGCGTACTCGACGGTGAGTTCCCACTCGTGGCCGCGGCCGTCGCCCGTCTCGACGAAGACGTGCCGGAAGCGCAAGGACTCGTCGTCGAGTGGCTCCACCCGGCGCTCGACCGAATCGTCCGCTCGGCGGGTCTCCCGATGGGTCCGGACAGTGTACTCGCCGTCATTCGACCGGACGAGGAAGTCCAGCGTCCGGAGGTTCATCAGGTCGACTCGCGGGAACCGCACCTCGGTGACTGCGCCCCTGGTCAGCGTACACCAGATCCGTGAGGGGTCGTCCTCGTAGTGATCCGCCGCGGTCAACAGCCCGAACTTCTCGCCGGTCGTCCAGGTCGGCCGCTCGGTTGGTCCCTCGATCTCGGCCGTCGTCGGAAGCGCGTCGGCTTCATCGAGCAACGCGGTCACGTGCAGCCGGAGCGCGTGTGACCAGCCGAGCGGGGCCGCGCTGTCGTGGCTCCCGTCGTCGAACACCTGCTCGGTGAGGTAGCCAGCCGGAGTCGTCAACGGGCCGTCCGCGCTGAACAGATCGTAGAGCTCGCCGGCCCGCTCCAGGAACGACTCGCCGTCGCGACCGTGAGACTCCAGGAGCGTGGCCAGTTGCGCCGCCGCCAGCGCGCCCCAGACCGTCGTCACCGACCAGATCTTCTCCTCGTGTTGGTCGCCACACCGCCACCGGTCGCCCTCGTAGCGGATCAGCCCCGCCACGTCACCGTCCGGATCGCGATGCAGCGTTTCGAGCACGGTCTCGACGTGGGAGACGAGGCGATCGAGACAGTCGTCGTCGATCGCCGCTCCCTCGATGTGATCGTACTCCCGGACGGCGTCGACCAGCGCCAGCGAGGCAGCGTCCGTCCGTCGGTCGGGGTAGTTTTCGTCCAGGCGCATCACGTAACTTTCAGTCTCTTCGTCCCACAGCTGGTCGAGCCCGCCGAACACCGTCTCGGCCGCCTCACGAGCCCGCTCGCGGATCGGCTTTCGGAGTGGGGCTCGTGCGACCGCCGACAACGCCTCGATGTACCTGGCGGCGGTGTGGGTGAACTGACCGACAGCGTCCTCCCAGACGTTCTGGCAGGGTGCCGGGAGGCCGTCGTCGATATTCCGGGTGAGCGCATCGACCGCATCGACGACTGTCTCCCGGACCTCGACGGTCAACTCGTCGTCGAGTTCGCCGTGGCGCTCCCGGAGCAACGTCGCCAGGAACGCCGTGACCGACGCCGTCTGGTCGGCCTGATACTCCAGGGAGTCGTCGTTGTGCTCGACGTTCGCGTTGGCCCATCCCGGCGCGAGCGAGCCGTCGACCGCCCACACGCGGTGGGGCCAGGTGCCGTCGGGCAACTGCTGGCGACAGTGAAAGGCGGCGCTGCGCTCGACGGCCCCGGTCACGTCGAGGCCGAGCCGGTCGCCCGCCGCCAGCAGGTGGGTCGCGATCTCGGCGTCGTCGCGGAACCAGACGTAGCCGTACCCGCCGGAATTGGCGAAGAAGGGGTCGAACTCGGGCGCGGCGATGTGGCCACCGGATCGTGCCTCGAGCAGGTCCAGCACCCGCATGTCCGTCCGGACGAGATCCGACCGGGGGATCGACTGCGGGACGGTCACGACGGTTCGATCCCGGGCCGCCGCCCGCAAGCTGTCCGCGCTGTCGTGTTCCAGCGCACAGGTCCGCAAGTCAGCGAGTGCCGTTCCACGATCGATCTCGGTGTGATCGGACAGCTGGCTCACCAGCGTCGTCCGGGATCCTCGCCCGACCTCCTCCAGGGGCGCGCTCACCAGGAAGTCGCCACTGAGTCGCGTCTGGTCGTAGGCCCGCGTGACCGACCCGCGGGGGAACTCGACGGGCGCGTCGTCGACGATCTCCTCGAATTGTTCGGGACGCTGGCCGCGCACCGAGTCCAGCCCGGTCGAGGCCGCCAGGTAGTCGTGCTCCCGGCGGTGGTACACTTCCAGGGCCTGGGTGCCGTCGGGCCCGCCGTCGTTGTGGATCAGCGCGCCGACACCGCCTTCCTTGCCTTCGGGGGCCAGCGTGATGAACGCCACCAGCCGGGCCTCTGCCGGGATCGAGCCCCGCAGTTCGACGTGCGTGACGTGGGCGCGCCCCAGCGTCAGGTCGTACTGGTGGATGGTGTAGGACCCGGCGTCGTACTCCGTCTCGACGAGGCGCGTATCACGATAGTAGTGCTGGCGGATCGTCTCGAGGTCGGCAAACCACGTGATCCCGTCGGGCGTTTCGATCCCGAGGCGCGACCGGTCGACGCCGTACAGCCCCGACAGTGGCGACGAGTAATCCCGCACCGAACCGTCCGGCCGGACGTGGACCAGACGGTCTTCGTACCCCGAGAACGCCCCCCTGGCCGTTCTACTCTCTTCAGGAAAGCGCTCGTCACGAGACCGCTTGAACTCGTTGAGCGCTGTCGTCAGCCGCATGCCTTCCCCAAACGGGTGTGAGCGGATAAACCCATTCCCTGCCGAAAAGATCGCGTCAATTTACTGGAGTCCTCATCACGTCAATTCACTGGAGGCTCCATCACGCGGTGGTACTGGCCGGTTGGAACACGGCCAGGGAGCTACCCCTCGATCGCCGCTGGCTCGGCCGGCACGACGAGGACACTGTCGACCCGCAGACCCCCCTCGCCAGTTCCGACAGCCTTGCCGGACACTGCGTCGGTCGTCCCGGTCGCCATCGGTAGTTCGACTGTCGCCGTCTCCGGCCCGAAGTTCAGGACGACGACGACGGCATCGTCGCCACGAACGCGTCCGAACGCGACGACACGGTCGGCCGCACCCGACTGAACGGTCCACTCGATGCGATGGAGTGTCGCGGCCGATTCCAGCGCCGTCACGTCGCGACGCGCCGCCGCGAGCTGTCGGACGTGCGCCTGGAGGTCCTCGTCGGCGTGTTCCCACGCGAGGTCGTCGCGCTTGCCGCGCTGGCCGAACTCCTGGCCGGCGTACACCAGTGGGGACCCCGGCAGCGTGAACAGCGCGCCCGTGGCGGCACGGGCAGCACCCGGCCCACATTCGACGATATAGCGCGTCTCGTCGTGGTTCTCCGCGTACAGCATGAACCCGGCATGTGGCGGAAAGCCGATCGACGCGCGTTCGTCGACGGCATCGAGCACTTCCGCGGCCGGCGCGCCGTTGCCCACCCGACGCAGCGCCGCGTACGTGGTCGAGTCGAAGTGCATGTCGAAACACCCGCCCTGGAAGTCCGGAATGTACGGGATCGTCTCGTCGAGTAGCAGGAACTCGCTGTCGATAGCTTTCGCCCGGTCGTGGACCTCCCGCCAGAAGTTGTTCGGCACGGCCCACGCCATGTCGATCCGGAACCCGTCGACCAGTGGGGCCCACTGATCGATCGCGTCGAGGAGGTGTCGCCGGACCGGCAGGTGCGTGAAGTCGAAGTTCGCGATGTGCTCCCACTCGAAGTACGTCTCGGGCTCGCCGGGGCCGCGCCACTCGTACCACTCGTGGTACTCGCTGTCCGGATCGGCGACGGCCGCCTGGAAGTGCGGATGGGTTCGCGCGGAGTGATTGCACACGAGGTCGAACAGGACGTTCATCCCGCGGTCGTGGGCGGCCGCGATGAGGCGCTCGTAGTCCGACCGCGTTCCCAGGTCCGCGGCGATCGAGAAGAAGTCCGTGATGTTGTACCCGTGGGGCGCGTGGTCGTTCTCCAGGACCGGCGTCAGCCAGAGGGTATCCACCCCGAGGGACTCGATGTAGTCCAGCCGGTCGACGATCGCGTCGAAGGCCGAGCGCTCGGTTTCCCCCTCGCCCGCAGCCGCTCCATCGCCACCGCTCCGCTCATCACCTGCCTGGCCCGCGAAGGTCCGGACGTAGATCTCGTAGATGATCGTGTCCTCGGCCCACGCGGGTGGCTCGTAGATGTGACTGGCAGTCACGCTCCCATCCGTGACTGTCGACCCGGTCGGGTCCTCACGCGCGAACTCGACGGCGTCCGGGACGCTGTAGCCTCGATCCCCGACCGAGACGGCGTGCACCCGTAGTCTGTCGTCGATCGCCGAGAGCGGAACCCGGAGCTCGGTCTCATCGATGGTCACCGCCTCGCGGTCGACATTGTCCCGGTCGTCGAGCAGAAATTCGACGGCCAGGTCGGCCGACGTCTCCGATCCGTCGGGATGCGGGAGCGGATCGGCCCGGACGACGGCTTCGTCCCCCTCGATCGCGGGTTCGAGGGTGAGCCGGGGTCGGCCCCCGTCACCGGTTACGGCGTCGGCGCGAGCACTGCCCGATCGACCGCCCGATCCGGACGCCCCGCTCTCGAATCCACTCTCGCCCGCCGAAACGCCTGATACCCCGGAGACGCCACCCGTCGAGGGGCTCAGTTCCGAGGCGAACGCGCGAACGGTGAGGTCGTGGCCGCCGTCGGGGGCCGCGAGATGAACGACGTAGGTTCCCGCGACGTCGGGTTCGAGATGCTCGACGGGGTCGTCGCCGACGGTCGCTGTCGATCCGTCCGGTCGGGCGGTCACGTCCCACGCGTAGGTCGCTTCGGGGTCCGGATCGCGGGGGGCGAGTTCGATTGCTTCGCCGACGGCGACGAAGTGGGGTGGGCCGGGGTGATGCATTCGTATCTAGAGCGTCGGTGACCGGTGCCTTTGTCCTTGTGGTGTTGACATATTTTCCGCGCCCCCTCGTCAGAACGCTTAAGGCCGAACTCGCCGGACCTGTGGGTATGTCTCAGGGTGCTCGCGGCGGTGGGCCGCCGATCAACGTCACCACCGAGTTCGAGGAGGGCCGAACGGTGGTCACGGTCACCGGGAACCGGAACGTGGCAGTCGTCGTCAATTCCGTGTCGGGCGAACGCGTCTATCTGCCCCCCGAGGAGGGCGAACACGACGGCGAGCCCAGCCCGTATCGGCCAACCGGGGACAGCGACAGTGCGACCGCGGGGAGCAGCGGCGACAGCCCCTACGAGGGGATTCAGGACGACAGTCCATACGGATCACGCCCCCAGCCTGACGTCGCACTCGGAGTCAACCCGACGGCCGACGGGTTTCGGGTGGTCCACCCCGAACCCGCCGATAACGTTCGGATTCTGCGATAGAAGCCTCGAGACGCGTCCTCACTCCGCAAGGAGCTCGTGGTAGAACGCGACGTGCTCGTCGGCGACCGTGTCCCACGTTCGTTCCTCGTAATCTGGGAGCGGGCCGGCGTCGAGCGCTTGCCTGATACCGTTCGCGATCGATTTTGAGTCCGGTTCAACCTCGACGATACACCCCTCGGGCAGGACCTCGGCCGCCCCCGACTCGCAGGCGACGACGCGGGTTCCGACCGACAGTGACTCGACGATCGTGATGCCAAAGGGCTCCGAGAGCGACGGCGAGACGAACAGATCCGCGCTCTCGTAGTAATCGCCGAGTTCGCTCTCGGGCACGTATCCGACGAACTTGACCATCTCCTCGACGCCCAGAATATCGACGAACCGCCGCAAGCGGTCGGTCAGGTGGCCGGTGCCGCCGACGACGAGCGTCACCTCTCCTGGCTCGAACCGATCCATGGCGTAGACGAGGTGTTCGATTCCCTTCTGGTGAGTGTGCCGGCCGACGAAAAACAGCATGGCTCCATCAATGTCGAGTTCGGTTTTGACATCTCGGCCGGTCGTCTCGACCGCGGAGAAGCCGTTGTAGATCACCCGCGAATCGCCGTTGTACTGCTCGCGAACCGACTGGCGGACGAGTTCACTCACGGCGATGAGGTGGTCGGCCCCCTCGACGATGCGTTGCTCGGTCTGGCGTTCGCGATCGGGTGGGTTCCGGTTGCGATCGCTCGTCAGCGAGTGAAATGTCGTCACCCACGTACAGTCGTGGCTCCGGCAGGCGCGCGACCCCGGCCCGTAGCCGAACCAGTCGTGGGTGTGAACGATGTCGGCGTCGGCTGCCCGGTCGGCGAACTCGCCCGCGAGCCGATTGATTCTGTCTGCGACGTCTCCTTCGCCCGTCGGCACGCCGTAGATCCCGTCGCGATCCGGTGCGTATTCGGCTGGCAATACCAGTTCGATCTCGATGTCGTCGCGGGGTTCGAACTGCTCGAACAGTTCCCCGACAGCTGTATCGAGACCGCCACTCACGTTCGGCGGGAATCCCCAGCCGAGCATCAGCACCTTCGGTACCATCTGGTGCGTTCTTGTGAATGGATTTACTTACCTGTTGGCTCCGTTCTCCCGAGAGTGTCAGACAATGTTGCCCGTTGGCGGCAAACGTACTGTCTCTTCTCGCGCAAGGAACTTATCCTACCCGTGAAAAGAGTCCCGCATGTCCTTCGACCGGCAAAGCGGCGTTTTCCTGCATCTCACCTCGCTGCCCAGCCCGCACGGGATCGGCGACCTCGGTGACGGCGCGCGGACGTTTTTGGACTTCCTGGAGCGTGCCGAGCAATCGCTGTGGCAGTTCTGTCCCGTCACGCCGACCCGTGGCGTCCACGGCCACTCGCCGTACGCCTCTCCCTCGGCGTTCGCCGGCAACCCGCTCCTCGTCGACCTGACCGCCCTCGTCGAACGGGGATGGCTCGACGAGGAAACACTCGAGAACCCGCCGGGCGACCCACGTACAGTCCAGTACGACACTGTGACTGATTTCAAGCGTGAACGTCTCAGCGCGGCCTTCGACGGGTTCGAGGCGAGCGCCGAGGCGGACGACCGGGTGGCCTTCGAGGCGTTCCGTGAGCGCGAAGCCACGTGGCTCGGGGACTATACCCTGTTCACCGCGCTGAAAGCGGCCTACGACGGGGTGCCCTGGCCCGAGTGGCCGGCCGACCTCGCCGGACGCGACCCGGCGGCACTCGAGGCCGCGCGCGAGAACCATGCCGAGACGATCCGGTATCACGCGTTCGTCCAGTGGCTCTTCGACGAGCAGTGGCGCGCGCTGCGGGCGGCGGCCGACGAGCGCGGTATCTCACTCGTCGGCGACCTGCCGATCTACGTCGCCTGGGACTCGGCGGACGTCTGGGCCAATCCCGAGGCCTTCGAACTCGACGACGAGGGGGGGCCGACCGCGGTCGCGGGTGTCCCGCCGAATCCCGGCGACGATGGGCAGCGCTGGGGAAACCCGGTTTACGACTGGGAGACGCTCCGGGCCGAGGACTATGGCTGGTGGCGCGACCGGCTGGACCGACTGCTCTCGCTGGTTGATATCGCCCGCATCGACCACTTCAAGGCCTTCGACGAGTACTGGGCGATCCCGGCCGACGCCGACGACCCCGCCGCCGGCGAGTGGCGACCCGGACCCGGCGCGGACTTCTTCGAGACGATCCGGGCCGAACTCGGGGAGTTACCGTTCGTCGTCGAGGATCTGGGCTTTCTCGACGAGAGCATGGTTGCACTCCGGGATCGCTTCGAGTTTCCGGGGATGCGCGTCCCGCAGTACGCCGACTGGTGTCGGGAGGGCCACCGCTACAAACCGACGGTCTATCCGGACCACTGCGTCGGCTACACGTCGACGCACGACACGGACACCGTCGTGGGATTCTACGAGAAGCTCTCGGCCGAGCAACGCGATTGTCTCGAATACGCGCTGGCGACCGACGGCGATTCGATCGCCTGGGATCTGATCGAGGCCGTCTGGCACTCCGACGCGGCCCTGGCGATGACGACAGTGCCGGATCTGCTCGAACGCGGGAGCGATGCCCGACTGAACCAGCCGGGTACCGGCGAGGGCAATTGGGCCTGGCGAGTGACTGCCGACGAACTCGAGGGTGCGGTCGCCGATCGGCTGGCAGCGGTCACTCGGTCGTCGCTTCGATGATCCGGAAGCTGCGATCCGCCGACACAGTACCGCTTACTCCGAGTCGCGGAACTGGTCCCACACCCAGGGGTCCGGTGGCGTCTGCGTGAGTGAGGTGTGGGCCCCGATCTGGGCGTTCGAGAGGTTGACGTCTTCGAGTTCGGTCTCCTGGTCGATGAGCGAGGAGACGATCCGGCACCGATCGAGTGTCGCGTCCGGGAAGACGACCGACCGTTCGAGCTTCGAGTCGACCACCGTCGCGCCGTCCATGACGTGGACGTTCTCGCCGAGGTCCGACTCCTCGACCGTCGCGTCGGGATGGACGAGCGTCCCGCCGTCGAGGTACCACGAGACGGCGTCGAGGTACCCGTCGGGGGTCCCGATGTCGAACCAGGCTCCCTCGAAGGGGAAGGCGTACACCGGTTCCCGGTCGATGAGCCACTGGATGAACCAGCCGGGTTCGTCGGGGTTGTTCTCGCCGGTGAGGTACGTATCGAAGAGCCCGATCGTCTCCGCGGGGAAGGCATAGCACGCGATGGAGACGAGCGTGCTCGCCGGATCGTCGGGTTTCTCCTGGAACTCGACGACCCGGTCGTCGTCGACGTCGATCACGCCGTACTGTGTGGCACTCTCCAGGTCGCCGACGTCGTAGGCCGCGATCGTCGGGCCGCTGTTGGCCTCGAAGGCGTCGATGAACGCCGAGATGTCGAAGCTGATCAGGTTGTCGCCCGCAATCACCAGCGTATCGCTGTCGATCCCCTCGCGATCGACGAGTTCGCCCAGCGCGCCGACGACGCCGAACTTCTCGTCCTCCGCGCGGGCCTCCTCGACCGAGACGCGTGGCTTCTCGAAGGGCGAGTCGGCGAGGTGGTTGCGGAACTCGTCGGCGAACTCCTCGTTGGTCGAGACGTAGACGTCCTCGATCCGGTCGTCGGCTTCGAGTTCGCGGAAGATGCGATCGATCACGGTCGTGTCCCCGATCGGCAGGAACATCTTCGGCCGGTTGCGGGTGATCGGCCACAGTCGCGTCGCGAACCCACCAGCCAGTACAACAGCGTCCATATCGTGACACAGAATATCAACCCACTTCTGTGTGCCGGTGACCGCAACGTTTGTTCGCGTGTCGAGTTCGGCCTACGCTTCGAACGCGAAGCGCTCGGTATCGACGATGTCATCGGCCGCATGACCGACCATGAGATCGAATTCGCCGGGTTCGGCGGCCCACGCTTCGTCGGCGGTCCAGAACGCCAGGTCGCTCTCCTCGATCTCGACCGTGACGGTCGCTGATTCGCCCGGTTCGAGATCCACTGTCTCGAAGGCAACCAGCTCCTTTCTCGGTCGCGAACGGCTTCCGACGAGGTCATGGACGTACCACTGGACAACGTCACGCCCCGCGACGTCGCCGGTGTTCTCGACGGTGACGGTCGCTTCGAGCGTCGCACCGGGCACGAGGGTGTCCGTCGACAGCGACAGGTCGCTATAGGTAAAGTCGGTGTAGCTCTCGCCGTGGCCGAAGGCGTACAGCGGTTCGTTGGGGACGTCGAGATATGCCGAGACGTACTCCTCCTCGCGTTCGGCTTGGTCCGCCGGTCGGCCCGTCGGCAGTCGGTCGTGAGTGATCGGGATCTGTCCCTCGGTGTAGGGGACACTCATCGGCAGGTGCCCGCTGGGGGAGGTGTCGCCGGCGAGCACTCGGGCGACCGCTGGCCCTGCTTCGGTGCCGGGATGCCAGACGTCCAGGATCGCCGGGAGGTGTTCGTCGAGCCACTCGATCGCCAGCGGGCGGCCGTTCATCAGCAGTGCGACAACGGGGGTTCCAGTCTCATGGAGCGCTTCGAGGAGGCGACGCTGGTCGCCGGGGAGATCAACGTGCGCTCGACTCGCGGCTTCACCGGTCATATCGGCGGGTTCACCGACCACGCACACGACCACGTCCGACGCCTCGGTGACTTCGCGGGCGTCAGCCAGCGTTTCGTCGGTCACCTCCCCCGGCAGGTCGTAGCCGGCTGCGTAGGGAACGCCGTCGAAGTGATCGTCCAGTCCCGCGCGGATCGTGGTCACGTCCTCGGGATCGCCGCCCCACGCCCACGCGCCGAGGGTGTCCTCATCACTGTCGGCCAGTGCACCGACGAGTCCGACCTCAGCGTCGTCCTCGATCGGGAGGACGCCCTCGTTTTTCAGCAGGACGAACGATCGTTCGGCGACCTCCCGGGCTGTCTCGCGGTGCTCCTCCGTGCGAGTGACGGCTTCACGCCGATCCTCGTCGAAGTACTGATACGGGTCCTCGAAGAGACCGAGGAGGCCTTTCATCCAGAGGACGCGCGTGACGGCGTCGTCGAGTCGCGACTCGGGCACCTCGCCGTCGCGGACGAGCTCGGGCAGTTCCTCGAGCAGGACTTCACTCACCATGTCGACGTCCGACCCGGCCAGCATGGCGCGTTTGGCGGCCTCGCGTTCGTCCGCCGCGACACCGTGTGGCATTTGCTCACCGAACGAGTCCCAATCGGACACCATTGCGCCCTCGAATCCCCACTCGCCCTTGAGGACGCCCGAGACCAGACTCTCGTTACCGCTCGCAGGGATTCGCTCGATGGTATTGAACGCGTTCATGACCGTCGCGACGCCCGTCTCGACCGCGGCTTCGAACGGCGGGAGATGCCTGTCTCGGAGCGCCGTCTCGGAGATGTTGACGGTGTTGTAGTCCCGCCCGGCCTCGGCTGCGCCGTACCCGGCGAAGTGCTTCGCGCAGGCGAGCATTGTGTCGGTATCAGCGAGATCATCGCCCTGGAACCCCCGGACGCGCGCTCGGGCGAACGTACTCCCGAGGACGGGGGACTCGCCCGAGCCTTCCATGACCCGGCCCCACCGTGGATCCCGTGAAACGTCCACCATCGGGGCGAACGTCCAGTGGTGGCCGTCGGCGCTGGCTTCCGTCGCGGCGACGCGTTCCGCTTGCTCGGCCAGGTCCGGCTCCCAACTGGCTGCCTGGCCCAGCGGCGTCGGGAACACCGTCCGATAGCCGTGAATGACGTCGAAAGCCATCATCAGCGGGATCCCGAGTCTGGATTCCTCGACGGCGACCTTCTGGAGGTGCCGCTTTGCATCGAGTCCCTGTGCATTGAGTACGGATCCGACCTCCCCATCGGCGATTGCCGTTTCCAGATCGTCGGTGTCGTCTTCCGACCCCGTGACGAAACTGACCGAGCGCTGATTCAGTTGCCCGACTTTTTCCTCGATGGTCATCGCTGCGAGCAGTTCCTCGACTTGCTCGACAATAGCCTCGCGTCGCTGCTCGTCCACGTATTCAGTAAGCGCCGTATTGCTGACTCCTGTCATTGTTCGAACGCACTCGACCGAGCTATTTCAATCTTTGTAGAACAATTTCATCCGTCCCGAATCGGGTGTCGAAACCATTCAGCGCCCGGCTGGCCGGCCGTCATTCGAAAGACGGCCCGTGCCGCGAGCAGGGCGATCGCAATTTCGAGGCCACCGACCGCGACGAACGCCGGGAGATAGCCAAAGACGCCGGAAACGACGCCACCGAGGAGGAAGCCGGTCAGCATGCCTAGACTGCCAAAGACGTTGAACCCGCCCATGGCCGCGCCGCGTTCGCTCGCCGGAACGAGGTCAGTCACGAGCGCCATCGTTGCCGGTGAGACCGCCGCGCCACAGATGCCGACGACGACCATGAGGAGCGCGGCGAGTGCGTACACCGGGGCGAGCCCGACAGCGATAATCGCCACTCCGTAACAGAGCGATCCGGCGACGACGGGCACGAACCGGCCGATCCGATCCGAGAGGTTCCCCATCGGGTACTGGAGCGCGGCGAACGGGAGGAAAAACAGCGCGAGTGTCACCCCGGCCAGTGCGGGCCCAACGTCGAAGGCGTCACGGAAGTACGCTACGCCGGCCAGCGCGAAGAAGCCGGCTGTCAGGCGGTCGATGTACCCGAACGCGTAGGGGACGAGCAGTGCTGGACGGGTACGGATGCGAGCGAAGACGGTCTCGAGGGCTAGCCCACCGCCGACGCCCCGGTCCGGGACCGTCGCTGCCAGCAGTGCCGCCCCTGCGAGGACAACTGCCCCGGCGTAGAGTGGGGCGAGCGGATCCAGCGTCGCGAGTCCCCCGCCGACGATCGAGCCAAGCGCCGCGCCGAAGCCGATCGCCGTCCCCGCTGCTCCCATGTTTCTGCCGTGCCCTCCGGCGAGATCCATCAGCTTCGTGATCGACAACGAGAACGCCCCGATCGTAAACCCGCCGCCGATCACCCGTAGCACGAGCACCACGTCGAAGCTACCGCCGAGACCTGGTACCGCCGCGACGGCGAGGTAACTCACCGCTCCACCGGCCGCCCCGGCGACGACCAGTGGCGTCCGTCGACCGAGTGCGTCACTGAGCAATCCCCAGAGGACGGCCATCCCGACGAAGGCTCCGAACTCCGCAACGAGAAACCAGGTTCCGGCGAGGAGGTGGTCGCCGCCACCCAGTGCGATCACGGTGTCTTCGAGGCCAGGGTAGAGCAGTACCTGCGAGACCAGCACTGCCCAGACGACCACCGCGAGCCGCGTCCGCTCGGTCATGGGTCCGGCACGCACCCATCTCCCATGCCCACTCGCGCAGCTGTGAGCGCGTCTCTGATCGACGCTCTGGACTGATCCACCAACGACTGCATCGCCTGATTCGACGGGCGCGATAGTCTTCAATGATCGGTCCGGTTTCGGGGCGGTGTTTAGTTAATCGAGTCCCGGTTGAGAACAGCCAGAAAGCCCCCGCGCTCGCAACTCCCGCGACTCGCTGCGCTCCAGTAGGTGCTTGCGTCGTCGGGGATCGCTGCGAGCGTGGCCCCTTTCAGTCCCGCCCGAAGTCGGTTTCCCAGCCGGCATGGGCGGGACTGAAAGGGGCGAATGGCTCCGGGACGACGGCCGAAGTAAGCACCGCAACGCAGTGAGGAGCGCAGCGAGGCCCTCGACCGGAGCCACTCGGGGCTTTCTGGCTGTTGCAAGCGATTCCTGCTAAACTAAACACTACCGGTTCCGGCTACTGCGTACCGTGGCTCAGTCGCCACTGTCCCGATCCGGACGACGGACGTCGATGTTTCGCTACAGCGAGACTGGATCGTGCCACTCGGCGTCCGGGATCGGCGGATCGCGGTCGCTGTAGTACTTTCGACCGATCGCGCCCTCGCTTACCGACGACAGCAACGTCTGGCGTGCCTCCCGTCGGTTCCGAAGCTGGCCGGCGTCGCACCGCCCGAACGCCTCCGCGACCGTCTCTTCGCCGACCTGGAACGTGATCACGCGGTCGCCACAGGTCTCGACGACGTCCGCACAGTCTGCCGGATACGTAACGTCCTCGAGGGCCCGTTCGATATTGAGATACATCACAGTCGAGTTGCTCTGGCATGTGCATTGACACCATGCCCCTATATTTTGGGATTTTATATTCGATGTTGACATGTGTCCGCGATTGCTCGTTTGCCGGACGCGTGAGTTATTATCCATCCCCGAGAGCTATCATGGAGAGATGACTGCTGAAATAGGCGATGTTGACGGGGTGCGGCGGGGAGACGACACGCGGATTCACCTCGCGTCCTGGGGTGACCGGTTTTTCGCGTGGCTGATCGACATCCTTCTCGTCGGGGCCGTGAGCTCGACGCTCGGCGACATCGCCGGCGTCTACTCCCTCTCCGTCGGTGACGTCTCGATGACACTCCCTCTCTTGAGCGTCAACGGCCTCGGCTTCTGGCTCTACTGGACCGTTCTGGAAGGCTACGGCGGGCAATCCGCCGGGAAACTCGTCATGAACATCGCCGTGACTGACGAGCGCGGTGAGGACATCGACTACGTGACAGCGGCCATCCAGGCCTTCGGAAAAGCGTTCCTCCTCCCGCTCGACGTCCTGATCGGCTGGCTCGCGATGAGCGGCGAGTACGTCCGCGTGTTCAACAAGCTCTCGCGGACGATCGTGATCGAACGTGGCGAAAGCGAACCCACGGACGTCGAGTACGTCACGCCGGAGTGAGGGATTCGCGGGATTCGAACCGTCTGATGGCTCGCTATCCGAGATGCTCCGGGGTTCGAATCCTCGTAGATACTTCTCGCTCACGAGTTTGTTCGCGAGAAAGTAGTCCTGGGAGGATTCGAACCTCCGTCGTAGCCCCCAGAAGGCTACATGATTGGCCACTACACCACAGGACTTCATCCGAGTATATCCGGTTGTCGTACTTGAGTTTTGCGAACCGTGTCTCCCCCCGACAGTCCGGAGCACATCACGTCCCGGCGGCCGACATGTCCGGCACTTCGACGTGTTCTTTTCGATGGCAGTTTGCACAGAGAACGATACATCTCGACACTTCCTCGCGGATCTCCGCTTCGGGGGCCGAATCCGAGATCAGCTTACCGACCGAAGCCGTCTTGCCCTCGGGATCGGAGTGGTGGAACTGCAGACAGACCGGATCAGCCTCTGAACATCGTTGACAGCCCGTGTGACGACGGTACTCGACGGTCCATTGTTGCAGTCGTTCGCGTTTGGTCCGTGGCGGGGCCGTCTCCTCACGGACGACGGACGGCCGTCGATCGTGCCGTTTCTTATGACAGTTCGCACAGAGCGGTTCACAGCCGTCGATCTCCGGTTCCAACCGATCGGTCGAATACCCATGCGTGACCATGTCGGTGATCGCCATCTCCTTGTCGTCGTTCGGGTGATGGAAATCCAGGCACGCCGGGTCTGACTCCCCACACTCCGAGCAGCCGCGTTCCGCCTTTCGATCGTTCACCCACGCCCGGAGCCGCTGCCGTCGTTCGAGCGTCCGTTCAGTGTTGTGATCGGCGTGCCTGTAGTGCCAGCGCTGGTCCTGCGTCAGTGCTTCCCAGTCCGTGCCGTCCGGAAGGTCGACGTCTTCGGGTTTCGGCGCGACCCGCGACCCTGTAGACGGGTTCGTTTCGAGTCCAGCACGTCGTTTCGCCGCGTTCCACCCACCGACGACCCGAAGGATCGTCGACGCCGACGGCGTCAGTCCGAGCGTCTCGTACTCGACTTTCGTCGGCGAGGCGTCGAGTTCCTCCGCGGCGTCCTGCAGAGCGTCGAGGCACTCTTCTTCGGTCGTCACGCCAACCGCTGGCTCCGTCCCGATATGTAAAGGTACTGACGATCCGATTCGACGGAACCCGATCTCACGTGGCCGATGATCGGGTCCGCTCACGCCCTCGGGCGGGTGAACGATTTATGCCGTGATTGTCAAATACTGGATCACCATGGACCATCCGAACGAAGAGCTGATGCGGAAGGCAATCTCGCTCGGTACCGATCCAGAGGCCGTCGGTGCGCTGCTCGTCAAGAACGGCAAGATCGTCGCCAACGGTACCGGCGCTATCTTCGAACGGCCCGACGCGACCGCTCACTCGGAGATCGAAGTGATCCGTGAGGCGTGCCAACGACTTGATTCCGAACGACTGGAGGGGTGCTGGCTGTACTCGACCCACGAGCCGTGTCCGATGTGTCTGGCCGCGTGTTGCTGGGCCCGAATCGAGGGCGTCGTCTACGCTCTGACGGACGAGGACATGCCTGCTGACTGGGGGACGATTTTCTCCGCCGTGTCCGCACGCGAGATTCGCGACGGCTGTGAGCATCGGCCGGAACTCCATGACGGATTCATGCGCGCGGAAGCGACTCAGCTTCTTCACTGACGCAGGGTGGAACACTCGATTGAGCCACTGACGATTTCGGTGTGCAAAGCCGAAATGGGCTTGTTACGCCCCCTCCTACGAAACAATGTGGATCAGGAGACCATCATCGTGGAACTCGACGTCACCTCGCCGCAGGTCGTGCTCGGCCCAACGCTCGCGAGCGACCTCGACGTCACCGTCTACGCGGAACGATTGCCGGTCTCTCACGAGGGGACGACCTGGTTTCAGGTGACAGTCCTGGCTGCCGACTTCGACGCGTTCGAGGACGCGCTCGCCGCGGACCCGACTGTCGCCGACAGCGAGGTGTTCGCGGCGTACGGCGACCGGCGAACGTACCGGCTCACGATCGCCCCCGACATCCCCGTGATGACCGAACACGTCGCCAGCTTCGGCGACGAACTGCTTGACCTCCGTTCGACCGCGGACGGCTGGCGCGTCCGCATTCGGACGACCGACCGCGCCTCGATCCGCGAATTTCTGGCGTTCTGTGCCGAGCAGGACATTGACTGCCGACTCGCTCGGGTCTTCGAAGCGAGCGATCCGGTCGGCGAAATCGCGATGCCCGTCGAACGCGACGCTTTCGAGCTTCTGGCCACGGCCTTTGAGGCGGGCTACTTCGAAGTCCCCCGGGCAACCTCCCTTGCCGACCTCGCCGAGCACTTCGACGTCTCCGAATCGACGATGTCGGTCCGACTCCGGCGGGCGCTCGGTCACGTCGTCGGGAGTCTCGTCGCCGACGTGCCTTCCGACTCCGCGGAAACCGAGTGAGCGCCGACAGCCCTGCGGACCGCCTTGTGTTGCTTATAAAGTCTGGAGCAGTTCGACGGAGCCGGTATCAGGTGGTGTCTTCTACCATCTTTCGGCATGAAACGGAATGCATCTGTCGACACTGGCGACGGCCGACACGAACCCACCGACCTTCGGTTGACTGTCGACATCGCCGGTCGGCGACTCGTCTACGCGGAAAGCGACCTCGAGACGATCGGGTTCAGCGCAAACAAGCTATAATGAGATGTCTTCGAGAGAGTCGGATTCGGCGGCGATCTCCTCGTTGAACGCCGCGACGAAACCGGGGAAGTTCGGGGCGTGAGCGCGCAGGTCATGCGCCGAGGGGGGTTGATACTGTGAGAGAAGATAGATCCCGCCTTCGCCGCCGACCCGCAGGTAACTGGTCCGGCCGTCCTCCCACTTGAGTTCCCAGCGTGAGCCCCCGGAGCCGGAACTACCGCGTCTCGATCCACCGGAGCCACCGTTGTCTGTCACGCGTGCCGAAAACGTCCCGTAGTCGCCGCCCTCGTAGCGCTGGAGCTGGCGCGCCATAGCGTCGGTCGCCTCGCGCATCTGGCCGAGGATCCGTTCGCGTTCCGCGACCACGCTATCGACCGATTCGATGGCGGGGAAGTCGCTGTTCACGTCGTCGAGCACGCCAGCGAGCGAGCGGACGTGCTTGTTGAACGCCGCCACGAACGCGTCGTAATCCGCCATCGCCGTTGCGAGGGCGTCCGGGTCGGGTGGCTGTTGCGTCGAGACGACGTAGGTGTCCGCCCCCCGACCGTCGAAGCGGAGGTACTGGACGTCGCCGGCCTCGTATTTGAGTGTCCAGGTCCCCGCCTCCGTCTCGAAGTCCGCCTGGCCGTAGTCGCCGCCCTGCAGCCGGGCGAGTTCGCGGGCGATCCGGCCGGCGTGTTCGGTGACTTCGGCGACCACCTCGTCGCGGCGCTCGGCGGCGGCCTCGGTCCCGCCGATCTCGCTGTCCAGGCCAGTCGTCATTGCCACTGGAGAGGAACTCAGAGCGGATAACGCCACCGAGTCCGATGCTGTCGATCGCGGAACCGACACCTACTTTCCGGTCTGCGTCTCAGGAGGGAACATGTACGTCGGACGATTCGTCGTCGTGGCCCCGGAGGTCGGCGCGTATCGCGTCTCCTCCCGCTCGTTTCCCAACCGCAAGGCCGTCGATCGCGACGGGACGATCACCGTCGCGCCGACGGCCGAGGCCCCCGAGACGGACAACCCCTACATCTCCTACAACGCGGTCAGGCTGACCGACCGCGGCGCGGTGATCGGCAACGGCAGTCATGTCGATCCCATCGCCGAGAAACTCGCGCTCGGCACGCCGGCCCGGGACGCGCTGGCCGAGCCCCTGAAAGCGCTGGACTTCGAGAAGGACGACTACGACACGCCCCGGATCGCCGGCATCGTCGGCGTTAGCGAGGACGATCCAACTGCCGGCGAGGCCGGCGCAGCCATCGGGATCGTCCGTCGTGACGCGCTGGTGGTTGAGGCCGTCGACGAGCCGACGCTCGTGGCGACCTACGAGCGTGACGACCCGGTCCCGTTCGACCTCGGCGCGAGTGACGCCGCGGGCGCGGCGCGAGAACTCTACGACCACGAGTTCGAACACGCTGTGTGTGCGGCCGGGGTCTCGGGGTCGGCGGGTGACTTCGAGACGGCGATCGTCAACGAGTAAGTAGCAGTCGACTGCCTTCTGTTCTCAGTCGCTCGGGACGACGTTCGCGCCCACCTCGCGGTCCCGGACGAAATGGACGACCGCGTAGACGAACGGCGTGTCGAACACCGCGACGCCGATCTTGACGAGGTACTGGCCGACGATCAGCCCGGCGGCGTCACTCAGCGGTATCCCCTTGAAGACGATGAAAGCGACGGTGATGAAGATGACCGTGTCGACGAACTGGCTGGTCGCCGTCGACCCGACGTTGCGCAGCCACAGGAGTCGGCCGTCGGTGCGGTCCCGAAGCCAGTGGAACGTGAAGACGTCGAGATTCTGGCTGACGAGGTAGGCGAGCATGCTCCCGGCGACGACGCCCGTACTCGATCCCAGCACGCTGGCGAACGGTGACTGGTCGACGGGCGAGCCGACAAAGATGGGTGCTTCGATCGCGAGCCATACCAGCCCAAGCAGGACGAAGTTCATCGCGAAGGCGACGTTGACCAGCTTGGTCGCCTCGCTGCGGCCGTAGAGTTCGGCATAACAGTCCGAGGCGAAAAAGGTCACCGCGTAGGCGAAGGCGGCCGCCGGGACGATCAGCGTCGACCCGGCCAGCGGCAGCGAGAACGGGATCTCGATGCCGACGAGCTTGCTTGCGGTCACCTGGGAGGTGATGAGGGCGGTCACGAAGACTGCGATCAGACCGAGGCGGGCGAGCGGCAACGGCGGTGCGGATCGCTCAGTGCTCATCGGATCGCCTCCCCTGGCGCTCGTCGATCTCGTCGAGTAGATCCAGCGTCTTCCGGATCGAGGCCCGGATCGCCTCCGAACGGTTGACGAACTTCCCCTCCTCGCCGACGTGATCGTCGAGATCAGCCAGGAGTTCCTGGGGCACTTCGACGCTTATCTTGGGCATACTGGGGACTTCTCTCAAGAATACTTTAGCCTCGCGGTTCGCTCGCGACACTCGTCACTCAGATATCTATTTATCCGCCGCAGTCGTAGGTCTCCTATGGCAACGATTCTCGTGTGCTACGGCACCAGCGAGGGCCAGACTGAGACGATCGCCGAACGGATCGGCGACCGGCTCACCGAACGCGGCCACCGTGCACCCGTCCGGAACGTGGCCGAGAACGCCCTCGATCCGACCGGCCACGACGCGGTCCTGCTCGGTTCGTCGATCCACATGGGAAGCCACCAGTCAAGCGTCGAGGGGTTCGTCCGTGAAAACCGCGAGGCGCTCGCCAGTCGTCCGACCGGGTTCTTCCAGGTGTCGTTGTCGGCCGCTAGCGACGATCCCGACGAGCGAGCCGAGGCCGCGGGCTACGTCGAGGACTTCGAGGACTCGACGGCGTTTCATCCGGACCGCGTCGGCCTGTTCGGCGGCGCATTGCGGTACTCGAAGTACGGGTTCCTCAAGCGACTGCTCATGAAGCGCATCGCCGGGAAAACCAGCGGTGACACGGACACCTCGCGGGACTACGAGTACACTGACTGGGACGAGGTTGAGGCCTTCGCTGAGGACTTCGCTGCGTTCGTGGAGGGACGCCTCGGCGAAGCCCCGCCGCGGACCGAGTGAGCGGTCGCCCGCGAACCGGGGTTGTTGGCGACCGTGAGTTTGATACGAGAACCGACAGTATCTACTGACAGAGCGGACACGTTTCAGGTAGACAGATGGTCGAAGCACTTCTCGTCGTCGGGATCGTCATCACCGCGTTCGTCGCGTACAACATCGGCGGCGCGACGACCGGCCCGGCCTTCGGTCCCGCGGTCGGCGCGGGCGCGATCGGCAAGGTCGGCGCGGCCGCGCTGATGTCCGTTAGTTTCTTCGTCGGCGCGTGGACGATCGGCCGGGAGGTCGTCGACACGCTCGGGACGGAACTCGTCACCGATCCGACGATCTTCAGCCTGCCGGTCAGTATCACTGTCCTGTTTTTCATCGGCGGAGCGCTGTTGATCGGCAACCTCTCGGGTGCGCCCGCCTCGACGTCGATGACTGCCGTCGGCGCGATCGCGGGGCTCGGCATCGCCTCCGGGACGCTCGATCTCACCGTCGTGGGTGAGATCGTCTCCTGGTGGATCGTCTCACCGGTGATCGGCTTCTGGATCTCGGCGGTCATCGGCCGATACTTCTATACGCACCTGCGACGACTCATCGCGATCGATCAGTCCGAGGGACCACTGTTGACGCTCGACCGTGAGGGTGGGCTCCCCCGACCCGCTCCCGGCCCGAACACGTCCCGTCGTGAGATCGTCGGGACGGTGGTCCTTGTCGCGATCGGGTGCCTGATGGCCTTCAGTTCCGGGACGAGCAACATCGCCAACGCGATCGCGCCGTTGGTCGGTTCGAACGAACTCAAGATGAACCCGGCTATCCTTCTCGGCTGTGCGGCCGTCGCCGTCGGGGCCTTCACGATCGCTCGCCGGACCATGGAGACGCTCGGCAACGACATCACCGATCTGCCGCTGACCGCGGCCATCGTCGTCGCTGTCGTCAGCTCGACGATTGTGATCGCGCTATCGGCCGCCGGCGTCCCGGCGAGTTTCGTCGTGATCGCGACGGTGAACATCGTGGGCCTCGGATGGGGGCGGGCGACCCGAGTCGTCAAGATCGAGGACGCCGTCGTCGGCGACGAAACCCCACCGGTGTCTGTCGGGGCGCTGGCTGCGGACGACGATGCCCCGACGGTGGGGAAACCGGAACTGATCGAGGACGAACACGACCCGGAGCCGATCGGCGACGAACCCGCTCAGGAACCGCCCGCCCAGTCGAACCTCTTCGACCCGTCGACGACTGCTCGTGTCCTCCTCATGCAGAACCTCGTCCCCATGCTCGCCACTATCGCGTCGTTTGCGACCTTTGAATTACTGTTCGTCGTCTGAGTGCTCCCCGTGTGGACGTTGTCAGCAGTCGGCGTGATTCGTCCCGCTGCCATGGACCGCTCGATCGGAGCGGTTCGGGCTCGCCCGCCGGCTAGGTCGTCGCCGGCGTCAGCGGCCCCTTCCGTCTGCCGCCGAGCGTATACAGCCAGAGGATGCCAAGGCCAAGGAGGTACGCCAGTGCGGCCGGAATGGCGACCATCAAAAGCGAGAACATCCCGCCGGGCGTCACGACTGCTGCCAGGGCGAAAAACGCCAACACGACCACGCGCCATCCGGAGCGCATGCGCTCGTAGGAGACGAGGCCACCACGGTAGAACAACAGCATTGTGATGGGGATTTCGGCGAGCAGGCCGATCCCGACAGTGGTGAACACCAGCAGCCAGCCGAAGGTATTGACCCGATACCGGACGACCATGTGGGCGTTGATCGCGTCCGAAGCTAGCCACGACATGACGGCTGGCGCGACGAAGCTGTATCCGATGTAACTCCCCACGCTGATGCCGACCACGAGCGATCCGCCCCAGACGAGCAACGTCCGTCGGTCACCGGCGGCCCACCCGCGCTCTTTCAGGGCCGGCCAGACGTAATACAGCACCAGCGGGAGTACGGCGACGACGGCGAGCAACGCGCTCACCTTGATCTCGAACACGAGATGCTCGACGGGGTGGAGGACGGCGATGTCCCCCTGATCGATCTTGTCAGCCGGCAGTCGGCGCAGGAAGTCGCGTCGGATGTCACCGATCCCGCCCGAGTAGAGGTACATGAACGATCCCGCGAGCACGGCCATGAAGACCGCGACGAGTCTGAACGCCTTCGACGTGAGCGATTCGAGGATGAACCGCAGATCATACATGTAGCCGCCGATGTCGTCTTCGGTCGTTTCCTCCTCGGTGAAGGCGTCGACGACACCGGTCGCCGTCTCCGAGACGACATCCGAGTCATCGCCTTCTTCGCCCCCCTCGGCTGTCGCGTCTTGTCGGTTTTGAGCCCGCTCGTTCGCCTCGTCGTACCGGTCGAGGATGAGTTCCGCTTTGTCCGTGTTCCCGTTCCCGATCGCCTCGTTGACGTGGGCCATCGCCTCGTGTTCTTCGAGTGCTTCGAACGCCTCCGGCGGTGCGGCTTCGACACCGGCCGTATCGAGGTTCCCGATGTCGATCGCGGACGGATCGCCCATCGTCGCCATCGCGAGTCCTGCTTCCTGTTGTACCTGACTGGCGACCAAGCGAAACCCGACGATAGCGACCGCCAGCACGGCGACGACACCGGCGACCAGTGCTGCCGCCTGGGACTCGGGCAGCCCCAGGGCCGCCCCGATGGTCGGTACTGGCCCAAGGTCGCCGGGGGCCATCGAGAGTCCCTCGTTGATCGCTTCCACGCCCCCGGCACTGAAGAAGCCGTAGACGACGGCGAAAGCTGTGATGGCTGTCCCGGCGAGGACGTTCCACCGTGCACGGAGCGTTTCACTCACGTCGACTTGCCCGCGTGAACGCTTTGCACCGACGACGAGTTTCGTAATCTGTAGACTGACGGCGTAGAGGCCGACAAGCGGCGTCGCCCACATCAGCTGCGTGATCGGGTCCGGCGGGGTGAACACCGCGCCCCCCGCATACAGGCCGAAGATGGCGTGCTTCCATTTGTCACGGAACGTCTCGTATGGCACGATGTCGGCGTACGCGAGCGTACTCATGACGAGCGGCAACTGGGATGCGATCCCGAACGACAGCGAGAGCAACAGGATGAACTCGACCCACTTGACGATGTGATACGTCGGGACGAACCCGGCGTTGATCGCGTTTGACGCCAGGAAGCGGAACATGATCGGGAAGAAGACGGAATAGGCGTAGGCGATGCCGCCGACGAACAGCGCGAGCATAGCGACGACCAAAAACACCATCTTCCAGCGGGCGATCGGAGCCTGTGGCAACCAGTTGCGTCGTCTGAGTGCGTCACGCGAGAAATACAGAAACAGCGGGACCGATAGGATTGCACCGACGATAAGTCCGATCTTCACCTGCAAGAGAATGACGTCGAACGGCGAGACGGTAACGACGTTGGTTCCCTCCCGAACCTCTTCGCTCATGCCCGCAAACATATCGGTCTTGAGCCGATCCCAGACGAACGACTGCAGTATCCAGATCGTCCCCACGAGGCCGAGAACGAACGCGATAAACACCTTCTGGAGATCCTGCTGTGCAGACCGAAGCATCGCTCCCAGCGTCTCTCGACCACTCGCGAGTGTGCGACGTGTGCCGTCGTCGAGCGCTCCGGACATCTTCGTTCGGAGGAGTAACGAACTCGCCGTTATCAATTTATTCATCGACGTATCGGCTTGCCCGTGGGGAGGGGCTACCCGGACGCGAAAAGAAGGCTTACAACAAGAGGGTGCAAACCCGACGAAACGATGACCGACGGCGACGGTCCCGACGACTCCGAGGATCCATCCGAGAACGGACGCGACAGCCCAGACTCGGCGAGGGACGACGCCGTCGATTCTCCCGGGACGGCCGACGGATCCGATGATTCGACTCTCGACCGGGACGAGTCAGCCGAACCCGATGACGAAGCCGGGATCGAAGATCGCTCCGGTGGGACGGACGACGAGACGGATGCCGACCCCGAGACGGACGACGCCACGGGGGACGATTCAGGGGCAGACGACGAGGACGGTGACGGTACGGGTGCGGAGTCGGCGGACGCCGCTGACACTATCAACTCGATGGAGCCGGTTCGGACGGCGGACGAACCACCTGATCAGGAGCCGCCACGCCCCACCTTCGAGTCCGATCCGACCGAACCGGTCGATGACAACAAGGCACCGGATGACGAGGAGATGCCGCTGGCCGATCACATCGAGGAGATGGTGCGTCGTCTCGGCGTCGTGCTGGTGTTGATGGCCGGTGTGAGTGCCGTCGTCTTTCCTTTCGGCGAGCAGATCATCAACACAATCTGGTATTCCTTCTTGCCGGGAACCTTCGAGCAATGCCCGACGACGGGGACGGTCGTGACACCCGCGGGCGTGACGATCAAGCCGGCCTGTCCACGCGTCTACAATCCGGTCGCGACGATCCTGGCGCGGTTCAAAGTCGCGACGCTTGCCGGGTTCGTCGTCGCGCTCCCTGCCTTCGTCTACGAGACGTACCTGTTCATGCGCCCCGGGCTGTTCCCCCGCGAGCGCCGGTACTACCTCGCCGCCGTGCCGACGAGTCTCATACTCGCCACGGTTGGACTGGCCTTTTCGTACATCCTGGTCCTCCCCGCGATCTTCACGTACTTCCTGTACTACTCCGAGAGCGCGGCGGACATCGCCTTCGCCCTCACCGAGACGTTCGATCTGATGGTCCTGATGATGGGCTTTTTCGCGGCCATCTTCCAGATTCCGCTGTTCATCATGCTCGCGATAATGATGGGTGTCACGTCCAGAGAGTGGCTGGCTGACCGTCGACTCCTGTTCTGGGCGGCCTTCGGCGGGATCGCGTTCATTTTCAACCCCGATCCGACCGGGATGGCCCCGTTCATCGTCGCCGCCACGATGATCGCGCTGTTCGAGGGGACACTCCTCCTGCTGTCCTGGACTGGGTCCGATGGAATCCTTCCTTCCCCCGAGAGCGTCGCGGCTCGCCGGCCATACGCCTGGCTCCTCGCTCTCGTCACCGGCTATCTCGCCAGCGACGCCCCGCTTCCGGCGGGGTATTACGAGCAATTGCCCGGCGTGGTCAGTGGCTTCATCGAGAGCAACGGCCTGCTCGGCATGACGCCGGTCGTCGTCGGCGGCGCGCTCATCGCCGCCTACGAACTGCTGGTGTTTCTGGCGATCCGGCTGCTGTCGATGGGACGGCTCAAGCAGGTGCTGTTCACGGGCCGTGTGTCGCTGTTCCGACTCCGCGCGCCGGTCTGGATCCTCTCGCTGACCGTGGGGTATTTCGCGAGCCCGGACCCGTTCCTGCTGGATCGCGCGAACGAGATCGCGCTCGCGCCGATCCAGGCCGCAGCACTGGCCGGCGGGCTGATCGTCGCTTTCGAACTGACGCTTGCTATCTGGCGGTATGTTCGGCCGGAGCAAGGCCAGCGATTGCCCCTCGATCGATGATCGACTGCAGTCGGTTGGCCAACCGTCACGCAACTGTCCGACGATTGCGAGCGATGTTTTCGCGTCCCGGTCAGGCCAGTTACCGTGTGAACTGACCGAAATACTCTTATACTACAATTGACTACATTTGATTACAATATGCCGGTCCTCCTCAACGATCACGATTCCGACCTTACCCTTCGGCCAGGGACAACGAAGTCGGATATCGTCGCGTACCTCTATCGAAACCCCGAGTGGGGATATTCCCCGAAGGACATCACGGAATCCCTTGACATCCCGCGAGGGACCGCCACGACGACACTCAAACGGCTGTACGACGACGATTACGTCGGGAAAACCGACGACGGCTACTACCACGCCCTGAGCGAACGGGACGACATTCGACGGTATGTCTCTAGCCTCGAGCAGGCACATCGACTGTTCGGTCACCACCGCGGTGCGGACGCCACGCCGGAAGCGCCCGAGAAACAGATCGCTGAAGACCGCACTGACGAGGCACTCGATGCCGAACTCGCGGCGTTGGAAGACGAGATCGGCGATCATGATGAATAGAACGAGTCTCGGCCCGTTAGGGAGTTGAATCCTGGCGGCCTACGAAAACGAGTTCTGGCGACCGGTTGGATTCCGGATGAACGACTCGCTCAAAAGGGACTTTCTACAATGAGTTCGTCGTCCTCGCCGCCTACCCACTGTCGCTTGCCTTGCTCGCGGGTCGTTTCTCCCCGGTCGTAGTTTCCGAGGCCTCCCTTCGGTCGGCCTCGCCCTCGCTGCTCGCGGCTTCGCCGCTCGCTCATTCCGAGGGCTCGTTTCCCTCGCCCTCGCTAGGACTCACACTCCCCGTCCGATACCCCTCCAGATCCAGCGTGACGTGCTCGAAGCCCAGATCCCCGATGTGCTCGCGCGCCGCGGCGACGAACCCTGGATCCAGCGCCGATTCCAGTTCGTCCTCGCCGACCTCGATCCGGGCGATGCCGTCGTGATCCCGGACGCGGAACTGCTCGAAGCCCCAGGTGCGCAGGACGCGTTCGGCCTTTTCGATCCGGGTGAGTTTCTCCTCGGTGACCTCCAGGCCGGTCGGGATCCGGGAGGAGAGACACGCCATCGACGGTTTCTCGGCCACGGAGAGGCCATAATGACGGGCGATCTCCCGAACCTCGTCTTTGGTGATGTCGTGCTCAAGCAACGGCGAGGTGGCGTCGAGTTCCTCGACGGCCTGCAATCCGGGGCGGTGTCCCTCGCCGGGGTCGGCGGCGTTCGTCCCGTCACAGACCGTCTCGATGTCGAGTTCCTTCGCCCGGTCGAACATCGCGGAGAGGCGCATCGACCGGCAGTGATAGCACCGGTCGCCGTCGTTTTCGACGAAGTCCTCGCTTTCGAGTTCGGAGAACTCGACGATATCGTGGCGGATCCCGATCTCCTCGGCGACGCGTTCAGCCTCCTCGAGTTCGGCCTCTGGCAGGGTCTCGCTCCTGGCGGTGCAGGCGACCGCGTCCGCGCCCAGTGCGTCTTCGGCGATCGCGGCGACGACGCTCGAGTCGACCCCGCCGGAGAAGGCGACGAGGACGCCGTCGCGGGCGGCCAGGTCGGCGCGGGCCGCCGCGAGTTTGTCCTCGACGGACCGCTGGGTGGATTCCATTACGCCGCGGTACGGAACCGACGCGCAAAAGCCCATTGTCCCGCGGCGGGGGTGGTGTTTAGTTGAGCGAGCGCGGTTGGAAACAGCCTGAAAGCCCCGAGTGGCTCCGGTCGAGGGCCTCGCTGCGCTCCTCACTGCGTTGCGGTGCTTACTTCGGCCGTCTTCCCGGAGTCACTCGCCCCTTTCAGTCCCACCCGAGGCCGGTTGGTCAGGCGGCATGGGCGGGACTGAAAGGGGCGAGGCGGTCGGCGACGGCGCGCACGGGCAAGCACAGCAGCGAGGGAGCGCGCGACCGAGCGAAGCGCGCAGCCGGCGCACCGAGCCGACCGACTCGGGGCTTTCTGACTGTTCTAAGCCGCGATCCCTGCTACACGAAACACTACCCAGGGCGGGGCGACGGTACAGCTCCCCGGCCACGAAACTGCCGGGAGCCGAACGATTACCCCGCGCTATCCCCGAACCCGGCCATGGACCTCTCGATCGTCGATCTCTCTCCGGTCCCCGAGGGCGGCACCGCGACCGAGGCCTACGCCAACACCGTCACCGCCGCGAAACAGGCCGAGGAACTCGGCTACTCGCGGGTCTGGGTGGCCGAACACCACGCGATGGGCGACACGCTCGCGGGAACGACGCCCGAGGTACTGCTCGGCCACCTGGCCGCCGAGACCGACTCGATCCGGCTCGGTTCGGGGGCCGTTCTGCTCAACCACTACAGCCCCTACAAGGTCGCCGAGGTCTTCGGCGCGCTCGACGGCCTCGCGCCGGGGCGCATCGACGCCGGGCTGGGGCGGGCCAACGGCTCGCCGGCCGCCGACCGCGCGCTGGGGACCGACCGCCGGGTCGAGAACCCCGACGAGGATCACCGCGAGAAGATCGAGGCCGTCGTCGCCCACCTCTACGACGCTTTCCCCGACGATCACGCATACAGCGACCTGGAAATTCCCCGTTCCGGCGAGGAGCCGCCGGTCCCGTGGGTGCTCGGATCGAGCCCGTCCAGTGCGAAAGTCGCCGGGCAACTCGGCTTGCGGTACTGTTTCGCGGCGTTCATCCGCCCGGGCTTCGCGACCCAGGCTTTCGAGACCTACCGCGAGCATTTCGAGCCCGCCGACAGCGACGGCGGCCTCGACGAACCGGAAGGGATGGTCGCCGTCAACGCCATCGCCGCCGAGACCGACGCGCAAGCGGCGCGCAAGCGGGCGGTGGCCGAGGCGTCCTTCCAGCGGATGGCACGCGGGGTCGTCGGCTCGACGCCCTCAATTGAGGAAGCGATCGACGAACTCGGCGGCGTCCCGGACCCGACACCGGCCACCCTCGACCCTGGCGAGTGGCCGCGGGCCATCTCCGGGAGTCCCGAAACGCTGTCCGGGTTGCTCGAACAGCTGTCGGACCGGGTCGGCGTCGAGGAGGTCATGATCCAGCAGGTCGTCGCCGATCACGACGATGCGCTGCGCTCGCACGAACTACTGGCTACAGGGGTTGATCTCTCACCTCGCCCCTGACTGGAGCGGGCACATCGTCGGCTTGACGTGTGGCTTGTCACGGGCTCGCAAGTATACCGGCGGAAGGCAGAATTAAGCATATCTGGACCCTAGATAGGGTAATGGAAACGGGTGACGCGATCGCTCGAAAAGCCTTCGAGAAGGCGGCCACGATCATGGTCGTCCTCGACGCTGACGGGGTCATCCAGCGCATCAACGACCGTGGGTGTCAGGTACTCGGATACGATCGGTCGGCCCTGCTTGGAGCAGACTGGTTCGAGACAGTCGTCCCTGCGGGTAGTGATGTCGATCTGGACGCTTTGCTTGGGGCCGTTCAGGGAAACGAGTCTGTCGACATCCACGAGAATACGGTCCGGACCGACGACGGCGAGATTCGATGCATCAAGTGGCACGTCACTGGCCTTCGGGACGACGCGGGGAACGTCACGGAACTGCTCGTCTCGGGATCGGACATCACCGAGCGCGAGGAGACCGAACGCCGGCTCCGCCGGTACGAACAGACCGTCGAGAGTTCGACCAATCAACTCGCAGTCGTCGACCGGGAGTACACCTACGAGTTGGCCAACCGAAACTACCGGCGATTCCACGGCCTGGGCGAGGAGATCCCGGCTGAACTGACGATCGCGGACGTCTACGGGACCGAAACTTTCGAAGCGATCAAGCCCGCCGTTGACCGGGCGCTGGCCGGCGAATCGCTGGCCTACGAGACCACGCGTCCCGGCCCGGACGGCGACGATCGCACGTTCGACGTCCGGTACTTCCCGCTCGTGGCTGACGACGACACGGTGGAGGGTGCCGTCGCCGCGTTGCGGGAGGTCACCGAACAGCGGGCACGCGAGCGCGAGCGTCGGGAAACCAGAGACACCTTCGAAGGCCTGTTCCACGGGATCAACGACGCCGTTTTCGTTCACGATTTCGACGGTCACTTTCTCGCTGTCAACGAGACAGCCCGTGAGCGGCTCGGATACGACGAGGGTGAACTGCTCGGTATGACTCCCCATGATATCACTGCCGGCCAGCTGACGGGCCAGATCAGTGAAGCGGTCGAGACGATTCGGGACGAGGGTGAGTTGACATTCGAGACCGTCCACCTCACGACGTCCGGCGAGCAAATCCCGGTCGAGATCACGTCGAGTCTGGTGTCGTACTTCGGCGAGGAGGCTGTCCTGAGCGTCGCCAGGGACATCACTGCTCGGAAGGAGCGGGAACGACAACTCGAACTGGAGGTTGACCGACTCGCGGAGTTCGCGGGCGTTATCTCCCATGACCTCCGGAACCCGCTGAACGTCGCCCAGAGCCGAATCACGCTCGCGGCTGAGGAGTGTGGCGACGACCACGAGCACATCGCCCCTGTCGTCAACGCATTGGATCGCATGGAGTCGATCATCGAGGACACGCTCATGCTCGCCCGGCAAGGCGAGACCGTCGGCGAGACCGAAGCGGTCGCCATCGCGGACCTCGTCGGGCAGTGCTGGGACGCGGTGACGACGGGGGAGACAACCCTCGAGATCGCCGACAAGTTTTCCCTGCGAGCTGACCGGGACCGTCTCCAGCACGTTTTCGAGAACCTCTTCCGGAATGCCGTGGAACATGCTTCCAGGAGCCCTCACTCGTCTTCGACTCCCAGGGATGCGATCGAGCGCGCTGGCGAGGCCGTGACGATCAGCGTCGGTCGGCTCGGGGACGACGGTTTCTACGTCGAAGACGACGGCCCCGGAATTCCCGCGGCCGATCACGAGACTGTTTTCGAGCCCGGGTTCTCGATCCAGGACGAGGGAACGGGCTTTGGGTTGACCATCGTCCGTCAGATCGCCGAGGCCCATGGGTGGACCGTTGATGTGACCGACGGGGCGGCCGGTGGCGCGCGCTTCGAGTTCACTGGTGTCGACATCGTCGAATGACCGGGCCGGTGGTCACGTTCGAGTGATTCCACGGGCTGCTCTGGGATGTCGAGCACACAGCGGCAAGTCAGCGCGATGCTGGAGGGACTCTACTTCCCGATATTGTCACAGCCACCCACAACAGGTAAATGGTCAGCCGCCGAACGTATGGGTACAATGGAACCAAACGTCGGCTCACTGGATCGAAACGTCCGCATTGCGATCGGTATCGTCCTCGGGATCGTCGGGGCTGCCGTCTTCGCCGGCCCGCTGTCCAGTCTGGGAACGATCGTCGGCGCGATCGCGCTGGTCGCCGGGGCTGTCATGCTCGGGACGGGGCTGACCCGCCAGTGCATGCTCTACCGGCCGCTTGGCATCGACACCTGCGAACGATAGTTCCCGGCGGACACAGCATAACGGACGAGTCATCGCTGGAAACGAGACCGGTGTTCTCCATCACTACTTGGGCAGTGACTGGGCGATCGGGCAGGACGTGAGGTTTTTTCTCACGGGGCGTCGAGACATCGATAGATGGACCTGACGGCGATCCCCGGCGTCGGCGAGAAGACCGCGGCGTCGCTTGCCGAACTCGACGATCCAGCGGCGGCGATCGAGAACGGCGACGTCGCGGCCGTCGCACGGGCCCCCGGCATCAGTCAGGGTCGTGCCGCCCGGATCGTCCGCGCGGCGATTCGGAAACGGCACGACGACGAGGGGACCTTCCTCGCGACGCCGCGCGCCCGGGAAGTCTACCAGGACGTTCTGGAACTGCTCGAAGCACGCACCGTCACCGACTACGCCGCCGCCCGCCTGGAGACGCTGTACCCCAGTGCCAGCGATTCTCGGATCGCCGAAGTCCGCCAACTCAGCGAGCGGGCGATCGAACGCGATCCCGACGAGACCGTCCTCGATGCGCTCGAAGACGTCGAACCGCTGGAGCGGCCTGGCGACGTTCGTGTTCGGGACCGGTGTCTCGCGACGACCGACGGCGAGACCTACGCCGGCGCCCGTGAGGCGATCCCCGAGATGAGCGTCGAAGTCGTCGAGGACAGCCGCGATCTGGCGGAACTCGCCCGCGGATACGCGACGGTCGTGGCACTGGACGATTCCTTCGCCGGCGTCGACGTCGAGGGTGACGTCCGCGTCGAACCCGACGCCCTCGAGGATCCGGCCTCGGTCGTGCCCGAGCGCCCGATTGCCTTTTTCGCGCACAACCGCGACCGCATCCTCGCGGCGATTTCCGTCCACCGGGCGGCCGACCTCGATCCGTCGTGCGATCTCGACGCCCTCGAAGCCGCGCTGGACCGACTCGACGCGGAGGGGACGCCGACCGGTGACGACGAACTAACGCGATTGCAGGCTGCCGTCAACGACCTCGACGCCGCCGTGAGCGAGGCCGAATCGGTCGCCAACGACCGCCTCCGAGAAGCGATCGAAGCGCAGGATGTCACCATCGAGGGGGCCGACCTGCTGTCGCTGGTCGAGCGCGGTGCGGGCGTCGACGAGGTGCTCTCCCGGGAACTGGCCGACGAGTACGACGACGCCGTCGAAGCGGCCCGCGAGCACGTCATCGACACACTCGACTTGCGGGACGTCGCTGACATCGCGAAGCGGGCGTTCCCGGACGAGCCCACGTTTCCCGTCGAGCGCGAGGAGAGCGTCGTCTCCCGGCTCCGGGAGGAGCTCACGACGGCCCGGGACCGCCGGGCCGAACGGCTCAAAACCGAGCTGGCCGACGAACTGGCGTCGATGCGCGAACCAGCCGAAGCGCTCGTCGACGCCGCACTCGAACTCGACGTCGAACTCGCCATCGCCCGCTTGGCTGCCGATTTCGACGCGACGATGCCGGCACTCGACGGCGACGGGATCACCATCGAGGGCGGTACCTCCCCGCTGCTCGACGTGGACTTCGAGGACGTGGAGCCGGTCGACTACGCGGTCGACGGCGTTCGCCTCCTCTCGGGGGTCAACAGCGGCGGGAAGACCTCGACGCTGGACCTGCTCGCGCTGATTGTCATCCTCGCGCACATGGGGCTACCGGTGCCCGCAGACCGGGCCCGCGTCGGGCGGATCGACGCGCTGCACTACCACGCCAAGACCCAGGGGACCCTCGATGCGGGGGCCTTCGAGAGCACGCTGCGATCCTTCGGCGAACTGGTCACCGACGCCGCAAGCGAGGGTGAGACACTCGTGCTGGTCGACGAGTTGGAGAGCATCACCGAGCCCGGCGCCAGCGCGAAGATCATGGCCGGCATTCTGGAGGCACTCGGCGAGCGCGACCAGACGGCCGTGTTCGTCTCCCACCTCGCCCGGGAGATCCGCGAGACGGCCGATCAGGACATCGGTGTCGATGGCATCCAGGCACTGGGGCTGGTAGACGGCGAGTTACAGGTCGACCGGACGCCCAGGAAGGACACGCTGGCGCGATCGACGCCCGAGTTGATCGTCGAGAAACTCGCCGACGACGATGATCGCGAGGATGGCGAGGGCGACTTCTACGGGCGATTGCTCGAGAAGTTCGAGTAGCGCGCCCACCAGTCGGTCCCGTTCAGCGCGGGACGGCCCGCGTCGCGGCCGCCTTGAACGTCGCGACGACGGGACTACCGGCCGCCAGTTCGAGGTGCTCGACGCTGGCGAGGGTCACGACGACCCGTAGGGTCACCTCCTCGCTGACCGCGACCGAGACGTGGGCGATTGCCTCGCCGCGCTCGACATCGGTCACGGTCCCCCGGAAGCGATTGCGCGCGCTGGTGTCCGTGGCGGGCGGGGCCGTGTCGGGCCGGTGGAGCGTGATCGCGTCGGCCCGAAACAGCACCTCGACGTCCGTCGCGTCCGCGAACAGCAGCGCGCGGACCGTCCCCGCACCGGTCTCGATCGTGGCGAGTTCTCCGTCGCGCTCGCGGACGGTCCCCGAGAGGACGACCTCCTCGGTCCGGGCGGTCCCCTCGAGTGCGGCCTGCAGGCGGGCGAACCGCGCCAGGAGGTCCCTGGCGTTATCGGTGAGTTCGCTGCCGCCGCCGTCGGCCCCGCCACGGCGACGCTCGACCAGGGGGCCGACGGCCGACTCGAGGTCGGTCACCCGCTGGTGGGCCCGCGAATACGACCGCCCGAGCGCCTCGGCCGCGGCATTGAGCGACCGGTGATCCTCGATCGCCCGCAACAGCGCGGCGTCGTCGCCGTCGAAGGTGACCCCGTCGATCCGCAGGTGGGTGGAAAACCCCGCGTCCATGTCGCCGGCTAGCCCCGGGCCGGGCATAGAGGTTTCCACCGCCGGGAAACTATTGCGTTCGGCACAACCGTTATGTCCGAGAAGACATATCGTCGTTATATCTCGAATGGAACAACGGAACGATCACCCGGAAACAGGGGGCTTGGAGCGGTTTTCGCGCCGGGGGTTCCTCACGGGAGCGGCCACTTTGGGCGTGAGTACGCTTGGAGGGTGTCTCGCCAGCAGCGCGAGCACGGTGTCGGTCCTCTCGGCGGGGAGTCTGGCATCGGCTTTCGAGGAGCGGGTCGGGTCGGCCTTCGAGGAAGCGACTGACTTCGGGTTCCAGGGGACGTACTACGGGTCCCGTGCAGTCATGCGACTGGTCGAGGACGGCCAGCGTCACCCGGACGTGGTCGTCAGTGCCGACGCGGAACTGCTTCGTGAGCGACTCCAGCCGACACTCGCTGACTGGGACGTGGTCTTCGCGACGAACGCGCTCGTGATCGCGTACAACCCCGAGACCGACGTCGGGGCCCGACTCGCCGACGGCGAGCCGTGGCACGCGGTACTGGCCGCTACGGACGGACGGATCGCCCGGACCGATCCCGACCTGGATCCGCTCGGCTATCGGGCGATTCAGCTGTTCGACCTCGCCGAATCGTACTACGACGAGCCCGGACTGGCCGGGGCCCTCCGGGCCAACACCGTGATCGAACCCGAGGAACCGCAACTACTCGCGGCCGTCGAGAGCGGCGAGCGGGCCGCGGCCATCGCCTACCGGAACATGGCCCACGACTGGGACGTGCCAAGCGTCGAACTCCCGCCGGAGCTGAACTTCGCCGACCCCGGGCTGGCCGACCACTACGCTACCGCGACCTACACGACCGAGGACGGCACCTCGCTGCCCGGGCGGCCGATCCGATACAACGCGACCGTCCCGGCGAACGCCGAGCACCCCGAGGCGGGCCGGCGGTTCGTCCGGTTGCTCGCCGAGCGGCCGGACGTCCTCCGGGAGTCGGGGCTGGTCGTGCCCGACGGCGTTCCGAACGGACACGGCGATGTCCCTGACGGGGTGCTACAATGATCGGAACTGATCCGTCGATCCCGGACAGCATCGAGCGGGAGGGACGGCCGTGAGCGCCACCGATCGGGGCCGGGAATCGGTCACCAGTAGCAACCGGACGCTCCCGACGCCGGGCGCGACCGGCCAGTGGACCGTCATCGCGTTGCTGGGGGCCGTCCTGGTGGCGTATCTCCTGGGGCCGTTCGTCGCGTTCCTGTTGGAGCACGGACTTCCCGCCCCCGGCGCATTCGCCGATCCGGCGGTCCGGTCGGCGATCGTCACCTCGCTGGTGACCGCGCCGGTGGCGACGCTGCTGGCGACGGTCTTCGGCGTCCCGCTGGCGTACGTCCTCGCCCGGTACAGCTTCCGGGGCAAGCGACTTCTGGAAGCACTGGTCATCCTGCCGCTGGTGACGCCGCCGGTCGTCGGCGGCGTCGTGCTGGTGAGTGCCTTCGGCCGCCTGACGCCGATCGGGAGCGCCGCCGCGGCGCTTGGCCTCCCGCTGACGCAGGGCTACGCCGGGGTGGTGCTCGCCCAGACGTTCGTCGCCGCGCCGTTTCTCGTGGTGACCGCCCGCTCGGGGTTCGCGTCGGTCGATCGCGATCTGGAGCGGGCGGCCCGGAACCTCGGGAAGGGGCCGCTGGCGACGGTCTGGACGGTCTCGCTGCCGCTGGCACGGGGGAGCATCGTCGCCGGGATCGTCCTGACGTTCGCCCGCGCGCTGGGTGAGTTCGGCGCGACGATGCTGCTTGGCCATCCGCCCGAGACGATGCCGACGCGGATCTGGGTCGAGTTCGTCGCCGGCGGGACCGACGCGACGGTCCCGCTGGTGGTCGCGCTGCTGGGTGCCGGCGTGGCGGTCGTGCTCGTCCTTCGAGTGCTGGGTACGTCCCTGGAGTTCTCGCCATGAGCCTGGCGCTGGCCGGCATCGAGGCGACCCGGGGGGACTTCTCGCTGGGCCCGCTCTCGCTTTCGGTCGAAGACGGCGTGACCGCGGTCCTCGGCCCCTCGGGCGCTGGGAAGTCCACGCTACTGGAAGTGCTCGCGGGGTTCGAGACGCCGGAGTCGGGGACGGTCTCGTTGGCTGGAACCCGGATCGACGGACTGCCGCCGGAGGAGCGAAACGTCGGCATGGTCTTTCAGGACGCCGCGCTCTTCCCGCATCTCAGTGTCGTGGAGAACCTGCGATACGGCGCGCCCGAGGGGGCCGACATAGAGAGGACGGTCCGGACGCTGGGGATCGGCGACCTTCTGGATCGGGACCCGACGACGCTCTCGGGTGGGGAACGCCGGCGCGTCGCCTTGGCGCGGACGCTGGTAACCGATCCGGACGCGCTGGTGCTCGACGAACCGCTCTCGAGCCTGGACGCCCCGATCCGGCGGCGACTCCGCCTCGACCTCCGGGACATCCTGTCAGATCTCGACGTTCCGGTCGTCTACGTCACCCACGATCAGGAGGAGGCCGCGGTCGTCGCCGATCGCGTCGCCGTGCTCTTCGACGGGACGATCCGCCAGGCGGGGCCCGTCGGGACCGTCTTCGACGACCCGGCGACACCCACAGTCGCGCGCTTTCTGGGAGTGGAGAACCTCTTCGAGGGGACCGTCCGCGAGCGTCGCGACAGCGGGACGACGACGGTCGATGTCGGCGGGACGACGCTCCGTGCGGCGGCGGGAGTCGAAACTGGCATCGAGGAGATCATCGTCGGCTTCCGACCCTCGGCGATCGAGTTCGCGAACGGGGCTAACGCCGTGAACACCCTCGACGTCGAGGTCGAGCGCGTGGTGCCGGGACGGGACGGCGCGACGGTCGTCCTCGCGGCCGATGGACTCGGGCGACTTACAGCCAGGACCGCCGAAAACGTCACTGCAGGCAAGCGAACCACGGTCGCGATCGACCCCACCGCGCTGCACATCTTCCCGGACGAACCGAACCGATGTCCGTGATCGAAGGTGCGATCCCGTACCCGGGATCGCGCGCTCACTTCGAGCGGCCGGTGATCGTCACGGGCAGGTCGGCGTCGAGAACGACGGCCTGCGTGACGCTGCCGTACAAAAGCGAGCCGAACGGCGAGCGCTTGCGACCGCCCAGTCCGAGCTGGTCAGCGGGGAGTTCCTCGGCCACGTTCAGGATCTCCGAGGCGGGATCGCCGATCCGGGACTCGACCTCGTATTCGACGTCGGTCCCCTCGAGACGCTCGATCGCCGCCTCGCCGCCGGGGACGTCCGCCACCGTCTGTCCATCTGCGTCGGACTCGTCGGCGAAGACGTACAGCACCGTCACTTCGACGGATTCGGCGGCATCTGGCAGGGCCTTGACGGTCTCGGCCTGGGCTGTTCCACGGGCGCGACTACTGTCGACCGGCATCAGTACCGTGTACATCAATCGACGAACTCGACTAGAAAGCGGAAATAATAACCGGAAAATGGCAATAGTTGCGACGTCGTTTGGTCGTCCAACCGGAAATTTGGAATAGAATAAGACGTATGTCGAATCCCCGTCACCGAAAGCGGTCGTCTGCCCGGCGCTGCTCGACCGCGTCGTCGCTCGCAGCGATCCAGCCGTCGTCGACCCTGTCGGGCACGTCGAAGCGGCCGACGAGGGGTTTCACGTCGAGCAGCGGGGTCCCGTCGACCACGTCGATGCCCGAGACGTCGATGGTGGGGCCGTCGACGGCCTCGATCCGAACGACCGAGAGGCCCACGTTGTTGGGCCGCCGTGGGGCGCGCGTGGCGAAGAGGCCCCGCGGCCGGTCGTCGAGGAACGGCTCGACGGTAAGAGGCGCGTCCGGGGGCGATTCGTGGAAGTGATAGAGGAGGATGCAGTGCGAAAAGCCCCCGAGGTCCGCGAGGCCGTCGGCGTACCTTCCTTCGAGTTCGACTGTCCCGCGGGCATCGGACCCGGCCGGCTGGATCGGCATCTCGACCGCCGACTCGAACGGCGAGTGGATCGTGCCGATCGGATCGAGCGCGAGTGCTTCGTCGGCCATGCCGATACAGGGGCCCGCCACGGCCATCAATTCGATGGGTTCCGACTCCGGCGGGCACCGCCCACGGTGACCACGATCAGAGATCCATCCCGCCGTTGACGTCGATCACCTCGCCGGTGATGAACGATGACCGCTCGCTCGCGAGGAAGGCGACGACGTCGGCGACTTCCTCGACGTCGCCGATCCGGCCGAGTGGGGTGTCTTCCTCGACCTGCTCGATGATCGACTCGGGCAGGTCGGTCACCATGCTCGTCTCGATGAACCCGGGGGCGACGCAGTTGGCCGTCGATCCCTCGCGGGCGAGTTCCTGGGCGAGCGTCCGGGTGAACCCGAAGATACCGGCCTTGGCCGTCGCGTAGTTGGCCTGCCCAAGATTACCGCCCTTGGCGACGATGCTGGAGATGTTGATCAGGCGACCGCTCTCAGCGGCCGCGATATCGTCATAGAAGGTCTGGGTGCAGTGAAAGGCTCCGTCCAGGTGGACGTCGAGGACGGTGTCCCACTGCTCGTGGCTCATCTCCTTGAAGAAGACGTCCTGGTTGATGCCGGCGTTGTTGACCAGCACGTCGACCGTTCCGAAGGCCTCGTGAACGTCCTCGGCCATCGCCTGCACCTGTTCGGGTTCGGTCACGTCGGCTTTGACGGCGATCGCCGACCCGCCGGCGTCTTCGATCGTCTCGACGACTTCACGGGCGGCCTCGCCGGAGCTTCGGTAGTTGACAGCGACCTCACAGCCTGCCTCGCCGAACCGTTCGGCGATTCCACGGCCGATCCCTCGTGATGCACCCGTCACGACACAGATCTTCGGTTCCATACCTGCTTTCTGTCGGAGGGGGTCAAAACAGTTCGGCGTGCCGCAAATTTGGCCAGCGCGCCCCGAATTCGCCACGCGACGCCTGCTCGGCAGTCATATTCCCCGTTCAATCCCGTGTGTCTCTCTCCCGTGGGAGACCGTTACATTGATAGGGATATATCGTGAAGGTCGGTATGGTACACCATGTCTATGGGTGCGTACGACGACGAGGAACACGAGCGCCGTGAACGCAAGAACAGTTCGGTCGATGCGAGTTTCGACGACGACCGAACGGACTACCACGGCAGTGTCGATTACGACAGCGACGACTCAACCGAAGAACTGCTGGAGACGTTCAAGGAGATCCAGTCGGATTGATCGCCCCGCTTGCTCGCCGGTGGCAGTGCCGCCCCTGAGTGTTCGCTATCGGTAGCCTGTGCGCTGTCGGTCAGGAACCACCTGAGCCATCGTCACGTGGCCGTTCAATGGTCGGTGCGCAAACGCAGACGGCCCCGGCCTGGATCCACAGACCCATTCAGCCGTGACATGATCTTGATTGTGGGAATACCAAGACTTAATGAAAGCTGTAGAAATCATTTGTGCATGGATCGACAGTCACGGACGACAGACTCCGACGGGAACGGCTCGTGGCCGGCGTCGGTCATGGTCGTGCTCGTCGTGGGGTTGTTCGGTGCGGTGGTGCTAACGGGTGGTATCGTGGCGGCCGACAGCCAGCAACTTGGCGAGACGGAGGTCTTTGCCGGGGGCTGGGGCGATGCCGACGACGTCTACGTCGAGGAAGACGGTGATGCCGTCTTCGCCTACCAGACCGACCTCGAGGACGGTGAATCCACAGCGGTCAACGCCGACGTGGCCGAGGGGCTGTTCCACGCGACGGTGGGCAGTGAGGACGTGAACTCGGACTTCGAAAACGTTAGCGGTGAGATGACCGGCGTCCTCGAGAGCGATCGCTTCGGGGTGGATGGTGAGATGACCGCCGAGCGCCCGGAGAATCTCGCCGACCTCTCGGTTGACCTCTCGGGTGAGGTCTCCGATGAGGGCAACGAGTTCGACGGCGACCTCTCGATGACGATCGCCGAGTCGGGCGGTATGGCAATGCTGTTCGGCGATATTGCGACTAGCGGCGATCTCACGACGACGTCGGACACGATCGCGACCAGCGGCGAGTTCTCGATCGAACAGCAGATGGGGCTTAGTGACGGTCCCAACCGCACCGAGGTTCTCGAACTCTCGGTCGATGACACTGACGAGGGCTATACTGCCTCGGTGACCCAGAAACAGGCTGTCAGTGAGTTCCAGGCTGGTGGATGGGAGAGCGAACAGCAGGCCCGCCAAACCCTCGAATCTCAGTATGTTGCCACCGCCCAGATGATGGGCGGGCAAGGCGAGTTGACCCTCGAGAGTCACGACTTCGAGAGACTCGATGACGGCACCTACTGGGTCGACGTTGCGTTCACCGTCGAGTACACTGGCATCGAGGACGGGTTGGAGAACATGCTGGCCGGACAGCTCCTCCAGGAGTCCGATCTCAACGTGACCCAGGACGATGCCCGGGAGATCGCCGCCTCCATCACTGACCTGCACATCGAGACCTTCGAGTTCTCCATGGCGGAATCCGCGACCACGACGGACGTAAGCTGGGACATCGCACTCGAGGAAACTGACAGCATGACGACGGCGCTGATCTCCCTGATCGAGTCGGCTGACGTCGCCAATACCGAGGGTGTCGACACGGACGAGCTTGCGGATCTCAAGGCAGTTCTGACGGCCCAGCAGGCATCCGATCTGGCGACCGAGTTCACCTGGAACGCCTCGATGGCTACTGAGGAGGAGGAGGATCTCGTCATCGAGGCGATGGTCTCCAGTGACACGGACAACTGGGACAACTACGTTGCGGAACTCAAAGACCGCGGCATCGACATCGGGACTGGCATGGCGTTCTCCCTGGAGGCCGCGACACAGGGCGAGGAGATCACCGCCGACGGGGCCCTTACCGTCAATCAGGAGGACCTCGTCGGTAGCATGTTCGAGATGATCGCTGAGGACCGGACGATGGGTCCCGAGATGCAGACGCTGGCGGGTTCGATCGACGCGGCCGACCTCGACATCGCCAGGATGGACATGAGCGCCGGGGAAGATGGAGCCGAAATGGAGGTCGGTGCCCGGTTCGAAGATGCGGCTGCGATGATGCCGACTCGCCTCGATGGCACGCCGACCGGCGCGTCGAGCGAGACGGATGGCGACACCGCTACCCTGTACGTCTTCGCCGATGATCTCGTGGATGACGGGACGGCCGTGACGGCCGCTGACGTCCACGCTCTCACGAGCGTGAGCGAGCGCACTACCGTCCACCTGCCTGCCGAGTGGGACCGGGAGTTCCCACAGCCGAACACTGAGGCGGCCGCCGAGTACCTCGACAAAGACGTTGACATCGAGGCGGTCACCAACGAGTCCGGCCCAGGATTCGGCGTCGTCGCGGGGCTGATCGGTGTTGTGAGCGCGGCGCTGCTCGCCCGGCGGCAGTAACGCGAAGTATCTCCGGCTGCATTGGCGCTGGTTTCGCGGGTCGCTTGCACGTTGAATCGACGATCCGACCTGGTTCGCCAGCAGGTCCAGCCGGCGACGCTCCTCGCACGGACGCCCGAAGAGTCAACCGTCATGATCCGGGCCTGCACTCGGCCGGTCTGGGGAGGACTCACTCCTGGCACGATCAGTGGTCGCGGTTCCAGCCGGGCGTCGGTGTCGCTCCGCGCCGGGCTTCGACCGTGGTCGCGAGTGCCGGGTCGGCCGTCTCAATTCCTGCCCGCCGTCGCCAGTCGGTAATCGCCGCACTGACCCATGACTCTGCGGTCGCTGCCCGCCCGCAAACCTGTTCGTACTGGGTCGGTTCGATCTCGAGCGTGCCCGGACTCGACGCCGCGGCGATACCGATAAACTCCGCCCGGTCTTGCTTCGTCGAGTCACCGTCTCGAAGCCGCGTGATGGCGTCCTCGATCCGATCCGGATCCGGATGGGCGAAGACTGTCTCCCCGATCGCCGCGGGACCGAAGTTCGGCGTCGCGTCCGCGGGTGGTTCGTCGTCGAGCAACCGGTCGCCGCCGTGTTCGCCCTCGACGCGCTCACACTCCGTTTCGACGTCGAGCACCAGATTCTCACCCGGATAGGTCGAGCAGGTTGCCGGATACCGCTCGTCGTCGTGGATCCGACACTGCAACGTCGTCGGGTCGAGGAAGATGCAACTCGACAGCCAGGTCGGCTCGTGGCCGAACGGAGCTACTGGCTTCGGGACCGACCGCAGGCCGACGAAAAACGCCGGGCGGCCGTCGATCGCCGCGACGGAGATCCCGCCGACGTCGATCCCGTTCTCGCTCGCGAAGAGTCGTGGGACGAGCGCGTCGGTCAGCCCTTCCTCGACGAACCCACGAACCTCGTCGCGGTGGAGGGGGACGAGGTTGTACTCGTCGTCGAGTGGTTCGTAGGGGCCGCGGCGCTCGTGGTCGATGTCCCCCACGGCGAGCGGTCGCCAGTCGATGCAACAGCCCGCACACCCCTCGCAATCGACCTCCATGTCTCGGTAGACGCTATCGTGAACCAAAGACGTGTGGGTGGGTCGGAACCGTTGCGTTCGGCGACGTGAGGCGGGTGACGGTGAGAGTCCCGGCGACCGACACCGTCGATCGGTGCGCTTAGGACCGTCCGTCCGTTCGGGGCAAGCGTGGATCCCTCCCGTATCGAGTCGGCCTTCCCTGCACCCTCCTATCGTGGCAACCAGGAGGACGCCCTGCATCGCATCCGGGCGGCGTTCGAGGCCGGCAACGACGTCGTGCTCGTCCGCGCGCCGACGGGCAGCGGTAAGTCCCTGCTCGCGCGGGCCATCGCCGGGTGTGCCCGCCAGGGCAGCCAGGCCAGCGCGACCGACGCGATCGGGGCCTACTACACCACCCCGCAGGTTTCCCAACTCGACGACGTGGCGGCCGACCCCCTACTCGACGACCTCTCGATCATCCGCGGGAAATCGAACTACAAGTGCATCCTCTCGGGGGAGACTGATACCCCTGTCACCCAGGCACCCTGTGCCCGCGAGCGGGAGTTCGACTGCCAGGTCAAACACCGGTGTCCGTACTTCTCGGATCGATCGATCGCCGCCAACCAGTCGATCGCCGCGATGACGCTCGCCTATTTCATGCAAACCGCCGGCTCGGACGTCTTCGGCACGCGCGACGTGGTCGTCATCGACGAGGCCCACGGCCTGGGCGAGTGGGCCGAGATGTACGCCGCGATCGACCTCGCACCCGATACGGTCCCCGTCTGGGACGCCCGTCCGCCCCCTGAGATCGACGATGTCGAGACGGCCGCCGACTACGCCGCGGGGCTCTCCCGGGTCTGTGATCGTCGGCTGACCGATCTCCGGGCCCAGGTCGAACTCGAACCCGAGGAGGCCGCCGAGCGCGACCGCCTCGAGGAACTCCGGTCGGATCTGACGTGGTTCCAGGAGGCCGTCCGCGATCCGGACAGTCCGACGACGTGGGTCGTCGATCAGCCCGACGGCGAGGGAGGTCGAACGACGTTCAAGCCCCTCAATCCCGAGCGCTTTCTCTCACACACGGTCTGGGATCGTGGAAACAAGTTCGCGCTCCTCTCGGCGACGATCCTCAACAAGGACGCCTTCTGTGCGAGCGCCGGTCTCGATCCCGGCCGCGTGGCGCTGGTCGACCTCGAACACACCTTCCCCGTCGAGAACCGACCGCTAGTGGACGTCACGCAGGGGAAGATGACCTACGAGGAACGCGATGCGACGATTCCGAAGGTCGCCGAGACGCTCGTCTCGTTGATGGCCCGTCATCCCGAAGAACCCGGGCTGGTGCACTGTCACTCCTACGCGATCCAGGATGCCCTTGCCGACGAACTCGATGCGCTCGGCGTCGGCGATCGGGTCCGCTCTCACGACAGCGAGGACCGCGACGGCCAACTTGCCGCCTGGAAGCGCAGCGACGACCCGATGGTCTTTCTCTCGGTGAAGATGGAAGAAGCGCTGGATCTCGACGGTGATCTCTGTCGATGGCAACTCCTGACGAAAGCACCGTATCCCAACACCCGCGATTCGCGGGTCGCCCAGCGACTCGAGGACGGCGACTGGGCGTGGTACTACCGGAGCGCGCTCCGGACGGTGATCCAGGCTGCCGGGCGGATCGTCCGCTCACCTGAAGACCACGGCGTGACCTACCTCGCGGATTCGAGCCTGCTGGATCTCTTCGAGCGCGCCCGGACCGACATGCCGGGGTGGTTCGCCGAGCAGGTCGACCGGATGGACCGACCGACGTTGTCCGCGGCCGATCCCGACGCGGCGCTCGCTGGGCTGTCGGACGGGCGCTCGAGTGGCGCTGCCAGCCGCTCCGGATCGAGCGGGTCTCGACGCTCGCGTCGGTCGTCCCGATCACGGTCCAACCCGGTCGCCGACGTCTGGGACACGGAGTAGGGCGACTGTGCCCGTCCACCAACGCGACCCGTGACCACACCCTTTTTATGCGGAACGGATATAAAAACGGGTATGACGGAACCAGTCGAGTACCTCGAAGAACAGCTCCAGGCGAACGATCTGTCGGCTCCCGAGACGGCGATGATTCTCGGTTCCGGGCTCGGCGGGATGACCGACGAGATGGACATCGCGCTGTCGGTCTCCTACGACGACGTGCCCGGGCTGGCAGGCTCTACTGTCGAGGGCCACGCGGGGCGGTTCGTCGTCGGCCAGGTCGGCGGCGTGGACGTTCTGGGGATGGACGGCCGCGTCCACTACTACGAGACCGGTGACATGGACCCGATCGTGGCCCCGATCCGGACGCTCGGGGAGATGGGGTGTGAGCGACTCCTCATCACGAACGCCGCCGGCGGTATCAATTCCGACTACGAGCCCGGTGACGTCATGCTCATCGAGGATCACATCAACATGCAGGGGACCAACCCGCTCATCGGCCGGGCGGGGCTGGGCGACGGCCCGATGTTCCCGGACATGACCACTGCCTATAGCCCCGACCTGCTGGCCGAGGCTCGCGATCTGGCCGACGATTCACCCCTCACCATCCACGACGGCGGCGTCTACGCGGCCACGACGGGGCCGAGCTACGAGACGCCGGCCGAGATCGGGATGCTCGAGACCGTCGGCGCGGACGCCGTCGGGATGTCGACCGTCCCCGAGACGATCGTCGCCAACCAGCTGGGGATGGACGTCGTCGGGATGTCCACGATCACGAACTACGCCGCCGGCATCGTCGGCGATCCACTCTCTCACGAGGAAGTCGTCGAGACGATCGAGACGATCGAGGACGATCTCCGGACGTACGTGACGGCACTGCTCCAGCGCTTCCCGGAAATCGAGTGAGCGTCGGCTCTCGGCACTCGAATAGCGACCGTCCCGGGTCGCCTCAGAACATGCTGGCTGCCGCGTAGGCGAACGACGAGCCGACCATCAGCACGACGAGGATGATCGCGAGGATCTGCTGTCGGTCCATATCGCTGCTTGACGGCCGGGACGAATAGATGTTGCCCTCTCATCGCGATGACTACCGTCTCTGTTAGTCGACGCGAGCGTCAACGACGACGTGGTCGACCCCCTCGCTGTAGGACTTCACCCGGCGGGTGTCGAGTACCTCGACCGACCGGCCTCGATCGCTCGCGGCCGCCTCCAGCCGGTCGATCGGCCGCTCGAAGATCAGGTCTTCGGGCGTCGCTTCGTGGAGGTGGAGGACGCCGCCGGGTTCGAGCGCCTCGAGTGCGCTGTCGAGGTACTCGTGGGCGTCGTAGTAGCCCATGACGGCCCGATCCGCGCTGACGCCCTCCACCACGTCCCGGCAGTCGGCCCGGTAGGGCTGGACCCGGTCGGTCACGTCGTTGAGTCGGGCGTTTTCGAGCAGATACTGGAACGCCGTCGGGTTTCGTTCGACGGCGACCACGTCAGCATCGGCACGGGCCATCGGGAGCGTGAAGTAGCCGATCCCGGCGAACATGTCGAGGACGGTTTCGTCCTCCGCGACGATCTCGCCCATATACGACCGCTCCTCCTTGTTGCCCGGCGAGAACATGACTTTCGCGAGGTCCAACGCGTAGCGCGTCCCGTGCTCGGTGTGGATCGTTTCCGTGTCGCCCTCGCCAGCGAGGACGGACACGTTCGGCTCGCGGTGCTCGCCGGCGATCCCGTGGCGTTTGAGGACGGTGTCGGCCTCGCCGTGGAGGTCGAGGAGCGCTTCACCCACTTCCGCCGGTCGCGGCGCGTCACCCACGTCGACGAGGATCACGCTCCCGACGACGGCCCACGACGACGGCGCACGGTCGACCTCCGCTCCGGTCCACCCGCGCTCGCGGAGGTGATCGGCCAGCGTCCGCAGTCGTGGATCGCCGACCTGCCGGACGACTTCGTGAAAGTCGACGGTTTCGGGGACGGCCGTCACGGGGATCGAGACGCCGCCGTCGCCGTAGGCCCGGACGCGCCGGTCTGCGTCGTAGACGCCCTCGTCGGTCAGGGCGTCGATGGCTTGCTGGGCGCGCGGTTTCTCGACGACGACGGCGAGCTCACCCTCAGATTCCCCGGTGAGAACCCCGGCCCCTTCACTTTCGCCGCTGAGAACCTCGGACACCTCCTCTTCGTCGTCCGGAATCGGACTGTCGTCACTCATCGTTGGCTTCGTCCGCCTCGCCGCTCGGGAGGACGTGCAACCCGGCTCGTGATTTCAACACCGGTACCGTCTCAGCGTCGGCGTCGAGATAGTCCGGTCGCGGGATCGATTTGGTCTCGTAGGTCTCGGGATCGAGCACCTGGACGGCGTGGTCGTCCTCGATCGCCACCAGCGTCGTCTCGACGCCGTCGGATTGATCGCCAAGCCGTCGGGCGTCGGGCGCATCGCCTGCCTCAAAGCTCGCCTCGTAGGCGTCGCCGGTCTTCAGCCGCGTTCCCTTGAGATTGCCCTGGACGCTCCGAACGATGACCGGCCCGTCACTGTCCTCCGGGTCGATAACCTCGCCTGGTCGATAGGGCGGCAACCGGACGGCGTAGGTCACCCGGTAGACTTCGTTGCCGTCCTCGTCCTCGGTGATCAGCGTCTCCGAGTCCGAAAAGGAACCGCCGAACTCGCCGACGATCCGGCTGGCGATCTGCTTGCCGATGTTCGTCGTCGAGACCTTGATGTTCACCCCGTCGTCGTCCTCGCCGACCTCGGTGACGAACGCGTCACGAGCGCCCGTCGCCTCCATGTCGGCGACGATTTCGTGGGCGATCGCTTCGGCACGTTCGATCTCGTCGTCAGTCGGCGTCCGGTCGCGTGCCCGCACCTGGACGGTCGAGGCGTAGGACCCACCGGCGATCCGGCCACACCGCGTGCAGACTTGCCGGGAGACCTTCACGGGGACGACGACCTCCTCGGTGACCGCCGTCCCGCGGACGACCCCCGAAAACGTCGCGTGCATCCGGATCGTGTTGCGGTCGACCTGCTCGGGCGCGACCTGCCAGGAGACGTCGGTCGCATCGAGGTGGACACCCAGCGACTCGCTGGTTTCCTCGATCGCGACGTCGGTGTAGTCCTCGGCACCGACGTCGAGCCACCGATTGCCTCGGTGGACGGCCCCACACCGCGAACAGACGCGGACCTCGATCCGCTCGGGCGCGTCCACGAGGTCGAACTCCTCGAAGTAGCAGGCGTCACACAGCACGCTGTCGGGATCGTGCGCGCCAGGCTGGCCCGGCCGCTCGGTCGGGTCGCTCTCGATCGCATCGCCACACCGCGGACAGAACGCACCCGATCGCGTCATTACACTGCGGTAGGGGATTGGTCTGTAAAAACGGCGCGGGTTCGGTCGTCCTGGATCTGTGGGCTTCTCTCAGGGGTGTTCGGTGTCTGTCGACGTTGTCGTTGCTTCAGTTCCCCTGGGGTTCATATCCACGACACTGTCTTCGGCAAGCAGGTGTCGCCCCCGTTTCTCACACCAGGACAGAGACGAGTACTACCAGCGCGATTGCCACCAGCACACTGGCCAGGGTTCCGACGAGGAAGTACTCGGCGAACGGACGTTGCTTTAGCTCCTCAAAACGAGCAATCGACTTGACCGCCACCACGAGCGCGACCGCTTCCCAGCGGCCAGCCAGGCCGAGGACGAGGATGAGCCACCGTTCTAAGCTCCCGATGAGGGAACCAGCCTCCAGATCCCCTTCCGGAGATTCGGGGCCGTCTGCCGGGAGGATTCCGCGGACGATCGTGTTTCCGCCTTCGTGAGCGAAGACGAACGCGGAGAGGTACACCGCCCCGATGGTCATTTCTGACCAGGGTAGGGAGGTTTCCCCGCCGAGGCTGGTCACAACCGGCGCGTTCGTCCAGGCCGAGGGGTCGATCAGGGACCAGCCAACGAGAAGGACCACCAGGTGAGCCATCTGATCCCCGAGAAAGAGATGCGCAGACGCCGCCCTCTGCTTTCGTATCCGGGCCGAGACGGCGTCGATGAGGAAATGAAAGGCGCCGACGAAGCCGATGATCAGGACCGTTTGGGGAGTCAATAGCGGGATGAACGCGACACCGTGGACGAGGAGGACGATCCCGGCGTGAGCGAGCAGTGGCCCCCATCTGTGTTTGTTCCGTGCCAGTGCATCCGTCTGGAAGACGAAGTCGCCGAGGACGTGACCCAGAAGGAGCAATGCGAGGGCCGTCCCCTCCGGCCCGAGCGCGGTCAACCACCCGGTCATGGGCTCTCACCGCCGGGGAAGGTGTCCTGTAGTAACCTCGCAAGCGAGTTCTCCCCAGCCCGTACCGCATGGACGTGTCCGGCACTGAGTGATTCGCTGACGGTGGATTTCGAGACCCCATAGCGGCTCGCGACACGTTTTTGCGTGTCTTCTTCCTTCAGTGCCCGCCCAAATTGGGCCTGTCGGTCCGTCCAATCCTCACGGACACATTGCACCAGGTCGAACATCGAATTGACGTGGTCGTCGATCCCGTTCGACCAACCGGCCACGCGGATCCACGCCCCGTCCTTTCGAGCCGAGTTGATCGCTTCCCGGGCTCGGTGGAAGCATGGGCCATCCATCCCGATGGCTTGATCCGGATTAACCGCCGTGTCCAGTTCGCCCTGGCCGATCCCAAATCGCAATCCGGCCGGGTGGAACTGATCGCTCGCCGAGACCGCAGCTTCGACGCCAGCCTTGGCATCCGTGAGGAGTACCTGGAACTCGTCTCCTGTCGTCACGGTGAACGGTGACGCGATAGACCTGTCCGGAACGTGATTGTTGAGGGAGTCTACAACGCTTTTGAATTCATTCTGTACTTCGTTGCGGTCCGCCAGCTCCCGGGAACCGCGGATGTCTCCGATCAGTGCGACGTATCGGGGAGTGGCACTGTCCTCGTTCATTTGTTCGCCTCATTTGCCGAATTGGGCCTGGGTTCGGGTTTTTGGGCCAACTCATATCAGTATTTCGACTGCGGTCGGAGTTCGTGATTCGGGACGAACAAACCACACATTCGGCTTTAGAAGTGAATCAATCATGTATTCGGCTTAGAAAGCGAACTAATACTACATTCGGCTATATTGGCGAACTATTTGGGCCATCTGTGTCATACTGAGTCGAGGCGGGTGCCCCTTCGGGCGCGGGATGAAACCGGTGGGTCTGAACCACCCGATGATCGGTGGCCGGGAGGGTCGTTTACTCGACATGTCCGCCGTCCGACACCGCCGCCCGGATGGTGTCCTTCCCTGAATTGCCTACGTGTGCCCGTCTGCAGTGGCAACCGGACTGGGACTTGCGCGGGCGGCCGAGTGGTCCGGCCGTTTGCCAGGGCCGCACTCGATTGGATCGCCACAGCGCGGACAGAACGCACCCGATCGCGTCATTGGGTTTCCGCAGGGGACAGGCGTCTAAAAGCGGCGCGTTCTCGCTACGTGACGTGCTTTTTGACGAACTTCGCCAGCAGCGGGACGTCCTCGACGTGTAACAGCTTCGCGACGGCCCGCCAACTCCCCTGGTTGACGGCCGAAAGCGTCTCGTCGTCGAGACGTTGGAGTTCGGCGAGTAGCCGGTCGTATCGGTCGTTCGACGCGAGATATAGCAACTCGGTCATCCGGAGGCGCGAGTCCATCCGTGGCGCGATCTTCCGGTGCCAGATCGACTCGTAGTACGCCATGGCCTCGGCACTCGTGTCCGGCTGCGATGGTGTCAACGCCTGGTCGACGGTGACCGCTGCCGCCCGCCCGGACTGCATCGAATTGTGGATGCCCTCGCCCCACAGCGGGTCGAGCGACGGCACCGTGTCGCCGATCGCGATGAACCCGGCCGTCGTCATCCGTCCCGGCGACTGGATGTGTGCCGAACCGCGATGCTGTCGACCCTCGATCCGCGTCGCGTTCGCGAAGCGGTCGTCGATCGTCAACCAGTGCTCGAGGTACCCGTCGATGGTTTGATCGTCGGTGGCGTGGCGCTGATAGCCCTCGTTGTTGATGTAACAGACGCCGACCTTGGCGGTATCGTCGCCGGTGTGGAAGACCCACGCGTACCCGCCGGGGGCGACCTCGTGATCGAGGCGGAGCATCATCGCGTCTGTGAGGTCGGCCATCCCGTCGGCGTCGAGGGTCACCCCCTCCAGCTCGTACTCGATGCCGATCGCCTGCCGCGTTCGCTCGAGGTCGGAGACACCGAGCGCCGTGGCGAGGGGCGCGGCCGGTCCCGTGGCGTCGATCACGACGTCCGCGTGGACCTCCTCGGAACCGTTGTATCGGACGCCCGTGACGTCTTCGCCGTCCATCAGGGGTTCGCTGACCCGTGCGTCAAAGCGATACTCGGCCCCTGCCTCGCGTCCGTCCGCGACGAGGAACTCCTTGAACGCACCGAACTCGAGGACCGCACCCACCTGGTCCGCCCGGAAATACTCCGCCGGGGACTCGATGACCACGCGATCGGTGAACTGCATCACCACGTCGTCCGGGATGCCGAAACCCGCAAGCATCGGCGGGAACGTCCCCCCCGTGGACTTGTTGCTCCCGCGCGGGAACTCGGCCGCCGATTCCGCTTCGAGGACCACCACGTCGTACCCCCGCCTCGCAACGTCACGTGCACACTGGCACCCCGCCGGCCCGGCACCGGCGATCACCACGTCGTACCCTTCGGCCATACAGCCATATCCGTCGTCACCCTCAAGAGTGTTCCCACCTGTACCCCCAATATTGGGGGTGGGTGGTGGCTTCGCCGCAGTCAGTCGGCTCGTCCGTGTTCCGTGCCCGGAGGGGTTTTCTTTCCTGCCCGCCTACGACCCCCGTATGCAGTGGCAACCGGACTGGGGGCTGCGCGGGCGCATGGTCGTGACGATGTTCCTGCTGTTTGCCCTCTATATCGTGTTCGTGGGGGTGCTTTCGAGCGCCGGCGTCGGCCTCGTGGGTATCGTCGTCGTGATGGGACTGTTCTCGTTCGGTCAGCTGTTCTTCAGCGACAAGCTCGCCCTGCGGAGCATGGGCGCGAAGAAGGTTGAGGAGAACGAGTATCCCGAACTCCACCGGAGCGTCTCCCGGCTGGCCCAGCAGGCCGACCTGCCGAAGCCGAACGTCGCCGTGGCGGATTCGTCGGTCCCGAACGCCTTCGCCACCGGGCGTTCGAAGAAGAACTCGACGGTCTGCGTGACGACGGGGATCATGGAAACCTTAGAGCAGGACGAACTGGAGGGCGTCATCGCGCACGAACTCGCCCACATCAAGAACCGCGACGTCGTGGTGATGACGATCGCCTCTTTCCTCTCGACGATCGCCTTTTTGATCGTCCGGTGGGGCTGGCTGTTCGGCGGGCGCAACCGCCGGGGCGGTGGCGGCGGGATCTTCGTCGCGATCGCCGTCTCGCTGGTCGTCTGGATCGTCTCCTACGTCCTGATCCGCGCTCTCTCCCGGTACCGGGAGTACGCCGCCGATCGCGGCGGGGCGATCATCTCCGGCCAACCTTCGGCGCTGGCCTCCGCGCTGGCGAAGATCGACAATCGGATGGACCGCGTTCCCAAGGAGGACCTCCGAAGCCAGTCGGAGATGAACGCCTTCTTCATCGTCCCGATCTCGAAGGGGATGATCGCCAACCTCTTCCGGACCCACCCCTCGACGGAGAAGCGCATCGATCGCCTCCAGGAACTCGAACGCGAGATGGAAACGGTCTGAAAGTCGCCCTCACTCGGAATGCCAGCACCAACATCGGAGTTATTTTCCTGCGACGGCGACAACGAACAGCGTCCGCATGCACCTCGAGGCCTTTCCGTCCGTGTCTTTGCACAACGTCGCCGAACTCGCCCCGGCCGACTGGACCGACGGCGGCGGCCACCTCCATCGCGTCCCGCGGGACGTGGCCGCGAACCTCAACGTCATGGCTCGCGACCGCGTCCAGAGCCCGACGGGCAGCGAGATCCGGTTCGTCCCCGACGGCGAGGACGCGACCGTCGAGGTGACGCTCTCGGCGGCCGGCGAGACGACCGTCCAGCCGTTCTGGGGGCCGTTCCAGGGGGCCGAACCGTTCGAGATCGGCCCGGACCCCTCGACGCACACCTTCTCCGTCCCGGACCGCGTCCGGAACCTCGATCCGGCGGCTGCCGAGGACGCCGCGTATGACACCCGAATCTGCCGGCTTCGTTTCGACGCGTGGTCCCGTGTCGCACTTCACGACGTCGCCGGTGACGCTCGTCCACCCCGAGACGCAGAACTCCCCGAAACCCGGTATCTCGCTTACGGCACCTCCATCACCGAGGGGGCGCTCTCGAATCCACACCTGGCGTACGTCGCCACCGCCGCTCGACAGCTCGGCGTCGATCCGATCAACCTCGGCATGGCCGGGTCGGCGTACTGCGAACCGGCCATCGCCGACCACATCGCCGGTCGCGAGGACTGGGACGTCGCCACGATCGCCGTCTCGGTCAACATGTCGAATCGGGGATTCACTGTCGAGCAGTTCCGTGAGAGCGCCGACCAGCTGCTCGATACGGTGGCCGGCGCACACCCCGAAAAGCCCATCGCGGCCATCTCGCTGTTCCCGTATCACGCCGACGTCGTCGAGGGCGACGACCCGGAACGAGCGGCGGCCTACCGGGAGACGCTCGAAACACTCGTTGCTGACTCAGCGCACGACAACCTTTCGTTTATCGACGGCTCGAAGCTACTCTCCGTGCCCGGGTTGATGGACGACATCCTTCACCCCGGCGACGCCGGCATGGTCGAGATCGGGCACAATCTCGCCGACGAACTCGCGCCGCTCGTCGAGTGAGTCACAGCCCGCACCGCTGTCGAGCAATCACATCCACACCAACTGTGCGTGGCGGGTCCCGCCGATGTCGAGGACGTTCGCCTCGTCGACGAATCCCTCCTCGATAGCCACCCCGACGGCTGTCTCACCGACGAGATTCGCCGTATCACACCGGGCCAGACTCGCAGCGACCGCCTCGGTGCTCGCCGAATCCCCGCCGTAGAACTCCTCGGTCACCGAAAGCGAGAGCTCGCCATCTTCGAACGTCTCGCCCAGCACGTCCGCGTCACACACCGAAACGAGCAGTCCCTCCTCGGTCTCGCGCTCGGTGAGTAGCAATCCGGCGTCCGTCGACTCGTCCGCTCGCTCGTCGTCGCTCATCTCACTCGTAGAGTTCCGTCTGTGCGCCGTCGTCGATCAACTTCTCTTCGGTCTCCTGGCGGAGCTCTTCGGCCTCCTCGACGAGTTCCTCGGCGCGTTCGTCCTCGCCGACTTCCTCGTGGGCGCGGGCTTTCTCCTCCAGGAGGGTCGCGTTACGGAACCCGAGCCGGATGGCGTTGTCGAAGGCGTCGATGGCTTCCTCTGCGAGGCCGCGTTCGAGCAGGAAGAAGCCGCGGTTGTACCACGCCTGCGGGAATCGCGGGTCGATCTCGACGGCGCGCTCGGCGTGTTCGAGCGCCTGCTCGGAGCGGCCGGACTCCCAGAGCGCGTACGCGAGGTTGGTCTCGGCCGTCGCGGCGTGCTCGGAGTCGGGATCGAGTTCGATCGCCTCGCGGTAGGCCCCCATCGCGGCGTCGTACTCCTCGAGTTCGGCGTGGGCGGCCCCTTTGTTCGCCCAGGCCTCCTGTGCGACCGAGTCGTCCTCGGCGTAGCGGGCGGCGCGTTCGAGGGTCTCGGTCGCCTCCTCGAAGCGCTGGATCCGGGTGTAGCTGATCCCGACGTCGAGCAGTTCCTCGGCGTCGACTTCGTCCCCACCGATCGATCGCTCGTCGAGGAGGTCGCTCACGACGCGGGAGTCGACCGGGTCGACGCTGTCGGGGTCGACGTTGAGCTCCGGCGGTTCGAGGTCGAACCCCTCGTAGGGCTCTGAAAAGCCCTGACCCTCCGAGAACTCGTGGTCTTCGGGTTCCTCAGTCATGTAGACCGTCTATGGCAGTCAAATGGTTAAGGCCTGCGTCACCAATGGCTGATATGGGCAAGCGACTGTTCGTCAGCATCGACCTCGACGGCCTCGCCGAGGCGATCGCGGCCGTCCAGGATCGCTTCGAGGGTGCTTCGGGGCTGAAATTCGTCGATCCCGAGGGGGCCCACGTCACGCTGAAGTTCCTCGGTGACACCGATCCGGACCGCCTCCCCGAACTCACCGATGAACTCACCGCGGCAGTCGAAGAGAGCGGCGTCGCTCCCTTCGAGGCCCGATTTGGCGGCCTCGGCGCGTTTCCGAGCGAGGAGTACATCACTGTCGTCTGGGTCGGCGTCCGCGAGGGCGGCCCGGCGATGACAGCCCTCCAGGCCGCCATCGAGGATCGAACCGTCGCGATGGGCTTTGACCCGGAAGACCACGAGTTCACGCCCCACGTTACCGTCGCCCGGATGGACCACGCTGGCGGGAAAGAACAGGTCCAGACCGTCCTTCGCGAGGCTGATCCGACCGTCGGACCCCTCGACGTTACCGAGGTCCGCCTGACCGAGAGCGTCCTCACCGACGATGGCCCCGACTATTCGACGCTCGAATCGTTCGAACTGTGACGCCTGTGGTGTGTAATATAAGAAATATGGGGTATTCTGGAACAGGGAACTGCCAATAAATATCGGCTCTCATTGGATTATATGGCGATTTAGGCCGGACAAACGACTTAGGCCAACCAAAATTAGTTGGCATATTGATAATTCTTAAGTGCGTCCCGGCCCAACCATCGTCCAATGAGTTTGCTGGCGAATCTGACGCTGGTGTTCGTCGCGGGATTCATCACCGCGCTGGCGACCGGGCTGGGCGCGCTGCCGTTTTTCCTGGTCGAGGACATCAGCGACCAGTGGTATGTGGCGCTGTGGGGCCTCGCCTCGGGGATCATGGTGGCCGCGTCGGTCTTTGGCCTGATCTTCGAGGGCCTCGCCAAGGGGATCGCCGAGGGGACCGTCGGCGGGACGGCGATCGAGATCGCGATCGGGATGGCCGCGGGCGTCGTGTTGGTTGTCCTCGCCCATCGCGTCCTCGACGGTGCGGAGATCGACCCCCAGGAGTACGCGGAGGCCGATTACAAGAAGCTCGTGCTTATCCTCGGCATTCTGACCGTCCATAGCTTCCCCGAGGGCGTGGCCGTCGGCGTCTCCTTCGCCGAACTGGGTCTGGAAGGGGCCCAGGGACCGATGGTCCTCGGCGTGACGGTTCCGATCCTGGCGGTGTTCATGACGATCGCCATCTCGATCCACAACGTTCCGGAGGGGACGGCGATCGCCATCCCGCTACGGTCGATGGACGTCGGCGAGTGGCGGATGGTCTGGTGGGCAGTGTTTTCGAGTCTCCCTCAGCCGATCGGTGCCGTCCTCGCGTTCGCGTTCGTCCGGGTAGCCAGGGACTTTCTCCCCTACGGCTTTGGGTTCGCTGCGGGGGCGATGATCTACCTCGTCCTGACGGAGTTCATTCCCGAGGCCTTGGAGACGGGCGCGGACCTGCCCTCCCGGGGACGGCCGGAACTGACTGCCGGCGTCGTCGTCGGGGTGGCGATCATGGTTCCGCTCGCGTTGATCTGAGGGCCGAAAGAACACAACTATAAACGACGACAGCGAACGAGGCTGTACAATGGGTAAGAAATCAAAGGGCAAGAAGCAGCGTCTGGCGAAGCTCGAACGCCAGAACAGCCGCGTCCCCGCGTGGGTCGTGATGAAGACCGATCAGGACGTACAGCGCAACCCGAAACGACGCCACTGGCGACGGAACGATACCGACGAATGAGCACCGAAGAATTCGAAGAGCGGGTCGTCACGGTCCCGCTCCGCGACGTCCAGGCCGTACCGAGCGGCGACCGGGCCGGCAGGGCCATGTCACTGGTCCGTGAGCACCTCGCACAGCACTTCTCTGTCGCGGGCGACGATGTCCGCCTCGACCCGTCGATCAACGAGGAGATCTGGGCGGACGGCCGCTCGAACCCGCCGAGTTCGATCCGGGTTCGCGCTGCGCGCTTCGAGGAAGCGGGCGAGAGCGTCGTCGAAGCTGAACCCGCAGAATAAACTTGCTCCGCACGGCCTTCGCCGGATCGGCGTACGTCGGTGTCTATGCACGCGCTACTGACGAGTATATTCTGGTCCGCCCCGACGCCGACGAGGACGTCATCGACGCCTTCGGTTCGGAGCTGTCGGTCCCGATCGTCGAGACGACGATCGGCGGGGCCGGGACCGTGGGTGCCCTCGCCGCCGGCAACGAGAACGGGCTGCTCGTGACGAGTCGCGTGACCGAACAGGAGCGCGACCGGATCGAAGCGTCGATCGACGCCCCGGTCGTCGAACTCCCGGGGCGGATCAACGCCGCCGGGAACGTCGTCCTCGCGAACGACAACGGCGCGTTCGTCCACCCTGATCTCTCACGAGACGCCGTCCAGGCCGTCAAAGATGCGCTGGATGTCCCCGTCGAACGCGGTGACATTGGCGGCACCCAGACGGTTGGGGCGGCGGCCGTTGCGACCAACCGGGGTGCACTCTGCCATCCCAAGGCGACCGATACCGAACTCGACCGGGTGGCTGATCTGCTCGACGTGCCGACGGACGTCGGAACCATCAACTACGGTGGCCCGCTCGTCGGTTCCGGGCTGGTCGCCAACGGGAACGGCTATGTGGTCGGGCAGGACACGACCGGGCCGGAGCTCGGTCGGATCGAACGTGCGCTCGGCTACGTCGACTGATATCACTACCTTATTGTACGTCGTGGTTCGCTGCTATTGTCATGAGCCAACCTCGGGTGAGCGGACAGACCGTCCTGATCACCGGCGGTGCCGGATTCATCGGGAGCCACCTCGCTGACGCACTTGTCGAGCACAACGACGTGATCGTCCTCGATAACCTCTCCACTGGGAAACGGGAGAACGTCCCTGACGGCGCGACCTTCGTCGAGGGCGACGTCCGTGATGCGGATGTGGTCGCCGACGTCTCCGATGGGGTCGACCTGATCTTCCACAAAGCCGCCGTCGTCAGTGTCGAGCGATCGATCGACGAGCCGGCGTTCTCTCACGAGGTGAACTTCGACGGGACGCTGACACTCCTTGAGGCGGCGCGACGGGTGGATGCGCGTGTCGTCTTCGCCTCGAGTGCGGCGATCTACGGCGACCCCGACACTTTCCCGATCACCGAATCCGATCCAGTGGATCCACAATCCCCATACGGGATCGATAAGTGTGCCGCCGACCAGTACCTCCGGGCGTATCACGACCTCTACGGGCTGGAGACCGTCGCACTCCGCTATTTCAACGCCTACGGGCCGCGTCAGACCGCGAGTGACTACAGTGGTGTGATCAGCATCTTCGGCGAGCAGGCCCGCGCTGGCGAACCGATCACCGTCAACGGTGATGGCACCCAGACCCGAGACTTCGTTCACGTCTCCGACGTGGTCACAGCCAACCTGCTGGCCGCGACGACTGAACACGTCGGGACAGCCTACAATATTGGCACTGGCGGGGAGACGTCGATCCGATCACTCGCCGAAACGATCCAGGCGACGGTCGGCACTGATTCGCCGATCGTTCACGGCGATCCGCGACCGGGGGACATCCAACGGAGTCGTGCTGATATCACGACGGCGCGCGAACGGCTCGGATACGAACCTTCTGTCCCACTCGAAAAGGGTCTCGCGACGCTGTTCGATCAGTGAAACTCAGATTCGACTGCTCTCAGTCCCGACAACCATCTCATAGAGGTCACCCAGCACCTTCCAGATTTGCCGAACCACGATCTGCAGGTCGAACCAAAAGGACTGTTTGCGGATATACGTCATGTCGTAGCGGAACTTCTGTGCGGGTTCGGTTCCGGTCAGATCGTTGATCTGGGCGAGTCCCGTCAATCCGGGCTTCACGAACCACCGCCGCCGCCATTCGGAGACGGTACTCTCGATATCGTCGTCCAGTGTGGGCCGCTCCGGACGCGGGCCGACGACGCTCATGTCTCCGATCAGTATCGACCACAACTGTGGGATCTCGTCGAGATGTGTCTGACGGATGATCCGGCCCGTTCTGGTCACCCGGGGGTCGCGTCCTCCGCTGTCTTCTTCGCTCAGTTTCACGCCGGTCTCACTTTCGGCATCAGGCACCATGCTTCGGAACTTATAGATGGTAAACGTCTCCCCGAACGTGGCCGTCCGGTCCTGACTGTAGAGAACTGAGCCCCCATCTTCGAGTTTGATCGCGACGGCGATCAGCCCGATCATCGGCGAGAGGACGATCAATCCCACTGTGGCGAACGCGAGATCGAAGACGCGCTTGATCAGATGGTCTTGCCAGTCCCAGGGTTCGAGTTCGACGTCGACGAGTTCGCTGCCTGCGGCCCCGTTCGTCAGGACGACATCGGCGTGATCCCGGTGTACCTTCGCGGCGACACCGTGCTTATAACAGGTGTCTAATGCTCCGAAAAACTCCGCACGGTCCGGTCGGTCGAACGCGAGGATGGCCGTGTCGACGTCGTAATCGAGCAGGATCTCTTCGAGCCGTGAGAGCCCCCCGAGATACGACAGGGTCTCGATAGGGCTGGGCGCTTCTCCACCGTCCGTCTTTCGGGCGCGTACCGCCGGTGGCTGGTCGTCTCCCACATACGCGGATGGTGGTGAAACGTAGCCGATGACGCGTCGATCCACGGCGCGCAAGATCTCCCGGATTGGCGCTGCGTCGTCGCCAATGATGATCGTGCGCTCGCCGGTTTCGGCCGGTCGACGCCGGATCGCCACGAACCAAAGCGGCAGGGCCACCAGCAGGAAGCCACCGGTCACCAGCAGCGTCGCCCGTGGAAGCTGATAGGTATAATCGAAGTAGCCGATGGTCGCAAGCGAGAGTAACGCCAGTATCGTCCGACGGATGGCCTTCATCCACGTGTCCAGGATCCGGCGTGGGCGCGGCTTGTACAGCGGTGCCATCGCCGCGAGCACCACGACCGTCGCCGTCGTGGCCTCGAAGAGGAGTTCACCGCCGACCGCCCGATCGGCCGGCAACGTCGACAACACCGGCACCAGACCGGTAACCGATCGAATAAGTGGCTCGTTCGACAGGACGACCCCGACGAACGCGATGATGGCGGTTCCGATCACGCCCGCAATCCGGTACCGCCAGTGGGTTTCCATCGACGTAGAGTGCGGCACCGTGCCGAATAAATCCTGCGTCCGTGTGGAGTACATTTCCCCATGACATCTCCCGCCTGTCTGGGTTCGGTTCGACGCGAAAAGTCTATCCGACAACCGTGTGTCGCTGGTATCATCATGGATATCGTCGACGAGCAGGGTCGGCTGTTCGGCACTGTCAACGTCATCGACGCGCTGGTCGTCCTTGTCGTCCTTTCGACAGTCGTTGCTGGCATGGCCCTGGTTCTCGAGGAAGAACCGTCGAGGGAACCCCACGAAGTGACGGTTGGCGTCCAGACTGTGCCAGTCCAGCCCTACGTCGCCGCCGCCATTCCAGAGGGTCCAATCGACGGGGATCCGATCGTTACGGTGGAGAACAAGTCGGTCGCGCCGACGACCGTCGTCGTTCGGGCCAACAATGGTACGTTACATGAACGTGGACATCCGATCAATCGGACTGTGACGATGGATGTGACCCTCTCCGTTAGTGAGGTACCCGACGACGGAGTGACGGCGTATCGTTTCAAGGACGAGCCGCTCGAAATCGGCCGTAGCGTCACGTTTGACTTCGGGCGTGTCTCCGTCAACGGAACGGTCACGAGCTTTGCATCTGAACCAGGATGACCGATCGACCCATGACTCAGTCATCGCAGGTGATCGGTGCCGTCGACAACTACAGCACCACGTTTCGACGGGCTGTCAGTCGGTCACGGCTACGCGAGTTCGTCGTCTTCGTCGGCATGCTCTTTGGGGCCGGTCGGCGGTCATCGGCCGCGTGCAGGTTGTTCCGAACGATCCAGCGTTTCCTTCGCCACTCCCCGATCTATCGCTGGCTCACGGCCGAACCTGCATCCGATGTCGTCGTGATCGACCTCCGAGAGACGGTGACTGTCGGCCCCGTTCTTCGACTGGTTCAGCCACTTGGGTCGATTCTTTCCCAGTGGTATCGTGGGTCGCGACTCGCACCCGGGGACGGACCCGGTGGTCTCACCACAACCGCGGCAAACTCCCGAACGGCCCAGGTGCTCCAGACAGTGTTTGAACCGCCTGAACTGTCCGATGGCGGTGATAAGGCCGATCCGGACCCAAGAGAGCGAACTCGTTGAACCCCGATTTCACTCGACAGTTACACTTTTCGCCAGATTCCGGGGCTTGTCGATGGGGCGACCGAGTTTCGCGGCCGTGTGGTAGGCCGCGAGTTGGAGTTGTACGTTCGTCAGCACTGCGGCCGTCCGGGGCGAACTCTCGGGCACCGAGAGGACGTGATCGGCGTAGCGTTCGACGTCGCTCTGGCCATCGGTGACCGCAACGACTGGTGCATCCCGGGCCTCGACCTCTTTGACGTTGCCGATGGTCTTTCTGGCTTGCTCGCCGTCGCCGGTCACCATCGCGAACACCGGGGTGTTCGCCGTCACGAGCGCGAGCGGACCGTGTTTCAACTCCCCGGCGGCGAACCCCTCGGCGTGTTTGTACGTGATCTCCTTCATCTTGAGTGCCCCTTCCAGGGCGACAGGGTACTGGAGGCCTCGACCCAGGAAGAAGTAGGCGTCGCTGTCGAGATACGTTTCGGCGACCGCTTCGGCCTGCGATTCGTCGAGGACTTCCTGAACGTCGGCGGGCAGATCTCTGAGTGCGGCGATCGACTCTCGATCGTCCTTGGTCGGGACCATTCCGGTCGCCAGCAGGTTGAGCGCTGTCAATTGCGAGGCGAAGGTCTTGGTCGCGGCGACGCCGATCTCCGGGCCCGCTTTGATGTAGAAGACGTGATCGCACTCCCGTGCGGCCGTCGAGCCGACGACGTTGGTGACCGCAAGCGTCGTTGCGCCCTTCGATCGGGCCGCTCGCAGTGCCGAGAGCGTATCGGCCGTCTCGCCGCTCTGGGTCACACCGATCACCAGATCGTCGCCGACCGGCGGTGGCGCGCTCGCGTACTCGTGAGCCAGGAAGGCCTGTGCCGGGACGCCGGCGTCCCGGAACAGTTGAGCGCCGTACACTGCCGCGTGATAGCTCGTGCCACAGGCGACCAGTTGAACCCCGCGCGGGTTGAGGTACGCCAGGTCGCCGATATCGACCTCGCCGGCGAGTTCGTCGACCCGTTCGGAGAGACCCTGGCGCAACGACCGGGGCTGTTCGTTGATCTCCTTGGCCATGAAGTGATCGTAGCCGGCCTTGCCCGTCTCTTCGGGGTCCCACTCGACGGTATCGACCGTCTTCTCGACGGGTTCACCAGCGATCGTCGAGACTGTCCACCCGTCCGGATCGATCCGGGCGAACTCGCCGTCGTCCAGGTAGACGACGCGATCAGTGTACGCACGGAACGCCGGGACGTCACTCGCGAGATAGTAGGCGTCTGCCGGCCCCTCGCCGCCGTCGCTGCCGAGTCCGAGCACGAGCGGCGAGTCGTTTCGAACGGCAAAGACGGTCTCCAGACCGGCGATCACGACGGCGACGGCGAAGCTTCCTTCCAGCCGGGAGATAGCTTGGCGCACCGCAGTCTCCGGATCGGCACCGGATTCCAGGGCTTCCTCGATGAGGTGTGGAACGACTTCAGTGTCGGTCTCGCTCAGGAAGGTGTGGTCCTCGCCGAGTTCGTCCCTGAGTTGCTGGTAGTTCTCGATGATCCCGTTGTGGACGACGGCGACGTCACCCGTACAATCGGTGTGGGGATGGGCGTTCTCGTCGGTCGGCGGGCCGTGGGTGCTCCAGCGCGTGTGTCCGATGCCGACTGGCCCTTCGGGCTGCTCGATGTCGACTGCCTTCCGCAGTTCGTCGATCGTGCCCGATCGCTTCGTGACCGCTAGCTGGCCGTCTGCCAGTGCGACCCCCGCCGAGTCGTACCCGCGATACTCGAGGGTCGAGAGACCTTCGACGAGGACGTCGGTCGTTTCCGTGTCGTGACCCACACAGCCGATAATCCCGCACATCAGCGCCGCACCTCCGCCCCTTCGGTGACACACCCCTCGACGCTGACGCCGGTCGCCAGATGTGCGTTCGGCCCGACGAGTGTCCCTGGTGCGAAGCTGACGTCGCCCCCTGCCTCCACCCGGTCGGCCAGTAGTGCGCCGAGTGGCTCGTCCTCGTAGATCGCCGTTCCGATCCGGACGTCGCCCGGTCCACCCGAGACGACGGCATTCGGACCCAGAGTGACGGCCTGGCCGACGATCGCATCGATCAGGGTCGAACCCGGGCCGACGCGTGCGTCGTCGTCGAGGACGGCTGTGGCGATCGTCCCGTTGGCACCGACGGTGACGTTCCGACCGATCGCGACGTTTGGCCCGATCACCGCACCTGCACCGACCTCACTATCCGGACCGATGACTGCCGGTGGCTGGATCGTCGCTGCCTCGTGGACAGACGCACTCGCGTCGATCCAGACCTGGTCGCGAGACTCCGGGGGATCGAGCCGGCCGTTCGCGAGGACCGTTCGTGCGAGTTCGAGCAGATCCCACGGATAGGTTGCGTCGACCCACGTGCCGTCGGTCTCGACTGCGCCGACGCTGCGATCGTCGATCAGCCGTGCCAGGGTGTCGGTCAGCGCCAACTCGCCCGCCTCGCGCGGCGTCCGTTCGATCATCTCGAAGATCGACGGCTCGAACGCGTAGACGCCAGCGTTGATGTAGCGATACTCGCCAGCGTCCGGTTTCTCGACCAGATTCGTGACAAGCCCATCCTCGACGAGGACAGCTCCATAATCCGTGGGGTCGGGACCGTCGAGGACGGCCAACGTCGCTCGCGGCTCACTCTCTTCGAACTGGTCGGTGACGTCCTCGACGATTGTCGGGTCGATGAGCGTGTCGCCGTTGACGACGAGGAACGATCCCTCAACGGCTGCCTGGGCCTGGAGGAGTGCGTGACCCGTGCCGAGTTGTTTCGTCTGGTCAACGTACGTGACCGGCCGCCCCCGGTAGGTCGGCCCGACGTGATTCTGGACCCGATCGCGCTCGTAGCCGACGACGAGGACGAGTTCCTCGACACCAGCCTCGACGAGTGCGTCGAGGACGTACTCCAGAATCGGCGTATTTCCCGCAGGGAGCATGGGCTTCGGGCGGTTGTGTGTCAGCGGCCGGAGACGCGTGCCTTCTCCGGCTGCGAGGACGATGGCTGTCTGACAGCTCATATCGGACAGACGCGTGGACCTGGTTTCAACCTGATGGGTTCACACAATTTCTGCGAGAATTGCCAGCCACGACTCCGGATCGGACGGCCACGTGACGTTACTGTGACCCCATCTCCTCGCTCGCGACCTGTCGCCCTCGGGAGGTCATCTCGACTTCGGTCCGCTCGCGGATCGTTTCGATCACGTCGAGTTCGATCAGCCGATCGAAGATCTCCTCGATCTCCGTGACGTCCTCGTCGACGAAATCCGGCAGATCGAACGGGGAGACGCCAGTATGGAGCGCCATCACGATCTGCTGTTCGGTCGGCGAGAGGTCGAGGTTCGCGCGGTTTCGCTCGACGCCCTCCTCTAAGATCGCCTCCAGGATCGTGATCTGTTGGCCTTCACCGGTGATGTGGGTCTCGACGCTCCGGTCCTCGCTGTCGGTGTGCTCGACCTCGAAGATCCGTCGTTCGGCCCCGTCGACAGTCCGTTCGTCGGTCTCGACGTCACCGATGTCGTTCCGGCCGATGGTGACGTATTGCCCGTCGGCGACCGCGAGTTTGATCGCCTCGTCTGTGAGCTTGACTTTCGCCCGTTGCCATTCCGTTCCCTGGACGACGCCACCCTTGACCGCCGGATGCTGGACGTAGATGAGCGTATTATCGAGAAACGCCCGGTAGAGGTCCGTCTCGAAAGCCTCCTGTTCAGGTGCCCGCAGGAGCATGACGTCATCGTCGATATGGAGCGTGACGTAATTCGCGACGCCGGCCGCGTTCTGGTTGACGTCAAAGCGACCACCGACGTCGTCGACGTCGGTCAGTGGAATCACCTGCTTCTCGTCGGCGATGAGGACGATCCGCTTTGTCGTGAGTACGATTCGGCACTGCGTCCAGTCGGCATCCTGGATGTCTCTGCCGTCCGTGGCTGCCTGGAGGTACTGCCCCCGATCGTCCATCAGTTTACGCTCGCCCTCGCTCATCGATAGTGATCTCGCTCTCTTCGAGATACGGCACCCGGGTGATTAGGCGTTTCGGCCGTTGGCCTATCGGTGTCGCGGACGGAGCTATCGCTGTCCGACGTAGCGCACCAAAAAATGAAGATCGCGCGTCAGAACCGCTTTCGGCGGTCAGTCGTGATTCGGATGGGTGTCTTACTGCTGGCGGCGGACTGCGAGCAGTGCGGCGCCCATCAGTGCGACCAGCGCGAGCACGGCCGTGAAGCCGGGGCCGCTGGCGGTCGTGCTCTGTGCGTCTTCGAGCTGACTCTCGAGATCGGAGACATCGGATTCGAGGTCACTGATCGTCGAGTCTCGCTCGGAGATCGTCGACTCCTGCTCGGAGATCGTCGAGTTCTTGGCCTCGAGCATGCTCTGGAGGCTCTCGGTCTGGTTCTGGAGGTCGGAGGCTTCCGCTTCCCACTTCCGGGCCGAGAGGTTCATCGCGCTGACTTCGGACTCGAGGTCCGCGATCGTGGTCGTCTGGTTGAGAAGCTGGCTCTCAGCGTCCGCGAGCTGCTGGTTCAGCTCCTCGGTCTGGTTCTGGAGCTCCGCGATGGTTGCGTTCTTCTGGTCGAGGAGTTCCTGGCTTGCGCCACCGGTCTCGTTGAGCTCCTGTTCGAGCTCTTCGATCGTGGCGTTCTTCTGCTCGAGCATGCTCTCGGTCGCGTTCAGCTCGTCCATCGTGCTGTTGAGGAGCGTCTCGAGCTCGTCGATCTGGGCCTGGAGTGCCTCGGCGGACTCCTGGGTCTCCCATTCGGGCGTGTCCGAGAAGACCGCGTCGACAGCGTCCGTGTTACCGGCGCGCTTCAGCGAGAGTTCGAACTCTTCGCCAACCTCGCGGTCGCCGAAGTCGAACTGGGCAGTCCACGTGCCGTTGTCCATGACTTCGACGTCAGTGTCCTGTTCGAGGAAGTCACCGGACTTCAGCGCCTGGACCGTGATCGTGGTGCCGGGCGCAAGGTTGCTGCTACCCTTGATTTCGGCGCTGTCGACGTTCTCCACGTCGTACGGAGACTCGACCAGGTCGAAGGAGCTACTCCGCTCGGCGAACGTGATGTCCGTGCTCACGGTTTCGGTTTCACCACTGGCGACGTACGGGTTGTAATCGCCGTCGACTTCGAAGGTGACCGAGTACTCCTCACCGGCACTGATGCCTTGCGTGTTCGGAAGGCCAGTCTGTGCGTCCGTATCAACGACGACGAAGAAGCGGTTGTTGGCCGCATCCTCGACGATGCTGAAGTCGTTTCCGCTAACGTCGAATTCGGGCGCGTTGCCGTACTTGCCGTCGAAGTTCTCCTGCTTGAACGTGACGTTCAGTCCGTCGCTGGTGGCGCTACCGAGGTAGGCGAAGACACCGGATGCCTCGACCTCGACTGCGAGGTTGTCACCGAAGGCGACGTGGGACATCTCGGTCCCGTTCGTGATCTCGGAGACATCTCCGAAGTTGTCGTTCATCGGCGCGACGATCGTCGATGCACTGACCGTTTCACGCGGGTTCAGCGCGAGCGTCGCGACGTCCTGCTCCTCGTTACCGGCGTTGACCGTCAGGTCGTACGAGCCGGTCGCGAGGCGGAAGTTTCCGATGGGTTCTTCGTAGTCAACGTTCACGGTGTCTGCACCCTCGACCGGGGAGAATGCGGGTCCGTGTCCGCCGGCGAGGAAGGTGTTCATCTGGACAGTGACCTGACCGTCGTCGGCGTCGCCGCCGTTGGTGCTGTCCATGACGGTGAGGTTGGCCCAGTATTCACCGGAATCGTCGGTGATGTTGACCGTCGCCATGTCCGTGTTCTCCATGTTGACGGTGAACGTGGCGTTGTCACCGACTTCCTGGCTGAAGACGTTGTCCTGGAAGGACGCGGAAGTTTCTCCGGCCGTCTTGTACTCGATGCTGAACGTGCCCTCGGCATTCGATGTCTGGGACTCCACCGTGAAGTCGTACGTGCCGAGATCCAGGCTGGAGAAGTCGACACCGAAGTACTTGTCCGACGAGTCAACGGTCAGCTGGACCTTGTGGTTTCCGTGGGCCGATGCTGCCCCGCCAAAGATTGTGTTCAGTTCGCTCTGATCGAGGCTCGTGGAGTTGACGAGAACGTTGAACGATCCCTCGGCGACGCCGAGGTTGTCCGTCTTGACGTTGAGACCGTTGTCGTTGAATCCGGCCTCGTCATCGTAATAGACGCCTCCCCAGTTGGATACCTCGAGGTCCTGCTGGACGATCTCGAACTGGGTACCCTGCAGGTTCGACCCGTTCGCACGGAGGAAGTAGTACCCCGTCTCGAGATCCATCTGACTACCCGAGAATACGGCCGATCCGCTCTCAACCTCGGCAACGGCCTCCTGCGTCGAGTCCTGGTCGCCGAGGATACCTCTTCGAACCTGGACGAGGTCGCCGTTTCCGACGATCACGTCGTTGCCGCTACCTTGGGGCGAATAGGTTCCCGAGTCAACTGTAAGCTCTTCTCCCTGGAACACCGGGCCGTCAACGCCGCTGGTGTTTCCTGATTCCGCTGCCGCGACACTGCCACTCAGCGCGACGGTCCCAGCGAAGACGCTGAAGACCATCAGTGCTGCGAGGAACAGCGCACGGAGTTTGCTTGTTGTGTCTGTCATAGTTTGTAGTGTGTCTGTCCCCGTCAGCACCCTGCCACTGGGGACACATTGCGTCGGCCCTCCAGTGGTAGACGGGACTGACGGTTCACGTTGTAATCCATCTACCAGATGTGGTAAATGCTTTCTGGTTCAGGCCGGGTATGCCCGACCCCCGCAAGCCCCACGACTGGCCGCGAACGTCACTCTATTCCCGGTTTCTTCCTCTTCGATCGCGGTCGCCCCCACAAAGCATTTAAGTCGGGTGTCGAATCGCCCGGGTCCGCCCCGGTTTGATGTCACGCTGCCGGCTGTGCGAATGTTGCTCCGCGCACACAGGACAAAAGGTTGGTTATCGAATACGCCGCCATCGAACGGTGTTCAAGCGAAGTCGATTCCCGGACCGGATAGGCTGCGGGACGGGCGTTACCGGTAGAGCTTCCGGAACAGCTCCAGGACGTCGCTGACGCCGACTTTTCCGTCTCCAGTGAAGTCGTAGGCGTCGGCGTTCGACTGGACCATCTCGTTGTTACGGTTGTTCAGCAGCGACCGGACGTCGGCGATGTTGGCGTTGCCGTCGCCGTTGACGTCCTCGTGGAGGCCGTCACCGTCGAGGTCCTGGGGGGCTCCCTTGCCGCCGGGCAGTGCACCGGGCGGCGTTTCTTCGCCATCGTCCTCTCCGTCGTCTGTTTCGCCGTCGTCTGCTTCGCCGTCGTCTTGCTCGCCATCGCCTTCGCCGACCGTCATCGTCAGGGTGTCGGTGTCGTCGCTGATCTCGACCTCGCGCTCGACGGTCTCCTCGCCGTGGGTCGCGGTGATGTGGTACGTGCCCTTGAAGGCGTCCGTCGCGAACATTCCGTCGGCGTCCGTGCTGCCGGATTCCTCGGTCCACCACTCGTCGAAGATGAGGTTCTGCCAGACGTCCAGGGCCGGCTTGGGGTTCCACTGGGAGTCGAAGAACGGTGCGTCGTCCCGCCAGTGGAGGGAGTCCTGGAAGCCCCACACCATGAAGGTCTCCGCGTTCGGATGGCTGAACGTTATCTTCAGGAACTGCTTGAAGAAGGTGGCCTTGTCGGCTTCCATCCAGGTGTCGTCGGCCATGTCGAACTCGGTGATCCGGATGCCGGCACCGAGGCCGCTGTAGAACTCCAGGGCCTCCCAGATCTCGGATGGCGTGAGTGCCGACGATTGGCTGAAGTGGCTCTGGAGGCCGATCCCGTCGAGATCGACGTCGTTCTCGATCAGGAACTCGGCCATCCGCTTGTGGTTGTCACGCGTCGACTGATACGGCCCCTCGATGGTGTTGTAGTCGTTGATCGCGATCCCGACGTCGTCGGGGGCGACATCCTCGGCGTGGTTGTGCCACTCGGCGAGGACCGGTGCTTCGACGGCGTTGATGTCGAGTTCCTCGTCGGGACCGACACCGCGGACCGCCTTGATGAATCCGGGTACGTGGGTGGTCTCGTTGTGAACCTCCCACTCGTCGATGACGCTGCCGTAGTCCTGGAAGTCCGCGTAGTGGTTGATGATCTCCTCGATGTGAGACATCGTCCGATCGCGGACGTACTCCGGATCGAGCTCGGGATTCTCGACTTCCGACCACTCGCGCCCCATCGCCGCGACGACGTCTTCCGGCACGGCGTAGGAGTCGACGGCTGCCCACAGACAGACGTGCCCGCGGATCCGCATGTTCTGCTCGACGAGCCATTCGGTCGCCGAGTCGGCGATGTCCTGTGCCTCCTCGAAGAAGCGCCACTTGTGATGGTTGCCCAGGACGGCGGTGTTGAAATTCTCCGTGATGACCTGTCGATATTGATCACCCGGTTCGGTGTTCTGGATCAGGTGGTCGGCCGTGACCTCGGTGCCGAAGCTGAAGTCGTGTTCCTGCATCGCGACCTCGACGTCGGCCCCCTCGACGGCGCTGCCGTCGCCGTCGACGACTTCGACCGCGACGTCGGTCTTGCGGTGTTCCTCGATCCGAGCATCGGCTTCGTCTTCCCATTCCTCGTTGATCTCTTGCTCCCAGGCAGGGAGGTCACCGACCGAGACACCCTTGGCGAAGTCGACCACGGCGAGGCCGCCGATGTCGACGGTCTGGGCCTGTGCGCCGAGCCAGATCTCGGTCCACCACTCGCCCGATGCGGCGGCGCTTCCGGCCTCGATCGGGAAGTAGAACCGCTTCCACTCGCCGGTGAGCGGCGGGCGCGGCTTGGTGACGTAGTTGGCCGACTCGTCACCCGAGGAGGTCATCTTGTAGGTGATCGATGTGTCTCCTTCGGGGGCGCGCATGTACGCGATGCCGAGCAACGCGTCACCACTCTCGAGTGCCCGATCGCCGTACGCCTTGAGGTTTACGAGCCAGTCGTCGTCGGCTTGCTCGGTCACTTCGATCCGGGTCGCCTCCGAGAACGGGACGTCGTCGCCGACATCGATGGACTCCTGGTTGGCGAGGTCGGAACTGCCGCCGGCGACCTCGTAGGCGTCGAAGGTCGCGGCTTCGGTCGTCCCGTAGGCGAACTTACCCGCCCCACCGAGGTTGTACCCCTTGAGGTCGCTGACGAGATCCGAGTAGTACGGGTCGTCAGTGTCCGTCCAGATCTGATAGCCACTGCTCTCCTCGGGCGGCACCGCCTCCCCGCTCGGGAGGTTGCCGATCCCGACGTCGGCGTCACTGTAGTCGATCAGCGCCATCCCGCCGAACTCGACGGTCTGCTGGGCCATCCCGAGCCAGAATTCGACGTATGCGTCCCGGATTGAACCCGGGCGGGACCCGACTTCGATCGGGAAGTAATAGCGCGTCCACTCCGAGCCGGGCTGGACGGCCGAGTTGTCCGTGATGTAGTTCGCGTTCTGATAGCTCCAGTCGTCGCCTTCGGCGTCCTTGTACCGATATTTGAAGAACCCTTCCGTCTCCGCGTTGTCCGACTCGCTCCGGAGGTACGCGACACCGAGGAGGACGTCACCTTGCGCGAAGTCCTGCTCCGTGAGGAACCGCTGGTAGGAGTACGACCAGGAGTCTGCGCCTTCCTCGTTTACCTCGATTTGGACGCCCTGTGTGATCGGGACGCTGTCGTTGTCGATCGAGATCTCCGAGAGATTCCCGCTATCCCCCGACTGGAATTCGAAGCTGTCGATCGTCGCCTGCTCGGTCGCCCCGAACAGGAACGACCCAGCCGGCAAGTCGTACTGCTCCTGGAGTTCACTCTGCAGCGTCTGGTGATACTCGTCGAGGTGGCCATCGGCTGCCACTGACCCAATTGTCCCCGACCCGACTGCAGTTGCCGCCCCCAGTGCCCCGACGGACTTCAGGAACGTCCGCCTGTCGCCGTGAACGTGTAATCTATCGTCTGTCATCTGTGTATAGCGATCGGAGAGTTCGTCATGATTTTACTTAGTGTTTTGGGTAGGCATTACTGTAACGTAAATAACTATTCTCGCCCAAACCGGTGGCTGTTAGTCTTTGGAATCGTGTCATTCTTCTAATATCGGCGTCAGTTTCCGTCGCGGTCGACGGCGTGGTTCTGTCCCCGGTGGACGGACGCGATGGAGGGCGTCCCCCGTCGTCTGCTCGTCGCTGATTCTATCCAATACGTTTCGAGCGGTTCCTGGTGGCGATACTTGGACGCGACTACCGTCCAATAGCCGTGTCAAAACGCGGGCGTGGCGTTACTGATAGAGCGTCCGGAACAGCGCGAGCACGTCGCTGGTGTCGACGTCCCCGTCGTCGTCGAAGTCGTAGGCTGTGCGGTTTTCCTGGATCGTTTCGCTGTTTCGATCGTTCAAGAGTGCCCGCACGTCGTTGATATCCGCATCCCCGTCGCCGTCGATGTCTTCGTTCAGACCGTCGCCGTCGAGGTCCTGTGGCGGGCCGTCGCCGTCGACGGGCTCTCCGTCGTCGCCTGTTTCACTGTCGTCTCCGTCATCGCTGCCGTCACTGTCGTCCCCGCCATCGCTTTCGCCGATTGAGATCGTTACGGTGCCGGTGTCGTCGCCGATCTCGACCTCGCGCTCGACGGTCTCCTCGCCGTGGCTCACGGTGACGGCGTAGGTGCCCTTGTAGCCGGTCGTCGCGAACATGCCCTCGGCGTCCGTGCTGCCGGATTCTTCGGTCCACCATTCGTCGAAGACCAGATCCATGAACTGCTCGCCGTGGGGCCGCAGCGTCCAGTCCGCGTCGTAGTAGGCCCCGGTCGGCCGCCAGTGATCCTCGGCCCAGAAGCCCCAGGACATCACGCCCTCGACGGCCTCGTGACTGTAGGACGCGATCAGGAAGTCACGCAGGAGGTCGCGCTGGAAGGCGACCTCCTCGTCGTTGTCCCGGTCGTTGATCTGGATGTCGAACTCGGTGATGAGGATCGGCAGGTCGTGTTCGGCGAACTGATCGTACGTCTCGAGGATCTCTTTTGGTGGCGTGACGTTGTCTTCCGGCAACTGGACGTGGCCCATGAACCCGACGCCGTCGATCGGCAGGTCGTTTTCCACCAGTCGTCCGACGAACGCGTCGTGCTGATCCCGGAAGAACCCACCCGCGACGTTGCCCATCTCGTTGGTGTAGAGTTCGGCGTCGGTCGTCGCATCAGCGGTCTGCCACCACTGCTCGACGGCATCCCAGCCGATCGCGTCGTCGTCACGGAAGTTCGACTGCCAGATCGGGTGGTTGTGCATGTCCCACTCGGTGACGAGATCACCGACGTCGGTGGCCTGGTTCTCGATCCGCTGGTCGACGCGATTGACGACTTCGCCGGCCGACAGCGAGTCCGAATCGCTGATACCCATTCCGCCGCCGCCGTCCGTACTGTACTGTTCCCACAGGAGATAGTGCCCACGCGCTGGAATGTCGTGGTCGTTGAGCCATTCTAGGGTGTCTATAGCCCCCGATTTGCTGTCGCCCCAGGATCCCGTAAAGGACGGATACTTCAGCCCGTTCTCGATGACTGCCTTGTTGAAGTGCTCTAAGAACACCTCGCGGTACTTCTGGTCGTCCTCGCTGTCGCCGGTGATGTGTTCGACCGAGACGGCGCTGCCGAAGTCGAAGGCGTGCTCGACCATGGCGACGTCGACGTCTGCCCCTTCGACGGCGTTGCCCGCGCCGTCGAGGACTTCGACCTCCAGATCCGTCGTCCGGATCTCCTCGATCCGCTCGCGGGCGTCTTTCCGCCACTGTGCACCTTCCTCACGACCCTCGTAGTCGATGAGCGGATTGGTGCTCCCGCCGTCGTCGCCACCCTCGTCGGCCCCTGCCAACCCGGCCGGGAGGTCACCGACGGCGACGTCGGTGTCGCCGTAATCCAGCAGCGCGATCCCGCCCATCTCGACGGTCTGCTCGCCGTACCCAGTCCAGAACTCTAGATACGGTGTGTGCTCGGAGCCGTCGGGCTTCTCGCCGACTTCGATCGGGAAGTAATACCGCTGCCATTCCGCGCCGGGCGTCACGGTGGCCGACTCCTGAACCGTGTTGGAACTGTAGCTCGTCTCCCCGTTGGGGTCCGTATACTCGTATTTGAAGCCAGCCTGGATCTGGGCCCCCTCGGTATCGCTGCGGACGTACGCGACCGCGAGTAGCGGGTCGCTCGCGCTGAACGACGCTTCGGAGAGGAAGCCCTGATAAGTGTAGTCGTAGGCGTTCGAGGGATCCTCGTTCACCGTGAGTGAGACTCCCTGCGTGATCGGGACGTCTGCGTCCACTTCGAACGTCGAGGACGTCCCTTCGCCCGCCCCGTCGAAGGTGAACGCGTCGATCGCTGCCTGTTCATTGGTACCGTAGACGAACGAGCCAGTCGGGAGCCCGTGGGCTGATTCGAGATCGGCCAACAACGTCTGTCGATACTCGCCGACGTGATCGTCGGCGGCAACCGGACCGAGCGCAGTCGTCCCGGCCCCCGTTGCAACCCCGAGTGCCCCGAGCCACTTCAGAAACGTTCGCCTGTCTCCGCGAAACCGCGCATTGCCATCTGTCATTGCCGTGGGTTGCTTTCACTCACCTATAGAAAAATGTTGGCAACATTTGTTACTTATCGTTTCGATTGACATGATTGGCCTCGTCCCTTGACGACGCCGTCACTGCTCGCTCATCGCCTCGCTGGCCATGTTGCGGCCCTGTGCGTTGAGTGAGACTTCCGTGCGGGTGCGGACTTTGTCGACCGCACCGACGTCGAGCAGTTTCTGGTAGATCTCTTCGACTTCATCGACGCTGAGGCCGACGAAGTCGCTCATCTCGAACGGGGAGACGCCGGAGTACAGTGCCATCAACACCTGGCTCTCTGTCTCGGTGAGTTCGTAATCCTCGTCGCGTTCGGCGACGCGTTCCTCGAACAGTTCCCGGAGGACGGACGTGTGTCGCTCCGTCCCGGAGAGGTGAGTCTCGACGCTCCGGTCGTCGTCGTCGGTGTGTTCGATCTCGACGACCGGTCGTGTCTCTCCCATGACCGATCGCGATCCCGTCTCGACGGTCCCGACGTCGGCGAAGTCACACCTGACGCGATCCCCGCCGGGAAACGTCAGCGAGAACCGCTCCTCCGTGGTCGAGAACTTCGCTTTCTCCCACGCTGCGTCCTCCTGGACGACACCGCCGACGACTGCCGGATGATTCACGAGGACGACCTCGCCGGCGAGGTTTGCCCGATAGTACGCGTCTTGAAAGTCCGTCTCACCCGCGGGGGACACTTCGATCACGGTCGAGCCCATTTGCAAAACGAGCGTCTCGGCGGCGTTTTCGGCCCCATCGAGGTCGTCCGGGATCGTGACCCGCCCGTGGGGGATCGTCCGGTTCGATCCGTTGCCCGCGAGGACGAGCCGTCTGTCCGTCAGGACGATCCGTGCGGACTGCCAGTCGGGATCCTCGACCGGCTGGCCGTCGCGGCGGACCTGCCGGTAGTCTCCGGCGACGTCCAGGATCTTTCGTTCTTCCTCGCTCATGGGCCCGCGTGCCTACCCGGGAGTTAGCCACTCACCGGCATATAAGTTCTCACCCGACGCCGGGTGATCGTACGGAGCAGTACTCACTGTCCGGTCGGCCCGTTTCCCGGCTTGGGATGAATTCGTCCGAGCCGAACACGAAAGGGAAATACGCCCCTGCCGATACACGTTCCCTATGGATCTCCTCGAATTCGCCCGGGCCGCCCGCGCGACCGGCCCGCTCTGTGACGCGTGTCTCGGCCGGCCGGTCGCCGACCGGAGCTTCGGACTCACGAACACCGAGCGCGGCCGTGCGTTACGGACCACCGTCGCACTGGACGACGACAAACCGATCGACGCTCCCGACGAGTGCTGGGTGTGTGAGGGTGCCTGTGAGCACTTCGAGGCATGGGCTGACCGCGCCGCCGACGCCATCGCCGAATACGATTTCGACACCTACCAGGTCGGGACGCGCGTCCCCGCACTGATCGAGGAGAACGAGCGCTTGCTCAGAGAAGACGCCGGCCTCGCACCCGACGCGGGCGAACCGCTCAAGGGGGAGTTCAACCGCGAGGTCGGCAAGCGTCTGGGCGGGCAGATCGACGCCGAGGTCGACTTCGATCGGCCGGACGTCCAGTTGCTTCTGGACCTCGACGCTGACCAGATCGAGGTCCAGGTCAACTCGGCGTTCGTCTACGGTCGCTACCGAAAGATCAAGCGCGACATCCCACAGACTGAGTGGCCCTGCAACGACTGCAACGCCACCGGCACCGTCGACGGCGAGCCCTGTGAGGGCTGTGGCGGAACGGGCTATCGCTACGACGAGAGCGTCGAGGAACTCACCGCGCCGGTCGTCCGCGAGGCGATGGACGGTTCCCGGGCGGTCTTCCACGGAGCCGGCCGCGAGGACGTCGACGCGCGCATGCTCGGCACCGGTCGCCCATTCGTGATCGAGGTCAAGGAACCCCGGACGCGCGACGTGAACGTCGGCGACCTCCAGGACGACATCAACGAGTTCGCCGACGGGAAAGTCGAGGTCGAGGGTCTCGCCCTCGCGACCCACGACATGGTCGAGCGCGTCAAGGCACACGATGCGAGCAAGACCTACCGGATGACGGTCGAGTTCGCCGAGGAGGTCAACGCGTCGGTCCTCGAAGCGGCTCTCGCGGAACTCGAAGGGAAGACGATCGAGCAGCGGACGCCAAACCGCGTCGCCCATCGCCGCGGCGACATCGTTCGAACCCGTGACGTCTACGCCATCGATGGCAAACTCGACCCGGACGGCGAAGGGATGGAACTGGCTGTCGGAGCGGAAGCCGACGACTCCGGCACGTCCACAGCCAACCACGCCACGATCGAAGTCCACGGCGAGGGCGGCCTCTACGTGAAGGAACTGATCTCGGGGGACGAGGGCCGAACGGAGCCGAGTCTTGCCGGAGTACTCGACACGCCCGCTGAGGTGACCGCGCTCGACGTCCTCGAAGTCGAAGGCGAGGACGAACCGTTCGAACGCGAGGCGTTCTTCCGGGACGCCCGAGCGGAATGACGGGGAGTGGCGACGGTTCGACCGGCGGTGAGGACTCCGCCGACGCGGACGAGCAAGCCCCCGGTGAACGGACGTGCCTCGATGACTGGACCGACGACGGGAGCGATCTCCGGGCGGGCGTCGACGAGGCCGGCAAGGGGCCGGTGCTGGGATCGATGTTCGCCGCCTGTGTCGTCGCCGACCCCGCCGACTTGCCCGACGACGTCGACGACTCCAAAGATCTCACGTCGGCGCGTCGTGAGGAACTCGCGACCGTCATTCGCGATCGGGCCCACGCCGTTGCCGTCAGTGAAATCTCCGTCGAGCGGATCGACGACCCCGAGACTGACATGAACACCCTCACCGTCGCGGCCCACGCCGAAGCACTCGAACCAGTCGCCAGCGACGGACTCACCGCCTATCTCGACGCCGGCGACACCAACGCCGTCCGCTTCGAGCGCCGTGTCGCCGACCGGGTCGAGGCCGACCTCGACCTCCGGGCCGAGCATGGCGCTGACGCGTCCTATCTGATCGTCGGGGCGGCGAGCATCATCGCCAAAGTCGAACGCGACGCCCATGTTGCGGAGCTTGCGGCCGAGTACGGCGACCTCGGCAGCGGCTACCCCGGCGATTCGACGACCCGGGACTTTCTGGAGGACTATATCGCGGAACACGGTGAACTCCCGGCGTGTGCGCGGGAATCCTGGCAGACGAGCCGCGACGTCCGTAACGCGGCCGGGCAGGCCGCTCTCGATGATTTTGATTGATGGGCATATTCAGGGGGCGGTGTTCAGATAAGCACCGATCAAAGAGCCTATTTCTGCCGGCGAATCGGCTAAATCCTGGTGGCCTGCGAAAATCGAAGATTTTCGGGCGACCAGAAGACTGCGTCTTCTGGTAAAATGAAAGGGCGAGGCACGCGTGGCGGCTGCGAGGCGGTTGCACCGCCTCGAATGGAGACGGCGACGCCGTCTCCCTGCCGCCACGGTTTGCGGAGGTCGGCGACGCCGACCTCCCTTTCCGGGGACCCCGGCGACGCAAGCCGCGAGGCGGCAGAGCCGCCTTGCGAGGCGGTTTCACCGCCTCGAACTCGCGGCGCACAGCGCCGCGCATGGCCCGTTCGAACGGGCGCTTCGCGCCCGTGAGCAGACACTGCAGGCCGCAACGCGGCCGAAGTCGTTCGAAAGACCTGCGGTCT